>Ga0126381_100000102_pt1 | contig 95492 bp, 70 predicted proteins | sample PanSoiMetPlot_28_FD_96465 | JGI IMG/M metagenome (GOLD analysis project Ga0126381, IMG submission 96465) | Tropical forest soil microbial communities from Panama - MetaG Plot_28 | ecosystem: Environmental > Terrestrial > Soil > Tropical forest > Bulk soil | place: Panama | collected 2016-02-17 | reverse complement strand
TGTCATTGTTATTCTGCTGGGACTACGGGCGGAAGCACAGAAAGCCGATCCGACGATGCCGCAACATTCTCACCAGCAGATGTCGCAGATGCCCGGAATGAACATGGGCGCGGCAACGCCGGATTGGCTGCCATCCGCACATGCAGGATCTGGAACAGGATGGCAACCGGCCACGACGCCGGAGCACATGTGGAGCGCGAAACTCGGTAGCTGGGATTTCATGGCCCATGGAGTGGTCTTCATTGATTACAACCAGCAAGGAGAGCCGCGTGGTGCCGGAAAAGCAGAGTCCGTGAACTGGCTCATGCTGATGCAGCAGCATTCCTTCGCGGGTGGGACGCTACTGTTTCGTGAAATGTTTTCAGCGGAGTCGCTGACCGCGCCACACCCGGGTTTTCCGGAGCTGTTCCAGACTGGAGAGACTTACCATGGCGAGCCACTGGTGGACCATCAGCATCCGCACAACGTGTTTGCCGAATTGGCGCTCTGCTACACGCATCCCATCGGCGAGAAGGTGACGTGGCTTTTTTATGGCGGGCCGTCGGCAGAGCCGGCTCTGGGACCAGTCGCCTATTTGCATCGCGCGTCGGCGGCAGAGTTGCCGTTAGCGCCGCTCTCGCATCACTTTCAGGATTCCACTCACACCAGCTTTGGAGTTATGACAACGGGCCTGCAGATCAGCCGCGTGAAATTGGAAGCGTCGGCATTCAATGGACGCGAGCCAAACGAGCAGCGGTATGGAATCCAGTTGGCGGCTCTCGATTCATGGTCAGGACGCGTAAGCGTGGCGCCATCGCGCAACTGGACCGCTCAGTACAGTTACGGACGACTGGAGCATCCTGAGGCGCTGGAGCCGGGAAGCGAGAGGCGGCAGATCGCGTCTGTGGAATACGTTCGCCCGTTGAAGGAAGGTTCGTGGGCCAGCACTTTTATCTGGGGGCGGAAACACAAGGAACTCGACAACCGCAATTTCAGCAGCTACCTGCTGGAGTCGACACTGAACTTGAAATCGCGCAACTACGTGTTCTCACGTCTCGAGTTAGTAGATAAGAACGAATTGTTTCCGGACGATCCGCGACAACCGAATTTCCGCATTGGCGCCTACACCTTCGGAGCCTCGCGGGATCTTGTGAGCAATCGAACCTGGCAAATGGCTGCGGGCGCCGACCTGACAGTCTATTCGAAGCCAGGAGAGCTCGATCCGATATACGGGAGCAACCCTGTGTCGTTCCAAATCTTCCTTCGCTTTCGTCCCGCGTTGGCTGGACATGGCCATTGAAATGTCCGATGGGCAGCGGTTTTGCCAGTTACCGTACGCAGGACAGGATTACCAATGGGATTCTGGTCATCACTTTCTGTGCAATGTAACTAATCCTACAGAGCAGAATGGTGGCCATGGAGAGCGCGCTACGGTTTCTTCGTCTCATGCAGGTTGCATTGGCGATGTGCATCATTCTGTATGTCTTCATCGGAGAAAAATTTTCGCCACACGGCGCGGTTCCCAACCTGAATGTGTTTTATGGACTTTCGTTTGTCTCGATCAGCATGATTGGGGTGATATTAGTGGTGCGACGCACGCTGGTCGCAGGATCCACCGCAGAGCTTCAGAAGAGGCCCACTGACGGGATTGTTCTCGCCCGTTGGAAGTCGGCATACATTTTGATCTTTGCACTTTGTGAGGTCCTTGCTCTCTTGGGATTTATTCTCCGCTTTCTCGGATTCGGCCTGGTCCATGTCTGGGTCTTCTATGCGGGCGGATTCGTGCTGATGCTATGCTTTTCACCAAGGATCCCGCGCGGCTAGCGGTTTGCAAGGTTGATTGTGTCGATTCAGGACGAATACGAAATGAATGCGCTGAGAGACGTCGGCAGGATCGTGCGTCAGGTCCTCGATGCGATGAAGGCGCAAGTCCGTCCCAATGTCACGACACGCTACCTCGATGATGTCGGAAAAGAAGTGATGGACAAGAATGGTGCGAGGTCAGCGCCATCGATGGTCTACCACTTTCCGGGAGCGAACTGCATCAGCCTGAATGATGAGGCTGTGCACGGCGTTCCTGGCGGCCGCAAGCTGCACGAAGGCGACATCGTCAAACTCGACGTCACCGTCGAGAAAAATGGCTACATGGCAGACGCGGCGGTGACCGTCGCAGTGGGGAAAGTGAGTCCGCAGGCGGAGAGGCTGATCGCCTGCGCCGAGCGCGCTTTCGAAAGGGCGATGCTGGTGGCGCGCGCCGGTTTTCGGGTATTCGAGATTGGCAGAGTGGTCGAACGAGAGGTGCGCAGATCGGGCTTCGCGGTGATCCGAGAACTCGGCGGGCACGGAATCGGGCGGACGATCCACGAGTTGCCGCATGTTCCAAACTATCCCGATCCGGGAGCGCGCCAGATTCTGAATGAAGGCCTGGTGATTACCGTGGAACCGATCATCGCTACTGGATCAGGACGGGTGTACACAGACAAAGACGGCTGGACGGTGCGCACTGGCGACCGCGGAATTTCCGCCCATTTTGAACATACCCTTGTGATTACTTCCGGCGAGCCCCTTTTGCTCACGGCGGGCTAACCCGGGGCGTTGACCAGGTATTCTGATTCAGGGTAGAGTTCGACCTGAGGTTTTCTTCTTCCCCCACCTTTTTCAGTGCAATCAGCCTATTCCAAACTCGCGGCCGTTCTACTTTTGCTTGCCAGCGTGGCTTGGGCGGCGCCCGCTCAGTTCTCCGCGCAGCGGCGAATCGGCCTGACCGTCGGCGATCAGTGGGAGCCGGCGATGGCCGCCGATGCGCTGGGCCGGGTGTACATCCTGTATCCGCATTACGGCGAGGTGCCAGAATGCAAGGCTTGCCGGATTCCGACCATGTTGCTGGTAACGAGCCTCGACAACGGAAAGACATGGCTCGCGCCGCGCGTAATGCTGGCATCAGGATCGGGGCAGTTCGATCCGCAGATAGCAGTGGACCCGGCCGACCGCCGAACCCTGTTTGTTGCCTGGCTGCAGGGCAAGAAGCGGGAAGTCATGGTGGGACGCTCGAACGATTCTGGAGCGACCTGGCTGTTCACGGTGGCGGTTCGGAGTTCGGTAGAACTAGATAAGCCGGCACTAGCGGTCCGCGGGCAGAATGTTTATGTCGGTTTCAATCATGAAGAAGATGTCTGGGTCGCGTACTCACAGGATGGAGGTCGCAGCTTCACATCCAATCCTGTGAATGCGGCAAAACGCGCGGGATGGTCGCTGCTGGGCGGCGCTACCGTCGATCCATCCGGCAATGCGTATCTATCGTGGGCGTCGTACTCGAAATCGGGCGGCGCTCGCGGTCCGGTGGATTTGTTCGTTGGCAAATCGACGGATGGCGGCAAGACCTGGAATGCGTCACACCTGGATGTCTCGGCTGCCGCTCCGGGATGCGATACCTACGACTGCAGCGAGGCTTTCCTGGGCGCGCAGATTTCAATCGCATCCGACGCGGGCGGCACTCTTTATGCGCTCTGGAGCTCAGGGAGCAAGGCGCTCGGGCCGCAAAAGATTTATTTCTCCACGTCGACCAACGGTAACGAAAACTGGACGCCACGTGTGGAGCTTCCGACGGCCGAGACCGGCGTCGAACACGCATTCCCCGTTGTCGTGGCCGGCAGCGCCGGCGATGTGCGGGTGGGGTGGATGGATTCGCGATCGGCTCCGTACTGGAATACTTACTATCGCAGTTCGAGCAACGGCGGCGCGACATGGAGCGATGAAGTACGGCTGTCGGGCTATGTCCCGGGATACAAGTACATTTCCGAGCAGGGCTTCCGGTTTCCGTTCGGAGACTATTTTGGAATGGCGATCGACAATCACGGCGACACGCAGGTGGTATGGGGCGAGGGCCTGAACTATCAGTCGCCCGGGTCGATCTGGTACTCGAGCGGACGGTAACGGGCTCTGCGGTCGGAAAGCAGAAATGCTGGCCTAGTCCGTCGCTAGTGCACCGGTGAGCTCGCGGATTGTTTCAATCCGATGCTCGCGGCAATAAGTGGTCAGATCATTGACCAGAGTTTCCGTCGCCACCGGATCGAAATAGCTGGCGGTTCCTACCTGTACGGCGCTCGCGCCAGCGAGCATAAATTCGACAACATCCACCGGCGAGACAATTCCTCCCATGCCAATCACTGGAATCTTCACGGCATGCGCTGCGTCATAAACCATTCGCAGCGCGATCGGCTTGATGGCAGGGCCGGAGAGACCGGCGGTGATGTTGGCGATTCGCGGACGGCGCGTCTCCGCGTCGATGGCCATCGCGAGGAATGTATTGACCAATGACAGGGCGTCAGCGCCGGCTTCTTCGGCGACGCGCGCCATCTGCGCAATGCTGGTCACATTCGGAGACAGTTTGGCAATCACCGGTCGATTGGCCACACGCTTCGCCGTGCGCACAACTTCATCGAGCGAATGGGGATCGCTGCCGAACTGGATTCCACCATGCGCAGTGTTGGGGCATGACACGTTCAATTCGTAGGCTGCGATGCCTTCGCCTTCGTTCAGAATCTGGATGGTGTGCTCGTAGTCTGCACGGGTGTATCCGAAGACATTCGCAAATACGATGATGTTTTTCTTCTGGCGCAGCGCAGGGAGCTTTTCACCGAGGAAAGCGCGAGCGCCGATGTTCTGCAGTCCGATTGCATTGAGCATGCCTGCAGCTGTTTCATAGAGTCGCGGTGGAGGATTGCCCGTCATCGGCTCGTGTGAAAGTCCCTTGACGACGAAGCCGCCGAGCTTGTCGAGATGAACGATGTCCTCGAACTCGACGCCGTACCCGAATGTGCCAGAAGCCGCGATGATCGGATTCTTCAGCTCGATTCCGGCGAAACTCACGGACAGGTCGGGACCGGCCACTGGCGTCATTGTTTGTCTCCTGGGGAGGCGCTGGATTTTCGTTGCGCGATCGCTTCCGTCAGCACGCGGCCGGTCGCCTGGGCCGGAGGGTTGATTCCCAGCAGGGAAGCGAGTGTCACGGCTAGATCGACCGGTTCCGCATGGCCTTGATAAAGACCGGGCTGAAAGGCGAGTCCAAAAACCGCTAGAGGGATGTGTCTATCGTATGAGAAAGGCGACGCGTGATCCGTTCCGCCGGCGCCCCCCACAGAAAACGGAGACGGTGTGCCAAGCACATACCATCCTCCTTCTGGTGAGTAGCTGTTTAAGTAACGCCGGCCGATTTCAGTGGCCGGGGCTTCGCCACGGGCGAGCTGTGACTTTGTGAAATAGGCAGGTAAGCCCGATTGGAGCATCGCCTCGCCAGTATCGGATTCGGCGTCAGCTTCTTTGCGACCTGCTGCGGCGAAGGCATCTTCATTCAGCCATGCGACCGGGTAATCGAGTTCGGCGATGTAGTCCGCTTTCTTTGAGTACTTCTTTGACAGAAGAGCATTGACCTGGTCGCGAATCTTTTTTCCCATGCCGCCTTCGGCGGGAAGACGAAGCGACTTGGCGAAATCGGGGAGCGGAGCGATGCCGTGATCCGACGAGAGGGCGATCCAGACATCGGCCAGTCCGATTTGACGCCCGAGGAACGTGAAGAACTCGGCCAGAGAATGATCAAGTTCGAGCGCCATGCCGCGCATCTGCGGAGTGTCGGGACCGACGCGGTGGCCGAGAATGTCATTGGCCGAGAGGCTGATCGTCAAAAGATCGGTTGCCGGTCCTGTGCCGAGCTTCTCGTAGATGACGAGTTCCTTCGCAAACTCGAATTCATAGTCGTTGGCGAATGGTGTGCCTCCGACAACATCGTAAAATCCCGCAGGTCCATCTTTTCCGGGACGGGGCGCGGTCGACCCTAGAATTTTGCCGTCGGGATCTTTCCACTCGCGGTTCCAATACTTGTCGGTGCGATGATTGCCGTTGAAATTCTGGACCCAGGCCGGAAGCTCCGATCGGTAGTAGGAAGAGGTGATCCAGGCTCCGGACTTTGGATCGATCCAATATGCGCCGTCACCCGCAAATCCAGCAGGCAGCACGGCCGCGCGATCTTTCAGAGAGATGCCAAAGACCCGCGCCTTGCCTCCGGTTGCAAGTTTGAGTTCGTCGCCGAAGGTGTCGGACCGCAAGTTGTGAGGCGAGGCTCCGGGCGAAGCGCTGCTGATGCCGACTAGCTTTGTCTGATCGTCCTCGACCGAGGCGACCATCTTTTTCTTCTTGGGATCCCAGATCTCGTTGGCTACGATTCCATGACCGCTTGTGTAGGTACCGGAGAACAGAGTTGCGTGGCCAGGCGCGGTTCTGGTATTTGCATAATCGTAGTAGCAGCTATTAAAGTACGCTCCGCGATCAAGAAAGAGGCGGAAGCCGCCCTCTCCGAACCGATCGCGATAGCGGTCAAGATAGTCTCCGCGAAACTGATCGATCACAATGACGACAACCAGCTTGGGCCGGGCATTGTAGGCCGAGGCGAAAGCGCTGGATATCAAACATAAAAACGCCAACGCAAGACGCTGGGAATGTCGGAGTTTCATCGCGGGTTAGTTTACATGTCAGGTGTGTCGCGCCGAAAGAATCTAGTTGGAGGCGGGCATGCTGCAAGTCAATTAGAAAAACAAACAGGAGACCCATTCTTCATGCGAAAGATTCTGGTTGCAGGTGCATGCGTAATTGCGCTGCTGGTGCTAGCTTGGGGCGTTGACAAGAAAACCGGTTCCGATGCGAAGCTCGACCGTGGGAAATACCTCGTCGAAAACGTCGGTTTGTGCGGCGATTGCCATTCTCCACACGATCAAAAAGGCGAACCGATTGCGGGACAGAAGTTGCAAGGCGCGGTGCTTCCGTTTGAGCCAAAGGTCCCAATGCCGGTCTGGGCCGGGAAAGCCCCGGCTCTCGCAGGGCTGGCCGGGCTAAACGACGCAGATGTGGTCTCGTTGTTGAGCACGGGATCGACGACGAAAGGGATCCGGCCGCGTCCACCAATGCCTTCGTATCGCTTCACGAAAATGGATGCAGAAGCGATCGTCGTGTATCTGAAGTCTGTAGCGCCGCCGGAAAAAGGAACGAAGGGCGACAAGTAGAACACGTATTTTCGCAACGAAGCCTTATGTTGCAATAGTTCAACGAAACGGCGCGGACAGGAGGGTCCGCGCCCACATAAGCTGTGACGGACGCGCTATCTCCAAGTGCAAATTTCATTTACAGTTAAAGTGAATGCTAGACCTGAATTTTGTTCGCGAGAATCTCGCGCTCGTTGAGGAAAAGCTACGTCAACGCGGTATGAACCCCGCCGAGGTTTTGAAGGACTTTCGCACGATCGATGCCGAGCGGCGGCAGGCGATCACAGAGTCGGAAACGCTCAAAGCGCAACGCAATCGTGCCTCCGAGGAAATCGCGAAGCGAAAAAAGAACGGTCAGAACGCCGCCGACCTGATCCAGCAGACCAAAGAGCTCCGGGAACAGATCCAGGAGAGCGAGAAAAAATCCGAGGAAGCGGACGGGAGGCTGCGCGAGATTCTGACTTCGCTTCCGAACCTTCCGCATTCGAGCGTGCCGGTCGGTTCCAGCCCTGATGAGAACGTCGAGGTGCGACGCTGGGGAACACCGCCGAAATTTGACTTCACCCCGAAGCCGCACTGGGAACTGGGCGAGCATCTGGGAGTCCTCGATCTGGAACGAGCAGTCAAGCTAACGGGCGCCCGCTTCGCGGTCTATTGGGGGTTGGGTGCTCGGCTCGAACGTGCCCTGGCGAATTTCATGCTCGATCTCCATACAAAGGAGCATGGGTACACCGAGGTTCTGCCGCCTTACCTCGTCAATTCGGATTCCATGTATGGGACCGGTCAACTCCCGAAATTTGCGGAGGATTCGTTTCGGGTGCCCCATGGGGAACGCGACCTCTGGCTGATTCCTACAGCCGAAGTGCCGGTAACGAATCTCTATCGAGACGAAGTACTTGATGGATCGAAGCTGCCGATCTGTCTCACCGGCTATACGCCTTGCTTTCGCAGTGAGGCGGGATCCTACGGCAAGGACGTGCGCGGGATCATTCGGCAACATCAGTTCCAGAAAGTGGAGTTGGTGAAATTCTCTCGGCCGGAGAGTTCTTACGAGGAGTTGGAGAAGCTTACCAATAACGCGGAAAGTGTGCTGCAAAAGCTTGGGATTCACTATCGAGTGGTTGCGCTTTCAACCGGCGACATGGGACCGTCGTCCGCGAAGACCTACGACATTGAAGTGTGGCTGCCGGGACAAGGCTTGTTCCGTGAGATCTCTTCCTGCTCAAACTTCGAAGCGTTCCAGGCGCGGCGGGCAAACATCCGCTATCGACCTGAGGGGAAGGGTAAGACGGAGTTCGTGCACACGCTGAATGGAAGCGCGCTGGCGGTGGGGCGCACGTGGGTGGCGATCGTCGAAAATTTCCAGCAAGCCGATGGAAGTGTGCGCATCCCGGAAGCTCTTCAGTCCTATATGGGCACCGATCGCATCGAAGCACGAAGCGCGTAAAGCGCGCGGAAGGTTTGCTATCACATGAGTTCCGAACTAGACTTTCATCGGTCGCAACCAGTTGTCGCAATTCAGCCGGGCACCTCTTCCATGGGCTCCATCTGGCGTACAATCCGCGGCTACATTCTGTGGTCGTATGAGCGTGGCAGCCTGCACTACGACATAATGGTGACGCTGATTCTGATATTCGTATTTGCTTCGCCTTACGTCATCAATTTCAAGGACAAACCGGTCGAACGCAATCCGCATCCTACCGGGGTCGCCGTGATTCCAGATGAGCACGGCGGTTTTATTTATCAGATACCGGCATCCGCCGTGAACGCCGGGCCGGGCGAAGATGTAACGCGGCAGCTGGTGCAGATTATCGAGCCGATCGCCGGAGCGGTCAGCATCGGGAAGTATGAAACGGTGAAGGATACTAGCGGCCACGTGCGAGGCTACAAAGTCTGGGTGGAAAAAGAGTGAGCGAGAACGGAATGCGGATGAATTTCAAAGCGGCGTGGATCATCAGTGTGGTGTTGTGCGTCGCGGCCTTATCGTGGTCGCAAGACAACGCTGGGCTCGATCGCGTGCTTACGTCGATGGACACAGCGTCCAGCAACTTCCGCACTACGCAAGCCAGCTTTGTCTGGAACCAATATCAGAAGGTGATTGACGAGTCCGACACTCAAAAAGGGAAGATCTATTTTCGGCGGCAGGATAAAGATATCCAGATGGCGGCGGAAATCGCCGAACCAGACCAAAAGTACGTCCTCTACAGCAACGGAAAAGTGCAGGTCTATCAGCCGAAGATTGACCAGGTCACCGAATACAATCCCGGCAAGAATCGTTCGGACCTGGAGAGCTACCTGGTGCTGGGGTTCGGCGGTAGCGGACATGAACTGAAGACCAATTACGACGTTAACTACCTGGGCACGGAGACGGTAGACGGAGTCCAGACTGCCAAATTGGAGCTGATTCCCAAATCGACCAAGATTCGCAACAACATCTCTCGCATTGTGCTTTGGATTGATCCCGCTCGCGGGGTTTCCGTGCAGCAGCAATTCTTTGAGCCTTCCGGAGACTACCGTCTGGCCAAGTACTCCGATATCGAGATCAACAAGAAGCTTCCCGACAATGCCTTCAGGCTGAAAAGTACTGGTAAGACAAAGGTTATTTCGCCCTGAGGCGGCGATATGTGGATCGCAGCCTGACCCTCGATCGCCGGGCAGCACCATCAGAATCAAGCTGAAAAAGAGGTAGCAGGACGATATACTGCTAAATAGTTGGCATTCGATTCGGGGCGATGGGTTCCATCGCGCAACGTGGGGTTTTTTGATACTGCAGAAAGTCGAGTCCTCATGGCCAAAGTTTTTACTATTCCGGTCCCTCCTGATTTAGGACGCAGAAAACGGCAAAGAACCTCAGACCCCCGCTACGTCGATGGTCAGAAAATGCTAGTGGAAGCGATGAAGTATCTCGCCAAGGCTGATCCGGTGGCGAATCGTCCCGCGATTGAGTTGATCTCCGAACATGTGCGCACGCGCTTTCGCATGAGCGATTCTCCGCTCACGTAGCACACCACGGATTGATTCCCCGCATTTCTCCGCAAAATAGAATTGCGTACTCGTCCGCATATTGAAATGCGTAGCATCTCGCGCGACACGAACTTGTCATTGCGAGTCTTGTTACGAAATTGTTCCGGTGACTTGCAGTCAACAGCAAATATACGCAACAAACGTTGACTTTCTTTCCAACCCCACTAAACTTGTTGCCTCATCACTCGTCTAACGCCAAACGTCAGTTTCACCGAGGGGGCCTGACATGCGGTCATGGTGGGGTATTTCCATAGTTGTGTGTCTGATGGTAGCGGTGAGTGCAGGGCAGACGATCACCGGCACGATCGCAGGCGATATAACCGACAGCAGCGGCGCGGTCGTTCCGAATGTGACCGTGAAAGTGGAAAGTACCGCAACGGCATTGACTCGCTCGACAATGACCAGCGGTACGGGCAGCTATCGAATTCCTGAATTGCCGATCGGCAGCTACAAGATCACGATCACCGCGCCAGGTTTCAAGACGCTGCTCGGTTCGGCCGACGTTTCCGCGGGCGGAGTGACTCATGCGGACTTCAAACTGCAGATTGGCGAGCGCACTGAGATGGTGGAAGTCGAAGCCACAGCGCCGCTGGTCGAGTTCTCGGACAAGCTCAACAGCTACATCGACTCCGATCGAATCAAGGAAATGCCGCTCAACGGGCGCGACTTCAACTCGCTGCTTGCCGTTACCCCCGGTGTGCAACGGACTCCCGGCGGCGGTTTTCTGGCTATTACAATCAATGGCGCGAGAGCGACCTCGAACAATTATCTGGTGGATGGCATTTCGAACAACGACCGTTTCTATGGCGATTCCGCGTTGAATGAAACGGGCGTGCTTGGCATTCCTGCGACGTTGATTCCGCCCGATGCAATTCAGGAACTCGATGTGCAACAGTCGCCTTCGGCCGAATTCGGTGTGAAAGGCGGAGCCGCGATCAATCTGATCATGAAGAGCGGCACGAATTCGTTTCACGGATCGGCGTACGGTTTCCGCCACACGAGCTTCGCCGACGCTGCGAACTACTTCAACAAACACGGCGGTTGCACCGATGATTGCACTACACCGCTGCGCAACATGCAGTTTGGTGGAACCTTCGGCGGGCCGATCGTGAAGGACAAGACCTTCTTTTTTGTGTACTACGAAGGGCAGCGGTCAGCGAGCGTGTCGCCATTTCAGGCCGGTATTCCGACGCAGGGAGAGGTGGATGCGGCAACCCGAGCAATAGCCAACGCCGGCTTGATTGTCAATCCGGTTGGGGCAGCATTCATGAGTTTCTATCCCATTGCGCCGACATTGGACATTCGTACCGGCGACGTTTTCCTCACCACGGTGAATAGCCCGAATAAAGCGAATGGTGACAGCTTTTCGGTGAAGATCGATCAAAGGATCGGGACGAAGCACCAGATTTCCGGGCGTTACTTCTTCGGTGACAGCGTGCAGAACGTTACCGCGTTCACGGGAGAACTCGCGCCACCGCCACCGAACAAGCCCGACCTGTTCAACTCCGTGGCGCCCACGCGGGCACAGTTGGTGGGACTCACATGGACTTGGAATATCGACAACTCGAAGATTCTCGAGAGCCGCTTCGGCATGACGCGTTTTTCGCAGATCATCGACGTCAACAACAAGATCAACCCTGCCGACCTCGGCCTCGATACCGGTCCGCTGGAGAAAATCGACTACGGCTGGCCCGGTCTGTATTACTTCAGCGATTTTGGATATACGGGCGGCGTGGTGGGTTATCCCATCTCGACGCGTCCTACGCAGAACTATGACTGGTCCGAACATTTTTCGTGGGTGAAGGGAAATCATTCGCTGAAAATGGGCGGGAATTACCAGTATGCCTTTACCGACACGCTGCGAAATCGCTCGCGGAGCGATCTGGAAGTATTGACGACGGACCACGTCGCGGCAATCGAACAGGTGCTGCTCGGGAAACTGGATATCGCCGCGCGTTCATTCGGCAACACCGAGCGCCACATTTTCCAGAAATCTCTGGGGCTGTATTTCATGGACGACTGGAAAATCAAGCCGCGCTTCACGTTGAGCTATGGATTGCGGTACGACGTTGGGAGCGCAATCGGTGAGTCGCACAACCTGGGATCAAATTTCTTCCCCAATCGCGGAGTGGTCGATCTCGGGAAAGACTTGGACCGGTTATATGCGACCCCACGCGACAACTTCGGACCGCGTGTCGGTTTTGCCTGGGACGTTTTTGGTAACGGCAAGACGGCGCTGCGCGGCGGTTACGCGCTCACTTATGATTTCCCGAACTTTGCGACGATCAGCGCGCCGCAGGGAAATTTCAGTCCATTCAACGTGACGACGGGCGCTTATACACAACCGGACCAGGGGATTTTCTCGTTCTCGCTGGCGGGTGACGGAGGCGACCCGATTACGGACGGCTGTCTCGACCCGAACAATCCGAACGTGGGTGGGGCGTTCATCTGCATCACGCCGGGTGTATCGATTTACGGGACGAATCCAACGGGCTCGCCGCCGTTCGATGTTGTTTCGGTTGTGTCTCCTCTGAAGACACCGACGTATCACTTGTTCAATCTCAGCTTGTCTCGCGAGCTGTTTGCGAAGAACGCCGTAACGCTCGCTTACGTCGGACAACGCGGCCGCAATCTGCTGCTTAACCGCGATCTGAACGCGACGCCGATCGGTTGCAACGTGAGCGTGGAAGGTTGCATTCAACCTTTCTCGACGCAATTCCCCGACATCAATCACATCCTGCAAATCACGAACGATGCCAAGTCCTCCTACGACAGTATGCAGCTCAGTTTCCGTCAGCAGGAGTGGCATGGAATCAACACGCAGTACAACCTGACGTGGAGCAAGTGTCTCGACTACGAATCGGCGAACCGCAACGGGCGATTCACCTTCGTTCAATCGCAGAACCCATATCGTCCGGCGCTGGACAAAGGCTTCTGCGATCATGACGTGCCGTGGAACTTCAACCTCGGCGGCAACTATGCCGTGCCGAAGATTCAAGGGCTAGGACGATACGCGGGTGAAGGATGGGAAATCAGTACGGTGTTAACTTCGATCTCGGGACGGCCCTTCAATCCGAACCTGCGGTCGCTCGATCCGTCGGGACAAGGAGTAGGTTCGGTGCGGCCCAACTATGATGGATCGCCCATTGTCTACCATCCGCGGAATCCAGATCAGTATGTGGAAGAGACGTTTACTGATGGCACAAATGCTGATCCGTGCGGACGGACGGACGAAGGATTGCCACTCTCGCCGTTCTATATTCCATGTGATGGCACGATCGGAAACGCGCGCCGCAATATGTTGCGCGGACCGGGCCTGGTGCAGTGGGATGCGGTGCTCATCAAGAACACGAAGATAACCGAGCGCGTAAATCTGCAATTCCGGTGGGAAGTTTACAACCTTCTCAATCGCGCGAACTTTGCGACGACCAGCACGGCGGCACTGGGGAACGTCACTTCGAGTACATTCGGAGTTGTCTCTGCGACTCCGGATGTCGATGCCGGGAACCCAGTGGTCGCGCAAGGCGGTCCACGAAACATGGTGTTTTCACTGAAAGTGAGCTTCTAGCAGCGAGCCAACGAGGGGTCTGCCCTATGGTAGACTCCTCTTTTCTTCCTATGCGTATCCGGGGTGGATGGGCTCTTGTAGTCGTTCTGACCATCGTTTCGATCGGCACCTCACAGATCAAATCCAACTCATATGGTGCCGGACAATCCAAGGCATCTACACGTGCGGCTGCGCGACATGCTAACGTCGTTCTCATTACGGTCGACACGACGCGCGCCGATCGCATGGGATTTCTGGGATCGGATCGAGGACTGACGCCGAACCTCGACGCAGTCGCGAAAGACGCGACGATTTTCCGTAGGGCCTATTCGCACGTGCCGCTGACCACGGCTTCGCACGCGACGATCTTGACCGGCACGTATCCGCAGTACAACCACGTGAACGACTTTGGAGTGCCGCTCGACAAGAGCCTGCCCTATCTTCCAGACATTCTGCGCAAGCAAGGCTATGCGACAGGAGCATTTGTAGGATCGCTCATTCTCGACCCGGCCGCGGGGATGGCTCCTGGTTTCGATCGTGGCTTCGACAAGTATGACGCCGGTTTTCGTGTGGTGCGCGCGCACGAGAGCCGTTATGACACGGTGGAGCGCCGCGCTGGCGATGTAGTGGCGCACGCGCTGGCGTGGTTGAAAAAGAGGCCGAAAGCGAAGCCATTTTTTCTATGGGTGCACTTATACGATCCGCATGATCCATATGATCCTCCGGAGCCATACAAGAGCAAGTTTGCCGATCCGTACGATGGCGAAATCGCGTACGCCGACGCCAGCCTGGGAAAGCTGTTTGCTGAACTGCGCAGCGCGGGGCTCTATCAGCAGACGCTGATTGCGATGATGGCGGATCACGGCGAGGCCTTCGGAGAGCACGGAGAGCGCACGCATGGGTTTCTTCTCTACGACGAAACAATTCACGTGCCGTTGCTGATCAAGTTGCCGGCGCGGCCGAGCCAGTCAAAAGCAGCGAGCGTAGACACACGAGTCGGCTTGGTTGATGTGATGCCCACGCTGCTGGAGAGTGCGGGATTTCCGGTGCCAAAAACGTTGCAAGGTGAGTCGCTGCTGCCGCTGATTCATCCCTCGAAGGATGGGCCGGCGACGCCGGATCGTCCGGCATATGCGGAGACAGATTATCCGGCACGAGCCTTCAAGTGGAGTGCGCTTCGAGCGCTGAGGACCGGCAAATATTTGTACATCGAAGCACCGAAGCCGGAACTGTATGACCAAATCGCCGATCCAAAGGCTGAGCAGAACCTCGTAACCACTGCGCCAGCGGTAGCGGGAACTCTGAATACCCAAACGGAGAATTTCCGGAAGTCGACGACGGCACGAGCGGCTTCCGAAGCGAAGGTCGATCCGGACAAGACGGCGAAGTTGAGCACACTTGGCTATGTGAGCGGAGATCCAGCGGCGGAGGCTAGCGAGACCATCGGCGGAGTGGATCCGAAAGATCGTATTCAGATTGCAAACCAACTGCACGATGGAATGATGGCGGTCGAGCAGGGACAGTATTCCGATGCGGTCGATAAGCTGCAGCGTGTTATCGAGGCGGAGCCGTCATCTGCCGCCGCGTATGCGCAGCTCGGCACTGCTCTCACCGAGATAAGAGATTATGCGAAGGCGTTGCCGGTGTTGCGCAAGGCAGTCGACCTAAATCCGGACGCTGGTTTGGCCCAATATCAGCTTGGTCTTGCCCTTTACGAAAACGGAGATCTCGAGGGTTCAGCGAAACACTTCGAGATAGCGGTTTTGCGGAATCCCCAATGGGCAGATGCGCATTTCTCGCTAGCTTCCGTGTATGCCCGCAACGATCGTGTTCCGCAAGCCATGCAGGAGCTCGACATCACGCTGGAGCTCAATGCGGATCATTACCGCGCAAACCTGCTGCGGGGAAGGTTGCTGGAGTTGCAGGGAAAGTACCGCGAGGCTCTCGTGAATCTAAAGAAAGCCGCGGAGGCGCAGCCGAACTCGCGTGACGCGCATCGATTTCTGGCCGAGACGTATGAGAAGCTCGGCGACCTACCGCGTGCAGCGGAAGAACGATCCAAGATCGTTGCGCCAGCCGATGCTCGTTAGAGAAAGGGCGAGATCTCCGCTCGCCCAACCAAGTGCCCACATTGCTAGAAGGTGTAGCGCAAAGCGAACTGCATGCGGCGAGAAGTCGTCAATGTCGATTGATACTTGCCGAAGCTGCCAATATCGCTCAGAGCCTCGTTGATTGCAGATGCGGCCGCATCGAAGCGCACGCTGTTGGTGACATTGAAGACTTCCCAGCGGAATTGAATGTTCTGAGTTTCTTTGAAGGTCCAGCTTTTACCGAGGCCGAGATCGATTCCGAAGTAGCCTGGGCCGCGGAAGTTGTTGCGCTGGCCAGATTCTCCTGGAAATGTCCCGCGAAATTGATTGACCAATACCGATGGGTCGCCCGCGACCGCCATCTGAAACATATTGGGATCGCCGCTGACTGGATCGCGGTACACTCCGCCCACCTTTCCGGGGTTTCCGGTAAGAAATGACGTACCCTGGAGCTCCCAGTTCGTCGACCAGCCTTGGCCCCAATAGACAGAGAACGGAAAGCCGCTAGTCCAACGAGCCAAGCCAGAGAATGACCATCCGCCGACAATCGCATTCGCGGCTGTTCCCCAATCGCCTCCGAACATCTTGCCGCGACCGAAGGGCAATTCGTATTCCCAGTTGGCGTTGAGCTGGTGAGTGGTATCGAAATCCGACACGGCCCGCAATTGATTGGGTGACCACGAATTGATGACCTGGTCGCCGAATCCGCCAAAGTTCGACTCATATTGGTTGATGCGCTCCGCATTGGAACCAATATCGATTGACTTCGAATAGGTGTAGTTGAAATCGAACTGCAGGCCGCGGGACATCGTGTGGCGCAACGTAACTTGAAGTGCGTTGTACGAGCTGTTGCCCTGGCTGCGCCATCCGTAGAGCGACGAGAATTGATCGTCGAATAGATGAAACGGACCATATTCGCCATTCACGGTCGAGCACGCAGGTACACAATCACCGCCTGCAAATGGCTGAGGAGTGTCGGTCAGAAACAGGGCGGTGGTCGCGTTGTCAGGGTAGCAACTGAACAGGTCGTACTCGGCTTGCGTGGCGGTGACGCGCTTGAAAGAAGAAGGATTCCCCGCGCAACCGAACAGGCCGTTAGGAGCACCGGCCGCGGCAGGGAAGAGATCTTCCCAGAAGGCAATGGGCTTGATGTCTTTGATGTCGACGCCCTGCTGCATAGCCTTGGTCAGCAGGGTGGCGGCCTGGAAGTAGGTCATGCCGGACTTCTTGTCGACCAGATTGAGCGGCATGGCGAGATCGGCTTCCTGTAGCAGGCGCCGCCCGAGGCGGCCGGTGTAACCGACTTCAAGTGCGAAGTTGCTGGCGATCTCACGAGTGAATGAGAAATCGAACACGTGCGAGTATGGCGTCTTAAGTTCGTCGTCAAGACCCCAATAGATCGCGAATGAGCCGGATTCGGTTCCTCCCGGAGGCGTAACCGGAAATTTGCCGGGAGCGGGCGGACTGACATTCTGGCCGCAGAATGTTCCCGTAGGCACCTGCGTCAGGCTTACAAAGCGGGCGGTGCAATCGATGTCCTGCGTTCCGGCTGGATTCACGAGATCGGTTGTGAGTCCAAACGATCCCTGCCGATCGAACGTGTTCACTACGCCTTGTCCGAAGTGATCGTAGTAGATGCCATAACCGCCGCGGATCGAACTCTTCCCGGCGCCTCCGAAAAGCTTGTGCCAAAAACCGCCTTCGCTGTGCGGCGAATAGGCGAAGGCAAAGCGCGGCGCAATGTCTTTGTAGTCCCAGTCCCAATAGGGCTTGCCGCCATTGGCCTGGCCGGCGAGATTGATCGTGATCTCCGGTTTGACGACATTGCCAAGAAGCATCTGCTGTCCACGATCGGCGAAGAACTGATGCAAGCTGATGTTCGGCGCCGCCTGGTTGCCTTGTGTTTCATAGGGCGGCTGCAAAAGGCTGTAACGCAGTCCGGCCGTAAGGACGAGGTGAGGAGTCACACGCCAGGCGTCTTGGGCGTAGAACTCGCCTTCGAACGAATGGAAATGCCGCGGAACGAAATCGCCCTTGGGAATGATTGCTCCAGTCTTGTTCTGGTTGTAGACGGTGTTGACTTCGGTGAGCAGGCCGGCAACAGCAGCAGCGGCGAAATCGTAGTCGGTTGAGAATTCGTCGGACACGGCGGGCAGGCCGAACGCAGCGGGATCGAGCGAGCCGTCGGTGTCGGTGATTCCCGCGTTGTCGAGCCAGAACACGTTAGTACCGGCAAAGGAATAGTTCTGTTCGTTGGAGCGCCGGTTGTTGGAGACGAGTCGCCAATTCGTGCCGAACTGGAAGGTGTGTTTGCCCTTGGTCCATGAAACGTCGTCAACAAAGTTGTGAACCGGTACGTTAGTAAGGACAGTCCGGGTGAGGCCGGTTGGATCATCCAGCCCGCGAAAGTCGGAGACATCGGAGGTGGTGAGACCTGACGTTCCATAGCCTTGGCGTACGAAGGCATAACGGAAGTTGTTGATGAGCGTGTTTGAAATTAGAGCCGTGTAACCAACCGCGATGCCTTTGCTGTTATCGGTGCGGAAGTCATTGGCAGGCAAATTAGGAAACTGCGGCGCCGTCCGTTCGCGGTCGTTCTGCAGATTGCCGCGAATGAAGAGACTGTGATTCCCGTTCTGAGTGAGTTTGAAGTCGAGCTTCACAATGTAGGTGTTGTGATTGATCGGATTCGGAGCAGGGAACGTGAATCCACGGAAATCCAAACCATCGCCGAGAGCGTCGCTGTTCGGCTCGGGGTAAGTATTGAAGACGTCGAGCACCGCCTGGTTCGCTCCCGGACCGAGCGGACAAGTGCCGGCTGATGTGCAGTTGGGATCGAGCGATGCGAAGGCGCCGCGGTCCATCGTCACCAGGAATACATGCGGATCGAAGCCGGCAGGTTGGGTAATCGTTACGCCCGCGGCAGGATTGCCCGCGGCACAAGTTGAGTCTTTGCGGTCGTCGCACTGATAGCGCACGATTCCCTGGCGCAGAAACTCGCTCGGAATGGTGCGGGTAGTCTGCAGAGACTCGCGTAAACGGTCTCCTTCATATGCGCCAAAGAAAAAGATGCGGTCTTTCTTGATCGGGCCGCCAACAGTTCCGCCGAATGTGTTTCGCAAGACCTTACCCGGGACGTTGGGGAAACCTTGTTTTACCTCTGATTGCTTGTTGAACCAGTCATTGGCAGCCGTGAATGTGGGCCGATGATATTCGTACAGCGATCCGTGCAGTGAATTTGTGCCGCTCTTGGTAACCAGATTCACCTGAGCTCCCGAGGAACGACCCGAGTCAGCGTTTCCGTTGGTGGTCGTGACGCGGAACTCCTGCAGGGAATCAAGCGTGGCACGGAGGGCGCCTTCGAAGGCGTATCCGTGCAGTTGGTCGTTGTCGTCGAGGCCATCGAGCATGATGTTGGCCTGATCGCTGCGCGCACCGCTGACGGCTCCCCCACGGCTATCGTTGTCCTGCGTGTCGTGGTTTTGATGTCCGAGGTACGTCACTCCTGGCTGCAAGCTGAGAATCGCCACCGGGTCGCGCGCTTCGGATGGAAGGTTGACGAGCTGGTTCGAATTGAACGCATTGCCCTGGCTCGCATCCTGCATGTTTACGATTGGAGCAGAGCCTGTCACTTCGACTTCCACTGTCCCAGTTGCCACGCTGAGATCGAAATTCACGGTGGCAGGCGTGCTGACTTGCAGCGTGACACCCGACTGCTTGACCGGATTGAACCCGGTTGCCGAAACCTCGACCTGATACGTAGCCGGGGGCACCTGAAGCAATTGATAGACACCCTGGCTGTCACTCTTCGTGGAGCGGGAGAAACCAGTCTCGGTGTTGGAGATCGTGATGGTTGCCCCACCGACGACAGCCTTGTGCGGATCGAAGACCGTCCCGTGAAGCGAAGTGGTGGCTTGAGCGGGCAGCAAAGTCGGGAAGATGCATGCAAGGGAAATGGATAGAAAGGCAGGCAGAATTCTGGCAAAGCGAGTGGACATACTATGCTCCAACTGCGCGCACGGCGGCAGTGCTTCGCCCTAGGTTGTACCCAGACTGAACCCGGGGAAGGTTTGGGTCGAAATATTGCACTCCGGATGCCAGAAAAAGCAATACGAAAACACAGGGATCTTGTTAGTGCAGACCTTCGACTATCCGTATTTTGGGAGATTGGTTCTCGAAAATCAGCAGCGATTAGGCCGAGGATGCTGGTTTCACGACCATAACGTGGACGCGAGGAGAATGACCACTGGATAACATTCGAGTGTGTAACGTGACTCAGGGTTTTCCAGAGTGCCGAGAAAAATTGATCTGAGTACAACGAAGATCAGAAACACTCCCAGAAAGCGGACAGTGGCATGCCTCCGCCAAAGTCCGAAAAGAGCCGCGACGAGATAAGCGAGGTTGATAATCCCGAGGGCGACGGCGCCGACCGAAGAAAGGACCTCGTCATTGAACTCCCACCAGCGCGGGTCCGGTGGTAAGAGTTCGGTGCGCGGCCGCAGCCACATGTCCAGGATGCGCAAAGTTGGCAGAACGAAGTAATAGCGAAGTCGATGAGACCGAATTCGCTCCGCCGCAAGTTGAGCAAAGCCAGCATCGATCTCGGGCGTCATCTGTTGGGACTGGTTGTAGGCTTCGACAACAGCCTCGGTTCGGTCACGCTGCGCGGCACTGTCGAAGGCGCGGTCTGGCAGTTTACTGGAGTCAAGGTTGACTCCCGGAACGCTCCAGTAGAACTCTTCGACCGATACGTAATCGACCATCCAGGTCTTGACCCACCGATTGAAGCCGCGCGGAACCAATTCGTCCGAATCGGTTGCATATCGCGGGGCGAGGGGTTGAAAAAGGTGAAGCGTCCGCAGGTTCCGCAAGGTCCAGGGGACTAGCGGAATGACCGCGAAAAAGCTGAACACAACGGCAGCACGGAATGTGCTCCACGCAGCCTGACGCTGACGCCGTTGCTTCCACATCAACCACAATAGATAGGTACCGATTGCGGCCGGCAAAATGCCGCCATCTGGCCGCAGGAGAATGCACAAGGCGACTGCAACGCCGCTTCCCGCCCAGGCGGTCCAGTTCAAACGCGCCGCCGCGGATAGTGAATTGAGGCCGATCACAGCTAAATCCAGCGCCAGGACAGTGAAGAAGATCTCGAGCGTTTCCGTGAGAGCGGCAGCGGCATAGTTCGCAAGAAATGGGCACAGCCATGCGAGGAGAAAGGCAGCTTGAGCTGCGCGATCAGAGATAGTTCGGCGAGCAAGGTCTGCGATCAGCAGCGATGCGAATAGATCAATCACAATCTGGATCAGCAGGGCGGCCTTGAAATTCCCTACGCCGAGCAACGCAAATACGGCAGCGAGAAAGGCAGGGTATCCCGGCAGGCGGGCATCGATGGGAACGATCTGACCTGCTTGTGTTTCTCCGTACACGCCGCGATGCAACCAGTTGGTCGCGATATCCGCGTAAATGCGGGAGTCATCAGTGATGGCGGGAAAGAGAAAGAAGAAGAAAAGGTGAATTGCCAGCCCAACGAAACCAATCCCGAGGAAAAAACGGCGGTTTTGGCGCACCAGTTCGTGCACGTGGGGACTATAGCATTGAGCAAGCAGTTATCTATCCCGTGGCGACTGTGGTTCAGAGAGCCCGATCCCATTCTGGTTCCGGGCCAGGCGCACAGAAGTTACGATTGAGGTTTGACCCTCCGGAACTTGCATCTTACGATGAGACAGACTTAGGCGATGGCGAAGCAAATCTTTTACGATCCCAACCAGGCGCGCTGGAAGCGGATCCGGCGCGTGGTCGATGCGTGCGCAATCGCGATAACGCTGCTGCTCGCTTTTTTTGTCTACACCGCCTTCCGGCACGAGCCCTTGCCGGAACTTACCTGGAAATCGGAGAAACGTCCCTACCACAAGTTGAAAGAGACGGAAAAGGAGAGAGCGCGAGAAAAGCGTCGGGTGGCGGCACTCGCACGCGCAGGATCTCGCCGCAAGTCGCACAAGCCTGCTTCGCAAGTCAAATTGAACTCCGAAGAGGGCATCCGGGGAGCGTTCTATGTCTCATGGGACGCCGCCAGCTTCTCCTCCCTGCGCGAATATGCGCGGCAGATCGATTTGCTTTTTCCCGTTTGGCTCCAGGTATTAACCCCCGACGGACGCATCCAAGGGGTTGATCCGCTGACCAATCAGATGTTCGACGTGGTGCATAAAGGCACCCTGCATACGGTCGACGACAAGGTGATGCCCTTCCTTAAGTCGGAAGGCACCCCGATGGATGTGTTCCCGGTCGTGCAGAACTTCGATGGGACCGACTTCGTTCCGATCGCCGATTTTCTGAACGATCCGGAAGCCAGAGCTCGGTTCCGCAAGGAAGTTTCGCTGTTTCTGGCTTCGGATCACTATCGCGGTTTGATGATCGATTTCGAATCATTTCCGAAATCGGGGCAGCCAGGTTACGTGGCGCTGCTGCGCGAGCTTTCATCCGATCTGCATGCGAAGGGAATGAAGCTGTACGCCAGTGTGCAGGTGAAGAACGAAGACTACGACTACGCAGCGATCGCTCCGGCGGTGGATGGCGTCGTAATCATGAACTACGACGAGCATTTTCCGGGCGGCACGCCAGGGCCGGTCGCGTCGCAAGACTGGTTTGTGTCGAACATCGAAGCTGCCAAGAAGGTTATTCCCCAAGAGAAGTTGATTTGCGCGATTGGCAATTACGGCTATGACTGGGTGGAGAAACCGAAGAAAGGAAAGTTGCCGCCCGGAGTGGCCGACAAGAACGTCTCGGTGCAGGATGCCTGGCTCGGAGCGCGCGATTCGGAAGAAGACATCGATTTCGACGGCGATAGCCTGAATCCACATTTCAGCTACATGGACGAGCAGAACCTGCAGCATGACATCTGGTATCTGGACGCTGTGACTGCGTTGAACCAAATGCGTGCGGCGCAGACTCGCGGGATCCAAACGTTCGCCCTCTGGCGCCTGGGGTCAGAAGACCGGTCGCTGTGGCGCGTATGGGACGTGCCCGGCGAAGCCAATGCCACCGATAAGCTGCGCGATGTGCCGCCCGGCCAGGATGTTGACATGGAGGGCGAGGGCGAGATTTTGCGCGTAGAGGCGAGTCCGGCTAACGGAGAGCGCACGATCTCTGTCGATAAGTCCACCGGGTTGATCGACGATGAGGACTTCACAGCGCTTCCGGAACCGTATCGTGTGGCGCGTTATGGAGCGAGCCAGAAAGAGCTCACTTTAACGTTTGACGACGGGCCCGACCCTGAATGGACGCCGAAAATTCTTGACGTACTGAAGCGCGAGCATGCGCCGGGAGTTTTCTTTCTCATTGGAATTCAGGCGGATAAGTTCAGCGGGATATTGAAGCGCGTGTATGCCGAAGGGCACGAGATCGGCAATCACACGTTCACTCATCCAGACATCAGTAACATCTCCAGCCGCTACATGAGTCTGGAGTGCAACCTGACAGAGCAGCTTTTTGCAAGTCAGTTGGGAATCAAGACCATTCTTTTCCGTCCACCTTATTCGATCGATCAGGAACCTGATACCGAAGACCAGGTGCGCCCGCTCGAGTTCACACAGTCGCTTGGCTACATCACCGTGGGCAACAAGATCGATCCGAACGATTGGCGCGACAAGCCGCGCGCGACGGCCGATCAGATCGCCGCGGACGTGCTGGAACACCTGCCACCGTGCAAACAGTTCGACCAGCGCTGCGGCAACATCATTCTGCTGCACGATGGCGGCGGAGACCGCTCGGAGACGGTGAAAGCCCTGCCGCTGATCATCGAAGGCGCGAGGGCACGCGGATTCGAATTCGTTCCGGTTTATCGTCTGCTGGGCAAGACCAAGGCCGACGTAATGCCGCCGCTCTCGGCGAACGAACAATGGTCGGCGCGTCTGAACGCGTTCGGTTTCTGGCTGTTTCCGGTAGCGATTGCGACGATCACGATCATCTTCTTCCTCGGCGACTTGTTGATGACCGGCCGACTGGTATCGATTGGTGTTCTCGCGGTATTCGACCGCCTCCGTAACCGGGTATACGGATCACGCGACCAGATCGCCGCGTACAAGCCGCGGGTCGCGGTGCTCATTCCCGCGTACAACGAGGAGAAAGTGATCGAGCGGACGATCCAGGGCGCGCTGGATTCGGACTATCCGAACCTGCACGTAATCGTGATCGACGACGGTTCGAAGGACCGAACGCTCGAAGTAGCCCGAAAGGCCTTCAAACGGGAAGAGGCAAGCGGGCGCGTGCTGATCCTAAGCAAGCCCAACGGCGGCAAAGCCGAGGCGCTGAACTATGGTCTCGGACACATCGGGGACGCTGAGCTATTTGTCGGAATCGACGCGGACACGATCATCGCGCCGGATGCGATCTCGCGGATGGTGCCGCACTTCTTGAATCCGAAGGTGGCTGCGGTAGCGGGGAATGCGAAGGTCGGGAACAGGGTGAATCTCTGGACGCGTTGGCAGGCCCTCGAATATATCACCAGTCAGAATTTCGAGCGGCGAGCGCTGAACACGATGGGTGCGGTGAGCGTCGTCCCGGGTGCGATCGGCGCGTGGAGAGTGGACGCGGTGCGAGCCGCGGGTGGCTATCACGTCGACACGGTTGCCGAAGATGCCGATCTCACCATGGCGCTGCTGCGCAGCGGTTACCGCGTGGAGTACGAGGACCTGGCGCTGGCGTTCACGGAAGCGCCGACGAACGCGAACGGCCTGATGCGGCAGCGGTTCCGATGGTCGTTTGGGATTCTACAGGCCGTGTGGAAGCATCGCGATGTGTTCGCTCGCAAAGGTGTGCTCGGCTGGATTGCTTTGCCCAACATCCTGATCTTCCAGATTCTGCTGCCGATCGTTTCGCCGTTCATTGACCTGATGTTCGTGGTGGGCTCGTTCTGGTATTTCGTGCAGAAATATTTCCATCCGGACTCAACGGATCCGGCAGACTTTCAGCGGCTGCTGATTTTCTTCCTGGTATTCCTGGTTATCGATTTCCTGGCGTCGGCTCTCGCGTTCCTGCTGGAGCGGCGTCAACCGGAAGCGCGCGAAGATGGCTGGTTGTTGAGCCAGGTGTGGCTGCAGCGGTTTGCATACCGCCAACTGTTCTCGATCGTCCTGATCAAGACCCTGAAACGCGCGATCCAGGGACGCCCGTTCGCGTGGGACAAACTCGAACGCACCGCGGCCGTGAAGTATGTGCCGGCGGAGCGCCGAGACTCCGTTAATGTCCCGTGAAAAGCGGCAATTTCTCGTGATGATGGTCACTGACAGTTTTGCGGGCCGGGTGTGTGCTGGATGGGGAGAAGCTCGCCATGCCGCGCACGATCATCGAACCTTTTCGCATCAAGAGCGTTGAACCTCTTTGCTGGACGACGCGTGGCCAACGCGAAGAACTGCTGCGGGCGGCTTCTTACAACCTCTTTCTGCTGTCCGCCGACGATGTGTTGATTGACCTTCTCACTGACTCCGGAACCGGCGCGATGTCCACCCAGCAATGGGCGGCGATGATGAAAGGCGATGAAAGCTATGCGGGCAGCCGCAGCTTCGAACTGTTTCGCAATTCTATCCAGGAGATCTTCGGCTACAAGCACGTCATCCCAACCCACCAGGGGCGCGCGGCAGAACGGATCCTCTTCAGTGTGATGTGCAAGAAGGGTGATTTCTTATACGGTAGATCGCTACGAGTCGACAAACGCAGGCCAGAAAGCTTTTGGAGTGAACCTGGTTGTCCTTAAGAAGATCGCTGGCGAGTGGAAGATCGTGGCGCACGAGGCCGCGGTACCCGATCCAGCTACCGCCGTACATTCACTTGAGCCTGTCCCAAAGCCCTGACCCAGCGTTCGGAAACCCAGTTCGCGTAGGTGTAAAATTACACAGGAAAGAAGCCTGCACTCCAAGCTCCCGGACTGAAAGGATCACTTTTATGGCAACTATGGAAGCCCCGCCACGCCTGCTTGTCAACTTGCACGAAGGCGCATTCAAGAACGAGCCGTTTGTCGATTTCTCCCGCGAAGAAAACGCCCGCAAAATGCGTTCTGCGATTGAAAAAGTGCGCGGACAGCTGAGCCGAGAGTACGACCTGATCATCGGGGGAAAGCGCGTCCGGACGACGGACAAGATCCGCTCACTGAATCCCGCGAAGCCGTCGCAGGTGATCGGCATCCATCAGAAGGCTGGCAAGGAACACGTCGAGCCGGCCATGAATGCCGCGCTGAAGGCTTTTGAGACGTGGAGCCGAACCTCGGTGGAAGAGCGCGCGTCGTTACTGTTCCGCGTAGGCGACCTGCTGCGCGAACGCAAGTTCGAATTCATGTCGTGGCTGGTGTTTGAAGTCTCGAAGAACTGGGCGGAGGCGGACGCCGATATCGCCGAGACGATTGACTTTTGTGAATTCTATAGCCGAGAGGCGCTGCGTCTGGCGAAGGCTGAGACGCCAGTGCAGTTGCCGGGTGAACGCGATCACCTGATGTACATCCCACTGGGTGTGGGGGCTGTGATTCCTCCGTGGAATTTCCCGTGCGCCATTATGGCGGGGATGACAGTGGCGTCGATCGTGAGTGGGAACACGGTTATTCTGAAGCCGTCGAGCGACTCTCCGACGATTGCCGCGAAGTTCGTCGAACTGCTCGAGGAAGCAGGCATGCCGGAGGGCGTAGTGAACTTCTGCCCCGGCGGCGGAGCCACCTTCGGCGATGCGATTGTCTCGCATTCAAAGACACGTTTTATCGCGTTCACAGGATCGCGCGAAGTTGGTCTCCACATCAACCAGTCGGCAGCTCGTCAGCAACCGGGCCAGGTCTGGATCAAGAGGACGATTCTTGAGATGGGTGGGAAGGACGCGATCATCGTCGATGCTGACGCCGATCTCGATTCCGCAGTTGAGGGCGTGGCCGCGGCGGCATTCGGTTTCCAGGGTCAAAAGTGTTCCGCGTGCTCGCGCGCGATTATCGATGAGCGCATCTACGACAAATTCCTGGAGAAGCTGAAAACACGCGTTGAACGGATTAATGTGGGCGATCCGGCCGAGAATGCAAACATGGCAGCCGTGATCAATGAAGGCTCGATGAAAGACATATTGAACTACATCGAGATCGGAAAGAAGGACGGGCGTCTGATAACTGGCGGGGCCCGCGCTACGAACGCCGGTGAAGGCTACTTCATTCAGCCAACAATCATTGCCGACATCCCCCCGAAGTCGAAGCTCGAGCAGGAAGAGGTTTTTGGTCCGGTGCTGGCAGTGATCAAGTCACGCAACTTCGACCATGCTTTGGAAATTGCGAACGACACCGAGTTCGGATTGACGGGGGCGGTCTATTCGAATTCGCGCGAAAAGCTGAAACGAGCAGTACGCGATTTCCATGTCGGCAATCTCTATCTGAACCGTAAATGCACCGGGGCGATGGTTGGCGCACATCCATTCGGCGGTTTCAATATGTCTGGAACCGATTCGAAGTCGGGCGGGCCAGACTATCTGTACCTCTTCACCCAGGCAAAGAGCGTAGGGGAAAAGATCTAGATCAATCTAGGAAGGCGAGAAGGGGCGGCATTGCGCCGCCTTTTTTTTGCCGAAGGACTTACCGAGGCGCATTGAGCTGCGGATTCACACCGCAAACCAGAATATTTTGGCCGAACCTGAGCGGCGAAGAACATCCCATCGCCTGGAAGACGCGCACCAGATCGTTCTCCTTGTCGACATCCCATCCAGCCTGAAAAGTCAGAAGTTCGGAGAGAGCCTCTTGCGGGTACGAATGTGCCGCGTTTTGCAGCGCGACAGGGAAGTCATCGGCATGGAAGATCCAGATGTCTGGCGAGGTCGCGATCACTGTTTGGCGGCCGCAGGAGGTTCGAGTTAAAGGCTGGTAGGGAGGAAGGGAAAGCTGCACTGCCGACTGATCGCACAGGTAGTAGCTCAGCAATTGTCCCCCTTGATAGTCGGTGAAGATCGCGCGTGTACCGCTAGAACGCAAAGTTGCGATTGCGTCGCGCATCTCGGCCCTGGTCTGGTTGCGCAATTTAATGAATGGCCCTGACGGTGACAAGAACACATTTGATACCAGAAGAGCCACAAGTACGAGCGCGGTTCGAACCCAGGCTCTTCTCGGCTTCCATGCGGCGATGGCAACAGCAATCGCGACGATAGCGAACGGAGCGAGGAAGACATCGTGTCTGGTGCCGCCGAAAGGATAAACACCGACTATCGCGGCAGCGATCACGCATAAGAATGGAAGTACAAGGAGAAGTCCCAAGCCGCGAGGTGATAGTTGACATCCGGCCGACCTCGGGTGGCCTGACAGCAATAGAGTCAATCCGACGAGGAAGACAATCAGCGCGATCGCTCCAATCGCCCCATTTCCAAAGAGGAAGTGGAAGAAGCGAATAGCGCCGCGAATGATGAACCAGACAGGGTTAATTTCGCCCGCGTGATAGATCGACTTACGCAGCCAGGTGTCGGCGATGTTCTGTGGGAGACCACTTTTTTTGACCAGCGCGATATGCGTTCGATATAGGAACAGAGCGATACCCGCAGCGATGGCTTGCCCGAGCGCCCATGTCGCCACAATTCGCCAGCCTGGACGGCCTATTACCCAACGAACCACCGCGTAAATGCCGATCGCCAGAGTTAAAAACAGCCCGGAGTAGTGGACCAGGAGGGCGAGATAGATGGCGACAGAGAATGCCGTCATCCAGCTCACAGAGTCTTCACCCACTGCTCGCTGAAAGCAGTAAAGCGCGACAGAGATGAAAAGCAACAGAAACGAGTATTGCCGAACTTCGCCCGAGAGCGAGATTAACGGCGGAGCAAACAACAGCAGCGGAAGAGCAAGTCTGGCCGTTTCTTCGTCTGCGACGCGCGTGATCCAATGGAAAGCGGTCCAGCAAAAAAGCAGTCCGGCGGCGATCTGCGGCAGACGCAATATGAACTCAGAATGTCCAAGAGCGCGCCAGTAGTAGAGAAACAGAATCAGAAGGGGAGGATGCGCAGTTGTAAGCGACGCTTTGTACGCCTCGGCGATCGATGGTTGCACCGCCAACAAGTAGTGCAAGGCTTCATCTGGATTTAAGAAGAGCCGTTCGGCATAGTAGATACGCGCAGCTAGAGCCACGGCAAATATTAATGCCAGCCAGCGCCATGACAAGCGTGTTGAGGCAGGGGACGAAGTCGCGATCGCCGGTGATGTCAAGGAAGCACCTTATCACCATTCGAGCAGCATGGATGCCAAGCCGGGGTGTGCTATTGCACCTTGCCCGATAGGTACATTTCAGCGATGTGATGAGCGATGTTCTTCGGTTTTGCCTCGGCCAGATTCGTGAGCACGACCACGGTCAGCTTGTCATTGACGTATCGGGAGATCTGCGTCTCGAAGCCCTGCCACGCGCCGGCATGCTCGACGACATGATGACCATCACGGTCGTCAATAAACCACGCGAAACCGTATTTGCCCGAATTCGGCTGCCCGTTATTCAACTTCGCAACGGTCCACATCTGATCGAGACTGGAGCGCTTCAAGAGCTTTTCAGTGTAGAGGGCCGCATCCCACTTCGCCAGATCGAGGATCGAAAAATAGAGGCTGCCGTCTGCGGTAGTGTTCACCGTGGGCGAAACCCATTCCTGGTTTTTCAATTCGCCCTTGACCAAACGATATCCGGCGCAACGATTGGGCACGATGTCGGCTTCGCTGATAATCCGCGTAGAGTTCATGCCGAGCGGCTCAAAGACGAGCTCGTGCAGGAAATCTCCATAGAACTTGCCGCTTGCTTTGTGAATCAGAACTCCGAGCGTGAGATATCCCAGGTTGCTGTACTCCCACTTCGTGCCGGGAGGATAAGCAAGGGGAACGCCTTCGACAATCTTGATCTCCTGCTCCTCGGTGTAGTCCTTCCGCATATCGAAGTCTTTGGGATAATCACCGAATCCGGCAGTATGGCTGAGCAGTTGGCGAACGGTGACTTGCTTCCAGGTGTCGGGCGCGTCGGGGAAATACTTCGTCAGAGGATCTTCGAGTCCGACTTTGCCTTCCTCGACGAGCATCATGACGGCGGTAGCGGTGAATTGCTTGCCGACCGATCCTGATTGAAAGATGCTTTCAGGCTTGACCGACGCCTGCAGTTCCACGTTCGAGAACCCATAGCCTTGGGTGCGGATCGGGTGCCCATCCCGGGAAACAAGTAGCGCTAATCCCGGAATGTGTTGCTTCGCCATTTCGGAGCGGACGTATTCGTCGACTGCATCTGCATTGTCTGCCGCTACGAGATGCACAGTGGCAACGAGGACGAAAACGGCCGGCAGCCAATTGCGATTATTCTTCATCTCTCACCCCGGGTTCGGAAGCTTTTGTAATGCAAAGCAGAAAATAGTAACAGGCCGGTCACCAGGTTGGGTCGCAATGACTGCGCGGTGCCGCACTCGTTACCTCCGTCATGGCACAAAGTGTCGAACATCACGTAGGGATGAGGCTAGGTGCGGCACAATGCTGTTCGGGAGGTTCCATCTGTGCGGCTTGACTTCGTCTCTTGTGTTCTAACGATCGTATCCACGGTTCTGGTTGGGCGGCGTTGTTGGGAAGGCTGGGTTTTGGCAGCTGTGAATAGCGCAATCATCTGTGTGATCGGAGTGAGGACCGAGCAATTGGGATTTATTTTGGCCAATTTATTCTGCATCGTGCTCTACGGAGCGAACGTGCGCGCGTGGCGAAAGGATCAGCCTTCGGCCTGAGAAAGGGTAGAAGTCCTTCCTGACTGGCATTCACGCTAGAAGAATTTCTTCTGAAATTCCTGCTGACGGTTCTGCGCGATCGTCATCAAGCGTGAGAATTCTTCGTCGGTACGTAAGCTGTCGAGCAGTGGATCTTTCTGAAAATAAGGGTACGCAAAGAAGCCGCTTTCGATGCTGTGCCGGAGCACACGCGTTGCAGAGACGCGGTCCCCAAGAACCGCATACGCCTCAGCAATTTTGTAAATTGCCTCGGAGTCGCCTACTCCCCGTTCCTGGATTCTCTGCTCTGCCTCGAGAAGCATCGCCAATCCCTTCGCATTGTTGCCGGCAATACTCGAACTTAGAGCGTTTCCCACCTGCGCCTGAAGCAGCTGGGGATCGAGTTCAAAGGCACGGTCGAAGTTCTTTGCCGCGTCATAGTATTTCTTCTCGTGGTACTCGCCGAACCCGCGATAGAACTGCACGAAGGCCGCTTCGTTGTTGTTGGGTAAACTTCGGAGAAACTTGTCGTACTCGCCGAGATAGAGGTACGCATTCAGCGCAGAGCTATTGATCTTCACTCCCGGATCCAGTTCGCGGGCGCGCTCGCACTCGGTGACCGACTCTTGCAACATGCCGGCGAAGCGATAAGCGTAACCAAGTTCCCAATGAAGTTCGGCGTGGTCAGGATTGGTTTTCAGCGCGGAGCGCAGGAGTGGAACCGCCTGCTCAACATGCCCTGTGTCTGTCAGCCAATTCGCCATATAGACGTTGGCTTCGATTTGGGTCGGCTGCAGGGAGAGTGCCTTCTCAAAGGCGGTGCGCGCCTTTTCGTAGTCCTGGCGTCCACCAAACTGGAATGAAGCGTTTGCGTTGTATGAGCGGCCAAGATAGGCCCACGTCAACGCGTAGTTCGGTTCAATTTCTGCCGACTTCTCGAGCATTTTGATGGCGACTGGAAACAGATTGCGCGAGTAGAGATCGACTCCGCGCAAGTAATACTCGTAAGCCAGCGGATCGATGGGCTTCTCGGGACGAAGACGTTCGGCTTCCGAAGGAGAAAGGTTCAGCTCCAAACCCTTGACGATCTCCTGCGCGACATTTTCGTGAACCGTCAGGAGCTTGTCGTATTTCAAGTCGAAAGCACCGCGCCAGAGAATGTTCTCAGTCGAAGCCTCTACCAACTGGCAGGTAATTCTCAGGTCGTCGCCATCGCGAATGAAGTTGCCCATGAGCAGCGCATCGACATTCAGGTCCGCAGCTGCCTTCGGGATCTCAATATTCTGATTACGATACTTGGCGATTGCGTAGGACGGACGAACGCGCAAGGCCTGCACGTATCCGAGCTTCGTGATCACGGCATCGGCCAGGGAGTAGCCGAGGAAATCACTGTCTGGATCCTGGCGGAGGTTGTGAAAGGGAAGAATTGCAAGACGCTTAGGTGAATCCAGCGTCGCTGCTCGCGAATGCTGGCGATGCCACCAGAAGGCAAGACCGGCTGCAATTCCGACGATCAGAACGAGAGCCGCGATCCTGCTGAACCAGCGGGTCGACGACAGTCGAGACGCGACAGGTGCGCCCGCCTGTTGTGCAGCGAGTGGCTCGCCGGGGGGCGATATGAGAACGACACCGGTGTCTAGCTTTTCTCCTCTTAGCGGGGAAGTTGCAGGCGGCAACTCTGTGACCGGCGCGATAAAGCGATAGCCATGTTTCGGCACTGTCTCGATAAAGGTTTGACCATCCTGCGTGTCTCCCAGAGCCTTCCGCAACGCTGAGATGTTGACTGTGAGGTTGGCCTCCTCCACAAAACTGTCGGGCCAAAGCTGGCGCATGAGGTCGTCTTTAGTAAGTAGTCGACCTCCGCTTTGGACGAGGACATGGAGGAGCTCAAAAGCTTTTGGAGTGAGTGAGACAGGCTTCCCCTCATAGAGCAGGCGGCGCTGCTCGGGGTCCAGGCGGAAACCGCAGAAATCGTACAAATATCCTGTCTCCAATGCCTTGGACGCGCTTGGAAGAATTTTGGAATTCTTTTGCAATTCTTCTTTTTTTTGCCTAGGACATTCCCCGAGCTGGTTCGGTAGTTTGCCGTTGCACGGAGGGGGCAACTTCAATTTGCCCAGATTGTAGTGCCCGTCCCGGCATGCGGCAAGGCTCTTCAGGATGTTTTGTCCGTGGGATCTGAACCGCAAAACTTTTCACAGCTAGGTCCAAAACCTAAAGGAGACAATCTGTAATGCGTTTCACAGCGAAAACCAGCGTTTCTTCCACCAAGTTTATTTTCCAGACGGCTGCCGCGATTGCGATGCTGATGCTCGCCCTCGGCACGGCGGCTGCGCAAGTGAACGTCACTGACTTTGATCTTCACATCAATTCCAAGTTCCTGTCTTGTCTAAGCGCGCCCGGCGGACCAACGCCCACGGCTCACGTCACCGTGAAGCGCGGCAATCTCGCGGATACGTTGACCATCGAGGGAAACAATTTCCGTCCACATCTCGCGTTCGACATGTTTACCGTGCAGCACTCGAACCTTCTGTCAAACGGCAATCCCGATCCGAACTTCACTGGCAGCTTCGGCATGGCTTGGTATCAGAGTGACTTGCAGGCGAATGGTCTGGGTCATTTCAAGGCGACGATCAAGACTATCCTGCTGGACCAGATTTTTGGGTTTGACGCCGACACCGGTCTTCCGCCTACGAACACGTTCCATGTCGGATTCTGGTTCAACAATCCCAACGACGCCAATGTGAACGGTTGCACGTTCGATGTGACGAAACCGACACCGTTCAATGGCGAGCACAAGGCTGGCCCGGTGGCGATGATCAGTGTGCCGGACAACCAGACCAAACTTGGACCGCTGTGCACAAACCCGAATCTCAACACGAATCCTGCGACCTGCAATCCATAACTGCAGGAGTTCAGCTTCGGCCCGGGGCGATCTCTGCAAAGCCCCGGGTATTTTTCTGCAGGAAATCTTTCACGTACCCCGGACAGGTTGCTGGAATTGTTGACCTTTTCCGTTGGCGAGCCGTAGTATCCGGGCTTATGGCGACGCCCACCGTAGCCGTCGGTCAACTGCTCGGCCGCTACCGAATCCTTGAGCAGGTAGGTGCCGGCGGAATGGGCGTAGTGTACCGTGCGCACGACGCACAGCTCGACCGTGATGTCGCCCTGAAAACTCTTCCCAGGCTGTCGCAACTTAGCGAAGTCGCGCAACGGCAATTTCGCCGGGAAGCACTTAGCCTCGCCCGAATCACCGATCCGAATGTCGCGATGGCGTTCGATTTTGGACGTGACAACGGAATCGACTATCTGATCACCGAATTTGTTCCCGGCGTGAATCTCGATTCGAAGATCGCAGGACGTCCTCTGCCGGAGTCGGAGATTCTCCAGATCGGGAAGCAGCTCGCCTCCGGGCTTGAAACTGCGCACCGCCAGGGAGTCATTCACCGCGACCTGAAGCCCAGCAATTTGAAAGTTACGCCGGATGGGCGGCTGAAGATCCTTGATTTCGGATTGGCATTTCTCATGAAGTCGGAGCCCGACAGTGCGGACACCGCGTCTCTGACGAACACGTACTCTGATGCCGGCACGATTCCATACATGGCACCGGAGCAGTTGAAAGGTCAGCAGCCGGATGCACGCTCGGACGTGTGGTCCGCGGGAGCGGTGCTCTACGAAATGAGCACCGGTAAGCGTCCTTTCGGCGATCTCACGGGTCCTGCGCTGGTGGCAGCCATTCTCGAAGAAGCCCCGTTTCCACCGCACACCGTGAATTCGAAAATCAGCGAAGGGCTGGAGCGCGTGATTCTTCGAGCGCTGCAAAAAGATCCGAAGGAGCGATACCAGTCCGCGGGTGACCTGAGGATCGACTTGTCGAATCTGGCTACCGGCACAGCCCCCGTCGTGTTTAGACCGAAAACCAAGTCCTACGCTTGGGTATGGATGCTGCTGGCGGCACTTTGTGTGTTCCTGGTGGCTGGAATCCGCTGGTGGATGAACCACCCGACTGCTCCCCCTCAACCGGCGGAGCGTGTCATGGCAGTGCTGCCATTTGAATCCGTCAGCGGAGATTCGTCGACCAACGCATTAGGCATTGGCCTCACCCAAAGTGTGACCGCCAAGCTGGTACAAGCGGTGGATGGCGGCCACTTGCAACTCGTGTCAACGCGCGATCTGGTGGCGCAAGGCGTGAAGACTGCAGACCAGGCCCGGCGCGAGTTTGGAACCGATCTCGTTCTGGAAGGCAGTCTTCAGCAGTCGGGAAACCAGCTTCGGATCACGTGCAGCATGGTGGATCCAAAGACGCGCGTGCAGATCGCCGCTCGCGAGGTCACCGGCAACTCAGACGAGATTTTCGAACTGCAGGATCGCTTATTCGATAAGGTCCTGGAGATGTTGCCCACAGTTGTCGATTCCTCGCGTCGCGCCTCACTCCTGGTCCGCCCGGACACCAAGCCTGCGGCCTACGACTATTACCTGCGCGGCCGCGGTTATCTGGAGGACTATCAGAACCTGGACAATATCCAGAACGCGATCGGCCAGTTCGATAAGGCGATCGCCATCGACAAAAACTATGCGCCCGCGTATGCCGCCATGGGCATGGCGTACACCATTGGATTTCAGCAGAAGAACCAGGGTAAGGATTGGCTCGAGAAGGCGAGAAGTCTTTGCGAACGCGCCCTGGCGATTACTCCCCAGCTCGCGGAAGGACATAGTTGCCTGGGAAACGTGTACTACTCGACCGGACGTTACGAGGACGCAATCCAGCAACTGAAAAGGTCGTTTGATCTCGACCATCGAAGCGATGAAACCTTGCGCCTGCTGGCAGCCGCTTATCAGAAATCTGGAAATCCGGCGGCCGCCGAGGCCGCCTTCCGGAACGCAATTTCTCTTCGACCGAACTATTGGGCCGTATATAACGCGTTTGGTGCTTTCTACTACGGTGAAGCCCGGTACGCGGATGCGGCGGCCATGTTTCGCAAGGCGATCCAACTTGCGCCGCTCAACTATCGCGCCTATTCCAATCTCGGCGGCATACTCCTCGCGCAGGGTGACTATCGGCAGGCCGTCGAGGTTTTGGAGCGGTCCGTGGCTCTTCGTCCCAGCGCCGAATCCAATATCAACCTGGGCGCGGCATACTTCTACCTACGAAAGTACGACGAGTCGAGTGCGGCCCTGCAACAGGCTTTGAAGTCTGATGACGACTGGCAGATATGGGGGAATCTAGGAGACACGTTGGACCAGATTCCCGCACGCAGGGCCGACGCGATGAATGCCTACCGCAGTGCCATCGCAAAGGCGAAGCCGCGGCTGGACGTAAATCCGCGGGATGCTGTGATTTTGGCGTTTACGGCCGATTACTACGCGGTTCTGGGTGAACGACCGCAGGCGCAGACACACCTGGATCGGGCCCTGGAGAACGGATCGAACGACGCCGATGTGCTGTTCCGCGCGGCCATTGCCTATAACCACTTCGGCGACAGCGCAAAGACGCTGGAGTACCTGAACAAAGCTGTCGCGGCAGGATATTCGCCCATCGTCATCCGCGACACGCCCGACTTCGACAAGCTGAAGGGCAATCCCGAGTTCGGCAAGGTTGTGTCCAAAAACTAGATTGATGGTTGCTGGTCGAACCCGAACTACTGCGGCACAATCCGAATACCCGGATCCTGACATGTCCTTTGAGTCGGCGCCACCTCTGTAAGGGTGTAGCCGAAGATGCCGCAATGCGACGGGTGAAAGCTGCTACAACCAGTATTCACGGCGTGCGGCGGGTCCAGCAAGTTTTTGCTGACCACAGGCGGAGCTCCTGGCAGGGGGATGGGTGGCGGAACGGCATCAAAGCCGACCACATACGTTGCGTCATCCCCGACTACCCAGTGAATGTGAGTTCCGTTTGGAACGTCGGCCAGATCAGGTGTGGCGACACAATCGTTGATTTTGACCGTGTCGGTTTTGGCTTCATTCTTGATTGGATAGTTCTTGACACCACCTTGCTGGCAGGCGACAGAGACGAACAGGCACGCAAAAATCAAAATCCCAGTTGAAAGTTTTAGTGGCTTCATAGTGTGCTCTCTTTCCGGAGCTTACTGAACCGGAAGGATTGTGGGTGTTCGTTCGTAGTAAGTCAAGCATTGCTCGCTACTTGCCGGGCCGTTAACTTAACCCTCGTCTGATAAGTCCGAACTCCTGCCTGATTCGGAAATCCTCGAATTTGCGGTTGCATTCCGGTTCGGATAGGTGGAAAATGTGCCCCGCTCGTGGGTCCAAGGGGTGAGTGCGGCGATCTTCGACTGAGCCGCAAGTGGGGAGCCATGGAGATCCGGTCGCACGATCTTCTTCTCGTGGGAGGCGGGGGTGCGGGTTTACGCGCCGCCATCGCAGCCGCCGAAGTCAATCCAAAACTCAGCATCGCAGTCGTATCGAAGGTCTATCCCATGCGCAGCCACACCGTCTCCGCTGAGGGAGGCGCCGCCGGCGTGGCGAAGCCCGACGACAGTCTGGACGAACACGCCTATGACACGATCTCGGGCGGAGACTGGATGTGCGACCAGGACGCGGTCGAAGCCTTTGTCAAAGAAGCGCCGCAGGAGTTGTTGCAACTGGAGCACTGGGGATGTCCGTGGAACCGTGAGCCCGATGGACACATCGCGGTGCGCGCTTTCGGCGGCATGAAGAAGAAGCGCACCTGGTTCGCGGCCGACAAGACCGAGTTCCACATGCTCCACACGTTGTTTCAGACAACTCTGAAATACCAGCCGATTACGCGCTATGACGAGTACTTCGTAACTCGCTTGCTGGTGGATGACGGTCGTGTGCAAGGAGTGGTGGCGATCGAGATCATGTCTGGCAGGATCCAGGCGATTACTGCGAAGGCCGTCATTCTCTGTACGGGCGGTTGCGGCCGCGTATTTCCGTTTACCACTAACGCCAACATCAAAAATGGCGATGGCATGGCCCTGGCGCAGCGCGCCGGCGCTCCGCTCAAAGACATGGAGTTTGTGCAGTATCACCCGACTGGATTGCCTTTCACCGGAATTCTGATCACCGAGGCGGCGCGTGCGGAGGGCGGATACCTCATCAACAAAGATGGCTATCGATACCTGCAAGACTACAACCTGGGCAAACCGCAACCGAAGCCGGTGTTGCGCTCGATGGAACTCGGGCCACGCGACCGCCTATCGCAGGCATTTGTAAAAGAGGATCAGAAGGGCCGCACTATTCAGACCGAATACGGTCCGGTTGTTCACCTGGATCTGCGGCATATGGGAGAGAAGTTGATTAACGCCAAGCTCCCATTTGTGCGCGAGCTATGCATGAAGTATCAGAATCTGGATCCGGTGCGGGAATTGATCCCTGTGCGCCCGGTTGTGCACTACATGATGGGAGGCGTTAGCACCGACATTCACGGAGCCACTCCGCTGGCCGGATTGTATGCCGCCGGTGAAGTTGCATGCGTCAGCATTAATGGCGCAAACCGGCTCGGCTCCAACTCCTTGCCGGAGTGCCTGGTTTTTGGTGCACGTGCTGGACGCGCCGCGGCTGAATTTGCGGCCGGACAAGCTCAGCCCAACGGCAATGTGCTGGCGCAGGCCGCAGATGAGCAACTCAGATTGGAACGGGGATATCTGAACAAGAGCGGCGGCAGCGAACGCATCGCGACTCTGCGCGAGGAAATGCAGACGGCGATAGAAAGCGGAGCCGGAATCTATCGGCAGGAATCATCGCTCAAGCAGGCAGGGGAGAAACTGCACGAATTGCAGGAACGATTCCAAAACATCAGCCTTGATGACCGCGGCCACACCTTCAACACGGAACTGGTCTCGGCGCTGGAACTCGGTTTCATGCTCGACGTTGCGGAATCGATCGTGGAGAGCGCTCTGCATCGAACCGAGTCGCGAGGCGCGCACCAGCGAACAGACTTCGTGGCACGCGATGACCGAAACTTCCTGTCACATTCTCTCGTGCGGCGGGCCGCGGACAATTCGCTGCAGGTCGAGTACTTGCCGGTCAAGATCACGCGCTGGCCTCCGGGAGAGCGCGTCTATGGAGAGGCCTCGCAGGCAGCCGCGGCGCCGGAACAACTGAAACGGGTGAGCTGATGGCGGATAAAATCGTTCTCGAAATTGCGCGTTACGAACCGGACCGGGATCAGATCCCGCGCTTCCAGAGCTTCGAAGTTCCGTTTCGCAAGGAATGGGTGGTGCTGGATGCGCTGAACTACATAAAGGACAAGGTTGATGGCACGTTGACCTACCGCTGGTCGTGTCGCATGGGAATTTGCGGCAGCTGCGGGATGATGGTCAATGGCGAGCCGAAACTCACCTGCGCAACCTTCCTCTCAGCTTATGGGCGCGACGCCAAAGTGCGAGTTGAGCCGCTGCGATATTTCCCCGTAGTGCGCGATCTGGTAACGGCGCTTAGCGACTTTCTCGTGAAGCTGCAGAAGGTGAAGCCGTGGCTCATTCGTCACGATGAGATTCCGCTCGCTGCCGGAGAATATCTACAGACGCCCGAACAGCTTGATCTCTACAAGCAATTCAGTATGTGCATCAACTGTACGCTCTGTTACGCCGCGTGTCCGGTGGTTGGGCTGGATCAGGATTTCGTTGGCCCGGCGGCTCTGGCGCTCGCACAAAGATACAACCTCGACAATCGCGACCAGGGATCGGAGGAAAGACTGGGTACCCTCGCTCACCATGACGGAATTTGGGGGTGCACGTTTGTGGGAGAGTGTACGCGGGTCTGCCCGAAGCATGTCGATCCGGCCGGCGCGATTCAGCAGTACAAGTTGAAGGCCGCGCTCGACTGGGTGAAGTCGTTCGTGCTCCCGCGGGGACATGAAGATCATCGGGAGGACCGGCGAAAGGAGGCGGCATGAGCACGCAAGCGGCGCCAGCCGAATTTCATCCGCGATGGTTTCGCAAACGGGTTTCGACCTGGTGGTGGCTGGGCGAGTGGCATTACCTGAAATTTATTCTCAGGGAATTGAGCAGCATTGCTGTTGCATGGTTCGTCGTGCTGACGCTCTTTCAATTGCGCGCTCTGTTGCACGGGGCTGAAGCCTATGCGCGCTTCACGCTACGGTTGCAATCTCCATTGATGATAGCGCTCAACGCGATCGCATTTTGTTTTGTGCTGTTCCACACCATTACGTGGTTCAACCTGGCACCTCGAGCGATGCCGGTCCGGATGGGCGGCAAGCGTGTGCCGGAATTCTTGGTAGCGGCTCCGAATTACGCGCTTTGGGTGGTCGTGTCGGTTTTCGTAGGCTGGTTGCTCCTGAGGACACCGTGATGGAATACGCGGCTCACAAACCGTCCAATGAAGCTGGTTTCTGGCTGTTGTTCAGCGCTGGGGGAGTGGTAGCAGCGGTGCTGATTCCCATCCACCTCTTTCTGTTCGGGCTGGCCTTCCCGCTGGGTTGGCTGCCGCAGCCGAGCTATGAATATTTGTTGTCGCTGGCCAGGTCTCCAATCGCAAAGCTCTACCTGTTTGTGTTTTGCGCATTGCCGCTATTTCACTGGGCTCATCGTTTTCGCTTCACGCTTTACGACGGGTTGCAGGTCAAGCATCTGAACGAAGTGATTTTTACGTTCTGCTATGGCGGGGCGTTGCTCGGGACCGTCCTTGCCGCTCACTTGCTATGGAAAATCTAGGACCGACTGAAGTCGCCTCAGTAACCGCGGCCCGGTGATTTGAGGAACTTCCCCTTCCGGAGGTCGACATGGAAATCGCGCTCAAGACCATTTCAAAAGACGGCATTCCAGAGGCATTCTCGAAGGTCGACTTGTATCGATACCTTCACGAGCCGGAGGAGGCAGAATCGATCTGCCACGACATCCTGGCAGCCGACCCGGAAAATCAACTCGCGCTTCGACTGCTTGGGTTGACTTTGACGGATCAGTTTGAGGGGCGTCCCACCGATCGCTTCGCCGAGGCAGAGAAGGTTTTCGACTCCTTGACCGATCCCTACGAACGGACCTACTACCGGGGGTTGCTCCTGGAGCGGAGAGCGAAAGCGCAGATGCGAACAGGACAGACGGCCCAGATCTTAGTGGGTTCGTTTCATGAAGCGATGCGATGCTTCGAGGAAGCAGAGAAGATTCATCCGCCCAATAACGATGACGCGGTCTTGCGCTGGAATCGCTGTGTCCGGCTGCTGGAGAAGATCGAGCACCCTTTGTCGGATGAACGACAATCAGTGTTCGAGGACGATGACACCGCCCCCATCGAGATTACGCGCCGGGCAAGAGGGCGAATGGCGCGATAGCAATCCCTCAAACGTGCCATCCACTTTTCCACTTACTGCTGGTATAGTGCGGTGCAGAAAAACCGAAAAATTGTTCGGAAAGCGAAAGTTCTGAAGTAGGAAGAGCTGTCGGAATGCCTATGCGTGCTGTAAATATTGTGCGATGGAGTTGTCTGCTGTTGGTAACTGCATGGTCCGCATCTCGCGTGGGTGCGCAAACGCACTCGATCAAGATCGGCACGCTGACTTATCTTGGTTCTTCCATCGAGAATGGGTCTGTAGTTTCCAGCTATAAGGTGGTTCTCGATACGACCGGCGTCACCCAGGAACCGATCACATTCAGCAACGTGATCCTGATCGTGAAAGGAAGCTCCGTCAGTACACAAGACAGCGGCTTCCCGCAAATTACCACCGGACCCGGCTGCGGACTGAGCGGAGGTAGTGCGTGTGACCTGCTATTTCGTGGCGGGAATGGCCTGCCGCTCGTACAGTGTGCGAAATCGAATTTGACGCAAAGCTGCGTCTCGATTGCCGCACAACTGACTTCTGTTACCGGCCAGAACTTCAGCATAACGCTAGCCAATGGACAGCCATTTTGCGTATACGGAGTGAACAACAGCTTCCTGTTATCCAAGCCGGGTGAGGCGGCACTCGATCCAAAGTGTAATCCGCAAGGCTTCTGCAAAGGCGCTTCGGTTTCCATCGTACTGCACGCGGCGCCGGCGAGCAGCTGCAGCCCATGAGAGCTTAGGGCCCGAAATTCTCGGTGCAATCAGATTCGTAACAAAGAAAAAGGCCGCGATCGCGGCCTTTTTGAATTTCGAACTTGATGGCTCTTAGTTTGTAATCCCCGCGCCTTGTGGAGGTTGTGGAACTGCAGCGGCAGCTGTGGCAGCGGCAGCTTCGTTCAAGATGCGATGGTGGATGGTGAAGAGAGCCAATTCCAGCCGGTCCGATACGCCGATCTTGTCATAGACGTTGCGCAGGTAGTTCTTGATTACCTGCTCAGTCGTACCCAGTTGGGTGGCGATTTCCTTGTTCTTGTATCCCTGAACGATGAGCGCCACGATGCGGAGTTCTTTGGCAGTCAGCCGGTCACGGACGCGCAACCCGACCATATCGTTTTCGGTCAGTTCGCTGGGCACGGCCATATCCTGCACCCACGTTTCGCCTCGCGCGACCTTGCGGACGCAATCAACCAGAGCCGAACTCGTCACGTTACGATAAACGACCCCGTGCGCTCCGCCTGCCATGTAGCGCTGCGCGCTCTCGCCCGTGTCAGCCAGAACGACCACCCGTGTCTTGTTGCGATTAGCAGCCGATAGAATGGCATTGAAATCGGAATGAAAGCCGCCCGCAATCACTAGGACGGCGGCCCTGAACTTGTCGAGCGCCATAAACATCTGCTCAGTGGTTTGCGCCTGAGCGACGATGCGCATTTCGTCTTCTACGGCCAGTACTTTGGCGATGCCGGCCCGGAAAATCGCCTGATTGTCGGCCAGAATGAGCTTCAACATGGATAGCGCTCCAAGTTAGGTGTTGCGAACGAACTCGTACGAATCAATTACACACGCGACGCCCCGGTTGTCGCCAGGGGTAGTGCCGGCAGCCGGTTCATCGGTCCGCACGACGCGGCCGCGGCACTGGATCACGACATCTTCTTTGCCGCCAGTGACATCAGGCGGCAGTGTAATTTCGAATTCCACGGGCGAGCCGACTTCCAGAGAAGCGTCCGCTCGGATGTAGACACCAGCAGCGCTCAGATTGCCGGTGACGCCGCTGGCTTCGCCGGCGGTGTCGGCCTTATGAATCTTAATCGGCAATTCGAGCGGAAATCTTTTCCCGGTACGTGCGTCAGACACGAACCCTCCTCTGCCCTGGCTCAAAGCCTCGTCCAGCAGCGTTGTGCAAGTTCCTAACCCAGAGCCTGATGAGCAGCTTAGAGGCGTTATATCACGGAACACAGCAGCATAAAAGCCCGAATCCAGCCCGGAATCACGGTAAGAATCAGGCCGTATTGGGGGAGTATTCATAATCGGGAAGTGACTGACATCACAGCATGTTGTTCAAGCAAAAGCGAGAATGACGGGCGAGGTGGGCAATGCCGGAACCAGAGATTCTTCGGGCAATGCGCCAGAGCGTGATCGACGGCGCGCCGGAAACGGCGCGGACTCTAGCCCAGACGGGAATCCGGGGTGGTGTCCAGCCGCTGGTGGCCATCCACGACGGATATGTTCCGGGTATGAGCTACGTGGGTGATCAGTTCGCACAGCGCCGGATGTTCCTTCCCGATATGGTAGCGTCCGCTGAGGCGATGAAGGCCGCCATGGAGGTCCTGGAACCGGAACTGAAACGGCAGGGCGAGAGCCGGCCATCGGCTGGAACTGTGGTGTTGGGCACTGCGAAAGGAGACATCCACGAGATTGGTAAGACTTTGGTGGGAACCTTGCTTGGCGCCAATGGATTCCGCGTGCTCGACTTGGGGGTCGATGTTTCGGCGGAGAGGTTTGCCACGGTGGCACGCGATGTGGACGCGAACGTCGTCGGGGTATCAGCCTTGTTGACCACGACCATGAAGGGGCAAAAAAGAGTCGTCGAATTCTTTGACGAGCAGGGGCTTCGTCCGCAGATTAAGGTCATCATTGGGGGAGCGCCGGTCACCCGGCAGTGGGCGGAGGAGCTCCGCTGCGATGGCTTCGCGAAAGACGCAGTCAGCGCAGTGCACCTTGTGCAGAAACTCGTCGGAGTGCCCACGCATCAACTGATACCGAAAAACTAGATCGATGCAGGCGCGTTTTGCGGTCTAGGAAGCAGGCGTTTCCTGCGTCGGCTCCAATATCAGAGAATGCCGCTGCGATCGGCGGCGCTGACGACGAGATTCTTCCACTGAACCGGCCGCGGCGATGGCGCACAAGACGTAAAACATGGCGGCATTTGCAGGAATTTGAAGGTTGAAGTCCAGAAAGCTGTGCACCAGAATCCCGATCACTCCTAAGAGAGCGGCTGCGGTTAATGTTCCGTTTGCGTTCTCCGTCCAATTTGCAAGCTTCGAGAGTCCGGTTCGGAAGGTTGCCACGAGGAGCCATATTCCAATTGCAACTCCGGTGACACCGGTTTCGACCAGAAGCTGCATGTAATCGTTGTGCGCCTGGTTCACGAAAAACGTCGTGTAGAAGCTGCGGAACTGCGGATACACGGTCGAAAAGGTGCCGAGCCCCCATCCGAACAGCGGATGGACCAGCCACATGCGGAAGCTATCGCGAATGATGGTGAGGCGCACGCCTCCACTAATTTCCTGCTGTGCCTCAGAATGAATGCTTTCCAGGCGGCGGGTCAGTTCGTTACCACCCACCCACACCAACAAACCAATCATGACGACAAGAAAGATTGCGAACACGGCGGGCTGTCGCCAATTCTGCTGCTTGGGCCGAAGCAGAACCAGCAGCGCTGCCATCTGCACTCCGAATGCGATCATACCGCCGCGAGATCCGGAGAGGAAAATCGTGCCCGCCATCAGCGCCCCGATCACCGCAGCCGCGATCTTCCGATTCCCGTGCGTCAAGCGGCTGGCCGCTAGAACGATCGGGAAAGGCGTGAGCATCTCCATCAATCCGGCGTAATGGTTGTGATTGACGTAGGGTCCATAAATGGCCCCGCCTTGCGTAGACCAGATCCAATACAACTTGCCGTTCGGTGCGATGCCCTGAAGCAGCGCAAAAAACGCTAGCACGCCACCGTAGATACAGAGGACGGGAGCCAGTGAGCGAACCTGGGAGGAGCGGCGCAAGCTCTGAGTAGCAACCAACGCCATCGCGCCATAGCTGAGATACAGCAGAAGCAGTGAGTACGTGGCGGTTCGATAGGCTGTGATGCCGGTTAAACACTGAAGGAGAACCAACGCCAGGAAGGCGAGCATCGGCAGGTAGACCGGATTTGCGGCCAGTCTCAATTCGGCGCCACGGTACTGCCGTAGCAGCCACGCTGCGAAAAGTACGGCTGAGCTCGCTTCCAAAGCGAAAACTGCCCAAGGTTCGACCGCGCCGAAGGCGAGTGGCGCAAGCAGCAGGATTACAAATGCAGCCGTGAACAGTCCCGTGCTCGAAATGTGGATGCGAGCGACGTTCGGTGACGGACCGGGCTCAGGCTTGACGGCTAATGCAGAACTCACAGGTGATCCTTCGATTCATCCTTCGAATCGCCGCCCGTAGGGGACAGCGAAAAGTTATCGAGCCAGAGTTTGCCGCGGATCGGGCTGCCCGACGGAAACCGCTCGACGTTCAACGAGAGCAGGTCCGTGGTCGGTGGAGTTGAAAACGTTGCGTGAACAGGCTTCCAAAAGTCGGCATCGGTCAGCGGATCGCTCGCAAACAACAACGCCCCGGTATAGGCATCGCGCAACACTAACTGTGGTCCGCCCGCACCTTGAAACTCAGCCGACTTGTAGTATGCCGTGAACTCGTAGGTGGTCAGGCCGTGGACGGCGATCATCTGTCCAATTCCAGCGTCCGCGATGCCCGGCCCCTCAAACGTGATGGAAAGCGAACGATTCCCCTGGTGGTAGTCACTCGGGTCGAGTTGTAAATGAACGCCGTTGCGATTTATGTAGACCCAGTCGAAGCCGCCATTGAGAATGTCGAAACTGAAATCGCCATTGACGATGAGGTTGTCTGAGTTCGGCAGATACGAGGAAAGGTTTAGTGGACCCGACGCCTCTTCCCACGCAGCGCTCGCTGCTTCAGTGCGGTGATTGAGCACCAGAAACCGGACATAATCGAAAAGGAAGCGCGGCTCAAACGATTCGTGCCGCTCCATGATCCGGTCCCAAACCTTGATTGCCCCGTCTGCGTCTTTCTTGGTCGTCACAAAATTGAGAAAAGAGAGTAGAGAACTGGTACGGGGAGGCACGACTTCGCGGAGGAGTGCCTCGACATCAGGCGAAGCCCGCCAGGCAGCCTGGTACGCCGCGTCGCTCAGATTCGGCTCGTTTTCGACGACAGCGCGGAATTCGTGGAAGGCACGATCGTTGTCGCCGGTGACGAGAAAGAAATTTGCGGCCTCCCATGCGACATCAGGAGCCGTCGGTTCTGCTTGGACCGCCCGTTCGATCGCCACACGCTGGCCATCGGGATTGTTGACGACCTGTTGAGCGGAAGCAAGGTCGAACCAGAAGCGGGCTTCATGAGGATTTAACTGAACCGCGATCAGATAATTTTCGACGGCCAGTTGCGGATTGGCAGCCACGAACGCGAAGTAGCGTCCCAACCGGTGGCGATAATCTGCATTTGAGGGCGAAAGCCAGACTGCGCGCTGCAAATGCGCGAGTGTGGGGCGCGCTGCAAAATAGCTGGCGGCGAACTCTTTGGAAGCGAGAGCGATATAGACAACAACCAGTAGCAACGATCCCGCGAGGAATAGAGGACGCGTCCGGCCTTCGAGCGCAATGACCATCGATAGAGTTCGTCAGTCCGCTAATCGGAACGTCCGAGCGTGCTGACTAAGCATTTCCAGATGCCACTTTCGATCGTTCGGATTTGTCGTCGTCCGGCTCCGACGATTCGTCGTGATAGTACTGACTGTATTTACCCTGGTACTCGTAATAGTAGTAATAGTCCGGCGAACTCAGGTCGACTGCATTCAGTAGCACGCCGGTCACGTGCGCATTCACTTGCATCAGGATGTCGCGAGCTCTGCGCAGGGCTTGCTTCGTCGTCTGACCTGAGCGAATCACCAGAATAATCGCGTCCACACGCGGAGACAGCACGACGGCGTCGGTGACGGATAACGTCGGCGGCGTGTCGAGCACAATGTGGTCGTACTGGCCTCGCAACTCGGCAAGAACATCTTTCATATTCGAGGATGCCAGCAGTTCGGCGGGATTCGGGGGCGGCGTGCCCGCAGACAACACGAAAAGGTTTGGCAGAATGGGGGAAGGCGTGATCGCCTGTTCCAGGGTCGTGCTACCCGTCAGAACATTGCTCAGACCGCTGCGCGGTCCCATACCCAGGGTCTTGTGGACACTCGGCCGCCGCAGGTCGGCATCGATGAGCAGAACCCGCACTCCTTTTTGAGCAAGCACAATCGCAGAATTGATGCTGGTGGTAGTCTTACCCTCCTGCGGCCTGGCACTGGTCACCATGATGACTTTGGGAGGCGCGCCGAGGTTCGAGAGTAGCAGCGAAGTGCGCAACGCTCGGTAAGACTCGGCCATTTGTGACTGCGGCCGCACTTGTGTGACGAGCTCTACGGCCTCGCGCGACGATGCAAGTTCCGGACGCTTCTGTCCTGGTCCGTTATTGCTCGATTTCGATCCGAGCGGGATCATGCCAAGGGCTGGCAGGGCGGAGATGATCTGGGCCTGCTCGGTTGTTCGGACTGTGTTGTCCATGTTCTCGAGCAGGAAGGCGAGCCCCACGCCAGAGGTAAGGCCGAGCACCAAGGCGAAAGCCAGATTGCGCGGGATGTTCGGCTCGACCGGACCGTTAGGAACGCGCGCGGCATTCACAATGCGGAAGTTATTAGAACGCAATCCGGCGGTGACGCCGGCTTCCTTCATTTTCTGCAGCAATCCCTCGTAGAGCGTACGATTCGTTTCCACATCGCGCTTCAGCAGGCTGTATTCGATGGCGCTCTCGTTGAGCTTGTTAGCTTCCTGTTTTTGCTTCTCCAGCGCCTCCCGCAGCATGTCTTCGCGTTGCTGGGCCGCCAGATACTGGCCTCTCAACCTCTCAACGGCCTTCTGAGTTTCGATCTGGATCTGCTTGTCGATCTCTTTGAGCTGATTATTGAGTTGAGCAACCTTCGGGTACGAGGGACCGAGTTGAGTGCTCAATTCAGCGATCTGGATTTTCAGGTCGGCTTCTTGTCCGTGCAATCGATCGAGCAGGGTTCCGTTGGAACCGGGCGTGACGTCGGCGGTCACCGCGGAAGCCACCGCGTTGGCATCGCCCGACTGCGTCAGCCGGTAGACCGCCTCCTTCTGCATGCGGTCTGACTCCGCCGAGGTCATCTCCTTATTCAATTCATCGAGCTTGGCCGTAATGATGTTCTGCTTTTCGTCGATGCCCAGAATTTCATGCTCTTTCTGGTAGCGAACCAGCTTCTCCTGAGAAGTCTCAACCTTCATTTGCAGGTCGACGAGCTGCTTAGAGAGCCAATCAGACGCCTGCATCGTCGACTCGAACTTGGTTTTGAAGTTCTGTTCAACGTAGGTTGACGCCAATGTGTTCACCGCATTGGCAGCCAGCGACGCGTCGGTGCTGCGATAGTGAATCTCAATAATGCGCGTGTTAGGAACGAGCGACACCTTGAGGTTGCTCTTAAAGTTTCCCAGCACCGTTGTCATATGCGCCGAATCGGCCTGCATGGGATCTGCGACCAAGTTGGGCAGCCTCTGGTTGGTCCGCTTGTCGAGATTAAGTTGACGGATTACTTGCAACGCCAGAAGGTCGCTCTGCAGGATGCGAACTTCCGTGTCGAGATCGGTGGGATCGTAGTAATCCATCACCGGCACGGAGTCTTTGAATGTGATCAAGCTGGAATCGGCTTTATTGACGGCAATCTGGCCAACGGCTTCATAGACCGGCGTCTGGCGCAGGCTCGCGATAGCGACCACCACGAAAATTCCGATCAGGCAAGTCAGGACCGTCCACTTCCGCTTGATCAGAACCCGCAAATATTCACGAAGCGTGGACTCTTGCGAAGGAAGGACGGCGTACAGCCCGGAACCCATCGGTTTGATCAGATCGGTCGGTTCCGCCGGTTGTATCTGAAACCCGTTGTTTTGTGGAACGAGGGGACCGGATCCCATTCCTACTCCTTCGAGACCACACACAATGGCATAGGAACACAAACTCTGGCGGCCCGAAGGCTACCGATAACGTGAAGCGTCCTGTTCTGAGGAATTTGCCCCTGATTTTAGCATCACAACTGCAGCCTGCTGCCAAAAAATCTATGCTTACCGATTCGTTTCCTGGTGGAAACGCTTCCGCGGAAGCTCCGTTATACTAGCGGACGCACGGATCTTCCGAAATTTAGAAGCGATCTTGCTCTCTGACAGTGGGACTTTGAGGGCGGTCTGCTGCATAACAGCGGGCGCAGGAGCGCGGACACTCTTGCCGCTGTAACTGGCCCACTGTAGCGGCGTGTCTTTGAAGTTGAGGACGAAGTCCGGGCGAATTAGGTCAACGAGGATACGGATGTTGAACTGGTCGCAAGAGTCAGTGCTGGTCACCGGCGGGACGGGATCGTTCGGCAAGAAATTCGTGGAGATCATGCTGCGGGACTATCACCCGCACCGGTTGGCGATCTTGAGCCGGGACGAATTGAAGCAGCACGAAATGAAGTCTGCCGGTTTTGATCATCCCAGCTTGCGTTATTTCCTCGGGGACGTGCGCGATGTCGATCGCCTGAAGCGGGCCTTCGCCGGAGTGACGGTCGTGATTCACGCGGCTGCGCTCAAGCAGGTGCCGGCTTGCGAGTACAACCCGTTTGAGGCTATCCAGACCAACATCATGGGTGGCCGCAACGTGATCGATGCCGCCATCGATCAGAGCGTCAAGAGGATTCTGGCGCTCAGCACCGACAAGGCGGTAAATCCAATCAACCTGTATGGCGCGACGAAATTGTGCGCCGAAAAGATGTTCGTGCAGGCGAATGCCTACGCGGGTGCCCAGAACACACGGTTCAGTTGCGCGCGCTATGGGAACGTTGTGGGTAGCCGAGGCAGCGTAATCCCCATTCTCCTGGAGCAGCGCCGTCGCGGCCGCATTACTATAACCGATCCGCGCATGACCCGCTTCTGGCTGACGCTCGAGCAGGGCGTGAAGTTTGTCATCCATTGCCTGGAGCAGATGCACGGCGGAGAGATCTTTGTTCCGAAGATTCCAAGCATGCGTCTCGCCGACCTGGCAGAAACGATCGCCCCTGGCTGCGCGGTGGAGTACATCGGGATCCGTCCAGGGGAAAAGCTTCACGAAGTCCTCGTTTCCGAGGACGAATCCAGAAATACCCTTGAAACCGACGAGATGTTCGTCATCCAGCCGGCACATTCATGGTGGAAATCGGAGAACTGGGTCCACGCCAAGCCTCTACCGGAAGGGTTTCGCTATTCAAGCGATACGAACGAGCGCTGGTTGACTCGGCATGAGCTGGAACAATTCGTCGGGCCGGAATCTCAAGCCAACGAAGCTGTGACAACATCGGCCTAGGCTATGAGCGCCACGCCCACAAAGTTGGAGACCCTCGCAATCCACGGCGGGAAGCCTGTGCGCGACACGCTGCTTCCTTACGGCCGGCAGAGCCTCGACCAGCAGGATATCCAGGCGGTGGTGGAAGTGCTGCGATCCGACTGGCTGACCACCGGACCGAAAGTCGCCGAATTCGAGGAAAGATTTGCGGAATGGGTAGGCGCCAAACACGCCGTGAGCTTCAGTTCCGGCACAGCGGCCTTGCACGGGGCAGCCTTCACGGCGGGCCTTGGGCCGAGGGACGAAGCAATAACTACACCCCTCACTTTTTGTGCCACCGCGAATTGCGTCGTGTATCAGGGAGCGACTCCAGTGTTCGCCGACGTGAGCGCGGACACGCTGAATCTCGATCCTGCACGCGTATCCGAGAAAATCACGAAACAAACGAAGGCGGTCATCGCGGTCGACTATGCGGGCCACCCCTCAGACCTCGACGAGTTGCGCGCAAAGGCACAACGACACCGGCTGATCTTCATCGAAGATGCTTGCCACGCGTTGGGAGCCGAGTACCGCGGCAAGCGAGTTGGAAGCCTCGCCGACATGACCATCTTCAGCTTTCATCCGGTGAAGCATTTGACTACCGGTGAAGGCGGCATGGTCACGACGCAAGACGCGAAGCTGGCAGAAACGCTGCGCCGCTTTCGCAATCACGGTATCAGCAGCGAGGCGCGGCAACGGCAGCAGAGCGGGCAGTGGTTCTACGAAATGGTGTTGTTAGGTTTCAACTATCGACTAACCGACGTCGCGTGCGCTCTTGGCTTGAACCAGTTGGATCGCTTGGAGTCCAACCTTGCGCGGCGGCGCGAAATCGCCGCCCGCTACACAAAAGCTTTCCGGGAGATTCCGGCCGTGATTGCGCCCGACGTACGCGACGAGCTGAATCCCGCGTGGCATCTCTATCCGATACGGCTCAAACGCGAATTGCTGTCGGTCGATCGCGGTGAGATCTTTCGAGCTTTGCGAGCGGAAAATCTCGGGGTGAACGTCCATTACATTCCGGTCCATCAGCATCCGTACTACCGCGACCACTACGGCTACCGCGGTGGAGAGTTTCCCATCGCGGAAGCGGCATACGAGTCCCTCATCAGCTTGCCCATGTTCCACGGCATGACAGATCAGGATGCGGAGGATGTCATCCACGCGGTGCACAAGGTTACGGCGAATTACGCGAGAGGTTAGGCTCGAATTGGGAACAATTCAGAACGAGATTCGAAGTAACGTCACGACGAGGAACCCGGACTACGCCCGGCACCGTGTTCTTATTGTAGGCTGCGGCTCGATCGGAAAACGCCACTCAGGCAATCTTCGCGGGCTCGGCGTGGAGCACATTGCGTATTGCGACCTCGATGCTGATCGGTTACGCGAATGCCGTGCCGAAATCGACGGCGATTCGTACAGTGAATTTACCGAAGCACTCGCCAAGCACAAACCCGATGCGGTGCTGATCTGCACTCCACCAGTTTTCCACGTCGAACAGGCGCTGGCAGCGGTGCGCGCCGGTGCGCACGTTTTTATCGAGAAACCCCTCTCGCACCAGAGCGACGGAATCCAGGAGTTGATCCAGGAGGCGGCCCACCGCAACCGCAAAGTGCAGGTTGGATACAACCTCCGATTCCATCCTGGATTGAAAATACTCAAGAATCTGATCGATTCGGGAAAGATCGGGAAAGTGCTCTGGCTAAGCGCAGAGGCTGGGCAATACCTTCCTGACTGGCGGCCCTGGCAGAACTACCGGAACAGCTATACCGCAATCCGCGAGATGGGCGGCGGCATTCTGCTCGACGGTTCTCATGAACTGGATTACATCTGCTGGATTCTTGGATATCCGACCGAACTTGCCTGTCGCGCCGAACGAATTAGTAATCTGGATGTCGACGTGGAAGACTCGGCGTGGATTCACATGAGATTTGGCGATCGCCGCCGTGCCGAACTTCACCTCGACTTTGTTCAACGAACCTACACTCGGACGTGCAAAGTCGTTGGAGAAGGCGGAACGGCGTTATGGGACTACTCCTCTCACGCTGTGCAATGGTTTTCTGCCCGGGAAAAACGCTGGCGTGCAATTTCTTATTCGTTTGAATCAAACGATACCTATGTGGCTGAGATCCGGCATTTTCTCGATTCCCTGCACGACGGAACCCCTGCCATCGATCTGGAAGAAGGGGAAGCAATTGTGAAGCTCGTCGAGGCCGCCAAGGCTTCGTCGCAGGATGGAAAAGCTCAGCAACTGAATTGGGAGAGGTCCACCGAAACCGGGCGGACCGTCGCTATCATTCAGGCCCGCATGGGTTCCAGCCGGTTGCCTGGAAAGAGCCTCGCCGACATCGAAGGTAAGCCGATGTTGTGGCATGTGATCAACCGCGTGAAACGGGCCACGCTAGTCGACCAGGTTGTTGTCGCTACATCGACGAACTCCTGCGACGACGCCATCGAGCAACTTTGTCGTGATGGAGAGATCACATGCTGTCGCGGCAGCGAAGAGGATGTGCTCGACCGTTTCTACCAGACGGCGCGGTCAGCCGGGGCGACCAGAGTCGTACGCATTACCGCAGACTGCCCACTGATCGATCCGGAGATCGTCGACCGGGTCATCCGCCGCTTTAAGCGGGGCGACGTCGACTACGCCTCGAACGCGATGGTGCGTAGCTTTCCTGATGGGCTTGACACTGAAGTGTTCTCTTTTGCTGCGCTCGAGCAGTCTTGGCGGGAGGCGCGGAAGGTTTCGGAGCGCGAACACGTGACGCCGTATATGCGGCAGGAGAAGTTTCGTACCGCCAACGTTGAGAACGAATCAGGCCTTGCTCACCTCCGCTACCGCTGGACGGTCGACGAAAAAGAAGATCTGGATTTTGTGCGCGCCGTATACCGTGCTTTTCAAGACCGACCTGGTTTCGGGATGCAAGACATAGTCCGGCTGATCCAAGACAAGCCCGAACTGGAGCATTTGAACTCTTCCATCATCTCCAATCGCGGGTACTACAAGAGCCTGTACGCGGAAGCAACCGGTGGCCCGGCGCCGAAACGGGCGATCGATCAATCACAGGCGTGGTTGCAGCGTTCTAGCAAAGTGATTCCGGGTTCCGCCCAAACCTTCAGCAAAGGCGCGAACCAGCACGTTCTGGGCGTCGCTCCGGCATTCCTGGCGCACGGCAAGGGTTGCCGCGTGTGGGACGTAGATGGGAACGAATACATCGACTACATACAGGGACTGCTGCCGAATATTCTCGGCTATGGCCATGACGCGGTGAATTCAGCGGTCGCACGCCAACTTGCGCGCGGACACAGCTACTCGATGCCGCATCCGATTGAAGTCGAACTCGCCGAGCGTCTCACGCAGCTAATCCCGTGCGCGGAGATGGTGCGCTTCGGGAAAAACGGTTCCGACGCGACTTCCGGCGCAGTGCGTGCGGCGCGTGCGCTCACTGGCCGCCAGCGCATTGCCTGTTGTGGCTACCACGGCTGGCAGGACTGGTACATCGGCAGCACTACGCGCAACGCCGGGGTCCCGGATGCGGTGCGCGAATTGACACACTCCTTCCCTTACAACGACCTCGATGCGCTGCGGAAAGTACTCGATGAACACAAAGGAGAATTCGCGGCCGTCATCATGGAGCCCGTGAATTTTTGGCCTCCGATCGCAGGATACCTTCAGACCGTCAAGGAAATCGCTCACGAAAACGGAGCAGTGCTGATATTCGACGAGATTTGTAGTGGCTTTCATTTTGGATTGGGTGGCGCGCAGAAGAAGTTTGGCGTGACGCCCGACATGGCGTGCTTCGGCAAAGCGATGGGTAATGGCTTTCCGATTTCGTGCGTCGTGGGTCGGGCTGAGGTAATGAAGGTCTTCCAGGAAATCTTTTTCAGTTTCACTTTCGGCGGCGAAGTGGCCTCAATGGCGGCAGCGATGAAGGTGCTCGACATCCTGGAAACTACGGACGCCCTCACCCGTATGGCAGCGAACGGGAGGATTCTGCAGGACGGCCTGAACACCCTCGCACAATGTGCGGGGTTGCAGGAACGAATTAAGTGCATCGGATATCCCTTCTGGTCATTGGTCAAGTTTCTGGATGCGGAAGGGAAGGACAGCCTTCTCGTTCGTAGCTTGTTTGCCCAGGAATGCGTCAAACGTGGGATCCTCATGCTGGCGACGCACAATATGACGGCCGCGCACGACACAACAGCCATCGAACAGACATTGCAGGTCTACGCCGAGGTTTTGAAGACGATCAAAAAGTACTTCGCCGATCCCGATCCAGAAAAACATCTGGAGGGGGTCATGATCGAGCCGGTGTTTCGAGTGCGTGGATGACAGGTCGGGGAGTGGGTGTGCCAATACCCGATCAAGCAAAGCCCGGGCACATGATCATCTATGCTGAAAGCGGAGTACAGATCGGAACCGGCCACATCATGCGCTGCTTGGCTCTGGCTCAGGCATGGAGGCGCGCCGAAGGAACTGCCGAGTTCATGATCCCCGAGGCTTCTCTGGGAATTACACAGCGCATCCGCGCTGCAGGTTTCCAAGTCGGCATGCTAGAGCCATCTGGGAAGGATGGCGTCGTTATCGGCCAAGGGAAGGCTTGTCAGCTGGCCGTTCTCGACGGTTACAGCTTCGGACGGACGGAACAAGACATCTTCGGCCGCAATGGCGTCCCCGTGCTTTTTCTGGATGACTATGGGCATGCGGAATCCTACTCGGCTCGGTGGGTGTTGAACCAGAATTCGTATGCGCGGCCCGAGATGTATTCCCGCCGGAATGGGACTACAGAACTTCTGCTTGGGCCAGAATATGCCCTCCTGCGTGAGGAATTTCTTCCATGGATGGGTTGGAAGAGGACAATTCCGGAGCGCGCGACCAAAATCTTGGTGACGATGGGAGGAAGCGACGCAGAAAATGCGAGCGCGCGTATTCTCAAATGTCTATCTGATCTTAACCAGCCAGCCCTCGATGTAGTTTTAGTTGTTGGCGCAAGCAATCCGCATTGGCCGGCGTTGCGGCGCAGCATTGAACAGAGTCAGCTGCGAGTTCGCGCCGTTCAGAATGCGCTGGATATGCCTGCACAGATGGCATGGGCGGACCTCACCATTGCGGCGGCTGGCGGAACTTCCTACGAACTCTGCTACATGGGCCTGCCCTCGATTCTCATTGTTGCTGCTGAAAATCAGCGGCGCGTCGCTGAAAGCCTGGCGGAGTTGGGAATTGCCACGAATGCTGGTCCTGGCGGGGAATTGGACCTGGATCGACTTGCGAAACAGCTTAGCGACCTGCTGGAGTCCTCAAGTCGGCGCGAGCAGATGTCGCAAAAAGGTCGGGCGCTGGTTGATGGAATGGGCGCTGAGCGCGTCCGTGCCTCAGCGCTGGGGCGCGGCCTTTGGCTTCGGCCTCTCGAAGAAAAAGACTGCGAGTTGCTGTTTGGATGGGCCAATGACGCTGTCACGCGCTCGGCCTCCTTCCAGCCGCGACAGATTTCCTGGGCCGAACATACGAAGTGGTTTGCGCAGAAACTGCATGATCCCAACTCCCTCTTCTATGTTGGACAAAACGTCGACGGTGTGGCGGTCGGCCACGTGCGTTTTGAGTTGGAGTCAGAACGGGCGGTCCTTTCCATCAACGTTGCGCCGGAACATCGTGGAAAGGGGTGGGGCAGGGAACTGATTGGCTTTTCAGTCCGGTCCCTGATTCGAAATCATCCCGTCACGCGAGTTGATGCTCTGGTGAAACCAGGCAACTATGCCTCCGTTCGGTTATTCCAGAAAAGCGGCTTTAGACAAATAGGAACGAAGACTATTGCGGGACAGCCAGCATTGATCTTCTCGTGGGAATGCAAGACCGATGCCAACTGAGATCACAATCCGCGGGAAGCGAGTCGGCGCCGGCCACCCCGTTTACGTCATCGCCGAACTCTCTGCCAACCACAATCAAAGCTTTGAGCGCGCCGTGGAGATCGTCCATGCCGCGAAGGAAGCCGGCGCCGATGCTGTCAAACTCCAGACTTATACCGCCGACACCATCACCCTGAAGAGTGAGAAAGACTGTTTTCGCATCGGCGGAGGCACGCTTTGGGACGGCCGCTACCTGCACGATTTGTATCAGGAAGCGTTCACTCCCTGGGAGTGGCAACCCAAGCTGAAGGAAGTCGCTGAACAACTTGGCATGGATTGTTTTTCAAGCGCTTTCGACGCAAGCGCAGTCGATTACTTGGAAAAGATGAACGTGCCGGCGCACAAGGTTGCGTCGTTCGAGCTTGTAGACATTCCTCTCATTCAAAAAATGGCGCGAACCGGTAAGCCACTAATTATGTCGACGGGCATGGCGACTGAGGAAGAGATCGATGAGGCCGTGCAGGCGGCACGCGAAGCTGGCGCGAAAGAGATAGTACTGCTGAAGTGCACAAGTGCTTATCCTGCCCCGGCCGAAGACGCCAACCTGCTGACGATCCCCACGCTCGCGCGAAGATTCGATTGTCCTGCGGGACTCTCCGATCACACCTTGGGTATCGCCGTCCCGGTTGCGGCCGTTGCGGTAGGAGCCGGCATGATTGAGAAGCATTTCTGCTTGCGCCGTTCAGACGGCGGGCCGGACAGCGCATTCTCCCTTGAGCCGCAGGAATTCAAAGCGATGGTTGACGCGGTGCGGGTCGCGGAAAATGCGCTCGGGTCCGAAAGCCTTTCCGCTTCCGACAGTGATGCCGCCAGCAGAAAATTTCGTCGCTCTCTTTTTGTCGTCACAGATGTTAAGGAGGGTGAGTTGTTTACTCCGCAGAACGTACGATCGATTCGGCCGTCGGACGGGTTGCACCCGCGGCATCTGAACGAAGTACTCGGCGCGCGCGCGGCCTGTGACATTCAGTGTGGTACGCCGCTTGATTGGAGTCTCGTGGCACGCTGACTTTTTGTCCGGGTAATGTCAGATCAGTTCATGTCAATACTCCTGTTGCATCCCGAAGACGACCTTGCCGGTTCCTCTCGGCACTCGCGTTGGGATATGGTCGTCGACCTGGGGCGCGCCCCAAAATCTCTTTATGACGAGTGGGCAACTCGATTTGGGTGCCCGGCGTTCAGCATTTTCGAACTGGCGCGGGAGATCGAGGATTTTCGTTCGTGGCGCGGCATCATGGATCTCGGCCGCGGCTACCTGCTCGATAGCTCCGGCATCGATTGGTGGGATCTGATTGGGATGCTCATGCAGCCTGAGGTGCAGGACGTGCGGTTGGCTCTACGACTGGCGGAAAAAATCAGGGGCACTCATGAGATCGTAACGAGTCGCCCATCGCTCGTCGCCGCTGCTGTTGGTCTTCACCTGGGCATTCCCGTCAGAGAGATTCATCCCGGAAGGCAGCGCCGTCTGAAGCAACAATTTGGGCGCTACGGCCGAGCATTGAGCAATCTGAAATTCGATCAACTACGCCAGGTCGCGTTTGACAAATACGATCCAACGTACAAATGGCGCCGCCGGATAGCGCGACCGGCGCGGCTTTCCACCGATCCCGTCATCTTGCTTCCGACCGCATATTCGAACGTAACCAGAACCGCTTTGAGCTATGCAGAGCTGTTGCCAGAGCAGCAATTCTTGCTTGTCATCGCGCGGGAATCCGCCGCGCCATCGGCGGTTCCTCAGAACGTTGAGGCCGCAAGCCTCGCTGCCTTCGCGAAGGACTCTTCTGACGCGCAAGAACTTCGCGGACTCGAGAACCAATGGACGGAGATGGAGCGCGCTCTAAACACTCATCCCGATTACAAGGTTGCATGCGAACTTGGTGTCCTGACACGCGGCCGTAAGTGGTTGCGCTGGGGCCTTGCGGTGCGCGACGCGTGGGCTCGAGTTTTTGAGACGCAAGCGGTGGTCGGCTGTCTAAGTGCTGACGACTCGAATCCTTACACGCGTGTCCCTCTCCTGTTGGCATTGAAGCGCGATCTTCCCGCCGTGGCATGCCATCACGGTGCGCTGGACGCACGGATGATGTACAAGGGCCACCAGTTCTCTACATATCTCGCAAAAGGAGGAATGGAAAAAGATTATCTGGAGCGGGTATGCCTCGTGGATCGAGAAAAAATTCGTATCGGGGCAGCGCGTGTCGACCCGGACGGCGTTGCGCTCTGGGATCGGAATGCTCCATGGATTGTCGTCTTCACGGAACCATATGAGTCGGACGGGTGGCGCGGCGAATCTGTCTATCGCGACATTTTGAGTCGCGTTGTTGAAGTCGCGAGGCGCATGGAAAAAATCGTCGTTGTAAAGATCCATCCCTTTGAGAGCGGGCGTCAGCGAAGGCGGATGCTGAAACCTATGCTCAGTGGTGCGGATCTGGAGCTAGTCCGGATCGAGGAGGGCGCGCTTTCGCGAAGCATTTTCGAAAAAGCGTGGTGTGCTGTGACCGTGGAATCCACGACTGCTTTCGAATGCGCTGCGCTCGGGATTCCGGTGTTCCTATGCGGGTGGCTGCGTCATGCGTACGTAGCTTATGCGGCGCAATACGCGCGCTATGGAGTGGGAATGATCCTCGATTCTGCGGACGATCTGTTGCGAATTCCGGAAAATCTGCCGGCCGCCACGCCCGCCGCGCATGTTTCGCAGCATCTCATGCAGCCCATTACCGCAACGGCGCTGGCAGAGGTTTTGTGCGGACCGGTTGTCGGTCGTCTGCGATAATCTGATTCAATCACCGAGAAATTCAAACTGCGACTAGTTGAGGACTTCGGTCACTTTCACCATGAACGTCAGACGACAAATCAGCTTGCCGGAGGAGTTATGCGCGTCCGTGGAAAAGCGGTATGGCGCGCGCTTCGGGAGTTTCGAAAAGTTGCTGGAATTCGTACTCAGAGAAATTGCTGACGAAAAAACAGAATCGCTCGATCAGGCGGAACAGGAGATGATCGAGAAACGTCTTCGCGACCTGGGATACATGTAGGGCTTTCGAGTCGCCGGTTTGAGAAACAGGAAGTACTTCGGGAATGATCAAGCGGCTGCGTCAATCGGTGGGAAAGCTGAAGAGATCGTCGCGTGGTCGCGACCTCCATTTTGAGCAACCGCTGCTGCTTTTTCAGAGCGACGACTGGGGCCGCGTGGGAGTGCGTGACCGTGATGGCTGGGAGGCTCTCCGGAGTGCCGGCATCGATCTCGGAACCAAGCCGTACGATTTCTATAGCCTGGAAGCGGCCGACGATCTGGAGGCGCTGAGTGCGGTGTTGCGTCGGCATCAGGACTCGGTCGGCCGCAAGCCCTCCGTGGTGATGAATTTCATCACAGCCAACGTGGATTTCGCGCGGAGCCTCGAGACCGGGCGTGTTTTCCTCAGGCCGCTGAGTGAAGGGCTACCCGCACCGTGGGAGCGGCCAGGTTTATTGGCGGCCTATCAAAATGGCATGCGCGAAGGACTGTTTTTTCCCGCTCTCCATGGGTCCTCGCATTTCTGTGAGCGCGCCATTTCAAGGGAGCTGGTGACGAATGGCGAGCGTGCAGACTTGCTCAGTACTATGTGGCGCGCGCACACTCCGTACATTTATTGGCGTATGCCATGGATCGGGTACGAGTACTGGGATCCAGAACAATCTTCTGATAAGCAATTTCTATCCATCGAAGAGCAATCAGCGGCGATTGGGAGAGCAGTGGAGCTCTATCGCTCTTTGTTCGGAGATACTCCTATCAGTGCCTGTGCGCCTGGTTATCGTGCCAACGCCGACACGATGCAGGCGTGGTTCGCAGCAGGCGTCAGAGTTGTCCAATGCGGACCGGGTGGTCCAACGGCGCCATCATTCGACGAGAACGGGATGTTGTCGACGTTTCGTAACGTCGAGATGGAACCGGCAACCTCCAAGTGCACTCTGGAAGCCCTGCTGAGCCAGGTAGAGATTTGTTTTGGAAACCGGGTGCCGGCAGTCGTGTCGATTCATTCCATCAATTTCCATTCGACGCTCAAAGACTTCCGCACGCCAACATTGCATTTGCTCGATGAGTTCCTGGGAGCCGTCGAGACACGATGGCCGAATGTGCTCTACATCCATGATGGAGATTTGTACCGGATTGCCACCGAAAACGCGCAGGAGGATCTGGGCACTGCTGCGTCAGGCACGGAAGGGGCACGTAGATGAATTCGCGATCTCTAGTGCTCATCACGGTCGATTGTCTGCGCGCCGATCATTGCGGCTTCAATGGCTATTCTCGCCAAACCACCCCATTGTTGGACTCGCTGACTGGGGAGAGCACGGTAGTCCCGAACGCGGTGATCGCAGGCGGGCCGACCTACTACTCACTTCCCTCGATCATGTGCTCGCGCTCTCCGCTCGCGCTCGGCCGAGATATCATCGGGATTGGCCCAGGCGAACCCACTGTGGCCACCTGCCTCCACGATGCCGGATACGCGACAGCGGCGTTTTCTGCGGCAAATCCCTACATCTCTCCGAGATTTGGCTACGACCAAGGCTTTGAAGTATTCCGCGACTTCCTCGATTGCGATGCGGGAACGAAAGAAGCGGCACAAACAGCTCCGGGCCCTCTTTCAGACGCGCCCGCGAGAAGGACATTACTCAATCGACGGATTAAGGATGCTGCAAGCGCGCTGGGTCTGAGTCGCGCTTACGATGAGCTCTACTTCCAGTATTGCAGCCGTATTGCTGCCGCATCTCCAGGGAGCCTCGATGAGTTACGCAGATTTCCTGATGCGAGCGTAATGGTGGATCAGGCTCTCTCGTGGCTGGCGACGATCGGCGATCGGCCGTTTTTTCTCTGGATCCACATGATGGATCCGCATGCCCCCTACTATCCGTTGGCCGAGCCCTACTTCGAGCTGACGGGAAAAGAATTGTCGCCAGATCGAGCCCGCTACCTGAATGCCTTCTGGAATCGAGGCGACCTGGACACTTCGGGGCTGGCGCGGCATTGCGACGAGGTTCAGGAGTTGTACGACGCGGGAATCCGATGGGTTGACAGCCAATGTGCGAGGCTTGTTGAGCAGTTAAAGAAAAGCGGTGAGTGGGAAAACTGTGTATTTGCGCTCACGGCTGACCATGGTGAAGAGTTCCTCGATCATGGGGGACGATTTCACGCTCCCGTGAAACTGTTCGAGGAAATCATTCTTGTGCCCCTTATGTTGCGAGTTCCGGGCAAGCAAGCGTTCTCAGTTTCGGATACGCCGTTCAGCCTCCTGCACCTCGCGCCGACTTTGCTGGCGACAACGGGCGTTCCGTGTCCGCCGGAGTTTCGAGGGCGAAGCTTGGGGGACAGCCTGAACAGCGAAAAACCTGTAGTTGTTGAATGCGTGTATGGGTGCAAGAACCCACTCGACACCAGAGAGCGAATCGGAAATCGGCTGCTGGCCATACGTGATCGCCGTTACAAACTCGTAGCCCGGCTTAGTTCTCCGATGCAGGAAGAACTCTATGACTTGGAGTCCGACCCTGCGGAGCGGCACGCGCTCGAGCCCGACGAGAGAAGAGATGTCCGCGCGCGCTTATGGCAGGCGGCCCACGAACATCTCGTGCGCAGTTCGACTGACCGAGACCCAGTTCTGCGGTTGCGCTCGCAAGTACACGAGGTCATCGGCAATCTCCAAGCTCGGAATGAAGCACGCGCACTCCAGGAACAAACGGGCTCATGATTACGGTCTTCACGCCATCCTTTGCCGACGAAAGCAACACGAATGCGCAGAATCTGACGGTGAAAGAGGTCGTTGCGCGCCTTGATCCTGAACGGATTCGGGTCATCATGCTCAACGATCAGGAACCAGACCCCCGGATCGCAGCACGACCCAACACGATAACTATTCCCTGGAGAAAACGCGGAAACACGTTACGTCTCCTTTTTCGTTTGATTGCGCGGTCTCCGGACGTCTATTTCTTTCCGCGGGAAGGTCCATTGGACTCCGCCTTTCTGACCGTTCGCGCCCGGCTCAGCCTGAAGACCGCGCTCGTGACATATGTAATTTCGGGCGGCCTCGGCGATGGCACCGACCGCGAGATATTGATGCGGACAATACGGGAAGGCGATGTCATCGCCTCGAACAGTATCCATATGGCGACGACGGCCGAGAGGCTCGGCGGAAGAGACGTCCATATCGTCTATGACGGCATTGACCGTCGCTACTACTATCCACCTGCCCAGCAACGGTCCGCTTCCGCGCGCTTGTGTGTTCTGTTCGCAGGCTCCTTTCGGCCCTACAAGCGTGCGGACCTTGTGATTCGTGAAGCTGCGAAGCATCCCGACGCTGATTTTCGTCTCGCTGGCGTAGGGGAAGAGGAGAATGCATGCCGCACTCTGGCGAACAAACTGGGCGCTAAGAACGTTGCGTTGCTCGGTCACCTCAATGCGAACGCTTTGGGCGAGGAGATGCGAAAAGCTGATGTATTCTTTTTTCCTAGCGAAATCGAAGGGCATCCGCAGGTGCTCGGTCAGGCGGCGGCGTCCGGACTGGTGTGCGTCGCACGTGATTCCTACCACCCGGATTATGTGATCGATGGGACCACAGGCTTGCTCGCGGCAAGCGACGCTGACTTGAGCGCAGCGCTCAGTCGATTGCTGAGTTCAGCGGAGTTACGCTCATGCATGTCGCAGGCGGCAGTAAAACACGCGGCCAAATTCGAATGGGATGCGGTCGCGAAACAGTGGCAGGAAATTCTGGAGAGTGCGGCTGTAAAGCGCGCGCAGCGGCGATGAATTCGGTCGGCAATGAAGTGCGTGAACCCGTCAAAGTTCCGTTTCGGCCGGAAACGAAACGTGTGCGTGTAGTCATCATCACCGAGATCATCGCACCATACCGAATTCCGGTCTTCAACGCCGCTGCCGAGCGGGACGATCTCGATCTGCACGTTATTTTTCTGGCTGAGAACGATCCTCAGTTACGCCAGTGGCAGGTGTACAAGAAAGAGATTCGGTTTTCTTTTGAGGTATTGCCGAATCTGCGATTGCGATTCGGACAGTCAAATTTGCTTTTGAATCGTGGCATCGATGCGACGCTGTCGCGAGCCAGGGGGCAGGTCATCGTTTGTGGAGGTTACAACTACCCGGCCTCATGGCAGGCTGCGTCGTGGGCCCGAACACATGCGGTACCTTTCTTGCTATGGTCGGAAAGCACCGCCAGCGACGCACGCAAGGGAAACTGGCTGGTAGAGTACGCGAAGCAGCGCTTCATTCGACGCGCGGATGCCTTCTTAGTTCCCGGCCGCTCAGCTCGAAAATATCTCGAGCAGCAGGGTGTCGATGAACGGAGGATTTTCACAGCGCCAAATGCAGTCGACGTGGAGTTTTTCTCCGAGCGATCCACGGAAGCGCGCAGGAATGCCGATCATATCCGGCAGCGGTGGAATCTTCCCGGCCGTTATTTTCTCTACGTGGGCCGGTTGGTGCGAGAGAAAGGGATCTTTGAATTGCTGGAATCGTATGCGAGACTCGCGAACGACGTGCGGAGTGAGGTGGGATTGGTCTTTGCGGGCGATGGCAATGCGCGGCAAGCGCTCGAACAGCGGGCCGCCTCGGTCCAGGGCCAGGTCCGGTTCGTTGGCTTCTTGCAGCGCGATGATCTTCCCGGCATTTACGCATTGGCGGATGCCATTGCTTTACCAACACACAGCGATACTTGGGGGCTTGTTGTGAATGAGGCGATGTCGTGCGGCTTGCCCGTCCTGCTGTCAGACCTCGCCGGCTGCGCAGGGGACTTGGTGGAGAGTGGCACCAACGGCTATCTGATCCCTGCCTGCGACGTGGAGAAGTGGGCCGAAGCTTTAAGCAGAATTGCCACGAATCCTGAACTGAGAGCCTCAATGGGAGCGAACAGCCTAGCGAAAATTCAGCACTTCCGGCCCGTCGATTGGGCCGGCGGCCTTGCCGCAGTTGCGTCGACCCTGGAGAACCGATAGTGCGCAACTTGACACAAACCATTCTCCAGATTGCGGTCGGCGCTGGTCTTGTTCTGGCAATTCTATGGACATGGTTCCATCCAGGAAGGTTCAGCAACCTTCAACTGTTGGGCGGAATTTTCTTTGTCGAACTGCTGTTTCTCTTTGTATGGCACTACGAGCGTTATTTCTTCGCCGTCGTGATGCTCTCGTTCCTATGGGCGGGAGCGATGTTGCCACTGCAGGACGGATTCAACGTTGTGCGCTGGGTCGTGCTCGGTGTTGGTGCAATAGTCGGTTGCATCATCTGGATGAAAAGCAGTTTTCGCAGCTTCGGTACGTTCCACATGATTGCTGCTTCTTGTGTGCTGTCAGCGGCGGCTTCCAGCATCGTCTCCGCGTATCCGCAGATTTCGATCGCCAAGACCGGGAGCCTGTTCTTGCTATTTCTTTACGGTTCGGCGGGCGCTCGCTTGGCTGTCCATGGACGCGAAGAGCGATTTTTTCAGAAACTGGTGCTAGCGCTCGAGATCGTGGTCTATGTATCAGCGGTCTGTTACTTCGGGCTCGGTATCAAACTTTATGGCAATCCCAATTCACTAGGTGCCATCATGGGGGTTGGCGTATTTCCCGTACTGTTGTGGGCGTTTCTGATCGGCCAAGGGGGTGTCCGACTGAGGCGCGGGATTAGCCTCCTCGTGTGCTTGGGCCTTCTGATGTTCAGTGTCACGAGGGCGGCCATGCTGGCATCCGCCGTAGTGGGATTGGTTCTTTGCCTTTCTCTTCGCGAATACAAGCTGCTGTTCAAGGCCACCGTCGCTTTCGTTTGCATCATGTGTGTAGTCGCGATTGTCGCTCCGGCGTATTTCGATCAAAAAACCACAGAGTTCCAAAACGATGTGTTCTACAAGGGGCATCGAGACCAGGGCGTGCTCGGATCCCGCCAATCGCCGTGGGATCGTGCGGTCTCTGAAATCAGAGATCATCCCTATTTTGGTAGCGGATTCGGCACTAGCCCCACCGGAGAAGATCCCGGGCTTGTGCTGGGGCAATTTCACTCGACCTCTGAGCTGAGCCGCGAACATGGCAGCAGCTACCTGGCGATTGCGGAGTGGGTCGGGCTTCTCGGCTTGCTGCCCTTCATTGCGCTCTCGATCGCCCTAGGCATAAATACTGGACGAACATGCTTGTGGATGATGAATTCGCGAAATGCGCGGCACTACTCAATTCCTCTGGCCATGGTCGTGATTGCCGGGTTGGTGCACGCTGGATTCGAGGATTGGTTATTCGCGGTTGGATCGTACATGTCGGTTTACGTCTGGTGTATGGCGTTCATTCTGGCTGACCTCGTGCCGCAACGCTCAGCTCACCCTGTCGCAGCAGCTCGACCTGTGCCGACCTGGCCATATCCGCTACAGCCCGCCGCGTCCAAACGATAATGCACCTCTTCATCAACGGACTTGCCGCAAGCGCTGGCGGTGGGATCACCTACCTGCGGAATGTTCTTGGGCACCTGGCGAAGAGGCCAGAGGTCAGGGCCACCGTGCTGGCCCGCAACGAACTGCGTCCGGAGATCGAGGGCGCCCCCAATCTGCTTTTCCTCGACGCTCCGCAACGCCTAAGCGTCTTTGAACGCGCTCTCTATGAGCAAAGAGGACTTCGCGCGCTCGTTCGGCGGAGTGGTGCGCAGGTGCTGCTCTCTGCAGGAAATATCGCTTTGCGGAATTCTCCCGTTCCCCAGATCCTTCTTTCGCGCAACGCGTTGTACATTTCTGCCGCGTTCTATCGAGATCTTCGGCAGCGTGGCGAGTACCGCCTTTTGGTGGACACATGGATCAAGGGTCAGCTAGCAAAGAAGTCGATCGCTTGGGCGGATCGCACGGTCGCTCCCAGTCATGCTTTTGCCGGCGAACTGTCGGCTTGGTCAGGACGAAACGTTCTCGCGATTTATCACGGATTTGATGCTGAGTCTTTTGCCAATGAGACGTGTCATTTGCCCGAATTCGTAAAACAGAAACTCGAGCAAGCGCGGGATGCTATCCGGCTGCTGTGTGTCAGCCATTACAACTACTACCGGAATCTTGATACGACATTCCGCGCGATTGCCCATTTGTCACGACATGTGAAGAACAGGAAAATCGCATTGCTTCTCACCTGCACACTCGATGGCAGAAAAGATGGTGATTATTCGACCGTCGGTGCAAGAGCGATAGTCCGGGAGCTTGGCATCAGCGATCGGGTAATCGAGCTAGGCCCGGTTCCTTACCAATCGCTCTACGAGCTCTATCACGCGTGCAATGTCTATGTGTCCGCGGCCTATGCTGAGACCTTTGCGCATCCGCTCGTAGAGGCTATGGCAAGCGGCTTACCCGTCATCGCATCAGACCTGAAAGTCCACAGGGAAATCTGCGGCGACGCGGCAATGTATTTTTCGACGTGGTCGAGCGAGGAATTGAGCCAGCGAATTTCAGAGGTGATAGAGTCCAGGGAACTCGCGGCCAGGCTAGCCGCCGAAGGACGTACCAGGGCTCAGACGTTCAGCTGGCAACTTCACGTACAAGAATTGCTGACATTGGCGCAGGAACTGATCGATCCGCGCAAGCAGGGCAGCAGTAACAGCAGCGATTCCGCCGCCCTGCGTCAGCATTTGTGATCAGCGAACCGATAGTATACTGGGTGCCAACAAGCCATTCCAACAAGTAGAGTTCTCACCGATGACGATGGAGAATTTGCGCGCGCCGGGTTCTGCACGGTCCATCGAGATCCTGGAATGCACCTTGCGCGACGGCAGCTATGCGGTGGACTTCAAGTTTACCGAGCGGGACACCTCCGTGCTTGCCGGAGTTCTCGGGAAGCTCGGATTCCGGTGGATCGAAGTAGGACATGGTCTCGGCCTGGGTGCTGCGCTGGCGGGCAAAGGGACAATGCCTACCACTGACGAGCGTCTTATCGAGTCGGCCAAACGGGCCGCGCCGAACTCGATGATCGGCAGTTTCTTCATTCCCGGTATTGGAAAACGAGATCAACTACGGTCGGCTCGCGAAGCGGGTCTCGACTTTGTCCGGATCGGATACAACGCTCCTGATATCGAAGAGTCCTACCCATACATAAGCTACGCCCGCGATCTGGGCCTTGTGCCGTGCCTGAATTTCATGAAGACCTACGGTGTGACCGCGGTGCAATTTGGAGAAAAAGCCAAAGGCGGAGAGGCGGCAGGCGCAGAAGCCGTATATTGCGTTGACTCTGCCGGCAGCATGTTTCCGGAAGATGTCAGGAGCTATCTTGGGGCGGCGCGCGAACGCTGTCAGTGCATGCTGGGCTTCCATGGCCACAGTAATCTGCAGTTCGCCGTCGCCAACAGCGTGGAGGCGTTCCGCTCCGGCGCAAAGCTGATTGACTCGACGCTGTACGGACTCGGTCGAAGCTCAGGCAACCTGCCCACCGAAGTTGCGGTCGCTGTGTTCCACAAAATGGGAGTCGATACCGGAATCGATCTTTTCGAAATCATGGACGCGGCCGAAGAGTTCATGGGCCCACTCATGTCGCAGATCGAACTTTACGACATGATGGCAGTCTCGATGGGGTACAGTCAGTTTCATTCATCGTTTCTCCCCAAAGTTGCCGCCGCTGCGCGCAAACACGGAACGGATCTGCGCCGATTGGTCGTCGCAATGGGAGAACTGGATCCAGTGAACCTCAACGATGAGACTCTCGAACGGGTCGCAGCCAATCTTCCCAAGCGAAAGTCTTCCACCGTCCGTGAGGTCCTCACTTCGTTCCGCGCGCCGGGAATTTCCGAGCACAGCATCAGTAACTCGCTTTCTGCGGTACGTTCCTTGGTTGACGGCATGGTCGTCACCTGCGCCAAGCGCCGCGCCCGGCCCGTCCTGGAACTGGTCGCAGCTGATTCGGGATTGCCGGAACTCGTGATGGCGGATCTTGTTCTCGTAGAGGATAGCGTCGTACTCGGAAGAGTGACATATGGGTCTTTTGACGTCCTTGAGCAGGTGCTCGAGATCACGAAGAACGACGTTTCACTTTATCTTGTCGATCTCGACGGAGCACCTTGGAGCGCTGAGTTGCCTTCCGCTATCAAGGAGAAGGTGGGCATCGAACGGATTCTGCCGATTCACTCTGCGCGGCTGCTTTCGGGTTACATGGAAGAGATCCTTACGTCGTCGGCGCAAAGGTACGGCGATTTCTGCCTCTTGATCTATGGCAGCCCTGACGAGGTGCTGTTGCGCGCCTGCTCCGAAAACTTCAAGAACGTGGCCGTGCATGGCGATCTTCCTGCAGCCTCTCCAGCGAACTGCTGGCCGATAGAAAATTTCTCGGATCGGATGCATTTTGATCTCGGCATCGGCGTGGCGTTGCTGGTTTGCCCGCCGGATTCAAGAGATGCTGCTTCGATTGATCAACTCCTTCTGCCCGACGCCATCCTCATGACGGCCGGCCATTTTCCGCGTCTCGAGCAGGACCTGCCCAATCGTTCGATCGTTCGCATCGATCCTAACCAGGCTTACCGGGGCCAAATGGCGCGCTGGGCAGGCATTTCCAGTCTTCTGAAATCGGCCTTAGACCGGTCCGTGGCGCTCCAATGACAATCCGCGAACAGGTGCTCAGTGTTGTTCAGGAAAATGGCGATCGGCCGTTTGTCATTGACGTCGTTAGCGGTCGCGAAATCAGCTATGCGGAATTCCATCACCTGGCTTGTGCGCTTGCTGTGGACCTGAGGCGGCGTGGCCTGCGGCGCGGCGATCGGTTGGGTGTCATGGTTCCCAATTGCTGGGAGCTCGCAGTACTTTATTTCGCCTGCATATATCTGGGCGCCACGATTGTTCCGATCAATCCCAACTTAAGCATGAGCGACGTGCGCTTCATCGTTTCAAGTTGCGGTCCCCGATTTGTAGTCACCACAGTTGCGTTGCATGATCGGATCGCCAGCGTCGGCGTGGACACAATCTCCATTGTTACATCGCACGAGCAGAGCGGCTCGTCGGGAATCACGATCGACGCCATCGACTTGTCCGCATTGGGTGACGCGGAAGGATTCAATCCATTCGAAGATGCAACCCCGTCAGACCTGTTGGTGATCGTGTACACCTCAGGGACGACTGCCAAGCCTAAAGGCCTTGCGCACAGGATCGGATCGATGTTTCGGAACGCGAGGGCATTCGCGGCGAAGCAGGGGATTGATGCGTCCGCGCGGTTCTACCTGACGCTGTCGATGGCTTACATGGGTGGCTTCTACAACATTCTGATCCTGCCGTTTCTCTACGGAGCGAGCGTGGTCATCGATGGCGTTTTTGATGCGCGATCGAGTCTGAATTTCTGGGACCGGGCCAAACGTCACAATGCGAACACCCTTTGGTTCGCCCCTACCGTGATGTCGATCCTGCTCAAAATGGATCGGGGCCACGCGGGCGAGGAATTCTGCCGGAACTCCGTGCGGCACACGTTTGTTGGATTTGCGCCGCTCTCAGTGAAACTGAAGGAAGACTTCGAGGCGCGCTATGGCGTTCGCTTGATCGAAAACTACGGACTGTCGGAAACGCTGTTTGTGACAGCACGCTCACATACTGGCTATCTGCAGCCAGGTTATGTCGGTGATGCGTTGCCGGGAATCGAACTCCGGATAGCCGCGGACGATCGCAGTGCGGTTCCAACCGGCAAAGATGGTGAGATTCAAATTCTCAGTCCGGATTTGATGGCGGGATACCTTGACGACAGTGGCCAATTGATCGAGGTCGATCCGAATGCATGGTTCTCGACCGGTGACTACGGGCGTCTGGATGAGCAGGGCGCACTGTTCGTAACCGGGCGCAAGAAAGACATCATCATTCGAGGCGGCGTCAACATTAGCCCGGCCGCGATCGAGGAAGCTCTGCTTCATGCGCGTGGCATTGCCGACGTTGCGGTGGTGAGCGTTCCCCACGAGTTATACGGGGAAGACATCGTTGCCGTGCTCAAACTGGAGTCCGGAGTCGAACTGGAATCGATTCTCGACGCGGTGATGGAACATGCAAAACTATCGCTGGCGGCGCAGCAGCAACCCGCGCGCTATATGGCGATCGATGAGTTTCCAAGAACCGCCAATGGCAAGGTACAAAAGGTCCAGCTGCGGCAACTGGTCTTGAACAAACTGCAGATGGGATCGGGAACGATGCTTCGCAGCCGCGCGCCTGACCCGGCAAAGGTTCTTGACTAGATTCTGGGTGCCCGCTGACCCACGGACTGCTGCTACCATTGCCGCATCTCCTGAATCAAGACATGAAGATTACAGATCTTTCTCTGACCATCGAAGAAGGCATGATGACCTTCCCCACTCACTGGCATCCGGTGGTGGAGATCAGCATTCTCGGGCGTCACGGGGTTGAAGGGCGCGAAACGCGAAAGCTAGTACTTGGAACGCACATTGGCACGCACGCCGATGCTCCCCGGCATTTCATTCCGCAGGGGAAGGGAATTGACCAGGTTCCGCTCGACGTGCTGGTTGGGCCGGCGAAGATCTTGAATTTCACCCCCTGCCGTCCGCTCCAGGAAATTGATGTTCCGGACCTGGAAGCAAGACTGGGCGGAAAGGTGCCTTCCCGAATCATTTTGCGTACAGATTGGTCGGAACATTTCGGGCAAATGCCGTTCTACACGCAGTACCCGTTTCTATCAGAGAATGCCGCGAAATGGCTTGTTGAAAAAGGCGTTCGGCTGATCGCGATGGACACGCCTTCGCCCGATAATCCTGCCCACTCGCGTGGCACACCGAAAGATTCTCCAAATCACAAGGTTTTGTTGGGAGCGGCCGTCGTGCTGGTGGAATACGTATGCAACCTGAAGGTGCTGGCTTCGTCAGAAGTTGAACTGATTGTGCTGCCGCTCAAATTGAAAGACTGTGACGGGTCTCCCGTGCGCTGCATCGCGATCGAGAGGTGACGTTTTGCAACAGGAAGTCGTCCAATGGCTGGCACGCTGGTTCTCTGAACGGAAGAAATACCGCGGCGACTCGGCGAAACTCGAAACGTTAAATTATTTTGAGGCCGGGCTGCTGACTTCGCTCGAGGTCATCGAGTTCGTCACGGAGATCGAGGAAAAGTTCAGCGTGCGTTTTTCCGAAGAAGATTTTCAAGATCCTCGCTTTGTAACCATAGGCGGCCTCGCGGAATTGGTTGCCGATCACGCCGCTCAACCCCAGAAGTAGGTTGCGACAATCGCTTCCGGGTCGATGCTTGAGAAACGAACTTGACTGTAAAGCTGGCGCAAATCGGGGATGTGGCAACCAATAGCAAGCCGATATCTCCGAAAAGCGCCCTCCACGTTCTCACCCTCACTCCTTTTTTTCCTTCTGCTGAGGACGAAGTCCGTGGTTGTTTCATTGCTGAATCGCTCGCGGAATTACGGCGGCATTCGATTCGTTCGACCGTAATCGCTGCAACACCCGCGCACCATCCCCGCAAGACACCAACCACATCATCGCCGGCCGAATGGGTTCGCTATCCGCAGATTCCCGGAAACCTGGGTTTGTCCAGCGCTGGCCGATTTCTCTCTCAGCGGCTGCTCGCGCGAGTGCGGGACTTGCATCAGAAAGACCGGATCGACCTCATCCACGCCCACGCTGCGCTGCCCTGCGGGCACGCCGCCATGCTGTTGTCGCGCCATTTGAAGATTCCTTACGTCGTCACCTTGCATGGTCTCGATGTGTTCAATACTTGCTTTCTTGCCGGACGCGGCGCGGAGTGGCGTCGCCAAGTATCTGTAGAGGTCTATCGCGAGGCACGCAAGGTGATCTGTATCAGCGGAAAGGTCGAGCAGTTGTTGCGGACAGGCCTCCAAGGGAATGTGAGAAGTACCGTGGTTTACAACGGCGCCGACACTCACAGGTTCTCGCCGGCCGACCGCCCGTCCAGTGGAAATCAGGAGATCCTGATTGTCGGAAATCTCTTACGCGGCAAGGGACACGAACTCGTTCTCCGGGCCATGGCGGGGCTGCGGCCAACTCACCCGGAATTGCGTTGCCGAATGATCGGCGAAGGTCCCGATCGCCAGCGATTTCAATCTCTGGCGCAGACGCTCGGTATCGCCAGTCAGGTCGAGTTTGCTGGCGCAAGGAGTCGCCACGAAGTTGCGGACGCGATGCGCGCATGTACCATCATGGCGTTGCCGAGCCGCTATGAAGGCCTCGGATGCGTTTACCTTGAGGCTATGGCCTGTGCAAAGCCCGTCATTGCCTGTCTGGGCCAGGGCATCGAGGAGATCATCAAACACGGTGAGAACGGCTGGCTGGTTCCAGTGGATGGTCTTGCCGAGTTGGAAACAGGATTGCGAACCCTTCTGGACTCGCCCGAGTTGTGCACGCGGATCGCCACGGCGGCACGCGACACGATATTGAAGAGCCTGACCCTATTCCATCAGGCGCAACAACTGGCCAAGGTGTACGCTGAAGCGACCGCATGAGTTTGTCTGCTGCCAGAAGTGCGTCGAATACTCGGGCTGAACTCATAACTCTTCTTGAGGCTGACCTCGCCGAGGTATCAAGTTTCATTGCCCGACAATCAGCCCGAGCCGCCATCGATGTCGAAGCCCGGCTCCGCTGGTTCCTGTTAGAGAATCCGGCTCGTCAAGGCGGAACGCTCCTCGGCCATGGCTTGCGTGCGCCGGGAGGGGAGTTGGTCGGTTGCATCCTGTGCGTTCCGCAGAATTTTCGATACGGCAACCAGACCTTCCTCTTGATGGGTTCGAGCTCGTTTTACGTCGACGAAGGTTTTCGCGGAAATGGCGGGTTGATCTTTCTCAAATATTCAGACCTCGGCCGAAACCTCCCGCTGTTCGGAAACTCCGCCAACGCCGACGCCGCTCAACTCTGGAAGGCTCGCGGGGCTATCCCAATCGAAAACACCGATCACGAACTGTTCGGAGTAATTCGCTGGACTCCAATTGTCGAAGAAGTGCTTGCCCGAAGCCTGTGTCTTGGAAGACTCGCGCGAACTGCAGGCGGTCCGATTTCGAGTGTGATCGGACCCTTTGTCCCCGGGCGAAACAATCTGGATGAATCCGGCACTCTCACGCCTCTTTCTTCAGCAGAAGAAGCGGCGAAGCTTACAGCCGACGATCTTCCCAACGTCCTCACAGCAAATCGAAACCGCGAGTATTTGCACTGGCGCTACTTTTCCGGCCGCGATTCCACATCGGCCGTGTTTTCTTTCCACGGCCGAGTTTCGAACCATCGCGTGATGGTGGCTGTGAACCAGCGTCCCCGCGGATTTCGCGAGCAGATCAAGACGCTCAACCTGCTCGACATCTACCCGCAGGTGACACCTGAGACGACGGCTGCAATCGTGGGCTCCTTGTGGCGCAACTATGCGACCGGTGTTGACGCGATCGTGCTGCGTGGAATGAACCCCGAGAGGCAGGCGTACTTCCAGCGGCTGGGATTCAAACGGAGAAAGTTCGAAGCTCCCAACGGCTGGCTACTGGATCGTTATGGACATTTGCCGACTCGCAACGGTTATTTCGTCCCGGGTGACGGGGACTGGCTCAGCTAGAGAAGCGGACAACCGACTGTGTCTCTGAGAAACATCTTTCGCAAAGGACTGATCAACGGAAGCGCCAGTCTGAGGCTGGATGAACTCTCCCTTCGGCTGCAGCATGGGAGTCCCGATAGCCCCGATCCGAGCGTGCTAGTAGTTGAAATGCACGAAACGATGGCCCGAGATGCGGATCGCCTTCGTCGGCAACTGGATTGGGTGACGCAGCATTTCTCCTTGATTTCGCCGAGGCAGTTTTTTGATTTCTGGCAACCGGATGCACCGCATGGAAAGAACTCGAAACCTTCCATCCTGTTCACATTCGACGATGGCAGGGCGAGCAACTACAACGTGGCGGTTCCGATTCTGGAGTCGTTCGGTACAAGGGGAATGTTCTTCGTTGTTCCTGAATTCATCGGGCTGCGCGGTCAAACAGCGCGAGAGTTCTATTATTCCCGCATCGACATTCGCAATTTGCCTCCATCGAACGACGAAGAAATCTGGACGCCAATGAGCTCAGAGCAACTCGCCGATCTTGTGCGCCGCGGACATGAAGTGGGGAACCATACTCTCTCGCACATCCAACTCACCGGGTTGTCCGATTCGGATCTGCGGACACAGATCATAAGCAGCGCCGATAAAATCGCGGCCTGGATCGGAAAACAACCGGAGGCTTTTGCGTGGCCGTATGCCTGGGATGCGATCTCTCGTGAGGCATGGGAACTCATCACAAGCAGCCATCGTTTCTGCTTTTCGCCCTGTCCGGGGATTGTGCGCTACAAGTCAGATTCGCCGCGCTTGCTTTGGCGCACCGAAATCGAGTGTTACTACGATCCTTCAGAATATCGGTTCATGTATTCGGGACTGGGTAACCCATTTTGGACCAGCAAGCGGCAGCAACTCCGAAGGATGTTCATCAATTGAGTATCATGACGACTTACCACCGGGCTTGATATGTGCGGAATATTCGGAATTGTCGCGCGAAAAGGCGAAGTGTCGCGAGAGGTGCTCATGCGCGCCCAGCGCTCGCTTGCCCACCGTGGACCGGACGATCGCGGCGACGTTGTTATCGATTCGGATCGCGGCTACTCGATAGGGCTGGCTCACACGCGCCTGTCCATCATCGATCTCTCGTCCGCTGGCCATCAGCCCATGCAAGATCCGGCGACCCCGAATTGGATCGTCTTCAACGGCGAGATTTACAACTATCGCGAATTGCGTCAGCAACTGGAAGCCGCGGGAGCCGAATTTGTCAGCCAGTCGGATACAGAAGTGATGCTTGCCGCTTACCGCATCTGGGGCGAAGGCTTTCTCGATCGGATGCGCGGCATGTTTGCCTTTGCTCTCTGGGATGCTTCTCGACATCGCTTGCTCCTGGCCCGAGATCCGATGGGGATCAAGCCCCTCTACTACTATCAATCCGAAAATGTTTTCCTTTTCGCGTCGGAGATTCGTACCTTTCTCCAATCGGGGCTGGTGCCCCGAAAACTGGATTCGAATGGCCTCCTGAGTTACTTGGCGTTCGGATCGGTATACGAGCCCTGGACGATTGTTGATGGCATTCACGCCATCGCGCCCGGGCACCTCGTAACGGTCGAAGGCGTAGCTTCTAAAAGCCGCGAATACTGGAATCCGCTCAATTCGGCGCGATCGTCGAACGATCCGAACGACCATGGATCGGCGTTGAAGTCGCTGTCCGAAACCCTGCGCCGAGCTGTAGTTTCCCATCTTGTCAGCGACGTTCCCGTAGGAATATTTCTGTCGGGCGGAATAGATTCCAGCAGCCTGGTCGCAATACTGAGTCACGAAGGCGTGCAGCCAAGCACGTTTTCACTCGTCTTTCGCGAGAAAGAATTTGACGAAGGCGAATTCTCGCGCGCAGTGGCACGACGGTTCGGCACAAATCACCAGGAAATCGCCGTATCCGAGCAGGATGTGCTCACCGCTCTTCCTTATGCCTTGCGTGCGATGGACCAGCCCACGATTGATGGCATCAACACCTATCTGGTTTCCGCAAAGGCGCGAGCTGCAGGCGTCAAGGTTGCATTGTCTGGTCTGGGAGCGGACGAAATGTTCGCTGGGTATTCGAATTTCAGGCGGGTTCCAAAGATGGAAAAGCTCTCCGCGGGCTTGGCGAGAGTCCCGGCGGCTGCCCGCCGAGTGGCGGCTTCGGTCGGCGCGATCGCTGGCCTCAGCGATCGCTCGCGTAAACTAGTTGAATTCGCTGCCGGCGAAGAATCGGCCATCCACCCGTATTTCCTGGCGCGCGCCTTGTTCAGTCCATCGGAACGGCGCGCGCTGTTTGCCGGAGACGCCGACGCTTCGGAGCGCGCATTGAACGACGTGCTTCAGGAACCGCTGTCCCGTGCCAAGAAATTGGATCCGGTCAATCGCGTGTCGTATCTCGAAGCGCGATGTTACATGACCAATACTTTGCTGCGGGACTCTGACTTCATGAGCATGGCCCATGGATTGGAACTGCGAGTCCCGTTTCTCGATCGTGACCTGGTGGAGGCATCTTTTCAGATTGAGGGGCAGCGCAAGCTGGCAGGCGATCGGCCGAAGAGCTTGCTGCTCGATAACCTGGGAGTGGACCTCCCGGATGAGATCGTGAAGCGTCCCAAACGCGGGTTCACGCTCCCTTTTGAACGTTGGCTGAAAAGTGAGATGAAGACCATGGTAGAAACCGCGTTGGCAAAGGGAGACACCGATCGTTATTCCGTCGAGCCTGAAGCGGCCTGTGTTGTATGGAAACGCTTTCTTAGTGGAGAAACATCCTGGTCCCGCCCGTGGTCCCTGTTCGTCCTACACCGATGGTGCGAGCAGAATCTGTGACTCGGCTTGCTCTCTGATGCGAATAGCAATCCGGGTTCACCTCGGTTCATGACGCCCGGATTTCGGCTAACATAGACGCAACTCTTGCCCACAACCGGGACAAACGTGACGGCAACCAAACCACAGCCACAAGTGTCTTCGGCCGTAATCTCAGAATCCGCGCTGCCGATCACCGTGATCATTCCGGTGCGAAATGAAGCGCGCAATCTGCCGCGCTGCCTGGGTTCCCTGGGGGAAGCGGGCCAAGTTTTCGTTGTTGACTCACAAAGCTCCGACGGAACTGCAGCCATCGCAGAATCCTTTGGCGCAAAGGTCATTCAGTTCCACTATCGCGGGGGATGGCCCAAGAAGCGGCAATGGGCGATGGACTCACTCGACATCGCGCATGACTGGATTTTGCTGCTCGACGCCGACGAGGTCGTAACTCCCGAACTGGCGAATGAAATTCGACAAGCAATCCGGAGGACCGACGTCGCTGGATATCGGATTCGGCTGGAAATATGCTTCCTAGGTCGTACTTTGCGCCACTGCGATGCGAGCTTCTGGAAACTCGCTTTGTTTCGCAAGGGAGCAGCCCATTACGAGTGCCGCCTCAAGGATCAAGACAAATCCATGGCGGACATGGAAGTGCACGAGCACATCGTGGCCAATGGTCCGACGGCTGAATTATGCAATGCGCTTGTGCATCACAACGTTGAGTCTCTATCGCACTACATCGAAAAGCACAACGAGTATTCCAATTGGGAAGCCCGCGTCTTGCTCGAACAGGCAGATAGCTCGGACGAAATGAAGGCTTCGTTGTTCGGTAACCAGGCTGAGCGCCGCCGCTGCCTCAAGAAAAAACTCTATCGTCTCCCGGGCTCGCCCGTGTTGCTGTTTCTTTATCGCTACATTGCGCGGCTCGGTTTTCTTGACGGAGCTCCCGGTTTGATCTATTGCGGATTCCAAGCCGTGCAGATGTTCCACACTAAGTCGAAGATTTACGAGTTGCGAAAGGTGAAGGGCTGAGTCCATGTGCGGCATCAGTGGCCTCGTGAACTGGGGGGACGGCGAATCGCTGGCGCGGATGACGCACGTCCAAACCCACCGCGGACCTGACGACTCTGGACTGTGGGATCGGCACTTCCCCGGCGGGGGCTATATCGGCCTCGGCAGCCGTCGGCTATCAATCCTCGACCTGTCGCCCGATGGGCACATGCCCATGAGCAACGAAGATGGTTCGATCTGGATGACTTACAACGGCGAGGTCTACAACTTCGCCGATCTTCGGCGCGAGCTCGAAGGAAAGGGACATCGTTTTCGATCTCATACCGACACCGAAGCCGTGATTCACCTCTACGAGGAGTATGGCGTCGATTGCTTGAACCGCCTTAACGGCATGTTCTCGTTCGCGATTTGCGACCTGCGATGGTCTACTCCGACACTGCTGCTAGCCCGCGATCATTTCGGAATCAAGCCCCTTTACTTTTGTGAGCGCTCAGGAAGACTGGCATTCGCGTCAGAGGTAAAAGCGTTGCTGGAAGTGCCGGGAATCGATGCGAGCATAAATCCGGATGCACTCGACCAATATTTGACATTTCTCTGGGTGCCCGACTCGTTGACGATGTTCGATGGAATCCTCAAACTTCCCGCGGGACACTATGCCATCTGGCAGAACGGTCGGCTGGAAATCAAACAGTACTGGGACCTCACATTTCCGCCCTCCGGATATCGTTTCACCGATCGCGAGGCCGATCTCTCGGCTGAAATCCGCGAGCGTTTCTGCTCGTCGGTTGAAGAGCAGATGGTGAGTGACGTTCCAATTGGGGCGTTTCTCAGCGCGGGACTGGATTCGTCGAGCATCGTGGCAGCGATGGCCCGTAAGCAGCCGGCGCGCACCTACACGATTACTTTTCCGGAGAGATATCGCGTTGGAGAAACGACGCTTGACGACCCTGCCGTTCCTAGGCGTCTGGCGCAGCAGCTGAATTGCGAGCATCACGAGATAGTGGTCGAACCCGATGTTGTCGATTTGCTGCCGAGCCTCACCTGGCACATGGATGAGCCTACCGCCGACCCGGCGATCATCACGGCGTATCTGGTCTGCCGCGAAGCGCGAAAGCAGGCTACTGTCCTGCTCTCAGGAGTCGGTGGAGACGAACTGTTTGCCGGGTATCGCAAGCACGCAGCACATTTCTTGGCGGAAGGATATCGTCATGCTCCGAGTCTTGCGCGTTCGGCGGCTGAGAAAGCTGTTCTCGCGTTACCAAGCATGCGCGGAACTGCCTTGAAAGGATCTGTGCGTCTGGCGAAGAAGATGGCGCGCAGCGCAGCGCTCAGTCCGGCGGAAGCATTTATCCGGAACGGTACTTACCTCGATGGTGAACAGCGCGCCGAACTACATTCCGCCGCAGTGCCTCAAGCAGGCTCGGCCGCCCGCCATCGCGCCGCCTTCGATCGGGTTTCACACGCCGATTTTCTGAACCAGATGCTTTACCTCGACACGAAAATTTTTATGACTACGCTCAATCTCACCTACAACGACAAGATGAGCATGGCTTCGTCAGTCGAGGTGCGCGTACCGTTCTTGAATCGCGAGTTCGCCGAGTTCGTTGCTTGGCATGTGCCGCCCAGGTGGAAACTCAAAGGGAAATGGCGTCCGGTCACGAAGTACATTTTCCGCGAAGCGATGCGTAGTATGCTGCCAGAAGAGGTTTTGCAGCAGCCCAAAGCAGGCTTTGCAGCGCCAGTCGATTACTGGCTCGCGAACGATTTGCGGCCGATGGTCGACGATCTTCTGTCCGAGAGCCAGGTGCGAAAGCGCGGTTGGTTCCGTCCGGAGGTGGTGCGCCGTTACGTCGATGAGCATCGGCGTGGCACTCAGGATTGGTCAATGCAGGTTTGGCAGCTGCTGACGCTCGAGATCTGGATGCAGTTGTTCCTGGACGGCGGCGCGCGATCGATGGCGCAGTCCAAGATCGTTTCCATGGTTACAGCCTGAGTCGCTGCATAAGCCCGATGGCATGAACACCAGCGCATGAAACAGCTCTTACAGGACGCTCGCACGGGCGAAGTCACGGTCGCCGAAATTCCGGCGCCCCAGTTGTTGCCAGGGTGCGTACTCGTGCGCGTCGCCGCATCGCTTGTTTCGGCCGGAACCGAGCGCGCCTCGTCTGAATTCGCCGGCAAGAACCTGCTGGCCAAGGCGAAGGCCCGTCCGGATCTCGTGCGGGATGTACTCGCCAAACTACAGCGCGATGGACTCTCGTCAACTCTACGGGCAGTCCGGTCTCGACTCGACCAGCCGCAGTCAGTCGGATACAGCAGTTCGGGAATCGTGATCGCGGTTGGCGACGGCGTGACCGACATACAAGTCGGAGATCGTGTCGCTTGCGCAGGAGCAGGATACGCAGTACACGCCGAGATCGCTTGTGTACCACGCCTTCTGACGGCGAAGGTTCCCGAGACTGTTTCCTTTGAGGAAGCTGCATTTGGAACTGTGGGCGCGATCTGCCTGCACGGTATTCGGACCTCAGGAGCCACATTGGGCGATACCGTGGCTGTGATTGGTCTCGGATTGCTGGGACAGATCACAATTCAGTTGTTGAAAGCTGCCGGTTGCCGTGTATTTGGCATGGATTTGATTCTGCAGCGTGCAGAACTCGCGATGAGAAACGGTGCGGAAGGCGCTTCTAATAGCGTGGATGAATTCCGCAACTTGTGTCTTCACAAAACAGGTGCAGTTGGCGTCGATTCCGTGCTCATTACCGCGGAGACTTCTGAAAGCGGACCCGTAAACTTGGCTGCGGAGCTGGCCCGTGATCGCGCTGTTGTCGTGGCCGTCGGCACGGTGGGAATGGAGATCCAGAGGAAGCTCTACTACGAGAAAGAACTGGATTTCCGAATCTCCCGCTCTTACGGGCCGGGACGGTACGATGCGGCCTATGAGCAGAAAGGGCGCGACTACCCGATCGGTCATGTGCGCTGGACCGAAACACGTAACATGGACGCTTTCCTGCAGTTGGTCGCAGAGCGAAAACTGGATCTGACTTCGCTGATCACGCACCGCTTTCCGCTCGAGCAGGCGTCGCGCGGCTACGATGTAATTACAGGCCGAACATCAGAACCATTTCTCGGCCTGTTGATCCAGTACGCGCAACCGGAAGCCGCGCACGTCCCCGTCGAGACAATCTTAGTTGCTCAAGACATCACCACAAAGGGCAAGGTCGGCATTGGAGTGCTCGGTGCCGGCAATTTTGCGCAACAGATGCTGCTTCCTGCGCTCAAGGAACTCCCGGACGTGGCGTTAGTCTCGGTGTGCAATGCGACGGGCGCCCGTAGCCGCCACGTTGCCGATAAATTTCAGTTTCAGCAATGCACAAGTTCCGAGCACCAGATTCTGCAGGATCCCTCAATTCAAGCCGTCGTGATCGCGACAAGGCATCACCTCCACGCAAACCAGGCGCTTGCGGCTATGAGAGCGCGGAAGGCTGTCTTTTGCGAGAAGCCGCTGTGCCTCACGGAAGAAGAGCTTGCAAGCATCGTGCGAGCGCGCTCGTTCGGAGAGCATTCGCCGCTGTTGATGGTAGGTTTCAATCGGCGATTCGCGCCAATGGCGGTCGAACTCAAGAAATTTATCTCAGAGATTCACGAGCCATTGGCAATTCAGTATCGCATCAACGCGGGCTACCTGCCGCCGGACCACTGGGTGAACGATCCCGAGCAGGGAGGCGGGCGCGTTCTCGGCGAAGTTTGCCACTTTGTAGATTTTCTTTGCTTCCTTGCGGGCGCGTGCCCGACCGAGGTTCGCACGGAGCTCGTCGGCAACCCTGGCCACTACAGCGGCGACAACCTGGTCGCGACTCTCAAATTTGCGAATGGAACTTTGGGCGTAATCAGCTACCTGGCGAGCGGCGACAAGGTCGCTTCCAAAGAACGACTGGAACTTTTTGGCGGTGGATCGGTCGCGGTCCTCGAAGATTTTCGGTGCCTGGAATTGGTTCGCAACGGCCGCAAGCAAGTGCAACGGTCAAGCTGGTCTCAAGACAAAGGCCATCGTGCGGAGATGAAGGCATTTATTGCTGCTGTCCACGGCCATCTCGCACCGCCGATTCCATTCGAACAGATCGTCGGTTCCACACTTGCTACCATCCGGCTGCAGAATTCTTGCCAGACCGGCGGACCGCAAGCGATCGCGCTCAGTGAGTTCGTCGCCTCCGCTCTGCAAAGCGCTCCTACAGAAGGGAATCGCCGGTAAATGTTGATGCTGGGCCTGAACATGTTTCACGCCGACGCTTCGGCGGCGATCGTGGAAGACGGCAGAATTCTTTTCGCTGTCGCAGAGGAGCGTCTCAACCGTCACAAACACTACGGCGGGTTTCCCGCACTCGCCGTGCAAGCCTGTCTCGACGCGGTGGGTGCCAAGATTACGGACATCGCTCATGTCGCCGTCGGGCAGGATAGTGACGCCAACCTCGCCAAGAAGGTGCAGTACGCATTGTCCAATCCGGCCAAGATTCTGAACTTCATCAAGCTGCGTCAGCGCAAGGAGTCGATGCGCGATGTCCGGCAGCTCCTGGCGCAGGCGCTCGAGGTCGACGCCGGCGCGCTGAAATTTCAGGAACATCATCTCGAGCACCACATCGCGCACATTGCCAGCTCTTACTACTGCTCGCCCTGGGAGCGGGCTGCGGGCTTCAGCTACGACGGATCGGGCGACTTCGTCTCGACGATGATGGCGCGGTGCGAGGGCAACGACATCGAAGTGCTCGATCGCGTGTATCTGCCGCATTCCCTGGGCAGTTTCTACACGATGATCTGCGAGTTCATCGGCTACAAGAAGTACGGGGATGAAGGCAAGGTGATGGGCCTGGCGCCGTACGGCAAAGACACATATGTCGAGCAGATTAAGAAAATCCTTGCGCTAAAGAACGGGAATTTTCAGCTGAACCTGAGCTACTTCAAGCCGCTCGGCAGCAATCAGGGGATGCAAGTATTGCCTGATGGAACCGTGCGTCTTGCGCGGCATTTTTCCGAGAAGATGGAAAAGCTTTTTGGTGCTCCCCGCGAGCCACACACCGATATCACCCAGCGAGACATGGATCTCGCGTACGCCATGCAACACTGCTTCGAGGAGATCTTCTTTCACCTCCTCAACGAACTGCATGGACGAGTTGCTGAGGAAAATCTGGCCATGGCAGGCGGATGCGCTTTGAACAGCGTGGCGAATGGAAAACTTTTTTGCCGTACGCCGTTCCGCCGCACCTGGATTCAGCCTGCGGCAGGCGACGAAGGGCTTGCCATTGGAGCTGCGCTGCACACCTATCACTCGGTGCTGAAGCAGCCGCGCCGCGAGCAAATGGATCATGCGTACCTGGGACCCGAGTTCTCAGAATCGCGCATCGAAGCCGATCTGAAAACTGCTGGCGTGAAGTATCGTCGGCTTGAACGAGGGCCCTTGCTCGATGCGGTCGCCGACGAGATGGTCCGCGGCAATGTGGTTGGATGGTTTCAGGGGCGAATGGAGTGGGGGCCGCGCGCTCTCGGCAATCGTTCGATCCTGACGCATCCCGGCCTGCCGAACATGAAGGACGTGCTCAACGCTCGGATCAAGCACCGCGAGTGGTTCCGTCCCTTCGCACCGGCGATTCTAGCCGAAGCCCAGCACGAATATTTCGAGCACGATCATCCATCGCCATACATGCTACATGTCTACAAGATTCGACCCGATAAGCGCGACCAGCTTTGTGCTGTGAATCACGTCGACAATACCGGGCGCCTACAGACAGTCACTCGCGAAGAGAATGCACTTTATTACGATCTGATCAAGACCTTCGGGCAGAAGACCGGAATTCCTTTGATCTTGAACACCAGCTTCAACGAAAACGAGCCAATCGTCTGCACGCCAAGAGAAGCAATTGACTGCTTCCAGCGTACAAAAATGGATGTGCTCGCGATTGGGCCCTTCTTTGCGCGCAAGACTGACAACTAACCTCTCAAACTATGGATCAAAGCCCAGCCGCGGCCAGCGCAGCGTCAGTGATCAAGCTGCGCAAGGTTGGCGCCTATCAACGTATCCGCGTTCTCGCATGGGCGGGAGATCTTCTGTATGCGTGCCGCGGATACGACATCGTTCGCTGGCATGCGGGCGCACAATCCTGGGAGTCAGTTGCGCACTTTCAAGCATCGTGGTGGCGTAATCTCACATCTCGCAGCCGATTAACTTACCGGCTAGTGCGTGATGGATTTCACGCACTTGCTGTGCTTGACGATGGCACGCTCGTCGGAGCGGTTCCGGGTGCAATCGTAACTTGTCGGCCCGGAACCAATCGATTTCAGGTGACTCATCGAATTGCCCGCGGCACACGTCCGTTGCACATCACGCGCGCTCCATCGGGACGAATCTACTGGGGAGAGTACTTCGACAATCTCGAACGTGCCGAAGTTCACATCTACAGCTCTGACGATCGCGGCGAACACTGGCAAGTTGCATACACTTTTCCGCGAGGCAACATCCGGCACATTCACAACATTGTCTATGACCGATGGGGCGATTGTTTATGGATTATGACCGGCGACGAAGGTGGCGAGTGCAAAATCTTGCGAGCATCGTGTGACCTTCGCACGATCGACACTGTGCTCGAAGGCAACCAGCAGTGCCGGGCAGTGGCCGCGATTCCAGGCCCTGACGGTGTCTGTCTTTCTACCGACACGCCTTATGAAAAAAATCACATCTATCGTCTGAGCCTAGGCGGCAACCTTCATCGGTTGGGCGATCTCGACAGCTCTTCGATCTATGGATGCCGCGTTGGCGACGCGCTATTTTTCTCGACCCTGGTTGAACCGAGCGCGGCGAATCCGTCTCGTGAGATTCAAATCGTCGGCGCGCGCGAAGGCGCCACTTGGCACGCGCTGCTCCGGTGGACAAAAGACGATTTCCCGATGCGCTACTTCCAGTATGGAAACGCTTTTCTTCCGGATGGCGACAATGCGACTAAGTACCTGGCTGTGACAACCATTGCTGTGTCCGGTGACGATTTGACCACCACCCTGTGGCAAGTTGAGTGATGCGATTACACATCAGGCGTGCGTGCTATATTGCGAGTCATCGCGCATGAGCCTGGCCAGCCGCTCGCAATATTACCGGCGCATCTTCAGTGCCTATCTCGGACCCGGACGAAGTCAGCTCACCTTCTGGCACGAAATGCCCGAGATCAATCCGCGCGCACGGACCGACCAACTTGGCGAGTACTACATGCTGTTTCGGCAGAAGGCGGACTATGCCGGACCATTCGATTCTGACGGAGTGCCTCAGCTCGACTACCGCGGCGCGATCGGCCGCCAATACAATCCCATTGCCATCGCGCAATGGGGATTAGCGAATTACAACCTCTTTTGCGAAACGGCCGACGTCAATTGCCGCCAGAAAATCATGAGAGCGGCCGACTGGCTATCGTCGCACCTCGAGCAGAACTCGCACGGAATGTGGGTGTGGAACCATCAGTTCGACTGGGAGTATCGCGATACGCTTAAAGCACCGTGGTACTCCGGTCTCGCCCAGGGCCAGGGGATTTCACTGCTGCTTCGCGCTTACGCGCACAGCAAACTCCAGAAGTATCTGGAAGCCGCCCAATTGGCCTTTGTTTCGCTGACCCGTCCGGTTGGGCAAGGCGGCGTGCTCGTCGAAGACGGCGAACAGAATCTCTGGATCGAAGAATATCTGGTTGTTCCTCCAACGCACATCCTGAATGGCTTCATCTGGGCGTTATGGGGCGTGTTCGACTATTGGCTTGCACATCGAGACGCGCAGGCGAAAGAGATCGTTGATCGTTGCGTGCACACCATGCTGCGCAATCTGCAGAGATTCGATATCGGCTACTGGTCGCTCTACGAACAATCCGGTACCTGGTTGCCGATGCTCGCCAGCCCGTTTTATCACCGCTTGCACATCGTGCAGTTGCAGGTCATGCATAAATTGACAGGCGAATCGCTCTTCGGAGAATTTGCCGCGCGCTGGGAAGGCTATGCTCGCGTGCGCACGAATCGTACACGCGCCCTAATCGAAAAAAGCATGTTTAAGCTGTTCTACTACTGACCGTGAAGATTCTTTACGTCTCACAGTATTTCACCCCGGAAATGGGAGCGCCTGCAGCGCGAGCATCCGAGCTCTCGCGCCATTGGGTGCGCATGGGACACGAAGTCACGGTGCTCACGGGATTTCCCAATCACCCCACCGGCGTCGTTCCACCCGACTGGCGCAGTCGCCTCAGGCGCCTGACATACAGCGAAACGGTTGATGGAGCGCGCGTCGTCCGCACCTGGCTCTGGCCGCTCCCCAATCGGAAGGCCCATGAGCGAATCAGGAATTACGCCTCGTTTTGGCTGTCATCGTCCATTCGCGGGCTGGGTCTCCGCAAGCCCGACGTTGTCATCGGCAGCTCTCCGCAATTGCTGGTGGCGCTCTCTGCGTGGTGGCTGGCGCGCTGGAAGGGTACCCCGTTCGTTTTCGAGGTGCGCGATCTCTGGCCTGAGTCGCTCTCCGCTGTTGGCGTGGGTAAAGAAGCAGGTCTTATGCACCGGACCTTGGGGGACATCGCCAAATTTCTCTATCGCCACGCGGACCAGATCGTCGTCGTGACTCCCGCATTCAAGGATCACTTGATCCGTCACTGGTCGATTCACGAAAAGAATATCTCGATCGTAGAGAACGGCGTTGAGACAGACCTCTTCCGGTCCAATCCATCATCAGCTGAAATTCGCCGCCGATTCGCCTTCGAAGACAAATTCGCCATCTGCTACATCGGCACCATGGGCATGGCGCACGGTCTCGAGACGCTGATCACGTCGGCGGAAAAGTTGCAAACGACCAATCCCAACGTCGCATTTCTTCTGATCGGCGAAGGCGCGGAGAAAACGCGCATCATCGAAATGGCGGCGGCGCGCGGCCTCAGTAACATTCGCTTTCTCGATCAGCAGCCGCGCGAGCAAATACCGTCCTACATCTCTGCCGCCGATGTCTGCCTGGTCATGCTGAGGAAGACCGATTTGTTCAAGACCGTGATTCCGACAAAGTTGCTCGAATACATGTCCTGCGAGCGTCCGGTGATCGTCGCGGTAGATGGGCAAGCTCGCGAACTCGTCGAAAGAGCCTCAGCGGGAGTCTTTGTTGAGCCTGAGAACGTAGACAATCTCATCGCTGCGATCGAGAGGCTTTCAGCCGATTCTGAGGGCCGGCGACGGATGGGAGAAAACGGCCGCAGGTTTATTGTCGAGCATCTTTCGCGTGAGCAAACTGCTCGCGACTACATCGGCGTGCTGAAGGGATTGATTCACTACTGAACAGCAAGTACGGTAAGTGCAGTCGTCATGGAGATGGCGGCCTCCACTCCGCGATAAGCGAAGGCCTTGGCAGCGCTGCCCGGCACAAATAGCACATCGCCTCGGATCATCGGCACGTCGGAAGCTTTTGCCTCGATAATCTTCTTCAACGGCACCGAAATTTCCTGCACCCCACTCGGCGTTTGGCGGATCAGCTTGGCGCCGTTCAAAGAAGAAGTCCGCGTTTGCCCGCCGGCCAGAGCAAGGGCTTTCAGCACGGTGAGTGTATCGTCTTCGATGGAAAAACCGCTGGGCCGACCCACGTCGCCAACCACATACACAATCCCGGCGCGCGAGACAATGATTGTGTCCCCGGGGTTAATTTCAATGTTGTGCTCAGTATCCTCGGCGAGGTTGGCTGCCAGGTGTACTTCGGTTTTCTGATCAGGTTTGTCGCGTGGCACGATCGTGACCGTTCGTCCGGCCTTATCGGTCATGCCCCCCGCAGCCGAGATCAGATCAAACAGCCGGCGGTCGCCAATCGCCGGATAAGGTCCTGGCTTATTGACTTCTCCCAGCACTGACACAGCCTGACTCGCGGATTCGTCCACAAATAGCGAGACGTGCGGGTTCCGCACGAAACCGCCCGCTTCCAACCGCTTCTCAATGAGTTCCTGCGCTTCATCGGTTGTCAAATCGGCGATGTGGACGTAGTCGATGAGCGGCAAATAAACGTCCCCCGAATTCGTAATGCGAACTTTTGTGTTGAGGTCCGGAACGCCGAATACGCTGAACTCGATCAGATCGCCAGGGCCGAGTTTCACACTGCCGCTCGCTGGCAAGGGGGTCGACGGCGTCGGATTCGAAGCCGCTCCGGCAGCGCTTTGCGCGGGCTGCTTTGCAGGTTCCGCGGGGGTAGGAGTTTGAGCAATGACCGGCAAGGCGAGCATGCCAACAACCGCGGATTGGGCAATCCACAAGCAAAAACGGCGGTTTTGCCGCGTCATAGCCTCTCCTCTATCGGGGTATAGGCGAGTCTAACACAGTAAAACCAGCAGTTTCCCCGCCACTTCCTTGTTTACCCGAAAGGCACTGGACTGATTTCTTCCACAAGATACATCTGCGAAACATTGAATGCGACTCGTGGCCAGTTGTATAGTTCACCCAACAGATATTCCACAACCCAGCTCAAGAACGTGACTGAACACGCCACCGAGTGCATTGCTTTGCGGCAGGAAGGGAACGTTCGATCTTGACTTTTTTGTTTTTTGGAGTTTTCGCAGTCTCGCTCGCGCTGTCGTTCATTGCCACGCGCGAGGTACGGGATTTGGCCAACCGCAGAGGCTGGGTTGCGTTTCCCAATGACGCTCGACATGTCCACTCCCAACCACTTCCGCGCTTAGGTGGAGTGGCCATCTTCCTCGCCTTCTCGATCACCCTTGGACTATGGCTTGTTCTCGGCTCGTTCTATAAAAAGGCGTTGGATGGCGTGGCTCCCGCTACGTTGATGCGAATTTACGTGCCCGCTTGCCTGATCTTCTGTCTCGGAATCTATGATGATCTGCGCGGTGCCAGCCACTATCTGAAATTTGCCGTACAGATGATCGCGGCCGCCATGCTGTTTGCTGGCGGCATGCGCATTCTCGATCTTCCGGTACTGTTTGGCTATCACACCTTCCCGTGGTTCGTCGGGCTTCCGCTGACGGCCTTGTGGGTGGTGGCCATCACCAACGCTTTCAACCTGATTGACGGACTCGACGGGCTAGCCGCCGGTTCAGCTTTGTTCTCCACCTTGGTGGTGTTCGTCGTTTCGATCGTTACCCATTCGTGGATCGGGTCATTGATGAGCCTGGCGCTTGCGGGCGCCATTTTGGGATTTCTCCGGTTCAACTTCAATCCAGCAACCATTTTCCTCGGCGACTCCGGCAGCCTGTTCATCGGATTCCTCCTGAGCGCGCTTGCTTTGGCGGGAGCGCAGAAGGCGCCTACCTTCATCGCAGTTGCGATTCCCGTCGTTTCTTTCGGGTTGCCGATCTTGGAAACGGCGCTGTCTGTTCTACGCAGGCTAATCAGTGGACGTCCGATTTTCACCGCCGATCGCGAGCATATCCATCACAAGCTGCTGGAACTCGGGATGTCGCACCGGCAGGTTGTGATCGTGCTCTATGCTGTCTCCGCACTGTTCGCCATGTTGAGTCTCTTTCTCTTGTGGCCAACAGGCAGCACCTTGGGTTTGGTGCTGGCGGTCGTGGGTACGGGGATCTGGCTTGGTGTTCAGCATTTGAACTATCTCGAATTCGGCGAGTTGCGTCGGGTGGCCCAGCGAACTTTCGAACAGCGCCAGATCGTCATCAACAATCTCGCCATGCGACGCGCGGTGGCCGAATTGAAGGTGGCTGGTAGCTTCGAACAGGTTCAACAGGTTCTGATTGCGGCCTTCGAACACAATGATTTCGATGCTTTCGAGTTGAGCGTGTTCGATCTATCCAGTGACTTGACCAACGAAAATGGGGGAGAGTCCGGCAGCACGATGCAATGGACGAAGATTCCCGGTCTGGTTTTGTTACCGGGATTTCCTTCGTGGAAACTGAGCCTCGAGCTCATCTCCACTGCCAATCGTCGTCGCGGATCGCTCGTCATCCATCGCATGTACAGCACGCGCGACCTTCAACTGGACATCAATCTCGTTACGGCAGAATTTCCAGTGGCCCTCGCCGATGCTCTCGACCGCATTTTGAGTCAAACCCACCTCATGCCTGCTGCTCATGCCGACGGCGAGTTCCTCGCGGCAAATATGTAGGACCTTTCCCTCCTTCAGTTCCGCAAACCTCAAATTTGCCCGGAAAATGGCGGTCTTTGACGCTTGGGGTAATATAGTTGGCGGTTTTTCGTCTATGGATCTGAGCATTCTTAAACCAAAGGATCCAGTTCCTACACCTACACGTGGCGAGCGCCGCCACCGTGTCCGCCACAAGCTCTACTCCCCGATCTATGCCAGCTTCAGCGGCCCGCAGAGTGGCATGGTGTTGGACCTGAGCGAGTTGTTCGATGTCCACGAAGACGGGTTTTCCGTACAGACCAGCGAGTCGCTGGAAGTAAACCGTCCCTTGAACATTTGTCTCGATCTGCCTGAGACAAAAAAATACATTCATGCCAGCGGTCACGTCGTCTGGAGCGATGGAAAGGGCAGAGGCGGGATTCGATTCTCTACTCTCTCCGACGAATCGCGACGCCTGCTGAAGGAATGGTTGTTCGTCAATGTGCTGATTGCCTGCGCGCATCGAGCGGCTCGCAGCGAGCAGCGCTCGCAACCGTCCAGCCAGATTTCTACTCAGGCCACTGAGGTTTCAGGTCCACTTCCGGTTTCGGATCTGACTGAGGTTCTCTCCGCGGTAGAGGCTGTACGCCGCGAGGCACTCGCCACACGTAACTTCGATGACATGCTTCAGCTCGTGACGGAGCGAGCGCTCAGTCTGACCGGAGCTCATGGCGCGGCTCTAGCCTTCATGACTGAAGGAATCCTGATCTGCCGAGGGAGCGCGGGCGACCCCGCCCCACCTTTGGGTGCTCGCGTCGATTCGACTCATGGATTGACCGGCGAGTGTGTGCGCAAATCGCGCTTGGTGCACTGCGAGGATTCGGAGACCGATCCGCTGGTTGATCGTGATCTTTGCCGTGCGCTTGGGATGAGATCCATCCTTGCTGTGCCTGTCGTTTCTGATTTCCACGTCGTGGGACTGGTAGAAGTGTTCTCCAGACGTCCACGGGCGTTTTCTCGCTCTCAGGAGACGGTTTTACTGCGAATCGCGGAAATTGTTCCTAAGGCGATGCCCGACTCGCTTCATCGAGACCGATTCGCCGCGGTAGAGTCTGCTTCTCCAGTCACCGTGCGCGACGATTTGACGAAGTTGAAGACGGCGCGCACGTCCGAGCCTGCAAGCGATTCAGAGGAGACGCTATCTGGCATTGGGGTGCGTCCACTGCACCTCCTACTGCTGATCCTGGCAGTGGGATTTGCCGCGCTGGCGCTCGGATACGTGATGGCGCCGACGATCGAGAAGCACTGGCTCACCAAGGCTGCATCGCAGCCGACAGTCGTGGCCGCTTCGGAACGTCCTCCGCAGCCTGCCACGACTACTCCCGCCAATACCGACTCGTTCGAGCGATTGCATTCGCTGGCAGAGTCGGGAGACGCCGACGCGCAGTACCAGCTCGGCCACCGTTACCACAAAGGCGAAGGCGTTCTGCAGAACGATGCCGATGCAGTGCGGTGGTTCTTGCGTGCGGCCGATCAAGGTCACGTTGTCTCTCAGGCGATGCTGGGATATTTCTACTGGAGTGGTCAGGGCGTTCCGCGGGATCTCAACAAGGCCTATTTCTGGAGCGTGCTTGCTCGCGCGGGTGGTGACGAAGCCAGCAAGTACCGCGCCGACTCCATGGCGACCAGCTTGACGCGATCGCAGCGGATCGCCATCCAGCAGCAGGCCGAATCCTGGTTGCACGATCACAATCAGGGCTCGGAGCAGAGCCGGAAGTGATCTCGTGACGTTACGTGGTCGTGCTGCCCACGGCTGATGTTTTCTCTCCTATAGTCACCGTCACCGCCATCTCTCCTCCCGAAATGAAATAGGCATAGAATTAAGTTGTGTCCAACCTCCGCGACATCCTGAATGAGCGCGTTCGGGAGGCGGATTCGCAGCTCTACGACAAGCTCGATCGCAACCGCGTGCGCTGCTACTCCTGCGGACACTGTTGCCCGATTCCAGAAGGCCAGCCCGGTGTCTGCAAGGTCCGCTACAACCGCGGTGGCACGCTCTACGTTCCTTGGGGCTATGTTGCAGGGTTGCAGTGCGATCCGATAGAGAAGAAGCCCTTCTTCCACGCCTATCCGGGAGCGCTCGCATACAGCTTCGGCATGTTGGGATGCGATTTGCACTGCGCGTACTGCCAGAATTGGGTCACTTCACAAGCGCTGCGCGATCCGAACGCTGTCTCGCCTCCGCTGGAGGTTTCTCCCGAGTTGATCGTTCGCGATGCGATCGCGCAGGGTGCCAAGGTTGTGGTCAGCACTTACAACGAGCCGCTCATCACCAGCGAGTGGGCCGTCACGGTCTTCAAGGAGGCCAAAGAGGCAGGCCTGCTCACGGCCTTTGTCTCCAATGGCAACGGTACACCTCAGGTTCTGGAATACCTGCGCCCTTGGATCGATCTCTACAAGGTGGACCTCAAGAGCTTTGATGACCGCCACTATCACGAGCTCGGCGGCCGCATTCAGCCCATTCTCGATACGATTCGTCGCCTTCACAGCATGGGGATTTGGCTGGAAATTGTGACTCTGTTGATTCCGGGTTTTAACGACAGCGATGACGAACTGCGCCGCCTGACGGAATTCGTGGCCAGCGTCTCTCCCGACATCCCGTGGCACGTCACTGCGTTTCACCAGGACTACAAGATGACTTCGCCTGACGACACGCAGCCCGAAGACCTGCTGCGCGCGGCAGCCATCGGACAAGCCGCGGGCCTGCACTTCGTGTATGCCGGCAACCAGCCGGGAGAAGTCGGGGAATTGGAAGATACGCACTGCCATCAGTGCGGTACGACGCTTATTCAGCGTCACGGATATTTCATCGAGCAGTACCGGATAACAGCGGAGGGCAAGTGCCCCAAATGCCATTCGGCTATCCCCGGCCGCTGGTCGAAACAGTTTGACGGCCAGATCGCGGCCACGCCTTTTCTTCCGCGGCGGCGCTCACAATTGGTTAGAATCCTCACTCGACAGTAATCATCGCTCATGAGAGTTGCAAAGATACTGGCAGTCGGCCTGGTACTGTGCTGCGCCGTCAGTTGCACGCCGCGCGATTTTCTGACGCGCCGCCTGGCCGCTGACCTGATTTCTGGAGCCGACGCCTTTCGCGCGCCTCAGGTCTTCTGGCTGAGGACCGGCGTTGTCTCCAACAAGGATTTCAACTCGCCCGAATCCCTCGTCCTGCAAAGGCGCGGATGGATCACCGGAAGTCCTGCTACTTGTCCCCCGAGCGTCGAGCCTGCGCCTTGCTGGGACGTTGTGCTCTCGCCCATCGGCGTCGAAATCTTCCGGCCCCTGATCGCCAACTCGATGTTGACGACCAACGTGGTCTCCATTCGTGTTGCCCGCCGGCAGCTTCTCGAAATTACCGGCATCAGCAAGTCAGGGAACTTCGCCGACGTCGATTTCACCTGGCATTGGCAACCGATCAATGACGTGGGCGCAGCTTTGTATGACAGTGGCGTGCAGTGTCGCTCGACGGTCGGGTTTCGCAGCTATGACGATGGCTGGCGCGTGGTGACCGACCAGGTCCGAAACAACCAGCCGCTCGACGATGCGCTCCGAAACTCACAGACTGCACAAACCACGCCTTGAACACCCCGCACATGAGGAAACCTACGATGGAGAATTTTCGCCGGCTGCTCTTTCTCGTTCTGATCGCAACCTTGTCGCCCATCGCGCAAGCCGACTCTTTTGACGACCTGGCGCGCGATTTCTGGACGTGGCGTGCACAGGAGATGCCAGTCTCGACCGATGACATTCCGCGGCTGGAGCGCCCGCAGGGCTGGGTTCCAGATTGGTCGCCGTCAACTGTTGCGTCCTATCGCAAGCAGGTGGACGGTTTCGAAAATACATGGCGCGCGATCGACGCTTCCCAATGGGCCCTGCCAGGCCAGGTCGACTACCGGCTGATTGGATCAGCGATTGCGCGTGCAAAGTGGGAACTCGATTCTTCTCGCGGCTGGCAGCGAAACCCTAATTTCTATCTCGATCAGACGCTGGGCGCCTACTACCATCTTCTGCTGCAACCACCACCTTTTACACTGGAACGTGGTGCCAACATCATGGCAACGCTGAACGCGTTTCCGAAAACTCTCGAGGACGCCCGCTCCAACCTGACCGATGCGGTTCGTCCCTTCGCGGAGCTCTCGCTCGATGCCTTGAAAGATGCGCGCGAAAAATTGCTGACCTCGGTCCGCGAACTGAAGCCGCTTCTCGATGCCAAGTCGCAGCAGCAGATCGATGCGGCCGTAACCTCCGCGGCGAACGCGCTGGAACAATACCGCGATTGGCTGACGTCGAAGTTACCCTCGATGTCGCTTCAATCCGCGATTGGGCGTCAGGGCTATGAGTACTTCCTCAAAAACGTTGCACTCCTACCGTATTCTCCGCAGCAGCTGCTGGAAATCGGGCAGAACGAGTGGGCGCGTTCCGTATCGTTTCAGACTTACGAAGAACATCGCAATCTAGGCAAGCCTGAGCTGCCAATACCGGCGACGCTCGAGCAAGAGATCGCCCGTGAAAAGCGTGACGAGGAATCGATCCGGCAATTCCTGCAGGAGAAGCGCATCCTCACCGTGCCTGCATGGATGCAGCACTACACGTGGCAGCCGATGCCGCCCTACCTCAAACCGCTCGAAGGAGTCGCTGAAGCAGACGATTTCACCTCCCCCAGCCGCCTGAGGGAAAACTGTGTTCGTTATATGGATCCGCCCGGCCCGAACCTCGGCTACTTTGCCATGTTTGACGCCAAGGATCCGCGCACCGGGATCGTGCATGAAGGCGTCCCCGGCCACTATTTCCAACTCGCTCTTTCGTGGGCGCATCCAGATCCGATCCGCCGCCACTACTACGATTCGAGTGCAAACGAAGGGATCGGTTTCTACGCGGAAGAAATGATGATGGAGGCCGGCCTGTTCGATGATAGCCCGCGTTCACGCGAGATGATCTACAACATGGCTCGGCTGCGGGCACTGCGCGTCGAGGTCGACGTTAGACTCGCCCTTGGCGAGTTCACCATCGCGCAGGGCGCAGATTATCTGCAGCGCACCGTGCCGATGGATTCTCGCACCGCTCATGCCGAAGCCGCATTCTTCGCATCGTCTCCCGGACAAGCGATCTCTTACCAAATCGGCAAGACGCAGATCATGCGCTTTCTAGCCGAGGCTCGCCGCCAGCAAGGCGATAAATTCGATCTGCAAGCGTTTCATGATTTCCTCTGGTTTAACGGAAACGTTCCGATCGCGCTGCAGCGGTGGGAATATCTTGGATTGAAAGATGACCTGGAGGCACTCGAAAAGCCGCACTAGTAGCTGCAATACGTGCGAAATATGTTTGCGAGAGCGGGGCTAAGGTGTTTATCTTGGTCACTCAACCAAGAATATGCCTAAACGAACCCTGGCTGTTGCAGTCGTCTGCTTGATCTCTGCTCTTGTCTTTGCTCAGGCTCCAAAACCAAAACTAACCATTGAGGAGTTTTTCAACTCAGTCGGATTCACTTCCGTGGTGCTTTCGCCCGACGGCAATTCCGTAGTCATCGGAACCGAACGAGCTGACTGGGATCAGGAGATCTTCCGCAAAGAACTGTGGCTGTACCGCATCTCGGGCAATGGTGGGACGCTCATTCCGCTAACCCATTCCGGACGCGACAGCAGTCCGCAGTGGTCTCCTGACGGACAATGGATTGCATTTTTCTCCGAGCGCAAAGCCGCGTCCGGGAAAGACTCGGAATCTGGCGACAAAGATAAAGAAGTTTCGCAGCTTTTTCTGATTTCGCCGAACGGCGGCGAGGCCTTCCCGGTTACGAGTGGCGAGGAGGAAGTTCATGCCATGGCGTGGTCGCCCGATTCGAAGCAGATCTACTTCGCCACCCGTGAACCGTGGACCAAGCAGCAGACAGACGATCACAAAAAAGATTGGAAAGATGTGATTCGCTATCGCGGCGATGAGCGCGGCGATGTAATTTTTCGCATCAGCATTGACGAGGCCCGAGCGCGCTACGCAGCCCTCGGCACAACGGAAGCGCCAGAAACCGAGAAGAACTCAGGTGGTACTCCAGGATCTCTGCCGGTGGCCCGTACGGGACTACATATCGAGCAGATGGCCATCGCTCGGGACGGCAGCCGGCTCGCCTTCGCGACAATTCCCCCCTCCGAGCGCAACGAAAAAGTAGAGGACATCGAGCTCTACACATTCACTCTTTCGAACGCCGCTGCGGAAATTTCACCGGTGCGCCTGACGCATAACCAGGCGGAAGAGTCAGCCATCGAATGGGCGACCGATAATCGGCACGTCTTCTTCCACGTCGCACTGGGTTCGGTCGAAGGGAAATACTCA
>Ga0126381_100000099_pt1 | contig 97225 bp, 82 predicted proteins | sample PanSoiMetPlot_28_FD_96465 | JGI IMG/M metagenome (GOLD analysis project Ga0126381, IMG submission 96465) | Tropical forest soil microbial communities from Panama - MetaG Plot_28 | ecosystem: Environmental > Terrestrial > Soil > Tropical forest > Bulk soil | place: Panama | collected 2016-02-17 | reverse complement strand
CAGGTGGACCTTGATCGAATCGGGAACATAACCGAGATCGGTCGCAACCCCGATCTTAACGCCTTCGGCATGGAACGCGAAGCCGACGGGATCGACGGCGTCGTGCGGAATCGTGAAGCTGTGGACCGCGATGTTTCCCACAAACCAGCCGGAACCCGCCTGGAAGCGTTCGAGACGCTCGGGCGGGCCATCCTCTTCCCAATCGATTATGGGCGCGGCGTGCTTCGAGGCAAAGACCGCGACGGGCTTTGAGCGCTTCGCCCGCCAGCGTACGAACCGCGCTAGCCCCGCGACATGGTCGGAGTGCTCGTGGGTAACGAGCACCGCGTCGATGTCTTCGGGCTTTTCGCCAATTTCGGCGAGGCGGCGCGTGAGATCGCGGACGCTCAGACCGGCGTCGATCAGTATGCGCGTTTTCGAAGTGGCCAGGAAAGCCGCGTTACCGCTGCTCCCGCTGGCCAGTACACAGAACCGTACGATGACAAAACCCTCTCGTTATGTTTTAGCAAGCGAGAGGGACGGGGGCAATGGGCTATGCCGCCATCTTCTTTTTAATGACGTCCACGAGTTCCTGAACCGCGCCGGAACTCTTGTGGAGGGCCGCCGTCTCCTCCGCGCTGAGTTTGATCTCGTAGATCTTCTCGATACCGTTCGCGCCGAGCTTGCAGGGCACGCCGACATAGAGGCCATTAATGCCGTACTCGCCTTCAAGGTACGCTGCGCAGGGGAGGACCTTTTTCTTGTCGCGCAGAATGGATTCGGCCATTTCGACCGCCGACGCCGCGGGGGCGTAGTACGCGCTGCCGGTCTTGAGGTGCTTCACGATTTCAGCGCCGCCGTTGCGCGTGCGATCGACGATCTGGTTGAGACGGTCTGCGGCAATAAGCTCGGTGAGAGGGATACCGGCGACGCTGGAGAGTCGCACGACCGGGACCATGGTGTCGCCGTGGCCGCCGAGCACGACGGCAGTGACGTTATCGACCGACACGTTGAGTTCCTGCGCGATGAAGGTGCGGAAGCGAGCGGAATCGAGGACGCCGGCCATCCCGATGACGCGGTTTTTGGGGAATTTCGATACCATCAGGGCGACCTGCGCCATGGCGTCCAGCGGGTTGGTGACGACGATGATGAAGGCGTTGGGCGAGACGGCTGCGGCCTGCTCGGTGGCGGCTTTGACGACTTCGTAGTTGGCGACCAGAAGGTCGTCGCGGCTCATCCCGGGCTTACGGGGGAAGCCGGCGGTGATGATGACGACGTCGGAGTTCGCGGTGGGCGCATAGTCGTTGGCGCCAGTGATGGAAACGTCGTAGCCTTCGACGGGACCGGCCTGGAGCAGGTCGAGGGACTTGCCCTGAGGGATGCCTTCGGCGACATCGACGAGGACTACGTCGCCCAGTTCCTTTTTGGCGGCCCAGACGGCGCAGTTCGCGCCGACATTACCCGCGCCGATGACGGTGATTTTGTTTCGCAATCGAGAGATTTCCTTTCTGATTTGGGGAGAAGGATCAGTATATCGTTGGGCGCTTTTTGGCCAGCGCGCCTGTCACGCCGCAGGTAAATTCTTCACTGTATATACCAGCTGGGGTTTTTGACCTTTGACAGGCGCCGCCTCCACCCTACGCGCTCCAAACTCCGCTTCGAGGCGGGGCAGCGCGCTCGTCCTCGGCGGTCTCCTGGCGCTGTTCACAGTCTGGTTGTCCTGGCAGGTATGGAAGATGGACGTGCGCCTTCGCGGGGAGTCACGAACCTCCGATCTGGTGGGCAAGACAGCGCCGCAGCTCAACGTCACGACTCTGGACGACCGAAGCGTTTCCCTTATCAATTTCAGGGATAACCATAACGTGGTCGTCGCGTTCTGGGCGAGCTGGTGCGTTCCCTGCCGGATCGAGATTCCGCTCCTGAAGCGGTTCTACGAAGCTGCTCACAAGAACCACACCGATTTCGAGATTGTGGCAGTCAGCATCGATACCGAACGGGCGTCAGCCGTTAGCTATGCCGAAAGCGCCAAGCTGCCTTTTCCCGTTTCGATCGATACGTCGAACCGGATCGCAGACGCCTGGCACATAACAAGCATTCCGGCATTGTTCGTCGTGGACAAGACCGGCAAAGTGACTAACTTTCACCTGGGCGCAGAGCCGGGAATCGATCTCATGCTGGCCGCCTGGCTGGGCATAAATGACTATAAGCCGGAGTTCCAGGTACCGAATGCCCGCCGCAATTGAACTCGAAAACGTTACGAAGAGCTATCGGACGTCCATGGGCGGGCGGTCGCTCGTGGCGCTCTCGGAGGTTTCGTTCGCGGTCGGACCGGGCGAGGTCTGTGGATTTCTCGGCCCGAACGGCGCAGGCAAGACAACCGCGATCAACATACTCATGGGGTTCATCGAGGCCGACTCCGGCGTGGCCGCGATTCTGGGGCATCCGGCTGGCGACATCGAGGCGCGGCGTAAGGTCGGATTTCTGCCGGAGAATTTTGCGTTTTACCGGTACCTCACGGCGCCGAAGCTTCTTAAGTTCCACTTCAATCTAGCGGGAATCGGCGAGCCTCCGGCAGGCGCCATCGAGCGCCTGATCGGCGAGGTGAAGCTGACCGGCTACGAAGATGTCCGGATCGGCAAGTACTCGCGAGGCATGATGCAGCGCGTGGGCATCGCGCAGGCGCTGGTGGGCGATCCGGAAGTGCTTGTGCTTGACGAGCCGACTTCCGGTCTGGACGCGGCCAGCCGCCAGGATGTGCTGCATCTGATCGGACGACTGAAGACGGCGGGAAAGACAATCCTGCTCAGTTCGCACATTCTGCCCGAGGTGGAATCGATTGCGGACCGGATTGTGGTCATTGACCACGGCCGCGTCATTCACAACGGCCGCCTTAACGAAATGCTGGACACGCGAAACCGCACCGAGATGCGGGTGGCCGCATTGCCGGACGACATGGAAGAGAAGCTGGCGTGCTACGGCGCCGAGGTCGAACGAACAGCGACGGGCGTGACCATTTTTGTTGACGAGGGGCGGAAGCGTGACATCGCGCAATTGCTCTGGAATTCCGGGGTGGAAGTCACGAGCATGAATCCGTTGCGAAAATCGCTCGAAGCCGAGTTTCTGCATCTGCTGTCAACCGGGGAGGACGGGAAATGAGGCTGCGCGCAATCGCGTTGAATACGTTCAGCGGTCTGGTGCGCGACCGGATGATCGTCATCCTCTGCGCTCTTTTCGGCTGCATCATGCTGCTGATGCTGTCGCCGCTGAACAGTATGCGCTCTTTAGCGTCGGATCCGACCATGGAATCCACGGTGCTGGGGTTCGTTGCTGTCATGATGTCGCTCGCGAGCGGGTTCGGGAGCCTGCTTGCGGCCTGGTCGTCCGCAAACGCCGCCTCGAGCGAAATGCGATCCGGCACAATCCTCGCTGTGATGGCGCGACCCGTACCGCGCTGGGAATACCTGCTGGGCCGCTTTCTGGGCGTGCAGATGCTTATGGCGGTCTTTGTCGTCTTTCTCTTCGGGTTCACTTATCTGACCGCGGCCATCGGCGGGCAGAGCATCAAGGCTCCGTTCTGGGCGCTGATTGCCTATCCGGCGGTCCGATATCTGCTTTACGGCGCGCTCGGCACGATGCTGGGCGCGCGACTCCATCCCGTGCTCACGTTCGGAATCGTAGTCATGCTCGCCATGGCTGCGATGTTTCTTTCGGGCCGCGACCTCCCGGGCTTCTTCGCGGTGATTGTCTACACTCTATTGCCGGTCACAAATCTTCTGGGGGAAGCGCGCTTTGTCGGCCTGACCAGCGCCACGTTGAAGCCGATTCCCTGGACTGATCACGCAACGGCGTTGGCCTACGGCGTCGATCACGCTGTCGTGTTCTTTCTTCTTGCCGTGCTGTTCTTTCGGCATCGAAGCCTGACTCGGGACTAAGTCCGCGGTTACCACTCGAAATCCGCAATTAACGGCAGATGGTCGGACGCAATGAGCGAAAGGCGCGTCCGGACGAAGCGCATGCCCACCAATCGGAGGGCGCGGTCGTGATAAATGTGATCGAGATGCAGAAACGGCAATAGCCCTGGATAGGTGCGAGCGCGTCCGAGATGAGCCCGGATATTCACGCTCTGCATGTGACGGGAAAGAGATCTGGTGGTGATTCCGGCAGTCCATTCGTTGAAGTCGCCAAGGAGCAGAAGGGGCGACGCCGATGCCGGACGTCCCAGCAGCGTCTCCGAGAGAAGCTTGTCGGCTTGCCGGCGCCGCTCGGACCACGAGGTACCGAGATGCGCGGCGAATGCATGAAGCGCCCCGTGGTCGGGAATCTGAAGCTTCACTTCCAGACATGCGCGGGGCTCACGACCGAGCACGCTGAGGTCGTGATTTTTTGTCTCCATTACCGCGAACCGGGTGAAGATAGCATTGCCGTAATCCATATGGCCCAGCTTGCGGGCCGGGCCAAATACGTTAGCGCAACGCAGCGTACGGGAAAAACAGGAGATCTGATCTTCCCGAACCTCCTGCAGCGCGATGATATCGGCGTCCATTTCTTCGAGTATGGTGGCAATGCGATCCGGACGAACGCGCCAATCCATCCCGCGGCACTTATGAATGTTGTAGGTCGCGGCGCGGAATCGCATCTATTCCTGCTTTTCGAGGACTGTGCCCAGCCACTCGGAGATGCGAAACAGGGCCCTCCTGCGCCACTCGCGGTAATCGATCTCCGCGCTGTTCGCAAGATCACGGCGGAAGTCTTCGGACAGACGCGCAGCGAGCGCCGGATCGAGCACCGCCATGTTTACCTCATCGTTTAACTCAAACGAGCGATGATCGAAGTTCGTGCTGCCGACCACGCTCCAGAGGTCATCGACGATCATGACCTTGGCATGGATCATCGAGGGACGGTATTCATACACCCTTGCTCCCGCTTTCAATACGGAACCGTAGAGTCTCCGGCTCGAGCTTCGGGTCATCGCGTGATCGGATCGTTTTCCCGGCGTCAGGATGCGAACATCGACATTTCTTTCGCCCACAGCCTGGCGCACCGCTTTTCTTGCGCTGCGGTCCGGAAGAAAGTATGGCGTTGTGATGTAGATCCGTTTGCGGGCGCATGCCATAAGAAGCTGAAACAGAATCCGCGCGCGAGTGGAGCCCGCCGAAGGGGTGCTCGTGACCGCGATCGCGACGGAACCCGCACGCGATTCGATCCGCGGGAAATATTCATCGCCGGTGAGGATCTCGCCGGTAACGCGCAGCCAGTTTTCCGCAAATACCGATTGCAGAGACCTCGTCACGTGGCCGGTTACGCGGCAGACGGTATCGCGCCACCGGGGATTTCGCGGTGAATCTTTGTACCAGTGGTCCGCAATGCCGGCTCCGCCGATGAAAGCGGTCGCGCCATCGATGACCAGAAGTTCACGGTGAGTCCGATTGTTGATTTGGGGCAGAAGATCCAGCCGAAGCGAGTGATACCATTCCACGCGTCCGCCAGCTTCAGTGAGATCGCGGAAGTACGTTCGAAACATACTGAAGCTGCCGATGTAGTCGAGAATCACATTTACTTTGACGCCTGCGCGGGCCCGTCCCGCAAGCGCTTCGGCGAAGCGGCGAGCAATTTCGCCGCGATGAAAAATGTAGGCTTCGAGGTTGATCGTGCGGGTCGCGGCGCGAATGGCGTCGAGTTCCGCTTCATAGAAGCAGCCGCCATTGGTGAGGACCTCGATTTGGTTCCCAGGCTGCGGCTGCGCATCGGTCAGGACGGAGAGGAGCGAGCAGAAGCGGTCCGAATCCAGAGTGGCATCGGGCGGCTCTTTCACTTCGTAGGGGAGATCGGGTCCGAAGAAGGCCAGGAACAGGATGAGGCTCTGGATAGCGAGAGCGATCACCGCGAGAACAAGGAACGTGGTGGACAAGGCGATGCGTTTGCGCCGGCACTGCGGGCAGCCGCCTTTATTCTTGCGTCACGGGCGTGAGCTGTGTGATCCAGCAAGGTCCGGGAACGTACAAATGGTGCGGCCGGAGACGGGCGGTCCGGGCGATTCACGATTGATTCTGGACGCGGTTTCCGTTCACGCCGTTCGACGACAGGGCAGAGCGCGAGGCGTACACTCGGTGATTAGCGCAGCCAGCGCAGATTCAGGCGTTCATTACCAGGAAAGGTGGTTCGAAAGTGCAGATTTCTGATCAACAGTTTCGAGGGCGCACGGTTATTGCGGCCGATGGACAGGCGATCGGCGAAGTGGGCGCTATGATTATCGACACCTCGGCGTGGTCCGTTGTCGCGCTCCAGATCAAGTTGAATAAAGCGGCGGCGGAACAGGTCGGCGCTGTCCGTGGCATCCTTCATGCGGCAACGCTTGACCTGCCAGTGCACGCGATTCAGTCGGTAGGGGACGCGGTCCTCCTCTCGGTTCCGACGGCGGAACTGCGGCCGATTCTTCACCCCGCTGAGGACAGACACGAAGGAACGGCTTAGGCTGTTGGACTCGCGCTGGCAGGCGCGTCTCTGCCTGATTAACCGTAGATTATCCCAGCGTCTGTTTGCCAAAATAGTGGACCTTGTATGCGTATTGGCGTGCCCGCTCCCGGGGCTCCTGTACTCAGAGCGCGGACTAAGATTTTCGATGCCGGCGATCCTGCGAGAGCCGCTCCCGGGTCTGATCTGGTCGACGCCACCGTGATTCGGCGGGCGGACCAATGGTGGATGTTTCTGGCGGGGCAGGCGGCCGGGTACGGGCCAACCGATCTTTACAGCGCGTCGCTGCCGCCGAAGATGCCGCTGAGCGCGACGGGATGGATGCCTGTCCGCGATGACGCGGGAGCGATCGCGCCGATCGCCGCACGAAACCGCAGCGCCGCCTGGGATGGTAGCGGCGGCAGGCACTGCCCTTCGTACGTTGCCGGTTGGGATCCCGCTGAAGGCAAGACGGTGGAGCGCATTTATTATGCGGGGGCAGCCGATCATCTCTGGGGACCTTACACTATCGGCTTTCTGCAGTGGGACGGAAGCGAATGGGTCGATCAGGCTGCACCCGCATTCATTGCCTCTGAAGAGTGGGAACACGGAAGCGTCTACGAGCCAAACCTCATTTATCACGACGGCAAGTGGAAGATGTGGTACGTCGCCGGATCGAATCAGGAGGATTATCTGGTCCATGGATACTCCGAGAGTCCGGATGGCCGTACCGGATGGAGTAGTCATCAAATCTTTGCGCCGCCCGAGATGAAGATGTTCGACTTCTGCGTGCGACCGAGGGCGCACGGATTTGACGCGGTATTCTCCCGCGTTTGGGTCGGAGGAGGCGCGCCGCCGCCTGACACCGGATTATGGTGGTGCCGGGCAGAGCAGCCATCGGGCAAGTTTTCGGACTGGACCAGGCCGCTCCAGATCATGACCGCTCAGAATTATGGATGGCATGCGGGTCCCTGGAAACCTTCGTTCGAATTTGATGAACAGATCAAAGATCGGGCGCTGATCTTCTTTGACGGGCTCTATTCGACCGGCAAGCCGGGACCGTTTCCCTTCGCGTTCACCCTGGGTTGCGCCGAGGTAGATCTACCGCTCTGAGACGCTAATCCGCCCGCCGTCATGCGAAGTTGGTTGCCTCGATGCTGCGTGACCCTTTGTACTCCAGGAGAAGAATCTCTGCCGTTAGTATGAGCGGGAAATGCTTTAAAGATGTTGCCAAGTTGTAAAATATTATGGCTAATGGGCGTGAAATCACGTTTGTTCATAACTGAATAACCAGAATATTCCGAGAGAATCATTTTCACCATCTGACTGCGACTGTCTGCTCTATCGCAACCATCTGGCGGCTATCGGCGAGCGGGTATTTCTCGCCACTGCTTTAAGATAGGAACGGTCGCCAAGCGCACAGTCCTGAAAATCTGGTTGCTTGCGGCTCGGGATTGGGCGGGGTTAGACTTCGACTTAGCGCCGCCATCCAACGCAAATTCCAGCAAACTACCAACAATTAAAAAGGAAAAAACTCACATATCGGAGAGAAATATCAGAATTAAACGGAAGGAGCAGCATGCAATATCGAAATTATGGAATTGTTTTCGCAGGAGCCTTCCTGCTCGTAACTCCCTTCTCGACGCGCAGACGGGAAGTGGCTCCGCCAGTGGACTTCCATGGGCCATGACCTGGATAACACTCGCAGCCAACCTGCCGAAACTCAGATCGGACCGACGAACGTAGGCTCACTCTCTCCCAATTGGACCTTTACCGCTGGGGGCGACATCTCCGTCACTCCGACCGTATCCGGAAATGCCGTCTACTTTCCCGATTGGGCCGGTAACCTGTACGCCGTCGACAAAAACGCAGGGAAGCTTCTCTGGAAACATCTGATTTCGGACTACGATGGTGTTCCGGGATCAGTGGCTCGGGTCAGTCCTGCGGTTAACGGAAACGACCTCATCTTCGGCGATGTCCTTAGCACCCGCGCCACGCACAACGGCGCCAACATGATGGCTGTGGACCGGCAGACAGGGGCCTTGCATTGGATCACCAAAGTGGATACCAATCCCGCCGCGGTCATAACCGGTTCGGCTGTGGTCTTCAACGGCACGGTCTATGTCGGGGTGTCTTCAATCGAAGAGACACTCGCTCAAAACAACAATTACCCCTGTTGCACTTTCCGGGGCAGCATCGTGGCGTTGGACGCGAATACCGGCGCGATTCGATGGAAGACTTTCGTCGTGCCTGATAATGGCGGCGTCCCAGGAGGCTACACCGGCGGCGCGGTCTGGCAACCTCCAGCCATTGATCCCTCGCGCGGATCGCTCTTTATCGGCACGGGCAATAATTATTCCGTTCCGGCCTCAGTAATGGCATGCATGCAACAGAACCCGAACGCGGCCTGCGTTGATCCAAACGATCTCTTCGACACGGCGCTGTCCCTCGATCTCGCGACCGGAAAGGTCAAATGGGCAAGGAAATTCCAGACCTTCGATGTCTGGACGCTCGCTTGTATCTCGGCCCCCCCCCGGGACGAATTGTCCGGCCCCGAGCAGCCCTGATTTCGATTTGGGAGGCTCCGGACCGAATCTGTTGCCAAACTTTGTTGGCTTCGGCCAGAAAAGTGGAATCTATTGGGCTCTGAACAAAGACACGGGTGACGTCATCTGGAGCAGCTTCGTCGGTCCGGGCGGCACGTTGGGAGGTATCGAGTGGGGCACAGCCACCGACGGCCAGCGGATCTATGCCGCAATCGGAAATAACGGCCACATCCCGTACGCTCTTGCGAACAACGGCCCGACTATCACCTGGGGATCGTGGGCCGCTCTCGATGTCGCCACCGGGAGAATCATCTGGCAGATACCCGATCCGACATCTGGAGCGATCGATACCGGTTCGGTGACAGTGGCCAACGGCGTCGTTTATGCAGGCTCCTATTCAGGCTTCATGTATGGGCTCGACGCCAAGACCGGTACCCAGCTCTTCAGCTTTCAGAGTGGCGGGTCCGTGATCGATGGCCCCTCAATCGCCGGCCAGTTCGTATATTGGGGCTCAGGCTACGCTCACATCCCGCCGGGAACTCCTAATAACAAGCTGTTCGCCTTCGCGCTCCATTAACAGCGCGTTTTTACCTGGTCGAAAATGGGTTCACCTCCCTTGCCGGTACGCTGCATTTCCGCGTAGCTGGCACGAGGACTTGTGGACCTGCTTCGACCAGGTCGCTATTCTCGCCGGCAGGTAAAGTTCGCGGCGTCGTCGATGCTGCCCGAACCCTTATAGTGAGCGGTTTCAGGCCAGGGACACAGCGGGCGCGTGCGATTGGTTTGGCCTTTGACGACGCGCGCCGCCGCTATGGAGGCCGGGGCATTGCCTTCTTCCACCCACTGGACGAGCGGGGTCATTGTGTCGAAGGTGCTGGTTCCGATGCCGCCTCCGCAGTGGAACATGCCGGGGACCATGAACAGACGCGCGAAGTCGGTCGTTGACGGACCCGTCTTCGCCACGACGTCCTCGTAGTATTCGAGGCCCATGCGCGGGTTGAGCTGCGGGTCCGCCCATCCGAAGTACATCAGCAGCTTTCCGCCGTGATTGCGGAAGGCGGTCAGGTCGGGGTTGGTGGCGTCGAGAACCTCGCTCGCGAAGGCCAGGTGGTCGTAGTCTTTGTCGAGGTCGAATTTCGGCATCGCGTCAGCCTCATTCAGGTTTGCGAGCGGCGTGCCCGGACCAAGGATGAAACGGATGAATCCGCTGGCGTAGCCGTTCCATGCGCTCTGTCCGGTCGGGGTGTCGATGTGCTGGCCGAGCCATCCGCTTTGTCCGTTGGGCCCGACAACTTCGGAACCGACGGGCCAGCCCGGGAACATGCGCTTGCCCTGGCGATTCACATCGCCGTAGAGGCGTTCGAGAGCGGAGATCTGATTTGACGTGAAGCAATCAACGCCGTCGCCGGAGCCTTCGCAACGCGGAAGATCTCGAGAGGGTTTGAAGTCGCAGCGGAGCGGATTGTCGATAACGCCGTCTTTGAGGCCATCTGCCGCGTCGCATTTCTCGTAGACGCGGTTGGCCAGGAGGTTGAGTTTGGCGGCAGGGAACGGATTCGCGAGGAGCCCCTGCTTCCAATAGACGCGCGCTAGTTGGCCACCTGTGTAGTTGAGTCCGGGCGCTCCGGCGATGATTCCGTCGAAGTCCGCCGGGAAGCGCTGCGCGAGCATCAACGCCTGACGGCCACCGGTCGAGCAACCGTCGAAATAGGCTTTGGCGAGCGGGTCGGAGTAGTAGGCGGCGATGAGACGTTTGGCGGTTTCGGCGGTGACGTGAAGGGAGCGGAAGCCGAAATCGATGAACTTCTGGCGGTTGAGGGCGAAGGTTCCGCCCGGTTCGCGCTGGGCAGAATGGCCGGTATCGGTTGCGGCAGTGACGAAGCCGGCTTTGAGTCCATGCGCGCGATTCGCGATGCGGCCCGCTGTTTCGAATGACTGGCCCGCGAAGCCGCCGTTGCCGAACATGTAGAGTCGTCCGTTCCAGAGGGCCGGGAGGTTGACCTCGATGCTCATATCCGGCTGAACCAGAAGATCGACGCGGCAGTGTTCGGGGGCGGCGGTTGAGGCGGGAATTGTGGTCGCGGAGTAGACGGAGAATTCGTAGCCGGTCAGGCCGGTTAACGTGGCGCAGGACGCACGAGGCTTGTACCGGGGCGTTGATCCTTTGTAGTCGCGGAACTGACCCCCCCTCCGCCCTGCGGGAACAGCGGGACGCAGAAGAAGAGGGCTGCTGAGAGCAGAACGGGAGCGCGCATGCCCCGCGATTCTATCTCAGCAGCGCCGGGGTTATTTCATGCTGACGACGCCGACAGTCTTCGCCGTGTCGCGAGCCTGCCTCAGGTGATCCTGAAGGGTTGGCAGCGTGTGGCTTGCAAATCCCTGGATGTCCTTATCCGAACCGCCGTTGGCTTCCTTCTGAAACTCGGCCACGTCGGCTTCGTGGTCTTTGACCATGTCCCGCATATAAGCGCGGTCGAAGTCAGCCCCCTTCATGTTCGAGTATCTGGTGACGGCCGCTTTGTGTTTCGCGTCCAGTTCCGTCGGGAGCGTGATGTTCTTTTTGGAGGCGATGCCCTTGAGTTCGTCCCCGGCCTTGCTGTGGTCGTCGATCATCCGCTGGCCGAACTGCTTCACCTGGTCGTTAGTACCGTTCTGAACTGCGATCCTCCCGAGTTCCACTTCTTCCATTCCGCCCATCGCGGCTTCACGGGCGAACCTCGTGTCCGCCGATGAGACTTTTTCGGGTGTCTGAGCGAAAGCGCTCGCCGAAAGGAATACTCCGGCTGCAAGAGCAGCGCCGAAGTTCCTCAGAAGCGTTTTGTCCATACAAGACTCCTTTCCTCGTCGTGGCACGCAGGTGTTCCCCGCAATTTGTGCGCCCACGCGCGGAAAGGAACGCTAGCTGACGTGATTGCTTACGCCTTAGAGCAGGCGGAAATTAACCTCGATGGAAGCGCGGACATTAACAGCGATGCCGCCCTTCATGCCCGGCTTGAATTTCCACTTCTGGACGGCCTCGATGGCTTTTTCATCCAAGCCCATACCAAGGCTCTTGGTCACATGGATATCGCGCGCTTTGCCTTCCGAGTCGACAATCACGGAGAGGATTACCGTGCCGCTGTACTTGGCCTTGCGAGCTTCTTCGGAGTATTCGGGATCTACCTTGTAGATAATTCCCGGAGCGCTGACGCCGCCGCCGACGCGGAATACGCCTCCGCCGACTCCGCCGCCGCTGCCGGGACCGAATCCGCCGCCATTACCGGAACCGACGCCTCCGCCCGATCCGTTGCCCATTCCGCCGCCAGAGCCGTTGCCGTTGGATCCGTTCATCAGCTTGGCGAGCGGATCGCCCCAATTATTCAGAGTCGACTGAGGCAGCGGCGTGTCAGGAGGCGCGATGATCGAGGGATCCATCGCCAGTTTGGGCGTGTGATCGACGATCATGGGCGGGACGAACTGTTTCATGGACGGCTTGGGGAGTTTACCCTTGGAAACCGGCAGTGGTTCGCGCGCGCCGCCGCCGCCGCCGCCCTGCATGGTGTTCTGTTTCGGTTTGAGGTCCGGAACGTAAGGCTTGAGGTTGGGATCGATCAGATCCAGCTTCTGCTTGATGGCTTTCTGAACGGTGGGATTGCTGAAGCCCCAGACCGCCAGCGCCAGAATGCCGCCCTGAATCAAAACCGAGTACGCCAGATTCTTGGGGTCATTCTTGTAAAGCCCCCACATCGGTTTTACTGCAACGGGCTTCGAGGTGATTTCGAGGGGAGGAAGTTTTTCCGGCTTGATCAGGTCATGGATAGACTGATAAAGCGACTTGTACCACGGAAATTCCGCGTCCTGCGGCGCGAGCAGCCTGCTCAGGTGATCGTCAGGTTGAGTTGCTTCAGACATGTCGGTGGACCGATCCTTCGGTATGGACGGCGGTAGTCGCGCAGTCGTTTCCAAATCTGGAATCGAAAATTTCGGGACTCTCCCGATTGGAAGTTTAACATAGGCGTTTGCGGCAGGTGTTTGTCCCTACTAGCCCCGGTTCCATGCGTTTTGCGCTCCACGCGCCGGTCTGGAACCGGCTACGTGAAACCGAATAGACCTGTTTCGGACGATAGGCGGAACACAAACCGGGCTAAATGTTGTATCTTGCGATTTAAGGACATTTTCCGACGGAACGCCCCCTGACATTCGCGAGACGATGACGCGCGCCGAAGCCCTCGAGATTCTGCACGAACACACGAAATCGGAGAGTCTCCGGCGGCACGCGCTGCAGGTGGAAGCCTGCGTCGCCGCGTATGCCGACCGCTTCGGGGGGGCGGAAGAGGACTGGCGGGTGACCGCGTTGTTGCACGACTTCGATTATGAGATGCATCCGGAGGCTCCGGATCATCCCATGAAGGGCGAGCCGATTCTGGCTGGGCGGGGAGTTCCGGCGGAGATACGCCGGGCGATCCTGTCGCACGCCAACTACAGCGGTGTCTCCCGGGATACGCAGCTGGAGAAATCGCTGTTCGCCTGCGACGAACTGTCCGGATTTATTTCCGCGTGCGCGTTGGTAAAGCCCACCCGGAGAGTTGCGGAAGTGGATGTGAAAACAGTCCGTAAAAAGATGAAAGATAAGGCATTTGCAAGGTCAGTGAGCCGGGAGGACATTGTGAATGGCGCGGCGGGTCTGGGAGTGGACCTCGACGAGCATATTGCGTTCTGCATCGCGGCGATGCAGCGAAATGCCGACGCCATCGGGCTCTGAGGATTCGTTTTTTTCAGTTTTCAATTTCGCGTCACAGAAGTAGAGGTATATAGATGGGATCTTACCGGCGGGGCAAAGCCAGAGATATCGTGAATAGCCGTGGGCCGCTCGTGCCGCCTCAGAAGAATTACGAACCCGTGCGGAGGACGCACAAACCGCTGGGCTACGCGGAGATCGAGGCGGCAAGTCAGACTGCGCAGGATTCGCCTGAGTTCGCGGAATTTGTGCGAGAGAAGCTGAATATGCCGGCGGAGATGGCGCCAGCCGTGGCGGAGGCGATCGGCCAGCAGAAGTGGAAGATCGCGCCGAATCCCCTGGCGGTCGTCCGGACGGCAGCCTGGCAGGCGGCGCGGCGGATGGGGCTGCCGGTTCCGGGTCAGCAGCCGGTTTAAGGCGGGTCCGGCTTGGGCGTTGTCTTCTCCCGTGCTACACTCGCGGTAGCTTTTGATCCCCGCGCAGCATCGTTCGGTGTCCACTCGATCGTCACTCCTTTCGTTTGTACCGTCTGAAGCGGCTTCCGGTGGTTTCATCGCTGGAAAGAAGACATGAAAGAAACAGGAACAGTGAAGTGGTTCAACGCGGCGAAGGGATATGGATTTATCTCCCGCGAGAACGGTGAGGACGTATTCGTCCATTTTTCGGCCATCGAGGCAAGCGGCTACCGCTCGCTCGATGAAGGCGCGAAGGTTCAGTTCGTCGTCGGCCGTGGGCCGAAGGGCCTGCAGGCTCAGGACGTCAGCCTCGCATAACTTTCAGGGCAGGGGTCGCGCCGTAGAGCGCAACCCCTGTCTCATACGTTCACTCCCTCCTTCGTAGCCGATATCCCCCTCCATTCGATATACAATCAAGCAACATTCTCGATGGTGTTGCGGGCTTTCATTGCGCGATTGGGCTTGAGCGCGGGTTTTGCTTTGACCGCGCTGTTTGCGCAAGCGCCAGCGCCCCCCGCTTCTCAGGCGCCGACTCCTCAGCAGAACGTCAGCGAGATGGCGTCGCAGGACACCTCGATCACATTTCAGTCGAAAGTGAACCTTGTCCTCGTTCCGGTAGTGGTGCGCGACAAAGCGGGCAAGCCGGTCGGGAACCTGACGAAGGACGATTTTCAGATTTTTGACCGGGGTAAAGCGCAGACGATTACGCGATTTCTGGTGGAGCGTCCGGGTTCGACGCGAATTCCGAATATTGAGAGCCTGGACAAATCGCCGGACGATGACGCGCCTCGCGCGCCCGCGGGAGCCGCAGCGCCGACGACTTTCACGGCGTGGTTTTTCGATGACGTCCATCTGAACGAATCCGACCTGATGCAGGCGCGGGCAGCGGCGGAGAAGTACCTGTTTTCGAGCCTGGACGAATCGCGCCGAACGGCGATTTATACAAGTTCGGGGCAAACGACGGTCGATTTCACGGACAGCTTCCAGGAGCTTCGGGCGGGGCTGGCGCAGCTCAGAGCGAGGCCCATCGCACGCGCTCTGACTCAGGAATGCCCGGACACCAGCTACTACCTCGCCGATCTGATTATCAATAAGAACGATCCAAACGCGCTGGCGACGAGCGCGCAGGAAACCTGGGATTGCCTGCACATGGTGCCCCCGCAGACGATGCAGGACGCGGCGCGCTTCGCGCAAACGGCGGCGCAGCGCGTGCTTGCCAGCGGGGAACACGAGACACAGGTTTCGCTGATGACTCTTAAAGATGTGGTGCGGCGCGTGAGCGCCATGCCCGGGCAGCGGCTGATCGTCATGATCTCTCCTGGGTTTTTCCGCGAGGTCTATCAGATTCAGGACGAAACGGACCTGATCGATCGGGCGATCCGGGCGAACGTGGCGATCAGCGCCCTTGATGCTCGCGGCCTTTATACGGATACGCCACCGGCGTCCCAGCGAACCCTCTCACTTGCGGCTTTGAGCCGGAAGCAAGGCTACGAGCGGGATGCGGCGCGCGCAGATTCCGACCTGCTGGCGGAAGTCGCGGCAGGTACCGGTGGGACGTTCATCGAGAACAGCAACGACCTGGCCGGGGGCGTGAGGGACCTTTCGGCGCCGCCGGAGGTGTACTACGTGCTCGCGTTCTCGCCCCAGAATCTGAAGCTCGACGGCGGGTATCACGGGCTGAAGGTGACGCTCCGGAACCCGGCGGGGCTTACTGCGAAGGCGCGACGCGGCTATTATGCGCCGCGGCATCTCACCGACGCCGACGAAGAGGCCAAGGAAGAAATCTCACAGGCTCTTTTCTCGCGCGAGGAGACGCGCGACATTCCGGTGGAGATGCACACGCAGTTCTTCAAGGCGAATCCGGATGAAGCGCGTCTGGTGGTGGTGACGCGGCTCGATATTCGCAAACTGCATTACCGCAAGATGGACGGGCGCAATGGCGACGAAATGCTGGTGGTCTCCGGGCTGTTCGACCATAACGGCAACTTTCTGCAGGCGGTATCCAAAAAGGTTCAGATGCGGCTGAAGGACGAGACGCTGGCGACGCGGCTGGATTCCGGCATCTCGGTGCGTTCGGATTTTAAGGTCTCGCCGGGACGGTACGTGGTTCGGCTCGTGGTGCGCGACGCCGAGGGGCAAATGATGTCGGCGCAGAACGGCGCCGTGGAGATTCCATAACGGCGCGAGGGGCGCCTTTGGAGATATCAGAGATGAAGCATCTTCTCGCGATTACGATGGCCGGAGCGCTCTGCGCTTCGATTCCGCAGGCGTACGGGCAGGACAAGAGCGAACCGGTCGATTCGCACACGATGCTGCATACGGAGACGCGGCTCGTTCTGGTGGACACGGTGGTCACGGACAAGAAGGGGAACTATATCCGCGACCTGACCCAGAAGGACTTCAAGGTTTACGAGGACAACAAGGAACAGGCGATCACTTCGTTCTCATTCGAGAGCGGGTCGGGGGCGAACGCCGACAGAAAGCACTACATGGTGCTGTTCTTCGATAACTCCAATGCGCAGCCGCAGCAGCAGATACTCGCGCGCCGGGCGGCGACGAAGTTCATCGATGCGAACGCCGGTAAGAACCGGCTGATCGCGGTGGCGGAATTCGGCGGAGCGCTGAAGGTCGCGCAGAACTTTACTGACGACGTGGACCGGCTGAAGCAGGCGGTGGCTGGCGTGAAGATCGCGTCGGTCGGCCGCGCGTCCGGAGGCGTCGCGGGAAACATTCCGGGAATGCCCCAAACGGCGGCCGAGCGGGCCCAGGCGATCATGTTCGGGGACTACTCGATCAGGAGCGTTCTAGGCGCCCTGCGAAACGTGGCGAAGGGACTGAACAACGTTCCCGGGCGGAAGACGCTGGTGTTTTTTTCCGGTGGATTTCCGATGACGCAGCAGGCGATAACCGAAGTCACGGCGACGATTGACGCCTGCAACCGGGCCAATGTGGCGATTTACCCGATCGACGTGCGCGGGCTGGCAGGCCTGGGAAATGCTCCGGGGATCGGTCCGCTCGGAGGATTGCCGGGCTTTCGCGGACTGGCGCAACTGGCGATGCTCGGAACGACGCAGGTGACAGGTCCGCTGGCGTTTCAGGGACGCGGCGGCGCAACGCCTCCGGGCGGTGGTGGCGGATCGAGTCCGGGTGGCGGATCGCCTTCGCCCGTGAGCGGCGGCGGTGGAAGGACTCCGGTGAATCCCTCCCCGACCTCACCTGGTCCCAACCCGGGCGGCGGCCGGACGAATAATCCGGGTATGCCGAACTATCCCGGGAACCCGAACGATCCCAACAATCGGTATGCCAACAACCCGATGGACCCGAACAATCCCATGAACCGCATGAATGCGCTTCGGAACATCATGCCGGGGATCGATCCGGCGGCGGGCGGACTGCAACAGTCGCTTTATGCCCTGGCGAGCGGCACGGGCGGGTTCGTCATCGTGAATACGAACGACATGGCGGCCGGGCTGGAGAAGATCGGCAAGGAGCAGAACGAGTACTACATTCTGGGCTATGCGCCTTCGAAGGAGCCGGATCCCGGCGCATGCCACACCCTCAAGGTGAAAGTCGATAAAGGCGGCGATGTGGTGCGGGCGCGGACAGGATACTGCGAGACGAAGACGGTGGATGTCCTGTCGGGGACTCCGGCGGAACGCGATCTGGAGGCGCGAATCACGTCAAACGCAACGCCGACGGTTACCGGCGCTGCGATGCAGATTCCCTTCTTCTACATCGGGCCGAACACGGCGCGCGTGAACGTGGCGCTCGAGGTTCCGGCGGGCGCGATTCAGTTCGCAAAGGATAAGGGCAAGTTTCACTCGACCATGAACGTGATGGGGCTCGCGTACCTGGCGGACGGCTCCGTGGCGGCGAGGTTCAGCGACAGCGTAAAGCTGATCTTCGACGATAAAAAGGAAGTGGAAGCCTTCAGCGCGAAGCCCTATCACTACGAGAAGCAGTTCGAGGTGGCGCCGGGGACCTACAACCTGAAGGTGGTTTTCAGTTCAGGCGCGAGTCAGTTGGGACGTGTGGATACGGCGCTGAAGGTGGAGCCGTGGGATGCGCAGGCGTTTTCGTTGAGCGGTTTGGCGCTCAGCAAGAGCGTCCAGCCGGCGAACGATGTGCTCGGCGGCTTGGGCAGCGAATTGCTCGACGACCGCGTACCGCTGATCGTGAACGGCATTCAGGTCACGCCCACGGGATCGAATCGGTTCAAGAAGACGGAGAAAAGCTACATTTACGCCGAGATGTATGAGCCTGCGCTGGCGGTTCCGGATCAGAAGGAGTCGGCCGTTCCGGCGTTCGGGATTCGCATGGAGTTGCTCGACCCCAAGACGGGAGCGGTGAAGAAAGATTTCGGGTTGACGCGCCTCAAAATGCCGCCTTTGACCGGGAACCCGACTGTCCCCATGGGACTGATTCTCAGCGCACCGGACCTCGATGCGGGGGCCTACCAGTTACGCATTACGGCGCTTGACGACGCGGGGCATCAGTTCGCGAGGACAACGGATATTCTGCTGGAGAACTGACGGGCGTGGGCGCGGCGATTCGGTATCGTCCGGCGTGGCCGCTGGGCCGGTTCGTAAAAACGATCTGGTATTACGAGGGCTATACGCAGCCGCATGCGTTCGAGCGCCTGATGCCGGACGGATCGATGGGTGTGGTTATTAATCTGGATGACAACTTCGTCCGGATTTACGATCCGGAAAATCTGACGAAGTTCAGCCGTCTGGAGGGCGCGGTTTTCATGGGCGCGCAGACGGAGTTCTTCGTAATCGATACCGCGGAGCAGCGAAACGTGATTGGGGCGCAGTTCGCTTCGGGCGGCGCGTTTCCGTTTCTGGATGCTCCCGCGGGGGAACTTGAAGGGCTGCATGTTTCCATCGGCGACGTATGGCGCGCGGAGCATCGGCGGATTCGGGAGCGGTTGCTGGAGATTCCGGCCGCAATGGAACGGTGTCGGCAGTTCGAGAGGGAATTGCTGGCCGTCGCATCGGGACGTATGGAGATCCGCGCCGACGTAGCATATGCCGCGCAGGCCCTGAACGATCCGGCGCGGTCTGTTGCGGATGTTGCGGCTTGTTCGGGATTGAGTTCGCGGCGGCTGACTCAGGTATTTCGGGACGCGGTTGGTTTGACTCCGAAAGCTTATTCGCGGGTGCGGCGGTTTCAGCGCGCATTGCGGGGGTTACAGAGTCCCGCAGCGCCGGACTGGGCGCAGATCGCGCTCGAGTGCGGTTATTACGATCAGTCGCACTTCAATAACGATTTCCGGGAGTTTTCGGGGATTGTTCCATCAGAGTATGTGGCGGTGAAGACGCCGCATCTGAATCACGTGCCTTTGGGTTGACGCCTTTTGCCGCGCACCGGCGCGCGTTCGACGATGGCGAACTGAAGTTTACGTTCGAGGGGATCGACGCGGTCGAGCAGGACGCGGACTTTATCGCCGATGGAGAATTCGCGGCGGGTTCTTTGTCCGACGATCTTGCGGACGTTCTCGTGATAGGCGTAACGGTCGCCGGGTAGCGTATCGATGGGGACCAGGCCTTCGACAAAGAGATCGGTGAGTTCGACGAAGGCGCCGTATTTCGCCGTTGAGATGATCAGCGCGTCGAACTCTTCGCCGACACGGTTCTCCATAAACTTCGCCTTCTTCCATTCGACGAGTTCGCGCTCGGCGTCGGCGGAGCGCCGTTCGGTGAGGGAGCATTCGTCGGCGATGATTTTGAGCTCTGGCTCGGTGGAATAGGTTCCGCCGTTGAGCGATGCGGCGAGCAGTCGATGGACGATGAGGTCGGGGTAGCGGCGAATGGGCGAAGTGAAGTGCGTGTAGTGCGCCGCGGCGAGGGCGAAGTGCCCGGTGTTCTCTTCGCTGTAGCGCGCCTGTTTGAGGGACCGCAGCATCAGGTAGCTGAGGATGCGTTCCTCGGGCTTGCCTTCGATCTTCGCCACGAGGCGCTGGTAGGCCTTCGACGGAACGGTGACCGGTGAGGGCAGGATCACTTCCTTGTGGCCGATTCGATCTTTGTACCGGTGTCTGGAGACGGGGATGGCTCCGATGCCGAGCGAATAGCCGAACTGCGCGGCGATCTCTTCAAATTCCATGACGCGCTTAGGGTCAGGCTGCTCATGGATTCGGTAGATGGCCGGATGGCCGGTCTGTTCGAGATGCGCGGCGACGGCTTCGTTAGCGGCGAGCATGAACTCTTCGATGATGCGGTGGGCGATATTGCGAGGTCCGCGCGCGATGCCGACCATTTCGCCCGCTGCGTCGAATTCGATGAGGGGCTCGGGCAGATCGAAATCGATGGAGCCGCGGCGATAACGCTTCTTCATGAGGAGCTCCGCCAGTTCGCGCATCAGTTGGAAACGTTCCACAAGCGGGGCGTAGCGGGCGCGAAGAGACGCGTCACCTTCGAGCAGCAGGTGAACATTCGTGTAGGTCATGCGCTCCGCGCTGCGGATGACGCCCCGTTTGAACTCATACGCCACGGGATCGCCATGGCGGTCGATCTCGATGAGCGCGGAGGTGACGAGGCGGTCCACATGCGGGTTGAGCGAGCAAATACCGGTGGAAAGTTCAAACGGGAGCATGGGTACCGCGCGGTCCGGGAAGTAGACGCTCGTGCCGCGCATGCGCGCTTCGATATCGATGGCGCGTCCGGGGCGGACGTAGTGGCTGACGTCGGCGATATGCACCTGAAGGGCGTAGTTGCCGTTCGGGAGGCGGTCGACCAGCACCGCGTCGTCGAAGTCGCGCGCGGTGTCGCCGTCGATGGTGACGATGGGGAGACCACGGTAGTCGGCGCGGCCCTTGAGTTCCGCTGCCGAGATAATGTTCGGGATGGACTCGGCTTCCTCGATGACCTCGGCGGGGAAACGATTGGGGATGTGGTGCTTGCGGATGACGATTTCGACGTCGATGCCGAAGTCGTCCGGCGCGCCCAGGATTTCGACGACGCGACCGACGGGATGGCTGCGATGGTCTCCGTAATCGAGGACTTCGACGTCGACGATCATGCCGTCGAGATCGGCGGGGCTGGAGACGTCGATCGCTTTGACGCCGATGCGGTCGATTGAGTCGTGCGGAGCCGGGATCGCGAGATCTTCGGGAATTTCGACCCATTCTTTGAGACGTTCGTCGTGGGGCGCTACGTACATGCCGCGCCGGGTGATCCGGAACTCGCCGACCACCGTGGGGTGCGCGCGCTTGAGGATCTTGCGGATTTCGCCTTCGGCTCGCCCGTCCGGGCCGATATGGGTGATGCGCGCGACGGCCCGATCAGCGTTCATGGCTCCGGCGAGAGAGTCGCGGCCGAGGAAGATGTCGCCGGAGATGCGGGGGATCGGGTGATCGGGGATAAGAAAGCCGTAGCCGTCGCGGTGGACGCTGACGCGACCGGAGATGAACTCGCGGCTGGCGGATGCGAGGACGTAATGGCCCGCGCTGAGTTCGACGACTTCGCCGCGCGCGGTGAGACGATCCATGATGGCGTCGAGTTCGTCGCGCTGCTCGCCGCGGAGGCGGAGGTCGCGATAGAGGTGTTTGAGACTGGCGCGGCCTTTGGGGAGTTTTGAGATGTGGGCGAGTACCGTCGCGTCCGTCATCGGTTTCATTATCGGGGAGAGACAGGTCGCCGGACCCTCATCTGTTTGGCCAACTTTGCTTGCATTATGCCGGCACTGATTAGCCCGATGCCCACCCTTACTATTCTGATGACCTGAACGCAAGACCGCGAAAACGGTCGATAGGCATAGATGCGCCTTCGCGCGATAAAGCTAAAAAGGCTCTGCGCCCGAAGGTACAGAGCCTTTCTTTCGCGCATTCCAGGCGATGTCTACGCCGCGCCTCTGCCTCCCCGGCCGCCGGCAGTGTTGCCCATCAGCGTGACGAGTTCATCGTCTCTCAGCGGCTTGCATTCGCTTACGGTGTCGAACACCATCGTGTTCGGTTCGGCCGCCGTCCATGGCTTGAAACTCGCGCCCGGATTACCTGTCTTCGCGAAGCTGACCCACGCTCCCGCAACCTTATCCTGCAGCGCCAGCGCTACCGGGCCCCCGCCGGTCGCGATTCTGATGTGCGGTTCGGTCACGTTATGGAACGCGAACGCGATCTCCGAACAATGGAATGCGGTGATCCCGCCATCCACGGGATATTCCCAGGCGAACAGATAATTCCACACCGGCGTCTTGCTCTTCTCGAGCTTCCACGCCAGCGTCTGCTTTACCCCTGGGCGCGAACCGTTGGCGAAGTACAGGACGTCCTGCACCTTCTTTCGCGGGAACGCCTTCTGGAATTCCGCTACCACCTGCGCCTTCTTCTCGCCGTAAGCCTTGGTCAGATTCTCGTCGATCTCCGCCTGGCTCCATTCATTCTTGCGCCCGTCGCCGCGCGTCATTGTCCCCTGCATTTCGCTGAACACGGTTCCCGCCATCAGCGGAATCGTGTCGGCCCAATCGCAGATTTCACGCATCACGTACTTATCGTCGGCGATCACATCCCAGCCGCCTCCGCCGCCGGGACCGCGTCCGCCGCCCGCCGCCTGCGCCACTTCGCGCGCCCCTGCCGTACCTGCAATGATCAGGTCCTTATAGGGAACCTTCTTAAGCCTGTCGATCTGCGAACCGTCGAGGTTCAGTTGCTTCAGGGTCGCCGCCGCAACGGCCTGCTGCCGCTTGATGGCGGTTGCAGGCTCGACGGTACGGTAGTTGAGACCGCCGCCGCTCTGCGCAATCCCTCTATGGAACAGACCCTTTGCCCCGGGCATATGCATCAGCCGCGTCACCTTGCTGCCGCCGCCGGACTGGCCGAAGATCGTCACGTTGCCCGGGTCCCCGCCGAATTGAGAGATGTTGTCCTGCACCCACTGCAGGGCGGCAACCAGATCCGCCATGCCCGTGTAGCGCGAATTCTCATATTGCGCGCCATACGCCGAGAGATCCAGCGTGCCGAGGATGTTCAGCCGGTGATTTACGCTGACGACAACGACATCGCCAAACTCGCTCAGGTTCTTACCGTCATATGCATACGACTCCATCGACGAGCCGTTGGTGAAGCCGCCGCCGTGCATCCAGAACATTACGGGCTTCTTCACGCTCGCGCTGGCGTTCTGGGTCCAGATGTTCAGTACCTGGCAGTCTTCGTTTTCCAGCCAGTAGCGGTGCGGAAACACGAACTCGTCCGCGCCGGGCCTGGCCTGAGCGGGAATGGGGCACACCGGACCCCACGCTTGCGCGCTCTTGATACCGTCCCACGGCTTTACCGGCTTCGGCATTTCGAATCGCTCCGCTTCGGCGTAGGGGATGCCGAGGAAGACGGTCGTCTTACCGTCGTGGAAGCCGCGCAGTTTGCCGCCCTTCACCTGCACGACAGGCGGGTTCATATTCGGCGAATCCGCGGCTTTCAGGGCATCGCTGGTCTTCGCGCCCAATGCGGGCGCGGGATCGAGCGCCATACTCGCCAGCGCTCCACCCACAACGGCGGCGCCACTCAGCACCGCACGGCGGTTCATAGATATCGATCCGGATGATTCTCGCGATTTTCGGTTGCGCATAAACCCCCTTACAGACGGCCGCGGCCGCGCCGATAATTCTATCCGAACGATTGACCGTCCGCTCGATGCATCATAATGAAATGCAGATGCGTACCCTGCTGTTACTGCTGCCTGCCGCGCTTTTGTTTGGGCAGGCGACCACCCACAAGGTTGCCGCGACAACGACCGCGAAGGCGACGAACTTCAAGGAAACCGGCTCTCCGACCGCGCCGATTACCCTGGAGCTTTTTACCGACTACCAGTGTCCGTCCTGCCGGATGTTCTACCAAGACGTACTTCCGCAGGTAATCTCGCAGTATGTAGCGCCGGGCAAGGTACGGCTGATCCATCGCGATTTTCCGCTGCCGCAGCATCAGTATTCACGGACGGCGACCAAGTACGCGAATGCGGCGGGGCAGGTCGGAATGTACGACCTGGTGGCGGGCCAGATCTTCAAGACTCAGGGAGATTGGGAGCAGAACGGAAATGTGGACGGAGAAGTCGCGAAAGTCGTTCCGCCGGGCAGCATGCAGAAGATTCGGGAAATCGTAAAGAACGACGCGCATCTGGATGACTCGGTCACCTCGGATATTGCGATCGCGAATCGCGACGGGCTGAATCAGACTCCCACGCTGGTGATCGTGCGGAACGGCAAGCGGACGAAGATTGACGGGGCCGTACCGTTCACAATTCTGAAGAGCTACCTCGACCAGCTCCTGGCGAAGGGATGAAGCGCGCACTTCTCCTGATCGGCCAGGTCATTCTCGCGGGAATCTTTATTTACGCCGGTTACGCCAAACTCAGAGAGCCGTGGCTGCAGTTCGCGGTTTCGCTGAGCACCTTCAAGTTGCTTCCGGATAACGCGCTCGAACCGGTGGCGCGGACGCTGCCCTGGTGCGAACTCGCGCTGGGGATCGCGATTCTGTCCGGAGTTCTGCTGCGCTGGACTGGGCTGATCGCAACGCTCGTGCTGGCGCTGTTCTTTGCGGTGCTGATCCGGTCTTACGCGATGGGCCTGCAGGTCGATTGCGGGTGTTTCGGATCGGGCGAAACCGCTTTGGGGCCGAAGAGACTGGCTGAAGAGGCGCTGATGCTTGCGCTGGCGGCGGCGGTTACGTTTGGGGCATTTCGTCGGAAGCGCGGCAGGCGAGCGAAGGGTCTTCCCATCGTTTCGCATCGCGACGATGAACTGACTTATTCCGCCTGAGCGGTTCCGACTGTAATTTGTATTGCAGTTGTTTCTGGCGCTGTTCGAGGGCGCAAGTGGTATCAGGATCGGTACGCATTACGCCAAGTAACTGAATCTCGACGGCCGAGAGATCTTCCCGCATGCGGCGCGTATCCGGGTCGCCGTTCCACACCGATTCGGAACGGTCCGCGGATCCGGTGAGCATCGCCATGGACAGAAAGGCCAGGGAAATCAACGCAGACGTCCGCATGATGCGGGAGAGCGCAATCGGAAAGCCCCGCCGGGTATTTGGATTTTCAGGCATTTACAAAACCCTCCGCGGCCGGAGTGTCCGGATTCGGGAAGTCGGTGTTCGGGCACGACCGCATCGCATAAAATGGTCGAAGCAATGCGCAAAGTCATCGTTCTTTTCGCCACAGCTTTGGTGCTCGCCCTTACCGCATTTGGGGCGCAGATTCCCCGCAAGGCGAGTGAATTCGTCATTCAGATGCCCGATGGGAAGCAGACGCTTCTGAGTTCCTACCGCGGAAAAGCCGTGGTCCTTGCGCTGATGTTTACTACGTGCCCCCATTGCCAGAAGGATGCAACCCTGCTTTCCGAGATACAAAAGGAATACGCAGGGAAAGGCGTTCAGGTTCTCGGGGCGACGTTTGACGCGGACGCAAACAAGCGGATCAAACAATTTAATGCGGTATTCGCGACCGGTTTTCCGTGCGGAACCGCAACAAACAAGGCGGTGCTCGAGTTTTTGCAGCAGCCCGAGACGGATCCGCCGTTCGTGCCAGTTCTGGTGTTTATCGATAAGACCGGAACCATCCGCTCCGTACATATGGTGACGGGCGCGACGGTGGATGGTCCCGAAGGAAAGTTCTTCGTCGGCGCCGAGACGACCATCCGGGCCGAAATCGATAAAGTTCTGAAGGGCGAGAAGACGTCCTCTGTTACGGCGCCGCGACGGACGCCGAAGAGTTAGATCTGGAAGGCCGCGCCCGCTGCGCTCCGGTCCGAGTCGCTCTTGCAGGCGCGGTGATAATACGCCAGAAGGGCAGTCTCGTCGAAATCGATTGCCCGCGCATATTGCCGAATGTAGTTCGTATTGTAAATGCCGCCCGGCAATTTACGAAAATCACCGCATTCGATCGCCTCAAGCAAGCGCACGCTCAGCTTGGTGGATTGCGAGATGTCATCAAGCGCAATACCTTTGCGAAGCCGCCAATCTCTCAGTCCGAGAATATCGGGGGTCATATTAAACCTGGCACCTAAACCCAGGAGTGTAACATATTCGTGGCTTTGCTAAACTCCTGACGGCCATGGATTTTCCCTGTACAGTCTGCGGAATCCAGTTCCGCAATCCGGTGCTGACGGCCTCGGGGACCTTCGGATATGGGATTGAATTCGAGAAATTAGTGGATCTCGGGGCTCTGGGCGGGATTATTGTCAAGGGATTATCGAGAGAGCCCATTGCGGGAAATCCGGCGCCGCGGCTGTGGGAGACCCGAGCCGGAATGATGAATTCCGTGGGGCTGCAGAACGTCGGCGCGCGCGCATTCGTAACCGAAAAACTCCCCCTGCTTCGGAAATATCCGACGCCGATTCTTGCGAATGTGTTCGGATATGCCGCCGAAGATTACGTCGAGGTCATCCGGATTCTGAATGACGCCGACGGACTGGCGGCGTATGAACTCAATGTTTCATGTCCGAACACAAAACACGGTGGCCTCGCGTTCGGAGTGGATGAAAGCGCGCTGGCGGAACTCGTGAGCGACGCCAAGGCGGCGTCGCGGCGTCCCCTGATTGTGAAGCTCTCGCCGAATGTGACAGCGATCGAGCCGTTCGCGCGCATCGCCGAAGAAAACGGCGCGGATGCTATTTCCCTGATCAATACATTTGTCGCGCTGGCGATCGATGCGGCGAACGGGTCGCCACGAATCGGCGCGGGATTCGGGGGATTGTCGGGACCGGCAATTAAACCGATCGCGCTGCGGATGACATATCAGGCGGCGCGGGCGGTGAAGATTCCTGTGATCGGGATCGGCGGAATTGCTTCTGGCGAGGATGCGGCGGAGTTTCTGATCGCGGGGGCTTCGCTGGTGCAAGTGGGGACGGCGACATTCTGGGATCCGGCCGCGCCACTGAAAGTAGCGGAACAGTTGGCGAGATTCGCACGTCAATACAAACGAACCGACGTGGAAGGCTTCGCCGGATTGCTGAAGATGTCCTGAATTCGGCGCGCTACACTGGGTTCTTTCATCCGGGAGTATCTTCGGAATGTCCTTCAAAGCCGCCGGGCTGTGCGCCACCGCACTGGCCGCTGTAGGAATCTGCTTCGCTCAGGCTGATCCCTCACACTCACAACTCAAGCCGCCGCACGCGGGGAAGGTGGAAATCTTCAAGGCCGCGGACATAAAGCCGGGCATGAAGGCGGTCGCGTGGACGGTGTTTCAGGGCGATACGCCGGAACCGGTGCCGATCGAGATTGTCGGAACCTGGAAGAACATGTGGGGTCCGGGGCAGGATGTGATTCTCGGAAAAATGGGCGGCAAGGCCGAGCGCACGAATGTGGCGGGCGGTATGAGCGGCAGCCCCGTCTACATCGACGGGAAACTGGTTGGGGCCGTGGCGCTACGGCTGAGCACGTTTTCTCCCGACGCGATCTGCGGGATCACGCCGATCGAGCTGATGCTGGAGATCAACGAGTTCGACAAGACGCGACCTCAGGACGCGAAGACTCCGGACCGCGCGGGGCAATCGCGTGCGGCTGCGGCAAGCGCGTCGCCCGATAAATCAATCGCGTGGGCGGCTGCCGGCGGGATGGCTCCCATCGCGACGCCGCTGTTGTTCTCGGGCTTCAATGACTCCTCACTGCACGCGTTTTCGCCGCTCTTCAATGAACTGGGCGTGACGGCGGTGCAGGGCGGGGCAAGCTCGACGACGCTTTCCACGAAACCGGCAGCCGGTTGGAAGGACGCGCTACAGCCCGGGCAGAGCGTTGCGGGGGTGCTCGTCTCCGGCGATATGGGGGTGACGGGGCTCGGCACCGTGACCTACAACGATGGGAAGCGGATTCTGGCGTTCGGCCATCCGTTTTTCAACATCGGCCCGATCGATATGCCGATGAGCAAAGGCGAAGTGCTCATGGTGCTGGGATCGCAGTACCAGCCGAACAAGATTGCTAACGCCACCGAGATCGTGGGTGCTCTGCATCAGGACCGGCACAGCGGAATTATGGGCGTGCTGGGGGATGAGGCGCCGATGGCTCCCGTGACGGTGCATGTGCGGTCGCTCGGCGACGGGAACACCGTGCGGGCCGAGAAGACTTACCACTTCAACGTGTTTCAGCAGCAGAAGTGGACGCCCTACCTGATGATGATGACGCTGTACAACTCGCTGACGGGCATCAACGAAGCGGTGGACGAGGCGACCTATCGGCTCAAGGGCTTTGCAAATCTTGCGGGGGGGAACGGAAGGCTGGATCTGAGCACGATGCAGGCGACGAGCGACTCGCCGATGCCCGCTCCGATGGCGATGGCGACGTGGTGGGGGGACAAGTTTAACCGGCTGTTCAATGACGCCGCGCAGGCCCCGACGCTGAAGGACGCGGAAGTTACGGTGGATCTGCTGCCGGAGCGGCGTATCGCGACGATTGAGAACGCGTGGACGCCGAACACGGATGTTCGGGCGGGTGAAGAGATTCCCGTGAAGGTGTTTTTGCGTCCGTGGCGCGGCGAGCGGATGGAACGGGAATTCAGCCTGAAGCTACCGGCTGGTCTTGCGAAGGGTGAGCACCGCATTCTGCTGAGTGACGCGGACACGGCGAACCGGCTGCAGGCCCTGGGATTCGCGTCAAATCGATATATCGACGTTCCGCAGCTTGTTTCGCTCCTGAATCAGGAACGCGGGAACAACAAGCTCTACGTCTCGCTGATGGCGAATAATCCGACGGCGTTCTACGAGGACAAGACGCTGCCGAGTTTGCCGTCTTCGATTCTGAACGTGATGCAGGCGGGGCGGACGGCGGCGACGTCGGTGATGACTTCGCCTGAGAGCGCGAGCGAGCAGACCTCCCTGCCGTTCGATTATGTGGTGAACGGAAGCTATACGCTGCGCATCACAGTTAAATAAATCCGGTGAAATAGACCCGTAAAGTGAGCGCAGTTCAAAAGAACATCGAATGAAAACTGTAATTCTGGCGTTCGCCGTGGCGGCGCAGGGCATCTGCGGCGATACGCTCACCTGGAGCCAGTCCGATTTCGCCGACTTCTCAAAAGGCGTGAGGACGCACCTCTCGATTCGCAGCGATGGGCGATTGTCGCTCGCGCCGAGGAAAACGGAGGTCGGCGACGCGGGCGCGGCATACCTGTGGACGCTGGCGCGGGATTCGAAGGGGAACCTTTATACCGGCGGCGGTCCCGGCGCGACTCTGCTGCGGATTGTTCCGGGAGGAAAGCCGGAGAAAATGGCGCAGTTCGACGCGCTGGAGATTCATGCGGTCGCAATCGACGCTAAAGACCGCGTGTATGCCGCGACCTCGCCGGATGGGAAGATCTACCAGGTTGACAGCGCCGGAAAGAGCAGCCTGTTTTACGACCCGAAGCAAAAGTACATCTGGTCGATGCTGTTCGATCGCGCGGGAAACCTGTTCGTTGCGACGGGAGATCAGGGCGAGATCCATAAAGTTTCGCCGGATGGGCACGGCGAGGTGTTCTTCAAGAGCGACGAAACGCATATCCGTTCGCTGGCGCTGGATCAGGAAGGCAATCTGATCGCGGGCACGGAGCCCGGCGGCCTGGTGATACGGATCTCGCCGAAGGGCGAAGGGTTCGTTGTGTATCAGATGGCGAAGCGCGAAGTCACGGCGATCGCGGCAGGCCCGAAGGGAGAGATTTACGCGGCGGGAGTGGGGTTGAAGTCTGCCCCGCGTCCTGCTCCGGGAGCGCCGCCGCCAGTTCCAGCGGCGACGCCTCTTCCGGGAGCGATTGCCCCGACGACAGCGATTGTAGTCACGCCTCAGGTCGCGGCAACGCCTGCGACGTCGTTCACTCCGATCGCCCCAGCCAATGTCGCGGGCGGATCAGATGTTTACGAGATTGTCTCGGGCCAGAGCCCGCGCAGGATCTGGAGCAGCGCGCAGGATGTGGTTTATGCGCTCGCGTTCGACAAGGGGGCTCATCTGCTGATCGGGGCGGGGAATAAAGGGGCCCTGTACCGAATGGAAGACCATTCGCTCTATCAGACGCTGGTCGCGTTTCCGGTTGAGCAGGTCACGAGCCTGCTCTCTGACGGCGGCGGCGCGGTCTATGTTGCGACGGGAAATGTGGGCAAGGTGTACCGAGTCGGCCCAGAGCGCGAGCGCGAGGGTTCTATCGAAAGCGATGTTTTCGACTCTGGCGGATTTTCGGAGTGGGGGCGCCTGCAGACAGCGGCGGAACTGAATGGCGGGGCGGTTTCGATCGCGGCGCGCTCGGGGAATCTGGATCGTCCGCAGCAAAACTGGAGCTCGTGGTCGCAGCCGGTGACCGGCGCGGAGGGCGGGCGCGCGAATGTTCCCGCGGCGCGATTCCTGCAGTGGAAGGCGATCCTGACGGCGGGGAAGGACGGTTCGTCGCCGTGGCTGGATTCCGTGACTGCTGCGTATCTGCGGCAGAATGTCGCGCCGCGTGTGGATCAGATCGAGATCACGCCGTTCAATTACCGGTTCCCAGCTCCGGTGGGTACGCTGACGCTTTCCAGTTCGGCGACGCTGACGCTGCCCGCGATGGGCGCGAAGTTCCCTCCAACTCATCCGACCACCGAGTCGACGACATATCCGGCGATGACGTACCAGAAGGGCGCCGTTGGGGCGCGGTGGGCGGCGTCTGACGAGAACGGCGATTCGCTGAGCTACACGATCGAGATTCGCGGAGAAAACGAAAAGAACTGGAAGAACCTGAAGGCGGGACTTCATGAGCGGTATTATTCTTTCGATTCGACGGCATTTCCGGATGGCGATTACCGGTTGCGCGTGGCGGCTTCGGACGCGCCTTCCAATACGCCGGAGAACGCACTGACCGGGGGTGAGGAGAGCGATCCTTTCACGATCGACAACACGCCTCCGGCGATTTCCAATCTCAAGGTGGCCGGCGCAACGGTGCGCTGGCATGCCGCGGACGCGTTGAGCACGATTTATCGCGCCGAGTACTCGATCGACGGCGGCGACTGGACGGTGGTGGATCCGGAGGGCCGGCTTTCGGACTCGAAGGCGCTCGACTACGTCCTGACGCTGAAGGGATTGACACCCGGCGAGCACACGATCGCGGTGCGGGTGAGCGATGAAAACGACAACACCTCGGTCGCCAAGATTGTTATTCCGTCTCCGGCTACTCCGTCTCAATGATGCGCTTGGGAACTTTGCCCACGGGGATGCGAGCCAGTTCTTTGTAGGTCGCGGCGTCGATCGCCGAAACGGAATTCGATCCGGCGTTCGACACGTAGCAGCGTTTGCCGTCGGGTGTAAAGACCATCCAATCGGGGCCGCGCCCGACGGGAATTGTGGCGATCTGCTTCAGGTCCTTCATCGAGAAAACGTTCACGTCGTTGTTGAGCAGACTATCGACCCAGAGGGTTTTGTGGTCGGGTGAGATAGCCATGCCATGCGAGAAGGTTTCGGGGATGAGCGGCTTGGCGTCGGGCGGATAGGGCGGCAGCATGATTTTGCCGGTGATGGAACGGGAGGCCCAATCAATGATCTCAACGCCGTGCAGGTTGGAAAGCTGCACGAAGAGGCGATTGATGGTCTTGTCCGGATTCGCGTCAATTGTCATGGGGCGGGGAACGCCAGCGACCGGAATCGAGAAGGCAGGCTCCTCGGTCGCGATGTCGATCACCGTGAGCTTCTGGCCGTCCATCGATGTGGCGATCATGTACTTGTTGTCGGGGGTCCGGTAAACGTTATGCGGACCCTTGCCGACCTCGACGCTCTTCACTTTTTCGAGCGAAGCGGTGTCAACGATGTCCACCCACGACTTGCCGCGGATGCAGACGTACACGCGCTTGCCGTCGGCGGTTATGGCGACGTTATTCGGGCGCATCCCGATGGGCACGCTGCGGATGATCTTCATCGTTGAGCGATCCACTACGTCGAGGACGTCCTTACTCTCACTCGAGATGTAGAAGCGCTTGCCGTCGGGGGACGGGACGATGCCGTGCGGATTGGCGGAGACGGTGAATTCGCGCGAGACCTGATTGGTGGCGGGGTCGATCACGGTGATTTTGTCGTCGTCGCTGTTCGCGACATAGATGTGAGGTTGCCCGGCGAAGAGGGGAAGGGCGAGGAGCGTGAGCAGGAGAGCGCGACTCATATCAGTCATTCAAGAATGCCTCATTATCCGGCTATGATACAGAAGCAAGAAGCGCGTAGGGCACCGCAACACGTTTGCAATTCCGGGCGTGCTTTTGCCCGAAATTTATTAGCAAAAACGGGCAAAGCTCAGTTTTTTGCAACTGAGTTGCAAAATTCTCTTGACCCCGCGGCCGATAGAAGTTAAGCTATTTCTTTGAACCCGGATCATTCTGGTCCTCGTTCCGCACGGCTTGCCTGCCGACGCGGACGTGAGGTCTGGCGGAGATCCCAAACCTATTTCGACAGCAAAGATCAGCTTCGTAGTCGGGGGCTCGGCTTGCTCTGTCTCGACGGGAGATCATGACTCGTAGCTGCAGCAATTTTAAAGACATCCCGAGTTCCTCATGGCCAGTTACCTGCCGGTGGATTGCAGCAGGAACACTCGCGATTTATTCCGCAATCGGATGCCAGATCGTGAGGGGCGCGCAACTCGCGGCGAATGGCGTCGCCGAGTCACCGGCTCAGTCGCTGCCTGGGCAATCCCGGCGATTTAATATCCCGGCGGGGCTGATGAGCGATGTCGTTGCCGCATTCCATGCTGAGACGGGAGTTGATGTCACCCTTCGACACGACGGCATCGCGCAACTTGCGTCTCCGGGCGTGAGCGGCGTTGCCACACCCGAACAGGCCATGGATGCTCTGACCCGGAATACGGGAGTGCAGTGGCGCTTCACCGGCGAGAAGTCCATAACTCTCGATCTGACGTCCACGGCCCAGACAGTGGAGGTGACCGACAGCGTTTCCGCGATCGCCCTTTCCACGCCGAAATTCACGGAGCCTCTCCGCGACACGCCTCAGACCATCAACGTGGTGTCCCAGCAAACCATGCAGGAACAAAATGCCACGACGCTGCGGGATACGCTGAGAAACGTAGCAGGCATCAGCATCGCGGCGGGCGAAGGCGGAGCGCAGGGAGACAGCCTGACGATTCGTGGTTTCAGCGCGCGCAACGATCTTTATGTCGACGGGATGCGCGATTTCGGCAGCTATTACCGGGATCCGTTCTACCTCGAAGAGGTGGAAGTCGTGCAGGGACCGGACTCGACGAATTTCGGACGCGGTTCGACCGGAGGCGTCGTCAACCAGGCCACAAAGCTTCCGGAGTTGTCTCGTTTCATCTCCGGCTCTTTCGATGCGGGCACGGATGGCACAAGACGTCTTACGACCGATATCAATGAGCCTTTTACGGCCTTCGGCAGGCCAGCGGCGTTCCGGCTGAATCTGATGGGCGACGAGGGCGGTGTTGCGGGGAGACCGGTTGTTCACAACCGGCGCTATGGCGTGGCTCCCTCGCTGTCTCTCGGGCTGGGAACCCCGACGAGAATTACGCTCAGCGCGCTGAACCAGCAAGCGGACGATACGCCGGACTACGGAATTCCGTGGCTCTTCAACGGTCCCGCGCCGGTATCACGGCATAACTACTACGGATTCGATAACGGCGGGAACTATCTGCGCACGCGCGATAACATCGCAAATCTCAAGGTGGAGCATGACTTCGGCTCCCACTTCACACTGCGCAACCAAAGCCGGTATGCCCGATACGACCGCGACGTCAGAATCACGGAAGCGCAGGCGACGCTTACAACGACCGGCGGCGCCCCGACTCCTTCCACGCCTCTCGAGAATATTGTTGTCAGCCGCAATCAACTGGCGTCCAACAGCATCGAGGATTTTCTTGCGAATCAAACCGACCTGGTTGCGCACCTTCAGACCGGTTCCATCCGTCACGAGGCAGTAGGCGGTTTCGAAATCGATCGCGAAGACTCCGATCCGATCCGTCCAAAGTACACCTATGTGCCGACGACGAGTCTGCTGAATCCCGATTACACGCAGCCGTTCTCCGGCACAGCCGCGCCGAGCAGCAACGTTCGCACCCGCGCGAATACCATCGCCGGATACGTTACCGACACGATGAAGTTCGGCTCCCATCTTCAGCTTTCCGGCTCGATGCGACTGGACCGCTTCAACAGCCACTACACCCAATCGGTCCCGCCCGCGTCCGCCTACAATCGGCTGGATCTTATGCCGTCGTGGCATGCCGCCGTGGTTTACAAGCCGATCGCCGCGGCAACCCTGTATGCGTCCGCCGGCACTTCGTTCAATCCGTCGGCGGAGTCGCTTTCTCTCAGCGCCTCCACCGCGAGTCTGCCGCCCGAGAAGAACCGGACAGTCGAGCTTGGCGCTAAGTGGGATTTGGCGAGTCCGCGGCTCTCACTGCGCGCGGCGTGGTTCGATACGAACAAGTACAACGCCCGCGAACCCGATCCAACGAATTCTCTGCTGAACGTGCTTGCGGGAACTCAGCGCGTGCGTGGCGTCGAGACGGGTCTTGACGGGAACCTGACCAGCCGTTGGCGCGCTCAGGTCAGCTATGCGTACCTGGATTCCGCCGTCGTTTCCTCGAACTATTACCCGGCCTCAATTGGCGCGCAACTGGCGAATGTTCCCCGGCATACCTTCACGTTCTGGCACACATACCAGCTGCCCTACCGCACGACCATCGGCGCGGGCGGGAACTTCGTAGGCGCTCGCACTGCCAGCTCGACAGCTCCTTTTGATCCCGTAACCGGCCTTGTGAAACAGGCTCCCGGCTATTGGGTGTTCAACGTGATGGCTGAGCATCCGCTGACCGAGCACCTCACGCTTCACGCGAATATTTACAATCTGGCAGACCGTTATTACTACGACCAACTGCACTCGGCGCACATCGTACTGGGCGCCGGCCGCTCAGCCCTGATCGGCATTAAGTTCAAGTTCTGAGCAGAGCGGCTATTTCGCCAGCCACTTCCAGTAATAGAAGAGCATCTCGGTGGACCCGGTGTTAGTGATGGCATGGAGGCGCTCGCCGGCGCAGTACATCATGGCTCCGGGACCCACTTTATAAGTGGTTCCGTCGACGAAGATTTCGCCGGTACCCTCGGTGACCAGCATGAATTCCTCTTCGGGATGGTGGTGCGGCGGGTGCGGGCTGTTGCCTGGGTCGAGCAGGAGACTCCCGACGATCATCGCTTTCAACTGATCGGTGGGGCCGTTGTAGTAAACCCGGTGAGGTTGGCCCTGTTCGTCGAGCGTCGTGGCTGTGTTCTCGTCGATTACTTTCGTGGGCAGGGGGAGAAACTCGGGGAATCCTGGCGTCATGTTTTAACCTTCGCTAGTTCAACCGCGAACACGTGGGTGGGGCCGAGCATGTTCGAACGGAAGATGATCCACTTCATATCCGGCGAGAATGTGACGTTCGGCTCCAGCCGGTAATCGTGCTTCTTCATGTTAACCAGTCGCTCTGATTCGAAGTAGCCGGGATTGATCAGGTTGTCGGAATTCGGATTCTTCACGCCGACGACATCGGGGACACGGTGGGGATGAAAGAGGTAGATCCACTTGCCATCCGGAGCGCGCGCCACCATTTCACTGTCGCCTCCATCACCGGCGAAGAGCGTTCCGTCCGGCGAAACATTGAAATGAACCGACCACTCGTTCCGGTCGAGGTGATACCAGGTGCGCTTTCCGGTGGCGACGGCGAAACCGGCGAGCCAGAAGTCCAGGCCGCGCGGCGTTTGCAGGTCATACCAGATCGTCGCGCCATCCGAGGAGAAAAACTCGTGGCCGGCGATCTCCATATTCATGGTTCGGGTGTGGATTTTTGTCAGCTGCGAACCATCGGTTCGCACGGTCCAGATGCGATCGACTTCGTGCCATGTTCCTTCGTGACAGAACATGATCAGATTCGGATCCGTGGGCGAGAACTGCAGGTGGTTGATCCATTCGTGCTCGCGCAGAACTTCTTTCAGTTGTCCGGTCTTTGTATTCACCGTGAACAGAACACGTGGAGCGCCCGCTCGCACAGCCATCAGCGTGTTGTGGAGGCGCAGGTCCTTCGCTTCGGCGTATGTCATCGCCTTGCCATCGGGGCCGATCGCTTCGTAGTTGGGCTGTCCGAAGCGGGAATCGACGCCAGGGAGGCGGCGATCGTCCGGGACGGGCGGATCGCGGCCATCCACGTAGCTTCCGAGAAGCAAAGTTTCATCGGCGTTGAGCGATGAGACCTGCCGTCCGGGAGGAAGCTTGACGACTTCGCGCCTCGCGCCGGTGGCGGCATTGGTCGCGAACACGGTCGCGCCGCCCTGCGCGCGCTTCGTGTAGTAAACGTCGCCGCTTCTGCGACCAGCCACCAGAACTGAAACAGGCCCCGTGACGAGCGGTTTGATGGCGCGCGTAGCGAGGTCGATGGTCGCGATGCCACCGCCCGCGGTCGTGACGATCAGTTGCTTGCCGTCAGGAGTATAGGCGTTCTGATGGAAGTAAAGGCTTTGCGTACCGTCGTCCCGCGACAAGCGAACGATGCGGTGGCCGGTATCGGGGTCAATCCATTCGACAGGCAGGTCCGCGGCGGATGCGCTGAAAGTTATGAGCGCAATCAGGACCGGAAGGGCGCTTCGGTGAGGGAACATCGATCTCGCGCGAATGATATCACCGGGCGCGATTGGCAGGCTCCGCGTGTCAACCTCCAGCCGTGTTCGCGCGTATTAGCTGTCGGGAGGTTTTATGAAAAACCTGGGGCTGCTCACAGTCATTGTCCTCACGGCGGGCGCGCAGACGGCGTTCGAGGTGGCGTCCATCAAACCGAATCGGTCCCTGGTCACGGGGAGCGCCATTCGCCTTTCCAAGGGTCGCGTATCGATGGAGAATGTCTCTCTGAAGAAGGTCCTCCTGAACGCCTACGGCATCCCGGATGACAGGGACTACACGGTCGAGGGCCCACCCTGGCTTGCGACCGAGCGTTTTGATATCGACGCAGCGTTCCCCGCCGAGACTTCGGTATCTCAGGTTCGCCAGATGATGCAAACGTTGTTATCCGAACGCTTCCAATTGTCGTTGCATCGAGAGACTCGGCAACTTCCCCTGTATTCGCTCGTTGTTGCGAAGAGCGGGCCGAAGATCCATGCGGTTGAGGACGGGCAGGCGCGTACCTCCGGTGGGCCGGGGCGTCTGGAAGCAACCAGGATCACCATGCAAAAGCTGGCGGATTTGCTGGGGCGAATTATGGGACTGCCGGTTATCGATGCTACGAACCTCAGCGGGGTTTTCGACTTCACGCTGGAGTGGTCGCCGAGCGAAACGCAGGCAACGCCGCCGGACGGCCCTGAATCCGGTGGAACAGTTAAGCCTTCGATCTTTACGGCGATTCAGGAGCAACTGGGACTCAAGCTGGTAGGCGGGAAAGGGCCGGTCGAGGTTCTGGTTGTCGATCGAATAGAGAAAGCGCCGACTGCGAACTAAAGCCTTTCGCCCCGGCGGCGGTTTCTAACCCAAATCTCCACGGCCAGGAAATTGATCGAGAAGCCAATCCAGAAGGCAATCCCGAAGAACTGGCTCGGGTTCAAATGAGTGATGCGGCTGGTGGCGAAGAATATTCCCATCACGGGGCGCGTCGTCGCAATTCCGAGAAGCACCACGATGGCGCGCAGCAGCCAGCGGCGCTTTATTTCCGGATCACGCCTCTGTCCGAACGCGCGCCAGAGGGAGTAGAGAAAAACCGAATCAAAGAGCAGGACTGCGGAGCGCTCGATCCAGCCGCCGACCGAATAGGCGGACATCGCATAGGCGGTTATGCCCACGATTGCGCCGATCGGGAAGAGGAGGCGTTCGGCCCAACCGGATTTCCGGAAGAGCACGAGCGGCGTCAGCAAGACAAAGATCAGCGCCGGGAGAATGTGGGCAACGGTCAATACTGCGTGCTGCTGAAATGTCTGATCGAGCGATGCCAGTTCCGGTGGACCCGAAGAGGACGGTGACGCAAGCGCAAACAGGCGGCGTATCACTGCGGCAACTGCGATGACGACGCTGATCCAAACGGCGACCCGCGCGACGGCGGGAACAGCCCGGGCCTCGCTCCGTCGTGTGATTGCCGGCGCCGCCTGCATCCAACTACAAGTCTTACATTTCGATCGGGTGACCCGTGGCAGCCTTACGGCGCGAACGCCAGCAACACATTTCCGGGGACACCGTTCTGGAAGCCGACGTATCCGGAGCCGACGAACAACATGCCATCAGCGATAGTAGGTCCACCGGCGCCGATCGAGCCCCCCTTAGCGGCAACGCCGTTCACCGTCTTGAATTCCTGAGCGGTATTGAATTCCCATATGATGTTCCCATCGGTCGGTGAAACCGCCCGAAGCATGCCATCCATGCCTCCGGTCATGAGAACGCCTGGCGTGACAGTCACCGCCGCGACAATCCCTCGATGGGCCGCCATCGGCTGTGGCGTTTGCAATGGCCGGAACCATTTCTCCACGCCGTCGGCGAGACTCAGGGCGACGATACCGTTGCCGAGATGCAGGCCAAAGTATGCGGTCTGATCGTCTACAGCCCCGCCAAAAACGATCTCACCCGCGCCGCCGCCAACGCCGCGAGCGACATCCTGTTCCCAGATTGTTGCTCCCTTCTTGTCGGGATCGAGAGCCCGCACAACCGCCTGTTTCGGCGAAGCGATGATGACCGTTCGGCCATCGGGCATGGTCGCCAGACTTGGGGACGCCGAATAATCCCAATCCGGTCCGGTTTTTTCGACGCAGTTGTCGGCCGGATAGGGCGGTTGGTTGCCCCGGCCAGCGCCCCCACGCCCCTGCCCAGGAGTTCGACCCGGAACGGTCTGGACACAGCCGCCATGCCAGACGTCGTCTTTCATCGCCTGCTGCCACCAAAGGATCTTGCCCGTATCCATGTTCAGGGCCATGATCGAATCGGAAGTCGGCGCCGGTTCGGAGAAGCTGTTTCCCGTGCCAAAATACAGCGCCCGGCGTTTCGTATCGACGATCGGCGTGGTCCAGACTCCAGCGCCGGAGGGTCCCATGTAATCCACGCCGATGGAATTCTTTTTGATGAACTTGGACTCTTCGGGAATCGTATAGGTTTTCCAGATCTGATGGCCCGTTTCCGAATCGAGCGCTGCTATAACGCCCCGGAAGGTACAGCAGACATGTTGCGGACTGCGGGATTCGTCTTCCTCAAGTGAGGCGAGCGGTACATAGAGCCGGCCCTCAGACAACCGGGGATTACCGGTTACCCGAGCGAGCGGATGACTGTCGGTCGCGACCTTCCATAGCAACTCACCGTTCGAGGCATCCAGCGCGTACGCATTTCCCCGAATGTCGCCGAAGAACGCGGCGATACGGTTTGAGCCAGGCTTCAGCGGGCCGATCGTGATACCGCTTCGCACTACTGCGGGCGACCGGAAGGACCAATGGACGCAACCAGTCTCGGCATCGAGAGAGTACACATATCCGGCATTGCTGCTGACGAAGACCCGCCCGTCCGCAACGGTCTGGCCGTAGAGAGCGGTAGCTCCCGGAAATCCGAAAGCCCATTTGAGTTTCAGCCGCGATACCTTGCCCGCCGTAAGGCCGGCGGCTTTAGCGGACTGGAAGCGCGTGTTCGAGAGGTCTCCCCATCCGTTCCACATCGGTGCGCTTAAATCCCGCACGGGCGGATTCGTGGCGCACGCATTCGGCATGCTCTTTTTGTCGCCAACATCGTCTTTGTCAAGCTTGCGGCCGCCCATGAACTCGGCCAGCAGGCGCTTCTGGTCATCCGTAAGCGCCGCCGCATTCTCTTTCATGGAGCCGGTGGTGATTGCCTCGTAAATCCGCTCCGGAGGCATCTGCCGGATTGTGGCTTCGGTCGGGGCATGTTCCACCGGAGTCGCTCCATGGCAGCGCGTGCAATTGTTTTTGAACAGATTCACGCCGGTACTTTCCGACAATCCCTGAGCCAAAGCGGGCATCGCGGCGAGCGCCAGCAAAGCCGGCGAAAGCGTGACTATTCGAGCCAAAAGAGTCATAGCGGATCCGAGGTCCGAAATTATATACGCCAAAGACGCCAGCGGCCCCAGCTTAGAACTGGAACCGCAAAAGCAACTGGCCCTGCCGCGGATTGCCGCCCAGACCGGTGTTGTTATTCAGCGTAGAGCCGTTCCCAAGCGACTGCGAGTTGATATAACCAAATCCCGCAGTCGGAACACCCGCGGAATTTCTCGATTGCGTCGCGAGCGCGTTGACAGAAATCGGGTCTGCCATATTCGCGCGATTGAACGCGTTGAAGAACTCGATTCGCAACTGCAGCGACATCTGTTCCCGAATTCTGAAGAGCCGGCCAAAGCTGAGCTGTTCGATGGGATGCCGCTGGTATCGGTAATCGTTGTAGTAGGCGGCGGCCGTACCGAATGTGCCGGGCGCGGGGTTCGACCACGCAGCCGGGTTAAGAACGAAATCCTTATTCGGGTCAATGCAATGGCAGTTCAGGTCTTTGAGAAACAGAGGTTGGCCCGGAACCCGATTCATGAACGTGCCCGAAGCGGAAGTGGAGGAGTTCTGCCCGGAGGAGATCGAGGTGTTATTGGCCTGGAACAACAGAGTCTGCAGGTTGTTCTGCCCAATCGGGGATTCGATCGGCAGCCCGCTCGAGTAGCTCAGGAAGCCGCCGAATGTCCAGTCGCGCAATACGGCTTTGACAAAGCGGTTGAGGTGTAATGCCGGTGTCTGGTAGTCGAAACCTATGGCGAAATTTAACGGCTGCGAATATGCCGAGATTGTTTTGTTCACGGGCACGTTATAGACGTTGTTGGGAACATTGATCCCGTATTCCGTCTCCTTTTGCCAACTGAACGAACTAACGACCTGAAGGCCGCGCGAGTATCTCTTCGTCAGCTTCATCTGCAGTGCGTCGTACCAACTGTCGCCGTTGTCCATCCACTGCACACCGATGTTCCCGAACTGGGGGTAGGGGCGGAGAGTCTGGGCGGCGGTGAGAGATGTCGGGTATCCGGGATACGGTGCCTTGATACCGCGCGCCGCGGCTGCGGGCGCTGTCCAGGGCCCATTCAGGATCGCCTGGTCAGTGGGATTAGTGATATCGAAGCCTCGGGCCGCAACCATCTGCGGGGAAAGCGCGTTCAACTCCACGGTGTTGTTAGCCAGAATCCAGACCGAACGGTTCGCCACATAGGCGGCTTCGAGCGAGAGATTCGGAAGAACCTCCCTCTGGAGCGCGATGTTCCATTGATTAATTCGGGGAGGCCGGCCGCCCTGCGGCGAGAGGTATGACGGCGGCGAGTTGATCGTTCCCGGTTGCGGTCGCACTCCCGGATCGTAGGTGGCTGCATAGAGAGCGGCCGGGTTATACGACAGGCCGTCCTTCAGGTAGTACGCGGGATCGCCAAACAGCCCAGTGGAATTGGCGAACGTCAGCGTGTTGAACCCAACTCCGACGGTCGCCGTGGTGAAGTAGTTCAGAACCGGAGTCTGGCCATAGACCAGCCCCCAACCGGCGCGAACAACGGTCTTACTATTGACCTGCCACGCAAGGCCGAGACGCGGACCAATGGCATAAGGATAGGTGTTCGTGAAACTGCAGTTGCAATGACCAGCGCCCGAGCCTTCGTAAGCAGTGGCTCCAAGCAAATTTCCGGCCGCGGGATTTGGAACTCCCGCCGCGAATGATGAAGAGCGATCATGAATCTCGTGCCAGCCCGTCTGGTAATCCCATCGCACGCCGTAATCCAGCGTGATTTTCCGGGTGATCTTCCAAGTATCCTGAACGTACATTGACCAGGCCCACTTTCTCACTTGCGGATCACTCACGGGATGCACTGAGCCGGAATCCGCGGCCCCCAGCAAAAAGCTGGCGTAGGGAAACCCGATTGAGCCGCCTCCGATATTGGTGGTGTTGAGGTAGGGCTGCGCCGTTTCGGCGGCGCTGAACGCATTACTGCTCGCGCCAACCAGGTTCCGGAAGGTCCAGATATCTTTATGCCATTCCCCACCAGCCTTGTAGGTATGGTTGCCCCTCACCAGGGACACGCTTCCGGTCGCCGTCGGCTTATCGTCCCAGTCATTGACTCCATTCGTCCATCCGATGCTGGAGCCGTTGCCGCTCAGAAAACCGCCCTGCGGCGCGGACAATCCCGTCATCCCAGGAAAGCCGGTATTTCCGTTTGCATTCTTCACGCCTCCGACGAAGCCGAGCTTTCCCGGCGCATCGTAGTTCTGGCTGATATCCGGGCTCGAATCGACATGCGCGTACCGCAGATATCCAACTCCCAGATGCAACAGGAGCGTCGGGGTGATCGTCCGATCGAACGTGAGCCGTTCGGTGTTGGAGTGGGTAATGAACTGACGCGTGTTCGAGATCGGGAACGGGATGCCGTCCCCGGTGCTCTTGGGAACGTTGTTAATCCATTCGGTCCAGAAAAACGAGATTTTGTTTCGCTCCCCGATGTTCTGGTCGAACTTGAGGCTGGGAAGCGTGGTCGTCGAAGCCACCTCATCGACCACAGCAAGATTGTTCGTGTTCCCGGGGCTCGTCGGCATGGGAATCAAGGCCTGAATCTTAAGGGCGACCGGATCGAGGCGGCTCGTTGGAATCACGTTGCCTACGAATTGAGTGCGAACAACCTGGCCGTTCACGGTCGTGTTGCTCGCGGGATCGAAGATCGCGTTTTCCTGGTATTGCCGTCCCTGCGAATCCGTGAGTGTCCTGCCGGTAAGCGCCCCGCTGAAATCTCCCTGACGGTACGCTGCCGTCGGGACTGTGGCGGCGGAACCGGAAACGGTCGACTTATTCCGGAACTGGTCGAAGTTGAAAAAGAAAAAGGTCTTGTTTTTTCCGTTGTACAGTTTCGGCAGCCACACCGGGCCACCGACGCTGAACCCGTAGTCATTGTTCCGTTGTCGCGGGCGGATCAGGTGGCCTTTCCCGTCATCCGTAAAGGGACGCCCCGCGTTCATGAACTCATTGGTGTAGTAATCGTATGCGGCGCCGTGTAGTTGATTCGTCCCGGAGCGCGTTGTGAAATTGACCAAGCCGCCTTGTACCTGTCCGAATTCCGCGGCGAAGTTGCTGCTTTGAAGAGTCACCTCGCTGACAGCCTCGACTGAAGGATGCGATTCGGAAAGGTGCTGGGATGTCATCCCGGCTGTCGTCATGTCTTGCCCATCTAAGAGAAATCGGGCGGTATCCGTGCTGCCGTTAGTTCGGAACTGGAAATTGGTGCCGGTGACCTGGGCTACTCCCGGGGCCAGGCTCAATCCGGCAAGCGGATTGCGCGTGCCGTACAGATTGTTGCCACCCAATGTAAGGGGGAGCTTGTTGATGTCGTCGCCATTGAGCGTCTGGCTCTGCTCCGCGTTTTCGGTGCGCAGCAGCGGCGCGTCCGCCATGATAGTCACAGTGTCGGTCGATTGGCCGATCTTGAGCACCACGTCGACACGCGCAGTCTGAGCGACCTGCACTTCGATGCCTTCCTGAACGTACCGGCTGAATCCCTGTGCGGTCACCTGCAGGTTATAGTGTCCCGAGGGCAGCGACGGCAGTGTGTAGTTGCCTGTGCCCGTCGTGACGGTGTCGTAGATTGCTCCAGTCGCTGCGTTCGTGACGTTCACCGCGGCTGAAGGAACAACTGCTCCCGCCGGATCGGAAACCGTGCCCGTGATGGTGCCTCGGTCGCTTTGCGCCAGAGCAGGAAGCGCTGTCATGGAAAGCGCATACGCCAGAACGATGGAAGAGCTCAAACGCCGAGCTGCCTCTAGACTGCAACGTGGCATCGCTAGACTCCTTTACTGGAATGTCCCCTTTTCAGTTTTGCGTATAGCGCAACACTGATTTCACAGTTCGCGGCTGATGCTATCAATGAACGGAGACCGAGTCAATGACCTTTCTGGCCCTCGAACGAGCGCGGTTTTTCGGTGTGTCTGCTACTTCGCTGCAGGGGCTGGAAGCGCTTTCGCCCGCGGCTTGCCCCAGAAGATGAAAGTTCCGAGCTTCGTGGCCGTGACGATATCCATCGCTCCGTCTTTGTTCAGATCGACTGCGAGCACATCCGATCCCGAGCCCGACTGGTTGTGTATCAGTTCCGGAACGAATTCCGCTCCGCCGGGCGCCTTTGGATTGCGAACGGTGCGGTACACATAGAGCACCGCGGGGCCATAGGGATCCGGATCCAGATAGGAATCTTTGTGCGCCCAGAAGCGTTTCCCCACAATGAAGTCCGGTACGCCGTCGCCGTCGACATCGGCGAAGGTCGTTCCATGCGCCTCGCTGAACGTCACGCCGCCGGCGTTAGTGGTCGACGAATCGTCCATGATCATGTGCTCTACAAAAGAAATCGCTCCGGATGGGCTTCGCTTCTGCTCGAACCACGCCATACCGTAACCATGGACCTGCAGCACGGTAACCACATCGTTCAAGCCGTCTCCGTTCACGTCGTACACCGCCATGACGCTTCCGCCGACGATGTTGCGCCCGAACCGCGAGAAGGCCTGCGGATGATAAGTCCACGGCTCCTGCCTGGCGCCTGCCGCAGGCTGCTCCCACCAGCCGAAGGCGTTCACGATGTCCATCCGCCCGTCTCCATTGATGTCTCCAACGCCGATTCCGTGCGCCGTCCCGAAGCCCGCTTCCGACACCGTGTGAACTGTCCAAGGTCCGGTAGGATTGGCGGGATCGGGCTTGGCGTAGCGGACGAATCCTTCGCCCATGTAAACGAGCTCGGGCTTTCCGTCTCCGTCAACGTCGCGCAGAACGGCGATTTCGCTTTGGACGGCTGGCACCACCAGATACTTATCCCAGCGTCTTGACTCCCCCTTAGGATTCACGTAAAGCCACACGCCAACATCGCCGCCCGGCCCACCGTCGTTCGAGAAGCTTGAAGTGATCACATCGGGCCAGCCATCGCCCGTGAAGTCCGCCGCGTACATCATCCAGCAATCGGTCGAATACTCGCGGCCTGGATTGCGCACCACCGCCGGATAGATTTCCCGCCGCCTGGTGTAGTCGGGCCCCAGGTAATAGTAGGGACCGGCGGCGACATCGAGGATACCGTCGTGATTGAAGTCCGCGGCCGCTGCGCCCCACGCGTAATAAAACGGGCTTAAGCGCTGCATGCGAAAATTCGCCGAGACCTGCTCTTTTGGCGTCTCCTTGATCGCCAGATCCTTGTACGAGAAATTGCGGAATTTCACCTCGCCGGATCCGCCTGCGTACAAAGCAATCGGCCCATAGTTCCCGAACTCCGCTTCAGCGACTCCGCCGTTTTCTCCGCCATTATTCAGGAACGTCCGAACAATGTTCGCGTCGAGCAGAATCTCGATCTGATTCCAATCGTCCGTTCGGTAATCCGTCACCGGGCGTGTCACAGGCAGAGCGGGACCGCCGGTTGTTCCGCGCCCTCTTCCGCCGCCGCGCCCGCCGCGGCCCACCGTATTGGGGTCCGCGGGAGGCGCGATTCGCACCTGCCCTCCGCCGAACCGCAGACGCTCGCGCGTAAGCTCTTTCCCGTCGCGATCGAGCGTGATCCGGTAGGGCGCCACATCGCCTGGCGCCAGAGAGATGAAAATCCCTTTCATCCCCTCCGGCGTATTTTCAGCGCGCAAGAGCACGCCGGATTTGCATCCCTCGCCGCACCGCACCAGCGTGTTGACCGCGACATCCTGAAAGGAACGATCCAATAAAAGCCAGCCGCCATCCTGTCCGGGCGCGCCTGTAATTTCGCCGTTCTGAATTTTCCACTCGGCGTGGCCCAGTGTGCGCCAACCGGCGAGGCCTGACCCTTTGACCGTGGCGTCGGGCTTGAAGGACGGCCCCACAAACGACGCCGGAATCAGGAGCCCGGCCCCAAGCATAAGAGCGCCGCCAATCGCGCCCAGGGATCTCGGAACGGAATTCACGCGTCCTCCTTCGGCCCGCGCTCATGCAAGCCGCGGGCGCGTACATTGTATAGAAAATTTGCGAGTCCCTGACGTCACCGCTGGTACAGGTAGAGCTTGTGGCTGTGTCCCTCGCCATCGTCATCTATGGTTTCGACCTTCGCCGGAACCCACGGCGCGAATGCCGTGTTGTGCGACACGACCCTGGCTCCGGACTTCAGTTGCTTCTCCAGCAAGGGGATCAGCTTCTCATTGGCGATCGGCAGCAGAAAGACCGTCACCACGTCGGCGGATGAATAATCCTGCCGGAGGAGATCGCCTTCGATGATCCGCGCCCCCGAGGATAACCGAAGATGATTGATACGCGCTCGGCTTCGTTTCACAAGCGCGGGATCCAGTTCCACGCCGGTCGCATTGGCTTTATATTTCTGCGCCGCAGTGATGACGATTCGGCCGTCGCCTGAACCAAGATCAAACATATTCTCGCCCGGTTTAAGACCGGCGAGCGCCAACATGCGTTCCACGATTGATTGCGGAGTCTCGTAATACGGGGCGAGGATTTCGGGCTGGGGATTCTGGGCTATTGCCCTGACCGCAAACAACGAGAGCAATACCGCCGTTCTCACAACGGCTGATAATATCCGGAAAAGCTGCCATGCGGTGGACCGCCATCGTCGCCGTCATGCTCCCTTGCTTTTGCGGAGCCGCCGCGGAGAATTTCTGGCTACTGCGCGGGTCTGAGACATGGTCTGCTTCCGAGGTCAGGCAAATGGTTACGGACTCGCCGTGGGCTCGCGAGGCGTTGGTTCGTCCGGCAAATCAGGCCATGGGGTCCGCTGGCCCGACACCGTCACTGATCGGTCCGGATCCTGACCAGGCAGCGGCCGCGAGACTGGCAGGCGAGCCGCCATCGGCAGCGCCACGGATTCTGGTGCGATGGGAGAGTGCGCTGCCCGTTTACGAAGCTTGCGCCAGGGGCGGTATGGAGCAGCCGTTTTCTTCCTGTGTGTCGAAGGTCCTCTACCTTTCCAACCTCGGCGGCAAATTCGAGCAGTTGAGCCGTAATTTCTACATCCTCAGCATGAGCGGCTATCCGGCCCTCCCGGCTGACAATGCTCCGCAGCATTCCGAGGCCGCGAACGCCGCACTGGAGCGGATGAGCCGGAAAATTCAGCGATCGACCTTCCTGAAGAGGAGCGGAAAAAAGGCACTTCAGGCGGAGCGCGTAATGACGCTGCCCGCTGGCAACGCTCTGTTAGTCATCGTGCTGTTCCCTCGGACGGAATTGCTTTCGCTCGCCGACAAAAAGGTCGTCTTCGAGTCTGCCGACCCGCGTTTTGAACTCACCGCCTCATTCAATCTCGCCAGGATGGCGTATCAGGGCAGCTTGGCTCTGTAGCGCGTCACTTGTCGGTCGTGTAGTAATCGTAGGTAAGGTTCCACGTATAGTCCTGGCCCGGTTCGATCGACATCGAACTATAAGGTTCCACCGCATTTACCGTACGGATCGACCAGACCGCTATATTCGAGAGCGGCCGGTCCCCCACCACGTGATACCCCGCGCCTAACTTTTTGTTCTCCACGCGAATGTCGTAGTCTTTGGCCGTTTCTCCGAAGCCGCGGATTGTGGCCGTCCCGCGTTCGGTGCCCGTCAGTGTCTTCAGATAAGTAAGTTGATTACCGCGCGCTTCCAGCAGCCCAGGCGTAGGCGGCCGGGGCGATTCGATCTGAAACGGGACCGTGATCGTAAGATCCTTGCTCGGACCCTCATTATCGAGCACCAGGAAATTGTGGTTATACACGGTCGTCTTAATCGGTTTCGTGCCCGTGTTCTTCAGGCTGTGCTCCAGAATCATTTGCGGCTTACCAGGGACAAGTCGCACTGTCTTTCGATAGACGTATCCATAGCCATCAGCCGTGTCGGTGAGCACGTGGGTGAACTCCACTGAGTCCTTGTTCTTTTTCACCGTCCATTTGCCGGGATCCACAATCTCGTAAACCCTCGAATGGTCATATCGGTCCGTAGCCCCCGCCTGCGCGGTTACGGTGGCCGGAGGCGGTTGTGTGGGGGCTGGAGTGGCGGGGGGCGGGACACGCGGCGGTATCGGAGCCTCTCCAGCCTTCGGCTTGCGCAATACGCCGACCCCGATCTTGACGAAGGTGCCACCGGGTTTGGCCTCCGCAAATCCGAGCGCCGTTCCATCGGTATTGAATTCTTCGCCCGGACCGATCATCGCGGTGAAAGGCGCCGAGACGACGCCCTGTTCGTCGTAGTTGTAGTCGTAGACCGCGGGATCCAGCTTGTGGAACCAGGGCCCATAGAACGCATGGCCCTTGTATTCGAGGCTGCCGATAACGCCGGACCAATCGAAGCGCGTGGACCGGTAGAATCCGTTCTTCTCGTCGGGCAGGTAGATCTTCGCTTTGATCTGTCCATTACTGATTTCCGTGCTCGGTGGGTCGGCCCCGAACAGCAGCGCGCAGGCAAAACAGCAGATGATCGCGAGACCCGGACGGAATCGTGATTTCATTGATCTCCTCGCTCGTATCGGCAGACGGCTGCCAATATATTCCCCACGTAATCCTATACGAATTTCGGCTTTCGTCCCCGATCGAGGCCAAACCAGACCCAGCCCCATGATTCTGAGCAAGTTACGGTTCCTAACCTTGTGCCATCGGGCGGATGTCGATATCCTGACTAAAACATTGATGACCACCCAGAAAGCGTCGACTCTGACATGTCTGGCGCTCGCCGCCTCTGCCCTTCAGGCCCAGACCCCCGTTGCCGAAGGGCGCAAAGTCTTCGAATCGCGGTGCTCCGTCTGTCACGGCGCAGACGGAAACGGCGGCGAGATGGGGCCAGCCATTGCCAGGCGCATTCCGAACCTGCCGGATCCTCAAATCAAAACCACCATTCTGGACGGCCTTCCTGAACGAGGAATGCCCGCGGCCGCCAACTTAAAGGACACCGAGCTTGCTCCGCTGATCGCGTTTCTCCACACGCTCCGGCCCTCGCGGAGCGGCCTTGGTTTTCAATCCTATCCAGCTAAGATCGAACTGACTGGCCAGGGCGCCCTCGAAGGAACAATCATCTCGGAAGCGTTCGACGAGGCCGCGCTGCGCACGGCCGACGGCCGAATCCATTTGCTGCGCAAACTTAGCGGGGGGAAATATCGCGAGGTGACGTCTAAGGCCGGCTGGCCTAGCTACAACGGCGACATCGGCGGCAATCGCTTCACGCGCGCAACGCAGATCGATAAGTCTAATGTGACGCGCGTCGCGCCGCGATGGATGTTCACGCTTCCCAACTCCTCCGGTTCGCAGACAACGCCGCTCGTGGTGGAAGGCGTCATGTATGTGGCAGCCAGCAACGAATGCTATGCGCTCGATGCCGGCACAGGCCATCCGATCTGGCATTATCAGCGGCCACGCACCCGTGGACTCACCGGTGGAGGCGCGAGCGGCGCAAATCGCGGGCTGGGGTACGCGAACAGACGCATCTTTATGAATACGGATAACGCCCATCTCATCGCGCTCGATCCTTCTAACGGAGAACTGCTTTGGGATTCGGTAGTGGCCGACTCGCATCTGAACTACAGCGCCAGCTCTGCGCCTCTGGCCGTGAACAACCTGGTTGTGACCGGCTCGGCGGGCGGCGAGGAAGGCGCGCGCGGCTTCATTGCGGCGTTTGATCAGACGACCGGCAAGGAGGTCTGGCGCTTTTGGACGGTTCCCGCGCCCGGAGAACCCGGCTCCGAGACATGGAAGGGAAAGGGAATTGAGCACGGAGGCGCAGTGGCATGGTTCACCGGCTCCTACGACGCGAGCACTGACACAGTCTTCTGGCAGGCCGGCAATCCGGGTGAAGATTACAACGGCGACGATCGCCTGGGAGACAACCTCTACAGCGATTCGATCCTGGCGCTGGATGCGAAGACCGGCAAGCTGAAATGGCATTACCAGACCACGCCCCACGATCTGTGGGACTGGGACACCACTGAAACGATGCTGGTGGTCGATGCAAACTGGGAAGGGCGTCCCCGTAAGCTCCTGGTCCAGGGCAATCGCAACGGTTTCTTCTACGTATTCGACCGCAGCGATGGCAAGCTGCTGCTCGCGAAGCAGTTCATTAATGATTTGACCTGGGCGAAAGGCATCGGGCCGGATGGCCGCCCGATTCTCGTTTCCGGCCAGGAGCCCTCGGCTGCCGGGACTCATGTCTGCCCTTCCCAGGACGGCGCCACGAACTGGTATTCGCCTTCATTTAATCCAGCGCTGAATCTGTTCTTCATGCAGACCAACGAGAAGTGTTCGGTCTACACGAAACGAGGCGATGAATTCGCGCTGGGACGCGACTTCCTGGGCGGCGCCCAAAAAGTCGACGCGCAACCGAAGCCGAAGCGGATTTTGCGAGCGCTCGACCTGCAAACCGGCAAGGTGAAATGGGAAGTCCCGCAAATCGGGACCGCTGACTCCTGGGGAGGCACGCTCGCCACTGCGTCGGGCCTAGTTTTTTATGGCGAGGATAGCGGAGCGTTCGTCGCGGCGGACGCGGCCACAGGCAAGACTCTTTGGACCCTTCACCTGAATGCGAACTGGCACGCATCGCCTATGGCGTACGATTTCGATGGCAAGGAATTGATCGGCGTCGTGGTGGGGCCTAATGTGATGGTTCTGGGTTTAGTGGACTAGCTAGGTGATTAGAGATCACTATCCGATCCATTCAGGATCGAGCCCCCCTGTCACACGCGAAAAGGACTAACGGCAAAGTGAAGCTGCTTTCTGCGGATGGTTGGGATCATCCCGCTGATTCGGCTCGCCTTCGTCGTGGTGAGCGCGATGTAGGTCAGCATTTCGCCGTCTCCGCACAAATCGGACGCGTTTTGCCAGCCGTCTCGGCCGGGCCTGACAGCGCCGCGGCGGAATGCGGTGACGCTCGCGGAGATATTGGCGGAAGCCTGAACCGGTTAAGCCGATAATGCGTGTCGCGGCAGACCGTCGTCCGTTGGTCGGGGGAAAAGACGAATGCTCGCTCGGTTCGAATCGAAAAAGACCGTGCGGTAACCGAACTCAAGCATCTCCGCGAAAACCTCAGCTGAGACGGGCTGATGGAAATCGTCGTCAGCCGCACCGCGCTCAGACGCTATAAGCTTCAAGCAAGCCGCAAATATGCCGCCGAATACGTCGAGGTGCTGATCGGCAGTCACTGCGGCGGACGGTTTGAAATCCGGGATATCTGGAAGATTCCCATACAGCTTCAAAGGGTCAGTGCGTCTACGAAGACGACGACTGGCAGGCCATAAAAAAAGAAAGCAGCCGAGCTGGAACTCGAGCTGCTTGGCACAGTCCATTCACACCCTGACGTGAGGCCGGATCCGAGCGAATGCGATAACGACGTGGCGCGCGACTGGGGCGAGAAGATCTTCGGGACTTACGAGATCACGAAAAGGGAAGGGAAGCGATTCCGCACCGGATGCAAGTGGTGGCCCAAACACCATCCGGTCGAGAGCGTTTCGCTCAGGGATTGATGTGGAACCGGGACGCGCGCCCGTATGCTATGTATTTCTTTCCCATTATTTAATAACTGACCTTAGATTTCAGCAATTCCTTTAGATAACAGCTCATTCTGGCGTACAGCGGCGATCCCCATCATTTTACTGACTTAGGCCTTCGACAGCGATAGCAGGTTCCGGCACGCCCAGCCGGCAATTCTTTCTTGCCGGACATGCAAGGCCAACTACGTCCCGCGCAAAACTGAAACTGTAACATCGCTGCGCACGTCGCACCTGCGGAGAGATCCAACGCGCCTTACCCATCTGGCGCTGGACACGTTCTAGAGAAGTCTCACCCGGGTTCGGCGCGATGATGGGTTTGTCGCTAATGCGACAGTATTGTGACTCTTTCTCAATAATGAGGCTGTCCGACGACTAGCTAGAAATCCGTACAAATTGTCAGCTTTGCACTTGACTCGAATCTTATCATCGGTTACCCTGACCCAGAACGGAGAACCGCACAATGCATATAGGGGCAAAAATTGCCGTCCTTACCTGCTTAAGCGGCGTGATTGTCAGTTACGCCCAGCCTAATGTCCTATCACTAAACCCAACGTCAAACTTTAATCTCTCACAGATCGTCGCAAGGCCTTCATGGTCATCCTTTACCGTGCGAGAAATGAAGGTGTCGGCTGGAACTACGTGGTTTCTGATCGCGTCAAAGGCCTCACCTTCAGGGTTTGCCCTCATCTCGGTTAAAAACGGGAAACTCCTAACCTTTACTGAAGCGCCGCCGGAGGTCAAACAGGCCGCGGCATTAACACCGACTGCGCGCGGCGTTGCGACAGTTCTGTTGAAGGCGGGTAGCTCAGGGAAACTTACCAATTTCCTTACTGAATTTGACCCCAGTGGAAATATGCTACAAAGTACCCCCATGCAGTGCTCCTGGATGGGTGGTTTGCTATCCATCGGCGGGAAACCGTCCGCGATTTGCCCTAACGGCGTAATCACGACCTATCCGAGCGGTACGCAGGTTCAGTCGTGGGTTCGGCCTGGAGCACTGGCGGAAGTTTTATCTAATGGGTCTTTAGTCATCATTGATCAAGCGACTGGTCAGACGATTCTGAATGACCCCGTTCGCGCGCTGGTCAGCACGGTAAATGCTACATCGCCTGAAATCCAAGAGGCATTAGGCATGGCTCAGGTGCAGACTCAGGCTGCCGCGCGGATCGCCAAGTCAGGCTCTGGAGCCCAGCCGGGCCGCTCGATAGTGGTAATGGACACTGCGTCCGACGCGTCAGGTTGGTACGCTCTGATCTGGCCGTACAAGAGCAGTGTCGGGCCGGCAGTTTCGAAATTCGACTATTCAGGGCGGCTGGTGTCCCGGCTACAGCTTCAGGTGCCGGCAGCGATGCCCGGGCTTAGTCAGATTGAAAGTACCGGATCGAAGATTATTCTGGGATCCATTGGCGGTGATGTTTTGACATATGACCTTCCCTAGCGCAGAAAGGAAATAGACCATGAAGCGTTTTTTGTCTACGGCTGTAATTACAATTGCCACGTTCGCCCTCTTTGGCAGCCGCGCGTCTTTGCGCGGCCAATGCACAACGCCGTCCAGCTATGTCTACTGCTCGAGTTGTCCCAGTCCGCTGCAAAACTGTTATCAGAGTTACAACTGGAGCTACAGCGTTTTCGGATACATCAGTCAGGTTTGGTGTACCTATCCGGGTGATGGGGTAGGCTTCTGCTCCGGTTACGATAATTGTACGACCGTCAGTTCCATAGCAACATCGCAGGACTGTAATGGCTACAATTATGCGACGCAGGGTCAGCTGTGCTGTATGGACAATCAGCCGTAGTTGGCATAAATGGCGCATTCGGGAGGAGTTGTTTGCGTCCACGAAGATATCAGTCGCAACACCGGATGAAGTTCTGGGATTATGTCAGGATTCCAGCACGGGAAGGAAGCGCTGCACGGCAGATAGGAGGTTATCCGCCACGGCCCCTATGTCATCGAGGTCGCCGGATTAGCCTCCCGTCAGCGCGCTGAACTCATTTTCAAGCGCGCTGAGCCGCTGACTGATGTCAGCCATGGCCGTCTCAAGAATATTCACGATATTCGTCAGTGTCTGATTCAGACCGGCTATCTGTTTCGTCAGCTGCGCGATCGCGGCTGTCGCATTTCCGGCAGGTTCTGCCCGTCAATCAGGCTCACTCTCTGGTCAGAACATTCACATCAACTGTTGCCATAATCCCTCCTTATGCATGCATCAGGGCGGCTTCCCGCCCGAGGTGCTGACGGGCATCCAGAACGCTCCGGCTCATCTCCTGAACCGAAGCCCGCCGCATCGTGTAAGCTCTACCTTGCGGGCAGTGCGAAAGCGACGTAGCCGCGAGGCTGCTCCGACCTCTCCTCCGCACCGCGTTCTGAAGAGGCCGAAACGACCAGGTATTGCCTTCCTCCGGCTTCATACATCGCGGGAACTCCCTCGGCGCTCGCCGGAAGGTCCGCCGTCCACAGAACCGCGCCGGTTTCCTCATCGAGCGCCCGAATCTTGCTGTCGCTCGCGCTTACGAAGATCAGTCCCGTGGAGGTCACGATCATCCCGTGATGTTCGGCCATGAACGCGCCCGCATCGCGCGCGCCCTGAGCGGCTGCTTTGGCATCCTCCCCGAGTGGAACTTTCCACTTGATGGTCCCGCTGTTCAGGTCATAGGCGACAACGGAAGACCACGGCGGGCCAATGACGTAAGGCTGATCTGGATATAAGCCCCAGTTCGTGTAGTACCGCTCATGAGGCGTTTTGGTCCCCTGCGGATAAGCAGGGCCGCCGAGCGGACTATAGTGCGCTCCGGTCGAACGCGGAATTTCCAGGCCGCCCGGCGCTCCTCCAGAGGCGACAACAGGGCCTCTTGCCGCAGGCGCGGGCCGCACAGTATCCGGACCCGAAAGGCCGCCAAGATATGTGTATAGCCGTCGAAGAGCGCCGTCATCCAGGTCGCCGAAGCCCGGCATTTCTCCTCGCCCCGAATGAACGGTCAATCGAAACGACTCGAGCGAGACCCGATGAGAAATCCCCGCGAGCGGCGGCGGACCACCGCCCGTTCTTACGCCCTTCGCGCCATGGCACCCCTGACAGCGTTCCTCGTAAACGGCCACTGCCTGGTCTCCGCCGCCGCGCTGGCCCAAAGGGTCCGTGGCGCTGAGCTTGTAAATCGTGGGCCAGTCCTGCGTGGTCAGGTACATCAGGCCCTTCGACGGATTCGCCGCGCCGGTCCCCCAGTTCGATCCCCCGCGAGCTCCCGGCAGCGAAATCGTCTCAGTCATGCCCGGAGGCGTGAAGAGCCCTTCGTTGCGCATCGAGGCTATTCTGTCCTTCCAGCGCGCACGTTCGTCCGCAGTCAGCACATACGGATTCACGTCATCGGCACTGATCTTCTGCCGCGCGAACGGAGGCGGAGCCGTGGGGAACGGCTGCGTCGGCCACGTCTGCTCTCCGGGCATTTCGCTCTTCGGCACAGGACGTTCCTCAATCGGCCACAGAGGCTTGCCCGTCACACGATCGAACACATACAGAAAGCCCTGTTTGGACGATTCGGCCACTGCATCCACGACTTTGCCTTCGTGGCGAACCGCCAGGAGTTGCGGCGCGGCCGTCGCATCGTAGTCCCACAGATCGTGGTGCACCATCTGGAAATGCCAGAGACGTTTTCCGGTACGCGCGTCAAGAGCGATCAGGCAGTTTGCGAACAGATTCGCCCCGATGCGGTCGGCGCCATAGTAATCGTAGGTCGGCGATCCGGTAGGAAAGTACGCGATTCCGCGTTTCTCGTCCAGCGTGATTTCGCCCCAGGTATTGGTCCCTCCGGAGTACTTCCATGCGTCCCGCGGCCAGGTTTCATAACCGAATTCGCCGGGATGCGGAATCGTATGGAAGGTCCACGCCATCTTTCCCGTGATCACGTTGTAGGCGCGAATGTCGCCCGGCGGAGAGAGATACGCCTCGCCGGTCGATGATCCCATGATGATGAGATCCTCAAAGACTCGCCCGGGCGTGTCGGGCTGAATTCGGCTGATGCCGCGCGGATCGCGTCCGAGACCTTCTTTCAGGTTGACCAGCCCGCGATTTCCGAACGTCAGGATTGACTTCCCCGTGCGCGCGTCGATCTCTTCCAGGTAGTTGTTAATCGCGAAGATCAGCCGCTGGTCTTTGCCGTCTTTGCCCTGCCAGAACGCGATCCCCCGAGTCGATAGTCCGGGCAGATGCTCGTGAATCCAGATCTCTTTTCCGCTGGCGGCATCAAGCGCCACCAGGGAGCTGTCCCTCGCGAGCACGTACATCACATTGCCCACGACAATCGGATTGAATAGATAGGAGCGATTGTCGCCGGTGGGATACACCCAGGCCACCTGAAGCTGCTTCACGTTCGACTTGTTGATCTGGTCAAGCGCGCTGTAATGCGAAGAGTCCGGGCCGCCTCCGTAGTCCATCCAGGCTCTGTGGTCCTGCCCGGCCATGCAGGACAATGTCATTCCAAACGCAAACCACAGAGGCGCCGTTTTCATGCTCCCGATGTTATCCGACAACGCGGCTTCGGGCGAATGAACCTGCTATCGGCCTACCGGCGGATAGAGTTTGGATCAACTGAGAATCAGACTATTTCGCTTATCAATCCCGCGCGCATTCGGCGATAAGCCGCTGGTATGTCTCCCGCGCGTGATCGTAAGCTTTCCGCGCTTCGCCCAGATCCGCCATTGCGGTGCGCGGGGCCTTCTGACTCCAGCACTGATTCACTGCGTTCAGGCACCACTCGGCGCTTCTTCGCCAAGCCCGGATCGGCTTGCCGCCGACCACCACAAACACCGGATTCGTATGCGCCGCAGGCAGCACCCGCGCGGCAATCCAACTGCTCTCGCTGACAGGCACATCGAATTCCAGGCGATGGATGGTCCCGTCCGCCACGATGTTCCTGCGCGCAACAACCTTCCCATTCACAACAATCTCCACCGGCGCCTCGCGCGTATCGGCGATCCGCGCACGCTCGATGTCCCAATAAGGCTTCTGATCATAGGGAAGTTTCCGGATCTCGTCGTTCGGCTTTACCGGCAGGTATGCCGCGGCGTTGAGACTGACCTTCACCATACCCGCTGCTGCCAGCTTCGCTTCGCTCCCATCCGTCCCGACCTGAGTCCCGTTTACCTGAAAATCCATAAGGTGCGTCTTACCGTCGGATACATAGCTGCGGCCCGACTGTAATCCGTCCAGCCACGCCTCATAACTCAATGCGCCATTGATCTTTGCATAGGTGCGGCCGATCCCCACACGCCCGTCATAGATGCAGGGGAAATCCGTTTCACCCGCGATCTTCGTCCGGAACCCGACATTTAGCGTGTGGTACCAGATATTGAGTTCCCAGACATAAGGCGTGTCCACCGACGATATGAAATCCACTGTATTCGGGTACGTCACGTCGACGATATATTCGTTGGCGCCGATCCCGTCAAACCCAGGCATCTCATAAGTGGGCAAGTCACGTGTGGCCACCTCCAGTCCCCAGCCCGAGTGCGCGAATCCGACGATCGCGCCCTGAGACTTCGCCCAGCGGAAGATCGGAAGGTCCCAGGTAGGCCAGTCCTCGATTCGTTGGGCGCCGGGATAATCCTGCTGCTTCAGTTTGAGCAGAACGATATGACCCGCATGACTGGAAGGAAATCCCGAAACCTCGAGGTCATAATGCATCAGGTCGCCGGGCCGTGAAAGCGGATCGTCTTTCCCCGAAAAGAACTGCTTCTGGTAGTAATAATCCGGTCCCCAGGTAAGCACCGAACCGACATTGAGCCGCTCTCCCACAATCTGGCGGATCATGTCTTTGGGCTCCACGCCTTCGGCCGGGTTCATGTAGTGCGAGCATCCCGCCGCGTGTACATGATGGTCGCCCGAATACCAGCCATACTTCGCAGGATCAATCCAGCGATCCAGTTGAAACGAGATCTCGTCCGGACCCGCGCCGTTCACCTGGAACTCCTTCGTATGCGGCAGCGACTCCGGACCGCCGTTATATTCGACGGTGTAATAACCTTCCGGCAGACGCACCGTCTCGCCGTCGAAACGATAGATCTGCGGTTGGAAAAAGAGGTCGGGAGCGAGGCGTTTCGATGGCGCCGGATACAGCCGACTCAGTCGATCGTGAATGATGAGACCCGCCATCGCCGGTTGCCCCTTTTCATCCTTGATCCGGAGAGTGATCGGGCGCGCCGGCAGGGCATTGAAGAGGATCGTCACGTCGTTACGAAATCCGATGTCCTGGCTGCCCTGGCCTACGTTGAAGCTGATCTTCGCCGACCGGGGTCCCGCATCGCGGCTATAAATCTCGAGGATTTGGTACTCCAGAGCGAGCCCGGAAAGCCTTCGCCGCATTGGTGGCTTTTGGTAGAGCGAGATGTCCGCCCAACGCTCGGCCGACTCTCGCGGCGATAGAGTCATCGGCGGTTCCGGATTGCCGTTCGATCGCATATATACGCTGCCGCTGTTCGGGCTGACCACCCGCAGTTCCGCCGTCACGTTCCCCTGATTGTTGACCTTCACAAGGAACATGCGTGCGCCGGCCTCCACAAGTTCCGGCTTCGCGGCCCCCTGTTCGACCTTTACCCGACTCTCGGCGTTGATATCCACCACGGCGAGCGCATGCCGGTCCAGGATCGCTTCCAGGGCCGCGACCGCCTCCGCCTCGGAGGCCTTCCCGATGGCCTCGTTGATCTCGGTATGCTCGGCCGCCGGTAACGGCTGGCCGAGATAGTTCAGGGCTTCCTCGAGTTGCCGCACCTGCTGGGCCAGCGGTTGCAGCGGAACCGTCGCGCCTGCGCCGCTCGCGGCCGCAGCCACAAGGGACAGGAAAACCAGACAGATCCTCATGGCAGATCAGCATATCGAAAAAATGGCTCGAACCGCTTCCGGCGTGTCGCCATAACTGCAGGCCAGGCTCGCTAAAATTGAGCGACTGCCCTTATGAAGATTCGGGTTGTCATCGCCGACGACCACGTGATTCTGCGAGACGCTCTGGCGATGATGCTGGAGCGGCACGGCGACTTGCAGGTGGTTGGAATGGCCTCGGACGGGCGCGAGGCCATCCGCGTGGTGGAAGATCTTCGGCCAGACGTCGCCACAATAGATGTCAGCATGCCGGTAATGAACGGGCTGGAAGCTGTACGGGCTCTCAAAAGCGCTGGCGTCGCAACCAGGTTGGTAATTCTCACCATGCACAACGATCCGGCGTTCATGAGGGAAGCGGCTCGCGCGGGCGCGGTTGCCCACTTGCAAAAGTCCGCGGGGCCTGAAGAGTTGATAGAGGCGATCCGCCAGGCGCACCGAGGCGTCCGACTACTTCAGTGCGATGAGGATGAAGCGACTCCTCCTCAGCCGCTGACAGATCGCGAGAAGGAAGTCCTTCAACTGATCGTGGAAGGCAAGACCCGCCGCGAGGTAGCCGCTTCGCTCGGGATCTCCGTGGGCACGGTCAACTCTCATCTGCAGCGCATCCAGAGACGACTGCAGGTATCCACAACGTTCGAACTCATCCGCTGCGCGATCAGGGAAGGCCTTGTGGCCAACTCATTCGGAAATTCTGTGAGGCCCGATCGTTGAGACAGAGATCCCGATGATGCCGAAACAACCTGATCTCTCCATGCCACGCATCCTCATTCTGTACAGCAGCCCCGACGATGAAGCGCGTCTGCGAATTGACAGAGAAGATCGGGCCATTGTGGAAGTCATGCAAAGGCTTCAGATCGAACCATCGGTTCTTCGCCGTTGCCACGCCGCCCGTCTCGCCGACCTCACGAAGGCCCTTGCGGAAGGCGAATGGGATGTTGTTCAGTTCTCGGGACACGGAGACCGGCACGGACTTTACCTGGAAAGCCATGATGATTCCGGCGGAGTGCTCGTGACTGCCGCAAAATTGGCCCGGATTTTAAAGCAGGGCGCCTCGCGTTTGAAAGCGGCGATGTTTCTGTCCTGCTTTTCCTCAGACGTGGCGGATGCGCTCGGCGAAGTCTCCCCATTTCTGATTACAGTGTCCGGGCCGGCCGATGACGCCGGATGCATCGAGTTCGTGTCTGGCTTCTACGAGGGTCTGTTTCGAACAGGCTCGGTCGAACAGGCGTTTCGGGCAGGCCTTATGAGGCTGGATGTGGCGGATCGCAAAGATGGGGTCAAACCGCTGCTTTCCCGCCGCTCGGCGACCCTGCCGGGCCGAAAGATCATTCAGACTTACCCGAATCCTAAATTTGACTCGATACTCGTCGACATAACCGACGCGGAGCCGGACATCGACGTCATCGGCGTCGAGCGCGATTACCTCCTCTTTCTGCTGACGCGCAAGTTGGGCATCCACCGATGGATCTTCGGCGAGGCGCGGCAACGGGCATTCATCTCTATCGGCCCGTACTTTGGCCTCTTCTCGTGGGCCGACGCGGACGACCTGATCAGGTGCCACCAGATCATGCGCCTGCTTCCGGATGTGGACGATGAAACCTGCGAGGAGTGGGCCTTTCTGCTCACTGCTTACAACGACGTATGGTCCACCTCCTACAGAACAGACCCCGTGCCGAACCCGCAGACAGTTCGGCGTGGACATGCCGAGCTGCAGTTCATTTACAGAACCTTCTTCGAGGGTAAAGGAGGCGCATCGCTGCGAAAAGCCGCACCTGAACATTTCAAAGTCGCTCGGGCGAGTCTCAGCGCGAACCTGAATCTGGCGGACTACAAACTTCACGCTGACGATCTCGACGGGGCGGTTCGCTACCTCGAGGTCGCAGTTAGCTCAGTCCATGATCTCGTCGATATTTTGGCTTCCCGGCTATTAGTGCCTGGACGTTCGATTTCTAAAGCAGAGTAGCGGCCGACCCGGCTGCTGCACGGATTTGAAGAGGTCAAGACCGTCCGCGGGGAGTAAAATGTTTTCGACTGGCCTTCGAATCGCCGCCGCAACCATGCACGTTGTCTCCGGAACCGCGCTCGCGCTCAGTATTGTTTCCTGTGCGCTTTACGCCCAGCCGCCGGGAGGCCGCTTCGGGCCGAATCAGGGAGTGCAGTTAGACCTTGAGGGGAAGGGAACGGAGGCCCGCGCGTATTTCCAGAAGGCGATCGATTCCGCCCAAACTCCAGTGGCCAAAGCCAACGCCGAACGCGACATGGCGATGTCGTGGGCGTTCGAAGGCAACTGTAGGAAGACCGGCGAGTACGAACAAATGGTGATCGACTACTGGATCACGCAGGAGAAGGAAGACGCTGGCAGCGCCTTCTACCAGGAAGGCGAGATGGCGGATGAAGCCGCGAGGGTCTGCATCGACGCGGGCGACCTGAACGCGGCCGAGGAGTGGTACAGGAAGGGTTTTGAACTCGGATCGAAGGAGCCGGGGATATCGGCGGATCGAAAAGCGCTCTGGGAGTTTCGTTGGGCGCATGCGCAAGCCAGGATCGCAGCCCGGCGCGGAGATCGTCAGGCGGCGCAGAAACACGTCAATGAGGCTAAGGATGCGCTTGAAAAAATGACGGCGCTGCGCGCGCAGCAACAGGCGTTTTTCCCCTATCTGACCGGATACGTTGCTTTCTATCTGGGCGACTACAAAACCGCCGCGGTCGATCTGGAAAAGGCTCAGAACGATCCCTTCATTCAATGCCTGCTGGGGCAAACGTATGAAAAGCTCGGCGAGAGAGACAAGGCGATGGAACTTTACCGTAAAGCTGCGACGGCTCGCGCGCACAATCCCCCGGCGGCGTATGCAGTCTCGTTCGCGAGGAAGAAGCTCGGCTAACCATCGAAAGCTCAACGCCTGCGTTGTCCGGCTTCTTCTCGCTGCGCTGCTGCTGATTCCAAGCGCTCTTGCCGACAGCAAGAATCAGGTGTTCTCGGACTTCACTACGCCGTTGCCGCTAAAGCCCGGCGACACCCTGATTCTGGGTATCGTAGGTGGCTGGGAGCGCTGGGATGCGCCGCAACGCGCCATCCGCCGCACAGCGCTCGAGCTTAGGGCGTTGGAACTGCGCGGCGTTTGGGTCGAGACCGTTGAGAATCACAAGCTGTACCTGGCGCGGCAACTGGTACTGCAAGCCTTCGACTTTGACAAATCCGGCGAACTGAATAGCAGCGAAAAAGCTGCCGCGAGAATACTTATCTACGGACAGAGCCTCGGCGGCCGCGCAACGCTGCGGTTCTGCCGTTGGCTGGACGACCTGGGCATCCAGGTACGCCTTGCCGTCGTCGTTGACGCCTGGGGACGCGACCCATACACTGTGCCGCCCAACGTCGCCGTGTCGGCCAATCTGTATCAGCGGGATCTCGGTTTCATCAAAGGCGCCCCGAAAATTGCCGCCGTCGACCCGCATCGCACGCAAGTTCTGGGGAACTGGCGATACGGATATGGCGGCCGCAATGTGGACATGCCGGGCGAACCGGGGATTCGGCGATGGTTTCTGGGTGCGCACCTAAAGATGGAGTACGATCCGGAACCGTGGCAGCGTGTGCGGGAATTGCTTCGCTCGGCCGCACAGGAGTGAACGCACGCCGCTCACATGCCCGTCTGATACAGTGTCTGTCTCCAAAAGAGAGGTCATATGGATCAAACCAGGCTGCAACAGGCTCTTTCTCTTGGCGTGGCCAAAGCAAAGGCTGTCATTGCGCAGCGGAAAGACGCAGACGAGCGAAGAGCATTGGCTCTCGCGCGCCTGAAGGGCGAGGCGCTGTTAGGGGAAACTCGCGGCCTGCTACGCTTGCAGTCCCGCGTCGTCGGGGCTGCCCCGCTTGCGGCGGGAGACCCGCATTCGGAAAGCGCCGGCTTCCTGGTAGCTTTGGGCGACTCCTGGTTCGACTATCCTGTCCACGACGTTCTCACTAAGTTGCACGACGACTTCGGTTACAACATTGAATCTACAGCCCACCGTGGCGACCCCGTCGAACTCATGGCGTATGGTGATGGCCAGGTGTCGGGATTGGGCCGCATGTTTCAAAAGATCGCGGCGCAGGGAGCGACCCCTAAAGCTGTTTTGATGTCGGGCGGGGGAGACGATATCGCCGGCGTCGAGTTTGGCATGCTCCTCAACAGCAAGCTCTCACCCATTACTGGTTGGAACAAAGACGTCTTACAGGGCGTCATACTCGACCGAATTGAGACCGCGTACGTCACCTTGTTCGCTGCGATCGATGCTCTCTCAAACGAGTTCGCAGGTAAGCAGTTGCCCATTTTGGTCCATGGTTACGATTACCCCGTTCCCGACGGCCGCGGCTTTCTCGGCGGGTTCTGGTTTCTGCCCGGCCCATGGCTGCAGCCGGGCTTCCGCGAAAAGCACTTCGACGACTTGCAAACTTGTACCGACTTAATGAAAGAAGCGATCGACGATTTCAATTCCATGCTGGAAACCGTGGTGGCCGAGTCCACGTTCCAGAACGTGAAGTACGTCGATCTGCGTGGAACGCTATCCAATTTGCTGACCGAGGATGCATACAAAGCGTGGTGGGCGAATGAGCTTCACCCGACGGACGATGGCTTTCGCGCTGTCGCGGCGAAGTTCGATGCGATTTTACGAACCATACCGTAATAAGGCGTGGGGGCTAGTTCCTAAAGCGCCCTGTGAGATACCTGTCGGCTACTTCGCCATGCTCAAGGCCATCGCCGCCCAACTGGACCCTGCAGCCGAAATCCACTGGTCGTAACCGTGTGGAAAACCCGATTCAAAGTAAGGTTGAAACGTCATCGCCCGTGATTTGACATACCAGGATCCGTCCTCCTGCTGGGTACGCAGCAGGTAATCAACGCCGCGCCGGAATGCGGGATCGGTCATGGGCGCGCCCGCGGTACGCATGGCGACAAGCGCTTCGCCGGTCGTATAAGCGCTTGACTCCATCAACTCGAGGTCAGACCAGCCGCCATCGGGCTTCTGATGCGCGACGAGTTCGCTCAGAGCCTTCTGAGCTTCGGCTTTATTGCCAGCCCAGGCGAGACCCATCACCCGATAGAGACGGTCCTGATTATCGCGCGACTTAACCGCCGCAAGCCACGCGCTCGCTCTGGCAATCGCCTGCGTATACGCGGCATGGTCGACCTGAGGCGCATAAAGCTGAAGCGCGCGCAGGGCCACCGTCGTCTGTCCAACATAATCCGAGCAAATAGGAGGGCGGCCATCTCCCGATGGGTAAGGCCAATGGCCATCGGGCATCTGGCGGTCGAGGATATACATGGCCGCGGCATCGGTATTGAGGTCGGGCTTATAGTGTTCGGCGTCGAGACCAATGAGGATATTGGCGGCTACGAACGCGCCGAAGTAATCGCCGGTTGACATGAACCCCTGACGAAGGTCATCACGCAGCTGTTGGAGCCCAAACACATTGGCTTTGACCTGCTCACCCGCAATCTTTTCATCGACAGTGAATCCAGCTTTGCGCGCGTAACCGACCGCCATGGCGGCGAAGCTGTTGTTGTGGCATGAAGCGCACGCGGCTTTGGGGATAAATCCGGCGTCCGCCTTCTGGATCAGCGGCAGGCTGGTTTGAATGGCGCTCGCCAGGGTGTTTTCGCGACGCGGTCTGAGCGTGGCGGTCGGGTGCGCGGTCGTTTTCGCGCCGGATTTTATAAGGAAGTCGACGATGGGAGTGTCGCCGTGAAGTTTCGCGATGTCAAGAACCGACAGACCCGTGTCGCCGCCCTTGTTATGGCGATCGATGGCATTAACATCCGCGCCGCGCTCGACGAGGAGCTTCACTTCTTCCAGCGGAAGCAGATCGGACGCCGCGGCATAGATCAGCGCAGTGCGTCCGAGCGGGTCATAGAAGTTAACATCAGCCCCGCGATCGAGCATGAGGCGCACGGCCTCGAGGTCGCCGATCTGAGCGATGTCGGCGAGCGCCAGTGACGCTGCGTCCTTATCGATCGGATGCTCGGCCATAAGCCGGAGGCACTTCGAGCAGCCGACGTCAACGGCATTCGCGATTGCGAGGTCTTTGGTGGCTTTGACATCGGCGCCCTTTAAGAGAAGTAGTTCGACGATGGCTGGGTCGGCGGAGAGCGCTGCCTCGGTCAAAGGCGAGTATTCGGTCGTGGGATGCGCGTTGGGGTTGGGATTCGCGCCGTGATCGAGCAGAAGCTTTACGACAGCCACGTTGCCCGGCTTCCTCGCGGCGACGATCAAAGGCGTGTGCATATCGTTGGAGCGCGCGTTGACGTCGGCATGATGGTTGAGAAGCACGCGGGTTTTGGCGAGATCGGTTGCGGCCCACATGAGCGCCGTGGCGCCCGCGTCGTTTTTGGCGTTGGGGTCGGCGCCTTTTTGAATCAGCCTCTCGATTCGGTCGGCGTTGCCGTAAATCACCGCGTACATGAAGGGCGTCGAGCCTTCAGGGCCGCGCGCGTTGAGAAGTTTGGGATCCGCGGCGATAGCCTTATCGAAGGCCGCAAAATCGCCCCCGCGAAGAGTTTCCACGATGGCCACGGCTTTGGGGTTCAGCGGGGGGCGGTCGGTTTCATTGGCGAGCGAGTCGGGCCAGTCGGCGCCCTGTTCGATCCAGGCTTTCAGGATTTCAATCTGTTCCGGCTTGAGGGCTCCGGTGGGAGGCATTTGCGTCCCGTACGCGGAACTGGTAATGCGATGAAAAAGAAAGCTGTTTTCGCTGGAGCCGGGAACAACGCCGCGGCGGCCCAGGACAATACTCCTGCGGTCTACACGGAAGCCGCTGAGTTGCTGTGTGGGGCCATGGCAGCCAACGCAGTTCTGGCGGAAGATGGGCTGGACATCGCGGGCGAAGTCGATCTTAGCGGTCGTTTCGGCGGAGAGAAGCGGGGACAAAAGCAGCGCGCTGACGCAAGCTGCAAGCGAGGGTCTGTTCATTTGATAGGTGTCCCGTCAATTAGTAGTGGAACTCACGGCGCAAAAGTTTCATACGCTGTCGTAGCCAGATGGCCAGTGATTTCTGTCGCCTGCTAGGCTGACGGTCATGCTGTTCCGAGCCGGGCTGGCATTCTCCACGGCAGCTCTGGTGTTCGCCCAGCCGCCTCGCGCCTTTGAGGTCGCGTCGGTGAAACCATCACACAGGCGGACTGTAAGCGCTGATGGGCAAAAGGGCCTTGGTTCGCCACCCACCCCGACTTTCGAAGTGGATCATCTCACCTTCCGCGCACGAAGCCTGAACCTTTTCGCATTGATCATTGAGGCTTACGGTCTGAAGTACTGCAGGCCCCTGGGCGACGCCTGCCCGATGCTTTCGGGTGGCCCGGCGTGGCTTACGAAGGACGGCTTCGACATCGATGCCAGGATGCCTTCCGGCTCCGTCGAGTACGACACGATTCAGTTGAGAAACGGGAACGCTCAACAATTGCAGGAGATGTTGCGCCGTCTTCTCGCCGATCGTTTCATGCTGAAGGCGCACCCTGAAAAGCGGCAACTTCCGGTTTATGCCTTCACTGTTGCCGATGGCGGTATCCGGATGAAGCCTGCGATCGGGGGTTCAACGCCGTCAGTTATTTTTAAGCCGATCACGCCACGGGGTGGTTCAATGGCCACTCAGCTGATCTCGGTCAACTCAACAGTACAGGAAATCGCCGACCTTTACGCGAAATTCATGGACCGCCCGGTGGTCGATATGACCGGCCTCACAGGCCGCTTCGATTTCACGGTGCAATTCGATGTTGACCCGGATGCATCAGGACCATTCGGCGCTGTCACCTCTAATACGCTTTTCGGCGCGTTTGAAAAACAAGCGGGATTGAAGCTGCGCGCCACGCGAGGGCCGGTCAACGTGTTGATTATCAATAGCGTGGCACGCCCGGCGGCAAACTAGGCTGATCGACACAAATAGGCAATAGTTCGGCAGGATTGGAATACCCGTTCCGCGCCAAAATAGTGATATCTTTCCGACAGGACAATAAGCGGGTTCAGGAGCGCGGCGCGGGAAGTGGCGCAGCAGCTTCAAGGAGTGTGCATGGCAACTAAGGACAAGCTGGCGACAGGCATCAACGTTAATCGTCGAAACTTTCTGAAATCGGCCGGCGCTGCCGGGTTGGCCGAAACGATAGTCACTCACGGCGAGGCCGCGGCGCAGACCGGGCCAGCGGCGGTTGGCCCCGGCGACACGCCCGTCCGGCTGAACGTAAACGGCAAAAACATCGATCTCATGATTGAGCCGAGAGTCACGTTGCTCGATGCTCTTCGCACACGTGCGAATCTGACGGGTAACAAGCGCGGATGCGACCGGGGCGCGTGCGGGGCCTGCACAATGCTGGTGGACGGCCACACCGTCTATTCCTGTTCGACTCTCGCCATCGAAGTACAGGGCAAACAGATTCGAACCGTTGACGGGCTCGCCAACGGGACTGAACTGCACCCAGTACAGCAGGCATTCTGTGACAAAGACGCCCTGATGTGCGGCTTCTGCACGCCGGGGTTCATCATGGCGAGCGTCGGGCTGCTCGAAAAACATCCCAACCCGTCGCCGGAACAGATCAAGAAGGGACTGGACGGCAATATCTGCCGCTGCGGCACTTTTGCCCGCATCTTCGAAGCCGTCTCCAGCGTGAAAGGAGTGCCACGTGGCTAACGAAGATTTCAGCTGGCCAGCCAGCCCGTCTGTAATCGGTACGAGCGTCAAACGCCTCGATGGCCCCGACAAAGTCACTGGCCGCGCGAAGTATACCTTCGATATCGCCCGGCCCGGAATGCTGTACGGGCGTATCGTGCGCTCCCCGTATCCACACGCGCGGGTTGTCTCGGTAGACATATCCGCGGCGCAAAGAATGCCCGGCGTCAAAGCGGCGCTGGTCTGGCGTGATCCCGCCAATTCGCAGAACGATAAGGTGATGTTTCAGGGCGATGAAGTCGCAGGCGTCGCGGCGGACACGGAAGAACACGCCATCGACGCAGCGCGGGCGATTAAAGTTCAGTACGAAGTTCTCCCCCATGTGACGTTGGTGGAAAAGGCTTTGTCCGGCGCCGCCCCGGAGGTTTTCACCGGGGGCAATGTGAAGCCTGCGCAGCCGCAGAAGAGCGGAGACCTCGAGGCCGGCTTCCAGGCCGCGGCGCACACGATCGAGGCCACCTATTCGACGCAGGTCATCACCCATACGTGTCTTGAGTCGCATGGCACGGTATGTGAATGGAGTGGCGACAAACTGACCGCGTGGATCTCCACCCAGGGAATCAATGGAGCGCGTGAGAATTTCGCCAGCGCGCTGAGCATCCCGCAGGCTAACGTCCGGGTGATTTGCCAGTATATGGGCGGCGGCTTCGGCAGCAAAGCGTTAAGCGTGGGAGCCGAAGGCCTGATCTGTGCGAAGCTCGCCAAAGCCGCCAACGCCCCGGTCAAGCTGATGCTCGACCGTAAAGAGGAACATCTGGCGACCGGTAACCGCCCGTCGGCGGCGTCGAAAGTCAAAGCAGGAGTATCGGCCGATGGCCTCATCACCGCTATCAATGCCGAGACTTGGGGAACGGGTGGCGCGGGCGCCACTGCCGGATTCCCCATGCCCTACATCTATCAGATTCCCAATCGCCAGCGGACCCACAAAGACGTCTTCATTAATGCGGCCCAGCAGCGGCCCATGCGCGCGCCGGGTCATCCGCAGGGCTCGTTCAACACTGAAATCATGATGGACGAACTCGCGGACAAGGTGAAGATGGATCCGGTCGAGTTTCGGATCAAAAATCTGCCTCCCGAAGCGCCGAACGCAATGTGGCGCAGCTACCTGCGGGAGGGCGCGACTGAATTCGGATGGTCTCGCCGGCATCCTACAGGCGATCGTACTTCCTCTCCGGTCAAGACCGGGATGGGAGTCTCGATCAACACATGGGGCGGAGGCGGCAGAGGCCCTGCGCCTGCCCACTGCGAGATCGCATCGGACGGCGGGGTCGTGATGCGCCTGGGAACTCAGGACCTCGGAACCGGTACGCGAACGCTCGTCGCCATAGTTACGGCGGATTCGCTCGGACTGCAGCCGAATCAGGTCCGGCCTGAAATCGGGGACACGCTTTACGGCGTGAGCGGGACCTCCGGCGGCAGCACGACAGCCGCGAGTATCAGCCCCGGCATTCGCGTTGCGGCAGTGAAGGCGCTCGACACTCTGAAGGAGAAGGTCGCTCCGGCGCTGGGCGTCGACGCCGCATCGCTTGTCGCTCAGGGAGGACGCATTCAGGTCAAAGACGACCCTGCGAAGGGCTTGTCATGGGCCGACGCCTGCAAACATATCGGACCGCAGCCCATCGTCGCGGATGGCGACTGGCGGCCTGGAATGTCCTCCAACACTACCAGCGGCGCGCAGTTCGCCGAAGTTGCGGTTGACGTCGAAACCGGAATCGTGAAAGTCACTCGCGTCCTGGTTGTGCAGGACTGCGGTTTAGTGATCAGCCGCCTCACCGCGGAAAGTCAGTGCTATGGCGGCGTCATTGGATCGCTGAACTTCGCGCTCTTCGAGGATCGAATTCTCGACCGTAACACCGGGCAGATGGTGAACCCGAATATGGAGTGGTATCTGCTTGCGGGCATGTCCGACATTCCGCGCATCGACATACGGCTTAAGAACCAGCCGGAGCGCGGCGTCGTCGGATTGGGCGAACCGCCGACCGTTTCCACCGCAGCCGCGATCGCCCTCGCGGTTCGCAATGCGATCGGCGTGACGGTGCGAAGCCTGCCTCTCACGCCTGCGCGGATTCTGGCGTCACTGGCGGAGCAAAAGGCGTAATCAGGAGGTTTTGTGAAAGCATTCGCTTACGTTAATCCGACCAACGAAAAAGAGGCGGTAGCAGCGCTCTCCCCGCAATTCGAACAAGCGTTGCCGATCGGCGGCGGCCAGGACCTTCTGGCGCGGATGAAGGACTACGTCACCCAGCCTGATCGGCTTGTCAATGTGAAAAGCGCGCTCGAATCCACCGTCACGCCTTTGAACGGTGGACTGCGCATCGGCGCCGCCATGAAGATGGTTGACGTTGCCGAACACGCGGAAATCGCCCGCATGTACCCGGCCATCAGCGCCGCAGCGATCGAAGTGGGGACGCCGCAGATTCGGAACCAGGCGACGGTGGGCGGCAACCTGAACCAGCGGCCTCGCTGCTGGTACTTCCGGAATGAAGAGTTCGTCTGCCTGAAAAAAGGCGGGAACACGTGCTTCTCCATTACGGGCGAGAACCAGTTCCACGCCATCCTCGGCGGAGGGCCCAGTTTTATCGTGCATCCCTCGAGCCTTGCGGTTCCGATGGTGGCTTACGGGGCCACGTTCCGCCTCGTCGGCCCGAAGGGCGAGCGGATGGTTCCGGCGTCCGATTACTTCACGCCTCCCAGCAAGAACGTCCGTGTCGAGAACGTGCTTGCGCCAGACGAACTGCTGACGCATGTCATTCTGCCGCCACCAGGCAATATGAAGAGCGGGCATTACGAGGTGCGTTACAAGGCTTCGCACGACTGGCCGATCGCGTTCGCGACTGTACTGGTGAATCTCAGAGGTTCGACCGTACAGGATGCGCGCGTGGTGATGGGCGCGGTTGCGCCGATTCCGTGGCGATCGCGTCCGGCAGAGCAAGCTCTTGCGGGAAAAACGATCACGGAAGCCACGGCTGCTGCAGCCGCCGACGCGGCGTTGCGCGATGCGCATCCCCTCGGCCAGAACGCTTACAAAATTGATGTCGCTAAGGTCGCGGTGAAACGCGCCATTCTGCGTGCCGCCGGAATCGCGGTAGCCTGATTCGCTGAAGAGGAGACGATATGCTGACGCTGATTTCGCCAAAAATCAATCTGGGTGTGCATTGCGCCAAGCTCCGTACCAAGGGCATGTATCTTAATGCGGTCGTGGACCCCGATGAAGCAACGTTCTACGACCCCTATGACTGTTCAGCGTACTGGTGCGTGACGACGCAAACTGGCTTTGGCCCCGATGGTCAGCCCGTTCGCGCCGATCTGTGCCAGGGCGAACGCGGCTGTTGCAAACTCTGAGTTGCCGCGCTTCGCGCTTTTAGGCAAATCTGCCCCGATTCCGCAACTGCAGCGGATCTCGTCGCCAAAGCTGACGCCGATGGTCGAATCGTCCGTTGTGAGTTCTCCCGGACTTTGACCGGCACACCTCCTTTCGGAATAATTTCTCTCTCTCTCAGCCTTGACATTCTCGGCATAGTCGTTCAATCTATGCCTAGAGTAAACAGGTATGCGAGAACAGGAATCACGCGACCTTTTCCCGGCGCTCTCGAAATGATGGTCCTGCAGTGTCTCCGCCGCGAGCCCATGCACGGCTATCGGCTCGCACAGACTATAGGTCAAAACTCAGATGATCTCCTTCAGGTTGAGGAAGGCTCGCTCTATCCGGCGTTGCAACGCATGCTGAAGGCAGGCTGGCTTTCGGCTGAATGGGGAGTCTCCGCAAGCAACCGGCGCGTCCGCGTGGACCGGATTACGCCGGAGGGACGGAAAAGGTTAGAGGGAGAAGTCTCCCGCTTCGGCCGGATGATCGAGGGTATCAGCCGCGTGATGAAACCGGTGCGTCCATGAAATGGCTCTTCGACGTCTTCCGCACGCGGCGTATGCGGCGCGAACTGAGCGAGGAACTCAGCTCGCATATCGAACAAAAGATTTCTGATCTGATCGAAGCCGGAATACCGGAAGCGGAAGCGCGGGCTGCCGCCATCCGCGAATTCGGCAATTTCGCTGTGATTGCCGAGGATGCGCGGTCCGTCTGGGGCTGGATCTGGTTCGAACGGCTCGTTCAGGACGTGCGCCTCGCGCTGTTTCAGATGGCGAAGCATCCCGGTTTCACGGCCATCGCAGCGCTCTCGATTTCGCTGGGAATCGGAGTGAATGCCGTGGCGTTCAGCGTTCTGCACAAAGTCCTGCTGCAGCCATTGCCTTTTCCCGAATCGGAACGGCTCGTGAGAGTATTGACTGTTCCTCCCGGTCATCCGGAATATTACGATCACGCCGCTGTACCGGATTATGTGGCCTGGCGCGACCAGAACCGCGTGTTCGATCTCATCGCCGCGATCAACGATGTGGACCGCGACCTTGGCGCGGAAACGAACGGTATGGCCGCGCAAAAAGTGGACGGTCAGATGGTAAGCGCCTCGCTTTTTGATCTCACGGGAATGCGGCCCGTTTTGGGTCGAGCCTTCACATCGGAAGAAGACCAAATGGATAAAGCGGCGTCAGTCGTCGTGATCAGTCATCGGCTTTGGCTGGCTCGTTACGGCGGCGACCCCGGCGTGCTGGGGCGAAAGATCCACATGGATGGCGCGCCCTTCACGATCATCGGCGTGGCGCCGAGGGGCTACAACGTGTTCAACGAAGAGGCGGACTTCTGGGCTCCCATTCCCTTTCGCCATTTCCAGCTTCAGGGCGCATCCCGATACATCTTCACCGTGGCGCGACTAGAGCCGGGGGTCACCGTGAGACAGGCGCAGGCGCAAATGGAATCGGTTGCGAATCAGTTGGCGGCCAGGCTGCCGGCGCATGCGAAAGGATGGGGCGTGCGGGTGGACCCTCTGCGCGAAGCGGAACTGGGCGGATTTCGGGAGCCGCTGCTGATGTTTCAAATCGCCGCAGCGCTGGTTTTGTTGATTGCCTGCGCGAACGTCATGGGGTTGTTGCTCTCGCGGTCTGCATCGCGGCGTGTCGAGGTGGCCATACGAGCCGCGCTGGGCGCGGGCCGCTGGCGCATTTTCCGCCAGTACCTGACGGAAAGCCTGATGCTGGCGATCATCGGATGCGTCGGGGGGATAGCGCTCGCAAAAGGAGGCATTCGTTTCCTGGTGGCGGAGAGTCCGGCGTGGCTGCCCAATCTGCACGACATCGCCGTCGATAGAACCGTTCTTGCCTTCGCTATTGTCTTATCAACCCTGACTGGCGTCCTGTTCGGCGCCCTCCCGTCTCTGCGGGCGGCCCGCTGCGACGCGTCGGACTTCCTGAAAACGGCAGGGCGCGGTTCCTCTGAAGATTTCAGTACGCAGCGTCTCCGAACTGTTCTCGTGATTGCGCAGATTGCGCTGTCCGTGGTGTTACTCGCAGGCGCCGGTCTGATGGTCAAGACGTTCTACCGGCTACTGGCGGTGGACCCCGGGTTCGATACTCGGGGTCTTATTACGTTCCGATTCCGCCTGCCGCGAGATCCTTACGTGAAGCCGACTGGCGGGACGTGGAACGGGTTTCCTTTGCAGGAAGTGAGTCCGGCAGCGGCCGCTACATTTAACCGCGTCGCAGATCGGTTGCGAGCCGTTCCCGGCATTCTCTCGGCTACCGCTGTAAGCGACCCGCCCTACAGCCGCGGTTTGGAGGTCGATTTCACGATTGAAGGCAGGCCTGTCGTGGACCAAACGGGCGGGGGCAATATGACAGCGACGGCATTCTTTGTCGAGCGCGCGTACTTCCGGACTCTGCGGGCTTCAATGATCGCCGGGCGGGATTTCAGCGAATTCGACACAGCCGCGTCAGCTCCCACGGTAATTGTCAACGAAGCTATGGCGAAGCGCTATTGGCCCAACGAGAACCCGGTCGGCAGGAAAATGACCGTTGTCCTGGGAAAGGATGACCAGCCACGCGAAATTGTGGGCATCGTAAGCAATATGCGCGAGTCGCACTTTCAGGACCTGCCAGACCCGGCGGTCTACATCCTGGACAGTCAGCAACCTGTGCTCGTCAGAGGAGCGTACAGTCCACACCGGCGGCTGATGACCTTCGTTCTGCGTATCGGGAATGAGCCGGCGAGCGTTCTCACAGCCGTGCGGCGCGCCGTCGCCGAGATCGCTCCCGAGGTTCCGATCGCTGAAATGCGCTCCGTAGACGATTATGCCGGCGACGAACTGAAGTGGCGAAGGTACTACCTGATCCTGCTGGCCATTTTCGCGGGCATCGCGACACTGCTTGCCGGTATCGGAATCTACGGGGTGATCGCGTATTCGGTTCAGGCGCGAAGGCAGGAATTCGGAGTTCGGATCGCGCTGGGCGCATCCGGACGACGGATCGTTCTGATGTTGGGAAGGCAGACGGTCTTAATGCTTCTGGCGGGTTTGGCCTGTGGACTGGCCGGCGCGTCGGTTCTTACCCGATTTATTGCATCCCAACTATGGGGCGTAACGGCTACTGATGTTCCGACATTCACGGCTGTCGTTTGTCTGCTGACGGTAACGTCGTTCGCGGCATCATGGATTCCCGTCCGGCGCGTGCTTCGGCTCGATCCCAACACCGCGCTTCGATACGAATGAGTGTGGCGCGTTCGATGCTAATGTAGCTGCTTCAAGGCGCAACAGCCGCTGTTACTGATTCAATAACGGAATGTCTTTCACCGGCGGAGGAGCAGGAATCGTTTTCAGGAACGCGTAGATATCATCGATCTGCGCGTCAGAAAGCACTTTGGCTGCATAGGGAGGCATCGAGCCGCTGGGATGGCGTATATACAGTCTTATCGCCTCCACAGGAATTCTCGGCGGAGCGAGCCGTGGACCATAGGAGCCGACAGGCGCCGCCGATCCTCCCTGGCCCTGCAGTCCGTGGCATTCGTAGCAGCCGTCGGCGGCGAATAGCTTCTTCCCGTTCTCGGCGTTACCAGCCTTGGCGCCAGAAGATTGCGCAAGAACAGATAACCCGGAAAGCGCCAGCATAAGTGACAGTCCTGCGATGAGCGGCCTATCCATGGCGTCCTATCGAGGCTGAGTCACCACATCGATCAACACGGGGTCACCCCTCTTCACGGTCTCAATACCCCGGCGCAACGCCGGCGCTAAGTCCTCGGGCTTCTCAATGGGGCCGATGCCCATCATGCCCATGCTCTGCGCCAGTCTCGCGTAGTCAATGGGCGGGTCCTCGAGATGAGTACCGATATTTGATCGCGTGATGCCGCGGTTATGCTGGTTGGCGACGATCTGTACTTCCATCTGTTCCTGATGGTACGCGCGATTGTTGTGCATCACAGTCAAAAGAGGAATCCTGTGATGCGCTGCGGTCCACAACACTCCCGGAGCATACATCAGGTCGCCGTCGGTCTGAATGTTGACCGTCAGGCGTCCATACTTCTTATTCGCCAGAGCGACGCCCACCGCCGCAGGAGCGCCATATCCCATCCCCGCGCCGCCCGACCCGCCGACGTGCCGGTAGGGTTTGTCAAAGTCCCACAGGCGTAACGGCCAGTTGCTGAAAAATGGCACGTTTGCCGGAGAAGCAAAACACCAGTCCTCATTCCTGATCTGCGCCCAGACTTCGGAGCAAAGCCGGGCCACGCTTATGGGTTGGGCGTCCCAGGCATACGACGCATCAAGGCGGGCCTTGGCCAGCATGGCTGTGTGCTGCTCAGCCACTTTGGAGCCCCGCGCCTCAAACAGCCGTTTTTTGTCACTCGTCATCTGCCGCCGTACGGCTTCGACTAGCGAAGGCAGAGTGGCCTCGGCATCCGCCGCGATGTCGAGATCCAATGCCTGGTAGCGCTGGAACTCCTGATAATTGCTTTTCGCCAGGCGATCACCCGCTGAGATGGATGCCAGCTTCGCTTGTGTTATCGGCCGGGTCGCGTACTCCAGTTGACCGCTGATGTTATTGACCAACCCGTAGAAATCGGGGACTTCGAGGCCCAGAACCAGGTCACTGCTCTCGACTACCTTCCTCCCGTTTCCGGAAAGGTTCAGCGAATGGCGGCTCGGAAAATTCATCCGTGCGCCGGTGTCGATCACTGGCGCCTGTAACAGCTCTGCGAGTTCGATCAGGCGCCCCATACCAGCATGAGTTCGCGCGAAGCGCCCGGCGGCAATGACGGGCGATTGCGCCGCGATCAACACCCGGGCAAGGTCATTCACTGACGCAGGGTCGCCCGCGGGCGGCGATGGCAGAGTCAGCTTCGGAATGGGCGGGTCGGTTCTGCCCGCTACGGGAACTTCGGAGAGTTCCGCGTCAGCGACTAGAACGACGGGCGCGTACGGCGGCGTCAGCGCGGCCTTATAGGCCCGAACAGCGGACTCAGCGAACTGCGGAAGCGAAACCGGCGCATCGTCGAACTTGGTGAAGTCTCGGACCAGGGCGGCGGCGTCCTGTACGCTGTGCAGCCAGTCGATATTGGATCGACGAGTCGCGGCGTTCAGATTATTGCCGAGCACGATGAAGACAGGAACACGGTCGCAAAAGGCGTTGTACACGGCCATGGACGCGTGCTGCAGGCCGACTGTGCCGTGCGCGAAGATCAGCATCGGCCTGCCTTCGACTTTGAAATATCCGTGGCCGATGGCGACAGAGGACTCTTCGTGGCAGCATGTGAGGAACTCGGGCTTCGAATTTCCGCCGTAATTGATCACCGACTCGTGAATCGCCCGAAAGGCGGAGCCCGGATTCGCGCACAGATAGTCGAAGCCGAGCGATTTGAATACGTCGATCATGAAATCCGCGCCTGGACGCTCGGTCGTCTGGACTTCGACCTTCGAATCGGCGGGTTCCTGGACATCGGGGGTGTCGGCATTCGCCTGGGCAGAAGGCACAGCGGCAGCCATAGCCGCTACCGAGGTGACCGCACTCGATAGGAAGCTGCGGCGACCGACAGAAGGATTGTCAGGTGTGGACATAGCGGATCGTAGGCATGGGATTTTCCCACAAAAACAGACCAGGCTCAATGCCTGATCAACATCCGGCGTTTACCCCTGGCGTTCGAGCCAGTCTATACGGTTGCCTGCATCCAGAACTTCAATTGCGCCGTCTTGATATTCCCGTTCGCGTCGAAGTACCAACTCAGCCAATCATCGGGTTTTGTCTTCAGGTGAACGTCAACGGCGCTTCCGTTATTGACCGTCCAGCGCCACGCAAAATGGTCGTAGACGTCCAGCACGTGCGTCGCATACGCCATCGCCAGCTTTTTGTTTCCCTCGATCATCAAAAGGTTCTCGTCATTGTTGTACGAGGCCTGGTAGCCGAGGTTATGGCTTCCGGTTACCACCACGCAGTCGTCTGCGAACGGATCGATCACAACAATCTTGTCATGCGTGATCGCAAATCCAGCCTTCAGAAGTTCTTTCTGCCAACCCTCCGGAACGGTTTTATCCAGCGCGTTCGCCGAGATCACTCGGGGATCCTGAGGCGCCGGCGGGTTCTTGACGCCCTTCTGCTTCTTCGGGGGAGCTGTGCCTCTTAGGTCGTAGAAAAAGTTTCCGGCCGCCTCCGGCGAGGTGACGCAGCCACGGACAAACAGGTCCTTGTTTTGCTTCTGCGCCGCGGCCGCGAACTCAGTGATGCTCGGCGTCCCGGGAATGAATGCCAGAAACAACACGGCATTTTTGGCGGCCATCACGCGGTCGCTCAAATCCTTCATATCCATCGGGAAGGCTTCGGTCTTCGTCTTGCTCCTGCTGCGCGCCTTCGCCGTGTTCGGCGAGAAGTAGCTTGTCAAAGTGCTCGCCTCGTCAGTTCCTTTATCGAGAGCTAAAGCCTTTGCCGTGCTGTTGAACTTCCGCAACGTCGCGCCCTGAAACGGGCCGCCTGCCGCATGCGATTTCTCGTCCGCCTGCAGTTTCTTCCAGTACGCCATGTACCGCGCCGCCACGCCTTGATCTTCAATCACGATGGAATTATTGGTCTGCGCGCACATCCCTGTGTCAGTCCAGTTGCAGGAGCCGGTCAGTACCGCCTGGGGCGTGCCCTGGTCATCTACGTAGATCAGGAACTTGTTGTGCGCAATGTGGCCGATCGCCGGTTGCCGGTAAAGCAGCGATGCTTCCGACTTATCGAGCCTCCCCTCTGAGTCGTCGTTCTCGCCCGGTTTCTCCTCCGATCCCCCTTTCTCGGGCTTGCTGACAATGTTGGCGAGCACGATATTCAGCTTGTTTCCAATGTCGACGAGTGATTGCAGCAACTCGACGTCCGTCAGTTCGTATAGGGCCGCGTAAATAGAGCCGCTGGTCTTCGCCCGCGCGACAAAGCCTGTCAGTGTCGCGAGAATGTCGCCAGCCAGGTCTTTCCGTAGTTGATTTCCCTCAATCGCTATCGCCTCCAGGAGGCTGCTCGCGCTTGCGTTGCCTTTCAATGCCTTTGATACATGCTGGGTCGAAATCAGGCCCCGGTTAAAAATGGCGCTTACGCTTGTCGAACACGCCCCGGAGATAGTGACCTCGTTCGTGGTCAGAATGGGCAACGAGGTCATCGGCTTCAGCGCATCGGGCGCTCCTTCAAGCGGTACGACCTTATAGCGAAACGTGTAGCTGCCGGTCTTGTCGCCCACCAGACGGGCATACACATCCTTCCAGTAAAACTTCTGAATTGGGAACTGGACCGTTGTCTGCCCATTCTTTATGGACTCCCCCGGAAATACCGCGTGACTCGGCAGCGGCGTCTCTTTCCCTTTCGAGTCGATGCGATAGAGTGCGAACCCCATGCATCCTTCAGGTTTGGCCCCGTAGCTCCAGGCGATGGTGGCGACGTCGTTATTGGCAAATGCTACAGCGTTCCGCATGCACTGTCCCTCGGGTTGTGGCAGTTAGCCCGTGAGACATGATACCCCGACATGCAACGATTTCATCGCACATTTCCGCAAAAAGGCCCCTTTTCACCTTGCAATATTCTGAGTGCCGGAAATTCCGAAGATTCAGGCGATGTTTTGTTGACCGGGATGTAACAAAACCCGGGGTTGCGCACTGATACGAGTGGCGCGCCAATGCAAATGGGTTTCAGCGATTTCCGTTTTCGACCTTTAGCTTGGGCTCCTGTGTTTCTCCGAATTATGGATGCGATTGGAGAGCAAATCCTTCGCTTTCTCCAGTTCCTTACGCTGCTTCTCCGGCAATTGCTTCCCAGCGCGGTTGATATAGAAGGTCAGCATCCGTAGTCCCGATGTGGGTCCTTTCGGCGAAACCTTCTTGCTGGCCAGAGACCGCGCAATGGCGGATGCGCTCCGGGTAAAGAGTCCCTCGGGCGGCTTCGTCGAGTTGGTCGTCACGCCCGCGCTCCATTTTTTCCGCGCGGTTCCCGATTTCTTTCGTGCAGCTTTCATCCTGTTCTTCCATCCGTTGTCACAAATTGTCCGAGCCGGTTGAATGCCAGACAACCCGCGCGACCGTTGTCCTTCTAACGTCCAATCGGCAGGACGAATCGTTGTATCCTGAGCAGCGCTATGACATTGCGGCGAATTGCAGGGCTTGTCGGAGGATTTTGCGGGATACTTCTGATCTCCGGGGCAGCCGTGGTTCTTGGACAACAGGCCAAGAGGGTTGACGACCGGGCCCTGAAGGGCGCGGGGAAAGACACGGAATGGCTGAGCAACGGGATGGATTGGAGTGAGCGGCGATATAGCCCGGCCGCCCAAATCAATTCCGGCAATATCGGCAAACTGGCGCTGTCATGGTCGTACGAACTTGGTTCGGGCGGCGGCAACCAGCAGGCCACTCCCGTTTACTCGAACGGCGTCCTCTACACGGTGACCAACTGGAGTATCGTCGCCGCCATCGACGCGAGAACCGGTAAAGAGATCTGGCGCTATGATCCCCACGCCGATCGCAGCATGATTCAGGCAGGAAAATCCCGCCTTTGCTGCGGCGTGAATACCCGCGGAGTCGCTTTGTACGAAGGCAAGGTGCTGGTCCCGGTCATTGACGGACGGATGCAGGCCCTCGACGCCGCGACCGGGAAGCTCCTGTGGTCTTCCTGGGCGATCCCGCAGCCAAAGGAAGGAGAAATCTCCGCCTACTCTCTTACGATGGCCCCGCGCGCCGCGAAGGGGAAAGTGTTCATCGGCACTGCCGGAGCCGAATTTCCACCTTTTCGTGGATACGTTTCCGCATTCGACGTAAACACCGGCAAGGAAATCTGGAAGTTCTACACAACGCCCGGCGATCCGTCGAAGGGCTTTGAGAACAGAGCCATGGAGGCCGCGGCGAAGACATGGACGGGCGAATGGTGGAAAATGGGCGGCGGCGGATCCCTGTGGGACGGCATGGCCTACGATCCCACTGAAAACCTCTTGTATGTCGGGACCGGCAACGGAGCTGTCTGGTCAGCGGACGTTCGTAACGGCGGAAGGCAAACCGCGCTCCAGGACAATCTGTATATCGCCTCCATTCTCGCCATTAGCGCTGACACCGGACAGCTGAAATGGCATTACCAGTGCACGCCCGGCGACGAATGGGATTACGATGCGATTCAGCATCTGATGCTTGCGGATATTCGGATCGGCGATCGGAATCGCAAGGTCATCATGCAGGCGAACAAGAACGGTTACTTCTATGTAATTGACCGGACGAACGGCGAATTCATCTCCGCATCCGAGATGGCTCCCGTGAGTTGGGCGACGGCGATTGACCCGAAAACCGGCCGTCCTTCTATTCATCCCGACGCGCTTTATTCATCGAAAAAGGGCGTGACCGTGTATCCGCTGCAAACGCACAACACTTCGCAGATGTCCTTCAATCCGGAAACCGGTCTGGTCTACGTTCCGATCGCTGTCGGAAACTCATTCAGCTTTGTGGCGGCGGAGGCTTATGCTCCGACTCCCGGGAGCCAGAACTGGGGGTTGAATCTGAGCGGAGCGCGGAACGGCACTCCGATGGCATCCCCGCCTCCCCACGGACCCGACCGAAAGAATCCCGATGGAAGCAGCGTTCGCGGAGGAATTCTCAGCGCCTGGGACCCCGCCACGCAAAAAGAACGGTGGTTCGCGCTCGGCGGCGGACAGTCGGGCGGTGGCGCGCTGTCCCTGGGCTCGAACATCGTGATTCAGACGCTGAACAACGGGCACCTGAAAGCATTTACCGCAGACAAGGGGGAAGCACTTCTTGACGTGGCGTTACCGCTGAGTTCCGGTGTGGGGCCGCCTATGACCTATATGCTCGACGGTCGGCAGTACATCGCCGTGATGGCGGGAACCGGCGCCGTAGATCGTGGTCGCGGCGCATTCGGATTGCCGCCGGCCCCGGCTCACGGCGGAACCGATGCTCCTCCGCCCCCGCCCCCACCCCAGCCTCAGGCCGCGGCCGACAATCCCAGACTCTTTGTCTATGCTGTTCCGAACTGAGGAAGTGAAGGCCAGCCTATGCCTCTAGCGCCCGGCGCGCGCCTCGGCCCCTTCGAGATACTTGCTCAGCTCGGTGCGGGAGGCATGGGCGAGGTCTATAAGGCGCGCGACACGAGGCTCGATCGCATCGTCGCCATCAAAACCTCACGGCAGGCCTTCACTGAGCGTTTCGAGCGCGAAGCGCGCGCCATCGCCGCCTTCAATCACCCCAATATCTGCCAGATCTACGACGTCGGCCCGGACTATCTCGTCATGGAGTTCATCGATGGCGAGCCGGTTGCGCCGGTCGATTCCCCACGCAAGCTGCTCGAAATCGCGGTCCAGATCGCCGACGGCCTGGCTGCCGCGCACGCCGCCGGCATCGTGCACCGCGATCTCAAACCAGACAACATTCTGGTCGCGCGCGACGGGCGCGTTCGCATCCTCGACTTCGGACTCGCAAAACAGGCTGCAGCCGCCGCGCCCCAGAGCCGTCCGGCCGACGCGACCCGCACCGTCGCCCTCACCGACGCCGGAACCACGGTAGGCACCATCGCCTACATGAGCCCCGAGCAGGCCCGCGGCGATCCTGAGCTTACGCCGCAATCGGACCAATTCTCTTTCGGTCTTGTTCTCTATGAATTGCTGACCGGGAAGCGCGCGTTTCAGCGCGCGAGCGCTCCCGAAACCATGACAGCGATCATTCGCGAGGACTTTGCGCCGCTGCCGGCCACGGTCCACGCGCCGTTGCGCTGGATCGTCGAGCGCCTCCTCGCCAAGGACCCCGCCGAGCGCTACGATTCCACGCGCGATTTATTCCGTGAGCTTCGCCAGGTGCGCGAGCACCTCTCCCAGAGCTCTTCCTCAATCGCCGTTCCGGCTGCGGAAGCCGTTTCAATGCCCGCACGCGCAAGGTCGCGGCTCAGCGCATGGCGCCTCGCGGGGTTGATAGCGGCGGCGGCGCTCATCGCCTTCTCGCTCGCCTGGTTCCTCCGCCCCACAGGCGGATTCGAGAAACTCCGGTTCACCCCTATGGAAGTCGCCTGGGAGAACCCTTCCGGCCCGGTCTGGTCTCCGGATGGAAAGGCCTTCGCCTACGTCGCGGGCGCCTCCCCCAATCGCCGCCTTTTTGTTCGCTATCTCGATTCGCCGACTGCCACGCCCCTGACTCCCGGCGCGGACGACTGGTCCGCCGCCGGCTGGTCTCCTGACAGCAAACGCGTGATCGTCCGCGGAAAGAATCCGAACGGGGCAACGCCGCGCTATGCTCTCTATTCGGCCTCGGTGATTGGCGGCGATCCGGACCTGCTCATGCCCATCGACTGGCCCCAGCCGCGTGTTTCGCCCGACGGCTCTGCGATCGCGGTTGTAGCGCTCGAGGGCAACAAACTTGCGGTTTACGCCGCCTCTCCCGTCGGATCACCCCTGAAGAAATACGAACCCTCTCCGTTCGCGACTTCCGAATTCTCCAACGCACCGCTCGCTCAGTTCGCGCCGGACAATCGCTCCATCCTGCTGGTCATCGATGTCATAGGCGGCCGCCAGGCGTGGCAGCTGCCTTACCCGCCCGGTAAAGCCCAGCCCAGGCGCATCCTGACAAGTCTCCCGAACACGGGCTTCACGCCGCGCTGGTCCTGGTTTCCGAATGGCGCAAACGCCGTGATGTCGATCAACACCGATCGCGGATACGATCTGTGGCTCGTCGGTATGCATTCGGGCCTGAAGCGCCAGATCACCGCCAACATTACCGCCCAAAGCGATACGCAGCCGGCGCTCTCTCCCACCGGTGACAAGCTACTGTTCGCGCATGAGAGCTACGATCACATGATCCTTTCGGCTTCGCTCACCGACGCTGCGATCGAGCGTGTCATTTCCTCCGAAACGCAGACCGGCATGCCCGCCTGGGCCTGGAACAAAAATGAAATTGTTTACGAGAGCAAGCGTGGAGGAAACACCGCCATCTGGATGCGCAGTGAAGGAAAGGACCGGCCCCTCGTAACGCCGGATCAGTTTCCAACCGGAACCACAGTGGGCTTTATGACGCCCGCGCTGTCTCCCGCGGGGGACCGGCTGGAGTACACGCGCGTCGACAAAAACCAGACCTTCGTGAACTGGATTTCGTCCCTCGCCGGCGGACCGCCGGTCCGCCTGACCAACACACGCGACGTCGTCGAGCGCGGCGGTTCCTGGTCGCCGGACGGAAGCCGAATCGTCTATTGGCAATACCACAATGGACGCCCCGCCGTAATGATCGCGAAAACCACAGGCGAAGCCACGCCGACGGTTCTGCGGGAAACGAACGGCAGTATTCTGCCCGAATGGTCGCCCGACGGCCAGTGGATCGCGTTGCTGGACCGGGCCGGACTGAATCTTATCTCGCCCGATGGCAAGACGAGCCGAACCGTCGAGGCTCTCGACGCCGCTCAGGTGACTTTTTCACGAGATTCGAAGCTTCTCTACGGAATCCGCGTCGAGCCCACCCGTTGCATTCTGTTTTCCATTGATATCGCGACTAAACAAACGAAAAATATCGGTGACTTCGCTACGGATTTCGCGCCGTCCAGCTACAGCAATCCCGGCATTCGCCTGAGTCTCTCACCTGACGGCAAGAGCATCCTCTTTCCCGCCCGGCGCAGCACGGTCGGCTTGTGGATGCTCGAGGGTTTCACGCAGCCGGGGTGGTGGGACACCGTGCGCGAACGCATCGGCTGGTAGCCAGCCGTCGGTCATATTCGACCTGGCGTCTATTTGCGCCGCCCATTCCTTCCGATATAGACCAATCCGTTTCAATCTGACCGAATCATGCTCTCGTATTAGCCGTCCCATCTGTAACCACGCGATCCCGTGATACCGTGGGCCTGTCCTGGAATCAAACCGAGGAATATGCCCGAAACCAACTCCGTCACTCACGTCTACAAATCCTGGGAATCCGTCCCGCTCGAATCCATGAGCGACGTCATCTCGCGCCGCGTCTTCTCCGGCGAACTCGGCATGGTCGCGCAGGTCTACCTCAAGAAGGACGCCGTCGTTCCCCTCCACGAGCACGAAAGCGAACAGATCACCTACATCATGGAAGGCGCGCTCAAGTTTGAGCTCGAAGGCCGTGAGGTCGTCGTCCGTAAAGGCGAAGTACTACTGATCCCCTCACACGTCCCGCACCGCGCCGTCGCGCTCGAAGATACCCTCGACCTCGACGTCTTCGCGCCCGTCCGCCGCGACTGGCTTGACAAGGACGACAATTACCTCCGCCGCGGAGAAACCGAAGCCTCCGTACAGCCTTGATCGGCGCGCCTGGTGAACTGCCCGGCATGCTACCGTAAGCCTAAATGTCGCCCGACACTGCACTGCAGGACCCGCTTCGTTTTCATCGGAAATCCCCACCCTGCGCGGTCGTAATTTACGGCGCGAATGGCGATTTAACCAAACGCAAACTGATGCCGGCGTTGTACCGGCTCGCCTATGAAGGCCGTCTTGCCCCCGGTTTTGCGGTCATCGGAATCTCGCGGACGGCGATGTCGCATGATGAGTTCCGCAATCGCATGCAGGACTCGGTGAAAAAATTTCTCGAAGACTCCCCCTTCGATGAAGAGCTTTGGAAGTCGTTCGCGCAGGGCCTCTTTTACCTCGCGGGCGACGTCGGGGACGCTAATTCTTATCAGGCCCTCGCAAAGTGCCTCGCCGAAGTGGAGAACTCGCGAAAAACCGAAGATAACGCTCTCTTCTACCTCTCGACCCAGCCCAGCCAGTACGCCGAAATCGCCGAGGGCCTGGGCGCCGCCGGACTGAACAAAGGTAATAAAGGCTGGCGGCGAATCGTGATCGAGAAGCCCTTCGGCCACGACCTCCAAAGCGCCCGCGAACTCCAGTGCCGCCTGGAGAAGGTGTTCGACGAAAGCGAAATCTACCGCATCGATCACTATCTGGGTAAGGAAACCGTCCAGAACATCATGGCGTTCCGCTTCGGCAACGGCATCTTCGAGCCGCTGTGGAACCGCACTTACATCGATCACGTGCAGATCACCGCCGCCGAATCCATCGGCGTCGAGGGCCGCGGCGCCTACTATCAGGAAGCCGGCGCGCTGCGCGACATGATCCAGAACCACCTCCTTCAGGTCATGGCCACGGTCGCGATGGAGCCCGCCTCCTCTTTCACTTCCGACGCCGTCCGTGACGAGCGCGCCAAACTCCTCCGCGCTATCCGAATCATGCGCCCCGAGCAGGTCGCCGCCAATGCCGTCTCCGGCCAGTACGGTCCCGGGCGCTCTGGCAGCGAAGCCGTTACCGGCTTCCGGGAGGAAAAGGGCGTCGATCCGGAGTCCCAAACCAACACCTATGCGGCCGTCACATTCCTGGTGGATAACTGGCGCTGGGCCGGCGTGCCGTTCTACATCCGCACCGGCAAATCGCTGCCCAAGCGCGTGAGCGAAATCGCCATACAGTTCCGCACCGCGCCGCTCGCTATGTTCCGGAAAGCCACCGCGGGAGCGGAAGCAGTTCCCAACCTCCTCATACTGCGCATTCAGCCCGAAGAAGGGATCTCGCTGAAATTTGTCTCCAAGCGACCCGGCTCCGGCATGCAGTTGCGCCCCGTATCGATGGATTTCAATTACGGGTCAAGCTTCGGCGAACGCTCCCCCTCCGCGTACGAAACGCTCCTCCTCGACGCCATCAGCGGCGACGCCACCCTCTACACCCGTCAGGACATGGTCGAAGCGAGCTGGCAGGCCGTGCAGCCGATCCTCGACTACTGGAGCACGCAGAAATTCAGGTTCCCCAACTACGCGGCGGGCACATGGGGACCGCCGGCAGGCGACGAGATGCTGGCCCGCTGGGGCCACACATGGCGGAGGCCGTAATGACCGCCGAGAAACCCATCAAACCCGACCGCCTGCTCAAAGAGCTGAGCGAAATCTGGACGACCATGGCGGCGCCCGAAGCCAGCGGCGCCACGGACGAAGCCCACGGCGACGGAGTACTGCGCGCCTGCGCCATGACCCTGTTCTCTTTTGTTGACGACGAAGAGGACTCGACCGCGCTCGGCGATATCCTGGCGCACCTCATGAAGGAGCACCCCAGCCGCTCCGTCGTCGTACGCCTCAGGGAAGGCGAGGATTTCCTCGATGCCCGCGCCTTCGCCCAATGCTGGATGCCGTTCGGCCATGGTCGCCAGATCTGCTGCGAACAGGTCGAAATCACCGCCTCGATGAACCGCCTCGCCGACGTCGCCGCCATTGTCGGCCCGCTTGCCGTCCCCGACCTCCCGCGCGTCATCCTGCTGCGCTCCGCGCGTATCGTCCGCGCCGGAGCCCTTCGCAAAATCCTTCCGCTGGGCGACAAAATTATCGTGGATTCCGCCCGCTCCGGCGCTCCCGGATTCGGCGAACTCGGCGGCCTCCTCGACGCGGGTCACGTTACCGGCGATCTCGCGTGGGCCCGCATCACAGACCTCCGCGCTCTCATCGCCCAGCTGCTCGAACACCGCACCGTCAATCGCATCGTCATCGAGTACGCAGGACGCGAAGCAAGCCGCGAAACGCGCTACCTCCTCGCATGGCTCGAGTCCTCCCTGTGTTCCGCCAAAGTGGGCCTCAAAGGTTCCGGGGAAGATGGCGCCGGCAATGTCTCTGCCGTCCTGGTCGATTCCGATCTCTCAATCCGCATCACGGACAAGGCGGCTGAATATGCCATCGGCGGCCTCCACCAGCGCGCAGCCTTTAGTCCGGGCACGGATGAAGAGCTTCTCAACGTTGAACTCGGCATCGTCGGGCACGATCCGGTCTTCGAGCGAGCCCTCAACCGGATCACGGCATGAGCGTGCGCATCAAACGCTTCGCCACTGCCGTCGAGGCCGCCGAAGCCTGCGGCGCGGAGATCTTTCGCCTCCTCGATGCCGCCCGCGTCGCGCGTGGGTCCGCCACGCTCGCGGTGTCCGGCGGCTCAACCCCTCGCATCATGTTCGAATGGATGGCGAAACAAACCTTCGACTGGAATGCCATCGACCTCTTTTGGGTCGATGAACGGTGCGTCCCTGCCGACGACGCGCAAAGCAACTACCGAATGACCCGCGAGTCCCTGCTCGATCATGCGCCGCTCGCGGTGACGCAAATCCATCGCGTCAAAACCGAGCTTATTCCGGACGAAGCGGCTGAGGCCTACATCGACGACATCTCGCATGTCTTTCGCCTGAAGCCTGGCGAACTCCCCGCATTCGATGTTCTCCAGCGCGGGATGGGCCCCGACCGTCACACCGCCAGCCTGTTCCCGGGCGAGCCCCTGATTCAGAACCGCACTGGGATCGCAGCCGCCGTTTGGGTCGAGAAAATGAGGCAGCACCGCGTAACGCTGCTGCCCGGCGTGCTGGAAAAAGCGCGCCACACGCTCTGTCTGGTCACCGGCCCCGATAAAGCGGAAGGCCTCCGCGAAGTCCTGAGCGGCCCCGGGGATCCGCTCCACATCCCCTCGAAGATCTCATCCGCGGAAATGGACTGGTTTGTCGACCTGGCCGCGGCCGCGCGCCTCGAGTAGCCGTTACTCGATCCGCCGCGTCAGCGTGGCAGTACCGGAAGTCAGCCCCTGCCTGCGCCCCACGTCGCTCGTCGTCCACTCGAATTTCATCGTGTTCTCGCCGGTAACTCACTCCACGCGGACAAACGTGAACGTCGGCGATTGCTCCACCGCCACGCCCCGCGCATTCCGCACCTGCTTGAGCGTCAGCGTCTTGCCTTCGATCCGGAACCGATAGACTTCCGTCGCCCCGGGCTTCATCACGACGGGAATCTTGGCCACCAGAGGATGAATCGTGATCAGATCGCCGGATACTTCGTAGCTTCCGGAGTTAGCGAGCATCGGGTTCCAGAGTGCGCGCAGTTCGTCGGCGGTAGCTTTGCTCGTGTCGGCGATGTCTGGCCGTGTGGTGGACGCGAGCATCATGCTGTACCTCGTCGAAGTGAAAAGGTACAAACCCGCCTGGCCCGACTGCCCCGAATCAAGCTGCCACGCTCCGGCCAACGGCGAATCCGCGGCAAAGGCGCCCCTTGTGGACGGCAGAACGGCAAGGCTGACAATTACTGCGATCCGCTTGAGCCAGCCTCTCACGGAACATGTCATGGCATTCAGCATATCCGCAACCCCGATCAGAAATAAGCCAAAGTCATGGGCCGAATATCGGACTATACTAGTCGCGAGGTCCGTGGCTTGCGGCGTCGTCGGAACGTTTTGATATGGGTCGGGTTTGCGATCGTTCTGTTCGCCCTCCTGAGCTACCTCCCGTTGTTTGCGGTATTCGCCGCGACCCGCGACATTCCGTGGGCGAACTATCTGTTATTTCTGGTCGGCGGCGTGGTGCTGGCGGTCGGCGTCAGGCGCGCGTTCCGCGATCCCGCGCGTTACCGCGGCAGGATCGGCGGCCCGATCCTGACTGTGCTGAGCGTCGTTCTGTTCGCGTTCTTCGTACTGAGCGTTACCTGGTTCACTAAGCAAATTCCGGGCCCGGGAACCGCGCTGGGCGTCGGTCAGAAAGCCCCGGCCTTCATGCTCCTGGATACCGCTGGAAAGCAAGTCTCTTCCGCCGATCTCTTGAGGAATCATCGCGGGCTTGTGCTCATTTTTTATCGTGGGTATTGGTGACCGTTCTGCAACTCCGAGTTGCGGAGTTTTGAGAAGAGTCTGAACGAGTTTCATCAGCGTGGCGTGGAGGTCGTAGGGATCAGCGTGGATTCGCCCGCCCAGTCGCAGAAGCTCTGCCAATCGCGAGGGTATACGTTCCCGTTCCTGTCCGATCCAAACGCCACCACCATTCGACAGTACGGAGTGCTGCATCCTAAGGGCGGCGAGGCAGGTCAGGATATCGCTCGGCCCGCCGAATTCGTCGTTGACCAGACCGGCACGATTCGCTGGGTGAACCTTACCGACGATATCCGTGTTCGCGCAAGGCCGGAATCCGCGATCGCTGCGATCAACCGGCTTTGAACCAGGCTAGCCGTTTTCAACCCGCGCCTTGATGTCCGTGTACGCAGTCTCGATGAGCCTGCTCAGCGCCGTAGTGTCTATGTCCGTTCCAGGTCTCAGCTTCACATGCCGCATGAACCTGCCCGTGCCCTGCAGCAAACGGGCCGGATCCGGCAGCGCCGAACCGCGAAAGAATCCTACGTTTACGTGCGAAGTGAAGACATTGACGTACCCGAAGGGCGCATCTCCCAGACACGCGACCGGACAACCGTCATGCAGAAGTTCCCGGACCTCGTCTCCGCATTTCCGCATCGCCTCAAACCACTTCCGCGCAATAGCCCCCAACTCACCCTCATGCTCCTTCAGCCACGCGTCGATAGCGGGATCCCGCTCGACGCCGCCATTGAATCGCAGCATCTCCGCCGTATCCGCGCGACTCATGCGTGCGCAAGACTCGTGAGGTATTCCTCGGGACAGCCGAAGCCCTCCACATGCACTCCCATGTGGCGCAGCGTATCGATGGCCAGCATTCGCCGATAACTGTTGAAGATGATCACATGCGCGAACATGCCGCCGAAGGTAAAGGTTTCGGGTGGTTCGCAGAGGGCGTCGATAAACGTGTCCTCCCATGCGCCTCGATTGCGAACATCCCCCAGGACGCCGTGGAAGGCGGCATCCGCTTTCTCCACGCGCGCCAGCAGGGCTGATGGCGTCCGATCCTCCGGCGGGACATTGTCCATCGGCGGCATGCTCCCGCCCGAGAGCGCCGCGGCCCACACTTCTTTCGTTTGCACCATCCGTTCCAGAATCTGCCGCAGACTCCGATCCGGCCCGTCCCAGGGAAAGATCTGCGACGTGTTTTTCAAAGGGCGGTCCAACTGTTCCTCGTTCAGCGTCTTCGCCAGATCGAGAAGACGTCGTGTGTGCCAGGACTCCTGGCCGGAGAAGATATCAAACAGGTCCATAGATCGGCGAACTCCTTTCGTGTTTTCAGTGCCCGAATGATGATGAATTCCGTTCGTGCTGCGCAGGTAAGTGTAAGTCGCGCCCATGCGGCGATAGATGCTGGGTGAAACGCCAAACGCTTTTCGGAATGCTCTGGTGAACGCCTCGAGCGATCCGTAACCCGCGTTGAGACCGACGTCTGTCACCGAGAGTTGAGTGCGTGACAACTGCCACGCCGCTCTCTCCAGGAGCAGTCTCCGCCGCATCGCGACGGGCGTCTCCTCAATCACTGCGCGGAAGACGCGATAAAACTGCGTCCGGCTTCGAAAGGCATGGCGGGCAAGCCCGCTCGCATCCCGCTCCTGATCGAGCGAATCGAGAATGACCTCGCGTAGCCGCCGCGCCTCATCCACAACAAGGAAATTAACACCCCAGCGCCTCGTCCGCCTGATCGCGCGTCCCAAATTGATCCGCATCAGCGGTTCTCTACCGACTTTGCCCCTTTCGCAGCTGAACTCTTTAATTAAAAAAAAGGTACTGGATTATCGGAAATGGTACTTGAAACCAAATTGAAACCACTCTATAAGTCAAAGCTGACAAGGGGGAGGCTATGACGGACTCGGTTGTCCCCATGCTCAGCCGACCATCCAGTTGATCGCAAAAGCTCGACCGCCTGGTCTGGGCTGGTGGCATTTCCTTCAGCTGTTACGGGGTACGCGTGGGCGTCCGCGTGAATCAGCCCGAATTACTCGATGCAGTTGCGGACTGCATTCCTTTCCGGGCAAAACGTTCGCAATCTCCTAAAGTGGACTACTTGTATTCTGTCCTGGCCGGGAAATCCAACCCGGACCCCGGAGTACGCCACTATCATCTGCTTTACGTCAGCTCGCGGCGCCTTGCCCGAACTTTTGAATTGCCGGAATTAATGGCGACTCTTCGATCCCACATCCCCGAAATCGTTGCCCACGGGGCGAAAGGCCGCGTGCTGCTGCGTGCCGGCGCGGTGGCTTTTAAGGGAAAGGCGTTGCTTCTGCCCGGTCGGTCTCCCGGTATCGCCTCGCTTGTCGGCGAATTGGTACGTGCCGGCGGTGAATTTTATTCGGATCGATTCGTTCAACTGGACGCCGATGCCCGGTTACGCCCCGATCCCTTCCCTGCCGTAACGACCGCTGTGCAATCAAAGTACTCCGCCGGGCGGGATCGCTCTCGAAACACTGCCAGACGCCCTGGCATTCCGGTTGCGCTGATCGCATTCACAGAAAGTCAACCTGACGGCGCCCGGGAGCCGAGGAACGTCTCGCCGGGCCAGGCCCTGTTTCGCTTCTTGACTACGCGCCGGCTGCATGGATGCAGCCGCGTGCCTCTATGGATCTTCTTCACAAACTCGCGACTGGCGTGACTGCGGTACGCGAACATTGCGGGGAGGCGGCGTTGCTGGTTAAGCCTCTCTTAAAGCGGCTCGAACGGATGAATACGGATTAGAACCACGAGAAAGGATAGTTATGAACCCAAAAGCCAGATCGGGGGCGTTGGTGGTCCATCAGATAGGGAATGAAGTCATTGTCTACGATGTGCCGAGCCAACAGATGCATAAGCTCAGCCCGGCCGCGTCGGTGGTGTGGCAACACTGCGACGGCCACAGATCAATCGGCGACCTCACGTCAATTGCGCAACAGGAACTTGGCGGCGCTTGTAACGAAGAGCTCGTCTGGTCGTGCCTCACGCAACTAAAGAAGCTGAACCTCATGCGCGAAACAGGTCCGCGTCCTCAGGGAGCCGGGAGAGTATCGCGGCGTGAACTGATCGCCGGCTTGAGTTCTGGGGCGCTGCTCTTCCCGCTCTCCGAGACCGTCTTTGCCAAGGACTGCAACGGCTCGTGCACAACGTCGGGTAGTGAGTGCGTGGCCGGCTCCGACGGTTGCGGCGGTACCGGTTGCGCCTGCTTCCAGATCTCGGGTACGTCCGAAAATACGTCGGGTGGAGTGCATTTCTGCTTTTGCCAGAAGGCTCCGAGCGATCCGAAATATGCTGGAAAAGGGTGCAAGGGAACATGTGGCACGCCGACCTTCAGAGTCGGCAGAAAAGGCAGGGTGACGGTGGATTGCCCCCAAGGTACGTGTTCGGGAGCGGCCGCCGGCGTTACTTGTTCATGCCGGGGCGTATACACCGGTCAGGCCATCTACTGCCTCTGCGAATAGGCGCTTTCTGAACAGGTCGAGCTGTTTCCGATACCTTTGATGAGGCTCTCGCTACTCGTCGTCTTTGCCTTCTCTGCCCGCGCGGCCGATATCAGCGGCTTTGTCGGCGCAGGGTCCAGGTGGGCAACCACGCCTCTTTCAGGCGCGACGGTTTCGCTGACCTCGCTAGCCGCCGCCGGACCGGGCAAACGTTCACAGATCACAGACACCGAGGGTCGGTTTGATTTCGCCGACCTTCCTGATGGCGGTTACGTGCTCTCCGCCGCCAGGGTCGGTTATTTGAGTCCCGACGAGGACGAGGTTGCCGTGTGGATTACGCACGGAGACAGCCGAACCGGAGTGCAGATCGGGCTGATTTCTCAAAGCGTACTCTGCGGAACGGTTACAGGCGGTGACGGCAAGCCGGCGGCAAATGCCGAGATACGCGCATATGCGGTCCAGGGCCAAAGCGGCGAGCGATATTTCGCCCGCCGCTCGGTCGTCACCGCCAACCAGAATGGTCAGTATTGTATGGGAGACCTCTCGGCGGGCGTCTATGTGCTCGGCGCGCTTACGGGCCAGGGATCAGATGTTACAGACGTGCCGATAAGGGCGATCGACGGATTCTATCCGGACGCAGATCGCCCCCTCACGGCAACATCTGTGGCGGTTGGTTGGGGGCAAACCCTTGACGGGATCGATATTCGCTTGCGCTGGCGATCTCGCCGGGCATTGAGTGGCGTCGTCGTCGATCAAAGCGGGCGATGCAAGGAGTGCACGGTCCAGATCTATGCCACGGACGATGGATTTCGTGATGTCCTCTCAGGTTCGGTGAGGGTCACGGGTACTGGTGAGTTCGAAATCAGGGGACTGCCATCGGGCGCCTACCAACTGATCGCGACTTCACCTTTTGAGAAGGAGACCTTCACGAGTCGAGAGGTGAACATCGGTGATCACGACGTAACGGGTATGGTGTTTCCCCTGGAGCCGGATTGCCGTGTTACAGGCAGCGTTGTTCTGGAAACGCCGGCCAGAATATCAGATCCGGATTCTATATTTTTGAACCTCATGCCGTCGGCCCCGGCCGCCATTTGGCGACGTGAGCGAAGCTATCTGAATTCTGGAGACCTCGGGTTCACAATACCTTGCGTGGTCAATATCACCTACAGGGTGGAACTCCGAAACCTGCCCATCGGATCGTATCTGAAGGTGCTGCGAATGGGAGGAGCGGAGCTCCGCGCGCCGGAAGTGACCCTAACCGCCAATGCCCCGCCTCTCGAAGCGGTAATTGCTTTTGACGGAGCCGCCATCGAAGGTACTGTTAAAGCGCGCGGCAGACGCCCGGCTGACCGCCTCCTCATTGCTTTGTTGCCGGCCTCCCGAGCGAATCCATATCTGGTCGATCGATTCGAGGAACCGGACGAGGATGGCTCGTATCGCTTCGTCGGCGTTGCGCCCGGCAGCTACGTCATCGTCCCTGTCGTCAAATTAGCGAATTGGGAATTGGCGGATCCAGCGTTTCGAGACTCCCAACGACTCCCGGGTGTTTCCGCAGACCTCAAGCCGCACGAGACCGCTCATATCGACTTACTCTCACCGGAATGAAAACCGCGCAATCCTGATCTGCCGAACTCTACCGGCTGACCGCAACCCGCTCCACACCTTTCCCTTCCGGCGGCCGTACCACAAGAGGAATCACGGCGCTTGCCAGCATCACTCCCGCAATCACATACAGAGCCTGTGTGTAATGCCCCGTCTCCTGCCGGATGTTCGCGATCAGCAACGGCCCCGCGGCGCTCGCGAATCCCCATGCCGTCAACATCAACCCGTAAATGGCCCCCACGTCCCGCGACCCGAAATAATCGTCCGCAAAGGCCGGCATGGTCCCGAATCCCCCGCCGTAACAGAGCAGCACCGCGAACAGCAGCGTCGCGAAAATTCCGAACTCGGTCACATTCGGGATCATCGCGAAGATCCCCGCCTGCAGCAGGAACATCGCCAGGAACACCCACCTTCGTCCGATCGCGTCCGAAAGCCACGCCCAGAGAAACCGTCCCGCGCCGTTCGCGATCGAAATGATCCCCACCAGCGCCGCCGCCTGCTCCGCGCTCACGCCCGTCTTCTCCTGCGTCATCGGAGCCGCTTGCGAAATAATCGAAATTCCCGCGCACACATTCAGAAACAACAACGCCCACAGCGCATACCACTGCCACGTTCCGAGCGCCTCCCCGAGCGAGTAATCGCGGCCGGATGACGCTTTGCGCGGTCCCGGCGTCCACCCCTCCGGCCGGTACCCCGCGGGAGCCTCCCGCAGAAAGAATCCCGCGCCGGTCGCAAGCACGAAGTACGCCACGCCCAGAATCGCGAAGGTCTTCAGCACTCCCACATCCGCGATGAGCCGAGTCGCCACCGGAGCCGTGATCAGAGCGCCCGCCCCAAACCCCGCCACCGCCACACCGGTGATGAATCCGCGCCGGTCCGGGAACCATTTCACCAGCGTCGCGATCGGCACAATGTATCCCAGTCCCAGCCCCACGCCGCCGATCAGCCCGTAGGTCAGATACAACACCCACAATCCCTGATCGCTGAAGCATGCCAGGAAAACTCCGATGCCGTACAGAGCGCCGCCCGTCATCGCGACCACTCGCGGCCCGACGCGCCGCATCCAGAGCCCTCCCGCGAAAGCCGTGAACCCCAGAGTCAGGATCGCGATCGTGAACGTCAGCGTCACCTGCGGAATGGTCCAGTGAAACGCTTTGACCAGGGGCGTCCGAAAAACGCTCCACGCATAAACGGCGCCCAGGGAAATCTGAAGAATGACCGCTGCCGCCGCGATCATCCATCGATTACGTGTCTGGTTTGGCATTCAGGCATTAACTCACGTTTTCGCGGGTGGCGGGTAACCAAATGGCAAATAAACTTCCACCGTAATAGCGGAAGCCCTGAGAATGGCCCTTTGGCCGGTTACGGCTCAGTTAACTCGCTTGCGCCCTGAAACGAGGGTCATGCGCGGGGCGAGCGCGAGAACATCGGGGTTTAGGGCGGCGCTCTCCATTTCCGCGACCGTGTGGCGCAGACCTTCACGCGTAATCAGACCTGCCTCCACGAACGCAGGCCCCGCTTCGTCCACACTCCATTTCAGCAGCAGGCCGGTTAATCCGGCTCGTTCCGCGGGCTGATGGACTTTGACGTTCGTGATCGAAAACCCTGCCTCTGCAACCAGGTGCGAAAGCCTGTTTTCGATAGAGTAATCAACGCCCCGAATCGCTCCGAGCCTGCTAAACAGGTCAGCAAAAGCGTTCAGGGCCGTCGGCGGCACACTGCAGGCCGATGCCAGATCTCCATCTTCGACGAGTAGGATTCCCCCGGGTTTGAGCACTCTCCACATCTCTCGCAAACACGCTTCAGGGTCCGAGAGGTGAAGCAGCAAAAACCGGCAGTAGACCAGATCGAACCGGTCCCCCGCAAGCCCGGTTCGGCAGGCATCCGCGGTCAAAAACGTAGTGTTAGTCAAAGCATCCCACGCGCAGGACTGACTGGCTTGTTCGATCTGGCCGGCATGTAAGTCGATCCCGGTGACGGTTCCAGACGGTCCGACAAGCGATGCCAGCATCCGGGACATCAGACCGGGACCGCAACCGAAGTCCGCGACATGCATACCTTCAGTGAGACCCGCCGCCAGCAGCGTCTCGCGCCCGGCCGCTGCGTATATGCGATGAAGTACCTTCAGACGCCCGACAGCGTCCGCGCCGGTGGCAAGAGCGTATTCGCCAGGACGCGCCAAAGAATTCAAATCCATCGCCCTCAACTCCTCTCATCCTTAATATGCGAGAAAAAGGAGCGTGATTGGATCACACTGGACAAAATTCTCTGTGAGAAGATGCGGCTGTTATGACAACAATCGGCCTCATCGGCGCCGGGCATATCGGAAGCCAGATTGCACGGCTTGCCGTCGCAAACGGCTACGACGTCGTGATCAGCAATTCCCGCGGACCGGAAACGCTCTCGAACTTCGTCGCTGAGCTAGGACCCAGGGCTCGCGCGGCGACAGTAGCCGAGGCGGCGCGATCCGGAGACATAGTTGTCGTCACGATCCCGTTGAAAAACTACGCCACCGTGCCCGTTGAGCCGCTTGCGGGCAAAATCGTGATTGATACAAACAACTACTACCCTCAACGCGACGGCCACATTCCTGAGCTCGACAATGAGTCGAGCACGACTTCCGAACTCCTCCAGAACCATTTGCGCGCCTCAAAGGTGGTGAAAGCCTTCAACCACATCTACGCTCATGAACTCACCACCCACGGGCAGCCGCCCGGGACGAAGAACCGCCGTGCGCTGGTGATTGCCGGCGATGATTCGGGCGCCAAGGCTGCAGTTACTCATCTACTCGATCGATTCGGTTTCGACACGGTGGACGCAGGCCCTCTCAGAGAAGGCTGGCGCATTCAGCGCGATACTCCGGGGTACGGCCCGCGCCGCACGGCTGAGGAATTGCGGAAAGATCTCGCGGCGGCCAGACGATACACGGATCAGTAAAAAAAGCGTCGTCGGAGGAATCTATGCGTCGGTGGTTTGTTTCCGTTGCGCTGCTGATATCGTCGAGTGCTCTGTTCGCACAAGCGCCTTCTCTACCGCAACAACCACCTGATTCGATCTTAGCTGCGGTGAAAGCAGCGTATCAACGCGAATTCGGAGAAACCATTGAACATCCGGCGATCTATAACAATCCTCGGGCAGTCGACTGCAGGGGCGAAGGTCACCTCACGACTACTGCCTATCTGAAAGCGGGCCTCACCACGACTTTGCTTTCGATGTACATGTCTCGCGATGGTCTCAGCGTCCTTCGCACGGACCGGTCACAGGTCTTACTGGCGCCAGCCGGTACGATTCGGGTGCTGGTTGTTCTTGTGCGCTATCCCGAGACCTTCACAGCGGACGCTCTTGGTTTCTGGGAGGAGGCTCAAAAGCAGATCAACGCAGACCACGCGGCTTTTGCGAAGAGCCGAGGCTACAACGCGCCGGTTGTCGCTTTCGACAATACCAACATCGTGCTCGATCCGGATCAACTCCGCGACCCGCACATTCCCGCCTCGGTTCGCACGGCGGCCGAGCGCCACGGCGTCTCTCCCGCCAACTACCAGATCGTCATGGTGGTCGACATCAATCCGCGGGAAAGTGCAGGTGGCCTCGCGATCATTTCGGAGAGGTCCGTGTACGTTGGAAACTACTCGCATTGGAAAACGCCGCTCGGCGCGCTGGAATGGAAGAAGATCGCCAGAACCGCATACCATCATGAAGTGGCGCACCACTGGGGATGGCCTGGCACTCATGATTGGGCGGTATCTTGTGGTGGCGGCTCGGCGGAGTATGCGCCGTTCATCGTGCCGCCCATCCTGTTTGGCTGGGAGGATCTCGAAGGTAAACATGCGCCCGAGATTCTGAGCGAGACTCCGTACGGTCGCGTCGCTCAATAAGCTCCGCGTTCCCGAGAAAATCCGAACACAGTAGGCACGGAATGCTCAACAGACATTGATGTCGCCAAATCGGCAGAAGAGGGGGATCTATCGTTCCCGTTTTTTGCCGAGATGGCGAATATACATCAACGTGATTCGTTACCGCTTCGACCAGCTTGCTAGAAGTCTTGAAGTAATGAACCTGACCTGAATGCGTCAGATTTCAAGCGGCGATAGAAGCGTGCTGAATCCAGGCGTTAACCTCCAGATCCATTCGGTCAAAGGCGCGGCGCAGTGGATT
>Ga0126381_100000098_pt1 | contig 98662 bp, 90 predicted proteins | sample PanSoiMetPlot_28_FD_96465 | JGI IMG/M metagenome (GOLD analysis project Ga0126381, IMG submission 96465) | Tropical forest soil microbial communities from Panama - MetaG Plot_28 | ecosystem: Environmental > Terrestrial > Soil > Tropical forest > Bulk soil | place: Panama | collected 2016-02-17 | reverse complement strand
TGATTTCGACAAAACTCGGGATATAGCTGAGCTGGCCAGGACGAGACTCGACAGCCTGGGCTCCTTTCATCATACGACGGGCGGCCGGCTGTTTTTCTTTTCAGACTCGCAGCGCCGCCTGCTGGATTTGGATCAAACCCCCTTCCTGAATCTTTTAATGGCCGTAACCGGTTTGGCCGCCACTGAACATTTCCTCCGCTTCGCTCTGGAGCGGTTGCAGACGGCGGCCACGCAGGGCACAACGATAGAGGTCCGTACACTGTCGTATTTTGATGAGAACAGCGGTCTTTTGATCGTATCCGATGGGGGCCCCGGAATATGGAGACGGGAGCGCGGCGGCAACTGGACCCGGGGCTCGAATGGTGATGACGGCGTATTCTTTCTGACGGACCCGAATTCCGAGCGATGGGAGCCCGAAATGTCGCCGGGTAATCGCGTGCCTCACCTCCACTGGTTCATTGTCCAGTTCGAATTTGAGAATAGGGGTAGCGGGCTGTCTCAGGCGGAGCAACACACTCTCCTCCATCTCTACTTGCGCCATTCCTTCTTCCCTGGCCTGCGCAGCGAGCGCATGATTCCAACCTTTTATGGGATCCAAGGGTCTGGGAAGAGAACCGCACTGCGACGCATCGGACGGCTGTTGGTTGGCCCCCGGTTCGAAGTCTCACACCCAAACACGACCGATGATGTCATTACTGGCGTGTCAGATCGCATCGTGTACGCTTGGGATCAGCTTGATCCCAAAATGCCTTGGATTCAGAAGGCGCTTTCAGCCTGTGCGACTGGTGCACGTTTCGAAGTGCGGCGGGGTTCCTACCGACACGAATTGGTGGCATACGAGCCCTTGGCGATGCTGATCACTTCATTCCAGAATGCATCGGGTTTTGCGCGTCCAGACGTAGCCGAAAACCTGCTACCCCTGTACTGCCGAAGGCCTGAGCAATTTCGGCCACAGTCCGGGAGCTTCAATGAGCAGGATGCTCGTCGCGGAGCTATCATAGGGGACGTCCTTAAGGATATTGGCCGTGTAGCCGACCATCTCGCCAAAACTCAAGCCAAGCTGGTTCCATTTCGGAACGCCGACTTCGGTTCGTTCGTAGTCAGGGTAGACGGGCTAGACGCGACAGACGATGAATTGAAGGCCGAGCGAAGAGCGCTGCTGCTGCTGGATAATTTAAAAACAACTCAGGGAGATCTTACCTTTGAGGACGACGGTACGATGATAGCGCTCTGGGAGTTGTTGCTGAACGGCGGCCGGATTGGACCTATCCTCGTTGGGGAGCTCTTCAAACAATGCAACGAGATCGGCCGCAGGCTTCATTTGGTGCTGCCGAAAACTGCGCGGGGGTTCGGCAAGCACCTCAACACGCTGAAGCCCAGGATTAGACAGGAGCTGAGAGCCACGTTTAGCGAGGGGCGCCGACATGCGAATCGAAGGGAGGTAATCATTACGTGCGTTGACGACAAAGCGAAATGACTTTGGAATGGCAGTGCGGTACAGAGCAACAAGGTTAGGTAGGTTAAGCAGGTGACACAGGTGAAATCACCGAAAGACTGCGGAAAAGCCGCGCATCACGCGCTGAGGCTCGCGGGTTTCCCAGATGAGGCGGAAGATCACAGACTGGGTGGCGGCCCAGTTTTGACAAGAGCTACGCAGCAGTTTTCCAATTATTTTCAAACAAAATGTAATGCTCTTGTAGAGCAAAAATGAATGGCAGGATTAGAGACCAAATTTTGCCATACTCGAAAGAGCTGAGATCCTGGCGCAAATCACTTGAAAGATACTCAGAATTTGTTCTGGTGCGATGACGCTAGGTCGGCGGGATATCTCCACCGCGCCTCGCAGTAAGGAATCGCCAGAATAGCGAGGCTCGCTCTTGATAATGCTGAACTGACTGTCGCCGACGGGTACGCTCGACATCAGGGCAGTGGTGCGGGATAATCGCAGCGCTTTGCGCGGCGCCCACGGGCGAGCGTGAGTTGAAGGAGAGACAGATGAAATTCGGAATTTTTCTGCCCCCGTTTCATCCTCCAGGACAGGACCCTGCGATTGCCTAGGAGCGCGACCTGGAACTGGTCGAATGGCTGGATCAGCTCGGCTACGACGAGGCCTTCATCGGTGAACATCATTCTGCCGGCTGGGAGATTGTTCCCTCGCCCGACATATTCATTTGCTGCGGCGGCGCAGCGCACGCGCCGGATAATGCTGGGCTGAGGCCTGCTCAGCCTGCCGTACCACCATCCGTTCCATATCGCCAACCGCTACGCGATGCTGGATCAAATCACTCGCGGGCCGCGTTATCCTCGGATGCGGACCAGGGGCGCTGCCCGGCGATGAGTACATGCTCGGGATCGATCCCGCCACGCAGCGCATGAAAATGATCGAAGGCGGGAAGGCGATCATGACGGCTGTTTACGTAAGAAGGCGGCGTTACGATTCACGGTTCCTGGTTCACCCTGAATGATGCTCGATTGCGGCGGGCAGCCACGTTGTCAACTGCGCCCGCCAGAATTTTGCCGCCGGCTACCGTTGGGCATTGGCTGTAATCCCCGCCGCGGGACCGCTGGAAGCCGGCGCCAGTTCCCCTGCCCCGCTGATATCAAGGATCAACCGCGTGACTTCCACAACGCTGGCGCTCGACAAGCCGGCACTCAATACAGTGTCGAACCGCAATCTCACATTGTGGCTGCGTTACGAAGAGCCGCATGGCGCTGGAGCACCAGGCCAGAAGGTTATCGATTTTGCGACCGGTAGTGTGCCGCTGCCGGAATCATTGAACGTGAGCATCGGACCGTTGGATGCCGTTGATGTAGCCGCCACCGATCTCGCGACCAGGATCGCGGGTGTATCCGCGAGCCGGGCCAAACTCGCGGCGCCGGCATCGCGCAAGATCCGCTCCGCCGGCTGCCGTTTCGGCACCGATGACGCTCAGGCATTCAGATCCGCGTTAGACGCCGCGATGCGAGGACCGATCGGGGTCGCATGGCCCTGGAGCGTCGTTTCCGCGGGCAACGGACGCGTGAGTATCTTCCCAGGCCGCGCCTACTACCTGAGTTCGCCGCTGATTTACCAGGGCAGCAACCTGGAGCTTCGTGGCGGCGGCGCGACAATCTATTACGGAGACAGCGGCACCTTCCTGCGCCTCGGTGAAGGCGTCCGCGCCAAGTCGTGCGATAAGTCAGGCCTGACCGCCGTCTACCATATTGACGGTCTTTACGTGATCGGCAGCTTCAATGCCGCCGTTGGCGTGGCGGTGCCGTGCGCGGGCCAGACTCAAATCGACCACAGCTTAATCCAGGGCTTTGTGGAAAATCTCGACGTCGGCCTTGCGGGAGCCAACGGCACCTCCCCCGACACCAAGATCACTCGCACCTGGGTCGACCGCGGGATCATCAACCTGTGGGTTCACACCGCGGACTTGTTCACGTTCAGCGACGGCGGCTATTACGGCTACCGGGACCGTGGAATGGTGTTGTGCGGAGATGAGAACGCGGACACGCTGTGTCACTCGCTGAAGATCGATTCCGTTCAGGGAGCCGCTCATTTTCTGAGCGCGACCGCCGGACTGGACGCCGGCAATCTGGATGGGTTTGAGTTTCGCAATGTATACGACGAACCCGGAGTGGTGCACGGAGTGCCCGAGGGAGGCGGACCTGCGCTGCGCCTGGGCTATATCGGCTCGCCGCAGGGCGGAATCGTTACCGGCGGGACCTGGTCGGGCAACAAGGTCGACACTGCGGTCCAGTTCAACGCGCCCGGGGGGTCCGGCGTAAAATCCGACGTGGCGTTTTTTGGCAACTACCTGGTCAATTGGAACATCGGATTCGATTTGACGGGCGCGAAAAAAATATTGGTGGGACCGAACCGTTTCGAGCCGCAAACCATAAACGGCGCTCATTATGTGGGCGTCGAACCAAGTGATGCGATCATCGACGGATCATTCCGTGCGCGCGACTTGAGCGCCGGCCCCTTCTTTTCCTTCAGCACAATTTATTCCGCGGCGGCAAATCCGATTCCGGGCTGCGGCGCGGCCAGGTCACATTGGAGAGCCTGCGTCTCCGACGCTCCCATCTGTACGAGCGGCCGTATCTACGCCGGCGGCGGCGGCTCCACGCCCTGCGAACTATGGTGCAATGGGGAGAATTGGATTCAGACAGGGAGTGGATGCTAGAGATTTATCTCCCCTGCTACTACCTCGTCGCCGCCCCACTTAGGGCGGCGTTTTTCTTTTTGGGGAACGCGCTGCATGAAAAAGGAAGGAGTGGCGGTCTCCGCTATCACAATCTGCATCTTCGAAAGACTGCTCTCTGGAGGCGCATCCAGAAACTTGCCCGCTTGGCCTGAATCTGAGACAAAAACGCCTTAGGTCAGATAGACAGTGACCAAAAGGCGCCGTCCCTCAATGGCAATGCCGAACGACCGAATCATGCAGATCCAGAACGACCTGCGCTCGGACCAGATCGACAAGCGCGACATGGCCGTTCAGCAACTGCTTATTCTGGCGCGGCAGGACGAGACCATTCGCGCATGGGCTCTACCGATGTTTCGCGCGGCCCTGGCGTCCGAACTGCATGCGTACGCGGCCAACTACGCCGTGGACGGCATCGAACTTATTGCCGGATTGGATGCGGCTAGGAGCTATCGGCTAGCCATGCTGATCGATCCGCGCGTGGAGATGGTGCGGGCAACCTTGCTGTCCATCCACGATCCCGAATGCGTCGGCGCGGTAGTCGAAACGCTCGATAAGCGCGGCGAGAACGAGATTCGAATCGCGGCCATTCGCCAACTCGGCCGGTTGGGAACTTCCGTAGCGCTTCCTGCGCTGCTCAAATACCTGGATATTCCGCAATTGCGCCCACACGTGGTTGAAGCGCTGGGAGATTTGGGCGACCCCGCAGCGATTTCTTACCTGCGGCCGCTGCTTAACGACAGAACCGAAGCGTGGCCGGTGGACAATCACGGCCCGATGCTGAGGGTCTGTGACCTGGCAAAAGAGGCGCTTGAGCGCCTCAACCTGCCGGCCGGCATTCCTCCGGCGGCCGCACCTCCGGCGGCCGCATCTGCGCCGGCGTCACGCCCCGCCTCCGGCAATGGTCCGATCCGTCTTTTCGACAACGCCGGGCGGCAGGTGATCATCACGCGAGATGAATGGCGCCGGAAGGTCTTGCCCGCAAACCTGAAAAAAGAATGGGACAATCCCGATCAGCTCTTCGGGTTGATTGTCGCGGCTATCAACGACGGATTCCGCGCGGAGATCGTCGACGCCGCGAATCATCTGTACGAAATCGATTCTGACCGCGTGCGCAGTGCAGGTGTTTGGGCGGCGATCCTGATCGAAGAAAGCCGCCTTGACGAAGCCGAGCATGTTGTGCGTGACTTTCTGGCCCGCCACGGCGAGAACGGGCCTATCCTGACTCAACTGGCCAAGGTTTATGTCGGGCGCAGCGACAAGGCGAAGGCCGAAGAAACCCTTGCGCGCTCTCTGCAGCTTGACCCCAACCAGGAAGCCGCCATCGCGTTGTATGAATCGCTCCTTCGGGAGCGCCAGGGAACAGAGCTGCGAGAAGTTCTGGAAAAGATTGCAGCAGTCTCCGGCAGTTGGCGGGCGCAACTTGAACTGGCAGACGAGGCTTTGGTGGCGGGTCAATTGGATCGCGCGCTGGCGTATTATAAGGAGAGCATCGCTCACGCACCCCGGCCGGTTTCAACCGACCTGTTGATACGAATAAGCGGCGCACTGGGCAATCACGGGCATCCGGGCGAGTTGATTGCGCTCACAGAGCCGCTTTTTGCGATCCATGTGCATGGTATCGAGGTCGCCAATAATCTCATCAAGGCGCATCTTGATCTGGGACAAACCGACGACGCCCGACGCCTTGTCTCCGCTCTTTACGTGCACCGGCGTCCTGATTGGAAATCGACCCTCGATTACTGGAACGCCAAAATCGTCAAACCTGGGTCCGGCCCGCCGGACCGGAAAAAAAACGCAATCAATTCGCGTTGGACGCGCCTCGCGCCCTATGCACCATTGATCGCCTTGGGCCTCCAAATCCCGTGGTCTGCGGCGATGCTCTTCGTGTTCATGTTTACGGAGGATGTATCCGGCCGCGGCGGACAATTCTCTCCGTCCCCTGTGCGAGAGCACATCCTTAAGACCGCGGTGTTCATCCCCACCGCTATCGGGCTGCTGCTCGGCATCTACGTTGCCCTGTTCCGATTCCCGTTGCGAAGGGGTCAGCGAGCGTGGCTCATACTGGGTTGCCTCGGTTGCGCGTGGGCCCTGTTGAGCCACATCTACGCCTGAAAAAAAACGTTCCCTCCCAAGCCTCGTTTCGATCGCGAAACAATCGAGGTCGTTCAGTTCGATAAGGGGTTCCTGAATCGGGTTTCGGCCGGGGAAACCAGGTTATCGAAGAGTCTTTTGATCGTGCCAACCCGGCTTTTTTTGCCTGACGAGCCTCAGTCCGAGACAGTGCCCAGCGATGCCGGCACGCCTGCCACGGGTTCGGGCATCCCGCCTGCCGTAACATTTACGCTTGCCACCTTCTGAGCCGAGGTTTCGAAGCGGGGACCACTATTGTTTCCGCCGCAACCGGTGGAAGCTGCCGTTAACCCGAGCGCCAGCAATGCCAGGATTATCGCACGGCGCCGCATCCTGCCAGGAAGGCCAAGCAGCATCATTCCAAGCATCAATAGCGCGCTGTTCAGCGGCCATGTGCTTCCGCCATCTGGCACGGTGGTAGTCACCGTCAGGCCGGCATACTTGATCTCCTTGCCCATCATTACCGGATTAGGCGCAATTACAGCGCTTAGTGAAAAGCGGACCGAGCTACCCGCCGGAATCAGAACAGGTGTCGTGAAGGGAAGGTCGTGGTGAGCTTGTTCAAGTTCAGCGTCGCGCTCATCTCGACCTCCGCCACCTGAAACTTGTTGTCGCAGTCAACCGTGACTCCAGGCGCGACCGGTCCGGTGACGGTCAGATTCCCGGCTACAACGGGCAATTTGCTCCCCAGCGTGATGGTGCCGGTCACGCTGAACACAATGGTGTCGGTCCCGGTCCCGGCGCTGCAATCGGCGGTGCCGGATGAGCCGTTGGCCGAGTTGATCGCCTCCCGGAGGGTGCAATGCCCTGCGTTAGTGTCGTCCGCGATAGAGTCAACTGTAATCGTGGCGGCGCGCGCAACCGTGTTGCTCCCAATCAAGGCCAACGCCACAATCAATCCCGCTGCCAACCCGGCGGCCTTGCCGACCGGCTTCGCGCCCCGGCTAGTGATTTTCGTCACATCGCCTCCTCCGAGGCGTTAACTCGCTATCAGTCCAACGAGAGTCGCAATTTGACGCATTCAGAAGATATTGCGATATTCTCGGAAAACAAGGGAACTACTACATTAGGGAAACGATGTGCTTGTAAAATGATGTGAATGTTCCCATAGGGAGCGCCGCCGATTATTTGCGTGAGCAACGAGGATCGAAGCTGCGGCAGGAGCTCCGATTCATCAGCTTACGGACTCTCCTCAAAACGGAATTCCCGTTTGACTTCCCAATTTGCAACACGTCTCAGACCAGAGGATCTCCCGCTGCAAGGCTCATAGCCTTGGGCCGCGCCAGCAGCAGTCACTGGTGGCGGGGGTGCTTTATCTACCACCGGTTTTCACCAGCCGCTACTGCAGGGTGTCAGCGATCGGTTGCCGGAGGTTGTCCTGATTGTGGGAAGAACCTCTGCGCAATGACGATGTGCCACACGAACGTCGATTCGCTTTCTGGGTTGGGTAAGGCGCATCGGTCGCCACGCTATCCGCGCGGTTCGTTCCTCGCCGGTGCATTGTTCGCTCCCTGCGAAAATTCTCGCCCCGATGCCTGTTGCCCGCGCAGGGTTATGCAGGTGCTCGACGCGCGCGCAATGAGCCGGCCCCGCTCGTCGATGACTTCACACTCGATCAGGCCCACCATCCTGCCGGCATGAACGGTTCTGGCTTCGGCGCGCAGCTTTGCTTTCCAGACCGGACGCAGGAAATTGATCTTCAGTTCAAGCGTAGTGAAGCTTTCTCCATCGGCCAGCGTGCTGCCGTATGCCGCACCCATAGCGGCATCGGCGATGTCGCAGAGCACACCACCGTGGAGCGTTCCCATCGGATTACCGTGGCGCTCGTGGTCGGCGTCGAATTCGATCGTCGCCTGTCCGGTCCCGGTCCTGACAAGCGTGAGACCCAGCAGCTTGCCGACAGGACCGGGAAATTCTTCACGAACGATATTTTCAGCAATCCGTGTTTCGGTGGTCTTGTTTGATTCACTCATTTTTCATTCTCCCGAATGTCTTCCATGACAAATGTTTAGTGTCCTGCGCTGCCGCCCTTGCCGACCTCGAAATGCCGGACCAAAAAGGCCAGGGGCAAACCGGCTATCACCACCAACGCCAGCAGCTGGAAGCAATCCATGAACGCCAGCATCGAGGCCTGCTGAGTCATCATGTGTGCGACCAGACCATAGGCCTGATAAACGGCGTCCGGGCCGCTGCTTCCGCGCGTTACAAGGTAATGGCTCGAAGTGCCCAGAAACTGGCGGACTCCCGCGTTGGCCGAAGTGAGGTTGGCGACCAATACGCTCTGATGATACTGCGTGCGCCGCTCGAGCATCGTGGTGACGAACGCGATACCGAAGCTGCCGCCCCAGTTGCGGCACAGGTTGGTAAGGCTCGACGCTTTGTTGTTCTTGTTCCTGGGCAGGTAGGAGTAGGCAAGCTGACTTACCGGAACGAACATGAACGCGTATCCGAAGCCTTGAAGGCATCGCGCCAGGGTGAAATGGAAATAGTCAGTCTGAATCGTGAGGTGGCTGTAATAAACAAATGACAGCGCCGCGATCGTGAAACTGGCGCCCAGCAAACGTTTGGCGCCAAACCACGGCGCGATTCGAACCACCACCGGCGCGAGCAGCGTAATCACCGCCGCTCCCGGACCCAGCACCAGTCCCGCGTCGGTCGCGGTGTATCCGAACAGGGTCTGGAGCATCTCGGGTATCAATACCGTGCTGCCAAACAGTCCGAATGCAAATATGAAGTAGTATATCGTCGATATCGCGAAGTTGCGCTCGCGCAGCAAGGTCAACTCGACCACTGGTTCGCGATGATGCCATTCCCACCAAATCGCGACCGCAATCGTAACCACCGCGATTGCGAGGAAGGCCGTGATGAAATGGCTGCCGAACCAATCATCGCGCTCCCCCCGGTCCAGTACGACTTCGAGGCAGGCAAATCCAATCGCGATGAGCACAATGCCAACGTAGTCGATGCGCAGCATGCCGCCCCGCCATGCTTCCTTGCGCTCCTGGGTGAATTCGGGCGGATCATGAACCATCCGGCCGGACAGAATCAATGACAACAGCCCGATCGGAATGTTGATGAAATACACCCAGCGCCATGAAAAGCTATCTGTAATCCAGCCGCCCAGCGGCGGTCCCAGCGCGGGCGCGGTGACGATCGCCATGCTGTAGAGTGCGAATGCTCCGCCGAGCTCTTCGACCGGGAAAGTATCCACCAGGATCGCCTGTTCCACCGGCGCCAGGCCGCCGCCGCCAATTCCCTGGAGCACGCGGAAAACAATCAGCATCCCAAGATTGGGCGCCACACCGCATAGGAACGACGCCGCGGTGAAGAGCGCAACGCTCATCATGTAGTAGCGTTTGCGGCCAAATATCCGGCTGAGCCACGCGCTCATCGGGAGGACTACGGCATTCGCGACCAGGTAGCTGGTCAGTATCCAGGTGCTCTCGTCGTAGCTGGTGCCGAGGCCGCCGGCGATGTGTGGCAACGATACGTTCGAGATGCTGGTATCGAGCAGCTCCATGAAAGTCGCCATCGTCACCGTCGCCGCAATCGCCCAGGGGTTGTACCCTCGCGCCGCTGCTGGACGCGCCGGCATGGACTGCGATTGGGCAGGTATTCTGGAGGCTAGCGCAGCCATACCGTTGGCTCCACTGACATTCCGGGATGCAACAGGTGATCGGGGTCCTGCCCTGGTTCAAGCAGGATTCTGACCGGCAGCCGCTGCACCACTTTGACGTAATTTCCGGTCGCGTTCTCGGGCGGCAAAAGGCTGAAACGGTCGCCGCTTGCGCCCGGCATGTTCTCGACGTGACCGCGATAGTCGCGGCCGAAAGTATCGACCCGGACGCTTACCGGCTCGCCGCGATGCATCCGGGCGAGCTGGGTTTCCTTGAAGTCGGCGGTTACCCAGATCTGATCGGTCTCAGTCACAAACATCAGGGTCTGCCCGGGCTGAATGCGGGAGCCCAACTGCACGCCGCGCTTGCCAACAATTCCGTTGGCGGGCGCATAGATCCTCGTGTAGCTGAGATTCAGCTCGGCCTGGTCGAGGGCAGCCTTGGCAGCGTCGGCCTCTGCCTCACGCGCGGAAATCGTCTTCAACGCGGAGCCGGCTGCTTCACGGGCGGAATCGACCTTTGCGGAATCGGACTCTGCGACCTCGGTAAACTGATCGTATTGCTCCTGGGCGACCACTTGCTCGTCGAGTAAGGCGGCGTACCTTCGAGCATCTCTCTGCGCACGGAAATTTGCCGCCTCGGCTTCACGAATCTTTGCCAGTGCCGCGGCGTGGTCCTGGCGGGCCGAAGCGACCTCAGCCAGAGCCAACTCCAGGCGCGCTTTTGCCCGCTCGACCGCAACCTCGTTGTCGCGCGGGTCAATTTCAACCAGCAGCTCGCCTTTCTTCACCCGGTTGTCATCCTCGGCATACACACGGAGCACGGTGCCGTCGATACGGGAGCTGATCGGATCGATATGCCCGTCAATCTGTGCGTCGTCGGTGGACTCGTAAGATTGCAGGTAGTTCCAGAGAAATGGCGCCCCGGCCGCCGCTGCCAGTAGAAGCAGCGCAACGACCCAAGCTCGCCTGGGCCGCCGCCCGAATCTGTGGCCTGCATCCCCGCTATCATCCTTCACCACCTTCCGGTCAAACTCGATACGATCACCAACTGAATCCTGCCTCAGTGCCTGCAGACCCCCGCTTAGGTCCGTTTGCGCCGCCGGCTCTTCCGGCTCATGCGATGAGTCAGGCTCCAAGCCGCTCAGTACCGCCTGCAAATCGCTGCCGCCTTCCCAATTTGCGTCTTGCTCGGAACTTCTGTTTGCAACCAGTTGGCTCATTTTCGAATTGCTCCAATAGTTGTATATACAATTAGCTTGCCAAAAAAATTCAGCGCCGAAGCTTTCGTACCGCCGACCTCACCGCCGACACGCCGTCCTCTCCCAGTTGACGCACCGTCTCCGCTTGGGCCTTTTGCCATCCGGGATAGGCCTTGAGAACCATCGCCTTGCCCTTGTCGGTGATCGTAATCACGTGGCTTCGCCGATCCTCTATCTCAGGCTCCAGCTTCAGCCAGCCCCTCGCGCACATCCGCTCGACGTTGCGGCTGAGTGTGGATTCGTCCATCTGAAGCACCGCCGCCAGCTCCTTGGGCTTGCTTTTTTCGCGCTCGATAACTGCGACTAGCACCGAGAATTGGCTGATCTTCAATCCCGCCTTTGCCAATTCCTCGTCATAGATCGACGTCACCATCCGATTGAGCATGCGGATTCGATAAGCCATGCACTCCCGCGCGATCCTGTTGGTTTCTTGCGTCACAGATATTTGTATATGCAATAATCGGGCGGCTGTCAAGTTCCGGCTTGCGCATTCATCTGCTGCGCCTGCCCGCCCTTCTCCATTAGCCGCGACAGAACCGCGCCGGTACAATTGCCGCCAACTCACCAGGACGATGGCTTTATGGAAACAGGCAGGCTCGAAGCTTTCACCGACGGCGTGTTCGCAATCGTGATTACAATCATGGTCCTGGAGATCAAGGCGCCGCACAGATCCGACTTTGCCGCGCTGATGGCTTGCATGCCGATTTTCGCGGCTTACGCTCTGAGCTACGTGAATGTCGGCATCTTCTGGAACAACCACCATCACATGCTGCACGCGACGGATCGCGTGGACGGCAAAGTCCTGTGGGCGAACCTGTTCCTGTTGTTCTGGATTTCCCTGATGCCGTTTGCGATTCGTTGGATGGATGACGCTCACTTCACAGCCTTGCCGACCGCGGCTTACGGCGTAACACTGGCGATGGCGGCCCTCGCTTACATTTTGCTGGAGTGGAGCATTGTCGCCTGCAACGGTTCAACTTCTGCTCTCGCGCGTGCGGTCGGCGGCGATCGGAAAGGCAAAATATCCCTTGTGATTTATGTGATTTCGATCGCGCTGTCCTTCATCAGTCCCTCGATCGCCATCACCTTGTACGTTGCGGTCGCGCTGATGTGGTTCCTGCCCGACCGCCGGATCGAATCGGTCCTTATGAAATGACGTGGTGCGGCTTGTTTAGGACTTCGGCGCCAGGAACGCGAAGATCGCTCTGGCCGTATCGGACGTATATTCCAGCGCCATTGCGTGCCCGCCGCGGGGCAGCACCTGCAACTTTGCGCCGGGAATAAGGTGGGCGATTTCCGCCGACTGCTCTATCGGGGTCAGGATGTCTTCGGCGCCCACCAGCACCAGAGTCGGTGTGGAAACCGTGGGCAGGGCCGGGCGCGAGTCGTACCGGCGCAAGCCGTGCGCCTGCGCTTCGAACCCTGCGACGGTGGTTGGATAGGGATCCTTCAGGGCCAGTTTCGCGGTCGCGACAGCGGCGTCGTGATTGCTCAGCCATCGAGGAGTGAACACCCACGCTGTCCGAAATACCGCCAACGCCAGCGGATCGATTCCGCTGCGCTGAAGAGCGATCAAACAATCGAGCCATCGATGCTGCAAAGTGGTGTACGACGGAAACGCGCTCAGCAACACCGCCCGATCGAGCTGGTCGCGATGATGAATGAGCATCGACTGCAGAACGGAACCGCCTAGCGACCATCCCACCGCGGACACCGGGCCGGTCTTGAGGTGCTCGACCAATGCTGCGGCGTCATCACCCATCTGATCGATCGTGTAGGGCCCTGACGGGACTTCGCTGCGACCCGTCCCGCGATTGTCAAACGTGATACAGGAGAAGGTGTCGCGCAGCAGCGCAAGCATCGGCAGCCAGGACGACGAATTCTGACCGAGACCGTTGATCAGGAGCAGCGGCGGACCGCTGCCCTCTACCTTGTAATAGAGCTGGATTCCGTTGACGTTGGCGGTCGCCATTGCGTTGAATAGCTTTGACCGGAAAGCAGCGGAATGCAGCGCCGGCTAAATCAGGAACTCGTTTACCGCCGAGATGAACTGGTCCTCGGCTTCAATCATCGGCAGATGCCCCGCGTTGCGAATTGGAGCGATACGGGAATTAGGGATCAGTCGGGCAAAGGCTTCCGCATACGCGAACGGAACCAGGCCGTCGGCCTCACCATGGATGATCAGCGTCGGCGCCTCGACGTAGGGCAGACGCCGATTGAGACCGCGATCGGGGATCGGCCACATGAACTTGGTCGCCGCTCCGAGATTTTGCGCGCGGAAGATTGCAAGCGCGTCGACGTCGCCGAGCGCCTCGAACGTGGAAGGCTCCGGCATCGGCGCCTTCTTCGGATCATGCCATTTGGCGCTTTCCAGGTCCTTGGGTGCGAGCGCGAACGGATCGGGCAGCGGTTTTTCATCCAGCCACAAGCCGTAAGAGTCCACCAAAACGAGGTGCCGCACCACGTGCGGGCTCAGCGCGGCCATCTCGGCGGCGAACATTCCACCCAGGCAATGGCCGATCACATCGATCGGTCCCTTATTCAATGACTCGATCATTCGCCGATAATGAAGCGCCACGTCGACGACGTCGTAGTTACCCTCGAAATTGGCAGACTCGCCGAAGCCCGGATGCTCCGGGGCGATCACCTCGTGATTGCGCGACAGCGCGCTCAGAAACGAAGCGGCGCCCGGATGCTGCTCGAACCCGTGCAGGTACAGCAACGGCGCACCGCTTCCGGCGCGCCATAGCCGGACCTCGACGGCGCCCAGCTTCTCCCTTGCCATTTTCATATTTCGATCTTTCCCCGCTTACTTTGCTTGAGCGGCGTGTCCGGCCGCAGCTGCGGAAGCGCTACGCCCGGCGGGAGCAGGCGCGTTGGCGGCGACCAGTTTCTGGCTTGCCTCCGGCGTCCAATAATCCGCTTGGTCGGCCCAGAGGTCGCGCAGGTGCGGTGCGACTTCAATACCGAACATGCGCGTATTTTCAGCCGCGACCGCTTCGGGCAGGTTGCCCACGTGCGGTGTGGCGATAAGCTGGCCGATTCTCAGGTCGGTGATCAATTCGCGCAGGCGTTGGCGGACGCGCTGCGGCGGACCGGCGATGATGTAGCCCTTGTCGTCGTATTCCCAAAAGCTCATCTCACCGCGGCTGGCCCGCACGCGGTCCTCTGGCGTCAGCTTGCTTTTGCCCAGGCTAACCTGACTGGCCGAGGCCTTCATCGATCGAATGGTCGTATATCCTGGCGGGTTGCCGAAGCTTCCGGGCGCCGAATTGCGATGGAAGTAACGGACGGCGTCGTAGTATTCCCGCTCGGCCTCGGCCTCGGTGTTGGCCAGGCATATCACCTGGGTAAACGCCATCCGATGAGGGTTCATGTTGCCGCCATGGTCGCTGATGTATTCCCAAAACGCGTCGACCAGCGGCTTTGAGGAGTACAGTCCCGAGAATGACAGGTGGCCGTAGCAGTAGTCGTGGTCGTTGACCAGGTCCCAGGTCTCGACGCTCCCGCCTCCGCCGGGCACCCAGATCGGAATTCGCTTCTGGATCGGACGCGGCCAAATGTTGACGTAGCGCAGCTTGTTGTACTTACCGTTGAAGGTGAACGGTTCCGGCTCGGCCCACGCGCGCAGAATTATCTGGCGCGCCTCTTCGAACCGCTCGCGCACCTCGATTGGCGGCATCCCGTAGGCAAATACCGAATCCATGGGGGTCCCGAGCACAAACCCCGCCGCCAGCCGTCCTCCGGACACGCAATCCAGATACGCATACTCCTCGGCCACGCGCGTCGGCGGATTGTAGAGCGCCAGCGAATTCCCCACGATAGTGATCGCGGCGTTTTTGGTGGTCGTGGCCAGACTCGCAGCCAACAGGTTGGGTGACGGGGTCATCGCGATCACCGTCTGATGATGCTCGTTCACGGTCAGGCCGTCGAAGCCCACCTGGTCGGCGATCTGCATCAGGCGGATGAACATCCTGTAGGTCTCCCCCACCTTCTGCGGATCGCAAAGATGCGCCGGCGGCGTCACCCATGCGGACCTGTAGCGTTCCCGGAAATCGGCAGGAAGATGTGGATAGGTCACCTCTGCGAACCAGTGGAATTTCATCTCTGAAATGCTCCGCCTTCGATGAGATTACGGGATACGCCAGCTGAGCGGTACCTTAGGAGCTAATTATCAGCAGCATCGCCCCCTGTCCATTGCGCATCCGGTACAGGCGGCCCCGCCACTGTTCAGCAGGCAACGCCATTGCCTGCCGGAACATGGACCGCGCCGAATCCTCGATGGTATAAGCCTGCGATAGCTGATGCGCCGCAGTCTGCATGCTATACCATCGCACCTAATGGAGATCGTCAATTGAGTAAGGATCAGATACTGAGCGGCTACACGGTTTTGGACTTCACCCAGGCAGTGGCGGGACCCGCGGCGACCCTGATGATGGCCGAAATGGGCGCCCATGTGATCAAAATCGAATTCGCGCCGCGCGGCGACCTGACGCGCACATTTCCCTATTTCAAGGATGGACGCAGCGGATGCTTTGTTCAGTTCAATCGCGGCAAGCAAAGCCTGTGCGTCGCGCTCAAGACGCCTGAAGGACTGAAAATAATCCAGGACTTGCTAAAGGACGCGGACGTCCTGGTGGAAAACTTCACCCCCGGCGTGATGGACCGATTGGGGTTGGGTTACGAAGCCGTCAGGGCTATCAATCCGAAAATCGTGATGTGCTCGATATCGAGCTTCGGTCAGACCGGGCCGTTGGCATACAAGTCCGGATTCGACACGATCGGCGCGGCATACTCCGGGGTTTTGTCGCGAATCGGCGAACCCGACGGTCCCCCTCCGATGCTGCAATCGGCGTTCGGCGACGTGGGCGCGGGCGTTTACGCTCTGGCCGCAATCGGCTACGCCCTGCTGCATCGGGAGCATACCGGCGTCGGCCAGCATCTGGAGACCACGCTCATCGATACCTATTTCAACTACCACGAGACCGCGATCGAAGCGTTCAGCGCCAGCAAGGGCGCGCTCAAGACCCAGCGCACCGGTCGCTTTGCTCCTCTCCATTCCGCCACCGGCATGTTCAAAGCCAGGCGCGGATTCATCATGTTCTGCGCCGCGCCGCCCCATCATTTTGAGGCACTGTGCAAAGCAATGGGCCGCCCCGAACTGATAACCGACCCACGCTTTTCCGATAACGAGAAGCGCGTCGCCAACGGCGCCTACCTCACCGCCGCGATCGAACAATGGCTCCAGTCGCTGCCCAGCGACGAGGAGGGTTTGCGAATCCTGGAGCAACATCATATTCCCGCCAGTCCGATTTTGTCGGTCGAGGAGGCGATGGACGAGCGGCACCTGCGCGATCGCGGCACAGTGCGCACAATCAACGATCCAGTGCTGGGGGAGTTCAACGTCCCCGGCTTTCCGATCAAGTTTTCGCAAACTCCGGCGGTGGAGGATCTACCCGCGCCATTCCTGGGTCAGCACAACGCCGAAGTCCTGATGAGCCGTCTAAACTACACGCCCGGCCACGTCAGAGCGCTTGAGGAAAAAGGCATTCTCCATCGGGACCCGATTCCGCCCGAAGACATCGGTTGAACGGAAAGAACCAGGCAAGAGAGCGCGGATCTTATCTCTTTCACTGTGCCTTACCGAGTTAAGCAGCCGGTAGCTACCGGTATCGGTTTGCCGCTTCGATTTGCGCAAGAGTCGCCCCCGGGGACTTTCTCGGTCCTCATCTGTTTAGGCTTCCTGACACAACGAAAGATGGATGAACAAACTAAGGCTGGTGCTAAAGAAACAGATCCATCCGGAACAGAAGGACCATCCCGAACGCTAACGCCAGGCCGATCTCTATCGCGGCAACTTCTTCATTTTTCCGTGCGTTGGCACCAACGAGGAGCGTCCTCATGGCTGGATCAGCGACGGCGCTCATGGCCGTTCAGCAGATAGAAAGCCAGTTGCGCCGCTCCGCCTCGCCGCTGATTGATCAGTTCATCGATGAGCTGGGTAGACTCTATGAAGTCGAACGTCGTGAGCCTGCTAACGTCGAGCGCGTGCGGACCGGCCAATTTTTCCGCATCTCTGGCGAGCCAGAAACAGTCGTCCATTCGGATCTCGCTTCGCGGGAGCGGCGATTGAGGGCGATCAACTCGGTGATCGTAAGGGTTCGCGAAGAAGTTAGCCTGGAGCCTCTAACGGCTGATGAATTAATCCTGCGGCTGAATAGACTTCGTGACGTGTTGCCCGCAATCAGCGTTGAGCGAGTCGCAGCATGAACGTCTCCCCTGGCGGAGTGGTTGGCGGCCTAGCGGCCGGAAGCGGCATTCGCCTGCTTCAGCGTTTCCGAGGCCCAGCTCGGAGCTGTGCCCGAGTGAGGGGTGCTGTTGGACCGTTGCCGCTCCGTCCTTCTCCACATGAGGTAAATCCCCATGAGCAACTACGACGAATTACGGATCTATCGCTATGGTCCGGATGCGGTTGAGTACGTCCCACGGCAGGTTAAGGTCGTTCCACTGGCCAACCAAGAATTGAACGAAGCCTTTATCCGGCTTGCTGGCCTTGCGGCTCCGTTTGGCGTCAGAAGCATAGCCAAGCGCAATACTGAGACCGGTTGGCATTATTGGCAATTTTTACCAGGGTGCTTCACCGATAATCAACTCAGTCCGGTGCTGTGCCTGGGCCATGACGGTGCCCAGACGCGCGTCCTGGCTCGGACAGCCCAGCGTACATTGGAGTTGAGTGAGACGCGGAACGGCTTGGAATTTGTCGCTGCGATCGATCCGGACTATCTGATGGCTCTGGCCAAGGATGATGAAGCTGGACTATGGGCGCAGGTGGCTGCCGCTAACTTGCTTCGTGGTGGCGCGGTTCCGGTATCGGTCGCGTTCAACGCCGAGCAAAGCAGGCAGGTTGAAACTGATATCAGCTCACCGGTCGAGTTGATCAGCAAGGCCAGCGTAGCTCACATTGCGATAGTGGCGGGCGGCGCATTTACGGGAGCCTGTTGCTGGCTGGCTGACTACCGGAGGTAGTTATGGCGTCTGTCGCTGAATTAGTCATAAGTCTGCGGTCGGACATAGCCCAGTTCCGCAGCAAGATGAGCACGGCCTCCCAGTCCGTCGTTCAATTTGGCGAAGCGGCCGACGGCCTTAAGAACAAGATCAATGAGCTGGTCACTGGTATCGCTGAATTTCTCGCGATACGTGAAGTCGTAAATTTCATGCGCGAGGCGGTCGCTCAGACCAACGAGTGGGCACTGTCCCCATCGACAAGCTTGCGCGCATCGCGCCCGTCAAGGCGCCTGCCGTGGCAACTTCATTGGGCTGTCAGACCCATTCAGCTTCAAGAACCGGTCCTACTGCGGCTACAGCGCGGGAATTGGGCGAGGGGTTGGTAGTCGGCCCCCAGCGCCTTTACTGAGGGTTGTTTTAGCCTCAGGACAAGCGGCGTGAGCTAACGGCTCACTCGAACGAGGCAGAGAAGGGTGTATTTTACGGGCTTTTCTGCTCATCGCAAGTCCTCATTGTGCCCGCCATTGTGCCCGTCTGGCAGGCTTCGATTTCTTGTTGAGTTCGGCTTCCCATTGAGATGCTTGCGCCTTGCGTCTCGTCAACGCCGCCTCTAAAGCCGCGAGCGCCTCTCGACGTTCCTTAACCTCGGCCTCGAAGGCGGCAACATTGGCTTTGCGGCTGCTGAGCATCGTTTGATAATGACGCTTGCTTTCGCGCTCGATCGCGAGGTTTATGCGTGCCTCGAAGCGCGGACCCATATGCATAGGGATGTACCGGGGAATCCCTGTTCCGGCCTTGTCGGGATCCGTCTCAAGCCATGTGTATCCAGTGCCTATCTTATCAAGGGTTACTCTCGCACCCTCCACGGCCAACAGGAGCGCCTGAAGTCCATCAGCCCCTGCTGCTCCCTGAATCTTAGCCTTTCCTAAGCCTTCGATTAGGAAGGGACACTCCCAATTGCCTTTCGGATGTCGACGGGGTGCACCAATGGACACCGTAACATCTCCGATTCCAGGGTCCGTATTCGTCAGGACCCTGCGGGCAATTACTCGGCCCAGTTCTGACCTTCGATTGCGGCTCCGCATTTCATTTTCCTTGGACTCCTCCAGAAGCAATTGCACTCAAACGGGCCACGCCGTCGCGAAGATCCGCCTCGCTGGCAATGGCGTAGCGGTTGTACATGGAATCGCTCTTCCAGCCTGTGAGCGCCTTGGCAACCGATCGCGGAAGGCCGGCGCGCTGCATTTTGCAAGCGGCCGCGACCAAGGGGTGCCAACCACCGGATCTGGCTGCTGTTTTGAAAACTCGCGACTCAGGATTAGGAATTGCCTAACCATTTCAGAAAAATCGTGGATTTTTCAGCCAGTGGCCACCATTATGGCCACCGACGCAATTCATCATCGAGACCTGCGGCGTCTCGACAGTCGCTTTGGTCAGGGTCCAGCGAGCCGAACAAGTCTTCACTCGCTGGCCCCCCTACTCTGACGCTCGTGAGCCGGATTGTGCGGCGCGACAGCGACTATCTGCTCGGACTCATATGCCCTGCCCAAATCTGTTATTGCTCTAACGATGAAACGGACGCGATATCCAGCGCTCGTGTACCGTTCGACTCGAACCTCGACACGCGCCGGCAACCTCTCGACTATCAGATTGGCTTCTCGGATGCGGGTCGGATCGAGCCCAGCTTTTGACAGTTGCTCAAGGAATTTTACCCTAGCAAGCCATCGGATGTGGGTTATCGGAGTCTGGTCGGGCGAGCCCGGGACTTCCGCGTCCAAGAGGTCATAATCTAGAGGCTCCTCAAGAGCGATGACTACGAATCCAAGAAGCCAGTAGCCCTGCCAATCTGAATATCGGCTGGTTAGCGTACCCAGGAAGTTGCGTAACACCGATTTTGCGACCCGTCGAGTTGCCATTTAACATAAGGTTGTCAATCGACGTGGATAACGGCTTGCCCTCGTAAAACTCGCTTCAGCTTCCTCGTACCAACCTAGAGGCGTAACGAGCGACGCCATCGGTCAAGTCGCGCTTCGCCACAATGTCGTAACGCTGGTACACCGATTCGGTCTTGTGCCCGACGAGCTCCATAGCTACCGAGCGGGGCACGGCCGCCCGTTAAAGATTCCGCACCGCAGTGCGGCGGAAATCGTGTGGAATGCGGCCCGGGTCTGCCGCTGGCAACAGGCAACGCTCCATCTCGCATCACCGCTTCTCCAGGCGGAGTTGCGGACCAACGACCGTCCTCCAAAAACCCGGTGCAAGCAATTCTCCTTCGCGGCGGACTTCCTCGGCATGCGCCTTTGCCGCCGCTCCCGTCTGCACCTCGGCAATAGACTCCATTTAAGTGGTGCCTGATTCCCACATCCCGCCATCGCGCATTTCATGCTGGTGCTCCGCCTTCACCCGCTCTGTCAAACATCAACCGTCTCTACCATGGCGAACCAAGAGGTTAAACCTTGAAGCGCATGTGGTCGGGGTTAAAAATTAACAGGCCTGTGCACCACTGGAGTTCCCGCACCCTGGGCAACTTTGCAGGCTCGGGCCGGCATGTGGGATAGTGAACAAGAATGTCTAAAGCCAAAACTGCTAAGCGAAAATGTAGGGCGACCTCGTAAGCGGGCCAAAGCCGGACCCTGGCTGTCCCGGCGGCAGGCGCTGGTGATGGCTCACCACGACGCGCTACGGTGTCCCCGTTGATCTGGACAGCGTGGAGTCAATCCCATTCCGCCCGACGAGTTGCGGGCTCTGGTAGTGGAAGCGATTGAAAGCAGGATCGATTCGCCGGGTTTGGGACCGGAGTCTGGCGCCCGAAATGGAGCAGGCGGCGGCCCTTAAACGGATAGCAGACAACTTCCGCCCGGGTAAAAATCACCCTGACCGATAATCGATCCCGAATCGGCCCTATCCAGCGTTAACCAGTCGTCGGGCGTCGCCGGAGTCTGACGTTCAGCTTCAGGCCGGCATGGATATGCCTGGCCGTTAGGCCGTCAGTCCTACAGCAAAGCATGAGATTCGCTGGCAGTGTATGGGCAGACAGGTTCCCCAGTCCTATAGCATATTCCACGGACATACTACTGCTAGCTCCCAGAGTCGGGATTACCGAAATGGCCGCACTCTTAGCAAACATGCTGGCGCTTGGTACAGCGCGGGCTGCACACACCATGGAAGCGATCCAAGCAGCCCACGCATGCCGGAATGACCGCATCGGTCAGTCAAGTGCCGGGTGTCCGCGTGTCCCGCCAATTATCTGAAAACCACTTTTTCAGCGTTTCCGAAACTCGTCGCACCTCTGCGTCAATACACGATATCCCCATGTGTTCAGTTACTTCTTTTCCCAGAAAAGCCCGAAGCTCATCAATCGAAGCACCCTGCTCAAGGAGTCGCAGGACTGGCCCGATCATGCAGTCATATTCATCGCGGGGCCAATCCAGACGGTCCATAACGCCGATGGGATCCCAATCGCACATGATCTTTCTGGCCTCTGCCCATCGACGTCGCTAAGCTACCTTGTCCAATACGGTCTTCATCGGTGATCAGTCACAACCCTTAGCCCCTTCCGCTCGAATGGCGGCCTGAATCTCTTCGAGATAGATTGACCCGATACGGTGGGCATATTTCTGACACCATCCCAGATCTCTTTCGCCACAATGTCGTAACGCTGGTACACAGATTCCGTCTTATGTCCGACAAGCTCCATCGCAACCGAGCGCGGCACGCCAGCACTTTCAAGATTGCGCATAGCGGTGCGGCGGAAGTCGTGCGGAATGCGGCCCAAGTCCCTCGCCTTATTTTCGGATCGGATCGTTGTTTACCGTCTGACACTCCACTCGTAGCTGGCTGTCTCGCTCCGTTGGGAAGCCTTTTTCCCTTGCCTCGGCCTTCTCCAGCTCGGCCTGCTCAATTTCCCACCTCACCCGCGCCGATAGCTCAGCGTTGCGCCGCGCCAAGATTTTGGTTGTCTGAGCCGCCTGTTTCTGTCGCCAACGTGTAAGCCTGGCCTTCTTGTCCGTCTTCTCCTGCCGCGAAATCGCCGCTTGATAGTAGTTACAATACTGTTAGCCGCGGCGAACCTTAAGAGTGCATCCAAGGACAAACGCAAGTCTGGTGTGCTGGGTGGCACAGCCAGAGCCACGAAGCAGCGCTAAGGTTCAGTTCGGTTCCGGCACCTCAGCGGCCACCTTTTCGAGGACCGTTGAGAAATCGAAATCAGAACCGACGTTCGACGCAAAAGGCGCAAGAAACGTGAGAATGCGGATTCGAGAATTAATCTCAGAAGCCGCTTGCAATCGATGATGTCCATCTAGCAGGCAGTGTGTCAGCAGCATCTGGCCGTCGTATCCGTAATCTGAATCGGCTCCGCTTTTTTTCACGGCGGGAGCTTGCATGTCCAGCACCGAAACGGCAAACGCCGTTAGCGAGTGTCCGGCCCGCGCGCGTGCCTTCCAGTATTCCACGTGGTCCTTGTGAAAAGTCGACGGGTCTTGGAGCGGCATGACGATCTGGGTTAGCAGGGTCTTAGTGATCCCTGCCGGGAAGCTATACCGAATAGCCGAGATCTCGCCTCCTGGGTACGGGACCGCCAGTTCATGATTTGGTCCAAGCCGATAGTAAGGCGTTCCTGGATCTTGAGGCTTCTCGTATTCGGGAGGCTCCAAGCCAAACAGACGCACGACCTCCGTCGCAAAATAGTCATCCGGCGTGCCGGGCGCGACCAGCCGAACTGGCGCCTCGATTACTGCCAGACGATAGGTGCCCCGAGGAAGAATACGAGCGAGTCGTCGTAACGCGAACTCGGCAGGGAAGTGGTCGAGTTGCCCAAGTAGATTTGTAGCTTCTGTGTCGCTCACTCGATCGGCGGGAGAGGCCACCTTCTTGAAGGTGATGCCACAGGTCCCGCACGGACAACCGTACTGAAACATCCGCTTTCCGCTTACGGTCAGGGCTGCGTACCACAAATCATGATCAGCTTCGTATTCCGGTCCCGAAGTTCGCCAGGGATCAAATCCGATGATTCCTTCCCCGGTAACATTGTCGAATGGTCGCGGCGTCACATCTCCCTTTTACCAGATCGCCACAGAGCCAGCACTAAACAGGGTGGCAAGGGGGCAAGGTCCCCCTTGCGCTCCCCTGTTCAGATACGCTGAGCTGGGTCAGTTTTGCTTCGGCGAGATCTCACGAAAGGGGGTCAACATTAAACCGGCGTTGATAAAGCGTGCCAGTTGACCTCATATTTTGACCACAGTGATATAGCGGTCCGGTCGATCCGAGCTGTCCACCACCGTCCCTAGCGTCGTTGCGGCGTGATCTGCGGCCATGACCAGCCCGTTATAAGCCTCAGGATTGAGCGTTTCTGCTTACCCTAGACACGCTGACTCCCTGCTTTGATTAGCTCTGTAATAGCGTTCGTATTACAGACTCAAGCGGTTGACAGCGGTTGACCGTCACGTTTTGAAGCTGTGGGGCATTTGATGATAAATGAGTTGTATGCGGGGTCCCTTTTGCCCTGGCTTGGAGAGCTTGAACCATGCATGACATCGTAATCAGAAACGGCTGTGTAATAGATGGAACCGGAAGACCGGCGGCACCCGGCGACCTTGCGGTCGATGGCGCTCGGATTTCCGCCGTGGGTGGCAAAGTCGGCTCCGGGCGGCGCGAAATCGACGCGAGTGGCATGCTGGTCACGCCGGGGTGGGTCGATATTCACACCCATTACGATGGACAGGTCACGTGGGATCCTTACCTGACACCGTCGAGCTGGCACGGCGTTACCACCATCGTGATGGGCAACTGCGGAGTGGGGTTCGCTCCGGTTCAGCCCGGCAAAGAAGATTTCCTGATCGAATTGATGGAAGGCGTAGAGGACATTCCCGGCACGGCGCTGGCCGCAGGAATTCCCTGGCAGTGGGAAACATTTGCGCAATACCTGGAAGCGCTGGCCGGGATGAAGCGTGCGATCGACGTGGCGGCGCAGATTCCGCATGGCGCTGTGCGCGCCTATGTCATGGGCGAGCGAGGTGCGCACAACGAAGCCGCTGGCGACGATGATATCGCGCGCATGGCGGAGCTTGTCCGTGAGGCGCTGCGCGCCGGCGCTGTCGGCGTGACCTCGTCACGGACCCTGCTCCATCGGGCCAAGAGCGGCGAGCACGTACCCGGCACCTTTGCCGCCGAAGCCGAAATGGTTGCGCTGGGACGCGCCTTGGGCGCGGCCGGCCACGGCGCAATGGAACTGGCAACCGACATGGTTGGGTGCGATACCAACCTTGAATGGATGGCCCGGGTTTCGATCGAGACCGGCCGTCCAGTAACGATCCTGGCGACCTCGGCCACACCGGAGCCGCTCGATTTCCAGCGCGTGCTGGAACTGGTCAGATCGTGGAAACTGCAGGGCGCACGGATTGTGCCGCAAGTGGCGGCGCGACCCGCTTGTATCCTGATGGGGCTGGAGACAACGGTTCATCCCTTCAGCACGCATCGTGCATACCGCACGATGGTGGGCCGGCTGCCGCTGGCCGAGCGGGTTGCGCGGATGCGCGACCCCGAGGTAAAGGCGCGGATTCTCAACGACGAGGTCGGGCTTAAGGATCCGCTCGGCCGCCATTACCTGACCTTGTTCGACTCGATCTTCGCACTCGGCGATCCGCCCAACTACGAACCGACGCGCGAAATGAGCCTGGGTGCACGCGCCCGGCGCGAGGGCCGTACGCCGCAGGACCTCGCCTATGATTTGTTGCTGCAGCGCGACGGCCACGAGCTGCTGTACGTGCCGCTGGGCGACTACTCGGCCTACAATCTGGAACGCAACCGCCGCCTCCTGCTCGATCCCGACACGCGGCTGGGCGTAAGCGACGGCGGCGCCCACTGCGGTATGGTTTGCGACGCCAGTGTTCCCACTTTCATGCTTTCGTACTGGGCGCGCGATCGCGAACGCGGACCGCGTCTGCCGCTGGAGCAGGTGATCAGGTTCCAGACCAGCGAGACGGCGGACCTGTATGGCTTCACCGATCGCGGAGTCCTGGCGCCCGGAATGAAGGCGGATATCAACGTAATCGACTTTGACCGCCTACATCTGTACGCGCCCGAGATCGTCCATGATTTCCCGGCTGGTGCGCGACGGTTGATCCAGAAGGTGGACGGTTACAAGTACACGATGGTCAGCGGCGAGGTCATCTACGAAAACGGAGTTCCAACCGGAGCAATGCCCGGCAAACTCGTCCGTGGGGGTCAGATCGGACGCTGATTGGAGCGCTGCGCCGCTTTCAGTCGATGGATTTGGCGGCCAGGCGCAAATCCGGCACGAGTGTCCGCCTCCGGCAGCTGCTGACATTACCAGTCGCGGCTGTATCGCCACGGTCCAAATAGTTACTTCCAGTTTTGCAAGATGGTGGCTTCGGACGATGCCTGGCGCCGGCCGGCACATCAGCCCGGGACCTCAACTTTCAGGTTATTTTTCCACCACCTTGTCTGTGGCATCACGATTGCTTAGACAGGTAATTCAATCGCAGATCATGAGGAGTCTGGGTTGCTTCACCGACACTTATCTTGATTTTTCCCCAGGCCTATACACAGCTCGTGCGAGGTCTTTTTTACTCCTTGTGAACATTTTTCCGATCAATGGCTGACAGAATCAGCGGCATTCACAGTACTCGTCCCCACGGGAACTCTCGAAGAATTCCTGTGATGCCTGATTCAAATCCTGCTCAACCATCAAACCCGCAGCGGCTGGTTGACTGTTATTTCCGGGCCGAAGCTCCCGTCTGGGAGCAGATCTATAGAGGCACCGGCGTTTTGGAAGTCATCCATCAGCAACGCCTGCGGATCATACTCGACCTTGCACAGAGGTACACTCAGCCCGAATCAACGCGGGTGCTCGACGCAGGATGCGGCGCCGGTCCGGCGGCTATCGCCCTGGCTGGTCGCAACTATAACGTACACGCCGTCGACCCGGTACTCGAGATGGTGGAACTCACGCGTCAGGGAGCGGCCAGGCAAGGCGTCCAATCGCGGGTCAAATGCGCTTTGGGAGACGTTAACAATCTTGCCTTTGCTGACGAGTCGTTCGACCTGGTCATAGCGGCCGGCGTCCTGCCGTGGCTGCCGTCGCCGGATACTGCTCTCAAGGAAATGTGCCGCGTCCTCAAACCCGGCGGCTGCCTGATCCTCAGCACTGATAACCGATGGGGGCTTTGCTGGTTTCTCGATCCGCTTACAAACCCGCTTCTCAAACCTATCAAGGACAGCCTACAAAGCGTGCTGTGGCGTCTCGGCGCCGCAACGCCGCGGGTACGCGCGCAGATGACGCCGATCGGGGAATCGCAAAAGCTGCTGCGGGCGAATGCGCTCAGAATCCTGGAAGGTACCACGCTTGGATTCGGTCCGCTCAGCATTTTCAGATACGATCTGCTGCCGCGCCCCGTCGGCCTCAGGTTGGATCGGATGCTTCAAGCTCTGGCCGATCGGAACTATCCGCTGCTGCGCCGGGCTGGAGCTCAGTACGTCGTGGCCGCACGCAAGCCCGCGCCATCCGAAACATTAAAATCCGGCCCCTACTCTGCCGCACGCGGCTAATCAGCCGAGAAACCGGTACATCAACCGCCCGGCCATTCTGGTCGCGAGCAGCGGCATCCGGGTCCAGATTTTTGCCAGCAGCGCCGGCACGCCGGTCAACACTTCCGAGCTTACCCTCGCCGGCGCGTGGGGATAAAAGGACGAAGGCAGCCCGGCGGCATTGGCGCCGAGTTCCTTCTTGAATCGCATCAATCCTTGATTGCGAACATCGGCGCGCCCCAAATCGAGCATGCGGGCGCGCGAGGCAAACTCTTCGATTGCGTTCCAGAACATCAGGTGGTTCGCATGGGAGCGGTAGTTCGGTTGCCGTGCGCCCCACTTGTAATGGATTACCTCGCCGTCGCGCAAAAACACCGCGCTCGCGACGTCTTGACCGTTCTCACGGGCAGCCCACACCTCGAAGTTGCCGCCGGCGGCAAATGTCTCGCGGACCAAGTTGAAAAAACGCCACGGCTGCGGCGGCAGACCCAGCCGCCTGCGGCTTTGCAACTGCATCGCGTAGAATCGTCTTAACAAGTTGATACTGCTGCCCCGCTCAATCGTGATCGACTAGTGCAATGCACTTCGCAGGTTGCGCCGGAAGTTTGCCGCAAGTGCCCTCTCAATGCGAGCCAGCGGCCGATCGAGAGCAAGCTGCCAGTTGGCGAAGCATTCCACCGTTTCCCAGCCCGCCACACCGCCGATGCCGCGAACCTCGTAAGCTCTTCGCTTCGGTGGTTCCTCTATCAGAGCACTCAGCAGACGATGCGCCGCTTCCGGCTCCCGGGCCAGCGGAGTGCAGCTATCTGAAAACGGCAGCGACGTGAAGCGCCTGGACAAAGGTCCACGCGCAAACACGCACCCGGCCACAACGCTGCTGCCCTGATGCAGCGTTGCCAGCCACAGGGACAAGCCGTAAGCGGCGCGCAGCAGTTCTATCCATGAATTGCGATGGTAGAGCGTCGCAGTCTGCGAGATGTCCAGCAGTTCATCCCACAAATTGCGCCCCTCATCAAAGCCGCGCCAGCGAACTACCGCCCCGCTCTCGGTGGCATAGCTGTCACCCCTTACGTCCACCCCTGCCGCCAATGCCATAGCAGTTACTCCCGCGGCTGCGGTTCGAGCCGCCGCAATTGCATAACAAGTCGCTAGACCGCGAATGCTACACAGCAACAGCAATGCCAGCAGGCGGGCCTAATCAGAAGCGATGTATATCCTGCTGGCAGGGTCAACGATCAGCCTGTTTATGCAAGATTTGCATGGATTTTCGGTTTCGGCCCGGCAGAATTTACCCCGAATTGCGGTTCATTCTGGCCCGCAAAGGACTCAGGCCCACTTGATCACGCCGCTTTCCGCAAACGCGGTCCAGTGGCATAGCCGTTGCTTTTTGAAGCGACAGAAACGTGACAGCAAACAGCCACAGGTGCTTAAGGCGGCAGAAGTCAGGGATGTCACATTCGCTAGCGAGCTGGCAACGGCGCATATGGCCCCGGAGGTAGTCCAGTATGGATCCCAACCACGAGCATCACACCATCGATTTTCTCAATCTCATCGGTGTTGGAGCTCTTCCGCGCTTAACCAGTCCGTTCGATCCCGGCTACGATCCGGTCACCCTTGAAGGTCATCTGCAGCAGAGCAGCCATCTGATGTCCATACTGAAGATCTCGATGGCCTGCTGGATGATCGCCAACGAAAGTGCAACGCGCCGCAAGATAGCCTTCGCCAAGGCCTGCAACGTAGCGACCGTGACAGGCGGCGGTCCGTTCGAGATCGCCGTCGCCCAAGGGCAGCTGCCGGCGTATCTGGACCTTTGCGCTGACATCGGCGTGACACGCATTGAATGCGGCGAGGGCTTTACCGACATGCCTCTGCCGGCACCGCAGGTGGTCGCGATGGCTCAACAGCGCGGCCTGCAGGTGCAGTTCGAACTGGGCAAAAAGCACAGCGGCGCTTTCGACACGGGGGTCCTCGGCGATTTGATCGAGCAGGGACGGCGATGGCTCGATGCGGGGGCCGTCGAACTCGTTGTAGAAGCGCGTGAGTCCGCCCGCGGCGTCGGACTGTTCGACGCGGAAGGAAATCTCAACGGGTCATTCGCCGATCGCCTGGCCGAAGCTTTTGGCCTGCGCACAGTTGCATTCGAGGCACCGAACAAACCCAGCCAGTTCGCGCTCCTGGATCACTTCGGCAGCCAGGTGCGGCTTTCCAACGTTAGGTTGGAAGAACTGCTGCGAGTGGAGATTTATCGCCGCGGCCTGCACTCCGATGCCTTCGGAAAAGACAACCTAAGACCTCGCATCCCGGCACAAAAGGCTGCATAAATGCGCAAGACTGTTGTAATCGACTGCTTTCCTCAAAGCGTTGCGCGCTATCTCCATGGCTACGCGGTCGTTGCCGTGGACGTAGTGCGCGCCACCACCACCGCCATTACCGCCGCTGCTGCCGGTCGCCGATGCTTTCCGGTGCCGACAGTGGACGCAGCGCTTGCATTGTCGCGGCGTTTCAAAAACGCCCTTTTGGCCGGTGAACAGCGCGGCATCATGCCGCCCGGCTTTCATCTGAACAACAGCCCGGCCGAAGTGATCGAACGCACCGACCGCGAGCGGCCGCTTATCCTGCTGTCGTCGTCGGGCACCATGCTTTGCGAGCAGGCTGCACGATGCGACTCTGCCTATGTTGCCTGTTTGCGCAACCATTCGTCGACCGCGCAGCACCTTGCGGCCCGCTTTCCCGCAGTCGCGTTGATTGGAGCCGGCAGCCGCAGCGAATTCCGCGAGGAAGACCAGATGTGTTGTGCATGGCTGGCGCAATGCCTCCTGGACCTGGGCTATCAAGCCGCTAACCGGAACACGCTCGATATCGTCAGGCGCTGGAGCAACAAGCCGGTGGACGCATGGATCTCGAACAAGAGCGCAAACTATCTTCGGGCCAGTGGCCAGTTCGCCGACCTCGAGTTCATTCTCGAACATGTGGCCGATCTCGGCTCCGCATTCGCTCTACGAAGCGGCGAGGTGATTCCGGACGCGACGCCTTTGGGGCATGAGACGGAGGAGGGGATCTACGATGCTTGAGGACACGACGACTCCGGTTGTGGTACTGGTATGCCACCATCACGTCGGAATCGGCATCGTCCGAAGCCTGGGCCGGCTTGGGGTCCCGGTTTATGGAATAGACGCCGACAGTTTCTCTCCCGCCTTCTTTTCGAGATATTGCCGCGGAAGGTTCGTCTGGGACCTGCACACTGCGCCCGCCGAAGACTCGATTGCTTTCCTGGACGAGGTCGGGCGGAAGATAGGGCGGCGGGCGTTGCTCATTCCGACCAGCGATATCGGCGCGATGTTCGTGGACGAGCATGCCGCACGCCTCGCTGACAAATTCATTTTCCCCCAGCGTGACGTCGCCCTGGCGCGCACCCTGTGCAACAAACGGGAAATGTACTATCTCGCCAGGAAGTGGAATGTAGAGGCCCCGAAGACGGCTTTTCCACAGTCACGGAAAGAGGTCCTCGAATATCTTAGTACTGCGCGGTTCCCTATTTTAGTCAAGCCGATTTACAACCTTGTCCCGGGACTGAAGTTCTGGCGAATGAGTATCGTCAATAGCGAGCGCGAGTTGCTCGATCGTTACGACGCGGTGGAGGATCCGGCCAGACCCAACGTGATGCTCCAGGAGTATATTCCCGGCGGCGACGAGATGACCTGGACCTTCAATGGCTACTTCGATCGTGATGGCGAATGTAAGGTAGCCTTCACGGGCCGGAAGTTGCGTAATTTCCCGGCATACTTCGGCCAGGCCTCGCTCGCCGTGTGCGCGAAAAACGAGTATGTCCGAAACACCACGCTCGGGTTCATGAAGAACATCGGCTATCGGGGGCCGCTCGATCTCGGCTACCGCTATGACGCCCGCGACGGCAAGTACAAGGTGAACGACATCAACCCGCGCATCGGCGCGATGTTTCGGCTTTTCGTGAGTGAAAATGGGATGGACGTCGCGCGCGCCCTCTACCAGGACATGACCGGCCAGCAGGTCATTGCGGGCAGCGCGCCCGAGGGCCGCCGGTGGATTGTCGAGGACGTCGATCTGTTTTCCTCTTTTCGCTACTGGCGCGACGGAAAGTTTACTTTGAAGGAGTGGATAAATTCGTTTCGCGGAGTCCGCGAAATGGCTTTTCTGGCCGCGGATGACCCAATGCCTTTTGCGGGCGCATGGATGATGGATGCCAGACGCGCGGTGCGTGACGCGATCAAAGCCCGCCAGCATGAAACGCAGCCAACCGAAAAGCCGACGCCCGCCTCCGTTTTAAACCGCGCGCCGGCCGGTGCTGATCGATGAAGCGACCCAACGCGCTGCGCCGGACTTGGGAGTCAGGCAAGCAAACAAAGCCATGAAGATATCAGCAGCCAGGATTTACCTCGTCACAATCGGCAGCCTTCATCCCGTTTTGGTCGAATTGCTGACTGATGAGGGGTTGACCGGTGTCGGCGAGGCCGCGGTCGCGTACGGGGTCGGCGGTACCGCCGCCGCCGGCATGGTCAAGGACCTCGTCGAAGCGATGGTCCTGGGCCGAGACCCTTTTCGGATCGAGGAGCTGTGGTCCGAGATGTACGACCATACATTCTGGGCCAAGGGCGGCGGAACGATCGTCTTCGCCGGCATCAGCGCGATCGAGCAGGCTCTGTGGGACATCAAGGGCAAAGCGTTGAGCGTGCCGGTATACGAAATGCTCGGCGGGAGGATGCGCGAAGAGGTCCGCGTTTACGCCAACGGATGGTCATACAAGTGCCTGACGCCGGATGACTATGCGCGGGCCGCGGAAAGACCGATCACCGATGGCTACACGGCGCTCAAATGCTATCCGCTCGCAGTGCCTAACAACAACGGTGGTATCAGGCACGTTGCGCGGCGCAGCGTCGATCGCGCCTTCGCCGACCTCGCTGTCAAAAAGATAAAAGCGGTGCGTGACGCCTTCGGCCCCGAGGTCGACATCATGGCCGACCTTAGCGGCGGCCTGACCACGGACGAAGCTATACGATTGTGCCGGCGGCTGGAAGAATTGCAATTGCTCTTCGTCGAGGAACCGGTCGATCCTTTCGATATCGGCGCCCTTAAGAAGTTTTCGGATCAGGTCGCGATTCCGGTGGCGTTGGGCGAACGAATCTACACCCGCTATGGCTTCCGTCCGATCGTGGAAAGCCACGCCGCCGACGTTCTTCAGCCCGACATCGGCAACACTGGCGGCATCATGGAGTCCAAGAAAGTTGCGGCGATGGCGGAGACATACAATATGCGCATCCAATTCCACGTTTGCGCCAGTCCAGTCTCCACCGCGGCAGCGCTGCAGTTGGACGCCTGCATCCCAAATTTCATGATCCAGGAGTTATATCCCTATCGGTCCGCTGAGCATTTTCAACTTGTGGATTACGCGCCCGAACGCGATGTGAAACACGGTAGCATGGCCATTCCCGATCGCCCGGGGCTGGGCATAAATTTGGTCCCGGAGCGGGTGCGGCCCTTCCTGTGGTCGCAGTGCGGCTCTTGAGCGAGGCGTCAATCCAATACGAAGCTCAGCGCAAGTGGAGTCAGAGATGAGGCTTCCGATTAAGTTTAACCGAGCCGGGTGGCCATATCGAACCGCGGGACAACGATTTTTCGTGGATGATCCCCGCCCGCTCGCAAACGGGGTCCCATCAGACCTTTCACCGTCCGATTTTTCCGACGCCATCTCAACCTTGCAATTCGGCGTCACATTCAAAACGACCCGGCCGGGACGCCAGCAGCATTCCAATCGATTTATTTCGCGTATATACGCGGGGGCAAAACCCATAATCCTGGAGGTCGGCGCGTCCGACGGAATAACCTCGCTCGACCTCATCAGGTCTCTCGGCAATAATTTCGGGCATTACTTTGTTACCGATCTTAATCTCTCAGCGCGCTGGGGCCGTGACCCCCGGGGAGTAATCTATTTTCTCGACTATAACGCCAACTGCGTGCTGCGAGCATCGAAACGATTCATTACCTATTCCGATGTAGAAGGGGCTCCCTTTCCGCTGCCTTTCATATCAAGAGTTTTGCTTTCGGGCTCGCGCAAAATAGTTGATTGGCATGAAATAATGCTAATACAACCCGAGCTTCTGGCGCTGTCGCAGCGAGATTGCCGCATAAGCATAGAACGATACGATCTCTTCAGACCATGGACTGGTGAGCGTCCGGATCTGATCAAGGTCGCTAACCTCTTGAATGCGAAATACTTCACCGATTCACAGATGAAAGAAGCATTGAAAGTGCAGTGCCGGAACCTGGCTCCGGGAGGGCGCCTGTTGCTGGTCTCTGAGGATGACGATATTGAGCGCTTCTCGGTCTTTGTTAAGTCGCCGGACGCCATGGTGTTGGAATATACGCACGGCGCCGGCGCCAAAGCTTCGCCTCACGTTCCTTTCGCCATTGAGCCGGCACCGGGCGTGAGCACGCAGTTTGTTCAGGAGACCCTGTAATGCCGGCTACGCGCACAGCCGAAACGCAGGCGCCGGCGGCCTGGGTAAATCGGCCGGGCGCAGATCATGCGGACATACCCGGTGTCTGCTGGCTCATAGATGGCGGCACCGCAGGCGAGCAGTCATCTGCAGAGCAGTTTGCGCAGTTGCGCGGCATGAACGTGCAGCACTACCGCACCGCGGAGTCGATACCCGGTGCGGTCCAACGGCCAACGATGATCGCGATCCCCGCATCGCTGATGTGCGCGCTGTCCGCCGAGACGAAGCGGCATCTGGCCAGTCTGGTTGAAGGGGGCGCAATCTTGTATGTGCGCGGCCTGCCTGGGCCAGGCGTGCCGCTTGATCTGGTGCCTTTCGAGGCATCCAATGCGGCGATTGCCGCGAAATGTGATGCGTTCGGGTATCGATTTACCGCCAGCCAGATGCTGCCGGCGGCTCTCGCTCGCGAGGAAGCCGCGCGCCCAACCTTTGAGGCGTACGGCGCGGAGCATCTCCCGGCGCGCGCCGAGGTGTTGCTGGCGCTGCGGCATGCTGACGGCAAGGAGCGCGCCGCAATCTTCGCTCTGAGCCACGGCGACGGGTGCGCGATTTTCGACTTGCATTCGAACGACGGGGATGGCGAAGAAACTCCGTTGGTCGAACGGTTGGCCGTTCCACAAACACGCAACATGGCGGCTGGAGCTCTGATCGCCGTCGATCGCGCAATACGAAAAGAGGGCCGTCCACTACCTCCGTTTAATCTTACCATTGATGATCGACCGGTTAACTTCGACCGCCTCAATACCGCGCCCGTGGGAGCGCTACTGCGCCATATCGAGGAGGTATGCCCTGGAGCTCATACCGACTTCGGATGGACGCCGCGCCACGCTACTCCAAGCCGCGGATACCTCGAGGTGATGAAGAGCTTTCCCACGGGTTTTGTATGGCACGGTCTGTTTCGACACGTCGATCATCGCGCAATCGCCGACACCTGCGCCGAGTTTGCCAAGGGCCGGCGTATGGTGAGCGAAATAGAGGAACGCTTCGGCGTTCGGCTGCAACCGATAATGATCTTCCCGTTTGAACGGTCCGGCACCGAGCATTTCCGTCTGCTGCAGGAGGCGGGCTTTATAGCCTGCGTCCAACAACCGCATGCTCCGCGCGGTTTGGCCTCGACCCAGCCCCGATACCTGCAATATTCGCTGCCGTCGGAGACGTCATGCGGCTTTACGGTTTTGTACCGATACCAGGTGGAAACGCTCACCGGCGACCGGATGCTCGCGATGGCGGCGCTGGGGCTGCCGATCATTGCCTATGCGCATCCAGATCAACTTGGACTGCGGCGGTTGTCGCGGCTGTGGGACCGCAAGGGCCAGATCTCGCATTTCGACGCGGTGTTGAAGTTTGCTGTGGCCAAAGGTCTGCCCTCCCGCTCGCTGGAGGCGATCGCAACCGGGGTCAAGGCGGAGAGCGCCGCCCGGCCGCTGTGAGGCAGGGAGATACTGAGGATGCGCGATCACGACCCGGATACGACACTCGATGCGCGGAGCTTGCAGGGCAAGTCCTCCTTTAGCGTAGCGACCATAGTTGAGGCAGTTGAGAAAACCCTCTCCGGTCAATGGGATGTGCCCGAGTTTCAGCGCGAGTTCATTTGGAAACCGGCGCAAGTGTGCGGCCTTGCCGACTCGTTATGGCGTCACTATCCGGTCGGATCGATACTCTTGTGGCAGACCGAGAACAACTGCCGCCGGGAAGCACCGCTGTGGATCGCCGACGGCCAGCAGCGGCTCACAGCACTATGCCTTCTATTTGGCGTGGCGCCTTACTGGTTCAGCCGGCGGCCGGAGGAGTTCTGTGCCCGCATACAACAGCAGTTCGATATCCGCTACGACATCGCAGCCACCGACGGTCCACGATTTGTCGCGATGCACGAGTCGCGTAAGGGAGAATCTGACCGGCGCCGCCTGATACCAACCAGCCGGCTGTTGGCGATTGACCCCGAAAGTCGCGGCGGCAGGAATGAGATGGAGGGCCTCGTCCGCGAGCTCAAGGATGCAGGTTACTGCCGCGAGCTGGACGCTGCCGATCTCTACCGCCGAATGCATCGCGTCACCATGATCCGGCAGCGGGAGGTGGCGTTGACACAGGTAAATCACCCGCATCGCGACGATATACTTGAGATCTTTATGCGCCTTAACAGCCGCGGCATGCGCTATCGCCGGCTGCTGCTGAAACTCCTGATAGAAGAGATCCCCGCGGCGATTCGCGGGATTCGGGGACGTTGCCAGCCCTGATCATTGCGAATTCAGCGCGTCCCAGAATGCGCAGTGATGATCCTTGGCAAAATTCGTTTCATAACGAATATCGCCCGGCGCGAATGAGAGCACCTGATCCTGGGCGTCCTGATAGGCTGACCATTTGGGTGCGGCGCCATCGGGACGTCCGGTGGCCGCGAACCTGGTCCAGTAGGTCATCATACGATCGGAAAGCTTGAATTGGTCCGGAGAGAGCGGCGCTGGTCCGTGCTCAAGATTGCTCGGAAAGCGGGTTTGCCAGACATATTGGATTTCAGCGGCGTGATAGGCGCGCAGATCAAACTGCGCGTTGGGCAACATCGTATTGGGCGCTTTCGGATCGTTGAACTCATAGGCATACACCGGCACCTGCGGCGCCAGCACGCGCGTCGTGCGGCGAATCGAGCAGGAGAAAAACGAGTCGGTAAAGACCGCGGCCCACGCATCAGTGGGCGTCGGGTAAGCTTTCAAAGGATACTCCTCCATTACTCGCGCCGCGCTGTTGCCGAAGCGCGCTTTCACTATCGCACCGTATCCGTCCGCCGCGATTGGCTTGCCGAACGCGACGAACAGCCGACCTTCGTCGTGGTTGGAGCCGTTAATTAGTGGCACCCGCGTGAACTTGCCCGATTTGAACGCCGCCTCGGCGGTTTGCGGCAAGACGAACCCGTCAACCACGGGGAACCATAGAATGCCGCCGCCAGTGGGACTTGAGGGCAGCGCACGGATTAACTGTCGGGCAGGCTTGGAACGCATGCAAGCCAGGGCGTCTGAGGCATTCTTGCAGCCAAGCGCCGCGATGAGCTGGTCGCCCTGCGGTCGCGCTTGCGCGACCGAGCTCGTCATCTGGCACGGGCCGCTTTCGTTGATCGCGCGTTGAAAGAGGCCGCGGGCGCCGGGCGACTGCAACTGCAAACAGACGCTGATCCCACCCGCGGATTCACCGAAAATCGTGACCCGGGAGGGATCGCCGCCGAAGCCGGCGATATTGCGCCGCACCCATCCGAGCGCCGCCTGCTGATCCAGCAGTCCATAATTGCCCGACACGTGATTTGGATTTTCAGCGTCCAGCGTCTTGTTTACCAGAAAACCCAAAGGTCCGAGCCGGTAATTTATGGAAACAACCACGACTTTGCCTTTTGCGGCCAGCGTGCTGCCGTCGGAGTCGTTGCCCGACCCGACCACAAAGGCACCCCCGTGTATCCAGACCATGACCGGCAGATGCCGGCGCGGTGGGCTGGGTGTAAAAATATTGAGATACAAACAGTCTTCCGAGCTGTTGTCGGGGACCCCGGGAGCAAAGGGTATCTGCGCGCAACTGGAGCGGAAGTGGGTGGCGTCAATCGGTGCAGTCCACGCGGCGTGAGCTATGGGCGCCTTCCAGCGCAGCGTTCCGGTCGGTGGCGCAGCATAAGGAATACCGAGAAATTCGCCATGGTTTCCGGCGACGAGGCCGCGCACCGGTCCCTCATCGGTCTTCACCAGCGGCGCGTTGCGTTCCACGCGGAGCGCCGGATGCACCTTCACCGGGCCCTCAGCGCGGGCTGGGGCGCACATGATCGCCGCAAGCACGACAGCCGTTGCGGTTGCGAGAGCAGTATGAGCTACTCTTGAATCTGTCATTGGCTCCCCCATGTTGAGCGGTTAGCAAGCGACATCGATAGCAGCGCAGCCGAACGTACTGCCAGTTGATATCGGCGCGCAACGCGAAGGTGTGGAACCCTCGGCAATATATCGCGGCGCCAACAGACGTCAAGTAAGTGTCAATGACGCGATAAAGTGCTCAGCTGGCGGCGCATCCAAGTTAGTATCTTGCGATTTCAACGAAATGGGCGCGGCTAATGACCGCGCTATGCGCCGGCACCTGGTGTGTGCAAGACCACGCGTCGTTTAGGCGAGCCCGGCCCGCAAAGAATCGGAAAGGGATTGGAGACGCTGCCGGCACATCGCCGTGCCGGCAGCGCCAGAGAAAACTCTACTGGTTGTGTGCCACAGTCACCGCAGTCATGCCCTGCGAGGAGTTGTTCGAAGCATCAGTACATTGAACGGTGATCGTGTAGGTCCTGCCACTGCCAGTACCATCACGCTCCGCACGCAGACTGACACTGGTCGGACCGGTGATGGCGAAGTCGGGTGACGTCTGGCCGCTGCCGCCTCCCAATGGCGGCTCGCTGCTGGCAATCGAAATGACCTTGCAGACCGGATTGGGATCGCAGGTATCGGTTGCCACGATCGATATGTTCACTGGCACCATCGCGTGATTGGGCGGCCACAGCGTACTCGGACTGGGCGTCACCGACGAGATCGTCGGCGGAGTCGTATCCTGAACAGTCACCTTCGAATTACAGGTGTTGTGGTTCCCCGACGTATCGGTGGCTGTGCAGCTAAACGGCGTCATCCCGAGCGGGAACGTACTTCCCGAAGGCGGAGTGCAACTGTCGGTCACGCCCGGACAATTGTCGGCAAACGTCGCGTTGAAATTGACTACTGCACCGCTCGGGCTGGTGCATTCCGCAGTCGGCGTCGGGCACGAGATAGTCGGATTCTCCATGTCCTTGACGATCACATTGGCCGTACAGGAATTGGAGAGGTTCTCGGGCTCAGTTACCGTGAGCGTGACTGGAGTGCTCCCAAGAGGATAGGGCCCGGCCGGGGATTGCTTGAACGTCAGAGTATCGCCGTCCTCGTCAACCGATCCGTTGTCGATCGACGCGGTCGCGGCCTGGCATAAACCGGGATCGGTCGGAACGGTCGTGTCTTTGCACTTGGCGTCGGGCGGAGTCCCCGGTTCGCATGGATTGCTAATCGTCGTCCCGTATTCCAAGTTTTTGCCGAACGTGTTCGTGTCGCTGGAGATGTTTCCGAAGTGGAAACGGCATGACGTGCCGGTGCCGGACTGGCTGAAGTAGGGATAGAAAGTGGTGGCCGTGCTTTCGGTCGTCGCGAACTTGAGCGTGGGGTATCCTTCATCGTAATCGCTGGTATCGGTTGGTGATGTGGTAAGCGGGCCAACTCCCCTGTCATCGGGAGAACCTATAACCACCGAAGCCGGGTGTGAGGCTGACCCGTCCGGCCAATCCGTTTGGTAGGGCAGCCCATCCTGATCGGTATCGCCGGCAAAACAACCGCCTATGCTGCGCACGGTCTGACAGCTCATGTCATCCGCATCGTTTCCGTCAGGCAGGGTGGAACAGGATGAATCGCCGCAGAGCTCGAAATGGCCGATTTCAAAATCGAAAGCCACGTTGGGTCTCAATGAGGCCCAAGGTACAACCTGACCCGGCGAAGCGGTCGCCCACGTCGGATGGAAATCGAACGCGGTCGTGCTGCAATCCGTCAAGTTGGCGTTGTGCACGAAACCATTGGCGCCGCTCGCTACCATTGAGCCGGTGGTTGCACTGGTCAGGTCGTTGACGTCGGTCTCCAGGCCGTTGGCTGTATCATGAATCGTCACCAGGATGCTGTCGCCATTGGACATCAGCAGTTTGCTTCCTCCTGGCGTTCCGTCAGTCGTTACGTACGCCTCAGTGGTCGGCTCGTTGCAGTTCATTATCTGGGTGGCGTTGTTATCTTCGAGCGTATTGATGTGCAGCCGGACGCACCACTGAGTATCTGAACAGCCGCCGAATGGAGAACCGGGCGGATAGAACTGGAGTTCCAGGAACGCGGCCCCCGCGGTTGCTGGATTGTTCGTATCGCTGTCGGCTATACACGCGCCGTAGGGTCTTGAATTGGGGTCGCACAGCTCAAGGCCGAGCCACAGAGCGGAGAACAATTCAAAATTTGCAACACTGCTGCCGTTCTGCGTGGGTGAGGGATCCGTGGCCGGCAGCTGGAACTTCCACTGCATGTTGTTCCCGGATGTGCCGGTGGTGGAGAAGAACTCCGCCGTGGGCTCGGCGTGCCCGATATAATAGGGATAGCCGCCGTCGTGAAGCTTCTGGATGATTTCCGGCGTGGGCTCGGTGCAATTGAGATCGTGCGCATCAGGGTCGTTGCAGTCGGGCTCGTAGGTGGCGCTGCCTCCAGCGAAGACTGCCGACGAAACAGACAAGCCAAGCACGGCCAGAAATGCCGCAGCGAGCACGATGCCACCGCTCCGTTTTACTCCTATTGATGTCTGTTGGGTCATGATTCTTCTTCCTTTATTTTAGTTAGATAAGAATTATTCCTCTATGTAGAGTGAATTATTCTTTCCTAACATGAATTGCAAACATCTAGCTGACCACTCTTATCATTGATTTTGCACAATCTTTTCCGATTCAGGAGGCTTAATGCTGGCAGAAGATATGCCAGGAGCTAATTCACGGCATTATTTATTATGAAATTACTCGTGTTAGCTCTAAATCTATTTAATTTCATGCTATTTGATGCACACCATGGGGAAAAGTCAGGCGGTTTGCCTGCTTGAACGGTTCGCATTCGAAGCAGACCGGCGCGGGCTTCGAACTTCCTATCGTGCCGCAGCCAGTAAGCGGGGAAGGGAACCGCAAGCCAATGATTTGGTCAAAGCATCACGGGAAAGCCGCCGACATTGGTCGGTATGGCGGAATTTTGACGCAATGGCGGGCGAACGATCCTACAAACCGGCGCCGGGATCAGGACTTACGGGGTCCTGCCCTTGTGGACGGCGTCGAGTGCTTCCTTGCCGTACATCTGCTCCATCATGAACGTCAGATCGGGGTTGCGGCGCAGTTCATGGCCGCCGTCCACCGCGAAGCTCTGGCCCGTCATCCACGACGATTCGGGCCCGGCCAGATAACGAACAGCAGCCGCGATGTCCTCGGGCTCGCCGGTGCGCCCCAGCGGCATCTGCTCGACGAACTTGCCGTGGATTGGCTCCTGCATGAGCCGGTCGTTGTTGTTGGCGCGCAGCAGGCCGGGGCGAACCGCGTTGATGCGGATGCGGGCGGCGCCCAGCTCCTCGGCCGCCCCCTGCACAAAGTTTTCCAGCCCGCCCTTGGCCGTGCCGTAGCCAACCAGGCCGTTGAAGGGCATCATCGCCGCGGTCGAGGAGATGCAAACGATGGCGCCACCGGCGGTCATCATCGGAACCCCGTATCGCACCACCATAAAGGTCGTAACGAGATTGATCTCCAGGTCCTTTCGGAAGTCATCCTCGGAGCACATCAGCAGGGGGCGATATCCGATCGAACCTCCAACCGTCGGCACCAGTATGTCGAGGCGATTGGCGATCGCATGGGCCTGTGCGAGAGCAGCCTTCACCTCCTGAGCCTTGCGCGCATCGCCCGCGTATAGTTCGACGCGAGCGCCCGGCACTTCGCGCTGCAGTTCCGCACGAGCTTTCTCCAGGACCTCCATATGACGCGCCATCAGCAGGACCGCGGCGCCGTCACGCAGCATCCACTTGGCGCTGTACCTTCCGATCGCGCCGCTACCACCGGTAATGAACGCCGTTTTTCCAACCAAAGGCCGATTGTCAGTCATGCTCTTCTCCAAAACCGAATTGCTCACGACAAGCTGTCTCTGGCGGCGACGATCTGATTGAAAAACCCGTCGAGATCATCGGGCCCTTCGCACCAAACCCTCGGCTGCATCTCGATTACGTTGACGCCGGCTTCCCTGTACTCTCGCAGCGAAGACAAGGTGGCGTCGAGATTGGGCCTGTCATCCGATCCCATTGCGGCGCGCGGCACCGCTCTGACCCCGGCTTGTGACGGATCGCGTCCGGCTGCGGAGAACACCTTGCGAAGATTCGTGATGTGCTCCGCCAGTCTGTCGGGGCGCTGCTCCATCGGAACCCAGCCGTCGCCGTATTTGGCGATACGCGCGAAGTTGCGTTCGGACGGCGCCAGTCCGAACCAAAAGGGGATACGCTTCTGCACGGGCCGCGGCCAGGCATGGATGTGCTCGAAGTTCACGCTTTCGCCAACGTACTTTGCCGGCGCCGCGCTCCACAGCAGCCGGCACACCTCGATTTGCTCTTCCATCCTTTTGTAGCGGCCCTTAAACGGGATGCTCGCCGCGTCATATTCCGCCTTCTGCCACCCGACGCCGACTCCGATTTCGACGCGGCCCCTGGACATGACATCGAGCGTCGCCAACTGCTTGGCGAGCAGCACCGCGGGCCGCAGCGGCGCAATCAGGACTCCCGCGGTCAGGCGTATCCGGCGCGTCACGCCGGCGATTACCGCGAGCACCGTTACCGGATCGTACCAGGGGAAATCAAGGCCGACTGGAAACTTGCCATATGGATAATTGACTAAATGTTCCTCAATCACGACGTGATCGGTCAGGCTCACCAGGTCAACGCCCTTGCTGTCTGCCAGGCGGACCACGTCGAGCACGGCGGAGAAATCGCCGCCGAACCATTGCTGCAGACCGAACAGTCCAATGCCGATTCTCACTTTTGTCTCCCTTGCCCGGACTTGCCGGACAATAACGCCGCGCCTGACATTCAAGCAATCAGTTGGATGGGCTCCGGTACTGGCGCCCCAGACCCATGTTTTTTTGAGCTTCGTGCTATCTTGTTGCGAGCTCGATTGTCGCGATCCATTGGTTCAGGAGTCTCATATGAAGGCGTTTCAACTCACGAAATGGCAGGCTGAGCCCGAGGTGCGTGAGGTACCGGTGCCTGAACCGCAGCCGGGAGAGGTGTTGGTTAAAATCGGCGGCGCGGGCGCCTGTCATTCGGACCTGCATCTGATGGAATCGCCCGGTAATCCGATGTGGCGCCTGCCCTTCACACTGGGGCATGAAAACGCCGGATGGGTGGAGAGGACCGGCGCTGGCGTCAGCGGTCTGCGGGCGGGGGACCCGGTGCTGGTTTATTGCATCTGGGGATGCGGCGCCTGCGGAAACTGCCGCGCTGACCTGGAGCAGTACTGCGAGAAGTCGATCGGCATTACCGACGGCGCAGGTCTCGGGCATGACGGAGGAATCGCAGAGTACCTGCTGGTTCCGTCGGCCCGCTTTCTCCTTCCGCTGCAAAGCCTGCATCCGCGCGACGCGGCGCCGCTGGCTGACGCGGGGCTGACGCCTTACCACGCCGTGCGGCGCTCGCTCGATTTGCTCAAGCCCGGCACGACGGCGGTGGTGATTGGCGCCGGCGGTCTGGGGCAGATGGCGATTCAAATTCTCAAGGCGCTAACGCCGGCCCACGTGATCGCGGTTGACGCGGCGGAGCAGAAGCTGCAGGCTGCCAGCCGCTTGGGCGCCGACCAGGCGGTCAAGTCCGGCGACGGCGCGGCCAAGCAGATTCGCGAGTTGACCGGCGGGAAGGGCGCGGAAGTCGTGCTGGATATCGTTGGCGTGGACGAAACAATGAAGCTCGCCGCCGCAGTCGGGCGGCCCTTGGGCCACATCACCATTGTCGGCGTAGGGGGCGGGACCATGGCATTCAACTTCATGCAGGTTCCGCTACAAGCTTCGGTTTCGACTACCTACTACGGAACCAAGAACGAACTGACGGAAGTGATCGCGTTGGCGGAAGCGGGTAAGCTGCGCGCGGACATCGAGTTCTTTGGTCTGCACCAGGCGGGTGAGGCTTATCAGCGGCTGCGTCGCGGCGCGATCCACGGCCGCGCCGTGATCACGCCGAGATGACAGCGCTTTATAGAAATGCCAGCGGATTGACTGGTGAGGACGTACCGCGCTCCAGCACCAGCGGCGCCAGGACAAACAGAAACTCGTAGCGCCCCTGGGCGGCGCAGGCTTGCGACAGCGCTTCAAGGTCGGCGTTGTCGATCAGATGAACGCCCATCGCCACAATCGTGACCGCATGTATGGGGAAAGGCGTTTCCTTGTAGCCGCTGGGCGCCACGTCGCTGATGCCGTCGGAGCCAAGCACTGCTATCCGGCGCTCGAACAGCCATGGCAGGCATGAGGCGTCGAGCCCGGCCATCCCCTGGCGCATGATGTCCCATGCGCCCTCGGTCCTCCGCTTTAGCGTACGGCCGGTACGCACGAAGAGCACATCGCCCTCTCCTGTTTCGACCCGATGAAGCCGCTGCGCGGCTTCGAGTTCGTCGGGAAAAATCGCGTCACCCGGTTCCAGCCATCGGACACCGCGTATCGCGGGGATGTCCAGCAGCACTCCGCGCGTCAGAACGCCGTCGCGCATCACATCGACGCCGCATCGATGAGCGCCGTCGGCGCGGACTTCTGCGGCGTCGAAGCCGTTATACATCTTGTTGCGCCAGAAGACATGGCAGAGCGCGTCCAGATGCGTGGTTGACATTCCATGCGGCGAAATCGCGAAGTAGTCCATCGACTGGTGATAGGTGTCGCGCGGCTGCGTGCCCATCTGAAACGTCAGGTGAGTGACGGGGTTGGGATTGTCGAGACCGGGAGTGGTCGGCAGCGGCAGCGCGAGCGATACAGCCCGGCCGGTTTTCATCAAGCCTGCCGCCGCGACGCGCTTTTGTTCGGTGATGAAGTTGAGCGCGCCGCGTTGATCGTCCTTGCCCCAGCGACCCCAATTGCTCAGCTTGTCGAACAAACCTTTTACTTCGGCCGCATCAAGTTTGGTTCCCATAGGCGCTCCCGCGTTGAACTCAGTTGCGCATCTTAGTTCGGCCCTACAGGTGCGGCCAGCACCGGTCTTGATTGTGCGCTGTCCCGGCGCGCGATCCAGATGAGTAACGCCAGCGCCGGCACCGTGGCCACAGTGGTAAGCAGGAAGAAGGGCACCCATCCCAGCTTGTCGGCCAGCAGGCCGCCGGACGACGACATCAGCGTTCGCCCCACCGCCGACAGCGAGGACAGCAGCGCGTACTGTGTCGCGGTGAACGCCGGCGAGCAGAGCCCTGAGAGATAGGCGACCAGCGCCGCACCCGCCATCGCGCCGGTCAAGTTTTCGGCGGCCACGCACAGCGCCAGGTAGTCGAGGCGATGACCGCCCACCACTTGCAACACGTAGAACAAGTTGCCCGCTGATTGCAGCAGGCCGCACAGCAAAAGTGCGCGCATCACACCCAGCCGCGCGGTGACTACCCCGCCGGCCAGAGCACCCATCACGGTCGCCGCGAAACCGAACAACTTGGACACAGCTGCGATCTGATCGAGCGAGAAGCCCAAGGAAACGTACAGCGGCATCGCCATCACCCCGGCCATCGCTTCGCCCAGCTTGTAGCCAACGATGAAGACCAGGATTGCGAGCCATCGCGGGCGCCGCATGAAGTCCTCGAACGGCCCGGCTACCGCGGTCGCAAACCATTGCCGAACCGCCTGCCATCCGGCGGCATTCGACCGCGGCGCCCTTTCCTGCGGCGGCACGGGCTCAGGGCCGAACAGGAAGACGAGCATCGCGGCCGCCAGCAGCACGGCCATCGCGGCATAGGCGGCGAACCAGCCGGCGCGGGCGGCGATCAGCAGGGCGCCGGCGCCTGAAACCAGCATCGCAAAACGATACCCGGTCTGAATCATCGCGGCGCCGGGTCCCTGCTGATCCGCGCCGAGGATCTCCACACGATAGGCGTCAATTACGATGTCCTGACTGGCAGAAAGAAAAGAGACGAGGAGCGCCAGAGCAGCCAGCACCGCGAGATGATTCTTTGGATCACATGAACCCAGGCCCAACGTAGCGGCGATCAGCGCGAGTTGTATCGCTACTCCCCAGCCGCGCCGCCGCCCAATCGGAATCGGAGGCGGCAGCCGGTCGATCAGGGGCGACCAAAGAAACTTCAAGGCGTAGGGGGTGCCGACAAGGGCGAAAGCGCCGATCGCGCTGCGTGTAACGCCCGCGGTCGCAAGCCAGGCGGACAAAGTAGAAAAGGTGAGCAGCAGCGGCAGGCCGCTGGCAAAGCCAAGCGGCAGGATCAACAGCACGCGCGGATCGCCATAGGCGGCGAGCGAACGACGCCAACCGCCTGCATCGTCTTTGGCTTTCGGCGCAGCCGAAAGCCGTACCTTGGGCCCGCTCGCGCTCAAATCCAGTTTGCTCGAAGACCCTAATGACCCGTCGGCACAGCGACCGGCGATCCCACCTCACGTTCAAGGCCCTGCGCCGGATACACCAGCGTCGCGAACACCGCCGCCGTCAGCATCAAAGCGCCGCAAAGCTCGAAAGCTCCAGTGTAGCTCCCGGTCCTGTCATAGATGTGCCCGGCGATGATAGGACCGACCCCGGAGCCAATCGTGGCAAGCATCCCGATTATTCCCGACAACGAGCCGAAACTTCTCAGTCCCAACGCGTTCGCCAGCAGCACCGCGCCGAGGGCCGTACCCGATCCCACGGTCAGCCCGTAGGTCACGACAAAGATCAACATGAGCAGTGTTCCAAAGTGATGGCTGCCGAGGGACAACAGCACCATCAAGCTCACCGCCTGCGTGATCAAACTGCAAGCTAGGACGGGCTTGGCGCCGTACCAATCGGCCAGCGTACCCAACACCAGATAACCGGGGAGCGAAACCAAAACCGCAGCGCCAAAAACGTACGCCGCCGCCTGCGCGGAAAAGCCGGTGCCGATCAGATACAAAACCATATGAAAATAGGCGCCGGTAAAGGCCACCGTGAAGCTCACCTGCATCGCCACCAGCATCCAGAAGGGGGCTGAAAGCAAGGCAGCGCCGAGTTCCAGCCCGGAGACCGCGGCTGCGTGCTCCTCCTTGGTCTCGCCCTCGGGCCGTGTGCGTATCATTATCAGGATGATCGGCAGCGCCACCGCCAACATCGGCACCCCAATGAACACCATCGTCTGGCGCCATCCATGGGCCAGGATTAGATGCGACACCAAGGGCGGAAGCACGCAGCCGCCAAAGCCGGCGCCGGCGATCGTAATCCCGATCGCCAGTCCGCGTTGTTCGCTGAACCAGTTGGCGGCCACAATCGTGCCGGGCAGGATGGTCGAGGCACCGACGCCCATGCCGATTAGCGCGTAGCATGCGATGAGAGCTCCCAGCGAATGCACGTGGCTGACGATCAGGAACGAGACTCCCGCCAGCACCGCCCCGACGCTCATCGGGATACGCGCCGGTACCCGGTCCAGCAGCCAGCCGACGGCCGGGTGGACCACGCCCATCGCCAATAGAAAGGCAGTAGCCATCCACGAGACTTGCTGGCGGCTCCAACCGAATTCCTTGATCAGCGGGGTGAAGAAGATACCGATAGTGCCGATGCTCGGCCCCATCACGATAAAATTCACGAGTACGACGCTCGCGATTATCAGCCAACCCTGACGGTCACGCTGCGTCATCTGGAACCCTCCGATTACTGGACATGAACCACGCTCCCCAGCGAGATTTTGCTACCCGCTTCTCGCACAAGCCGCGCCCGGAAAACAATAGGCGCCGCTCGTTTAAGCGACAATCGCGACGTAAGAGCCGCCCTCTCGCCGGCCACGGAAAAGTGGTTGGGCTGAGGGTTCCGTCATCGCACTGAGGATCTGCGCAGCGCTTCCGTTTAGTGGGGCGGGTCTCGGCGCGCAGGCAGAAAAGGGGCAGGGACGCTTGCCCCAGCGGACAGTGGGCCGAGAAGAACAATGTCTTCCCGCTTGGATTATTTCTCTTGCACCGCTACGGAATAACCCGCTCACTCTTGAGCAGCTCGATATCTTCCCAACTGCGGCCCATCTCGAGCAGGACGGTTTCCGTATCCTGACCGAACTCCGGGCCGACACTGCGCGACTCCCACGGCGTGCCGTAAAAATCGACCGGACCCGCCGGCTGGCGCATTACGCCACCTTCGGGTTTGGGCACGTCGACGAACAGCCCCGCGGCCTCGGCCTGGGGATCGTTCATCACCTCGGCGGCGGACTGCACGGGGCACCACCAGACGTCTTCGCGATCGAAGATCGGACCCCACTCTGCCAGTGGTTTGGTGGCGAAGATTTGATCAAGCATGGCAACCAGCTCGCGCGCATGCTGATAGCGCTTGCTGTGCGATTCGAAACGCGTGTCGCCGATCAGTTCGGGCCGGCCAATTGCGCGCATCAGCCCGGGCCACGCCCGATCGCCCTGCAAGCCCAGCAACCAGAACCACTTGCGCTCGGAATCGCGGTAGCAATTGATTGCGACGTTGAAGCTCTTCTCGCGGGTAACGGGAGGCGTGCGGATACCGCGCAGCGCCGTGAACATCGAGGAGCTGAGATAATACGTGCCCATCCGCATCAAGGAGGTGGCCACCAATTGGCCCTCACCCGTCATATGGCGCGCGTTAAGCGCGGCGCACGTTCCGGCCACGGCCGCGACCGCGGTGTTGTGGTCACCGATTCCGCCCGCTCTGAAAAGCGGCTCCGCGTCAGGCCCCATCGTCTCGTAGGCGACTCCTGCACGCGCCCAGTACGAGCCCACGTCGTAGCCCGCCTTGTCGCGATCGGGTCCGGTCATCCCATAGCCGGTCAGTATCGTGTAAACGAGCCGCCCGTTGACCTTCTTGAGCGACTCGTAATCCATCTTCATTTTCTCCAGACCTTGCAGGCGCATGTTGGTCAGGAACACGTCGGCGCCGGCAACCATCTCGTAGGCCAGCTCCAGCCCGCGAGGCTTCTTCAGATCGATCGCCACGCTGCGCTTGCCGCGGTTGTCAACGTGAAACATCGGGTTGACCTCGCCGCGGCCCAGCTCGCGCGAACCCATCGCAAGCGCGCGGAACGGGTCGCCTTCCGGCGGTTCGATCTTGATCACGTCGGCGCCCCAATCGGCGAGCATCGCGCCCGCAGCCGGCCCGGCCAGCCAAATCGCAAGTTCAACCACTTTGATACCGCTCAGCGGACCACTCATGCATACCCTCGTATTGCTTTGATGATGTACGTCGAAATCTATAAAGGACAGCAATGGGGCGTGCGTCCCCGCGCTCTGTTTGAATGGCGGCCAGGGACACTCGCCCCACTGGATCCGACCGTTTGCGCTACTTTATCCGCACGCAGACCGACTTTGTTTCCGTGTAGTTCTCCAGCACTTCGTGACCCATCTCGCGGCCCCATCCTGACTGCTTATAGCCGCCAAAGGGCAGCGCCGCGTCGAACACGTTAAAGCAGTTGATCCATACCGTGCCGGCGCGCAACTGCTCGGCCAGGCTATGTGCCTTGCCGATGTCGCGCGTCCAGATGCCGGCGGCCAATCCGTAAATCGTGTCGTTGGCCTCTACCTGCACCTCGCCGGGATCGGTGAATGGGATCGCCGCAACGACCGGACCGAAGATCTCTTCCTGGTAGACTTTCATACTCGGTTTGACGCCAGTCAGCACGGTCGGCGCAACGAAGTATCCGCGATCTCCCACCCGCTCTCCGCCGATAACCGCCTTGGCGCCTTCCTTGCGGCCAGACTGCAGGTAGCCGCACACTCGATCGAGCTGCTCACTCGAGACCAACGGCCCCATCTGCGTGCTGAGATCCATTCCCGGCCCCACTTTGATCTGCTTGCCCTGCTCCGCGACTCCTTCGACGACCTTTTCGAAAACGCCCTTCTCCACGAACAGCCGCGACCCCGCGCAGCAGCATTGACCGTGGTTGAAGAAAATCGCGCTGGCCGCGCCGGGAATCGCAGTCTCCAGGTCGGCATCCTTGAAAACCACGTTGGGCGACTTGCCGCCCAGTTCCAGCGACACCTTCTTGAGGTTGCCGGCGGCAGCCTGCACGATCAGCTTGCCGACCTCCGTCGAACCAGTGAACGCCACCTTGTCGACTCCAGGATGGGCCGCGAGCGCCGCGCCGGCAGTCTCACCAAAGCCTGTCACGATATTGACCGCCCCCGCAGGAAAGCCCGCTTCCTGGATAAGCTCCGCGAGCCGAAGCGCGGAGAGCGGCGTCTGCTCCGCGACCTTGAGCACCACCGCGCATCCGGCCGCCAACGCCGGACCGAGCTTCCACGCCGCCATCAGGAGCGGGAAATTCCACGGGATGATCTGGCCGGCGACGCCTACCGGCTCGCGCAGCGTATATGCCAGATAGCCGCCGCCGGGAATCGACAGCGGAATGGTGTTGCCTTCGATCTTGGTCGCCCATCCAGCCATGTAGCGGAACAGGTCCACCGCCAGCGGAACGTCGGCGACACGCGCCACTGCGACCGGCTTGCCATTGTCCAGCGACTCGATCTGGGCGAACTCGTCGGCGCGCTGCTCCACCAGTTCACCGAGTTTCCAGAGCATCTGACTACGCTCGGATGGCGTGACCTTGCGCCATCGCCCTTCAAAGGCGCGGCGCGCGGCGGTTACCGCACGGTCGATATCCTCCTTCTCGCCCTCGGGAACCTGGGCGAGGACTTCGCCGGTGGCTGGGTTATAGCTGGAGAACGTCTTGCCCGAGGCAGCATCGACGAGTTTGCCGTCTATCAGCATCTTGTGCCGGCCACCGACAAATTCTTTGACCCGCGGATGGGTTTCGACGACTGCACTGTTTGCCTCCATGAGAAACTCCTCCTTTTGAGCTACATAATCGATCTTATCGCCGCGGGCGCCAGGCACAAAGGGTACCACGTGCCCTCGCAGCCAGCGCTCAGATGTCGTCGAGCGGGAAGACCGGGCGGCGTATCCTGGAGAATGGCAGGCGGCTCAGCACCTGGGTGGCGAGCCCCGGCGCGTCCACATCAATGAAGGTCCGTCCGATCCCCGCAAGACCCGCGCGATGCTGCAGCTCGGCCTTGCAGACCAGGATTTTGCGCGCGGTGGGTTCGATACCGAGGCTGCGGAAATGATTGGCCTCGAAGACTAACGTCGGACGCGCGGTGAGGATCACCTCGATACCGCCGCAATCGACTACGACGGTGGCTCCGCGATGGTAGGTGCCGGCGTTGAAGGAGGTGGCTGCGGTGAAGACGCCGTCATGAATTACGCGCACTCGGCCGCTGATCGAAACCGGCGCTCCGTGAAACCGATCGACCTTACCGCCCACCGTAAGTTTTACGGAGTTGCCGACCCCTGCCCTGATCGCTTCGGCCACCGCGGCCGGATCCGCGATATTGCCCACTGCGGCGCCGCGCGCATTTTGCTTGAGTAACTCCGCCAGGATTGCGGTGCCGTCGCCGGGCGTACCCGCGCCTCCGCTGTCGGCCACGTCGCCCAGCACCACGGGGTTCTCATCGGTTGCGATCGCCTCGCGCACCGCGTCTTCGACCGAAACCAGGTCGGCGTGGAATTCATGCCGCCGCGTCCAGCACGCGTCCTTGATTTGCTCGGCGATCTCGACCGCCAGGCCCTGTTCACGATTGGTGGTTGCCACCACGCTGATCCCGGTTTCCGGACGCTCCGATACGAAGAATCCGCCCAGCACGGACACGTCCAGCACGCGCGGGTCGGTTGCCGCGCGCATGCGCGCCACACGCATCAGGTGGTCCATAGGCCAACCCGGCGCGATATAGAGTTTTTGCAGCGGCGGCACCATCGCGGGCTGCGCCCAAGCCGAAACTGGCGCCACAGTGCCGTCGAACATCCCGGCCATCACACGTGCGGCCTGATATCCGACCGGCCCAAAATCATAGTGAGGATTGGTTTTGACGCCAATTAACATGCTGGCCTGCCGCACCATCAGGGGCGTTACATTGGCGTGGCCGTCCAGCGACGCAATGATCGGCGTCTTCTCTCCAACCACCCCGCGGATGGCTGAGAGGATATCGCCGTCGCAGTCCTCGGTGCGATCGGCAACGGCGGTGCCGTGAAGCTGCATGAACACTCCGTCAAGCGGTCCCGATTCGCGCAGGGTTTTGATGAAGCTCTCCCTGGCCCACTGATGGGAATCTTCGCGCACCTTGCCCAGCAAGCCGGGAAACATGAAATGGAGGGGAACGACGTTCCAGCCTGACTCCCTGGCGCCGCGCAAAAATCCCGCGACCGCTCCGTCGCCGCGCCCAAGGCGGGTCAGAAGGTCGGGACCGGAGATCGTCGCGCGCTGAAAGCGCTCCAGCGAGATGTGCTGAGTGGCAAAGGTGTTTGCCGTTACCAGGTATCCGCCAACTGCAACGCGCATCGTCCGATCCTCCCGGGCGGTAATTCCGTGATGGTCGAGTTAGGTGTACAACGAATCACGCCGCGATTTCAAAACGTAAAGCGCCGGTGGCTGCGAAGAAAGGACCGGCCTGGAGATTGGCGCTACGAAAAGCTAGCGCTCTGAAGAGGCCAGCGCTGCGAAAAAAGTCGGCGCTGCGAAGAGCGGCGCGACGGATGAGTCATCTCATTCCATAGAGATTTCCGTAAGCGCCGGCCCCCCGTGCCGATTCTTTCGGCGTCCTTCAGCCAAGCGCGAGGGCGCGGGCGACGTTTTCCCCCAGGATTCCGCTCCGGCCTGCGGGCGACATCTTCTCGACCAATTCGTGGATCTCTTCCATGTAGTTCACCGGATGGTCGGCGTGCGGGAAATCGCTGGCCCAGAAGAACTTGTCGGCGCCCACGTAGTCAATTATGTGGCGCAGCACGGTCTCGTCCGGGTCGCCCGAGATGAAACATTGGCGGTTGAAGTAGTACGAAGGACACTCCGCCAGCGGCAGCCCGCCGCCGATCAAGGTCTCCTTGAAAAGCGCGTCGGCGCGGTTGAGCCACCACCCGATCCATCCTGCGCCCGATTCCAGGATCACGAATTTCAACCGCGGGAATTTGTCCCACACGCCGAAGACGAACATTGTTGCGAACGCCATGATCGAACCCTGGTTGGTAAACATGTCGCCATACCAGATTGCGGCGGCGCCTCTCATCGGCGCAAACCGCGTATGGATCGTGAACTCTTTGGGCTCGAAGTTCGGATGGACAGCCAGCGGCACGCCCAAATCCTGCGCGGCGGCAAACACCACGTCGTGGTCGGGATGGCCATGCGGTTTGCGCGAGATCGTGTACGGCGAGATGAAGGCGATCTTGCATCCGTCCTTCACCGCGCGCTCCAGTTCTCCGGCGGCGAGTGCCGGATCGCCCAGCGAGATATGCGCGGCCGGCACCAGCCGTCCGCCCGAATCGCGACAGAAATCCGCGATCCAGCGGTTGTAAGCGCGGCAGCAGGCATTGGCGTACTCCGGGTCTGTGGTTTCGGCCTCCCAATTCAGTCCCAGCGTCGGAAAAAGCACCGACTTGGCGAGCCCCTCTTCGTCCATCTTCTTGAGCCGCTGCTTCGGATCCATGGTGCCGAAGCCGGCACCATCGAGGTACGTCTCCTCCGGAGTGGCCTTGATGAACGGAGGTGGCCCCTGGCGGCCGCCTTTGACCCATTCTTCCCGCATGCGCTTCATCTCCTGGACCTGGCGGCCCATGCTGCTCAGCCGTCCCAGCGTGCCCTTGGCGGTGCATTCGGCCGGCTTGCCATCCACTTCCAGGTATTCCCAGCCATCGGCAGCGACTCTGATGCGAATCGCCCGCCCGCGGTACCTGGGCTCCAGGTAGCGCTCCCACAAATCAGGCGGCTCGATAATGTGGCCGTCAGCGTCGATCACCAGTTCCGCGTGTTTACCGTCTTTCATCGCCGTTCTCTCCGAGTCTGGAATTTTATTCCCGCCGCCGTGGCGTCCACGGAATATCGGAACGATTGTTCAGGAAAGAAGTTAAGCCGGTGCCACGGCGCAGTCAAGCGCAGGGAATCCGGATCCCGGATCAATACAACTGGTCGAATTGAAGTACGGTGCCGTCGGGATCGTTGAACAGGAACGTCCGGATGCGCCGCTCCTCGGGCATCCCGTAGTACAGCCCGTCCTGCTCGACGATTGGGCCCAGTATCTTGACGCCCTTGGAGTTGAGGTGCTGGTAGCGGTCGTCAATATTGTCGACCCAAAAGGAGATGTGCGTCAGGCCGTTGTCGCCGTTCTTAAGCGGTTTGTTGGCCGGAAGCGGACCGTCGCGCCGCGCTATTGAGATAAAGCTAGGGCTGTCGTCCCAGCGCAGATAGGCGACGCGCCGGGTGAACATCACCTCGCCCTTGTCGTTCTCCAGGGTTTCAACGCGATCCAGCGACACTTTGAAGCCCAGAGTATCGCGGTAAAAACGCACCGAAGCGTCAACGTCGGAGACCTGGATACAGGCATGCGAGAAAGGTCCAAGCATCGCGTTACCTCATTACCTGACAGGGCGGAGCTTATCGCTCCGCCCGAGGTCCGGTATCTGCCTTAAGCCTGTTTCTTCGCAAACGGACGGTCGCGCTCGGTCAGCGCCGCCTTCAAACCTTTGGTGCGTTGGGTCTTGAGGAATTCCTTCACCGCTTCGGTCTGATGCGCGATCACGTCGAGGTCGGCGGAAGACTGCTCAGCGGCACGGAATCCCGTGACCTCCAGGTAGCGGTTGACGGCGGCTTTGTGCAGCGCCAGCAACTCGACTGACACCAGGGCGACCCGGCGCGCGTAGGCAAGCGTCTCCTCTTCCAGTTTGTCCTTGGGAAAGACGCGGTTGATCAGATGCCAGTCCACGGCTTCAGCGGCCGAAATGGTGTCGCCGGTAAAGAACAGCTCCTTGGATTTGCGCGGACCCATAAGGACCGGCCACAGCGATAACGAAGGCAGTACGCCCAGGTTGCGGCCGGCGGGATGACCGAAGGTGGCGTCTTCGCTGGCAAAGACGATGTCGCAATGGCCCACGAACTCGGTTGCGCCGGCGAGGCAGAATCCGTGCACCTGAGCGATTACGGGTTTGATGCACGACCACAGCCGCTGCCAACGCGTGACCAGGCGCTGCATGTTGACGCGGTCGTTGGAGATGGTGAATTTCTGGCCCGGCACTGCCGGTTCGTTCAGATCGTATCCGGCCGAAAAGGCGCGCCCGGCGCCGCGGATAATCAGCACGCTGGCGTCGGGGTCCTCTTCATAAACGTCCAGCACCTGCATCAGCTCATTGAGCAGTTTGGGCGATAGCGCGTTGAGTTTCTCCGGACGGTTGAGAGTGAGACGGCGAATTTTGCCTTCGACCGTTTCGTAGACGACGGTTTCGTAGTTTGCCATGGCTAATCTGCTCCGTTTTGTGTTCGCCAGTTGCCCAGCGTTGCACCGCGCAGTTGCTTTGACAAGGGCGGGAAACGGGCCTCCTGACCGAGGGGAGCAGCGGTACGAAGCTGGGAATCGCTTTTTTTGATTTCGATTCGGTCAGCCCGCATCGCTCCGAGCGGCCAGCAGGCCCTTGCCCGGAACGTAATTGACCTCCACGCGGACGCCGTCGGGATCCTCGAACAGGGTCGAGTAATAGCCGGGCGCCCATTGGCCTTGCTCCGGCGCGCGCACGATCCTTGCGCCGAGTTCGCGCGCCAGCTCGTACACAGCGCTCACATCTTCTCGTGACCGGGCGCGAAAGCATACATGGTGCAGTCCGGGGCGGGTCTGGTCGAAGTGCAGACCGCGAAACTGTGAGGCCGCGCGCCGTACGGCGAAGCCGGTGCGGCCACCGATACAATAGAAATACTCGTCATTGTCGTAGACCACGTGCTTCAGTCCCATGAACGGGAGCAGGCCCCGATAGAAAGCGACGCACTGTTCGAAATTGGTGACGGTTACATCGACGTGGGCGATACCGTTGACTTCCATCATGAGCCTCCGCGGCTGCCTCCCGATTGGGGATGAGCTTTGCAATCAGATTGGTCTTTTGTTCATTTTGATGAAATATTACTATCCTTGAGGGCAAAGCTAATGCGTGTGTCAATCTGGCCCGTTTAGGAACTGAGAACTCCAAACTCAGAAGGTACATGAAAAAGTTGCTCGTACTCGCTCTGATCCTGCTCCTGGGCGCCGCGGCGCGGGCAAGCGCGGCGACGTCATGTCCCGCGTCGCTATTCGACCAGGTATCGGCAATCGTTCAGCCGCAACTCGATGCTCATCCCGAGCTGAAGCTCGCGGCCGTGGTCGGCATCGTGGAACCAGCCAGCGATGGTGCGGTTCTGACCCACATCTTCTACTTCGGACACGCAGTCGACAGCAACGGCGCCCCTCTTACGCTGGACGGTGCCACGGAATTCGAGATCGGATCGGTGAGCAAAACCTTCACCGCCGCGATTTTCGCCTCGCTGCTGGAGAGGAATGGCTCGCTGTTCAAGCTTCCAACCAACAGGATTTTCCGCCAGACGCCGGCTTTTATGGGACAACAGACTACGCTCGGCGACCTGTCAAACTATACTTCCGGGTTGCCGGATTCCAACCGCGGCCTGGGCAGCGATAGCTGTACGTTCGGCGGCGGCACGATCACCAACTGCTTTGACCTGGAACTGATGTTCCAGAATTTGTCGGACACTGCGCTGTCCGGATTGGCGTTCTTACCCGGGAGCGAATTTCTCTACTCCGACCTTGGATACGCGCTGCTGGCGCTGGCGGAGCCGGTGCTGGGAGGATTGGTGAAGAAAAATCCTGGTCAATTGCGTCTTCCGGATCGGCTGCTCCAGGGATGGGAGACCATGCTTGGTTCCATCGTGCTGCAACCGCTGGGCATGAATTCGACACACGCCTTCGATCCGGCTATCGATCCGCCGGTCTTGCCCAAGGGATTTCACAGCGACCTGTCCGGAAAGGTAACTACGGCGCTGGACCACAACACTTCATGGCCCTCATATATCGGCGCCGGCGGCATCGTTTCGACTCCCAACGACATGATGCTTTACCTGGAGTTCAACCTCGGACTTTTGCACAATGCTCTGAACCGTCTGCTGCCCTTGTTGCAAACTCCGTCCACGAAGGTCGTGACCGGAAGCGGCGAGCAACTCGCCATCGGATGGTTTATCGCGACGCTTAAGCTCGGTGCATCCGGCATTCCATACATAAACAAGAACGGCGGCGTACCCGCATTCACGACGCAGGTCGATCTGGCGCCGTCCACCGGCACCGGGGTTTTTGTGCTGACCAACGTCGCGTCGGACAAGGGAGCGGATAGGATTGTCGACGTCCGAACGATCGCCTACCAGGTCCTGCAGATAATCAACAAATCAACGCCGACCACGCCGCCCGATACAAGCGACGAGCCGTAGGTGGTTTACGATTTCCAGGGATGGCGGTCCGCCGTGCCCGCGGCGCTCGCTGCGGTCCAGACAAATCGCTTCGCATTGACCCCTCAGCCTCTTCCGGGATGACAACAAAAACCCGCGCGAGCGAAGCGCACCAATCAGATGTAGAAACTACAAATCCGCTCTTTAATATAAATGAGGAGATGCGACGGAAAAGCTGTTCTCAAAAGCCCGGCGGGCCGCCCGGATTCCCGGACGGCCCGCCGTTGCGTGTAAATGCTAACTTAGGCCGTTAGGCTATCACGCCGCCTTCGAGTTCCACACCCGCAGCGGTTCCAGCGAGCCGACCGACTCGGCCTTGGCGCCCGGGGCCAGTTTCCGCGCGCCCGGCGTTGCTTCGTAGGGCGACTTGAGGTCGAGTTCCTTGCCCATTTCACGGATGGCGGGAACGACCTCTTGGCCCAACAACTTCAGGTTGTTCAGGCGGTCCTCGCGCGAGATCGGACCGTCATTCTGCCAAATCATGAAGATTCCAGGACGCAGCACTTCAAGCAGGGTCTTGATCTTGGGCAGAACGCTCTTGGGCGTGCCGCAGATCATCTGGAATTGCTTTTCAGCGTCCTTGAATTCCTCAAAGATGTGCTGGCGGGTAGCTTCGACGTCAAGATCCCTTTGCTGCCAGGTCGCTGACCGATGCTCCACCTGGGCGCCGGAGATCCGCTCGCGGCTGCTGTCCGCGGATTCCGTCTTCTTTCCCGCCCACGGTGTGCTGGATTCGCCCTTTTTCTTGGGCGCGGTGAGCTGCTTGGCGATACGCCGGGTCGCCATCTTGGAGTTGTAACCCGGAGGGAAAGACCAATGCGGCTGGGCGAACAGGCTGTAGCCGATTCCGGCACCGCCGAACATATCCCATTTGGCGATTTCGTGCGCCTTTTCGTCCGTTTCCGCAACGTAGATTTTCTGCAGATAGCCGAAGTTCTCGGTGCCGACCTGGTAGCCCTCGCGCGCCGCGGCGTCGCGATAGAAATCCCACAACTCAATGGTGGGTTCCATGAAGGTGGCCAACGCCACGTACGGGTAGCGATGCTTCGCGCACCATTCCACCGTCTCCGGACTGAGCAACCCGGGAATCCAGATTTGCGGATGCGGCTTTTGCAACGGCAGCATCCAGGGATTCACGTAGCGGTAGTGGAAATGTTTGCCCTCGTAGCGGAATGGTCCCGGCTGCGTCCACGCCTTCACGATTACTTCATGTGCTTCGTCAAAGTACTCGCGGTTGAACGCCGGATTGGCATTGCTGGCAAACTGCTCGCTGCCCGCGCCCCGCACCCATCCGCTGACCAGCCGCCCGCCCGAGATCAGATCGATGGTGGCCAGTTCCTCGGCTAGGCGCAGCGGGTTGCCCACGATCGGCAGCGGATTGCCGAGCAGAACGATTTTCGCCTTGTTGGTGATCCGGGCCAGGATTGACGCCTCGACGTTCATCACCGAGCCCATACAGAAAGCATTGTCGTGATGCTCGTTGAGCATCAGGCCGTCGAAGCCAAGCTCCTCGGCCATCACGCGCTCGTCGAGGTACTCGTTCAGAAAGCGCGCCGCAGTCTCCCGCTCGAACATCGAGTTGGGCAGGCCGAAGAAGCCATTTTTGATAATCTCATCGTTGTTGACGTAACGATGAGGCCGCTCGGTGAAATAACCTACGTGCATAAGTCAGCCTCCCGCTTTGGAACACCCAATTGTCTGGTTAGCCAAAATGTTCTGCCCGAAGTTAAGCACACCTAATTCAGGTTGTACAGCCGGGCGGCGTTGTCCCACATGATCTTGCGCTTGGTGTCCGCGGGCAACTCCAGCGCCAGAATCTCGTCCAAAGCGCGTACATAGCCCTTGCCTTCCATGTGGCCGAAATCGGTGGCGGTAACGATGTTGTCGTCGCCGATTATCGCCGAGACTTGCGCGATACCCGGGTCGTCGGGGTCTGCGGAGATGTAGCACTGCTTCTGGAAGTACTCGATCGGCGACTTGCTCAATCCATAGATCTTGCCGCCGCGGTTCGCGCCCTGAACACCGGCCTGAATGCGCTCCAGCCAAAACGCCGGCCATCCCGCGCCCGATTCCAAAAACACCACTTTGAGCTTGGGGAATCGCTCCAGGATTCCGCCGCTCACAAATGACAGACACGCAATCATGTTACCGATCGTGAACGCGCACAGCCCGCGGCCTTCGCTCCATTGGGGGAAGTACTCGATTCCCACCTGATGCAGCGCGGTGCCGCCCGCGACGTGCACGCCCACCGGAACATCCAAATCCGACGCGGCTTGCCAGAGCGGGTCATAGAAGCGGTCATGCAGGGCTACATCGTTGACCGGCTCGGGGTTGAAGGTGATCGCCTTGAATCCCAAATCGCGCACACAACGCCGGGCCTCGGTTGCAGCCTCGATCGGGTCGCGCAAATCGACCGACCCTGCGCCGATCAGCTTGGAACCGGCCTGTTTGCAGAAGTCATATAGCCAGTTGTTGTAGGCGCGCCGATAAGCAGCCGCCACCTCGGCGGACAAACCGGGTACGGCGGTCGCGTAAAGTCCTATGGTGGGATAGAGCACCATATAGTCCATCCCGGTGCGTTCGAGAGCGGTCTGGTAGCAATCGGGCCCGAAGCCTCGCCGCATGTAGTCGCCATACGCTTCTTCCAGACCGGGCATTTGAACGAGGTCCGGCATCTGGAAGGTCGGCATCATGGTTCCGCCAATGCGAATGTTCAGAAAAAACCCGGGCGGGTCGCCCTTGTAACCCACCGCATGGATCGGAGCGAAGCGGCGATGTTTGGGTTCCAGGTATTTCTCCCACATGTCGGCCGGCTCCAGCACGTGAGAATCAGCGTCGATATAGCGATGGCCCTTATACATGAGTTGCTCCCCGGTAAGATATTTACCTGTCCTATTTTGCAGGGGTTTTTGGCAACAGGAACAGGCGCGGCAGTACCGCGTATTTGTCCTTTGTACGCGTTCAGGTTGCAGACCAGCCGGAATCCACGGGAAATACCTGTCCGGTTATCAGACGTGACTCCTGTGAGGCCAAATAAACCGCCAGACCATCCACGTCGCGCGGCTCGCCGGAGCCGAGCAGATTAAATGCGCCGCTGGCGGCGGCGAACCTGAGATCGTCGAAAAACCTTCCCAGACTATTGTGTCAATTATCGTCACCTCGCCCCCCTTTCCACGACTAAGTGTGGGAGAGGCAGCAGAATCAATTCGCAGCGCGGTGCAGGACGCCTTGCGCTTCGAGTTCCGCGACCTGCTCCTCCGAGTAACCCAGGTATTCGCGCAGGACCTCGGTGTTATGCTCGCCCAGCAGCGGCGCGTCTAGTTCTAAATCCTGCGGAAATTGGGAGAAGCGGTAGGCGGAGCCGGGAATCTGCACTTCGCCCATTATGCGATCCGATATCCTGCGCACCGTGCCGCGCTGGCGCATGTGCGGATGGTTCATCGTCTCTTCCACGGAGAGCACGGGTGCAGCCGGCACGCGATGTTCTTCGAGCAGCCGCAGCGCCTCATCCTCCGGAACCGACGACACCCATTGTTCGACGATTCGATACACCTCGGCGCCGTTCTCCGTGCGTTGAGCAACGCTCACAAAGCGCGGGTCGGAGGCCAGTTCCGGCCGGCCCATCGCCGCACAAAGGCGCGGCCACAGGAGGTCGCCCTGCGCCATGATACAGATGTAATGGCGATCGGATTTGAACAATCCGATCGGCGGCATGTGCTCGGTGCGTGTACCGTAGCGCAACGGCTTCCAGGCGCCGCCGCTGGCGCTGAGCATCTGCACCGCCAGATCGAAACATTGGAAATACGAATCGAGTAGCGCGATATCCAGATGCTGCCCCTTGCCGGTCTTTTCGCGATATAGCAGCGCGGCCAGTGTCGCGCCAACGCCCGTGATCGCGGCCAGCGAATCGCCGATCGACAGCCCGGGCATTATCGGGGGACCGTCGCGGGATCCCATCATACTGATCACACCTGCATAAGACGCGGCGATAAAATCGAAGCCCACCTTGGAAGCCAGCGGCCCGCTCTGACCGAAACTGGAGATCGAGCACATCACGATCGCGGGGTTGATCGACTTGACGGTCTTGTATCCGAGCCCGAGCCGGGTTATCACGCCGGGCGCGAAGTTTTCGACCATCACGTCCACCTTGGGCAGCAGGCTCTTGATTATCGCGAGGCCGGCGGGCGCTTTTAGATCGACGCACACGCTCTTCTTGCCCCGGTTTTGCTGCACATTGTAGGCGCTGCTTCCGTTGCTGACCCACGGCGTCCGCCGCGTCTTGTCGCCGCCCGGCGGCTCGACTTTGATTACCTCCGCGCCCATCTCGGCAAGTATCCGCGTCAGCATCGGGCCCGACAGGTATTCGGTCAGGTCCAGCACCTTGAAGTGGCTCAGCACATGTTGTGGTTTTCGCCGCGCCATTTGCCCTCCCGAATATAAAACCAGCAGCGTCCGAAGATCGATCGCAGATACTCAGTCGTTGCTCACTGATATGTCAACCGGCCGGTGATCTTGTCGAGCATCCGCTCAGCGGAACAGCCCGCAAAATTGCCGGGCTGGGTGGATTCCGTTACTTTGCCGTGGATGATTGGAAAAGCGTTGCTCCGCGCCATGGTCTCTCACATTATCGACCGGCGCGGTTGCGACTTTCGAGTCCCAGACGCTCACTCCATAGGCCTCACCAACGCGCTTTCCCTGATCAAGCTCATCATCGCTTTCAACCCTTGGCGGGTGCTGAAAGCCGGCCTCGAGCAGCGTGTTCGGCTATTTCGGGAATGGGGAGCGAAATGCGCGGGCCGGGTCGGACAACAGGTTTATAAACTTGACCTCGGCGAAATCGTCGCTGATCTCGACTGCGCAAAACGTGGCGTTGTCCACGCGCAGGCGATGGAAGTGGTGCAAGTCAAGGCCCAGGTAATGGCACAGCACGGTGCGGATGATGTCGCCGTGCGAGACGAACAGGATACGCTTGCCGCGATGCGTGATGACGGCCCCGTCAACCGCCGCCACGCCGCGCTCCTGCACCTGGCGGATGGTCTCGCCGCCGGGCGTCAGGCTGTCCAGCGGCGCCTTGCGATAATTGATGTAGCTCTCTTCCTTGACCAGTTGATGGTAAGTCTTGCCTTCCCAATCGCCATAGCGGACTTCCTCAAGACGATCGTCGGTAAGGATGTCGATCCCGCCGACGCCGCGCGAGATGATCTCGGCCGATTGCAGAGCGCGCGCCAGGGGACTGGAGATGATCAAATCAAGCGCCAACTCGCGCGCCATCGGCACCGCCATCTCCACCTGCGCGCGCCCGCCCTCGTCGAGGTCCACGGGCTGACGGCCCATCACGCGGCCCTCGCGGTTCCAGGCGGTCTCGCCGTGGCGCATCAGCAGCGCGATACCGCGCTCGCGCTTGCCCTCACGCAATCTTTCGGCAACCTGGAAAGGCCCTAACGCCATCCCGACCCCTGCCTACCGTCCGCCGCGCATCTGCGCCGCCAACAACCGTTCCGGCCGTTTCCTTAATGCGCCGCTGGTTGTGCCGGCTGGTCGGCCCTGCCGCCGTCGCCGTTGGCCGCGGCGCCATTGGCCGCCAGGCCGCAGAACGCCTCGTAATCGATCAGCTTGGTTTGCGTGGGATGGTCGCCGCACACCGGGCAATCCGGATCGCGCTTGATGCGCATCAGGCGCACGAAGTCGCGATCGGACAGCGTGTCAAAATACACCATTGTGCCGATCAGCGGCTTGCCGACACCCAGGACAATCTTAATCGCCTCGAGCGCCTCTATCGATCCGATCAGACCTGGCAGCACGCCCAGCACGCCGGCTTCGGCGCACGAGGGAGCCATCCCGGGCGGCGGCGGCTCCGGATACAGACATCGATAGCACGGGCCGCCTTTGGCCGGATAGAAGACTGTTGCATTGCCCTCGAACTGGAAGATCGCGCCGTCCACCAAGGGCTTTTTGGCGAAGACACAGGCGTCGTTGATCAGATACCGGGTGGGGAAATTGTCCGAGCAATTAACCACGACGTCGTAGTCGCCAATTATGTCCATTACATTCTCGGAACTGAGATGGACATTGTGAGCGATCACCTTGACGCCCGGGTTGATCGCATTGATCGATTTCTGCGCCGACTCAGTCTTCAGCATCCCGACCCGGTCGGTGGCGTGAATAATCTGACGCTGCAGGTTGGAGAGGTCCACGACGTCGAAATCAACGAAGCCGATCGTGCCCACGCCCGCGGCCGCGAGGTAAAGACCGGACGGCGAACCCAAGGCGCCGGCGCCCAGCAGTAACACCTTGGCATCGAGCAGCTTGGCCTGCCCCTTCTCGCCGACCTCGGGAATCAGGAAATGACGCGAGTAGCGGGTCAGCTCGTCCTGGGTGAACTGGCGGTCAGCTACCCAGGGCAGACCCTTATCCTTCCAGGCGTTGAACCCGCCGTTGAGGTTGTAGAGGTTTTCGTAGCCCATTTCACGCAGGGTGCGCGATGCCAGCAGCGAGCGTGTACCTGACGCGCATTGCACGATCACCGGGGCCTTATGGTCTGGCACCTTTTCTTCGACGCGCAATTCCAAAAAACCGCGCGGTATGAAGATCGCCTCCGGGATATGCCCCTGTTGCCATTCGTCGCTTTCGCGCACGTCCACTACGACGGCGCCTGAATTCTTCATCAGATCGCGCGCCTCTTCGGCGCCAATCTGTTTGATTGATGCACGAGCCTCGTCGAGCAGGCTTTTCGATGTCTTGGCCATAATTTTCATGACCTCCGCTGGGAGGCTCTATTGTAGCGGTAACCGGCGCGCGACGCGATGGCGGTATTCCGCCCCCTCTTCCATAGGATACCGGGCCAGGAGAGAGGGACCAGGCTCAGCCGCCGAGCATGCGATGCGATTCCAGCAGCGCGCGCACGAACTCCAGCACCTGCAGAGCGTGACCGCGGGGATTGACCTGGTCGAAGCGGCGGCGGATACGCAGGTCGCGGTCGAGCACAAAGGTTGTGCGATCTGCACGCTGGCCGCGCAGCACTCCGAAGGCCCGCGCCAGGGTCCCGTCGGAATCCGACAGCAGCGAAAACGTCATCGCGTGCTTGTCGGCGAACTTGCGGTGCGACTCGACCGAATCGACGCTGACCCCGATCACGATGCAGTCCAGCGTCTCGAACTGTTGGTGGAGGTCGCGAAACTCCTTGCCCTCAACCGTGCAGCCGGGCGTGTCATCAGCCGGATAGAAGTAAACGACTACATGGCAACCGTGAAAATCCGACAACCGTACCGGGGCGCCGCGCTGATCGCTCAGCACGATCTCGCCGGGCGCCGCGTCGCCGATGTCGAGTCCGTCACGAGGTGGCATGTGCCTGCTCGGCGGCCGCCGCTGCCTGCTTGCGCACGAACTTGATCGAGGCGTTATCCACGTTGATCGAGCATAGCGATCCGCACATGGTGCAGACGTTGGAGCCGGCCGCTTCGCTCTCTTCCTTGTAGCGGCGCGCCTTGTCGGGGTCCATCGCCATCGCGTACATCCCTTCCCAGTTCAGCGCCTTGCGGAAACGCGACATCTGGTCGTTCCAGACCTTAGCCGCGCGCACGCCCTTGACCAGGTCGCCCGAGTGCGCGGCGATCCGGGTGGCGATCACGCCCTCGCGCACGTCATCGACGTTGGGCAGGCGCAGATGCTCAGCCGGAGTCACGTAGCAGAGGAAATCAGTGCCGGCAGCGGACGCGATTGCGCCGCCGATCGCCCCGGTGATGTGGTCGTAGCCGGGCGCCACGTCGCACGTCAGCGGACCCAGCACATAGAACGGCGCGCCGCCGCAGACGCGTTTTTCCAATTGGACGTTGGCCTCGATCTGATCCAGGGGCACATGGCCCGGACCCTCGATCATCACCTGGACGCCGAGTTGGCGGGCGCGCTGCGTCAGTTCGCCGAGCACCAGGAGTTCGGCGATCTGGCCGCGATCGGTGGCGTCGCCGGTAGCGCCGGGCCGCAAGCCGTCGCCGAGCGAAATAGTAACGTCGTGCTCGCGCAGGATGTCGCACACCTTGTCAAAATGCTCATAGAGCGGATTCTCGTTGCCGGTGCGCTCAATCCACGCCGCCAGCAGCGCTCCGCCGCGCGACACGATACCCTCGATCCGCTCATGCCCGCGCAGCCGCCGCACGCTTTCACGCGTCACACCGCAATGCAGCGTCATATAATCGACGCCCTGGCGCGCCTGGCGCTCGATTACCTCCAGGAAAAAGTCCGCGTTGAGGTCCATGATCGAAGCTTCGGACGCGACTTGATAGATCGGCACCGTGCCAAGCATCACCGGGGCGCGCGAGAGCATCTCGACGCGGATCTTGTCCAGGTCGGTGCCCGTGGAAAGATCCATTACGGAGTCGGCGCCAAAGCGGACCGCGGTGTAGAGCTTTTCGATCTCTTCGTCCAGGAGTTGATGAAAGTTTGACGCGCCGAGGTTGGCGTTGACCTTGGTGCGCAGCTTCTTGCCGATGCCGATGGCGCGGAAGTCGTGATGAATGTTGCGCGGAATGACGGCCTCGCCGCTGGCCACGAGGTCGCGCACTTCCCCGGGCGTAAGTCCCTCGTCCTGCGCCACTTCGGTCATCTGTTCCGTGACAAGACCCTTACGTGCAGCTTCGAGTTGAGTCATAGTCCTTCCTCAATTGCGCCCGCGCCGCCATGCGGCGTGCGAGCGGGCTTCATTCCAGGCCCTCGAACGGGACTCCATGCTTCTCGCACAGGGCACGGAACTGGCGCAACATCCGTTCGCTGCGCGCCAGATGAGCGACCGCGAAAAAATCCGCCGCGCCCGCCGCGAACAGCGCACCCGTGGCCCAGTACATATGGCTTAGCGGGCTTCCTCCGTGAATTACGCCGACACCTTTACCATAGGCGATAAACAACAACGCCAGTGAAATAATCGTAAGTCCGATCGTAAATCTCGTCATTTGGGCGAAGTGCCGTTTGCCCCGGGATGGCGCTCAAGGGCGGGAAGCTCGCCCTGCTCCTCGTCCTGCGCGGCCCACGCCTGGGGCAGAACGCGGCTGGTATAAGTCTTCAGCTCCGGGCGCTGCGGATCGTAAACCCGGCGATCCTGCTCCTTGTACCAGGCAAGCATCTCCTCCATGTTGCCCTCACGGCCCTTAGCGGCCAGCACTTCGGAGCGATGCATCAGCAGTTCCTTGGTCTCAACGAAGTCCTTGCGGTCAAAACCCCAGATGCGCGGATGAACGTAGGTATCCATACGGATCGCGTCGCAGGGGCAGGCCTCCACGCACAGCCCGCAGTAGATACAACGTAGCGTGTCGATCTCGTAGCGCATCGGGTATTTTTCGATATGTGGATCGGGATGCTCTCCGGCCTCGATATAGATGCATTGCGCAGGACACGCGGTCGCACATAGAAAACATGCCGTACAGCGCACCGCGCCGTCGGGGCGCAGAGTCAATCGATGGCTGCCGCGATAGCCCTCGGCATAGCGCTTGCGTTCGTCCGGATACTGCACGGTTGTGGCCGCGCGGCGGCTTTTGGCCAAGCCGAACACGTGCGCCGTATGCAGGACCAGGTTGCGCACAAAATGATAATTCGTGATCAGCAGGCCCTTGATAATTTCCGGCAGATAGAGCCGCTCTGCCACAGTCATTTCGGTCCGCCGCTTCATCTCAATTCGCTATCCGATCCGCTGCGAAAAACCGTGTCAACATCGCACCAGTTTTGGGTGATCGAGACTCTCGAAGGCCACTATAGGCGGGCCAAAGAATGACAGTCAAGCCGCTTTCCCGGCGCGCTCAACAGCGCTCATCAGCAAGCGAAGATCCGCATCTGCGTAGGCGATTTCGCTTTTATCGAGGCGCCACTTCCAATAATTAGACCCGCGATGCAGCAGCAAAATCCGGATGCTTCCGCCGGCGCGGCGGAGCATTCCACCCACTCCGCGACCGCGTTCATCGCCAGTTTCCTGGGATGGACGCTGGACGCCTTCGACTTCTTTGTCCTGGTGTTCGTAATCCCGGCTGTGGCCAGGGATTTCCATCGACCAATCAGCGACATCGCTTACACCATCACTATTACACTGGCGATGCGCCCGGTGGGCGCGTTGCTGTTCGGCTGGATGGCGGACGTGTACGGCCGGCGGTTGCCGCTGCTGATCGACGTGGTCTTCTATTCCGTGGTCGAAGTGCTGAGCGGACTGGCGCCAAGCTACGGATGGTTCTTGTTCCTGCGGGCGCTATATGGGATCGGGATGGGCGGGGAATGGGGCGTGGGCGCGTCGCTGGCAATGGAAGCGGTATCGTCCAAACGCCGGGGGCTGATGTCGGGGCTGCTCCAGGAGGGATATGCGTTCGGCTATTTGCTTGCCGCGGCGGCTTTTTTCTTCATCTTCCCGCGCTTTGGATGGCGCGCGCTCTTTTATACCGGCGGCTTGCCCGCGCTCCTGACTCTGTTCATCCGCGCCAAGGTGCCAGAGTCCAAGGCTTGGGAGCGGCATCGTCCGCAGGCGCGACAGATCATCCATGCCATCCGCGGCAACCTGGGCGGATTCGTCTATATGGTGCTGCTAATGACGATGATGAACCTCATCTCTCACGGCACTCAGGACATGTATCCGACCTTCCTTGAACGTCAGCGCCATCTCGACCCCCACCTGGTCGCCTCGATGGCGATCATCTACAACATCGGCGCGATTGGGGGCGGCTTGTTCTTCGGTGAATTCTCGGACCGGCTGGGGCGGCGCCGCGCGATGGTGACGGCCGTGGTGCTCGCCACACTGGTGGTCCCGCTGTGGGTTTATGCGCACTCGCTGTGGGTGCTGGCGATTGGGGCTTTCCTGATGCAATTCATGGTGCAGGGAGCGTGGGGCGTTGTACCAGCGCACCTGGTGGAGTTATCGCCGCCCGCGGTGCGAGGCTTGTTCCCCGGCCTCGCCTACCAGTTCGGCGTCCTGCTCGCCGCCAACGCGGCGTACGTGGAATCGCTGATGGCGGTGCGCATGAATTATGGCAACGCACTGGCCCTGGTGGCCCTTATAGTTCTGGCCACCGGCGCCATCGTGATTGCGTTGGGACGCGAGCAAGCGGGTATCGACCTCCACGCGTGAGAAAAGCCGAGTGCAACGCGGCGCAAATCGAAATTGTGCGCAGCCAAGGTGAGCGGCAATCACATCGGCGGCGCACAATGTCCGCGCCTCAGCGCTGCTACGCGTTCAGGGCATCGGAGAGTGATATGAGCCCGCCTCGCCCGAATTGCGTTGTGGCTGACTCGGCATCACGCCAACCGATCTCAACGCGGCGTCGAAGTGTTGGGCCGCCTCGGTGTTAAGTCCCCGCATCAACGCCGACTGGCCCATTATCTCCTGCGTCTCGGCCGCGCTGGTGTCCTGCCCGCGCGCTTTGGCGGCCGCGATTTGCTGATCAACATAGGCGGCCTTGACCTTCCCTTCGTGCGAATCCGGAGCCATCCCAACCGACGCCGGCGGGAACTGTGCCGGGTCATCAGGATTTACCACCGGAGCCGTGGTTACAGTCGTGGTGGTCCGCTTCGTGGTCACGCTCGGGGCATAGATTTCTGTCGTGGTGGTCTGCGCAAAGCCCGGGGCAGATGTCAGAACGAGCGCCGCGGTGATGCCCAGCGCGCCTAGCCAATTGCTTTTTTTGTTCATATTGTGGCTCCTACTACGGCCGGTAGCATTTCTATTCATTGTCCAGACCAAACACTGCGGGCCGCGGATTGGTTTCCGCGGCCTGCAAGGTCTTGCTGTCGCAACTTCAGGTCAGCGATCTATCAGTCAACCGATCCAGGCATTGCGCGATGCTCAGACCCGGCTTCGCCCGGATTCTGACCCGGCGTGTTCGGCATTTCGCCTATCGAACGCAAGGCGGTTTCGAAATGCTGCGCCGCCTCGTCGTTCATGCCTTTCTTCAACGCAGCCGTTCCCATTTTTTCCTGCATCCGGGCCGCGCTTACATCCTTTCCCTGCGCCTGTGCATCGGCGATTTTCTTATGCACATAGTCCGCGCTTTTCATCTCCGCGGGAGATGTGCTTGTTGCGGCCGCGGCGGCTGGACTACCCATCGCGCTGCTGCCAGGCACAGCAGCAGGGTTGGTTGCGCTCATGCCGCTGCCCGGTGCTCCTGAAGCGGCCTTTTCGCCCGGTACGGTTGGCGACGTGGCCGCCGGAGCAACAGCGGTCGATCCGCTGGGCATGCTGGGTCCCGTAGCCTGGCCCCACGCAAGCGGAGCAGCCGCGCCTATCATCAACGCAACGCCCGCGCCGGCCAGATAATTGAAGAGCTTCATGCGTTTCACCTCCAAAGGTTCCGGTGAGTCTGGACAGCCTGGAGTTGAAGCAAGGGCTATGCCTTTCAAGCTTTCCACGGTTTTGGAGGTTTTTGGCCCCAGGATCGCAAATCGGGCCGGCAGGCTCGGCAAAATTTTCAGAATTACCGGGGGCGTGAATCGGACTGAAATGTCGACACTCAGCCCAAATGGAAAGAACGATCGCCGCAAGAGCGCCAGTTATGGCGTGCTAACGAAAAGCGACCACATTGGCTGGTCGCTGGCGGCTGTGACTCCCCTCCTGATCTTTCCCGGGAGACACTTCGGGACGCAGCAGCCCATGCAGATAAAATTTATGCAGTTCAAGGAATGCTTGCGTGAGATTGAGTCCGCTATGGGTCAGGAAACTCGGCTGCACGATTGTGGCCGCTCCCCGGATCAACACTTCGGCCGTCAGGCGGGGATGAACATCCTGGAAGGCACCTTCCCGGGCACCGGCTGAAATAATGTCTGCGATCATGCCGGCCATCAGGTCTTCATGCTCTCTGCGCCTGCGCTGTCCGCGGGGAAATTCGTTGAGGTCTTCGGCAAAGCGAACGCTCACCTTGCTGACCGCATGTTTGATCGCGTCCAGGCATCCGGTCAGCGCTGCCACGCGGTCGGCGGCGTCGGTCGCGGCCTTTTGCGTCTGGGTGCGGATTGACGACAGGAACCGTTCCAGAATCACCTCGAACAGCTCGTCGCGGCTTTGCGCCAGCGTGTAGAGTGTTTGTTTGGAGCAATGCAGCCGATGCGCCAGTTCTTCGGTATGGATGTGCAAAAACCCTTCTTTGAAGAACAGCGCCTCCAACTCTTCGACGATGCGCTGGAGCCGCGGCGACTTCGCCAATAGTTCCGCCCGGTCCTTTCGACTCCGCCTGATGGCAGCCCTCGTGCCCATAGCCGCTTAAACCTTACTCCCAATCGGCCCAGGCTTGAAAGCCGGGCACAGGAAGTTGACCGACCGCTCCCCGCCTCAACCTCCCAACCAAGCCGCAGTCGCGCCAGTCCGCGGAAAGCTATTGACCCAGAGCCTGTCTAATACTGTTCAGGATGAAAAGAAAGTCGCGCACACAACGCACCTCACCCATCATCGCAACCCGTGAGAGGGTTTCCATCTCCCGATCGGTGATGTTGTGGATTTTGCGCACCTGGCGATTTTTGACAAACCGTTCCCACGCTGACTTTCCCTTCGCAGCGGGCGGTTCCGATAGCAGTATCTTGGTTCCAGGATTGGCGAGCAGGAATAATTCGCGCGGGTCCAGTCCGAGCACTTCCGCGATCTTGATTACGATCTTTTCAGAGGGGTGGCGCACTCCGGATTCAAGATGACCGATATAAGGGGTGGAAGTTCCGATCCGCCGAGCCACCTCCATCTGTGTCATGTCCAACAGACGACGTCTTTGTCGCACAGCCTGGCCAAAACCAGCTTCTGTAATCTTCGCCATTCCTGCTTCCAAGTGGTTAAATGTAACTAATCTAATACCATTCCACCTCTCTAAAATTCAAGGATGACCCAGGGTCATCTGCACCTCGCCGTCGCCCCAAACCGTTACTCCAGTCCAATGTCACAGAAAAATGCGTTTTGTAAATCTCTTGGAAAAGGGGTATTTAGCGCATTCTCGGTCGGCCCATCGCGTGCATTTTAGCACTGAGAGGCGCTGAGACGCCGACGGAGAAAAACCGCGCGGCGGCTTGTTCGCATCGACGCGATTTGTGATAGATTTTGCCGCACCTTTAGCGGTCGGGGAGATCAGGTCTAAAGGTCGAGTATGCTGGGGAAAATTAGCAATTCCAGGCCATAACGGTTTCGTTAGCTAACCCGACGGTTTTGCCATTCGAGTCCCGCGAAGGGCGTCGCCGTCGCACAATGAGGAAAGCCCGCAAGGAGGGTTGAACTATGCGAGCGATCGGGTTTGGTGCGCTTGGCAGGTTTTGCAGTTCTGGATTGTTCGGCATCTGCTTGCTTCTGTTAACGGTTCCGCTACTGGCCGGGCAGCCGGCGATTGAACAGCCGGCGCTGCCGGTGGGGACCAAAATCACCCAACAAAACTGGCAGCAGTACAAGAGCTATTTGCCTCAGGGACTGATCGAGATCTGGAGCGGTCAGCATCCGTGGAAGCTGCCGCCCGACGCCGTGATGGAGGTTGGACCCAATCGTGAATACCCCAACCCGCCGTCCTGGACCGCCGCCACCGAAAAATACAACGGTCAAACCAAGCTGGTGAAGCTGGATACCGGCGGCTACACGATCAAGGGCTATGTGACCGGAACCCCTTTTGCGCGTACCGAACTAGATGGCCCCGAGGGTCCGTACAAGCTGCTCTACAATGCCTACTATCACTACTTCGCTGCGCTCAATCATTTCGCCAGCCAGGGCTACGAAACCGACCGCTTTCTGAACATGGCGCCCAGCTACTCGGTCCAGATGTCAACCACGCTGGCGCATAACAGCGACCCCGGCTTTCCGCCCAGCTCGACGGAAATGCCAGGCTATTTCCTGGCCTTCTACGACGAGATCATGTCGCCGGAGCAGACCAAGTACACGGCGCCATTGGAGCTGTTGTACGATGACCCGCAAAAGCTTCCGGAATCCTACGTGTTTTTGCCCTCGCTGCGGCGCGCGCTGCGGCTGTCATCCGGCTCGCGCTGTGCTCCCTTTGCGGGCAGTGATTACGTCGGCGATGACGTCGTTAATGGCGTGCCCTCTCCGCCCGGGTTGTTTGAGGTCACGCGTCAGCCGGACCGCAAGCTCCTGGTCTTCACGCCCACCCCGGATGAGACCGCGAAACAATTCGACTCCAAGAATTTCTATTGGCCGCCGATGTGGTTCCCCAGGCCCTCGGCCGGTAAATGGCTGGTGCGTGACGTCTATGTGCTGGACCTGTCGCGTTTGCCGCAATTTCGTGCGGGCTACTGCTATGGACGGCGTCGGATGTATCTGGACAAGGCTACCTACAACCTCGTAGCCGGCGACTTGTATGACGCGCAGTTGAAATTCTGGAAATCGATCGGCTTTTTGGAAGGGCCTCAGCCGATTCCAGGCGGCGGCTATATACATGATGTCCGCGGCATCAACTGGATGATCGATTTTCAAGGCGAGCACGCCAGTTGGGCGATCGTGGGCGGCGAGGTGTGGGAGCTTAACAACCAGGTCCCCGCTGCTTTTCGCGATCAGCGGCGCTACGCATCGCCCGCAGGCCTGGCCGACGTTATGAAATGAATCGTCGCGCCCAGGTTGCAGGACGTTTCGCTCTGGTTTGATTACCGATCAACTCTGCGCTGCGGATGACAAACCATCCGCGCGCAGAGTTTCTCTTACAGCTTAGTCGCTTCCCCCTGATTAGGGAGAGGTTAGCGTGAGGGGCGCGCTCACTCCGAGCGATAGAACATCACGGCGACTTTGGCTACCAGCCGGCGAGGTACCGCGCGTTGCACCTCGGTCATCACCGTGTTCATCGCGCCGTTGATCCGCAGCGCCCGGTTCTTGCGCGCCGCCTGCAACGCCTGCGCGACCACCGTTTCCGCGTCCATGTACATAAAATCTGGTACGGTGTCACCGTTGCGCGCGACCGCCTGAAATTCGGTTCGCGTGGCGCCCGGACATAGCGCCATCACGCCCACCCCCGTATCTTCCAGTTCATAGTGCAGCGCCAGGGAAAAGCTTATGACGAAAGCCTTGGTGGCCGCGTAGGTGGCCATGAAGGGAACGGGCTGAAAACCGGCGGCCGAAGCCACGTTGATGATCGTCCCGCGGCGCGCGGCGATCATGTCCGGCACAAACAAATGGGTCAACGCCACCAGCGCGCTGATATTAAGGTCGAGTTCTTCCAATTCGCGATCCAGCGGCAAACGGTCGAAGCGGCCGCGGGTGCCGAAGCCAGCGTTGTTGATCAGCATGTCGATCTTCAAGCCGCCCGACATCACGTCACCGTAAAGCTGCGCCGGCGCCGGCCGCTGACTCAGGTCGGCGGGAAAAATACTCACCGCGGACGCGCCCAGACTCCGCGCCCGGCCGGCTACCGCCTGCAAGCGGTCTTCGCGCCGGGCGGTCAGCACGAGTCCGCATCCCTCGCGTGCCAGGGCGTAAGCAAATTGCTCGCCGAGGCCGCTGGAGGCGCCGGTTATCAGAGCAATAGTCACTGGACCCCAATTCCCCCTTAAAATTGCGATTCACAGTCGCATAGGCACGAGACAATTTGCAAAGTAAAGTTTGCGCCCTTTCTTGAGTCCAGAACCACTGGCGCGGCCCTACCCGCAACCCTGGCGCTTAAGCATATCTTAGATGGTTCGAAGTGCCGCTGGAGGAGAGCCCAATGCATATCAGGGCCGGAGCGCGTAACCGCTCTCTTAACCTCACCCCCGACAGTTTTGCGGAGGGGGAACAGAGGCACACACCATTCGCGTCACGTAATCAGGCCGGCAACTGCACGGCCCCGTTGGCGTTGCCACGTTGTTCTCCCATGCGCAACCCGCGATGGCCCAGGTAGATAAGCACCGGTTGCAGGACGCGCGTCAGCACCATGATTGCGAGCGCGCCGCCGATTACGACAATCGCCAGCGGGCGCTGGGTTTGCGCCCCGATCCGGGTGGAGATTGCCGCCGGAAGCAAGCCCAGGGCGTCGACCAGATCGGTCATCATGGTAGCCCGCAGCCGACGATCGGATCCCAAGATGATCGACTCCTTGAAGGGATGGCCCTCCTGCCACAGTTGGCGGATGTAGAAACTCAGCAGGATGCCGTCCATCGTCGCGATGCCTAAAATCGAGATGAAGCCAACGGCGGCCGACACGCTAAAGGGCGTGCCGGTAAGGAACAATCCCAATACACCTCCCAGGCAGGCAACCGGAATCTGCGCCATGATAATGGAAGTATCGATCAGCGAGCGGGTCGCCGCGTACAGAACGCCCATGATCAGGATCAGCGCAAACGGCACCACGATTTCCAGCCTGCGGTTGGCGGCCTGCAATTCACCGTATTCGCCGGCCCATTGCAGGCTTACTTCTTCCGGCAGCTTAACCTTGGCGGTGACCTGGTCCTTGCTGTCCTGAATCGCGCTTTCCAGGTCGCGCCCCCGTACGGCAAAGCGAACCGGCACATAGCGGCGCGAGTTCTCCCGGTATATGAAGGACGCGCCCTCGGCGTTGATAATGCGCGCGACCTGGACCAAGGGGACATAGCCCGCCGCCGGCAGCGCCACTCGAATTTGTCTGACGGCGTCGAGACTTTCGCGGTACTGCGGCAACCAGCGCACAACCAGGTCGAAACGGCGATCTCCCTCGAGCACCTGCGTCACGGCTTGGCCACCGATAGCAGCTTGTACGACCGCTGTTACGTCACCGACGTTAAGGCCGTAACGCGCGCACGCGACCCGGTCCGGAGCGATCACAAGATTGGGCTGGCCGAGCGATCTATAGACCGCGAGTTCGGTGATACCGCTGACCTTGCTCATCACCGCCATTATCTGGTTCGCGATCTTTTCGTCGGTAGCCAAATCAGGACCGAATACCTTGACGGAGTTCGATCCTTTCACGCCCGAAAGTGCCTCGTTGATGTTGTCCTCGATATTCTGCGAGTACTCGAAATCCACGCCCGGCATTTCGTGGACCAGCTTGCGGTTGATAGCCGCGATCAGGCCGGTTTTCGTCAGAGCGTAGGGCCATTGGCGGGCAGGTTTGAGATCTATCGAGATTTCCGTGTTGAAGAAGCCGGTGGTCTCGGTGCCGCTGTCGGGACGTCCCACCTGCGAAACTACGGTGGTGATTTCAGGAAAGCTGCGCAGTACGGCTCTCATGCGATTTGTCAGGCGGTCCGCTTCGATGAGCGAGATGGTAAGCGGCATCGTCGCGCGCAGCCAGATATTTCCTTCCTCCAGCTTGGGTAAGAACTCGCCGCCGAGCCTGGGAAAGAGCGACAGTGCCGAAGCAATAAGCACGACCATGAACGCCAGCGTAAGACGCGGCCAGCTCAGCACCCGGACGAAGATTCCATGATATACGTGCTGCACCAACCGCCAGATCGGATTGGGAAATTCACTCATGTTTTTGCTGAGCAGGAAAGAGGCAAGCACCGGCGACAATGTAACCGCGAGCAGAATCGCCGTGCCCAACGCGTAAGCGTAAGTGTGCGACATGGGTGAGAAGATCGCGCCCTCCACTCCGCGCATCGTGAACAGCGGGAGGAAGGCGATCACGAAGATGATGGTTGAAAAGAGCATCGGGCCGCCGACTTCCTGAGCGGCGCGCTGAATCGCGCTGCGGTTGCTTTCGTGCGGCGCCTCACCCGATACCAGATGGCGATGGATGTTATCGATCACGATGACCGTCGTGTCGATGATGATTCCGAAGTCCACCGCGCCCAGGGAAATCAGGTTCGCAGGTGTCCCGGTGGCGTTCATCAGCGTAAACGCACCCAGCAGCGCCAGGGGAATGTTGATTGCGGCAATCAGCGCCGCCCGCATGTTGCCCAGGAAGAACAGGAGCACGATGAACACCAGCGCCATGCCGACACTGAGGTTTTCGAATACCGTATGCAGGGTGATGTCGACCAGGTGAGTGCGGTCGTAGTACGGCACCACCTGGTAGCCCTTGGGTAGAACGCCTGAGGTGTTGATTTCGCGCACCTTGTCCTCGACACCCTTAAGCGTCTTGAGGGTGTTGCCGTACTTGCGCATCAACACGATCCCGGTGACGACATCGTCGCGGGCGTTCATTCCGACAATTCCCAACCGCGGCGCATAGCCGATATCAACCTGCGCGACGTCCGACACCCGGATCGGGATTGAATTGCGCGCGGTCAGCACCACATTGCGAATATCGTCGAGAGAATGGACGAAGCCGATGCCGCGGACGTCGAAGGACTGCTCGCCGACTCTAAGATAATTACCGCCCACGTTAATATTCGAATTTGCCATCGCGGCTATCAGGTTCGAGAGCGGCACTTCGTAGTGCACCAGCTTTTGCGGGTCGACATCGACGTGGTATTCCTTGGTCAGACCGCCAAAACCCGAGACGTCGATCACCCCGTCAACCGTTTTGAGCTGTTTTTCCAGCACCCAGTCCTCGATTTCCTTCTGCCGCATCAGATTGTGGTCGCGGCTCTCCACGGTGTAGCGATAGATCTCGCCGATCGGGTTTTCGGGCGAGATTCCGGCGCTGACGCCGGCGGGCAGCTGGATAAAGGTCAGGCGGTTTATGGTCTCGGTCCGATCCAGGTAGTAATCGCTGTCCCAATCGAAGTAACACCTGATATCCGAAAGCCCGAACAGCGAAATAGATCTCATCGCCGTCAGGTCGCGCATACCGGACAGTCCAACTTCCAGCGGTACGGTGACCAATTGTTCGACTTCCTCGGCGCTGAGCCCGTTGGGCAGCGTCAGCACCTCCACCAGCGGCTGGACCGGATCCGGGTAAGCTTCAATATCCAGTTCATGGAAGGAATAGAGCCCCACTGCGACCAACACCAACGCCAGCCCAATGACTACAACGCGCTGGCTCAGCGCCAGCTCCATCAGGGCACGGATCATAATTAACTAGCTCGTCGGATTTTTCGGGGGCGCCCTCATGGCCAAGACCGCACCGCGATTCTTCGCCGCAAACGAACAGGTCAGGACCTGTTCCCGTCATCCCGAGGCACAGCCACGCAGCGCGCCATCGTCAATGCGCGCCACCGTGCCGTAAGACTAAAGCCCTGTCCGGATCAGTCAGTGGAAGGGAGGAGAGCGGCCCTTCGGACTACCTATTGCCCCGCTATCCGAGAGGCCGAAGTTACCGACCTGTGGAAGCCCGGCCCCGCTGTCGGGGCTTCCCGCGAAAGCCGCACGCGGAAGGATTCCCAAAACGAGCTTGCCGGAAGCAGCGAATGGCAGGAGGTAAGGTAAAGTAGCGGACGGTGACTGCAGGCCCAGGCCCAAAGGTAGCAGAGCCGTGGAGAGCGGGGTTAGAATCGGCGGGCGTTGCGCCGTGGTCCCCGCAAGCGGCAGGACCAAGAGGGCGAGGATCAGGACGGAAGAGCAAAGTTGAGGGCAGATTGAGCGCCGGGTACAAGAAGTGACGCGGAAAGCCGCAATCTTCCTGGTGACACTGCCATTCAGCTTCATTTTCTGCAGCCTGGAACGCGCCGGCAACATCTTACTTTCTAGAGTAGTTGCTACCAGCGTCCCATAGTCGGATATATCCGATCGGCAAGGACAGCCACAAGATTGCTTCCCAGGCTAGCGTTAGCGCCCGGCCAACGCGCGTGCTCGCGAGAGGATCTCTTCGACCACAGCGCCTTTGGCTTGCGCGTAATCGTCAACATATTTCCATCGCCGCCGCGCAAGCTCCCGCTTAGTGCGCCCGTAAAGTTCGCGATCTGCCTCGTCGTCGCGGAGCCGGTCGCGGAACAGGAGCATCCGTTCGACCTCCGGGCACCTCGACGAGAAGACATGAAGATTAATGTCGGTATCCGGTCCCTCGAACATACGATGCTCATGGAACTGCGTTTCACGGATGCGAAGGATGTAGCCTGCCGCTTCCAGCGCTGGCACGTACGCGGGCTCCTCGGCTGAGTCTTTTACAATGAGCACCACATCGACAATTGGCTTGGCCGCCAGACCGGGTACTGAAGTCGAACCGACATGCTCGATCCTGAAAGCACGATCGCCGAGAACCGCCCGCAGCCGCTGCGCCTCGCGTAAAAACAGAACCGGCCAGTCCGCACTATACTCCACCAACTCGACCGGGCCATCGAGCGGCTACGGCTCAGCGGTTGAGACACTGCGCAAATACTCTTCCTCCATCGCGCCGCCTCCGGGATTCTTCAACCAGGCAGTTTGACATAAATCCCTTCGAAACTGACGTTCAACCCGCCGCAGTTGCCGTTATCTTGAACCACCATGTAGGGTCCCCTGCGGCGTACCGTGACCTCGCAGGCAACGTCCCCGCTGCCTTCGCGAAAGACCACTTCCTTCACTCCCGGCTTGACCGTGACGCCGTCGCTTCCAAAGCTTCCCTCGTTAACAGTTTGTGCCGTTTGGTAATAAGCCTTGCCACTGGCGTTCACTTTTTCGGATCCGGCGCTCGTGATCTTGATCGTGTTCGGAGCCAGGCGCAGACCCGGGCTCATTTGCCAGTTTCCGATCAGAAAGCCTGCGGAAAGCCCATCCTCGCCGGTGATTGGCTGCAAGTTGCGGTCGGGGAGAAACCCTGCGATCAGAGTCCCTTTGGCGCTGCCAAAATAGGCGCAGCGGAATCCGCGATCCGCAGGACCGCCGAACACCACATCCGCCGGCACCAGATACGTTTGTCTTCGCGCGCTGCAAGATTTCAGGTCCTTGCAGTTGTTTGGGCGCGAGTAGAAATAAACCCGCGGTTCATTCGCAGCGGCGCTGACTTTAAACAGCTGCGCCTTCTCGTAGGCGCTATCGTAAAGCTGGCACTCCGGGGAACCCGCGGCCGCTGAACCGGCCATCGTGAGCGCTATCAGACCGGATATTGCCAACTGATGAGTGCGCCGCATGCGGCGAGGGTATCATGCGCCGGCCCAGGCGGCATCCGGCCGGTACCGCTCTCCGATGAAACTGCGCCACCAGATAAATCCGGCGCGGTCCGCCCGGCGATGTTACGATAGGAAGGGACGAGCAAGTGTAATGGCAGGCAAAGTACTATGGGGGTCGTGATCGTCGTGGCGCTGGTTGTGGTCGGGCTATTGCTGAAGTGGCATCACTTAAGCGAGCAGCGGCATGTGGTCGGCTCCGTCAACACGGAGTTCAAGCTGATTGGGCCGGATCACAAGATCGTGCTCGAATCCTACGACGATCCCAAAATCGAAGGCATCACCGTTTTCATCAGCAAGTCGCAAACCGGCGGCGTCAAAGGGGCACTGGGGCTGGCGGAGGATACCTCCGATGCGTCCGTCGCCGTACGGCAGACCGGACCAATCAAAGTGAAGGAAGCTTTCGAGAACGGTGAAGACGCCTTTACCGAAAAACGCTCCGTGCTGTTCAAGCGGCTGCATGTCAGCCGATTCTGGGACGCCCCGCATAAAAGCTTCGTATATGTGGTGTGGACCGACCGGCTCGTCAACGGTTCGCCGCAGAATTCGATTTCGGCAGTGGTGGCGGAGCCTTGGGGAGCACAAGCGCCTGATCTGTCATTAATGGGACCAGCCGCACCACCGGCTGCAACACAATAGGACCAAACTGGAAACAAACCGCCGGAATGCTCCGCCGCGCTTAGCTCAGGCCGCTCAGGTTCTAAACCCGCGCTAGTTCCGGTACCCGCGTGCTTCGATGTGAAGCGCACATTGTGCGCGATCATCACACGTGCGGACGTCCCAGGGCGCAGGCGGTCGAGCGATTTGCCGGCGGCGCCAGGAATCGAGGACGCAGTTGGCCTCCGCGCCTGTCCACATAATGGGACGCGTTTTTTGCCCATAATCATTCCTTGCGTCTGAAGATGGGAAACTCGCCCGGGACCAGCTCGTAATACTTGAGCAGAAACAACTCGACTTCCGGCGATATCCATCCCAGCCCATCCTGATCAGGAAAGATGAGTCTGGGCGCTATCCTTCCCGATCTCAGACCGCTCAGCAGCTCCCGGCGATCCTGCGAACTAAGGATGAATCGATTACGCGGAGAAAGAGACCAGTAGAAGTAAGCATGGGGGCGGAAAACACCCAGCCCAGACCATCCATCCATCACTGTGTCCGCTGGCCGAGTTATCGTGAGCACCAGCCGCAGTTGGTGCAGCCGTTGGTCGTTCATATGCGGCATCGAGTGTTTGCGAATGTAATGATACGGCTCGATGCTCAAGCCGATCACGAACAACGCCAAAGCTGGCTCGGGAAACCGGAACATCAGTGCGGCCCCTGCCGTAAGGAATAGCGCCACACACAGCATTGGCCCGAATGCTTCGTTCGGTGCGAACAGCCTATCCGCGCAAACCATTGCGATCACGAGCACAGTTGCTATCGCAATCTTTGACCGAGCCGACTTCGGTTGTGTGTCTGGACCGATCAGCTCGCACGTTGTGAACCAGAGGAAGTCCGCCGCGTAGATCGCGAGGAGTGGAAGGAAAGTAAGGTAATATTGAAAGAACGGATTAGGAATCTCAACCAGGCTGGCGAGCGCCCCTATTGTGATAACGAAGAGCAGCCGATTGAGCGTGAATCCCAGGGTGCGAGGCTCCCGTGCGATCTCTAACAGCAGGCCGGAACTGCCGAGAACGAACACCGCCGGGTTCCAATGCACCGCGATGCGCAGGAGGGTCCAGGGCGCAAAGCGGTTCGGCCAATTGAGGTTGAACACCAGGTTGTATTCGAAGAATCGATAAAGCGCGTGATGCGCGACGAAGAACGCCAGCGTTGCCAGGACCGGAACCCAGAAGCCCGCCAACTGCCACAGACAGCCAGCGAGACGAGCGCGCTGCGTTCCCGAGCCACCCAGAAGATACCAGGCCATCGCGACCGTAAATCCAGGGACCATCAGCAGCATCTTCTGTGTCGTCATGATGGCTCCGCCCAGAAGGAAGCCGCTGAATCCGAACAGCCACAGGCGCCGGCTGGAGACATTCGGGTCTTTTACCGCTATGAAAGTCAGGACGAGCGATCCCAGCCAAAGCACCATCGCGAGCCCGTCGGGCCGAATCTCGAGCGTCTTGCGCATAAAGACGACCGAGGTACTCAATAGCGCGGTGGCGATCCAAGCGACGCTGTTGCCACGCCAAAGCCGCGCCAGCACAAAGGTGAGCACGAGGCCCATTCCCGTGAAGACCATCATGATCCGGCGCCCGAGAAAGATGAACTCGACTGCCGCCTCCGGATTGCTATCGACTGGATACAGCCTGAAAACCGGCGCCAGGATGAAAAACAGCCATGGTGTGTGATGGTCAAAAAAATCGCGATATGGAATCATTCCTCGTGATTCGCACCAGGCTCGATGCAAGTAGAAAAACTCATCGGGATCAAATCCGTGGTAGTTTAGCAACCACAACCGCCACAGATAGAAGACGCCGATTATTGTGGCCGCAGTAATCGAAAGAAAAATCCCGCCCCGCCCAGAAGCGCTTCCGGCACCCATCAGAGCTGTATCATTCTCAGCCAATGTAAGGTCTCCAAGTAAGGTTATCGCTGCGAATCAGGCTGCAAGCCGGGTTGGGAGACTGGCATGAGGGTTGATTTGGAAGCAACGAATTTCGTTATCCTACAGCGTGAGCCCGCCCGGAAGCCGCCGGAGCGGGGCAAGGTAATGGAATCCCTCTCAAGGCCGCGATAAGGCTCCTCCAAGCCAGTGACTGCTACTGAGTCACATCAATTTCCCGGCATCGCGACATCGGTGGGGATATCGGCTGCCGCCGCGAAGAAAGCGTCATTCGCCCAATTCGTTCTCTCACGCCGCTAACCGGGTTTGAATCCCGGTCGTATGACGAAGCAGTCAAGGCCTTTTCGGCATGGCAGAAAGGACATCGCTGTCCGATCGCACTCTGACGCAATGTGGGGCGAGTACGCGCATCCAGGCGTGCTGGCGGTTCCGTTGCTCACGCTGGGCGCGCTCGACCAGATGCATTTGCGGGTCGAGGTGGATGAGGAAGATACGTAGCGGCTAAGGACTGGCACGCCGGCGATCAGGGTGTGTCGGAAAAAAATGGTGTGCGAAAGACATCGCTGGCTCCGGTGCCGCGCGGCCAATCAGCTTTGACGGTGGCCGCTGCCGGGAGGAACATACTGACTGGGCAAGGTGCCCGTATCTTTCATCAGCTGGTTCAGTTCAGCCTGCAACCGAGCGCGCTGGAGCCGATAACGGTCCGGTATCTCACCGTGGGCCAGGTTGAATCGTTCCAAAGGGTCGTTCGCGAGATCATACATCTCATACTCAGTTGGAAAGATGCCGTTGGGATCGAAGTAAAGGGCAAATTTCCAATCTTTTTTGCGGATGCAGCGGATGTGCCCCGCTCCTTGCGGACTAAGGAATTGGTCGTCGTATGTGAATAGAATCCGATCCTGAAGTGGCCTCTCCGGATGGGTGAACAACGCAGTGAGATCGCGACCTTGAAGGGCCCATCGCTCCCGTTCCCGGTCGAGACCGGCGACCGTTATCAACGTTGGCAATATGTCTATGAGTCCGGCAAGGCAGTTCGTTTCCACTGGATGGGGAAACAGGCGCGGATTGGAGAAAATCATCGGGATGCGAATCATCTCCTCGTACGCAGTATAGTCTTTCTGCCTGAGCCCTCCATGCGAGAGCCCCAATTCGCCATGATCGGCCACCCGCACGATCAGGGTATCTTCGGTCAACCCCTTCGCATCGAGCATGCCCAGTATCCGCATCAACTGGATATCCGCCAGCCGGGTGAGGTACGCATACAATCGCGCATACAACAGCGGCGGCGATTCAGGCGTAAACGGCCAAACGGCGTTCAGTGCATTGACAAATGACGCCTGAACCGTGGGTTTGGTGGAAAGGTCCTCGCCATAGGTCGGCGGTAGCTCGATCGGCAGCTTGTTGAACGCGGGGATCTCATACCCCGAAATACCAAACAGCTTTGCCGCCGGATAGACGAAAATGTCATGAGGGTTGACCAGCGAGACAATCAGGCAAAATGGGTCGGGTGAGTCATACCGGTCGAGAAATTGGAGAACGTTGGTAGTGTCCTCGCCTGGAATCGACCCACCGACGAAGCGCGCGTCATTTCCTCCCACGCCCCCGCCGAGTGTCTGCAGGTCCGCGATTGAGCCTCCCGCAGTTGTCCCGGCGTCCGGGGAATTCCAGCCGGAAAACCCGTAGCTGTCCTGGAGTGCCTGATTGTTTTGCAAAGCAGCCGTGAGTTGCTCGGAATTCGTCACCGCGAAAGGCAAAAGATAGTTGATGTTCAGGTGCCATTTGCCTTTGTACACTACGTTGTAGCCGGCTTTCGACAGGATTTGCGCCAGGTTTGGCAACGCCGGATTGAGCGTTCCATCAGTCATAGTCGTGCGATTGACCGGAGCATAAGTCGAGGTGAGAAAAGTCGCCCGGCTCGGAGAGCATTGACAAGTGTTGGTGAATGCGGACGTGAAATTCAGTCCGTGCTGTCGCAGCCGATCCAAGGACTTCAGGTTGTCATTGGCCCACGATTCAGGCCAATGCTGAACCGCGCGCTGCTCGTCGGTCATAAGAATCAGGATGTTTAAGCGTTGGTCGAATGGCGACTTGGAAGACGATCCCTGCCCGCATCGACTGGCGCTCGATGCCATCACGGCGCCCAAGCCCCCGTAGCCCGCCAGCCGAAGAAATTTGCGCCGATTCATCATGTCGATCGTCTTATCTCTCAATGAATTGTTGGTTCAAGTTACTTTTACTCAGTTAAACCTTTTTTAGCTGGCAAGACATATTACGTCAATAAAGTTTGTGTTCCGCTTTATCAAAATAACAAATACTGTGGGAAAAATGCCTAGCTTCGCCATAAAGAGCATTGCCGCAGCGCTGGAATCAGATCACGCGAGACGATGGCTTTTAGGCGGAGGTGATAAGGCTGGTGCCCAGCGCAGAGGGATTTCGCTGTACCAACACGATGCTGCTGCGGTTCAAGCGCGGACTCTATCCCCTGGAACCTTGAACGCGTCCTCTTCAACCAGCTGATCGAGAACTTGTTCAGTCAAGTGTGCGAGGTCGAGCGTATCGGACGAGAGCGTCCACCAGCTCGCCGGGCATGTCAGCCCGAAGTTTCTGAGTCGCTATGCTCACATCCGGGCCCATGCCTGATGCGCCGCCATCGCGGGCCTTAGGCCAGCTCTCAACGGTTCCAAACAGGCAGATTTTGAAGGATGGCGAACTAAAGATGGGGCACAGTGCGTCGATCCGGACGAGCCGCTATTTAACTGAAATCGCAAAACAGAAGTGCTTCATAGTCCGTCACTCCGCATAGAACCTAAGGGCCTGGCCGTCGATTCCGCTCTGGGGATGGTCGCCACACCGGCCACTATCAGGATTTCGCTGCCGCTCACTGCAGGTTTCAGTCTGGCGGGTTGGCCTGCAGTTCGCGGAGCAACTTCCGAGATCCATTTCCGAAGGATCCGAACCGACTATTTGTTATCGCCGTATGCGCGTGCGCGCGTAACGATGGAATGGGATCTCTCTTCGGGGCAATTCCACCCCTCGATGGATTCATTGCGCTCCCCTCTCCGCGTAAATCGCGATCTTCGGGCCGCGCCTGAGAGCCCTGACGATCAAGGGAAGCCCGAAAGCGCTGGGAACGAGCCAGTACGCTAAGTTCGGCAGATTCCTCCAGATCGGAAGGTTTTTGCCGTTATCAACGTAGAACGCAGTGAGCATCGCGATGTATGAGACGCCCATGCCAACGACATGGAAGTCGATCGCGCTTGCCCATCTTCACCGCCGGGTCTCGCGACCGATCAGCGCCGCCGCGAATGCGAGCGCGCCGAGTGGGAAGAGATGGTAATCCTCCGACCATCGCATTGCGGCCAATGCGGTGGAGGTCGCGAACAGAGCGCCAAGACTCCAGAAGTAGACCGACCCGCACTTGGTATGAGCGCCGCGCCGTTTTTCCGTGAACATTGCACCGACGCCGGACACAACTGCCAGGAGGCCGATTGGAACATGGATCGCCACGATCGCAACGAAAACCGGCGACCCGGAGGGAATTTCAATGCCTGCGATGCGCAGCACACCCATCAGGGGCGACCTATTGAAATCCGGTGCCTTCTCGTGACTCCGGGCAGCCTTTCACTCACGAGCGGTGCGTTAGGTGCACCACGACTCGACTGCTCCGAAGATTCGCTTCAGTTACAGAGATTGGCGACTGCCTCCATTTGCTCCTGACCCTGCATGTCAATTTTTCAAGGCCAATAGCGCAGGGCAATTATCCTCGAAACCGCCAAGCCAGTGCGGTAATCGGTCTCGGCGCTGTGTTATTCGGATTCAGATGCAGCGCAGCAGCCGGAACCGGCAGATGCAGCCGGTACGCAGCAGGCCTCTGAAGTTTGCCGCGCCGTCGCCTCGCGTCGCGAAGCAATGTCGTTGCCGTATACGGTACTCTCACCCAAAGTGTGAAAAGTCTCCCACGGAATGCGATTCGGGTCACTTACCCAACGCTTGTTGCCACGGGCATAACAGCAAGTCGCGTTTTCCTGTTCGAGCGCGGACTCTCCGGCTGCGTTCAGGCGCTGCGCGATCGCTGTGAGATCTTCATCGGACTCGACCTGAAAGCCCAGATGGTCGATCGCCGGAGTGTTCGCACCAGAACTGATCGCGAAATTGACGCGCGGGTCCTCCAGCATCCACTTCGCATAGTCTCGTTTAATCACCACAGGCTCTTCACCAAAGAGAGTGGAATAGAATTGCACAGATGCATCGAGATCGTTGACGTGGACGTGAACGTGGAATCGCTTCATTATCGTGGCCTCCTGTTGCCGTTCCTCTGACTTTGTTCTGCGTCTACTTTTTGAGTTCGTCCAAGGGCTCAACTCACGTTCGTGTTACACGGCGTCCAGTCGGTTGTGGGCAGCACGGACTTGGGGCGCCAGCGCTCGCCTGCCGGTTCGGCGCGACGTCTGATAAGATCTTGACGTGCATCTCAGCACAGCAGTCCTCAGTCAGAAATCTGATCAGGTTTGCTGCCTCTCGCCAATTCACCGCATAGTAGATAAAGCGGCTCACGCGCCGCGCGTTGAGGAGACCGGAGCGCGTCAGCGTATCCAGGTGGTGGGAGAGTGTGGACCCCGGTGTCTTGAGCCGGCGCTTGATTTCGTCGACGCAATTACCCTCCGGTCCGGCACGCACGAGCAACCGGAAGATCGCCAAACGATCCTCCTGTCCCAAAGCGCTGAGCTGCTCGATCCTGCGTTTCATTACGATATTTCTAGTATGATCGAAACATGGCAGAGGTCAAGCGGGTGGGCACAAACTGAAAGCTAGCCCTTGACGAATTGATTTTCAGAGCCCGAACGGGGAAGCGCTACGCTAGAGACAACTTGCAGGTTAGGCTTTGGAGAAGCGAATGCGCAGCTTTGCGACGGTGCTGGTTCTGGGATAACGGTCGGGATTGTTGGCTCAGATTTCAAGCTCAGATTCCCAGGGTTCGTGCGCACACAGCCCCTTGCGGTTCATTTCATCAACATAGAGACGGCAGAGTTCCCAGTCTCTCTGACTCGCGTCGGCCTGTTTTTTCATAATCGCGGTTCTTTCGTCTGGCCTTTCAGGAACTCCGTTCGAACGATCCGGGAAGGGGAGATTTCCATGGCAAAAAGGTTTGTGCGCTGTTGCCCCGCTTCACTGGACACCTTGATTTCGTCCAAGGCCTTTTCTTCTCTGGCGAGTACCGCGTCCGGAAGCCGCGCATAAGAGAGGGTTTCGAGGTAGTCCTGACCCCTGGTCAAGCCCCACTGGAGAAACTTGATAATCGCGGTGCGCTTGGCGGAATTCGTGATGACGGAAGGGATCAACATCCAGGTGAAACTCGAGATCGGATAGGCGTCTTCACCCGGTGCATCGGTGATCGAAACCCGGAAGTCGGCGGGCATTTTGTCCGCAACGCCCTCAGCCGCTGCCGTGACGCTCGCCAGATCGGCTTTAACAAATCGGCCGGAGCGATTGGCTACGCTTCCATAAAGCAATCGGTTCCGGACCGCATAGGTGAGTTCCGCATAACCGATGGAATAAGGTGTGCGCGCCACCGTCTGCGCCACGCCCTCGTTGCCTTTGGCCGCGATCCCGACCGGCCAGGTAACCGAAATGCCGGTACCTACGCGCTGGCGCCAGTCTGAGCTGACCTTCGACAGGTAGTCGGTCCACACATAGGTCGTTCCGCTTCCGTCTTGCCGACGGACAACAACGATAAGATGCCCGGGGATCGCCACGTGCGGATTGGCTTTGGCGATCTCCGGGTCGTTCCATTTTGTGATGGTCCCGAGAAATATGCCCGCCAGCGCCCGAGGGGTGAAGTTAAGGTCCTGGGTTACGCCCGGCACGTTGTAGATTGGCACATTCGCTCCAATGGCCAATGGGAAGTGCAAAACGTCGCAATTTCGATGCGTGCTGAAATCCAGCATTTGTGTCTTCGTTAGCGGGCCATCCGTGCCGGCATAATCGACGGTGCCCATCATGATGTCGTGGATGCCTGCGCCCGAACCGTTGGATACGTAGGTGAGATGCACCGCGGGATTGTCTTTCTCGTATTCTTCGATCCATTTCCGGTACATGGGGTAGGCGAAGGTGGATCCATCACCGTTGATCACGAGCCGATCCTGCCGGGCTGCCGCTCTGGAAACCGGCACAGGCAAAAGAGCAAGAAACGACAGCGTGGACCCTAAAACCAACCAGGCTTTGCTTTTCACGGTTTCTTCTCCGAAACGATGCAGTAACGCGATGTGGTCTTCGTTCACATCCGGACCGAAAGATCACGCATCGGCCTCTGACAATTTGACCGTAAGCGGGACCGCTCGACCGTGCGGCAGGTTGAACGACAGCAGGCTCGCCGCCAGCACAAGCAAAGCTGACGCCACCAGGCAGCCCACAAATCCGTAGATTTCAAAGATCACACCAGAGAGGAGTGTGCCGAGAAGCCTGCCGCCGGCATTTGCCATGTAGTAGAAACCGACGTTGGTCGCCACTTCGTCTTCTTCGGAGTAGGCAAGAATCAGGTATGAATGCACGGCCGAGTTGATCGCGAAGACGATCATGAAGAGGGCAAGGCCGATTATCAGCGCCGGCGCGGGCCTTGTGTGAAGTTCGAGCACGCAACCGAGAGCAGCAGGAATGACCGTCAACACGAAGGCCCAAAGACGCGCCGTTTCTCCGGTAACACCCTGACGCGCTCCGGATTTCCTGAGGATCTCCGGCACGATCGCCTGGATCATTCCGTAGCCGATGAACCAGGATGCTACGAACGCTCCAACCTGCATGAAAGACCAGCCAAGCGTAGAGGCCAGGAAGACCGGCAAACCCACGACGAACCAGACGTCGCGCGCGGAGAACAAAAATAGCCGCGCAGCCGACAGCCAGTTCACGGCCGGGCTTTTTGAGAACAGGGTCGTAAATTTGACTTTCGATTTGGCCTTCCCCATACCGCCGGGCAACGCGGCAACGGTTCCGAGTAGAACGATCAATAGGCCGGCCGCCATTGCAACCAGCGAGCCGACAAAGCCGAGCGCGGTCAGTAGGGCGGCGCCCATGAAGAAACCGGCACCCTTGAGCGCGTTCTTTGAACCGGTAAGACGGGCGACCCATTTGAATAGCGCTCCCTCCTCGCCCTCCGGGACCACAACTTTGATTGCGCTCTTTGCGCTCATCTTGGTCAGGTCTTTGGCGATGCCTGACAGAGCCTGTGCAGCCATCACGTAGGCTACAGAGGTCAATCGAGCCCAGGCGGGCTGGAGAAAAGCGAGCATGATCAGCGCTCCGATTTGGAGCAGCAAGCCGCCGTAGAGAGTGACCTTCAATCCGGAACGGGCCGCTATCCAGCCGCCCAGGAGGTTGGTGACGATTCCGAAGAATTCGTAAAACAGGAAGAGAAAAGCGATCTCGACGGCGCTGTATCCCAGGCGATCGAAATGCAGCAGCACCAGCATTCTGAGTGCGCCATCGGTCAGGGTGAAACCCCAATAGGCGCCGGTAACCAGAGTGTAATTGCGGATGGTTGTCATTTCCTACACCGCAGCAGCCTCGCGCTGCACTGATGGCAAGCTGGACGCGACCTTGGAGGCCAACTCAACTAGCCGGTTTACGTAGCCCCATTCGTTGTCGTACCAGGCGACTACTTTGACCTGCGTACCATCCACCACCATCGTCGAAGGTCCATCAACAATGGAGGATCGCGGATCGTTGACGAAGTCGACAGAGACGAGCGGACGCTCCTCGAACCCGAGGATGCCGGCAAGTTCCCCCTCAGCCGCTTCGCGCAAATGTTTGTTCACCTCTGCGGCAGCAGTCGGCCGCGCAACCTCGAAGACGCAATCGGTGAGCGAGGCATTGAGCAGCGGGACCCGAACGGCCATCCCGTTAAGCTTGCCCTGCAGCTCGGGATAGATGAGACCGATGGCGGTGGCGGAACCGGTCGTCGTCGGCACCAACGACATCAATGCGGATCGAGCGCGCCGAAGATCCTTGTGGGCCAAGTCCACCACCATCTGAGTGTTGGTCACATCGTGGATCGTGGTGATCACGCCGTGCCGGATGCCAAGTTTTTCATGCACTACTTTGACTACCGGAGCGAGGCAGTTCGTGGTGCACGATGCCGCGGTGATGATGTGGTGGAGGGCGGGGTGATACAAATGGTCGTTCACCCCCATCACTACGTTGAGAGCTCCTTGTTTGACCGGTGCCGCAACGACAACTTTGCGAACGCCCCGTGCAAAATACGGCTCCAGGGCCTCGGGCGTCAGGAACTTGCCCGAACACTCAAGAACGATATCAACACCTGCTTGGTCCCACCGCACTTCGCCCGGGGTTCCAAGATTGCTGTAACCGATCCGCGCGCCTTGAACCGTGAGTCCTCGCGGGTCTGAGCTTATCGGCAGCCGCCACCGGCCATGGACGCTGTCGAATTCAAGCAGATGCGCGGCGGTCTCCGGACCGCCTTTCAATTCGTTGATATGAACAATTCTGATTTGCTGGTTACCGAACGCAGCGCGCAGCGCCAGCCGACCCATTCGTCCAAACCCGTTGATTCCGACTCTAACGGACATCCGCCTGTTCCTCGTGACCTTGGCCGGGCGTCACGCCGCGAGGTTCAATTTCCCTATTTCGGCGACCCAGTTTTCTAACGCGAACCGTTGCATCGCTTCGATTGGGAGTGCGGCGAAAATTCGAATCCGTTGCTCAATGTTTGTATAGGCCTTAACGAACGCTTGTCGCTTGGCGGGTCCAGTGCCCTTCACAGAGACAGGATCCGAAACGCCCCAATGCGCTGTAATTGGTTGGCCTGGCCATGTCGGGCAGACTTCAGCAGCAGCGCGGTCACACAAGGTAAAGACGAAATCCAGCGGCAGACCGTCGGGCCGCGCCAATTCGTTCCAGTCCTTGCTGCGCAGTCCCTCCATTTCGTATTTCAGCTCCTTGAGCACTTCCAGAGTGATGGGATGTACCGCACCGCGCGGCTTGCTAACGGCGCTGAATGCGCGAAACCTCCCCGCACCCCAACGATTCATCGCGCATTCCGCCATGATGCTGCGCGCCGAGTTGTGCGTACACAGGAACAGCACATTCAGCAGGCGGCCCTGCTCTGGAGCGGTCACAGGCGGGTGCTGACCGGTATGGCCCGACTGGTCGCCGGAGCAGTGCTCGCTCAGATATTCGATAAGGCTGTTCATCGTGCGAAATTTAGCGGTGTAGATGATGAACCTGCTCTCCCGCCGCGAAGTCACCAGAGTCGCCTGCCTAAGCTGATTGAGGTGAAAGGCGAGGGTCGGAGATGGCAGCCTCAGCCGGTCTCCGATTTGTCCGGCCGGCATCCCTTTCGGGCCTCGCTCCACCAGGATTCGCAAAATGTCGAGCCTGGTCTCCTGGGCGAGTGCGGCCAATGCTGCTATGATGGTTGCCTTGGTCATGACTCCATATATATGGAGATATAATACTGATCAAGAGTTGCCTTGAGCTGTTACAGGCGTGTTGCCAGGCGCCGTGATGGTCGCGAGAGTCTCCGGCTCCTGCCTTGAATTAAACGAATCAGTTCGTTCGACGGCCCGGCGGAGCCAGATTTTTCGGAGAGCAGATTTTCCAAAAACCGCTTTGTGCGGCGCGTAACTAGGAGGAGAAACGACGATTGGGCGCGAGTCTTACCTTACCGATCCGACCACGGCGCGGGGTCTTTCTTTTCTCCGACAGGTATCTGACCCTTTGGATTTTTTCTCGCGATGGCGAGCGGTATCGCGATTGGGGACGCGTTCCCCGGAGTCTGCAGGATCTTCGATCGCATGAGTATCGGCACGACCTCGGTGCCTATTGCGATTCGGCCTGATCCTTATGATGTATCCGCCAGCGGCGAAGGTGAACTACGACGAACTCGGGGATGTTCTTCGAAACTGGAAGATCCTAGGCCTCTCGCTGATCCAGAACTGGGTCATCGGCCCAACCGCGGGAGCGCCAGAAGTTAAGGCTACGGCCACGTCAGCCCCAAGATGATAGCCCAATACGCCGAAATCCGAATCCAAGCACGCCACGCCGTTATCGCTGGCCTGAACGCGAGTCCCTCGAACAAAAAGCCGTCGATTTTGAGGTGGACTCCCCACAAAAGTCCCCACAGTCATTTTAGCCCCAACCGTAATGCCGTCGGCTTTAAGGCATGCTCGAAGGTCAATAGCACAGCCGGTCTAGTTCATTCCCCTTCTTTGACGCTGACGCCTCGTGCTCATGATGCGTGTTTGTCCCCTTTTACGAGATCCTTAGCCGGCAGGTCCCTCCGACCTCAACATCAAAGAAAAACACCACTGGCATATCCGCGCTTCTATCCAGCGTCGGTTCAGCGGAAACAGTCTAGATCTGGGCGAATCCGCCACCATCATAGTAGAAGCCGGCGTGCGATTCTGAATTGGCACTGGGGCCCTGGTTCGATCCATAACCCGGATTTCCATTTTCCAAAGGGAAGAACAGCCCTTTCTGCTCTCGTTCAACGGCAGGTTACGGGTTGACTTCCAGGGCGCGCGGGTGATTTCCGACGACGGATTGCTGGTGGTCCGTGAGCTGGATGAATGGTTGGGGTTCGGCGAACTCATCGAACGGCACTTGACCGATGGGGCTGGAAAGAACACGAAATTGCCGTTGACCGAGCTCGTGCAGCAGTCGGTATACAGTCCGCTGGCAGGGTACGAGGATGCCAACGACGCCGAGCGCTTCTCACAAGATCCAGCGTTCCGGATCCCCCCGGCGGGAAGGCCGAGTTACAAGCCCGTAGTCCGCTACAAGAGCTTTCTTTACTAGGCGTCGAGTTGGACCAAAAGCACGCGCGTGGTCGCGAAGGTGGAATTCCACTTCGGCGAATTGTTCCCGCGGGTCGGTTTCATCGTAACCAACTTCCAGACTTCAAGCCGGGCGCTGGTATGGTTCCACAACAAACGCGGGACGGCGAAACATATGGATTCAAGGAGGGCAACCTGGCGGTCGCGATGACGCGACTTAGCTGCCAGCGCTTCAAGGCCAACAAGGTGCCGGCTGCGGCTCAGCCTGATAGCCTGCAACCTCGGCAACCTATGGCGGCGGCTGGGGCTCCCCGGCGAGATCGGCAAGTGGTCGCGGACGAGCTTGCAGCAGCGGCTGGTAAAGACCGGAGGCCGTCTGATTAAACATGCCCGTTACTACTGGTTGCTGCTTACGGAAAGTCATCTGACGCGGCGGCTGTTTGGCCGCATGCTGGGGAAGGTGGCGGCGCTGCCCTCGCCGGCGGGATAGGCAGCCCGCAGAGCGCAGCCTTGGTGACGAGATGTGGGGAGGGAGAAGTGTCTGCGGAATCGATTGGACAAACGGCGTTTCTGGGGTGTTGCATGGCCGTAAGACGCTAAAATGACCCCTCCCGGCGCCGCGGAAAGCACCGTGGACCAAAACTGGGCCAAAACCTTGCCGGGGGAGGCCGTTTGGTCTACAAGCTGCCTTAGAATCGGGGGAGTCAAAACGGAAATTCAGCTTAGAGATTGGTCGGTGTCCTCAGCCCTTAAGCGGCAGGAGATACTGTTACTGGCTAACCAGACGCTTCGGACCAAAGGCGCTATAGAATGAGGACGCCGCGCACCCTCGTACTTCGCCAGTTTGGTTGGCGCCCACAGAAATATGACTTGCGCGCGAATGGCTTGGCAACGCTCCTGCATGACGGAATCCGGCACGATCGTCGCCCGTCGTCGCCGCCCTCCAATATCCCGCGAAAATCTAGTCGCGCCACGAAACAACACAAGACAACAAGGCCGACAGTGCGGGCTCTTTAACATCAATCAATACTTCCATACAGGCATGCGCGAGACGTGTGGGCCCGTTGCTGGAATCTGGTTTGGAATCCATGGTACCGGAGCTATCCACATCACTTTAGCTCCAGGACACGACGCTAATGGAGGCAATGTAATGCGAATCGTCGTTGATTTGAATCGGTGCCTGGGATACGCGCAGTGCGTCCCTCTCGCACCCGAAGTTCTCAAGCTCCACGGTGAAGGGGCGCTCACGTACAACCCCAATCCCGATGATTCACAGCGCCTGCGGGTGCTGCGAGCCGCAGCGTCGTGCCCAGTACAGGCGATCATTGTCGACGAGTTGGACTTGAAAAAGTAGGAGCCACCGTGAGCAGTCCGACAAATGGAAACGCCCTTAAGGACAATGGTCGGATCGTTATCGTCGGCGCATCGCTTGCGGGGCTCCGGGGTGCCGAGGCTTTGCGCAAGGAGGGCTTTACCGGCCACCTGACCATCATCGGGGATGAGCCGCACGAGCCCTACGACCGGCCCCCGCTCTCCAAGCAGGTACAGAAAGGGTGGGTGCCGGCGAGCCATACCAAACTTCCGCGTCTGCGGGAGATCGATGCTGAGTGGCGTCTCGGCGTCGCCGCCGTCGCTCTCGACCGGGCAAAGGGAGTCGTTCGGCTGGCCAACGGGGATGAGGTCTCTGGTGATGCCTTACTGATCGCCACCGGCGTTCGCGCGCGGCAGTGGCCGAACCCAGCGGAGGCCGCGCTGGAGGGCGTGTACACGCTTCGCACGAGCAATGATGCCGCGCGGCTGCAGGCAGCGCTGGCTGCCAAGCCGCGACGCGTATTGATTATCGGCGCCGGGTTCATCGGGTCTGAAGTGGCGTCGGTTTGCCGCGAACTCGGTCTCGACGTCACCGTCGCCGAGCGCGCTCTAGCGCCGCTGGCCGGCGCGCTAGGCAACGTGATCGGCGCGATCGCCGCCGAGATGCAGCGCGATGCCGGCGTCGATCTTCGCACGGAAGTCGGCGTGTTGGGGCTTGAAGGAGACGCGAGTGGGCACGTGCGGCAAGCACGCCTCTCTGACGGGAGCACACTGGACGTCGATGTGGTACTTGCCTCCCTGGGATCAATCAGCAACGTCGAATGGCTGGAAGGATCAGGTCTCGCCGCCGGTTTTTGGGGCGTCGCTTGCGACGCAGGATGCCGCGCCTTCGATCTGCATGGCCTCGTCACCAACCGCATCTTCGTAGCTGGGGACATCGCGCGCTCCCCCCACGTGCTATACGAGTACGAGTTTCTCTCGACAGAATTCTGGGCCAACGCCGTCCAAGGAGCAGAGATCGCCGCGCACAACATGGTGTGCGAGGAGACCGAGCGCCGTCCCTATCTCCCGGTACCCTCGAACTGGTCGAGCCAGTTCGGCGTCAATATCAAGACGGTCGGCGTGCCTTCCTTCGGCGACGAGGTCGTTTTTGCTCAGGGCTCCATCAAGCAGCGCCGGTTCGCGGCAGCATACGGCCGACGGGGACGCATTGTCGGTGCAGTGACCTTCAACCACGGCAAGTGGCTGGAGTATTACGGCGCCCAGATCATGCAGTCCGGGCCGTTTCCGCCACCTCCCGCGGGTTTCGATCTGCCCGGGGACATGCGGGTGCGCTCCGCAGAGTTCCCACCTCGAGGCCTCCCGACAGCGGCTCCCGACGTCGTCCTAACCGGTCACGATCCGGCCGAACGGCAGGCCGAGTACCGCCCCCGGAGCCGCTAATAGAACGGAGGCAAGGACGAGCGTGGCGTCACTGACCAGCACAAGGAAGGCAACATCATGACACCAGAGCAGGCCTACGTGGAAGCCATGAAATTCGAAAACCGCGCCAATCCGTACCCGTTCTTCGACGAACTCCGACGGACGCCGGTAGCGCGGGTGATGAACGGCATCTACGTCATCACCGGCTATAGGGAGATCATGGCACTAGCGCACGATCCCCGGGTAAGCTCCGATCTTCGCCACAGTCCTTTGGGCCTCCAGAAGAGCGGGAACGAGTCCGAAGAATCCTCGGCCAGTTCCGAGTTGATGGAGAAGTACGGCGGAGACCCTTCCATGATCACAAGCGACCCGCCATTTCACGACCTGTCGCGCCGCCAGGCGATGCGGCACTTCGGGCCGCCTCATTCACCGGACCTGATCCCTGGCATGGAACCGGAGTGCGTGCGCATCGTCAACGACTTGCTCGACAAGGCCAAAGGCAAGACTCGGATCGATGTCGTCGATGATTATGCCTATCCGCTGCCGGTTGCCGTGATCTGCCGAGTAATGGGAGTGCCCCTGAAGGACGAAGCCCTCTTCCACGCCTGGATCGCGGACTTCTTTGCGGGCCTGGACATGGGCCCGGAAGCAGCCACCGAAAAAGGCAAGCGCCTCAAGGAAAAGAGCGACGCGGGCAGGGCGGCGTTAGTGAAATATCTTATCGGGCTCATCAAGAGCGTCGAGAAAAGTCCCCCCGGTGACGGTATGATTTCGAAACTGGTGCACGACGACGGCCCCGACGGGCGCATGTCCTCCAGCGGGATCTTGACCAATAGCATGCTGTTGCTCGTCGCGGGTCACGACTCCACGGTCAACACGATTACCCACTGCGTGCTCACTCTGCTGAGGAACCCGGGGTCCATCGACTTGCTGCGCCGCCGGCCGGAACTGATCCCGCGCGCCATCGAGGAGGTGCTGCGCCTGCAGTCAGCGGTCCAGTTCTTTCCGAGCCGGTCCGCTCTTGCCGACATTGAGATCGCGGGGACGACCATACCGAAGGGCGCGCCGATCTTTCTCATGTACGGGGCCGGGAACCGCGATCCGAGGCAATTCCCGAACCCGAACAAATTCGATCTCGAACGTGAACACAAGGAAAGCCTGGGTTGGGGCGTCGGCATCCACACGTGCTTCGGCGGTCCGCTGGCGCGCTTGGAAGTGAATGTTGCTCTCGAGGTCTTCCTTCGCCGGGTAGTCAACCCCCGGCTCGTCGTCGATCCGCCGCCATACCGGCCGAGCCAGATATTCCGCGGGCCGATACATTGCCTGATCGACCTCGATGAGGTCAGGGCATAACGCAAACCATGCGAGCCTTCCAGTTGGTCGAGTGGCAGAAGCCGGCCGAACTGCGTGAAGTTCCGGTTCCTGCGCCAGGGCCGGGGCAGGTGCTGGTGAAGGTAGGAGGCGCTGGTGCCTGTCACTCTGACCTTCATTTGATGGACGTGCCCGCGGGGACGCAACCGTTCCAGCTCCCTTTCACCCTTGGTCATGAGAACGCAGGCTGGGTCGAAAAGCTCGGACCCGGCACGACGGGGCTCGCACCAGGAGACCCGGTGATCGTCTATGGTCCTTGGGGCTGCGGACTATGCATGAACTGCCGGATGGGTATGGAAAACTATTGTGAAAAGCCTGGCGGTCCAACCCCGGGCGGGCTCGGCGGGTACGAAGGCGGAATGGCTCCCTACCTACTTGTTCCAGCGGCGCGCTTCCTGGTTCCTCTGGGCTCTCTCGATCCGCGCGCTGCTGCTCCACTCAGCGACGCGGCGCTCACGAGCTACCACGCCATCAAACGCTCACGACATCTTCTCGGACCCGGTTCGACCGCCGTTGTGATCGGTGCCGGCGGCTTGGGCCAGATGGCTATCCAAGTACTGAGGACCCTCAGCGCCGCAACCACAATCATCGCTGTGGACACCGCAGTCGATAAGCTTGATATTGCCAAGCGCATGGGAGCTGACGAGGTACTGCTGTCGGGCGATAAAGCGGTGAAGCGAATCAAGGATATGACGCGGGAACGCGGCGCCGAGCTGGTGCTCGACATGGTTGCTGTAAATGCGACGCTCCAGATGGCCACACAGGTGGCCTGCGTGCTCGGTCACCTGACGATTGTCGGCATCGGTGGCGGAGCCCTGCCCGTTAATTTCCTTAACCCGCCGCACGAGTGTTCCGTCGCGTCACCTTTTTGGGGTTCGATTCCCGAGCTCATGGAAGTAGTTAGTCTCGCCGAGGCCGGAAAAATCAAGATGGTGGTTGAATGCTTTCCACTGGAGCGCGCGAGCGAGGCTTACCGCCTCCTCCACGACGGAAAGATTCAGGGACGTGCCGTCATCACGCCAAACGGGTGAGTGGAACTTAGAGCAGCGGGAGCCTAACTATACTTCCGATTCTCTGGAGTTGTCCGTTTATATCGGCGAGGACGGTGCTTTTGCTTGAAGTGATAGATGTCGACGGGTCGATCAATCTGCCGTCAATGGAGATTTTCACGTCGCGGTAACTCTTCAAGTAGAGAGCAAGAATTTCGGAGAGTTCCTGGACGGAGCTCTCTGGCTCAAGGGATTGAAAATAATGGTGCAGCGCCGAGACGGTTACCTCCACACCGGGATGAGGTCAGGAGTTGATCGCTCATCGCTGATACGGCCTGTTCGGATGTCGGATTCCAGGAGGGAGATTGTATAGGTGAGGCTGTTCGAGGCCCAATAGGTCACTTTCCAGTCGGCAACCCGACCAAGGGTAAAGACCTTGGAGCGCCCGCGACCCTCAGAGCCGTGCAGCATCCGGTGCTTGTTCTTCGTGGTGCCGCCGCGCTTCTTCCATGACCCGCCGAGGCGGCTGAATAAGTCGTGAGCATGGTCATGGGGATTGCCGGTTCAAACGCGTCTGGCGGTATTTGGCGTTTCGGGATGCCTTGAAATTACTAGGCCGTGAACCCATAAATCAGCCGGGCGAACGACTTGCCGGAGTCCGCTATGCACCGATAGCGACCAACGTTTGCAGCGCAGCTAAATGACACGATGGGCCAACAGCAGACATTCGTCAGCATGCGCCATGTCGCGGTACGATTTGGTTTCCAGAGTTCTCCAAAGTTGACAGCGTCAACCCCTTCCGGTCAATTAGTTTGATAACGTCAACCTAATAGTATTTCTCATATGCCTACTGCTCTCATCACAGGCGGTCACGGCGGCATCGGGTATGAATGCGCCAGACAATTGGCTGTGGGACAGCGCTTCAACCTTATTCTGGCTGGCCGCGATTTGACGCGCGTCGAGCCAGCAGCGCAACGTCTGCGCACCGAATACGGGGTGCAGGTCACCGTGCTTCAGATGGACACCTCCTCCCTGGCATCGGTTCGAGAAGCTGCCGCCCGTTGCCGGGCTATGATGCACCGAGGCGAGGTCGATGCCCTTCAGGCTATTCTTTGCAACGCAGGTGCGCGCATCGAAGCCATCAACTACACGCGGGACGGCTATGAGGAGACCTTTGCGACCAACCATCTGGGGCACTTCCTGCTCATCGAGCTGCTGATCGACTGCCTGAACGAGAACGGCCGCGTGGTCTTTACAGCCAGCGGCACGCACGACCCGGAGACGATGGATGGAAAGCTTAGCGGCGCGGTTGTCGAGCCGAACGCCATTGCACTGGCGAATGATGGCAAGGATGGCCGAAAGCCGACCTCGGCCGGAAAGAGATATTCAACATCGAAGCTGTGCAATATTCTTCATGCCTATGAGCTGGATCGACGCCTGAGGCGGTCAGGCAGCTCAATTGTCTCGATTGCATTCGACCCGGGAAGTACGGCGGGGACGGGATTCGTGCGCGGCATGCCGAAGCACGTTCAGTGGTTCTCAACGACGGCCTTCGCAAGATGGTTCCAAAAACGCCTTGGCGTTACTATGGGCGACGTAGAGTTTTCGGGTCGCTCCCTCGGCAAGATCGCCGCTGATCCCGGTTTCGCGAACGCTTCGGGCCAATATTTTCAATCGAACGACGGGCGGCTGCTCCGAGTACGCTCCTCAAGAATGTCGTATGACGAACAGCGTGCGACTCGCCTGTGGAACGACTCAAGAGAGCTGGTTCATCTGTTGCCCAGCGAGGAGCCCGCTCTGCTGCGATGACAACGGAAAAGAAACTTGTGGCTGCTGCGGCAGCGTTGCTCGACTCCGGAGGTGAGGAGCCTGTATGGCAGACAACACTCAGCAAGATTATAGGTCGCTCACGCGGTGGCCTCACCAGCAAGATTCATGCGGTCGTTGACTCCAATGGTCTGCCGGTCGATCTCGCCCTCACGCCGGGTGAGGCGCATGACAATCCGGTGTGTTCGGTCCTTCTCAGCGCCTTGCTTCAACCAACGATGCTGCTCGCGG
>Ga0126381_100000097_pt1 | contig 98989 bp, 73 predicted proteins | sample PanSoiMetPlot_28_FD_96465 | JGI IMG/M metagenome (GOLD analysis project Ga0126381, IMG submission 96465) | Tropical forest soil microbial communities from Panama - MetaG Plot_28 | ecosystem: Environmental > Terrestrial > Soil > Tropical forest > Bulk soil | place: Panama | collected 2016-02-17 | reverse complement strand
AGGTTTTGGCTCGTCCTCGCAACCCTTAACATCGCTGCCTTGCTCTATCCTGTCGGCCTGTATCTTCAGGCGGACAGCAATGATACTCAGTTCTCCGCAATCATAGCTGCGGTCGGCATTGCCTTTGTATTGGCGATTACGGACACAGTGAGCGCCCTGCTCGTTTACATGGAGTGAGCGCGCCTGGTCCGGCAAGTTAGCAGGTGTGACATTACCACGCGCATTCCAGGGTGATACTCCTACTACTCGGAGCGCTATTTAACACCGGTACCAGAATGTTTCGCTAACCGAACCGACTCTCCGTTTTTCGAGACAGTTGTGTTCACAGTGAGGAACCATCGATGCCAGATGCTAAAGCAAACATCCTTGTCGTGTTTTATTCTCGTGACGGCTCGGTAGAAGCCCTTGCTAAAGCTGTTAGTGAAGGCGCCCGTCAAGCCGGGGCTGAAGTCCGCCTTCGCCGCGTGCCCGATCTGGTTACTCCGGCCGTAATGGCCAAGGTTCCGGGCTGGGAGGAGCGGAGCAAGAGGATGCTCGCCGAGTACGGAACTCCAACGCCTGACGACGCCGAGTGGGCCGATGGAATCATCTTTGGCACTCCGACGCGTTTTGGTAATACGTCGGCGGAGTTGAAAGCATTCATCGACAGCCTTGGTGGCCTGTGGTTTCAAGGTAAATTGAACGGAAAGGCGGCTAGCGCCTTTACTTCCACAGCAGGACCACATGGAGGAAACGAGACGACGGTGGTCTCACTGTATATCCCGATGGCGCACCTGGGGTTCATCATTGTGCCGACCGGCTACACTCACGAGAAGATTGTTCAGGGGCATGGGACACCATACGGAGCGTCATCGACGTCCGGACAAAACAGCGCCCCGCCGACGGCTGAAGAGCTTGAGGTCGCAAAGCACCAGGGTGCGCGCGTCACGCAGGTGGCCGCAGCCTTGAAGGCGTTTCCGAGCCGCTAAATTTCATCAACTCCGCGCAATCACGGCGGCTGGCCACGGGCTGGAGATTTTTAGGGGTTCTCTCTAAGCGATTGAAAGATGGTAGGCACGAGGAGACTCGAACTCCTGACCTCTACCGTGTCAAGGTAGCGCTCTAACCAACTGAGCTACGCGCCTACATCCGGACTATTGGCATTATACAACGGCGCATTATGCCGCATGCTTGCCTGCTATCCATTGATAGCGAAGCTGTCACGGAGCGCGTCTTCCACAGTGTAGCGAATGACCTGCGGATAGTCGGGGCCGAGGAATTGCTGCAGCCGTGTGGTGTCCATGATGTAGGAGCCGATCAGATATGGCGTTGCATCCGGCGGGATCGAGGAGATGCCGAGCTTCCACAACAGGTGCAGGATACCTTGGAAGACGGCGCGGGTTGGAACTCGCTTGATACTTGCCTGAGCGATCTCCGCGCAGCGTTGTAGGCTCAGCGGCTCGCCACGTCCGGCCACATTCATGATTGTGAGCGGCGGATCTGTCTCCGGGCGACGCAGCAAATGTTCGAGCAGACGCGCCATGTCATCAACATGAACGAACTGGAAGCGCTTTTCCAGATATTTCGAGCCGCGGGGAAGCATCAATGGAAGCCTTTTCCCTTCGGCGCGCATCCGGACTGCGCGCTTACTCTGTCCCAGAGGCGTGCCGCGTAATACTCCCACCATGTAGTTCTGCATACTGGCGCCGGTGAAGATGTGCGGGCGCAGCAGATATGTCCGGCAGTCGCCAAGAGACTCGGCACGATAGCGCACCACTTCATCGCTTTCGCGCTTGTGAACGGCATACGTCAAGGTGTGAGCGCGCAGCGGGGCGTCCTCCTTGACCGGCCCGCCGGTTTCAGGTCCATAAGCTGAAACGCTGCTGGGAAAGATGAAGCGTTGAATATTACCGCCGGTGCGATTGACGACACTGATGGCTTCCATGACGCGCGCCGTGCCTGCAACGTTGATCTGCCACATGCGCTCCAGATCGAGGACACCCGTTCGTTGCGGATCGAGAACAAAGGCGAGGTGCACGACGGAGTGCGCGCGAGTCTCGCGCAGAAGATCGAGCAGGCTACGGCAGGAGGCCTCCCGGCCGAGATCCATTTCCTCGAACCGGTAGAGAGAAGAATTTTCGGGTGGGCGCATATCAACGCCCACCACGCGAAAATCTGAGAGCAGCGGAAGCAACCTGATCCCGAGATTACCCGAGACTCCCGTGATCAGGACCGTTCCCTTTTGCGGCATGGCTACTTCGGCGTGCTGGCTGAGCCGGCAGCAGGAGTGCCGGGCGGCGGTGCTGAGCCTGCACCCGCGCCCGGAGCGGGCACTGCATGTGATTGCGGCGGACCAGCATGCCCTGGCATCGGTGGCATGCCGGGCTGGATGATGCCGTGCTGCATCGTCGGCGGAGCCTCAGGACCGAAGTAGGCGTCGTTCAATACCGGCGTCACCGCTGCTTGCAACTCGTCCATCTTGTCCTTAAACATCTGGTTCTGGACCGTCTGCGAGATCTGTGTTTTCACATCGCTCAAGGGCACCTCGCGGATAGAGGTCACCTTGTAGATATAGGCGGCCGGGGCATCGGAGAAGGGCTGCGAAATTTCATTGACCTTCATTTCGAAGACCGACTCGTGTGCCGGTGGCAACGAGCCAGGGCGACGCGCACCGAGGTTGATATCGGGTGCAGCCGTGGAGACACCCATATGCTCCATGGCTTCCTTTTCCAGTGTCGCGGGGTCCTCACCCGCTACCCATCGTTCGCGGATCTTAAGGACGTAAGCCTTGAATTCTTCCTCGGTCGGTTTCGCCTTGTCGTTGTTGCCCTGGTTTACCGGGATGATGATGCGCTGCAAGGTGCGTTCTACATAGTCTTTCTGATGCTGGTTGTAGTAGTCCTGGATCTGCTGATCGGTGGGGTGGGCGTACTCCTCTCTGTAATGCTGATTCAGAGATTCGGCCAGGATCTGGTTCTGCGCGAAGGTGAAAACTTGTTTCACGCGTGGATCGTTCTCCAACCCGAGCTGGCGAGCCGCATCGGCAAAAGCCAGCAGCTTGGCGTATTGCGTGGCGAAGCGCCGACGCACGTCGGGGGGCACCGGACCGCGCTCCGCAGGCTGCAGGGCATCGGTGAGCTTTTCAAACTGCTCGCGCGTCAGGCTGCTGACGCAACCTGCGGGTGCGGGCGCCCCTGACTTCGCCTGGCAAGCACCTTTCAAAGTGATGACCGGCTCGTTCATGGGAACCTTGTTGGGATCCGGGGTGGGGGTGGACGGAGTCGGATTCCCTGGCATTCCCGGCATTGAGGCGCTCTGGCCGGCAGGCGCCTGCGCGGGCGGAGTGGTTTGTGATGCTGGCTGTTGCGCGAAGGCCATCGCGCACGAAAGCGCGACTACCAGCGTTGTGAAACGTAGCATGAAGTGGTATTCCTCCGGAATAGTACCGCCTGAGGCGGAGCAGATGGATGTACAAAATCGTACCACATTGTGCAGCGAAGGTCTGTCATAGCGGATCTGAAAATGGCGAGGACGGTTGGCGGATTGATGGAGAAGCGTGAATAATCGAAACGTATGACAGATGCCGTCAAGACTGCCGGAATGCAGCGCGAAAAGAAGGCCGTCGCGCTGAATTCTATCTTCGCGGCTGTCGCCATCACGGCGATGAAAGTGGTGGTCGGCACGACTACGGGCAGTCTGGGCATTCTCTCCGAAGCCGCGCACTCTGGGCTCGATCTGGTTGCTGCCGTTGTCACCTACTTGTCGGTACGCGTTTCCGACAAGCCTGCCGACGCTGAGCACCAATACGGGCACGGCAAAGTTGAAAGCTTCTCTGCCTTCCTGGAAACAGGTTTGTTGCTGCTGACCTGCGTGTGGATTGTTTATGAGGCAATCAAGCGCCTGTTCTTTCATTCCGTGGAGATCGAGCCTACGCTCTGGGCCTTCGTGGTAATGGGCATTTCGATCATGATCGACTATTGGCGGTCGCGACGGCTACGTCGAATCGCCCACAAGTACGACAGCCAGGCGTTGCAGGCCGATGCGCTGCACTTCAGCACCGACATCTGGTCCAGCGCGGTGGTTATTCTCGGGCTCGGACTGGTGCTCATTGGCAGGGCTTTCTCGCAACCCTGGTTGTTCCGCGCCGATCCTATTGCCGCATTGTTCGTGGCTTGTATTGTGGTGTACGTGAGTTCGCAGCTGGCGCGGCAGACTATCGACACATTGTTGGATGCCGCCCCCACTGGAATTCGCAACCGCATCATCGAAGAGGTGTACCGGGTGGATGGCGTACTGGAAGTGGGACGGGTACGCATTCGCCGCTCCGGCAGCCGCTATTTTGCCGATGTTTCCATCGCCATGTCGCGCAATGTCACCTTCCAGAAGTCGGAGCAGGTCTCGAATGAAGTGGCGGCACGAATTCGCAAGTTGCTGCCTGATGCTGATGTTGTGGTGAATGCAGTGGCACGGGCCGGCCGCCAGGAAAGCTTATTTGATCGCATTCGCGCAGTGGCCACGCGCAATAACCTTAATGTGCATGACATCAGCGTGCAGGACCTCGAGGGGCACCTGCATGTCGAGCAGCATGTGGAATTGGATGAGCGGTTGAGTTTGAAGGAGGCACATGATCGAGTGACCCGGCTGGAGAACGAGATGAAGCACGACCTGCGCGAGATCTCCAGCATCCTCACACACATTGAGAGCGAGCCGGCGACGATTGAGACGGGCGACGGCCTGCGCGTCCCCAGCTTCGAGAAACGCCTGCAGGCGGTGACGGAGAGCTTCCCTGAAGTCGTCGACATGCACGACCTGGTATTCAAACGCGTCGCCGGACGCTTGTATTTGTCCCTGCACATCACCATGCAGGACGATCTGCCGTTGTCGCGCGTACATGACATTCAGACAGCGGTAGAGGGGCGGTTTCGACAGGAGGTGCCGGAGTTGTTTCGCGTGCTGATCCATCCTGAGCCGCAGACCGACAATCGGCGGTAGCATGTGTCTGTTGAGTGTCTTTCGAATAGCGCGCCGTCGCTGCTGGTCTCATCGTCGGTGAGCCTTACGCACCTTCGTTAGATAATAAAATTCATGCCATATTTCCTACGCGATCTTCGATTCGGTGCGCGCTTGCTCGCTAAGGATTGGGGATTCGCGCTTGGAGCAATCGCGATTCTCGCGATCGGCATTGGCGCCAATACCGCGATCTTTACCGTGGCCAGCGCGCTGCTGGTGCGACCGTTTCCCTATCGTGAGCCGCAGCAGCTCGTGTCAATCGAGGTAAAGGACCAAGGCAAAGATTACGAGGGCACGCTGGCGCGATACGAGCTGATTCGTGATCGGAGCCAGTCGCTCCAATCCGTCGCCGCTTGGGCGAATGACACCTTAAATCTCACCGGCCATGGCGAGCCGCTGCAAGTCGCCGTGGGCCGAGTGTCGGCAAATTTCTTCACCTTGCTTGGCGTCGAGCCGCAATTGGGGCGGACGTTCACCGAAGATGAGGGACGGCCGGAAGGCAGGCCCGTGGTGATTTTGAGCGATGCCATGTGGCACAGCCGATTCGGCGCCGATCCCGGCATAGTTGGGCAAGCCGTGACCCTGGATGGAACGCCATACACCGTCGTGGGAGTGCTTCCCGCGAGCGTGCAGTTTCCGTTTGTGGGGCAGATGGACGTCTGGACGCCACGCTACTTCGAGTTGACGCTGATACCTGCGCAGCGGCTGCGGCAGGGTGTGGGATATCTGAACTTGCTGGCGCGTATGCGCCCGGAGACTACGCTGACGCGGGCGCAAGCGGAGCTGGCTGTCCTGAACCGGCAGTATCGCGAGCAGAATCCCAACGCGCCGGACGCGGCTGCGTCGGTATCGATGATTGCCGAGCCGCTGCGCGAAGCAGGTGGTGGCAAACGTGCGTGGGAAGGTGCTGCTGCTGTCAGCGGCAGTCGCGCTTGTGCTGCTGATTGCATGCGCGAATGTTGCCAGCCTCTTGCTCTCGCGCGCGCTGGTTCGGAGAAAGGAAATTGCGGTTCGCAGCGCGCTGGGGGCGACACGCGCGATGATCCTGCGGCAGCTGCTGACGGAGAGCGCTCTGCTGTCGTTGATCGCCGGCGTGCTCGGTATCGGGCTGAGCTGTATTGCCACGCGCGCGCTGGTCACATGGGGAGCGGGCCAGATCCCGCAGGGAATCCCGATCGGATTGGACCTGCGCGTGTTGCTGTTTACAGTCGCGGTTTCGATCGTGACAGGAATCGTCTTTGGGATCTTCCCTGCCCTCCAGCTTTCGCGCACCGAAATTCACCTGACCTTGCGCGAGGAGGGTCGAGGCAGCTCGGCCGGACAAGGGCGCGCACGCGTGAATAATATGCTGGTCTCGGGGCAGGTGGCCCTGTCCTTGCTGCTGTTGATTGGCGCGGCGCTGCTGCTGAGGAGTTACTCGCGGCTGCTGCGCGTCGATGCCGGGTTTGATCCACAGAACGTGATCACGATGAACCTCTCGCTGCCGACGGTGAAGTATGCCAAGCCGGAGCAGCAGATTGCGTTCTTCGACGAGTTGTTGCGGCGAATTGCGGAGGTGCCGGGAGTAAAGAGCGCGGCGATTTCCGCGGCACTGCCGCTGAGCTCGAAACGAATCACGCCAATGCTGCCGGAGGGGCAGCCAAATGTGCCTTTGGCGCAACGGCCGTTCATCGATATTGAAGCGATCAGCCCTCAGTGGCTGCGTACGATGCGCGTGCCGTTGCGCGCCGGGCGCGAGTTTACCGCGGTGGACAATGCGCAGGCCCCGAAGGTCGTGATCGTAAATGAAAGCTTCGCGCGTCAGTTCTGGCCGAACCAGAATCCGATCGGCAAGCATGTGATCGTCGGGCGCGGGACGCAAGCAGCTGAAGTCGTCGGCGTCGCAGCAGACGTCAAAAACCGAGGGCTGGCGCTGGATCCGCAGCCGCAGGTGTACATAGCGTTCCCGCAGTTGCCGTGGAGCAATATGAATCTGCTGGTGCGGACTGCGGTGGCACCGTTGAGCTTATTGTCGGCATTGCGAGCGCAGATTGCGAGCGTTGATCCCGATCAGCCGATCACAAACATCGAGACAGTCGATGGTCTAATGGAGAGCTCGCTGACACAGCCGCGGTTCACGATGCTGCTGTTGGGGATTTTCTCCGTGACGGCATTGATGCTGGCGGTCATCGGAATCTACGGCGTGCTGGCGTACTCGGTGGCACAGCGGCGCCACGAGTTGGGCATCCGGCTGGCGCTTGGGGCGGAAGCGGGGGACATTCTGCGGCTCGTGGTGCGCCAGGGAATGATTCTTGCCGGAGTTGGGATTGCAATTGGGCTGGTCGCAGCGCTGCTTCTTACCCAGTTGATGTCGAGCTTGTTGTACAAGGTTAGCTCTCGCGATGTGGCGACGTTTGTTGTTGCTCCTTTGTTGTTCCTGACGATTGCGCTGCTGACGAGTTATGTGCCGGCACGGCGCGCGACCAAGGTGGACCCGATGGAAGCCATGCGGGGATAGGGGCCGTGGTTCGCCGTTCGCCATTCGCTGTTCGTCTGGCGTGTCGCCGCTACGCGGCTCTGAGTTTCTCGCGCGGCATACCCGGGTCTTACGACCCGGGCTAACTTCATGCTGCCGCTGCGCGGCTGGTTCGGCTGGTTCATTCTTTCCTTTTGTGTCATCCCGAACGAGGTCGCCGCGGCGACCGAGTGGAGGGACCTGCTTTATGCCCGCAGTGATACCACGCGACGGACAGCAGGTCCTTCGACTGCGCTCAGGATGATAAATCCATCGGAGACGCGAGCTAGGAGCGACAGGTGAATAGCGAATGGCGAATGGTGGAAATCTAAAGACGCATCCGACAAGCGAAGCCAGAACGGCAAGAAGCGAAGAGCGAATGGCGAAGAGCGAATAGCGAAAGGCGCAAAGCGACGTCTACGCCTCCAGCGTATATCGCTCTGCGGCAAGGCGGTACATCCTCCGCCATACCAGGCGGTTCACCGTCACAACGACCATCGCCATCACGATGGTTGAGCCGAGAAGCAATGCGAAGTTGCCGGACTCGGTCGCGCGCGAAATGGTGGCACCTAAACCGACCGTTGCATAGGTGTGATCTTTGAGGCGGAAGTATTCAGCCAGGATTGTCGCGTTCCAGGCGCCGCCGGAAGCCGTTACCAGGCCAGTAATGAGGTAGGGGAAGATTCCGGGAAGAATGACTTTGGTCCAGCGCTGCGTCTGTGTGAACTTGAAGAGCGCGGCGGCTTCTTTCAAATCCGTGGGAATCGCCATTGCGCCGGCGATGACGTTAAAGAGGATGTACCACTGCGTTCCGAGCAGCAGCAGCACGATGGATCCCACGCCCAGCCCGCCGCCAACGCGGATGATCACCAGCAACACAATCGGAAATAAGGCCGTCGCCGGAACGGACGCGGCAATCTGCGCCAGCGGTTGCGCGATGCGCGCAAGTTTGGGGCTGAAGCCGATCGCGACTCCCACCGGAATTGTCCAGGCGGCACCGATGAGCAGCGCTGCGAGCACACGGCCGAAGGTTGCGCCCGCGCCTTCAAGAATTTGGCGGAGATCGCCGGAGTTCAGCTCACTCAGCATCCCGGCCGCGCGCACCAGGGCGTAGAAGACCGCCAGCACCGCGAGGGCGGCAATCGCCCGACCCACCCAGACCTTCCATGCCGGCGGAGCGATCTCTTCCTCAGCCCCGTCGTAGGTGCGCGCAAAGTGAAGCGCGAGCCGCTCCCGCAGCGGATGAGTGACCCGCTTGCGCAGCTTCGCAAACAGTCGCGAGCGTCCGATCAAATCGAGGAACCACGACTGCGGTACATCGCTGCTTTCGACCTGCTCGATCTTGAACTTCTCCGCCCAGGCAATCACCGGCCTCCAGACAATCTGGTCGACCAGCACGATCACCGCGATCATCGTGCCGAGGCCCCAGAGGATCGCTTGCGTGTCACCGGCATTCGCGGCCGTCTGCAGATACGAACCAAGACCGGGCAAGCGAAAGTCGTTCGAGCCGAGCACGAACATCTCGCAGACCATCAGGAAGAACCAGCCGCCGGCGACCGACATCATCGAGTTCCACACCAGCCCGATGGCCGCGTAGGGCAGCTCGAATTGCGTGAAGCGCTGATACCAGTTGAAGCGGTAGATCTTTGCGGCCTCGCGCATGTCGCGCGGGATGCTCTTCAGTGACGAGTAGAAGCTAAACGCCATATTCCAAACCTGCCCGGTGAAGATGAGCAGGATGGCTCCCATCTCCACTCCGAGCTGGCGGTGCGGAAAGAGCGCAACCATCGCCAGCATGACGCCGGGCAGAAAGCTGAGCACGGGAATCGACTGCAGGATGTCGAGCAGCGGAATCATGATGCGCTCAGCGCGCGGGTTGTACGCGGCGATGTAGCCATACATCAGCGTGAAGGCCAGCGAGAGGATGTAGGCGATGGTAATCCGCAGCAACGAGTACGCGGCGTAAAGCGGCAGGTGCGACGGATCGCGCGAAATCTCGACGTGCGGGTTGAACGGTCCGAACCAGCTCCGCGCCAGGACCAGGATCAGATAGAAGAACGACAGGCCGGCGGCGAAGAGGAAAAAGTCGGTGACCACCGACCAGGTCTGCGACGGTAACAACGACCAGGGACCTTTGCCCAGGATGCGGACCGGCTGCCACGACTTCCAGCGCGCCATCAGGCCTCTTCCGCCACCGGCAGAACGTCGGCGTCTTCGCGATGGAAGAGACGGCCGTTCTCCGAGTCGTAGTCGAAGATCTCGGCGTAGCGGCCCCAGTTGAGCGCGGTTTCAAACTGGCGCTCAACTTCGTCGGAGCTGAAGTGCTCGTCGAGGATGTCGCGAAAGAACTCTTCGCCGATAGCGTGATCGCGCTTGGCGTGGAGCGTGTTCTCGATGAGGCGCAGGATGGCGACGTGCTTGAGCGCGGCGTCGCGGAAGAGTTCCTTCTGCATCTGGATGTCGGCCTCACCGAACTTGCGGCCCTCGGGCGTGATCTCGACGTCGCCCTCGCGCAGGACGGAGAAGCCGAGCATTGCCGAAGATTCGACGATGGGCAGCAGATCGTCGACGTCCATGGACAGCTCGTCGGCGAGCTTGTAGAGATCGTCGCGCCCGCCGCGGTCGGCAAGCAGTTCCAGAAAGCCGGCAATGCCACCCGGACGCGCGTGCGGCAGCATCTGGAACTTGCTGCGCTCGCGTGGACGACCATCGCCGGCGGCGGCCGAAGGCTTTCCCGGCGCAGTCGCTTCTTCCTGCGGACGGGTGAGCGTCTTATAGATGTAGTCGACGTAGGCCAGAAAGCGCGGCGACTTGCGATCGCGATACTGCGGAATATCGATCTCGAAATCGGAGCGAATGCGCGCGGGATTGCGGCCGAGCACGATCACGCGGTCAGCCAGCAGTACGGCTTCTTCAATGTTGTGCGTGACGATGAAGATCGACTTCGTCGGCATTTTCTTGTTGATCCAGAGCTCGAGGAGCTCGGAGCGCAGGTTTTCAGCAGTGAGGACGTCGAGCGCGGAAAACGGCTCGTCCATGAAGAGCACTTCGGGTTCAACCACCAGCGCCCGCGCAAAGCCGACGCGCTGCTTCATGCCGCCGGAGAGTTCCTTCGGGTACGCCGTCTCAAAGCCGTCGAGGCCAACCGTGTCGATCATCTTCAACGCACGCTTGTGACGCTCGATCGCGCCGGTAGCGCGGGCGATGAGCGGCGCTTCCACGTTTTCCAGTACGGTGAGCCACGGGAACAGCGCGAAGCTCTGAAAGACGATCGAGACGTTGGGGATCTGCCCGTCCATTGCCTTGCCGTGCCATAGCACCTGGCCGGAGGACGGTTTCGACAAGCCGGTCAACATTCGCAGAAGCGTGGATTTTCCTGACCCGGACGGGCCGAGCAGCCCGACGATCTTCCCCGGAGCGATGTCGAGATCGGTCGGTGCAATAACCTCGATGCGATTGCCGTCGGACTGTGGATAATACTTCTCGACCGCGCGGGCTTGGATGATGGCTTCGGGCAGTGTTCTCTCCTCAATTCCAGTTTTATCAGTCTAGGTGGACTTGCGTTCGCGAACAATGGCCAAGCCGCCGTTGATGTGAACGGGAGGTTAATTTGACGTTCGACGTGTCGGACGGACCTGGGGTTCATGAGGCAAAAAATGGCGAATCCACGTCTATGTGTGGTCCGCCTGCAACGGACTCTTGCCGCAGCCTTTTCGTTAGGAAGGTTTCCCGCTTGGTTTCGCGACGGCCAGATTGTTGGTCACTGACAAGACCCCCGGTACCTGGTTGGCACGCATCGTCACTAGGCCCTTATCGGTCTCGTTGTCCACCACGCCCTCCAGCGTTACTCGCGCGCCTTTGACGATGATACGAATCGGCGGATTGGGCTGATTCGCATATTTGAGAAACGGGCCGTAGTTGTAGATGGCGCGATAGACTTGCTGACGAATGCTGTCATCGATCCCGCCGGGAGGCAGCACCTGGATGTCGTTGACGACCTTATCGACACCTTCCACCTTCTTCACCGCTGCCGCAGCGTCGGGTTTCAGGCTGGAAGTCGCCACCTGGCCTTCGAGGATCACGGTACGGCCCTGCAGGCGGAAGGCGAGATTGTCGAACACACCGTAGTACGGAAGCATGATCAGCGCTTTGCGCACGCCGTTGATGAGCTTCGCCTGCTCCTGACCTGTGATCGCCTGCGACTGCATCTCGCCACCCTGCTGGTTCGCAGCCGGGGGCTGCCCCGACTGCTGCGCCGCCGCGGACCCCGTCAACAGCATTGCCAAAACCACTGCAATCCCATTTCTCCGCATATTGCCTTTCCTCCGCCTGGCCGCCTTGCAGCCAGATGTTTAGCTAAGATGCAAAGCCATAAAGGGCGGCGAGCCTCGAATAACGTCTTCCCATGCCGTGTCGAAAATGATTTAATGCTTGCCCGAGACAAAAGACAAGCTAACCGCCTTCCTGAGCGGCCGTCCTGCACTTTTTGGGCATTTCCATGCATCGACTTGCCGGAACTGTCATTTTCGTACTCATCTTTGTGGCCAGCATGGTCGCAACTCCTGCTCCGCAGGCGGCAATCCAAGATGCTACTTCTTCAAGCCTGGAGCTGCTCACAGCCGACCAAGCCGTCAAGTTGGCTCTGGCGAACAACCGCGACCTGAAGATCGTCGCGCTAAACCTGGACAGTTCAAAAGACAAGGTGGCGGCTGCCAAGACGCGTCGCCTGCCGTCGTTCAATATTTACACCTTCGCATCGCAATTGCTGGCGCCCATCAGCTTTGATGTTCCCGCAGGACAATTCGGCACATTCCCGGGGATCGGCCCCATCCCCGCTGTGAACACTCCTATTACAACCCCCAGCCAGCCCACGGCGTACATCTTCGGCACTGCCTCGCAGCCGCTGCTGACACTCTACAAGATCAACCTGCACGTGCATGGCGAAGAGCTCTCGATGCAGCAGGCGGTGCAGGAACTGCGCGAGGAGCGCAACAGCATCGTGAATGAAGTGCTGCAGGCGTACTACTCGGTGGTCGAGATCCAGAACGTGATCGAGGCGAAGCAGGCCAGCATAAAACAGTACGAAGAGCTCGACCGGATCACGCTGGAGTATGTGTCGGAGAAAGTCGTCCTCCAGTCTGACAGCCTCGAGGTGAAAGCGAAGCTGGCCGACGAAAAGCTGCAACTTTTGCAGGCCCAGGACAAACTCGCAACCGCCAAGGAAACACTGAACAACCTGCTGGGACGGGACATCACCATCGACTTCCGCGCCACCGAAGACACGCAACTTTCACCGCTGGAGCAGGACCTGAAGGCCGCGCAGGCCACGGCGTTGGATAAGAATCCCAAGGTCAAAGAAGCGGAAATCAAGATCCAGCAGGCGGACACGGTCAGACGCCTGGCGAAGTCGGAGTATATTCCCGACATCGGCGCCTCCTTCCACTATCTTTCGCCCTTCGGAGTGAATTTTGTTCCGACGAACGTCATGGGGCTCGGCTTTGAGCTCAGCTGGGAGCCCTTCGATTGGGGACGCCGACGCGACACGGTAAACGAGAAGACGATCGCCGTCGAGCAGAGCAAGCTGAACCTGGCCGAGACGCAGTCGCAAGTCCTGATCAACGTTAATAAGCAATTCCGCTCCCTGCAGGAAGCACGTGCCGCCGTCGAGGTGGCCAGCGCGCAACAGGAGGCTTCGCGCGAGAAGCTGCGCGAGGTCACCGACAAGTACGGACAGAAGACGGTACTGCTGCGCGACGTCCTGCAGCAACAGGCGGCGGTAGAAAAGGCCAACTCCGATTACAACGAAGCGATCGCGACCTTCTGGACGGCCAAGGCCAACTTCCAGAAGGCCATTGGCGAGGATTAGCCATGAGCGAGAAAAATATCACGACAACGTGGGTAGCCGGCGCATGCTTACTGGCTACATTCGCTGCCCTCGCGGGCACACAGCCGGCATGCGAAAAAGCTTCTAGCGATGACCACACCGTGCCGGTGCGAACTGCGCTGGTGCGGAACATCGACACCGGCACCAGCAACGTGTATTCGGCGAATATCCAGCCGTACCAGCAGGTTGACCTCTCATTCCAATCGAATGGCTACCTGGTCAGCATTCGCCAGGTGCGTGACGCCAACGGCCACACGCGTAACATCGATCAGGGCGATTACGTGGCTGCGGGAACGGTGCTTGCTGTCGTGCAGAAGGATAACTATGAGCAAAAGCTCGATCAGGCGAAGGCTTCACTGGCCAAGTCCCAGGCGGAGCAGGAACGCGCCAAGCTGTCTTTTGAGCGGATGTCCGTACTTTACAAAGCCGGCGCGGCTACGCAGCCTGACTACGACGACAGTCGCGCACAAGCGGAGAGCACGCAAGCCGCGGTCGATAATGCTCAGGCACAGATCGCCGAAGCGAAGCTTGCGCTCAGCTATTGCGATTTGAAAGCGCCATTCGACTCCTGGGTGCTCAAGCGCAACGTCGACGTGGGCACACTCGTCGGCCCTGCAACCAACGGCTTCACGCTGGCCGATACGCGAACTGTAAAAGCGGTGTTTGGCGTTCCTGACACGGCCATTGGGAGCATCAGGCTCGGCAGTCCGCAGACAGTGAGGACGGAAGCCCTGCCCAATGCTTTCTCCGGTCACGTTACTGCGATGTCGGCATCCGCCGATCCGAAGAGCCGTGTGTACTCGGTCGAGGTGCGGATCGACAATCCGGAAAATCTGCTGAAGGCAGGGATGATCGCCTCAATTACGATCGGTACGCCTTCGCCACCGGGCGGCGTGATGGCCATTCCGATTTCCGCCGTCATACGCAGTCCTTCAAACCAGAATGGCTTCGCGGTGTTTCTCACCGACGGCAGCGGCGATATGGTGAAAGTGCACACGCAGGATGTGACGCTGGGCAGCACCTACGGGAACATGATCGCGGTGCACAGCGGGCTGACGTTGCAGGACCGCGTTGTGACCTCGGGCACGAACATGATCAAGAACGGGGACCAAGTGCGGGTGATCCCGGACTAGAAACGGAGCAGGGGCGCCGCGGCTTCAGCCGCACCGAAAGGTAGAGCTGACCTTCAGGCCCCTCTGCCAAGATGTAGGTCTAACAAAAGTCAATGTCGATCCATCACAAATCCGACACCGAGATCGTCGCGACCACGCACAACACCGCGCGCTTCTTCACGGAACACCGGCAAGTCGGACTCATCCTGCTGCTAGCGACCTTCGTCTGGGGCTTGTACGGCTATCACAACATGCCCAAGCGCAAGGACCCCGACATTCCCGTGCGCGTAGCGCAGGCGCAGTGCTCGTGGCCCGGCGCAACGGCAGAGCAGGTCGAGCAATTGGTCACGCGCCCACTCGAACAGGCCGCGGCGCAGAACACCACCATCCGCCCGCCCAGCCCATCGAACTTCGGCATACGCTCGCTCAGCTTCCCCGGCCTCTCAGTTGTCTACATCCAGCTCGACGACAACGTCAAAGACAAGCAGAAGGAATTCAGCGATATCAACCTGAAGATGAATCAGGTGAACCTGCCGCGCGGCGCAGGGCCAATTCAGTTCAACAGTAACTTCGGCAACACCGCCGCGCTCATGTTGACTGTCGCCAGTCCGATCGTGGGCCCTACGGAGATTGCGCTGCGCGCTAATGAAATCCGCAAGGCCATTGCGCAAACGCGAGCGGCGCTCCCGAAGAGTTCACCGCAACTGCGCATCAGCATCATCTACGCGTTTCCGCTCTCGGTCGCGGCTGGCCCGGTGCGGACGAACTTCGAGAACATCGCCCGCATCGCCGAGCGCAACGGCACTCTGAAGGATCTGCACTTTTTCCAGGGACCCGGCTATGTCGGGCTCGATGCCAGCTCAACTCTCGACAACGAGACCATACGCCAACGCGGTCACCAGCTCATCGAGAACAATCTTCAGACCGACGAGATCTATCCCGACGCCTGGCAGCCCGCGATCATTCGCGATCCCGCAGAAACTGAGCCGGAGCTGGCCAGAGTTGCGGGCGCAAAATACTCGTACCAACAGCTCAATAACTACACCGACTTGATTCAGCGCACGTTGCAAGGCGTGCCTGAGACCTCAACTGTTTCCCGCTCCGGCGTCTTGTCCGAGCAGATCTATCTCGACTACTCGCAGCAGCGCCTGGCGCAGTACGGATACGACCCGTCCAAGCTGAAGGACATCCTCAACGCGCAGAACATCACGCTGCCTGCGGGCTCGCTGCAAGTCGGACCGCAGGACCTGATCGTGAATCCTTCGGGCCTCTTCCCCGATGCGCAGGCCATCGGCAACGTCATCATTGGCGTATCGTCGTCGAACAGCCCCGTGTATCTGCGCGATTTGGTGGACATCTCGCGTACCTACCAGAGCCCGCCGACGTACCTGAACTACCTCACCTGGCTGGACGCCAATGGCAACTGGGTGCGCAGCCGCGCGATCTCGCTCGGCATCAACATGCGCTCCGGCCAGCAGATCGATCTCTTCGGTCAGCATGTTAACGAGAAGCTGGCTAGCCTGAAGCCATATCTGCCGGATGATCTTGTCATCGTGCCCACCTCTAGCCAGCCGCTTCAGGTGAAAGAGCAGATCGACCTCTTCATGGACGCGCTATACGAAGCCATCGGCCTGGTCGTGATCGTTTCGCTGATCGGCTTCTGGGAGTGGCGTTCGGCGGTGCTGATGGCTATCTCCATCCCGATCACGCTTGCGATGACCTTCGGCATCATCTACGTGCTTGGCATCGACATTCAGCAGGTCTCGGTCGCGTCTCTGATCATCGCCTTAGGACTGCTGGTCGACGATCCCGTGGTCGCAGGCGATTCCATCAAGCGCATGCTGGCCGAGGGCCATCCTCGCATTGTCGCGCCGTGGCTTGGGCCAACGAAGATTGCCACGGCGATCATGTACGCGACTGTAACTAACATCGTCGCCTATCTGCCCTTCCTGATGATCACCGGCACGACCGGCGAGTTCATCTACAGCCTGCCCGTGGTGATGACGGTCGCCCTTGTCTCCTCGCGTCTGGCATCGATGACCTTCATTCCGCTCCTGGGCTATTACTTGTTACGCCCAGGCGAGCCCGAGCCGCCGATCGAAGACCGCCGCAGCAAAGGTTTCACCGGCTGGTATGCGCGCGTCGCCAAGTTCGCCATCGAGCATCGTTGGAAGGTCGCCATCGGATCGCTCGTATTTTTGATCCTCGGTGCGTTCCTCTTCTCGCAGCTGAAAACCTCGTTCTTCCCCGACGACGTGCAGTACTGGTCGTACATCGATGTCTGGCTCCCGAACGACGCCAACTTCGATGCCACCAATCGCGCCGCGCAGGAAGTAGAGCAGATCGTCCGTGAGCAGGCGGCGGTGTATGGCAAGCAGCATCCGGAGAAAGACGGCTCTGCTTCGCAGATTCTGCGATACGTGAGCACATGGGTCGGCGGCGGGAGCACACGGTTCTGGTTTTCCGTATCTCCACAGCCCAAGCAGCTCAACTATGCACAGGTGCTGGTGCAGCTGACCGACAAGGACGTCACGCCGAAATTCGTAGACCAGGTGCAGCCGGTTCTCTCGGCGAAGCTGCCGGGCATCCGCTGCGATTATCGCCAGCTGCAGACGAATCCTATCAACTATCCGGTGGAGATTCGCGTCGTCAGCGAGGCTGATGTGAGCTCGAACCCGGTGCAAAGCGCCAAGGACATCGCGACCATGCGCAGGATCGCCTCGCAGGTGGGAGACATCGTGCGCTCGGCCGCCGAGGCCCGCCGCGTGCGCAACGAGTGGGAGAAGGACAGCTTCCAGGTGATGCTGGCCATCGATCCCGATCGCGCGAACCTGGCCGGCATCACCAACATGGATGTGGCCAACTCTGCCACCAGCGCCATGAGCGGCACCACGGTCACCACGTTGCAGGATGGCGACAACAACATCCCGGTCGTGGCGCGCCTGAAGATGAATGAGCGGGCGCGGCTCTCCGACATCCAGAACCTTTACGTCTACTCCGGTTCCTCGCAGGACAATACGAAGATCCCTCTGGTGCAGATCTCCGACATCCAGAACAGCATGGCGACGAACCGCATCATCCGCATCGATCACTTCCGCGAGATGTCGATCTACGCCTTCCCTGCCCAGGGTCATCTGTCGTCGGAGATCACCAGCGTCGTGATACCGAAGCTAAAGGAGTTCGAGAAGACGATGCCACCGGGCTACAAGGTCACCATCGGCGGCGAGTACAACAAGCAACAGGACGGCTTCCGCAATCTGTCGATGGTGCTGGTCATTTCCGTGATGGCGATTTACCTGGCGCTGCTCTTCCAATTCAACAACGCCATCAAGCCGCTGCTGGTCTTCGCTGCTGCGCCGTACGGCGTGGCTGGCGCAATCTATGGCCTCGCCGTGATGCGGACGTCGTTCGGCTTCATGGCCTTCCTTGGCATCGCCAGCCTCATCGGCGTCATCGTCAGCCACGTCATCGTGCTCTTCGACTTCATCGAGGAGATGCACGCCAAGGGCGAACCCTTCGAAGAAGCGGTGATCGACGCCGGCATCATCCGCCTGCGTCCGGTGATGATCACCGTCAGCGCAACCGTGCTGGCCCTATTCCCCCTCGCGATGCACGGCGGTCCGTTGTGGCAGCCGCTCTGCTATGCCCAGATCGGCGGCCTGACGGTGGCGACGTTCATCACGCTGCTGATGGTTCCGGTACTTTACTCGATCTTCGTGCTGGATCTGAAGGTCCTCACGTGGGACGCGAAGGAAACCGCAGAAGTGCCAGAAAACGCGAAGCTTGCATCAGCTACACCGGCCACATCAAACGACTGATCCCAACTCTCCACCGTTGCCTTCTAGGATGGTAACTGCAGGTCTGTAGCGCCAATCTCCACATCGGCGCTATAGAGCTGCCTGCGTTATACTGCCCCCAAGCGGAACTTCTTCGCAGCCAAGCGCATCTCTAGTCTGTGCGGTTGTCCCCCTGAACTGAATGGCAGACACGCTCCAATTCGTCGTGCAGTACGGGTATGCCCTGCTCTTCCTCTGGGTGCTGGTTGAGCAAGGTGGTCTGCCCGTTCCCGCGACGCCGCTGATATTGGCGGCAGGCGCGCTGGCTGGACAGAAGCGAATGAGTTTCGCGCTCGTCATCGTGGCCGCGACGGCTGCGTGCGTTGCCGCGGACTTCTTCTGGTACTCCATCGGCAAGCGCCGTGGCGCTATCGTGCTGAACATCCTCTGCCGCATCGCACTGGAACCCGACTCCTGTGTCCGCCGGACCGAGACGCGATTTGCCAAGTGGGGCGCGCGCACCCTGCTCATCTGCAAATTCGTTCCCGGCCTCAATACCGCCGCGCCGGCGCTGGCGGGCATGGTGAACATCTCGTACTCGCGCTTCGTCCTCTTCGACCTGCTTGGCGCCTTATTGTGGACGCTGGCATATGCCTTGCTCGGCTTCCTCTTCAGCAAGCAGCTCGATCGTATCGCGAAAGATGCCCACCTTCTCGGTGGCGGCCTGCTGGTGCTTTTCCTCACCGGCGTCGTTGCATATGTTCTCTATCGCTGGCGGGAGCGTGAGCGTTTTCTACAGCAGGTGAAGGGTGATCGCATCACGCCTGACGAACTGAAGCACCAGCTTGAGGCCGGCGAGCGCCTCGTGATCATCGACCTTCGCCACCCACTCGACGTGCTGACTGACCCGCGCACGTTGCCGGGAGCTCTGCAGATTTCGCCCGACGACCTGCCCTCGCGGCGCGCAGATATCACGCGCGACGGCGAGATCATCCTGTTTTGTACTTGACCGAACGAAGCGACCAGCGCCCGGGTGGCGCTGCAACTCCGCAAAATAGGCATCCGCCGTGTTCGGCCGCTGCTGGGAGGCTTTCACGAGTGGAAGCGGCTCGGCTTTCCGCTGGTAGACATTCCTGAGCCGGTTGCGCCGCCGGGGCTGCCTCGCGACCTGGCGGCGGAACGGCCGGCGTAGCCCGCGGCATTCCGCTGCCCCGCGTTACACTCTACTGCTTCCGCTTCCGGATCAGCAGATCGAAACTCACCACGCCATTCTCATCGCGTAGCCCTTGCAGCGTGTATTCGCTGTTGATGTTGTACTCGAACTGAATAATCTCCTGCGCCGAGCGCGCAAGGTCGGTAACGATCGTAAACGTCACGTTATTGGTCACCTGCTGTTCAATCGTCAGCCGCGCGTTGGGGTCGTTTTCCGGGCCGCTAAACGCGGGGTTGATGCGGATCGTACTGCCTCCAAACAGCTTTGAAACTCGATTGGTAACAGCCTGGCTGAGAGCCGCGCTCAGCAGCGCACCGGAGGCACTCTCCGAAATACCTGGTGAGGTTGAAGCGCCCACGGCCGCCTCAGTCTGTGTCCTGCCAAAGGCCAGCAGCGAAATGATGTCGTCGCTGGAGAGCGGCGGATCGGAGCGATAGGTCGTATTCAGCCTTTCCATCGTGCCGTGCAATCCGATGGTGATGTCGTAGTCACGCACGCGGGTTGTCGCTTCCACATCCAGCACAGGATCGATACGCACAGGATTCAGGAAAGTAACGTCACCGCGTTCCAGATGATACTTTGTGCCCCCAAGCCGGATATCGCCTTCGGCAATGCTGACGCGTCCCAGCAGCACCGGTCTGGCCGCAGTCCCGCGCAAACGAAGATCGATGTCGCCGGAAAGCTTTGCCAGCGAGGTCTGTACCGTCAGCTCGGGCGTGGAGAGGACACGGACTTCAAGATGCAGATTATTAAGCGGCGACTTGGGGTTGGGAATGCTGGGCGGTGCGGCGGCTTCGGCCAGGAAGAATTGGAGATCGGCGCTTGGGATCTGCGCAAAACGTGTGACCGTAATATTGCCGGTGAGGGAGGCGTTCTGCAGCGTACCCGTCAGACGCAGCTCCTGATCGGAAGTAAGGCTTATTCCCGAGTAACGGAAGCGAATGTCACTGCCGGACGCCGTCAGATTAAAGCCGATCGTTCGCGCATAGGTGATGAAGCCTCCGAACTTCACATGGCCGCCGCCCATGCGGCCCGTCAGGTTCTCTACTTCCAGCCGGTCCCGATTGAAGACAAGAGAGCCGTTAACATCGCCCAGTGCGACAGGCAAGTTAATCGTCGACATCCCGGCATGCACCACCTCGGCGCGTCCCGACATGATGGGATCGGCTGCCGTGCCGGTAATCCTCAGGTTGATGTTCGAGCTGCCATAAGCATCCAGATCAGGGTTGATACTGGTTGCCAGCTTGAGGTTGAGCGAGCCGTCAGCGCGCAGATTGAGCGGACGATCCCCGCTCAGCCTTGCCGTCCCTTGCAGTGTGAAATGCGTGTCCTGGCTGATGACGGTGCAGCGCTGCACGTTTAAGGTCTGGTCAGCGAGGCTCAACTCTATAGGACCGTCGCTTCTCACGGCGATATGCTCGATCTCGACGAAAAACTGCTGGATGCTTACGTTGCCATGCAGGAGCCGGGGCTGCTTCAGCGGGCCGGACACTTGGGCCTGACCGTCGAGCGAGGCATGTTTGGTGACTTGCGATCGCATTCCCTCCGGGAGAAAAGGATTGACGTCAAGATTGGTGAATCGCAGCGTTGCGTTGCCCGGCATGTCGCCTTGCAGCTGCACGCTGCCGTCGAGCGTGAAGGTCGCCCTGGGAAAGCTGGATCGCGCGGTCAAGGTCATCTGCCGCCCGTGGGTTACGGCATCGGCAGTGAGATTTCCAACGATTTCCCCGTTGAGCACCAGTTTGTCAACTCGAAGATGCGCGTTGATGACGGGCTGGTCCCGCGTTCCCGATCCTTTCACCGTGAAGTCGACAATTCCGGCGGTTTGCAAGCGAGGCGTCTGGAGCTCGGGAACATCCGTCAGATCGATGCTTCTCCCCGTCAGGTCAAGCTTTACCTCTTTGCTGCGCAGGTTGTACGCTGCTGAACCATCGACCGTCCCGTGTTCCGCCTCTAGGTGAATGTTCTCGAGTTGAGCCGCATGGTTGGCAAACGTGATCTTGGAACTCAGTACGTGGATTGGCCGCTCATACGCCTTTCCATTCGTTAGAGAGATATCTCCCGCCCCATGCGGATCGTTGGCGGTGCCTGCAGCGTGCAAGGTGAAATTCAGGCTGCCGCTGACTGGATAATCCAAACTAAGCGATCGCTGCAACTCGGCCACATCGGCATTGTGTACGGAGGCTTCGACCTGAAACTGCGAGTTGGGCGTGAAATCGCCGCGATCGAGAGCAGTCGAGCCGTCGATGTTAAATTGCGCACTTCCCTCCTGCACAACGGCGTGATGCAAAGCCACTCCGGATTGCGAATACTGCACGTCAGCGTTCAAGCTATCGATATGGATACGCCGAGTCTGCGGCTCGGGCGGCGGGGATGGAAGCGTCGGACTTGAAGTGAAGTTAAAAAGAGATCTGTGCTTCGCCGGAGTGGGGACGGGCAATGGACTTGGCGTTTTGGGATTGGAGGCATACAGGTACGTGAAGTTCGTGGCCTGCAGATGGCCCGCAATCTGAGGAGCGCGCCATTTGCCGTCGACGGTTCCTGTGAAGCTCGCATTTCCATCCAACTCTAGCGCCAGAGGAGTTGTATTCATTGCGGCAATCAGGGGTTGAAACTCGGCGAGGCTGGTGGTGTTTGCATCCAGCTTGAGGTCCGCTGTGAGGGCAGAGAGCGCACCGCTTGCCTCGACGTGGCTGCGGGGCGTGGTCAAGTCAAGGGCGGACAGGTCGGTGCGGCCTGACCTCAGGCTATATCGACCGCGCATACTGCCGCCGACCGGCAACTGGTTCGCCGAGGGCTGAGGCGGCGGCGCGACGTCGAGCGCCAGATCGGCGATGGCATCAGCCATGGTTTGCTTCCAGCTCAGATTGACCGAGCCTCCCACACTGCCGGCGGCATTAAGCTTGTCGAGAGGCATCGATCTGGACGACATCATTCGCACCAGCTCGTTCAGCGATAGACCGCTCACACGCAGCCGGGCCGAGCCTTCCTGCGGAGCGGCGCTGTTCGAAGATGCGCGAAGCGCTTGCGGCTGTGCCCTGCCGCTGCCCTTGTTCCTGGTGGCCGTAACGATCTCACTCCTGGATGTCGCCTCGACGCTGCCTGCCAGAAGATTTCTGATGTCGGCATCGCCCGTCACCTGTCCGCCAAAAAAACGCGCGGCTATCTGCGTGAGCTGCAGGCGATTGTTCGCGAGCGAGAAATTAGAATTCAGATTCGCTCTGCGAAGGGCAATTCCATCGTCCACATAATCCAGATCGCGAACCGCAATTCGTCCCGTCGAAAAGTACCCGGCGGCTTCCGCGTAGCTGCCCGATCCATTGAGCTCCAGCGTCCCTCCGCGAAGTTGTTTTTTGCGAGCTATCGCTCCCAGCTGGCTGACATTGATCGTGCTGGCATAGGTCAGCTGAATCTTCGGACTTTGAAAATCGCTGAGTTTTCCGCTGATTTGCGCTGAAGACTTTTCCGATGTCAGCCTGAGTGACTTGATCTCCGCCATGGATTGCCAGAGGCTGAACTGGAGGTCGGCCCACGCCGACACATCGCGATAACCCGCGACCTGCGCATCCATCTTGCCGACCTGAACGCTTCCGTCATAGCGTTCGGCTGAGGGGTCATAAGTCATCGCTGCAACGAGATCGTTGACCGTGAAGTCCAGGGGCAGCTTGCGCTCATTCAAGAGGAGCACGCCATCGCGCAAATCGGCGCGGTTAATTGCCAGATCAAAGAGCTCCTGAACTGGTGTTTTGTTCCTCTGTATCTTGACCTTCGGCTCGGGAGCGTTGGTCTTTCCGTCCGGATAAACAATGAGGTGAATAACAGGGCGTCGCAGGTCGACCTGCTCGAGATTGAATTGCCGCGAGAAGAACGAGATAACGTGCAGGCGCACCAGCAAGCGATCGACGTGAGCATATGGCAACTGGTCCGGCGGTTCCAATCCATGAATGGTCAGGTCTCTGGCTTCGAAGGCAAGCTGCGACAAGTTCCAGTTGAATGAAGCCATCTCAACCCGGCCCCCGGTCGCATCCTCCAGGGTCGCGATCAGCTTCCTGCGCACGAAGTCCTCGAAGTGCGCGCTCCGCAAGTACCACGTCAGCGACACGACCGCGGCGATCAGCACCACGCCTATGAGCGCGCTGATCCAGATGCGTTTCCGCCTTGGCCGCCTTGTTGCTTCTTCCGCCATGATTAGTTGACGCCGGCCGCCCTTGCTCCTTCCTCCGGAGCGTTGATCCCAGGAATCGCTATGGTGCTGCGGATCGTCGCCTGCTGTCGCAGGTTATGCAGCCAGTTATCAAGCAGCTCGTCGATGCTCTGCTCGGTGAGCAGCTCGCGAATTCGCGATGCAACATCGTTCAGCGGAACGGCCTTTGCGCCACTGGCCTGCAGGTCCGGCAACAGTTGCTTGTTGTAGTAGGACTCGACTTCGTCCTGATCGATGTGAACATTGGGGCGCAGCCGCACTTCCACAAAGTTCATCACCTGCACTTCCGTGCGCAGGTGCTCGCGGACCTTTTCCTCGTTCAGACTGTAGCTCGAGAGCAGCTTCTGCCAGGTGGCTTCGTCCTTGCCGTTTGGGACTTGCTCGCGCAGCTTGGCAAGGTCCTGCTGCAGGGCCTGGTCGGAAGGTTGCAGATACTTCTCGTCACCCATCTGCGCCTTCAGCAACTGACGGTCGATGAGGTGTTGCAGCGCGAGCACGCGCTCGGCCTCGGCCACCTGACTGAGCGGCTTCTGCCGCATGAAGGCTTCGAAGGCAATGGCCTCGCCCCAATCGCTGCGCAGAATCGGCCTCCGGTTCACACTGGCGACAACGCCGTCCAGCAGTTCACCGGCGAAAGCGGGGACAGCCGCAGTAAGGAGGACGAAGATAAAAGAAATCGCAAATTGCAAAAGTCGTTTCATTAGAAAGTTTGTCCAATACTAAAAAATACGTTAATGCGTCGCAGCGAAACGGTCTGGTCCGTTTCCTGAATGGGATAGCGCGTCGGATTCAACGCGTAACCCAAGTCGAAGCGCACCGGGCCGACCGGCGTTTTGTAGCGAATCCCCATGCCAATGGCCTGGGCGTTGTAACTGAAGTTGCAAGGGATATTGCTGTTGGGCGGCGCACAATTGGCGATCGAAGGCTGATGCTGACGCAGCATGCCGCTGATGATGTGGTTGGCTGTGTCGAAGACGTTGCCCATGTCATGAAAGAAGACAAAACCAAGATTGTTGCCGACAAAGGGCAGCAGTACCGGCGGCGTCCGCAGCTCGAAATTGTTGACGAAGAGTCCCTGACCGCCGATGGGATAGCCGGTTTGCGTGTCACGCGGACCCGCCTGGTTAATGGAGAAGCCGCGCAACGAGTTGCTGCCACCGGCAAAGAACAGCTCTGGTAGCGGGATTTGCGTGGCCTCCACCGGAATGGAATTGGGCGGGAGCATACTTAAGTCGAGAAAATCATTCGTGCCGTAAGGCTTCTCGATACCGATCTGCGTCCTGCGCGCGAATACCCAATTCTTGCCCAGGGTGTAGTACGTAGAGTTGTCCAACAATACGCGCCCGAAGTTGGTCTGCGACCCCAGGGCGCTGGTTGCGAGTCCAAGGTTCAGCGCATTGTAAGAGCCTTTCGTCGGATTGATGGGATCGTCACGTTTGTCACGCGCGGCAGTAAATGTCGGCATTGCAATGAAGACCGGGTTCGAATACAAAGCGATCAATGTCGGATCGATGACCAGGCTGTTGGGGTCGATGGCTACACGCTGAAACGTCAGGCCGTAGAGAAACGTTGTGTAACGGTTGTAGCGTTGTTCCGCCTGCACCGCGCCTTCCAGACGCTCTGAGGCGAAGGTGTTCACGTCGGCGGTGTTGTCGTACAAACCGCTGACGATGATTCTCCAGTTCTCACGGTGAAACAGGCGCGGCGCGTCATAGGTGACCAGACCGCGGCGCGTGAGCAAGCCTAACCTGCCGCGTACGCTGAACGTCTGGTCGCGCCCGAACATGTTCAAACGGGTGATTTCGATCACGCCATTAGGGCTGATACCGGTCTTGCCTTGGGGATTGCTGGTGGTCGGAATGTTGCCGGTAGCGAACTCGATTCCTCCGCCGTAGCGGAAGGTCCAACGCTTGGCTTCCTGGAGTTTGAACAGCACATCCTTCGAGGGCTCCTGACCGTCGGGGTTTTGCACTGCCATATCCACTTCGGTGAACAGACCCAAGGAGTAAAGCCGTCGTTGCGAGTCAACCATCCGGCTCTGGCTTAAGGGATCATCGTCGTGAATGCGCATCTGGCGGTTCACGATGTAAGGCCGCGTGTGATTCAAGCCGGTGACGAGCACGCGATCGACGAAGACGCGCTGGCCTTCGGTGACCTTGTATACGACATTCATGCGCGGCGGATTGCTGCCCGGCACAGGCGTGGTAGACGATTCAAACTGCACATTGGGGAAACCGCGGTCGTAATAAAAATAGGTGACGGCGTCCCGATCGGCGACAACGTTCGCTTCGCTGAACGGCTGGCCATTCAGGTTACTGATCTTGGCTTCCAGTTGATTGTTACTGTAGCTGTGAGCGCCTTCCAGGGTCAGTTCGCCGACTATGGTCTGTGGCCCCTCGTCAACCTTGATGACTACCTCCATCTCGTTCTGCTTGCCCTGATAGTTGTCAACCAGATTGCCGTTTACCTTCACCTCCAGGAAGCCGTTCGCCTGGTAGAGGTTCTTGATGGAGTCCACATCCGCGGTGAGCAGCCGCTGGCTGAAATGGCCGTTGGGCAGCAGAAGGCTCGCGGGCTGCACATTCATACGCTCGCGAATCGTCTCGTCGTCGAAATACTTGTTGCCTTCCAGTTTTAGGGCGGCCAGCTTATGTCGAATGCCGGGATCGATGACGTAAAGGATGTTGAGGTGGTTCTGTTCCGGGACGGGATGGCGCTCAACCTCGACCGTGGCATCGAAGTAGCCCCGTGTCTGCAAATAGTCGCGAATGTTGCGACGTCCCTCATTTAGCAGGTCGTCATCGACGGAGTTCTCCTGGTACACCGGGACGAGCTTTTTCAGCTGTCCCTTGCTGACCCCGTCGCCTTCGGTCGTGACCGCAACGGTTGGACCCTGATCGACCTCGAAAACGTAATCCAGCCGATCGCTGTCGGGATGATATTCGCGATTGACGAGCGAAACCTGGGCTTCGAGATGAGCGTTTTTCTGGTAATGCTTGCGCAACCGCGTGAGCGCACGGGTGACATGGTCCGCGTCAACTTTGGCACCCGCCTTCAGCTTGGTGAGGCTGCGGACCTTCTCGTCCGGAATGCCCGCGTCGCCCTGAATGCTGACATCGCCTACTCGCGCCAGCGGACCAGCAGTGGCGTGGAAACGAATCGCCATCTGGCTGTCAGCCGGATTAGGCTCGAGGGCGTAGGTGATCCTGGCTTCATAGTAGCCGTTATCGGCGAAGATCTTCTTCATCCGTTCGATCGAGTTCACGACCTTGTCTTCGGTGAAGAGCTCTCCGAGATCAATCTGTCCGGCAGCAAGCAACTGGTGGGGCCTGGGATTGCCCTTTTTCGGCGTGCCATCGATACTCACGACGCCATTGAAGTAATTTTGCGTAACCACAAAGACGAGCTTGAGCCCTTGCCGTGGTCCGGGCTCGCCTTCAACATCCAAGGTGGCAAACCGGCCGGTGGCGTAGAGGGCCTGGATGCTTGCGCGCAACTTGCCGCGATCGAGCGGCTCGTTGATCTTCTGCACAAGCAGCGAAGCCAGCATCTCATAGTTGCTGCCGGTCAGCCCGCGAAAGTCGATCGCGGTTACGGTCTGGCCTTCGTAGTTGGCCAGGGCGCCGGTTTCGTTTTCGGTTTTGGATTGGGCGACCGAAGACGAATCGGGAGGGGTAGCTTGCGCCTGCGCCGGAGCCGTCATGAGGGCGCAGAAAACTGCAAGCGTGCACAACAATGGCGTGATCGGCGTCCTCAAACTCTGCCCTTCGACACATCCGCTGACTGCCGGATTTTACTTTGCAGCGGGTGTACCCCTTACTATCTGCGCACTTGCGTCTAAAGGTCTTGCAACTGCAGCGATCTTGCCGTTTAAAACCCCGGAAGGGCGCAACTGATGTGGATTACCTATAATAATCAATGAGAGCCTTCCCTGAGCAAAGATCGTCACTCAGAGGATCAGACGTTGAATTTCAAGGAGCGGTATTCGCGCCAGGTGCTGTTCGCCCCGATTGGCGAAGAAGGGCAGCAGAAACTAGGCAAGACCAGGATGGCTGTGGTCGGCTGCGGCGCGACCGGCTCGGCACTGGTATCTTTGCTGGCGCGCGCGGGAGTTGGCTATCTCCGGGTCATCGATCGTGACTACGTTGAGCCGAGCAATCTGCAGCGGCAGGTGCTCTTCGACGAAACCGACGCCGCTGAATCGTTGCCCAAGGCGATTGCGGCAGCGCGCAAGATCGCCGCCTTCAATTCGGAAATTGCGGTCGAGCCGCATGCAGCCGATCTGACACCCGACAATATCGAGGAACTGCTCGCCGATGTCGAGATCATCCTCGACGGCACAGACAATTTCGAGACCCGATACCTGATCAACGACTTTGCGGTGAGTGAGGGCGTGCCGTGGATCTACGCCGCGGGCGTTGCCAGTTACGCGGTAACGATGAACGTTCTGCCCGGCGAAACAGCCTGCCTGGCTTGCATGTTCCCAGATTCACCGCGTGGCATTGTCGAAACGTGCGATACCTCGGGCATTCTTAACTCGGCGGTAAATTTCGTTGCCGCGGTCTCCGCGACTGAGGCGTTGAAACTTGCCATTGGCGCGCGCGATAAGGTCCGCCGGACACTGCTGTCGTGCGATGTCTGGACGAACCATTACGCTGAGGTGCGCGCGGATACGCCTCGCGATGGCTGCCGCGCCTGCCGGCAGCGCGATTTCGTCCACCTTGCCGGTGAAGGGCGTCCCCACATTTCGCTCTGTGGCCGCAACTCGGTACAGATTCATGAGCGCGAGCGGCCGCTGGATTTCGCCGAAGTCTCACGCCGACTCTCACCCCATGGCGAAGTGCGGCACAACGATTTCATTCTGAAATTCTGGCATGAGCCGTATGAGATGACGCTGTTCCCTGATGGCCGCGCGATCATCAAGGGGACGACCGACACTGCCATCGCGCGCAGCCTCTACGCGCGATACGTGGGTTCGTAAGACTTTCCGGGAACGCCGGGCTCTCGCGTCGGCAGTGTTAGCGCGTGGCTTTCTCCAGCAGATACATGTACGAGCGGTAGATCTGACCCGTGGCGCGCGTCATGCCGATCTCGCAGGTTCGGCTGCTGGAGTAGCACTCCTCCACATGCTTCGCCTTGACCTCGGCGGCTTCGTACTTCGTCGCTGACTGCGTAAGCTCGGGGAAAAGGAATCCGCGGTCGCCGGCGAAGGCGCAGCACCCTGCACTGAGCGGAACCGTGACCTCATCGCTGCAGGCGCGAGCAATCGCTTCCAATTTCGCGCCAATCCCCATCTTCGTAACCGAGCACACCGGATGCAGCGCAACAGAGCGCGACTTCGAGCGAATCGGCAGCCTGGGCAACAGTTCGTCATGCACAAACTCGATGGCATCGAGAAATTTCATCTTGTCGAAGCGCACCTGGTTCTCAGGCGTGAGATATGGACGCGCGCCTTTGAAGGCATATGTGCAGGGGCTGGTGTCGACGACGATGGGAAGTCTTCCCTGCTCCGACCAGCGCCAGAAACGCTCAACCGAGGCGTTAATCGCGATCGAATGCGCGCGCGTGAAGCCCTTCGAGGAGAACGGCGTCCCGCAGCAGGTGCCCTGTACGTCAGGCGGAATGTAGACCGGAACATTTGCGCGGTTCGCCAGGTCAACGGTCACTTCCATCAACGAGCGGTCTTGCGGCTCGCCGGGCAGATGTCCCATCACGCGCGCAATGCAGGCGGGGAAATATACGGCCTGCGCGCGCGTCTTCTGCGTCTTCGGTACGGGCCCGGCGGCGTGCGGAGTGTCCGGCATCCACTCGCTCAGGTTGTCGCCGAAAATGCGCTTCATGGAGCGCGTCAGCGAGCGCATGCCTTCGATGCCAACAATGCTCTGGGTCAAATGGCCGAGTCGCAGTGCCAGCCGCAACGCGCGCTCCGTTACCGCAAAGTTGTTGGCGATACGCGACGCCCAGCGATGCGCGTTAGCCGAAGCGCGGATATTGCGGAATCGTTTCACCAGTTGCCCGGTGTCGATGCTCACCGGACATGCTATGGCGCACAGACCATCGGTGGCGCAAGTGTCGATGGCCATGTAGGGGAACTCGCGGTCGAGGCTGCTGTACAGCTGGCCATCGGTCGAGGTTTGCTGCAGGCGAGTCATTTCGCGGCGCACTGCTATGCGCTGGCGCGGGGTGAGCGTCAGGTCGCGGCTGGCGCACTTGGGCTCGCAATAGCCGCACTCGATGCACTTGTCGATCTCCGGCTCTACCGAGGGAAGCTGCTTGAGATTGGCCAGGTGCGCGGCGCGATCGGGATTGATGATGACGCCCGGGTTCAGCAGATTGTCGGGATCGGCTAGCTCCTTCAGCCGCCGCATCACTTCGTACCCTTCGGGCCCCCATTCGGTTTCGACAAAGGGCGCCATGTTGCGGCCGGTTCCGTGCTCGGCCTTCAGCGCGCCATCGTAGCGATCGACTACCAGCTTCACGACATCGTCGATGAAGTATGAATACTGATCGACCGCCTGCTGCGTGTTGAAGCTCTGCGTAATGACGAAGTGCAGATTGCCGTCTTTCGCATGGCCGAAGATGATCGCGTTGTCATAACCGTGGACTCCGAAGAGCTTCGTCAGACCATGGGCTGCATCAGCGAGCGACTCGATCGGGAACGCTACGTCCTCGATAATGACTGTTGTGCCGCTCTGCCGCACCGATCCCACTGATGGGAACATGCCCGCACGAATCTGCCAGAGCAGCGCCTGTTCTCTTGCGACGTGCGTAAACTGCGCCGGCTCGCACAAGGTGAGACCTGCGACGCTCTCGCCTGCGAGCTTCTCTAACTCAGGACGCGCGCACTCGTCGGCCGATTGAAACTCCACTAGCAATCCGGCGGCAGCTTCCGACAGCGAGCGGATGGATGAAGGGATGCCCGGCTTGTCCTCGACCGAGCGCAAAGACGCGCGATCCATGATCTCCAGCGCCTTCGCACCGGCCTGACGCAAGGGAACAATCGATGCGGCCGCGGCGTAGAGGTCGGGGAACAACAGCAGGCCGTTGTACTTTACCGGCAGGTCGGGGACGGTGTTCAGTACCGCCTCGGCGATGAAGGCCAGCGTGCCTTCGGCGCCGATCAGCACGTGCTGGAACATGTCGATGGCACGATCAAAGTCGAGAAAAGCATTCAGCGAATACCCGGTCGTGTTCTTCATCCGGTACTTGTTGCGAATGCGATCGCGAAGTGCCGGATTCCCCTCCAGCTTCCCCTTGAGCTCCAGAATTCCCCGGGCCAGCTTCGGCTCGCGTGCGAGAAATTCCTCGTCCGCGCTGGGCAGCGCCGTGTCGATAAGCGTGCCCGAGGGCAGCAGGAACTTCATGGAGGCGAGGGTGTGGTAGGCGTTCTGCTCGACACCGCAGCACATGCCGCTGGAATTGTTGGAAAGAATTCCGCCAAGAGTGCACGTGGCGATCGACGCCGGATCCGGTCCAATTTTTGCGCGGTATGGCAGCAGGGCCTGGTTGGCACGCGCGCCGATCACTCCCGGCTGCACCCGGATTTTCTTGCCCTCTTCTTCCACCTGGAGCTCGCGCCAGCTGCGTGCCACCTCCACCAGCAAGCCGTCGGAGATGGACTGGCCGGAAAGGCTGGTGCCACCCGAGCGGAAGGTCATTGGTATGCGCGTCTGCTGGCTGAAGGCGAACAGCGCGCGGACCTCGTCGACGTCCCGGGCTTGGATCACCGCTTTCGGGATGAGACGATAAAAGCTGGCGTCAGAGGCCCATGCTATCCGCTCGATTGGCCGGATGAGGACGCGCTCGCGAGGAACAAATCCAATAAGTGCGCTTCTGATTTCTTCGGAGGACAGCTCGCTGGGAGGGACAAGGGTTGCAGCCACTGTATTCCTTTCGATGGCGGTGGCATCGTCGGACGTACGATGCCTACTGGCACGGTTTGCGCCTAGGGCCAATCTACGGCAGGGGATAAGGTTACGACGCTGAGGTGGGTCACATGGAGGTGTGACGAAGGGCACAAATGAAAGCTACGGAATAACATCCAGCGACTTTGGGACATCGCCGGTCGAAACTCACGAGGGGACTTTCAATTCGTCGTTACCGTCTTCCCTCCGGACGAATCTACGCGAAGAAGCCAGCCGCTGCCGCCCTGAATGCGGATATCGCTATTCGAGGTGAACTCGATTGCGCCAACCGGGTCGGTTTCTCCCGTGTGCGCAACCTTCAACCCGGTGAAGCCGTACGTTCCGCACGCCCAGGGCGAAAACACCCATAGCGCCTGCTCGCGGTCGCTACTGTTGGCACATCCTCGGGCAGGAGCGGCGATGAGTTTGGCGGTGACCGCGCCATAATCGGTGGCGCGGCCCACGATCTCACCATCGTGGACCACCTCACCATTGCCGCGATAGACACCTGCGCCACCTATCTGCACGGTGTTCCAGTCGCTGGTCGAGGTCCCGTAGTCAGCGAAAGAATTCGTCGGCAGCTTCGCCTGAAAGACCTCGAAGGTAGAAGCCAGGGCGCGCACGTGGGCAGCGATTGGAACGTTCCATCCGTTCCCGGTGATGCGGTCGAAGCTGACGGTTAGACTTGAGCCGGAAGTCGATGTTGCTCGGCTCGCGCTGATGATTTGCCCCACAACCTTGCTTCCACGCGGGATCAATTTGCCGTTGGGCAAGGAGACATCCTGCATGATTTTTGCGCTGATGGCCTGTCCGGGGTGATTGCGGCCGGCGTCGAGAGAGGAGTTCAGCATTACGGGAAGAATGGTGCCCTCGGGGATCTCTTGCGCGAACGAAGCGAGCGACAGAACTGTAAGCAGGATCGCCATAGAAACGGCACTGATCTTCATATGCGGCCTCAACAGACTAGATGCCGATGCTTGCAGGCCGGACGCAACAAAGCCCTGATGCGCTACAGGATTCGGCACGCACCAGGGCTTTGCGAATTAAATGCTTATTGCGAGTCGGCGACAGCTGGCAAATCGCGCGATTGCATCCGCAGCAGCCAGCCGGTTCCGGCATGCAGCTGGAAGTTCTTCTGCGAGCCGAGAATGATGTTTCCGACCGGTTCGTTGACGCCATCCTTCACCACCGCCAAACCCTTGCCGAAGCCGTAAACGCCGCATGCATAGGGAGAGAAGACCCAAAGCGCGCCGGTGCTGCCTTCCTGGTCGACACGGCCGCCGCAGCCCGGGGGCAGCTCGCCGCTGAACCGCACGAATTTCTTGTAGGACTTTTCCGGATTATCAGGGCGGAAAGCCGGATCGCCGCCGACGGGCGCCAGCATCACAGCGCTACGAGGCGTGGTATCGGGCTCGAAGAAGGGCACCTGCGCGTCATAGACGGCCATCATGCTGGCAAGCGCGCGGAGGCTGGCCTTCACCGGCAGCTCGCGACCCCGCACGACAACCTGATCGAACTCGATCGCAATCCAGGAGGGATCGTTGCCCTTAGCCGGCATCACATTGTCGACATGAGCGATCACCTTCGAGCCCTGCGGAATGCGGCCGCCGTCGGGCAACGGAACCGTCTCCATCACCTTGCCTAGGATGGGGTCACCGGGATGCGCTTTTCCGGAATCGACGGTAGAGGTCAGCATGACGGGCACAACCGTCCCCGCGGGAATTTCCTGCGCAAGCAGCAAAGGGGCAAGGGCTAATACAGCCAGCGCGAGCAATCTGATGCACCGCATGTTGGTCTCTCCTAGAACCAATAGCAGAGCAGGTGACCGGTACGCAATGACACCGAGTCATGCTAACGGACCTGCCTGGTTAATCTCTCTGGTAGTTGCTGCTACCCCACAAAACAGACACAGATTCGATTCAAGGGAACCATGAGCAGTCGCCTGGGCGCGGCAAATGTCATGCGTTTGGCGGGATTATAGCTCTAAAGCAGCCGAGGGACCCAACGAAATGAAAGAAAAAAGCTGCCGGATTTTATTCCGGCAGCTCAGTGTTGCGATTCGCAACAGTTGTTTGGCGACGAAGATTACGGCAGGTAATAACGGATCGAGGTCAAGCCGACGATCTCGCTACCCGACGGGGCTCCGCCGACTCCCGAGTAGGCGTTGCGCCAGACGTACTCGAACTGCGCGCCATACTGCAGGGTGCCGAAGGGCCCTTTGTAGATGCGATACCAGAAGCCGGTCGTGCCATCGCCCAGATTCTTGTTCTGCGCGCCGCAGCCGGGCTTGCCGGAGGGAACCACCTCATAACCACAGTAAGTGTTGTTGACCAGATAGGAGCCGTAGCCGGCCGCGATGGTCTTGCCTTCTGCGTTGACCGTGCTGTACCGCTGCGACTCGACATACTCGTCGCCGCCGTAGATATACACGTCAAGCTTCGGCTTCGGATGCAGTTCGAATCCAGCCAGAGCGTGGATCGCTGGCAGAGGCTCGATCTGTCCCTTCGGAGTGATCGTGACATCGGGCTGGTTGGCTGCGCCGTAGCGGCCGATGCCCTTTCCGGCCAGACCTTCAAACACGAAATCGACTTTCTTGGCTTTGACCGGCAGGATGGCCGCCCATCCGATACCGCCGCCGACGCTGTAGTTGGTGCTGCCGTCGTAGCGATCACGGAAAGTGCGGAGCAGGCCCTTGATCTCATAGTGTCCAAAGCCGGGCTCGAAGGCTACTTTGCCGATGAAGTCCGGTGCAAGGTTGGTGGAGAAGCCGGCAGCGCCCGTGGGGGCAATCACCGTCGTGCTTACGCCGTTGATGGTGACGTTAACCGGAGTACCGTAGGTCACCGTGCTGCCGTTGGGCGACAGCGCGTTATTGCTGTTCTCGAATCCGAAAGTGTTCGGCGGCGTGTAGCTGGCGGCGTAAGTGGTTTCCGAGTTGGCGATTTCAAACGCTGCCCACGCCTTGTTGCTGAAGTTCTTGTTGAAGCGGACGGTGTTCTGGCGGGCATAGGTATAGCCCACAACGTAGCTGCCGTCGATGGTGGTAGGAATGAATTCCGCGCGGGTCGCGATGCCTTTGCGGTCGGTGGTCATCAGGCTCCAGAACTGGCCGGCCGTGAAGGTCCAGCCGCTCTTGATCTCGGCTTGCATCCACAGTTGACGTTGACGCGGGCTGAAGCTGTTGGTCTCGATCTGGTTGGCCGTGTTCGGCTGGCCGAGGAAGTCAAGTTCCATATAACCGGTCAGCTTGGTGCTGCCGGCCATGCCTTCCGCAACCAGGATGGCGCGGGAGCCACGGGCCGAAGCGCGGAACTCAGTCAAGTTCGAGTTGGCTACGCCGTTGAAAGGAGCTGCGCCAAAGTTGGTGGTGATGTCAGCATTTTCGTTGCGGCCACGGGCGAAGAACGTGGACTCGAGCCAGCCACCGGGGGTGATAGTGACGCCCTTGTAGTGGATCGCCAGCGGATTCTCCAGCGCCTGCACGCCCTTCTTGTTCTCGAGCAGCGCGTTGGCGGTAGCTTGCGTGGTGCTTTGCAGGTCGGTGACGGTAGTGTGCAGGCTCTTCACGCCTTCCTGCGCCGCCGCTGCTTCCTGCGAGGCCTGTTTCACGGAACTCTGAAAGTCGGTCGTTTGCTGCTGCACCTGCTTCTGCAGATCGGTATTGGTTTGCTGTAGCTGCTGGATCTGATTTTGCTGCTGCTGGATTTGCGCCTGCTGTTCGGTGAGTTTATTGGATAGCTGCTGCAGCTGCTCGTCAACGGTGGGCTTCTTCGCTGGAGCCTTTTTTGCCGTCGAGGTTGAGACTTTCTTCTCAGGGGTTGGAGATGTACCGCTCTGGCCTGCAGCGCTGAGCGCTGTACTCAGGCAAACGGTGGCTGCCAGGAACAGAACAATCGCACGGAAGGAAAATCGCATCGTCGCCTCCAAAATAACGGCGCAATTCCATTCCAGATGGGAGAGCCTGGAGTCACCGGGATTAAGTATTAATCCCACCTGTGAATTGGCCTTACGCCGCACTTTAAGAGAGGAGAAGAGTTAGGCTGGCGGACGTGGCTCACGATCCGTTGTGATGAATGCAACACCGGATTGTGACAAAGAAAGCTATAGAACATGACTTGAAGCTGAAACTACAGTGATTGCCGGCAATTACGCTAATTGCCTGTGTTGTGAAGAGTTAATTACAACTTTTGTGGGAATATCGAGCTGAAACCGGGGTAGGGTCAAGATATCGGCTCTGGCGGAAACTCTACTCAAACCACCTCACCGGCGAGTTGGTTCTTCATCACAGCACTGAAGGACATCACAACTATCCGTGACGCACGTCGCTAACTTTCTCTTCCCGCCTGTGCTACATGTGGTGTCCATCGCGGCCCATATTATTTCCAGGAGTTTAAATATGGCGGAGCAGCAGCTTGCAAAACAAACCAAGATGGCCATGATGTCCCAGTTCCTCGGATTCATGCTCGATGCCTATGACATGGCTTTGGTGCTTGTCATGGCTCCCATTCTGGTCAAGGTCTTCGTATCTCCCAAAGGTAGCGCGGCTTGGCAGTATATTGTCATCGTATTTACCTATTCCATAACCATGGCGGCAAGACCCATCGGCTCGGCCGTCTTCGGGCGTTTTGCCGACAAAATCGGGCGGCGTTTCCTTCTTATCTTCACCATCGGCGGCGTAGGCGTCATGTCGCTGCTTGGCGGCTTCCTGCCAACCTACGCGCAGGTTGGCGTCTGGTCTTATGTCATTTTCTGCGTTCTCCGGTTGTTTATGGGTATCTTCTTCGGCGGCGAGTACGCTGTAGGTCATACCTTCGCTATCGAGTACGCTCCCCAGAAGAAGCGTGGCACCATCGGCGGGTTCATCCAGTCGGGATTTCCTCTGGGATATGTCTTCGGCTCCCTCGTATTTGCGCTGGTCTCCTACTTAACAACAAAAGATCAGATGATGGCCTATGGCTGGCGAATTGTTTTTGTTACCGGCGTAGTGCCCGTTTTCCTCGCCCTTTATATCCGGAAGAACCTGCAAGAGTCGCCCGAGTTCGAGAAGGCGAAGGCCAAAGGGGCAATTGAGAAGGCGCCCTTCCTTAGCCTCTTTAAGCCGCCTCAATTATTTGATTTTCTCCAGGTCTTCTTCTTCATGACTGGCCTGTTCCTTACCGACTACTCGGTCTACGGCTTCCTGCCGAATATTCTCACCCTGAAAGGCCGCGGCTTCGACACCACCACCTATAGCCTGATCTATGGCTTCGCTCTCTTCATGGCGTTCCTGGGCTATAACTTCTACGGCTGGCTTTCGGACCGCACGGGAAGGAAGATCCTGACGCAGTGGTACTGCGCTTTCCTTGTAGTCTTCGGTATTCCCGTCTTTTACGTTCTGTACCATGCAGCCATCCAGCGCAACCTGTGGATGGCGGTGCTGGGTACTGTTATGGCAGCCATGCTGAAGCTGGCGTGGGGCGTGGTCCCGGCTTATCTGTGCGAGCGCTTCCCCACCAGCCGGCGCGCTGCCGGCGTCGGCTTCGGATACTCTTCTGGCGCGCTGCTGGGAGCGTGGTTCAGCGTCTACGTATGGTGGGCGCACAAGATCCCCTTCATCGCGGCCGTCGAAAAGCAGGACATGTGGCTGTCGCCCGCTGTCATTCTGACGATTGGTTCCATCATGACCTTCGCCAGCCTGCTGTACTCGCCTGAGACGAAAGACCTGCACCTGGACGAAGTGGGCCAGAAGAAGCAGGCAAGGCCAGCGGTAAATGAAGAGGAAGCGGTGTTGGTGAGCTAAAGCACAACCCCTTTCGTGCAAATTAGCCAACGAACGCCACGGCGCAAGCCGTGGCGTTTCCTATAGCGCCAGTTTGTCTCTGTAGCGCCGGTCTCCAGACTCACGCTCTGCTTCTCCGCTAAGAGAGGCCGCGTGCGCCGAAGCAGGGTGGCGCCGGGACCGTCGCCACCACAGCCGATATCGAGGCTCCGTTACTCAGAGCCGTCCGGGGGTTCTTCCCTGCCATCAGGAAGCGTCACCTTGCGCTCTTTCCTCGCTGTGAGCACGTGTTCGGCAGTTGGGCGGACCAATCGCTCTACCTCCAGAATGCTACTTCCCATGCGATCCGCGCGATGTTCCCTCACACCAAGCTTTCGCAGTGCCTTGTTCAGCAGCCACAAAAGTAGACAGACGCCCGCTATTGCGCCGATCAGAATCAGCCAGGCAACGCCCGATTGTTGTGGATCAAGATAATCCATACCTTCGCGCGGAACTTTTCCTGCTATCCCCTGGAATAGTTTACAGATCGCGGTGGAGTCGTTTTCCCTTTCGATCACCGGATTTCACAAAACTTTACCGGCACGTTACCAGACTTTACCGACAAAGCTTAGACGGCAGGGTTTCAACAGTTGCAAGGACGAAGGGTCCTAAAGGAGAAGAAAGAGATGAAGACGAAACTGTGGAGCGTAGCGATTGCGTTGCTGGCGCTGGTCCTTTGCGGAACAGCGATGCTGTCGTACGCCCAGCAAAGTGACGAGAACGGCGGTGCCGCCGCGTGGGCCGGTCATCGCCATGAACACATGGGCAAGCTGGCCAAAGAGCTGAATCTGACCGATGCCCAGAAGCAGCAGATCAAGAGCATGATGCAGTCGCAGCGCACGACCATGCGCCCGCTGTTCCAGCAGATGGCTCAGAACCGACTGGCCATGCTGAATGCAACCGCAGGGGGCAATTTCGACCAGGCCAAGGTGCAGGCTATCGCCAATCAGCAGGCGCAAATCATGGCTCAGTTGGCAGTGCAGAAAGCTTCGTTGCGCAGCCAGATCTACAACCAGGTGCTGACCACCGATCAGAAGGCCAAGGCCGATCAGCTGCGGCAGAATCAGATCGCACGCATCAATCAGCGGCTGGAGAAGCTGTCGCAGTCGAGCGGCGGAGAAGCAACAGCACAATAACGGTTCAGGAATGAGGTCCCGCGTTCGCGAGCCGCGGTGAGTGGAGGCTGAGGACAGCTGATCTCAGCCTCTAAGCTTTTCTATTTCCCTCACAGAAAGCATCTAGGACATCACCTGCTGGCGGCTAACTGCTCCGCCGTCCCGGGTCCGGCCGTCTCTCTTTCTTCCTCCGAGATCTTCCCGCCCTCGGCCTTCTGCTGATCGACGTATGCCTTGGCCACACCGACCGCCAGCGCTCGGATGCGCGCGATCACGCCGACGCGTTCGGTCACGCTGATTGCCCCGCGCGCGTCGAGAATATTGAATAGATGTGAGCATTTCAGGCAAAGATCAAACGCTGCGAGCACAGGAAAACGGTGCACGTCAGCCGGGCGTTTGGCGCTACTGGCCTTTCGCTCTTCGCCGGAACCGCCGTCACGCTGATCGCTCGTCGCTTGCCGCTTTTCGCCCGGCGCAGGCTTCTCAGCTTTGGTCAGGCTTGCGTACTCATCCAGCAGCGCCTGGCATTCTGCCTCATAAAGCTCGAGGTGTTTCCACGTCTTCTCAATGTCGGCGCGTTCGAAGTTATACACGGAGAACTGCAGTTCGTCCTGTAAGCGGATCTCGCCGTACTTCACTGGCCGGCCATCCGGATCGACTACCCACGTAATGTGGTAGATGCTGTCCACGTCCTGGAGAAACGCCGCGATGCGCTCCAGCCCGTAGGTCAGCTCGGCTGAGATCGGGTCGAGGTCGATGCCGCCGCACTGCTGGAAGTAGGTGAATTGCGTGATCTCCAGGCCGTCGAGCATCACCTGCCAACCGATGCCCCAGGCGCCCAGCGTAGGCGACTCCCAGTTGTCCTCTTCGAACTTAATGTCGTGCTTGCGAAGATCGATTCCGAGCGCCTGCAAGGATTGGAGATACAGATCCTGCACGTTCTCCGGCGGTGGCTTCAGGATCACCTGAAACTGCATGTGCTTGAACAGGCGATTCGGATTCTCGCCGTAGCGGCCGTCGGCGGGGCGTCGCGACGGCTGCACATAGCCGACGCGATATGGTTTAGGACCGAGCACGCGCAGAAAGGTCTCGGGCGCCATCGTTCCCGCGCCGACCTCGACGTCGTACGGTTGTTGCAGGACGCAGCCGTTCTCAGCCCAGAAGGTCTGGAGGCGCAGGATGAGTTCCTGATAGGTCAGCGGATTTGGCGAAGAGTTCATCTCTTAACGTGCGGCGGGAATGAAGCCCCGCCATTGTGGCGTCCCCGAGAGACTCGAGTCTTATTATCGCAGTTTACCCCAGGCTTCCGCCCGTCACAGCTTCGCCAGCATTGTTGCCGTCACCAGTTTCTTCTCGATGTGCCGCTCGATAATCTGCGTCAGAAATTTTCGCAAGTCCGCGTATTGCGACGCAGCGCCATCTGAGGACGACTCGGCAAAACTTTCCACCGGCGCACGAAACATCTGCGCTGCTATGGCGCGCGACTCAGGCGTCAGCTGCGAGGACGCCAGTCGCTTATGCTGCACACACATCAGCCCATCGGCAAGTGCGTGGTAAAACGCCTTGCTGCCGTTCAGCACTGCGCCGCATGCGAGGCATTCATTCAACTCAGGCAGGAATCCAACCAGCCGCACCAGCCAAAGTTGGAAGTACGTGAGCGGCAGCCAAATCGGCCCCGAGCGCAACTGGTGCAGCACGGAAACTGTTAGCCGAAAGATCGCGTCGTTAGGCTCGCGGTCAGGCAGAAGCTCGTCGAGCAGCTCCGCCACGTGCTCCAGCGCAACCACGCGCGGATAGTCGACCGTTGCCGACAGAGGTGACTCCAGGATGTCGCAGGAATCGAGCCGCGCCAGTTCCTTGCGTTCGCGATCGTCGTAGTAGAGCCGGACAAGAGTCAATGGCTCCAGTGCGCCACCGAAGCGCCGTTTCGACCGCTTGGCCGAGCGCGCGACGCCTTTGATCTTGCCTTCCGCACGCGTGAACAGCGTCACCAGCAGATCCGCTTCGCGCAGCGGATAGCTTCGCAACACGATCGCTTCCGACTGCTTCAGTGACATGGTTCACACAAGTGGCGGCAAAAGCTGATTCTAACGGGCAGGATTGCGATCGTGCAAAACGGATGTATCGATAAGTCCGTTATTGTGGATCGGCTTTTCTTCTAACCAACAGAAAGGCTAGCAGGCAGAATGCAGCGGCGGAAACAATCGCGAGCCACCAGGGCCTGACAACAATCGCAAATAGCACCGCAAAAACAATGAAGATGGCCCATCGCCACGAGGATATTTTCTTCATTATGCCAGCTCTTTCCGCCCACCCTGGCTGACGATGTGCGAATCGTGCAGGCACAAGCGGCAATCAGCTCTCATGCGTCCGCGACGTCGACTTCTTGTGCTTGGCGCTGGCTGACTTGAGTGTCGCCGCACGCCGGCGATGATGGCGGTAAGGGTGGACCTGCGCACGAACTTTGCGCTCGGCCGACGCGGGATCGTTGGCGTACTCGGCATCGAACATGGCAATCACCGAGATCGCACGCGTGCTGTATCGCCGCGCCCAGTCACTCTGAATCAACATACTTTGCACGTTCTTCCAATGCTGAGCATCGCTTTCTGTTTCACCGGGCAATAACGACGCATCGCGATATTCCGGATCGTTGTTGATGGCACCCAGGAAATGCGTGAACTCCTCCAGGTTTACGCCCATCTGGAAGACAAGCTGACTGAGCGCCATCTGCTGATACCCAGTGAACTGATCGAATCCGCGGCAATACGCGCGCGCATTGTGCACCGCCTGGATCGTCGAAATGCGCAGCAGCTGCGTGGCTTCGGCTTCCGTGAGCTGCGGTTCGAGCGCGTGTTGACGGACCTTGCGCTGGAAATTCCGCTTCTTCCATTTCGCCAGGTCCTCATCGTACTGATCGAGAATGCTCTGCAGCCGTATGCCGTCGAGCCCTGCCGCCTGCCACAGCTGCGCGCTTGACGGCTCAAGGAACTGGTTGGGATTAAGTGGGTCGCTCTGGGGATGATCGCGCGCCGAAACATCCAGACTGAATCCGGCGCCGATCAGCGGGCGGCTCGTCTTGGGATCGGGATAAGCCGCAAGCACCCAGCCCTCATGACGGGTGTCGCGAAGATTGCTCATCAGTTCGCCCAGATTGAACTTGATGTCCGAGTCGCGGAAGTCGAGGAGCGGTTGGATCGGCGAAGACAACGTCGGCGATACGACCATGTAGGGAATCGGGCGTTGCAGAGGCAAGTTGAGCGGCGTGACGGTTGCCGAGGATGGCATTTGAGCAGCGGTCGCCTGCCCCGCCGCATCCATCGCAGCAAGAGTTACCGCCAAAATAACCGCCAGCGTCAGAATGTGATTTCGCCTGCTCATCTCCGCCCCACAGCTCACCGGCTGCGATGCAGACACAATAACCGAAAATCCGGCGTAGATGAATAGATATCTTGGTGCGATGCACTCCCCGAGTGCGGCATGGGCAAGACTCCCGAAGCGGGACCCAGGTTAGCGCGCGACCGATCGGGCGCGAGCCTGGAGCACGAGTCTTCTCCCTTTTCCTCCGACACCGACCAAGCTTCGGATTGTCGAGAAGACCCGCCTCATGATTCCCATGGATTGATCAAGCTAATGCCGCAAGCTTCAAAGTGCGAGATATTGCGGGTGGCAAGCGGCGCCTTGTGGATGTAAGCGATGGCCGCAATCTGCGCGTCGGCGTGTGCGATTGGTTTTCCGATGCGGCGGCAATGCGCCAGGATCTGTGCGTAAGCTTGGGCGGCGGAGCTGTCGAAACCCAGGACACGATTGGCGAACGTCTCATTGAACAGTGCCTCTGCCGCCGACAAAAGTCCGTCGCGCCGCTTTCCCTTGCTCACCAGTTCAATGCCATAGAAGATTTCCGCTTCGGTGATTGCGGTAGTAAAGAGCTCGGCGGCGGCTTGGCGGGCGGCCCATGCGGAGACCTGAGCAGACGGCGCGGGCCGCATCAGCTCGGAGAGGACGTTGGTGTCGAGTACAATCACCGGCCAAAATCCGGGGGCCGGCGCGGTGAGTCACGCTCAACGGCCGGGAGCTCGACTCCGCCGAAGCGCGCAAAGCGACGGCGAATTGCCTCGGCAATGTTCTCCTGAGGCGCTTTCGACTGCGATAGCGCGGAACGCAGGATCTCCCGCGCTTCCTCTTCCATGGAGCGGCCGTGCTGTGCTGCGCGCACGCGCAGACGCGACTTGATACGGTCGTCCAGCTTGCGAATCACCAGGCTAGCCATGCTAGCAATGATATCATTCCTGAAGAATACGCAGAAGTCCATACCGATCGGACGAAAGATGAATGCGAGGGACTACGGATGTCCACTCGCGGGAGGTTCATAGTTGTCGCCGCTGAAGGGGCTCGGGCTCTGCGAGGGATACTTTCCCAGGGCTTACGCCCTGGGCTAAGTTTGTTTCGCCCGGCGGGCTTAGATGACCGAATGTCGCATGCTGAATGCTGAACGCCTCGGTACGGAATGCCGAGTACCTACAACGACCCCATATTCTGCAGGAACTCGCCGTTCGCGCGTGCCTTGCCCAGCTTGTCGATCAGCAACTCCATCGCTTCCACCGGCGATAGCGGGTTGAGGATCTTGCGCAGCACCCAGATGCGCGCCAGGTCTTCCTTGGGGATCAGCAGCTCCTCCTTACGCGTGCCCGAGCGCTGAATGTCGATGGCCGGGAAGGTACGCTTGTCGACCAGCTTGCGATCGAGAATGATTTCCATGTTGCCGGTACCCTTGAACTCTTCGAAGATCACGTCGTCCATGCGGGAGCCGGTTTCGATCAGCGCCGTAGCGATGATGGTCAGCGAGCCGCCCTCTTCGATGTTGCGGGCTGCACCGAAGAAGCGCTTCGGACGCTGTAGCGCGTTGGAATCGACACCGCCTGACAGGACCTTGCCTGAGGGCGGAACGATGGTGTTGTAAGCGCGCGCCAGACGCGTGATCGAATCGAGCAGAATGACGACATCGCGCTTGTGCTCGACCAGGCGCTTGGCCTTCTCGATCACCATTTCCGCTACCTGCACGTGGCGGGCTGCCGGCTCGTCGAACGTCGACGAGATCACTTCGCCCTTCACCGAACGCTGCATGTCCGTAACTTCTTCCGGACGCTCGTCGATGAGCAGTACGATCAGCACGATCTCGGGATGATTGGTGGTGATGGAGTTCGCCAGGTTCTGCAAGAGCATGGTCTTGCCGGTACGCGGCGGAGCGACGATAAGGCCGCGCTGTCCCTTGCCGACCGGGGTAAGCAGATCCATGACGCGGGCGCTGATGTTTTCGCGCACCGTCTCCAGCTTGATCCGCTCCTGGGGATACAGCGGCGTCAGGTTATCGAAGAGGATCTTGTTGCGCGCCTCTTCGGGCGACTCGAAGTTGACCGCTTCGATCTTGACCAGCGCGAAGTACTTCTCGCCCTCATGCGGAGGACGGACCTGGCCGCTGATGGTGTCGCCGGTCTTCAGGTCGAATTTGCGAATCTGCGACGGAGAAACGTAAATGTCATCCGGACCGGGCAGGTAGTTGTAGTCGGGCGAGCGGAGAAAACCGTAACCATCAGGCAGGATTTCCAGCACGCCTTCGGCGAAGATGTGTCCTTCCTTTTCGCTTTGGGCTTGCAGGATCTTGAAGATGAGGTCCTGCTTGCGCAGGCCGCTGGCGCCGGGTAGCTCGAGAGACCGAGCTATGCGGGTCAACTCGGTGATGTTCTTTTCTTTCAGTTCTGAGATTGTCATTAGTCACCTACGGGGATTTTGCAGAAGGGCGGGCCGGAGGAACTTGGAGGGCAGCGCCAGAAGGCGCGGCGCGCTTATGCGGCGCGCCGCTGCGCTTCGGCAGCCATCTCCGGTTCGAGAATCACCATCTGCCGATCGGAATCGGCGATGCGATGCAGGACCTCATTCGTAGTGTCCTGAATTCGCGTGTTCGGCTTGTGGAACTTGCGCGTCGCCTTCGACGCCAGCTGGCACAAGGTGTAACGGTTGCGCAGAGTATGGATTGCCTCGAATACCAGTTCAGACCTCATCGATATATTTCTCCTGTGTGTATGAATGAGTGTTCTGGAGCCCGACCAGGTAGAACAACCACTCCTGGCGCGAAATTCAAGCGTTGGACCGAGGTGACCTTCACAGCGCGACAGAAGCTAGTCTTTGGATGCCCAAGTCGCACCGTGGGTTCGGTTATTTTTCGCCTGAATGTCTTGACTCCGCCAATACAAACCTAGCCTGTACAGCGACCTGTTTCCCTGGACGTTGTGGCGCGTCGGGAGAAGCTTCCCCTTCCCTGATTATGGCGTTCAGTGGGGGCCGGTTCAGGCAGGACGTCGTAGACTGGACCTACTGGGCGACGCCTCAGTGCAAAAACAGTAAGGTAGTCGTCCGCGCCCTCGCAGTCAAGCAAAATTTTCTGCCTGGACACTTTTCGGAAACTCGTCCGGATCGCCGGACTGTCGCTTAGACGAAATAGCCTGCCAAAGGTCGCCACATTTTGTAACCCACTGTTGATCAATAAGTTGCTACCCTCGATCGAGGTCATTTTTGCACAGGTTAGGAGGTCCGGATAGCACCCCCTAAGTTGCTGATATATGAGCAGGCGCCCCACTGTGGAAATCTCTTGTTCTGCTTTTCAAAACCACCTTAGGGCCCCATTCTGGTCATCGCTCGGCCCAGGTGGGCTAAAGCCAGTCGTTTTGCCAGCTGCCCCGTCCCGGCGGCAAAGAACACTAGAACTGGGCACGCAGATCTGAGCAGGTGCCCCCGACGGTGCGACTGAGCAATCGCTACGCCCAGAACGTCCGGTCCAGCGTCCTGTACTGGATTGCCTCCGCAATATGTCCGGATTCAATCACTTCGCTGCCCACCAGATCAGCGACCGTCCGAGCCACCTTCAGAATGCGGTCATGCGCTCGCGCACTGAGCCCCTGCTTAACCATGGCCCGCTCGAGCAGGTGTTCGGCATCGCTACCTAATTCGCAGTATTTCCGTATTTCGCGCGAGCCCATCTGCGCATTGGCATAGATCCGCTCACCTCCCCCCTGGAAGCGCGCGAGCTGTACGTCTCTGGCTCGAATCACGCGCTGGCGAATGTCGGCGGAGCTCTCCGGCGCCGCGCCTCCGCGCAGCTCGCGATAGTTCACCGACGGCACGTCGATATGAATGTCGATGCGGTCCAGCAGCGGTCCGGAAATCTTCGAAACATAGCGCTGTATCATCGGCGGCGAGCAATGACACTCGCGCGTGCGGTCATTGAAGTATCCGCACGGACAGGGATTCATCGCCGCCACCAGCATGAATCGCGCTGGGAAGCTTAATGACATCGCTGCTCGCGCGATCGTCACGGTTCCATCCTCCAGCGGCTGTCGCATGACTTCCAGCACATTGCGCGGGAACTCCGGCAACTCATCCAGGAAGAGCACGCCGTTATGAGCAAGCGAGACCTCGCCCGGCCGCGGAATCATGCCACCGCCAATAAGCCCCGCGTCGGAGATGGTGTGATGCGGCGAGCGAAAAGGTCGCGTGCCGACCAGCCCGCTGGTTGCGTCCAGCACGCCTGCGACGCTGTGGATTTTGGTGGTCTCCAGCGCTTCGTTGAACGTCAGCGGCGGAAGCACGGTCGCCATGCGCTTGGCCAGCATCGTCTTGCCGGAGCCGGGTGGGCCGATCATCAGGAGATTGTGGCCGCCGGCCGCCGCTACCTCGATCGCGCGCTTCGCCGTTTGCTGTCCACGCACATCGCGGAAATCGACGGTGAACGCCTGCGAACTGTCCAGCAGGGCTCGGCTATCGACCTTCATCGGCTGAATGCCATTGCCACTGTTCAGCAGCTGCACGACTTCGGTGAGTGAGCGCACGGGATACACATCAACCCCGTCCACCAGCGCCGACTCGCGCGCATTCACCTCCGGCACGATCAGCTTGCGAATGTTGTTGCCGCGTGCGGTCACCGCGATGGGCAGTGCGCCGCGTACGCCGCGCAGGCCGCCATCCAGAGACAACTCGCCGACGAATAGCGTGTCGGCCGGAGGCTTGTTGGCCAGTCCGCCGTATGCCCCGAGAATTCCGAGCGCCATGGGAAGATCGAAACCCGATCCCTCCTTGCGAATATCTGCCGGCGCGAGGTTGATGGTGGTGATGGTAGGCGGAATGTCGTAGCCGCTGTTCTTCAGCGCGGCGCGGATGCGCTCGCGGCTCTCCCGCACCGTCGCGTCAGGCAGGCCGACGGTGACGAAGCTGTCCTTCTCGGCTTTCAGCGGAGAGATGTCGACCTCAACCTCAATGAGGTTGGCGTCGATGCCATAGACGGCGGCGCTAAGAGTTTTGTAGAGCATGCAGGGGAACGCATGCCTACCACATTGTCGCTAGAAATATCAGATGTCGAGGGGAAGGGGTGTGACCGCGCGCACGGGACAGCGTGATTTGAGCTTTCCTCTTGGCGCCCTTCGGGGCAAGCCGTCAAAATTGATGGCGGCAGCCGTACCAGGGCCCAGCGCAAACAAAAAGGGCGGAACCCCGTCCGGAAGCGCAGCGCCCAGTTGCACATCCGATTGCCTAAAGGCCGAGAATTCCGCCAACTCAAGAAGTCAGAACCACGTTAAGGAGGAGTCAAACCAACCTGAAAAACCTTGCTTTTCGCCTTCCCTGAGCACTGACCAAGCAGCGCAGGAAACCTATGCCGGGATTCTCGCACCGCAGGCCGAGAACGCCAATTCCCCATCCGGCGTACGCGCCTACAACTTCAGTTGTAGGTCAGCGCTCTGCACTTACCAATCGGCATTCAGCAGTTGGCTTCCGGCGTTTGGCGTCCAAAGGACATCTCGTACTCAGCCGATGCTGACTGCTGAATCGCTAATTACCAATTGCCCAGTGCCAGTGCTATCTTCAACTCATGCCCCTTTCGCCCAGCATCTGCGGAGTGATTCTTTCCGCCGGCTTCTCCACCCGCATGGGCCGCGACAAAGCCCTGCTGCCCTGGCCGCCCGTCGCCGAGGGAATGCCTGCCGCGAATACTTTTCTGGGTGCAAGCATCGACCTGCTTCAGGCGTATAGCGAGTTGGTCATCGTCGTAGCGGGAAAGAACGCGCCGGTGATCACTCCCGTGGTTTACGCACACGGTGCCTTTCTCACCGTCAATCGCGACCCGGAGAGGGGGCAGTTCAGCTCGTTGCAAACCGCACTGCAGGCTGTGTTGAATCAAGGACGCGATTCGGCCCTCATCGCGCTGGTGGATCGCCCGCCCGTGCTGCCGCGCACCGTGAAAGCGGTACGCCAAGCCTTCCTCGATGCCGACCCCGATGTCTGGGCGGTCGTGCCCGAACTGAAGCAGGGCGAGAAGACGATACACGGGCATCCCATCCTGATTGGCCGCGAGATGATCGAAGCCTTCCTGCGCGCGCCCGCGACCGCGACGGCCCGAGAGATCGAGCATCAACTCCAGCCGCACATGCATTACGTGCCGGTCGACGATCCGCGGTTGGCGATGAACGTGGACACTCCTGAGGACTACGCGCGGCTGGCGAGCGCGGAGATGCTGGCGGCGGAGAAGCTGGTTTGAAGCTCTCCGATCCGCGGCAGTTTGTTGACTCCGTGCTGGCGCTGCGGCCGTCGATTGCCGTGTTCGATTGCGACGGCACACTGTGGAGCGGCGACGCCGGCGCCGACTTTTTCTATTGGGAGATCGAGCGCGGGCTCATAAGTCCGGAGATGGGCGAGTGGGCGCGCGCGCGATATAAAGACTACGAAGCCGGCATCATCGGTGAAGAACGGATGTGCGGCGAGATGGTGACCATCAACCGTGGCGTCGCGCACGAAACGTTGCGCCGCGCGGCAGTTGGGTTCTTCGACGAAGTGGTCAGCCATCGCATCTTTCCTGAGTTGCAGGAGCTGACGCGCAAACTGGCCGAGCAGGGCTGCGAGCTATGGGCCGTTTCCTCGACGAACAGTTGGGTGGTCGAGGTCGGCGCTTCACGGTTCGGCATTCCGACGGAGCGTGTGCTCGCCGCCTGTGTTCACATCGAAGATGGGCGTGCCAGCGACCGTCTCATCCGCGTTCCCACCGATGAACTGAAAGCCGCAGTCATTCGCGATGTCGTCGGCAAGCCCATGGAAGCCGTCTTCGGCAACTCGATGCACGATGTCGCTATGCTGGAGCTCGCGAGGTGGCCCTTCTGCGTAAATCCGAATCCCGACCTGGAGAAGGTTGCAGAGACGCGCGGATGGACGGTGTACTGGCCGGTCGGAACGAGGTTGTGATGAAGTCGAAACTTAGATCGCTCAAAGGAGCGCTGGCGAGCAAGGAGGGGAAAGGAATGTCCTTCCGGAAGGCCCGCCAAGCTGCTGCAGCGGCTGTACGGCGAAAATGCATGATCGCTGCTGCTGTAGCGGAAAATCTGCCCGTGGCGACCTTCGATCAGGACTTCAGGAAATTTCGCGACGTTCGCGTAGCGGGATCGACATGATGCAGGAGGTCGGTAAGTAATGAACCCGCGTAGCACAAAGTTGGCTCAGCGCGTAAGCACTGGGTAAGGTTATAGATTATCCGCGTTGTGTGTGACGATGTCTCGCCCGTTTAATCGAGATCCGCGAAGATCACGGACAGATCGACAGCTATTGGTGAGTTCTCGATCTTGAAGGACTGGGTTTCGATCCAGCTTCCAGTAAAACAATCAAAGCCACGGCGCGTCTGCGGATTCACCACCCAGATGTGCTGGATGCGATAATCGCCGATGCGCTGGGCGTAACGTGAAATGCGGTCTTCCGGCGAAACAATTTCAATGACCGCCAATGGAGGTTGTTGTTTGAGTTCGTTGATCGGATACCTGCGCGAGTACAGCCCGACATCAGCCACGCGAAATCGGGTCGGACTAATCTGGATGCGCGCTTCAGGCAGGGCCCTGATATTCCATTCTTTACCGTGGCCGCGAAACCACTCCACCAGCGCTCCCTGCACTTCCGCGTGTTCTGGATCACCCAAGTTGCGCTCCTGGAGTTCCCCGTCAATGTAATCGCAGTCGGGGTGATACGTGGTTTTCAAATAGTCATCCACGCTAACCGTCGGCTGGGTCGTCGTTGCCATAGCAACTCTCCGGATTCCGCTACGCTTTCTCCAAGTTCAGCGCGCGCTTGAACGAGCCCTGCTCGTTCTTGATCTTCTCCTGCAGCAGCATGATGGCGTAGATCAACTGCTCGGGACGCGGCGGGCAGCCCGGGACGTACACATCCACCGGGATCCACTGATTCACGCCCTGCACCAGCGCGTAGTTGTTGAAGACGCCGCCCGAGGTCGCGCACGCACCCATCGAGATTACCCACTTGGGTTCGGGCATCTGCAAATAAAGCTCGCGGATGACGGGCGCCATCTTCTGCGAGACGCGGCCGGCGATGATCATCAGGTCCGACTGCCGGGGCGAGGGCCGAAACACCTCAGCGCCGAAACGCGCGATATCGAAGCGCGAGGCGCCCATCGACATCATCTCGATAGCGCAGCAGGCGAGGCCGAAGGTCATCGGCCAGATGGAATTGCGGCGCACCCAGTTCACCACCGCGTCGAGCGAAGCGAGAACCACGCCTTCGTGCTGCTGCTCGCCGAAGGTGGCTCGCAGGATGCCGTGGCGGCTGTGGTCGGAGCCAACCAGATTGTCGAAACGCTCGTGGCCGCTGGGATGGTTGTCCAGCCGCAAGGCATCGGGTTGAGAAGTATCAGCCATAAGTCGCCTTAATTATACCTATATGGTTGGATGCCCCAGCGGTCAGCCGGACGCAGCCTGAGCCAAGTTCAGGCTTTATGGGATAGCGTCTTGACCATTTGCACGGCAGGCAGCGTTTCACCCGAGGGCAAGGGGATTGCGGTCTGCTCAGCTTCGACGAAGCCGTGTGCCCGATACAGGGGAATTCCCGTCAGAGTCGCGCGCAGCTCCAGGCGGGTAAAGCCTTCGTCGATAGCCGCAGCCTCGGCTGCTCGCATGATGGCGCTGCCGATACCGCGACGCTCAAATCCAGGTCGCACGAAGAAAGCCCGAATTCTTGCGGCATCGCGCGAGGGATCGAGCATGGCGTCTTCGCGACCGCCTCGACGGTCGCTGCCGAACAGGGCCTTGCGCCGGCTCCAGCCTCCGCAACCGACGATTGCATCGCCGACTTCCACCACAAAGTATGTGCCGTCACGGATCAACTGGCGGTCGACACCGAAGACCGTTCCGATGGCGGCGTTCCGCTGGCCGGCGGTGTAGTCATGCGCCTGCAGGACCTGAACCGACTCCGCGATGAGGGACTCGAGGGCCGGAACGTCGTCAAGTGTTGCCAGCCTGAGTTTAAAGTCGGGCATTTATATCAACTCCTTCAAAGGCGAGCATCATCCTTCGAAGATGAGTCGTCGTGATTTTGGCGACCTCAGCGCAGCTCTTGACGAACGCCGTCTTGAACTCCAGGCGCGGGAATGCGTCGCGCAAGTCCTCAGCAGGTGAGCACGACCTTGCCAAACATTTCGCTCTTGGCAAGGTACTCGTGCGCCGCGCGCGCTTCGCTCAGGGGAAAGGTGCGGTCGACGACCGGTTTCAGCTTACCCGCGAAGACATGCTTCAGCACCTCGTGCAACTCTCCCATGCTGCCCATGTAGGAGCCGAGCAGCGTTAGTTGTTTCGCAAACAACACGCGCAGATCGAGGTTGCCTTCGTAGCCGGTAGTTGCGCCGCAGGTCACGAGCGTTCCGCCCGGCTTCAGCGAGCGAATGCTGTCAGGCCAGGTTGCCTGCCCAACGTGCTCAAAGACGACATCGACGCCGGCCTTGTTGGTTATGCGACGGACCTCATCGGCAATCTTCTGCTTGTAGTGATTGATGGTGTGGTCGGCGCCCAGCCGGCGCCCCTTTTCGAGTTTGCGCTCGTCTCCTGCCGTGGTGATTACCTCCGCGCCCAGCATCTTTGCGATCTGAATTGCAGCCGATCCCACGCCCGAGCCTGCGCCCAACACCAGCACCGTCTGTCCGGCGCGTATGTGCGCTCGCCCGACGAGCATGTGCCATGCCGTGAGAAAGACCAGGGGAACGCTGGCGGCCTTCACGAAGTCCAGAAAGTCAGGAATGGGGATGACGTTCACCTGCGGCACGGAGATCAGCTCGCAGTTGCCGCCGTCGACGGTGTTGCCCAGCACGGCGAATTGCGGGCAGAAGTTATGACGTCCGCTGGTGCAATGCTCGCAATGATTGCAGAAGACCATCGGCGCCAGCAGCACGCGCGTGCCTTTCTTGATGCCGGTAATGTACTCACCAACTTCAAGCACTTCGCCGGCGACATCGCTCCCGAGAATGTGTGGCAGCGTCACACCGCGCAGGCCGGCGCGCACCCACAGGTCGAGATGATTCAGCGCGCAGGTGCGCACGCGGACCAGAACGTGGTCCTTACGCAGGACGGGGTCGGGCGCATCTTCGTACTTCAGAACTTCGGGACCACCGAATTCATGTATGCGAACGGCTTTCATCAGGACTAACCTCGTTCGGCAACTGTTTTAATAGTGGATGCCCTGCTAAGCATCACTGAAGTCGCTCCAGCAGACGGAAGAAGTCTAGCATCAGATTCCGCCTCCATTGACCTGTGGGCGTTCCGGAAAACCAACAACGAAACGGAACGGAATCTAGCGGACAAATAGAACACTGAGGACTTTCGTGCCAGATCTCGTCCACTCCGTCGTCGTCCTCGCCGTCGCCTTTGTCGCGGCGACACTGGCGGCCGTCACCGGCTTCGGCGGAGCGGCGGTGCTGCTGCCGGTCCTCGTCTGGTCGTTCGGGATGCGCGAGGCAATCCCGATTCTGACTGTCGCGCAGCTCGTCGGCAACGGCAGCCGTGTGTGGTTCAACCGGCGCGAACTGAACCTGCGGGTCGTGGGATGGTTCTCATTGGGTGGCGTGCCTATGGCGCTTGTCGGAGGAATGCTCTTCGCCAAGGCGCCACTGGCTGCGTTGACGAGAGTGCTCGGCGTATTCCTGATCCTGGTTGTGGTTTGGCGCCACTCGCCTTCGCGTGGACCGCGCAGTCCCTCGCTGCGTGGATTTGCCCTGCTGGGAGCCGTGGCCAGCTTCTTGTCGGCCCTGGTGGGCAGCGTTGGTCCGTTGATGGTGCCATTCTTCCTGGCTTACGGCCTGGTGAAGGGCGCATTCATCGGGACTGAGGCCTTTTGCACGGTCATTATGCATGTCACCAAACTCGTTGCTTATCGTCGAGCGGCGGTGCTCCCGGTGCACGCCATCGTAAACGGACTGATCTTGGGACCGCTGATGATACTCGGCTCGTTCACCGGCAAGCGGATTGTCGACAAGCTGCCGGAAAAGGTCTTCATCCTCATCATCGAGGTGACGCTGCTAGCGGCTGGATTGCTCTTCCTGTTCAAGGGCTGACCGGCTGCCGCTGAGGCGCAAAGACCCGCGCGGATAGATTTCCGGTGCTCGAGTTCTGTCTTCTACTCGTGCTGCGAGATGGTAAGCATTTTGCCATCGGAACTGCAGGTCCACAGCTTGCCTTTGACGATAGCGCCGCAGGTGGGAGGCGCGTCGCCGGTCACCGGCACAGACTTAGCTGTTATGAGGTCCCACACCAGCGCCTGAGGAGGTTTGCCGCCAGCATTGTCGAAGTAAACGGCCAGTGCCCGGTTTTGATCGCCTAGAAGGCCGATGTAGAAGATGGACGAGCCCGTCTCAGGAGGCAGTTGGCTAACCTGCTTTCCTGAGGCCGCGTCGAACACACTGATTCGCGAGTCCGCGCCGCCCGCCAATACCGACTTCCCGTCCGGCGTAAACGTCAGCGCGAAGGTTTCCAGCAGAAAATCACGATACTCGCGAGTCTTCTGCCAGGTAGCCGTGGCGTACCAACGGAGGACGGTATCGTCACCGGCAGCGACCATTAGTTTGCCGTCAGGGCTGACGGCGCAAACGGAGATTCCGCCAAAGTCTGCCGGCAAAGTAGCAAGCAGGGCCGGAGTTTCGCTTAGCTCCCACACCGTACCGGGACTATCGACTGGGCCGACGAAGAGCCTCTTGCCATCAGGGAAGAAATAGAGCGTGTCGATGCGATGCGGGCCGGCCTTCCATTGCCGGGAGGCCGTGCTGTCATGGGCCGAAATCACTTCCACCGTGCCATCGGAAAATCCAGCGGCAAGCCAGCGGCCATCCTGCGAGTAAACATGTGTATTGGGCGGGTGATCGGAGGTAAGAACCTTCCGTCCCGCTCCGTCCGAAACCTCAACCAGGTACACGCTGTTGTCCTTGCAGGTCACCGCGAGTTGGGTGCCAGTGGGCGAGAGGTCCTGGGAGTGCGATTCGCAGGGCAATTGCACCTTGGCGACAGGTTGCGCTGCCGTCGCAGAGACTGCCAGCAATATTGCGAGGGCGGGTATCACAGCCTCTCCAGCACGAGATCAAAGTTCACGGCAGCAGTGATCTGCTTGGGATCCCCTTTGATGACGACCGGGCGCACCAGCTCGCTGCTGGTGATGAGCGGATCGCGCGTGTAGTTCTTGTCGGGGTCGCCATCAAACACCGGATCGGTGGCGAAGTACAGCTGTGTGATCAGCGGCTTGTGTCCGGGCGCCGTAACCAGATAGTGCACGTGCTGACAGACCCGCGTGGGGTAGTGTCCCGGCATGACGCTCTCGATGGCGTAGCTGCCTTCGGCTCCCGGCTCCAACAGGGTGCGATAGCGATAGCCTTCGATGTCGTAGTGGCCGTCGTTGTCGGTCTGCCAGATCTCGATTTTTGCCTCGGGAACAATCTGGCCGCGCACGTCGTAGACCTTGCCCGAAAGAGCCAGCGGCATTCCCGCGTCGCCAGGCGCTCGCAGCATTGATGTGTTCGGAGCCTTCCGCTTGTAGAAGGGACCCAACTCGCAAAAGGGAGTGGGCGTACGTTTTTTCTCGGCCTCGTCCCATGCTGACGCGAGCGCGGAAAGTGGAATCGATGAAGCCAGCGTAATAGCGCCAAACGCGGCGCAGCGTTCTAACAGCTCCCGCCGAGTGAAGGTCATGCCATCTCCTGAGAGTGTGGGTGGACTATAGCGTGATTTGGCGCTGGTGTCTAAGTAAATCGCGCAAGGTTTTACCCAGGGCTTCCGCCCTGGGGTAATCACTTTCGGCCTGAGAGAGATGAAATCTGCGTTTTGACTTCGGCTGCCGGCATCTCAATAATGAAAGCTAATGGCTAACAGCTAATTGCTAATTGCTGCCTTTCCCATGGACATCTACGAACAAATCGTGCAGCTTCGCCGCGAAGGCCGGCGCGGAGCGGTTGCAACCATCACGACCGCTCGCGGATCGATTCCATCGTTCCAGACCGCGAAGATGCTGGTGCGTGACGACGGCTCGATTGCAGGCACGATCGGGGGCGGCTGTGTGGAAGCTGAGGTTTGGCAGGCCGCTCGCGAGGTGATGGAGTCGGAGAAGCCGCGCTCGCTCACCTTCAATCTCAACAACAATCCCAAATACGATACGGGCCTGGTCTGCGGCGGCACGCTTGAGGTGTTCATCGAGCCGGTGCTTCCGCCGGCGCTCTTGTACATCTTCGGCGCGGGGCATGTTGCCTACAACTTGTACAAGATCGCGACCACGGCCGGTTTCGAAGTCACCGTCATCGACGATCGCGAGTCGTATGCCAATCGCGAGCGCTTTCCCGAAGCCCGCGAGGTGATCGCAGGCGACTTCGACGCTGTTACAGCGCGGCTGAATCCACCCGAGGGATCGTATATGGTGATCGTGACGCGCGGACATCGCGACGACATGCGTATCCTGCGCTGGGCGGTGAACGCGCGCACGCGGTATCTGGGGATGATCGGCTCAAAGCGCAAGACCATCTCGATTTACAAGGAACTGGAGAAGGAAGGAATTCCAGCTGCCCAATTCGCGAATGTTCACGCGCCGGTGGGACTGGAGATCGGCGCAGTCACGCCGGAAGAGATCGCCGTCGCGATTGTCGCGGAGATGATCGCCGAACGCCGCCACGCATCGCCCAACGTCGCCAGCAAGATGTACGTCTACACGTCTGATCGGGAAGAGCAGGACGCCGTGGAAGAAGAGACGGCGCGCGAGCCGTAGATCGTTGCCCGATCAGTGGATTTGCTTTGTATCAGGGCCCAGCTTTAGCTGTGCCGCCGGGGCAAGAATGAAATCGGGCCTTAGCTCCTGCTCGACCGTTGGCAGGGGCTAAAGCCCGAACTGCTATTGGCGCGATTCCGGCACGACTCGTGCCCTGACACAAAGCTAAATGAATCCGGGCGGACAAAAGATTCGATCTACTTCTTCGTGCCGCCAGCCTTGCTTTTTAGTTCGCGCATCTTTCCGCGCTTCTTCTCGCGCTGTTTGCGCAGGCGATGTTCGCGCGACTTGTCTCCATTGCGAAAGGACATGATTTCTCCTCTTGGCATAGTACAGGAAGTGGTTTAATAACCACCAACCACCAGCCATTAGCCACTTCCTCAGTTCACCCAATCGGCAATGAAGATGTTGGTCTCGTGCGGCTCTTTGCCGTTGCGGTTCGAGGCCCACACCAGCCGCTTGCCGTCGGAGCTGAACATGGGGAAGGCGTCGAAGTCGGGAAAATAGGTGACGCGCTCTAGGCCGGTGCCGTCCTCGTTGATGATGTAGAGGTCGAAGGCGCGGCCGCTCTTCGGGTCGGCCATGTTGGACGCAAAGATGATGCGCTTGCCATCGGGATGGAAGAACGGCGCGAAGTTTGCGGCGCCGTTATGCGTGACCTGGCGCTTGTGGCTGCCGTCAGCGTCCATCACCCAGATTTCGAGATTGCCGGGACGAATCAGCCCCTGCGCGTAGAGGGCTTTGTAGTCGGCAATCTCCTGCGGCGTCTTCGGGTGCTCGGCGCGGTAAACGATCTTCTTACCGTCGGCTGACCAGAACGGCCCGCCGTCGTAGCCGAGCTCGTGCGTCAACTGCTTCACGCCGGTGCCGTCGATGTTCATCGTGTAAATGTCGAGATCGCCGTTGCGCGTTGAGGTGAAGACAATCTTCTTGCCATCGCGGCTGATCGTCGATTCGGCGTTGTAGCCGGGCGCGTCGGTCAGCAGCTTTTTGTCCGAGCCGTCGAGCTTGGCGGTGTAGATCTTGTAGCTCGAGTAGATCGGCCAGACGTACCCGTGCGAGTAGTCGGGCTTGGGCGGGCATTCGGGGCTGGACGCCTCGGTCGAGGAGTAGAGAATGCGATCGCCGGATGGATAGATGTAGCTGCACGTGGTGCGGCCTTTGCCGGAGCTGATGAGGTTGGGCGTCGCGGGCTTGCCGTCGGGAGTGTCGACCGGGATGGTGTAGATCTGGTCGCACGGCACTCCTTCGCCCTGATGCTGGAAACTGAGCATCTTGTCGTCGGCGGAGAAGTAAGCTTCGGCATTCTGGCCGCCGAAGGTGAGCTGGCGGATATTGCTCAGGTGCTTCTCCTCGCCGGGGTAGAGGAGGCTGGAAGGTGCGGCGGTCGCTCTGGATTGCGCGGCAAGAAACGCAGCGGTTGCAAGTAAGAGAGCGCAGATCAGCTTTCGCGACAAAGAGAAAAGCATCAGGAGAATTTACCGCAATGGGCGCACAGCGGACTAGAGCCAACGCAGCGAGTCATCCAGCCATCACCGGATTCTTCGTTCACACGGGCTCTGTGACTCTGTGTCTCTGTGGTGAAAATTATTTTCTTTGTTCCAGGGTTACATTCACAGTTAGCGGCTGACCATCGCGGATTACCTTCACCTCCACCGTCTGACCGACTTTGCTGCGGCGTAACGCGTCGGTGAAGTCGTAGAGGTTGTGGATCGGCTTATCGCCATACTGCACCAGAATGTCGCCGGCCTTCAGTCCTGCCTTCGCCGCGGGCGAACCTGGGCGCACATCGGAGAAACGCACTCCATCTTTCACTTCGCCGAAATCGGGAACGGAGCCGAAGTATGGTCCGTAGCCGCCTGTGCCGGAGAGGCCGCCCATCGGTTTGTCTTCGGCGACGGTCACAAACTGCGGCGGCTGCGGCGCGGAAGAAAGCTGGAGCGCCACATCGGAAACCATGTTCAGCAGCTGCGCGGCCGAGGGCGCGTTGATTTTGTCCCAGGTGTCGGAGGGCTTGTGATAGTCGCCATGTAGCCCGGAGAAGAAGAACAGCACGGGAATCTTGCGGCTGACAAACGATGTGTGATCGCTCGCTGCATAACCGCCCGGCGAGTATTCGATTTTGAATGGCGTTGCCTTCTGCGCCTGCTCCAGAATCGTCCTGAACGTCGAACCTGTGCCAACACCGCCGATGTAAATCTTGTTGTCACGGATGCGCCCGATCATGTCCATGTTGATCATCGCGACGCAGTGGTCGAGCGGCATCGTCGGATTTTTCACCCAGTATGCCGATCCCAGCAGTCCGAGTTCCTCGCCCGAGAAGTTCATGAAGAGGATGCCGCGATCGAGTTTGCCCTTCAGCGGCGCGAACATCCTCGCCAGCTCCAGCACGCCTGCCGTGCCGGAAGCGTTGTCATCGGCGCCGGGATGGATCTGTCCCACCTGCGAGGGCGCAAGCGAATTTGCGTCGCCGCGGCCGAGATGGTCGAAGTGCGCGCCGATGACGATGTACTCGCCCGTCTTTCCCGGGAGATACGCCAGCACGTTGTCCACCTGCGCGTGCGTCTGCTCGATGTCGATCTTTAGCGATAGCTGGAGATTTTCAGGAAACGCGAATGAGGACGGCTTGCCGCTGCTGTTGATCTGCTCCTGCACTTCCGCAAGCGACTTCCCTGCCGACTTGAACCAGCTGTCGGCGATTGCGTTCTTCACCTGCAGCAGCATGATGCCCACGTCTTCCGGCCCGCTGATGCCGCCGAAACGCATCAGCGAATCTTCTTCACCATCGCCGAGTTTGCCGTTCACCAGGATCACAGCCTTCGCGCCGTGGTTGCGAGCGTTGATGGCTTTGGTAACGAGCTGCGAATGTTGCGTGAGTCCCTGATGTCCGGTCTTCGCGGCGAAGGTGTCCGGTTCGTATCGCAGCACAACGACAATTTTGTCCTTTACGTCGATGCCGGAGTAGTCGTCGTACTGGAACTCATCGGCCGACGCGCCGTAGCCGACGAAAACGAGCGAGCTCGTCAGCGATCCTGAGGAGGAGAAGCTGATGGGCTCGAAATCCTGGTTAACCGCCAGCGGCTGCTTGTTCGCGCCGTCGGTCACAACCAGCGCGTTGTCACTCTTCAGTTCTGCACCGGTCGTTAGCGTGAAGGGCTGAAGATAGCCTTCGCTTCCAGCGGGCTGGAGATGCAGCGCCTTGTAGCGATGCTCGATGTACTTGGAAGCAAGCGTCAGGCCGGCAGTTCCCGCGCCGCGGCCTTCCATGTTGGGCGAGGCGAGTGTTTTGACATCAGCGAGGTAGCGATTGGGGTCGGCAGGAGCAACCGACGCCGGCGGCGCCGAGGCCCCCAGGAGGGTGAGCGCCAGAACGAAGTAAATCGAAGTTCGACGAAGTTTGGACATGTCGGTCACAAACCAACCGCGAGCTAAAAGCCAAGAAGCGTTGTTACGAATTTCCGATGAGTATACCCGTAGCAAACACCAGCGCTCCGCCGAAGGCCACTTGCACGGCCGCCGAGAACGGCGGCGTGTCCATGAAGCGATGGCGCACCCAGGTGATGGTCGCCAATTCAATCAGAACAACGATGATCGCCACGGTCGTGGCAACGTTAAAGTTGTGGATGAGGTATGGCAAGGTATGCCCAATACCACCAAGGGCAGTCATGGCGCCACAGATGAGCCCGCGAAGCCACGGAGTTCCGCGCCCGGTGAGGCTGCCATCGTCGGAGAGCGCCTCGGCAAATCCCATGCTGATGCCGGCGCCCAATGATGCCGCGAGGCCGACGGCAAAAGCGTCCCAGGTGTTCTTGGTCGCGAATGCCGCGGCGAAAACCGGCGCGAGCGTCGATACCGAGCCGTCCATCAATCCCGCGAGCCCGGGCTGCACAATCTGCAGGACGAAGAGCCGGCGCTTGGCTTTGTCTTCTTCTTCGCGGACCTCAGGCTTCAGCTCTTCCTTCTCGAGCTCAGCGGCGCGCTCGACGTGATAGGTCTCGGCGGCAGCGAGATCGTCGAGCAACAGGCGGATGCTCGCGTCCTGCGCGCGCTGTGCCGCGTGCTGGTAAAAGCGGCGCGTCTCCGCTTCCATAGCCCCAAACTGCGCGCGGATCTGCTCCAGCCGCAGCGGCGTGTTCAGCCAGATCGGCTTGCGCTGCACGAAGCCGCGAACATCGTTGCGGCGGACCAGCGGGATGTGCTCGCCGAACTTCTGTTTGTAAATCTCGATGAGTTTGCGGCGATGCTCGATTTCTTCCTGCCGCATTTCTTCGAATACCTGCGCCGTGCCGGGAAAGTTTTCGCGCAGGCTCTCGCCGAAGTCGGAGTAGATGCGTTCGTCCTCTTCCTCCAGTGAGATGGCTAGAGCAAGGATTTCTTTTTGCGACAAGCTGTTGAAGTCTCGCACGTAGTTCTCCTGAACAATGAAGCGCTCAACATAGCAGCTTATGCTTGCCACGTTGCAGAGCAAAGCCGCCGTGCCGGGGCTCCCCTGTGTTCGGCTCTAAAGGTTATCAGCCGAAAGCGTCCTCACCGCGTCACGATCATCACCGGCTGCTGGAGCGCGCAGACCGTGCAATTCGGTATCTGCGAAGGCGCGGGGATGTTGAGCGTAATGGTGTTGTTCAAGGTCTGGATGATGGTCGTCTGGCTGAGGCCTTTGTCGGCGACATAGACTTTGCTGGAGGTGGGATCGGAGGCGATGAAAACCGGATCGGCGCCCGAAGGCAGCGCCACCGTGGTCAAGGCGCTGAAGCTGTTCGCGCTCACCACGGTCACATTGTTGGAGCCCGCGTTCAGCACATAGAACAAGCTTCCATTCGCCAGCGGGGTGAGGCCGATTGGCATCGTCCCTACAGACGCGGTACCCAGCAAAGGCATTGGAGGCATGTTGGAAACATTCACGTTGGAGGAATCGAAGACGCTGACAGTGTTATCGCCCGTATTGACGACGTAGAGGCGATTGAGATTGGAATCGATCAGCGAGAACGTTGGACCGACTCCGAGTGGCACTGATGCGGCCACCGTCGTCCCAGTCGAGGAAATAATGTCGAGCGCCGGAGGATTGGCGGTGTCGCCCTGGGTAACCACGAAGATCCAATTCCCATCCAGGCTTGCCGTCACGGATATGGGGTTCGGACCCAGGCCGTTGGCGGTCGTGATGGTACCGACGATCGATGGGCCGGCAGGATTAAACACGCTGACGCTGCTATCTCCCTGGTTGATCACATAGACATAGCCGCTGGGCGGGGCTTGCGCCAGCGCAATGGGATTATGTCCCACGCAATTGGTGCTGCTGACGGCCAGGCTTGACGTCTTGATGGCGCTGATGGAGCCGGTATTCGGGCAGGCGGAGTTGCTCCCCGAGTTGACCACGAACATGGCCGTATTCTGCGCCGAACCGAGCGCCACGGGATGCGATCCGGGCAGGAGATTGATGGTCGTTACGGCTGTCGACAAGGTCGGGATAAATTCACTGACGCTGTCCGCGCCGTTGTTAGCGACGAACAAGGCAAGGGAATTGGGCGGGAAGGCCTCCGCAATGGTACCAACACCCATGGTGTTGACCGCGGTGTTGGTGTCACCCGAGACGTCGATCTGGGTAGTGGTTCCAGCGCCGCTTGGATTGTAGTTCAGTACCCAGGCATAGTGGACCGTCTGCGGCTGGCCGCCAGGGCTGATGATGGGATTGGCCACGGGACGGTATTGATTGCCGCAGCCGAGTTCGAACAGCAAAAGCAACGCCGCCAGACAAAGGTTCTTACGCGACAACTTCATCCACACTCCCAAGGTGGCTTTGCCAAATCACAGGAATTGGCGATCAGGATTCTACATTGTACTAGGGTAGAGAAGCTCGGGCATAGGGCCGCGCCGGACAACCGCGTTTTCCCGGTATCCTTGAGGGTGGCGGCCACATTCCCTTCCCTCACCGCTTTATCCCTGGTCGCTGCGCTATCATTACCGGTTCTCTCGCCTCAGTTTTCCTAACACGGTTGCGCCGGAGATTACTCGTATGAAATGTCTAGTCCTTATGTCGCTCGTCCTTATTCTTGGCTCCGCCATTGTTTCTGCGCAGGAGCTTGCCACCAAGGTTCCCGACCTCGCCCAGTTGCAAACAATGTCGGCCCGCTTTATACCGACAGAATTGAATGTCGATATAAGCACCCTTTCCGCAGGCGACCGGAAGGCATTGGCGAAGTTGATTGAAGCCGCGCGGCTGATCGACGACATCTTCATGATGCAGTACTGGAGCGGCGATCTCGCACTTTATGACAAGCTGCGAAAGGACACGTCGCCGCTGGGCAAAGCGCGCCTCCACTACTTCTGGATCAACAAGTGCCCATGGTCGGAGCTCGACGGCAACACTGCGTTTATTCCCGGCGTGCCCGAGCACAAGCTCCCTGGAGCGAATTTTTATCCTGAGTCGATGACCAAGGAGCAGTTCGAGAGCTGGGTGAAGACACTGCCGGAGGAGCAGCAGAAGCAGGCGACGGGATTCTTCACCGTGATTCGCTCCGACGGCAAGAGCGGATTCAAAATCGTTCCCTACAGCGAAGCTTACAAAGACGACCTGACGAAGGCGGCAAAGCTGCTGAACGAAGCCGCCTCCCTGACGGACAATGCCACGCTGAAGCGATTCCTCACCACCCGCGCGGCGGCATTCCTCTCGAACGACTATTACGAGAGCGACGTCGCGTGGATGGACCTGGACGCGCCGCTGGACATCACCATCGGCCCGTATGAGACCTACAACGATGAGCTCTTCGGATATAAGGCGTCGTATGAAGCGTACGTCAACGTGCGCGATGAGCAGGAGAGCGCCAAGCTGGGGGCTTTCGCGCGCGATTTGCAGGAGATCGAGAACAACCTGCCGATCGATCCGAAGTATCGCAATCCGAAGATCGGCGGGCAGGCGCCGATACGCGTCGTCAATGAAGTGATGAGCGCGGGTGATGGCAATCATGCCGTCCAGACGGCCGCTTACAACCTGCCGAACGATGAGCGCGTGGTCGCCGAGAAGGGTAGCAAGCGCGTCATGCTGAAGAATGTGCAGCAGGCAAAATTTCAGCAGGTGCTGGTGCCGATCTCGAAGCGCGTGCTGGTTGCCGATGAGCAGGCAGACGTGAACTTCGACTCGTTCTTCACGCACATCCTGACGCACGAGCTATGCCACGGGCTTGGACCGCACCAGATCACGGTAAGCGGCAAGCCGACGACGCCGCGCGAGCAGCTGAAGGAGCTCTACAGCGCGATCGAGGAAGCGAAGGCCGACGCGACCGGGCTGTTCGCCCTGCAGTACATGATTGAGCACGCGCAGACGATGGGTCTGGCGGACATCCTGAAGCCCGACGCAAACTCGGAGAAGCGGCTCTACACGACGTTCCTCGCGTCATCGTTTCGCACACTGCGCTTCGGGGTGAGCGAGGCGCATGGCAAGGGCATGGCGGTGCAGGTCAACTATCTCATCGACAAAGGCGGCTTTGTGGCCCGGCCGGATGGGACGTTCGCGGTGGAGTATACGAAGATCAAGGAGGCGGTGCGCGACCTGACGCATGACCTGCTGACACTGGAGGCGGAAGGCAATTACGCCGGCGCCAAGCAGATGCTGGATACACTTGGCGTGCTGCGACCGGAGTTCAAGCGCGCGCTGGATAAGCTGGGCGACATTCCGGTGGACATTGAACCCGTGTTCGTGACGGCGAACCAGGTCGCGCCGGAGAGGTAGCGCCGATCTCCCGGACCCGCCCTTGCCGAACGGGTCTCCAGCCTCTTGCAGGTTCCTCGCTCAAGCGGCTGGACCTGAGACGGCTTTCCTTATCCAGCCATGCCTTCGTCCATCCACTGCTTGAAGCGGGCTATCTGTTCCTGGGGCCAGGGATCATCGCAGGGCATGGTGCCGTCTTCCAGGCGCGAGTAGATTGCCTGAGCTTGCATTTTGACGTCGTCGTGGGAAGACAGGTCGAGACCGAAGCCCTTCATCGACTCGATATCGAAGTCGCGGAACAGAGGACGAATATCGGCGGCAAAGCTCAAAGCCATGGAGCACCTCAGTCGGGAATGTCGCCGCGATTAGTGTAGAAGGCGTCGCGGGCGATCTTCTACCTTCCCATTACGGCCGAACTGCCGTCAACACGCCGCCGTATCGTCGTCAAGTTCCGCCACTCCTGGCCCGGCGCAGCACGCTCTGAACACCGCATTTCCGTTAGTAGCGCCACAACTACGTAATCACAGACTGTGGGTACGTACGTCACAGTCACTTTACATTTTGTTCTGTGATGATTACTTGCGGGTGTCGTAGAATCTCGCTACCGGCCACCTATACAAAACAGGTATCGCTCCCGATTTCGCAAGCCTGTTCGGAGTGTGATGCGTCGCTGTCAGTTGTCTCGGAGTGAATTAAGGCCCCACAGCTTTTCAAGACCCGCCTACAGAGCAGCCAAAGCTGCAGTCCTCCCGTTGCTGTTCGCAAGTTTGTCCTGCCTGCTGGCGGCGCAGCAGATGGTCCCGATTTCGCAGCTGCCGCGTGCCGTGCAGAACGGCGCGGCGCAGTATCTCGGCCCCTATAACCCACAGCAAATGTTGCGTCTGGCGATCACACTCAAGCCACCTCATATGGAGGAGGAAGAGGAGTTCCTGCGCGAGCTTGAGAACCCCGCATCGCCGATCTTCCATCAGTACCTGAGCGAGGAGGAGTGGAACGCACGCTTTGCGCCGTCGGCTAAGGATGAGCAGGCGCTCGTCGATTGGGCCGGGAGCCAGGGGCTGAGCGTGACGCAGCGTTTTGCCAACCGCCTGGTGGTGGACGTGGAAGCGCCAGTGGCCACGTTCCAGAAAGCGCTGGCGGTCAACATCAATTCGTATCAGGTAGGCGCGCAGACGTATTTCTCGAACGATCGCGACCCCTCGGTTCCTGCCGTATTCGGCGGCAAGCTCGAGGCGGTTCTGGGGCTTAACAACATCGAGGTCATGCACACCGCTTCCTGGCAAAGACATCAGCACCCTCAGCCGGTTTATTCGCCGGGCCCGGCTTATTCGCTGGGGACGCGGGTAGAAGGAGATGGCGATTACACGAAACTCCAGGAGGCCATGGCGGCGCGGAGGACGCGCGGAGGATCTGGCTTATACACCTATGGGGCCTACGATCCGGCGGACCTGTACAGCTCGTACGCCTACAATTACGTTGCGCTGCAGAATCTCGGCCACTGCTGCAATCCGCTGAACAACCCCAATAATTCGCCGCCGCAATCGTCGATAGCTATCGCCATTTGGGGTGATTTCCGCGATTCGGACTTAACCGGTTTCCTTTCCGCTTATCCGTATCTCGCGCACAACGTGCAAAGGCACCACGTCGACGGGACGCCGCGGTGTTGCGAAGTTGAGACCACGCTGGATGTCCAGTGGGCGACCGCGATGTCGAACAGCTTCGCGTCATCCGCCAATACGGCGCAAATTCATGTCTACGAGGGAGTCAATAACTACTATTCGACTTTGCTTGACGTGGTGAATCATGTGCTGAATGACGGGCATGCGCGCGTGCTCAGCATCAGCTGGGGACAGGCAGAAAATATCGAAGGCTCGACTGACATCAACAGCTTTCACAACGTCTTCAATCAGATGGCGGGGCAAGGCTGGTCAATCGCCGCGGCTGCGGGAGATGGTGGCGCAAGCGACGACTGCCGGACTCTATCCGTCGATTATCCGGGCACGGATCCCGGAATAACGGCTGTTGGGGGAACGACGCTCGATACCAGCACACAGGGCTTTGCGCAGGAAACCGCCTGGACAGGCGGGCCGTATGGATGTTCCTCCAATGACGGCGGCACCGGCGGCGGCTGCAGCATTCATTTCGGCGCTCCCGGATATCAGGGCAGCGCAGCGTGCAGTGGCAACAAGCGCAGCATGCCCGACATCGCGCTCAACGCCGATCCCGTGTACGAACCGCAGAATTTCTTCTTTGACGGCTACTTACAGGGTGTCGGGGGAACCAGTATTGCTGCACCTGAGATGGCAGGCTTTTACGCCCAGGAGAATGCCTACCTGCTCTACGTAGGCAGTCTGGTGGGCAATACTTGCGGCCCATCGTTATCGGCGGCTTGCGCCCCGCTTGGCAACGGCAATACGTACCTCTACCAGGAAGGACTGCATCCCTTTGCGCCGCATTATCCCTTCTATGACATCACGCAAGGATGCAATAACAACGACATCACGCAGCGTTATCACCTGGGCTATTACTGCGCGACCCACGGCTATGACCGCGTCACCGGCTGGGGCTCAGCCAATATGCTGCAACTGGCGTGGATGATCAATTCTTACCTCGCGGGCGACGGCGGTGGGCCTGCTATCACGATCACTGGCCCGCCAACAAATCTCTGGTACAACACCGACCAGAGTGTGTCCTGGACATCCAGCGACATCACACGGAATGGACATCGCGCCAACGGCGTGGCCGGGACAAGCGCCTCTTGGGATGCCGATCCCGGCGATCCCAGCCGGCAATCGACACCCGGTTCCGGCAGCAGTTACTACGGGCCGCAGTTTTACACCGCGAGTGGTTCGGTGAACGGTCTTGCCAATCTTTCGCAAGGCTGTCACAACGCCTACGTGAGAGGCTGGGACAATGCGGGAAACTCCGCGCTCTCACACTATGGCCCGCTGTGCTTCGATAACATCCCGCCAGCCACCAGCATCGTGCCCAGCGGAAACGGGCAGAACGGACAATATACCGGCCCGGTACTGGTCTCGCTCAGCGCCACAGACAACGCCAGTGGGGTGGCGGCAACGTATTACGTCGTCGACAGCGGATTGTTCGAGCCCTACACCGGGCCGTTTTACGTTTACCTGCCGGGATGGCACCAGGTGACGGCTTATAGTGTGGACGTTGCCGGCAATATCGAGCAGTTGGAATTCATAGCTTTCACCATCCAGCAAAACCAGCAGTTCGCCGTCGCCATATCGAAGACCGGCACGGGTGGGGGCACCGTGACCAGCGCCGATGGCAGCATTAACTGCGGCAGCCGCTGCATGGCGAACTTTTGGGACGAGGAACCGGTGACGCTCAATGCGATGCCTGCGGCAGGCTCGGTGTTCATCGGCTGGCGAAATTGCGATTTGAGCTACGGCCTGAGTTGCACGCTGACGGTGACGCAGGCGCGCACGGTGAGCGCGGTCTTCAATCATCCGGTTGCCCTTCAGTTCGTGCCTGTCACCCCTTGCCGCGTGGTTGACACTCGCGGACCGAATGGCCCGTTTGGCGGTCCTGCGTTCGGCGCCGGCGAGCAGCGAAATTACGCCATTCCGTCGGGCCCCTGCCCCGGAATCCCGAGTTCCGCAGCCGCATACTCGCTGAATGTGACCGTCGTCCCTCACCACAGTTTGAATTTCCTGACCACCTGGCCCACCGGACTGACACAGCCGGCCATCTCGACACTGAATTCCTATGACGCGCGCATCAAGGCCAATGCCGCGATCGTTCCCGCGGGCGATAGCGCGTCGGTCACGGTTTATACCACCGACGCGACTGATGTCATCCTCGACATCGACGGCTACTTCACACAGCCGGGCAGTTCCACGCTGGCCTTCTTCGCCCTGCCGCCGTGCCGGGTCGTCGATACCCGAAATCCCGTCGGGCCGCTCGGAGGCCCTTATCTGCTGAACCAACAGCCTCGCGACTTCCCTGTGCTGCAGTCCAATTGCAACATCCCGCCGGCGGCGCAGGCATACTCGTTCAACTACACGGTGATTCCGCGAAATTACAGGCCGCTGCTATTTCTGGAAACCTGGCCGACGGGCCAGATGCAGCCTGACGTTTCCACCTTGAATGCGAACACCGGTACGGTCACGGCGAATGCCGCCATCGTTTCTGCAGGTCAGGGCGGCGACGTAGAAGTGTATCCCTCCGGTAATGACACCGAACTCATCATCGACGTCAACGGATACTTCGCGCCGCCTGCTTCTGCGCCGAATCCGCTGTCCCTGTATGTATTTTCTCCCTGTCGCGTGCTGGACACGCGCCAGAGCAGTGGACTGTTCAGCCAGGAGCTGACAGTGAATATTGTGGGCAGCCCATGCGAAGTACCGAGCGCCGCGCAGGGCTACGTGTTCAATGCGACCGTGGTGCCGTCGGGCTCGCTCGATTACCTGACGCTCTACCCCGACGGCTTGCCGGAACCGGCGGCCTCGACCCTGAACGCCTGGGATGGCGCAGTGACCTCGAACATGGCGATCGTGCCCACGAACAACGGCTCCATCGATGCTTTCGCCGATGGAACCACGCAGCTGATCCTGGATATCTCAAGTTATTTCGCGCCTTAGGGCGATGCGAAAGGCGACGGCTCAGATGATCCGCAAGAACATAACTGGGCAAGGGAGTGCCGTGCGGCGTTGCAGCGGCTGGCGCCATGGGCTGCTGGTTTGCATGCTGATCGTATCGAGCTCGCTTTTGCTGGCGCAGTCTCTCGGCTTTCAGATCACGCCGGATCACCAGGGGCAACTGTATTTTCCCGGCATGAATCCGCCGCTGTCACAGCGTTGGGCGGTGGTCATTGGAAGTATAGCTTCCTATCCCATAGTTCTGGGCAACAGGGTCTTCGTCATCGCCGGGTATCCCACTAGCCTCTTGGCTCTGGACGCGCAAACAGGGACGGTCCTGTGGTCTCAGACTGTACCTCAGGACAGTCGAGCCTGGTCTGGAGTTGCCTATGAGAACGGCGTGCTCTTTGTAGATTCGCAGCAGGCCTATTACCGGTCATTGTCCGCCTTCTCAGCCATTGATGGTCATCAACTCTGGAGCACTAGCCTTCCTGGACAATACTCTTTCTGGGGCGCGCCAACTGCCTCCAATGGTGTCGTCTACGTGGACGGATCCAGCTACGGCGGCACACTGTACGCGGTGCGAGAGTACGATGGCACGCTGCTATGGACCGCTTCTTCCGACGGCAACTCGACACCCGCCATAACCTCCGAGGGGGTCTACGTTTCCTACAGTTGTGACACCATGAAGTTCGCTCCAGCAACTGGCCAGCAAATCTGGCGAGAAAACTACAACTGTTACGGAGGATACGGGGTAGCTCCTCCAGTTTACCGGGGCCGCGCGTACGCATTTGCTTCCGACTTTTACCTCCCCGGGGGCATTATCCTCAGTACGGCGAACGGTTCTTACTTAGGCGAGTTCAACAGCGCCTACGTTCCTACTTTCTGGCAGAACACAATTTTCTATACCCAGCCACAGTTCGTAGCGGCTATTGATCTAACCACATCATTTCCTTTGTGGGTTGCAGTGGTCGCGAACGATGCCTATACCTGTCCTCCGCTTGCGGTGAACGGAATACTCTATGCCGCGACGTACCGTGGAAACGTTTACGGCTACACGACGGATACAGGCAATCAGATTTTTTCGGCCAATGCCGGACAGGGAATCTCCTGCCCCGAGCGTCAGCTTGCCGCACCGATTGGCATGACCGCCGGCGATGGCTTACTGGTTGTCCCCGCCGGCAGCAAACTTGTCGCGTATCAGTTCACCAATTTCGGTCACTGGCAATTCGTCCCTGTCTCGCCTTGTCGCCTGGTCGACACGCGCCAGACGCACAATCCCATTCAGGGCGGCACAACGCAGAACTACAATGTTCCCCAACTGGGCGGGTGCAACATCCCCGGCAGCGCCACCGCGTACTCGCTCAATGTCACCGTCGTGCCTCGACGAACGTTGGGATACCTGACCGTCTGGCCCACCGGCGAGCAGCAGCCCTCGGTTTCGACGATGAACTCCTACGACGGCCGCGTGAAGGCCAACGCCGCCGTTGTCCCCGCCGGCTATCAGGACAACGTCAGCGTCTACGCCACCGACACGACGGACGTCATCCTTGACGTCAACGGCTACTTCACGCCGCCCGCGTCGGGAACCTATCAGTTCTATCCCCTGACACCATGCCGCGTGATCGACACGCGCAATCCCGTCGGCCCCCTCGGCGGTCCGCGTTTGGAAGCCAACAGCATGCGCGATTTTCCCGTGCGCATGAGCAGCTGCATCCCCTCGGGAGCCAGCCCCATCGCCTATTCGTTCAACGTAACCGTGGTACCGAATCCTTCAGGCCAGCCATTGAACTATCTGACGGTGTATCCCGCCGGACAATCGCAAGTGCCGGTGGCCTCGACCCTCAACAATCCCAAGGCGACGGTGGTAGCCAACGCGGCCATCGTACCGGCGGGCACGGGCGGCGACATCGAAGCCTATGCCTACAACAGCACCGACATGATCGTCGACATCAACGGATACTTTGCTGCCCCAGGAACCGGCGGGCTGTCGTTGTATCCCGCGTCGCCCTGTCGTGTGCTGGACACGCGCAACGGCAGCGGGGCATTCCATGGCGACTTGAATCCCCCGGTCAACGTCGTCAACAGCGCCTGCGCTCCGCCGCCACAGGCGCAAGCCTACGTGCTGAACGCCACCGTCGTCCCCTCGGGCGTGCTCGATTACCTGACGCTCTGGCCCGACGGAGAGAACGAACCCAGCGCATCTACACTCAACGCGTGGGATGGAGCTGTGACCTCTAACATGGCCATCGTGCCGACAAACAACGGCATCATCGACGCCTTTGCCGACGGTACGACGCAGTTGATCCTGGACATCTCCAGTTACTTCGCACCATAAGCGAGAATTAATCACAGAGACACCGTGGCAAAGAGCCATCTCGAAAAATCCGCATTTCTTAGCTTTCAAGTTCAGCGCTCCGCCATTTCCTTTTCTCTGTGTCTCTGTGTCTCTGTGGTTAAATCCCCCTCCTCGCCCGAAGCTTAGTCATTTCTAACGTCCTTTAGCCCATCAACTGCTCCTAATCCTCTGTTGTTCTCCGCCCGATGTGTCCTGCGGGGAAAGGCGCGCTCAAGATGAGATTTTTCCTGGTCCGCTGGTTACTGCTATGGAGCTTTCTTCCCGTGTTTGTGCAGGCGCAAGCGATTCCAGGCCCGACGGTTCGCCGTGACCTGCATCACGATATTTCTGCACCTCTCGCTGAGCTCATCCGGACGTCACATCCGGTCACGCATGGCAAGCTCGAGGCCGAGCCCGCACGCCGCATCCCCCGTCCTGAGGGCTTGATGCCGATGTCGGAAGATCCCGTACGCCAGCTGAGCACGACGGGCTATTCCCCGCAGATCGGCTTGAACTTCGAAGGTATCGGCGACGGGCAATACGGCTTCACCGTCGAATACATTCCCGCGGATCCCAACGGTGCAGTGGGCGCCACGCAGTACGTGCAGTGGGTCAACACGTATTTCGCGGTCTTCGATAAAGCCACGGGCACGCTGCTCGCCGGCCCAGCGGCGGGAAACACTTTGTGGAGTGGCTTCGGCAGCGGTTGCGAGTTCAACAATGACGGCGATCCCATCGTGCTCTACGACAAGCTGGCCAATCGCTGGGTCATGAGCCAGTTCTCGGTCACCACAGGGCCGTTTCTCCAGTGCATCGCGATCTCGACGACCTCGGATGCCACCGGCCCATGGCTCCGCTATTCGTTCCAGTACAACTACCTCGACGACTACCCGAAGATGGGCGTCTGGCCCGATGCCTATTACGAAACTTTCAACATGTTTAACGGGTCAAGCTTCGTGGGCTCTGACGTCTGCGCCTACAACCGCACAGCCATGCTCGCCGGGTTGTCTGCGACCCAGATCTGTTTCCAGCAGAACTCCTCCGTCGGCGGATTACTGCCCGCCGATCTTGACGGCACGACTCTGCCGCCATCCGGTTCGCCGAACTACTTGCTCAACTTCGGCGTCAACTCCCTGAACCTCTACAAATTCCATGTCGACTTCAACCATCCATCGAATTCCACCTTCACCGGCCCGACCGTGATCAGCGTCGCTCCCTTTACTCCCCTCTGCAATGGCGGAGACGAATGCGTGCCCCAGCCGCTGGCGCCCAACAAACTCGACTCCCTCGCCGACCGCCTGATGTACCGTCTCGCCTACCGCAAGTTTGCCGACCACGAATCGCTGGTCGTCAACCACACTGTCGCTGTCAGCGGAAGCGGCGGAATTCGCTGGTACGAAATTCAGTCGCCGAACAGCGGGCCGCGCGTAGCGCAGCAGGGCACCTATGCTCCCGACGCGAACTATCGCTGGATGGGAAGCATCGCCATGGATCACATGGGCGACATCGCCCTCGGCTACAGCGTCGCCAGCGCGTCGATGTATCCGTCAATCGCCTTTGCCGGCCGCGCGCCCACCGATCCGCCGGGAACGCTGCAATCGGAGACCCTGGCTATGCTCGGCAGCGGTTCGCAAACTCCCCACGTAACGCGCTGGGGCGATTACAGCTCGATGACGGTCGATCCCATTGACGACTGCACCTTCTGGTACACGCAGCAGTATCAGCTCACCACCGGCGCGTATAACTGGAACACGCGCATCGTCAGCTTCCAGTTCCCTGCCTGCCAGTCCGGCACGTACGTTAGTTTGTACCCCTCCAGCATGACTTACGGACCGCAGGTGGTCGGCAGCGCCAGTCCTGCACAGCAAGTGCAGCTCAGCAATCACCACGCGGTCCGTCTCACGATTGCGAGTATTTCAGTCAGCGGCGACTTCCAGCAGAACAACAACTGCGGCACATCGCTGGCGCCAAATTCCAGCTGCACCATCAACGTGAGCTTTCATCCCACGGCCACAGGCGCCAGGACAGGAACGCTGAGCGTCACGGACAACGGCCCCGGCAGCCCACAAACCGTTTTGCTTACCGGCCTGGGCTCGCAGCTGACGCAATGCGTCTTCGGCGCCTTGTCGAACGCCGGCTTCGAAAGCGGGGCACTCGATTGTTGGACGGGAGGTGGCTCGCCCATGCCCGCCGTCTCCACCGCGCAGGCTCATGGCGGCAGCTTCAGCGCTCTGCTGGGTTCCACCGGCGCACCCGAGCCCACAGGCAATTCGTGGATCTCACAGCTCGTCACCATCCCCGCCGACGTTCAGAATCCCACGCTGAGCTTCTGGTATTGGCCCGGGACCGACGACAGCCTGATGGACGACTGGCAGGAGGCGCAGATTCGCGACAGCAACAGCAATCCGCTGGCGCAGATTTTCAAGAGTGCCTCGGACGCGGAAAGCTGGCGATTCGTCACCTTCGACCTCACACCCTACAAAGGCCGCACCATACAGCTCTATTTCAACGTGCATGAAGACGGCTACGGCGATCCGACGTACATGTATCTCGACGACCTGGCCATCACGTCGGGGGCGACGCCACAGCGCTTCGTTCCCGTCGCGCCCTGCCGCGTCGCCGATACACGCACCCCGCCCGGCGTCTTTGGCGGCCCGGCGATCAGCGGCGGCACTTCGCGTGATTTTCCCATTACGCAAGGCGGTTGCGGCATTCCGGCTACAGCCACAGCGTACGCCTTTAACGTTACAGTCGTTCCTCACGGCCTGCTGAATTACCTCACCATCTGGCCGACGGGAGCACCTCAGCCCGACGTCTCCACCCTGAATTCCTACGACGCGCGTATCAAGGCGAACGCGGCCATCGTGGGTGCCGGCACCGGCCGCGCTGTCAGCGTCTACGTCACCGATACCACAGACGTCATACTCGACATCACGGGATACTTCACCACCACCGACAACTCCGCGCTGGCTTTCTTTCCATTGCCGCCATGCCGCATCGCCGACACGCGCAGTCCGGCCGGACCGCTGGGTGGCCCGATGCTGCGCAACGGCCAGGCGCGCGACTTCCCTGTGCTGCAATCGGCCTGCGGTATCCCAGGCACGGCTGAGGCCTATTCGCTGAATCTAGCGGCGGTTCCCAGGAACGGCCGCTCCCTGCTTTACATGACCGCGTGGCCTACGGGACAGCCGCAGCCGTCCGCCTCAACTCTAAACGCGCCTACCGGCACTGTCGTAGCCAATGCGGCCATCATTCCCGCGGGAGACGGCGGCGGCGTTACGGTATCTCCCTTCGGCAACGATACGGACCTGGTCATCGACATCAACGGCTACTTCGCGCCGGCAAACAGCGCCCCCAATCCGATGTCGCTATACACGGTCACGCCCTGCCGCGTTCTCGACACCCGCCTGGCACCGCCACGGCGGCCGTTCAGCGGCGAGTTCACTGTCGATGTGGGCGACAGCCCATGTGGCATCGATTCCAGCGCCACCGCTTATGTGTTGAATGCAGGCGTTGTCCCATCCGCCCCGCTCTGGTTCCTGACGCTCTGGCCCGATGACCAGCCTCTGCCCCAGGCATCGACGCTCAATGCCATCGATCGCGCCGTCTCTTCCAATATGGCTATTGTGTCCACGGATGACGGCTCCATCGACGCCTATGCCTCCGCCACCACTCATCTGATTCTTGACATCTCCGCCTATTTCGCGCCGTAACTTGTACCTCGGCAGATCGCTGCCGCGGAGCTCTCCCCAGTCAGAGTCCCGCACTGCAATCCCCGCCATCGCTTCCCAGAACGGAACCCGCGCCTGAACTTACGAGTTTTTTCCTTGACACTGTCTCGATATTTCTATAAACATGGAAATATCGAAGGAGGTCGCGTTGCCCAGGAACACCGATCCCGCCCAGATCACCCGTTGTGCCGACATGCTCTCGGCCATGGGCACCGAGCCCCGTCTTCGTATCGTGCGCCTGCTGCTTTCCGCTCACCCTGAAGGTATGGTGGTCGGCGATATCGGCAGCGAGCTGGAGATTCCCAGCTCCACACTGTCGCATCATCTCGACAAGTTGAAGAACGAGGACCTGGTCTCGGTCCGCCGTGAGGGCACGTTTCTCTGGTACACAGCCAACGCCGGCGCGTTGAAGGAACTGCTCAGCTTCCTCTTCGACGAGTGCTGCACCCGAAACAAAGCTGTCAAACCGGAAGAGGTAATTCAGATCCGCAGATAGGAGAAAAGTTATGACCACCCGAAACATCAAGGACGTAGTGAAAGAAAAATACGGCGAGGCCGCGCTGCGCGTGACCACAGGCGCCGGCAATTCCTGCTGCGGAAGCTCTGTCGCTCTGGAAGGCTGCTGCGATCCCATCACCGCCAACCTGTACGACACGGCCGAAGCGCATCTGGTTCCCGAGGCTGCTCTGAAGGCCTCGCTCGGCTGCGGCAATCCAACTGCGCTGGCCCAACTCAATCCAGGCGAGACCGTTCTCGATCTCGGCTCCGGCGGTGGCATTGACGTGCTGCTATCGGCGCGTCGTGTCGGCGCCACCGGCAAAGCCTACGGCCTCGACATGACCGACGAGATGCTGGCTCTCGCGCGCGAGAACCAGCGCAAGGCCGGCGTCAGCAACGTCGAATTCCTGAAAGGCGAGATCGAGAACATTCCCCTGCCCGACAATTCGGTCGACGTCATCATCTCCAACTGCGTCATCAATCTTTCCGCCGACAAGGACCGCGTGCTGCACGAGGCTTTCCGCGTGCTCAAGCCGGGTGGCCGTTTTGCCGTATCGGACGTTGTGGTACACGGCGAAGTTCCGCCTGAAGTGCGCGAGAGCGTGCTGCTCTGGGTGGGCTGCATCGCCGGCGCCCTGCAGGACACGGAATACGCCGACAAGCTGGCGGCGGCCGGATTCGAAGCCGTCGACATTGAGCCCACGCGCGTGCACAACGTCGAAGACGCGCGCGTATTTCTCACACAGAAAGGTATCGACGCCGACGCCCTCGCTCCGCAAGTCGATGGCAAGTTCTGGAGCGCCTTCATTCGCGCCCGCAAACCGCAGATGCCTGCGAACAAGAGTTAACTGCGATGCCCGCTCATTACAACGTTCTCTTCCTGTGCACCGGCAATTCGGCGCGCTCGATCATGGCGGAGGCAATCCTCAACTTCAAGGGACGTTCGGCTTTCACCGCATACAGTGCAGGCAGCCATCCATCGGGCAGGGTTCGGCCCGAAGCCCTGCGCGAACTGGAGCGTGCACATGTTCCGACGAGCGGCTTGCGCAGCAAGAGCTGGGATGAGTTCGCCGAACCTGGCGCGCCGCAGATAAACTTTGTATTCACCGTTTGCGACAACGCCGCTAAAGAAGTCTGCCCGCTCTGGCCAGGCCAGCCGATGACCGCGCACTGGGGCATCCCCGATCCTGCCGCCGTCGCCGGAACTCCCGGGGAGATCGAGCGCGCTTATCGCGAAGCTTTTTTCCTGCTCGAGCGCAGGATTGAGCTCTTTCTTTCGTTGCCGCTCGCCTCGCTCGACCGGCTGGCAATTCAAGCCGAGATCGAGCGCATTGGCAGCGCGCAGCAGAAGCCGCTGGAGATTGCATGAAAGACACGGCCACCACCCGCCTCGGCGTCGTCGATCGTTATCTCACGCTATGGATCTTCGCCGCCATGACCGTCGGCGTCCTCTCCGGATGGGCGCTTCCCGGCATTGTTCCCTTCTTGAATCGTTTCAGCATCGGCACCACGTCCGTTCCCATCGCCCTGGGCCTCATCCTAATGATGTATCCGCCGCTGGCTAAAGTCCGCTACGAGGAGCTGGGGGAAGTCTTCCGCAACCGGAAAATCCTTCTACTCTCCTTGCTGCAGAATTGGCTGATCGGTCCGGTGCTGATGTTCGCGCTGGCGATTATTTTCCTGCGCGGCTATCCCGCTTACATGGCGGGTCTCATCCTGATCGGGTTAGCACGCTGTATTGCGATGGTGATTGTATGGAATGAACTGGCGAAGGGCGACACGCAGTACGCCGCCGGCCTGGTCGCCTTCAATTCTGTCTTTCAGGTGCTCTTCTACTCGGTCTATGCGTGGATCTTTGTCACCAAACTGCCGCTTTGGTTCGGGCTGAAAGGCATGGTGGTCAACGTCTCGATCCGCGATATTGCGATCAGCGTTTTCATCTATCTCGGCATTCCGTTTCTCGCCGGCATGATCACGCGCTTCTCTCTCGTCTCTGCCAAAGGACGCTCGTGGTACGAGAAGCACTTCATTCCTCGTATCAGCCCGCTCACCCTCATCGCGTTGCTGTTCACCATCGTGGTGATGTTCTCCCTGAAGGGCGAATACATCCTGCGGCTGCCGCTTGATGTCGTCCGCATTGCCGTCCCGCTGCTGATCTATTTCGTCCTGATGTTTCTGGTGTCGTTCTATTTGGGCTACAAGCTGAAGGCTGACTACGCCAAGTCAGCCACGCTCTCCTTCACCGCAGCCAGCAACAATTTTGAGCTCGCGATCGCCGTCGCGGTAGCAGTCTTCGGCATCAACTCCGGCGAAGCCTTCACCGCTGTGATCGGTCCTCTGGTGGAGGTTCCGGCAATGATCGCCCTGGTGAACGTCGCGCTCTACTTCCAGCGCCGATATTACGCACCCGCCTTGAAGAAAGAATCGGTGGAACCAGTAATCAGCTACTAAGACTTGTTGCAATTGCTAATTGCTAATTGCTAATTGCTTCTTCTTCAGCTTTGCCCCGAGATCTTTAGTCTTAAGTCTTCCGGAATGCGCTCGCGAATCTCCTCCGGCAGCTTCTCCAGTCCCATGCGCGCACCGGTAAGCGCCACATCCTTCACCACCAGTGGCGCCGGCGTTACCAGTGCAACCACCAGCCACACCAGCATGGAAAGAAGAAACCCGCCGAGCGCAGCGATCTCGAGCCAAAAGGCATGACTTGGATGGAAGTAGCGGATTACTCCGTAAGCAAGCAGGAAGACCACCATGGACGCCGAGGCCAGCGCCATCAGCCCAATATCGATGCCGCGATGCAGACGCTGCCGCGAGCGGCAGAAGGCGCACTCCGCCAGGTGGGCTTCGTAGTCGCCGCGCATTTCAGGAGCAAGACCGGAGATGTCATAGCGCCAGCCGGCCAGGATCTTGCCGACGACTGGGTCAGTGCATTTTGCCATCGATGAAGTTCGAATGCCGCCGCGCGCCCTGGGAGGTGCAATCGTGCGGCACTCACTACAGCTGAACCACCGGCAGCGGTTGGTCCTGGGCCGCCAGCAGCAGACGATTTCGCAGAAGGTTACGCTGCGCGCCCAGAGCACGTTCCGCTGTCATGCGCGCAATCTCCGGATGGTTGTTCTGCTCCGAAAGATGCGCCAGGATCAGGAACTCTGCTCCACCATCATAGTCGGTCGTCAGGAAATCCGCGAGCGCGTCATTGGACAGGTGTCCCACCCGGCTCATCACCCGCTGCTTCACGCTCCAGGGATACGGTCCGCCGCGCAGCAGCTCCAGGTCATGGTTCGACTCGATCATCAGCAGATGGCAGCCGCGCAGGTGATTACGAACGCTGGCGGGCATGTAACCAAGGTCGGTGCAGATGCCGACCTTGATGCCATCGCAGTGAAAGGTGAATCCCACCGGATCGATCGCATCATGCGGGATCGTAAACGGCGTCACCGTAATGTCGCCGATCTGGAAACTTGTGCCCGAGCTGAAGGGCTCGCGCCGGTCAAGATGCACACGATGCCCGTGCGCATCCCTCGCACACTTTTGATACTCCTGATAGGTCGGCGCGGAAATGTAAACCGGGATCTTCAGCTTGCGGGCCAGCACGCGCAATCCGCCAATGTGGTCGGCATGCTCGTGCGTGATCAGGATGGCATCGATGCCGCGCGCGTCGTACCCGCTCAGCACCATCCGCCGCAGGATCTCACGGCAGGAGAGGCCCGCATCGATCAGCAGCCGTGTGCCGGAGCTCGATACCAGAGTGCAATTCCCCTTGCTCCCGCTCGCCAGTACCGTGACCGATACAGCCATAAGCGCGAGCATAAATAAAAGCCAAAACCTGTGGGAGTGACAAACTGATTAACCCATTGCAAAACTCTGGAGGGCGCTAATCGCCGCCAAAATTGGGGTTCCGCGCGAGTTTTGCACAGGTTTTCAGCAGCTTGCACAGGAATTACACAAAAGAGCTATTTTTCTGCTTGAGAGTTTGACGAATTTCAGGCATCCTTTCACGAATCGAGGCACAAGCTAATAAGCGTGCCGCTTCCAGGTTGACGAGGACCGTAGGCGATGAGAGGCGGTCCGGGTCGGCGCGAGGGGCCCCTGAGGCGTGCCTTTGCACGTTTGAGGGCGCAGAAAGCGAGTTTGATCCGGTCCTTTCCGAGTAACTACTTCCGTTGCTTGGAACTTTGCCACCAAGCGCGTCGTCGCAACCGATAAGGCTGTTTGGGCCTGGCGTGGCTTTGTACGGACTACACTCGGGCTGCATAGGCCACGAGCGCGTTCCTCCGAGTCCGTACCTCCGAAAGCGGCGCAACTGCGCAACACGCTAGCGTTCATCGCCATTTGCTCTGGGCTGAGCGAAGGAAGCCGCGCTCGCGTCAGATCGACGCCATGCTATGTGTCTCAATCGCGGCGCGAGGTGGCTGGCCTCACGCCGCTCGTTTTTTGTAGCGCTTCCACCGCCGCTCTCGAGACCTTCTTGTATCTTCACCAATTGTTTGTCCTCCAAGTGATTCAGCCCGCGCGTAGGGAGTCTGCGTTCGCCCGCGCAACTAGGTCTTCTTTCCAGCAACCGGGTCTTGCACAACCCTGCGAACTTTTCCATCGGAAATTCACCGAATAGTTTTCCCTGAACCTCTCTCGGTATTGCTCATCCCCGCGCCCACTGTCTAAAGTGGAACTCACGCGGATGGCAACCACCGACTACAGTCTCGAACGCGGACTCCCCGTAAGCCTCGACGCCGAACGCTCTATCCTCGGCGCCATCCTCCTCGACAACTCGCTCTACGACCAGGCCGCCGAGCACATCCTCGCCGACCACTTCTCGCTCGACGCGCATCGCCGCATTTACTCGCGCATGCGCGACCTGCAGGAGACGGGCCGCCCGGTCGACATGATCACGCTCGTCGAGGAGCTCGACCGCCACAAGGAAGTGGAAGCCATCGGCGGCGTCGCCTATCTCTCTTCGCTCATCGACGGCGTGCCTGAGCGTCCGTCCATCGAACACTACGTCCGCATCGTCAAGAACAAGGCGCTGCTTCGCGGCCTCATCAACATCGCGCAGAACGCGATCGCCCAGGCGATCGAACATTCCGACGAAGCGGAAGACGTTCTGAATCAGGCCGAGCAAGCCATCTTCAGCCTCTCGGAAAACCGCATTGAACAGGGATTCATGAGCATCCCTGGCATCATCCAGACTTCGTTCGGCTCACTGGAAGAGCTCTACGCCCGCGGCCAGGAGATCACTGGCCTGGCGACGCACTACACCCTGCTGGACAAGCTGACCAGCGGCCTGCAGCCATCGGACCTGATCATCATTGCCGCGCGCCCGTCGATGGGCAAGACGTCATTTGCGATGAACATCGCGGAAAACGCGGCGCTCATTGACGGCAAGACGGTCGGCGTCTTCTCGCTGGAAATGTCGCGCGAAGCCCTGCTGATGCGCATGCTCGCCTCGACCGCGCAAGTCGATTCGAAAAACCTGCGCCAGGGATTTCTGACGAAGGACGACATGCGCAAGCTGACCTTTGCTGTCGAGCAGCTCACCCAATCAAAGCTTTTCATCGACGACACGCCCGGCATCTCGGTCAGCGAGATGCGCGCCAAGGCTCGCCGACTGAAGCGTCAGGAAGGACTCGACCTGTTGATCGTGGATTATCTCCAGCTGATGTCGGCGGTACCCATCGGCGGCAAGCGCTTCGAGAACCGCACCCAGGAAGTGTCTGCGATTTCACGGGGATTGAAGGCACTGGCTAAGGAGCTGAGGGTTCCGGTGGTCGCGCTCTCGCAGTTAAGCCGCGCGCCCGAGAGCCGTGGTGGCGATCATCGCCCGCAACTCTCCGATCTGCGCGAGTCGGGCTCGATCGAACAGGACGCAGACGTCGTCGCCTTCATCTTCCGCGAAGAGGTCTACAAGAAAGACGATCCCGACCTCGACGGCATCGCCGAAATCATCGTCGCCAAACAACGCAACGGCCCCACCGATGTCCTCAGAATGGCGTTCGTGAAGCGGTATACCCGCTTCGAAAATCTCGCAGCCGAGGCAGATTATCAGTAGACGGACTACGCTACTTGACGGCTCGCGCCCGACGGCAATTCTCAAGCATCCCGTCTACGATCCGCCGAAGCAATTCGGCAAGCGTTATTCTCCGCTGGCGCGCTTCGGCTTCCAGGAGTTTCCTCAACTCCGGCTAATGCGCCAACTGCCTTGCTGTCATTGCCATGACTAAATCGTAAGCGCGACGATTCACGCGAGACAAGCGTCACGCGGACACAAATGCACCTGCATGGCTGCGTATTGAATCGCGATAGATTGCTAAACGGCCAGGGGAGCGATACGTCCCTGCTACGCCCCCACTGCCCTCGCCTGCGGCGCCGCCGCCGGCCCAACGTACTTCGCGCTGCCAAAACCGAGAATCAAAAAACCAATCCCCGCCAGCAGAAACAGCAGCACGATCCCAAACGCGGCGCTCTGCCCGAACGACTTTGCCAGATCAATGGCAACGACCAGGGCTACGATGAAGTTCACGACAGGAATGAGGTAAAGGATCAGCCACCACGCCGGCCGACCCACAATCTTCAACAGGATGTAGATGTTGAAGAACGGAATGATGATCGCCCAGCCGGGCTCTCCGGCCTTGGCAAACACCTTCCATCCCCCGGCGATCACGACCACGACAATCGCCAGCCAGACCAACATCATGGTGCTTCCAAAAAGAGCGCCCAGCGCGCCAGCGCCATTGTCATTCTGTAACAACGCCAACCCAAGTCCCGTCATATCTCCTCCGCACGCAAGTTGATTTGTGACGCGAAATCAGCTTCAGGCGGAGCCAGCATACACGCTCCCGCGTGCCTTGCAAGTAGTTTTTCGCTTGGATCACGCTGCAGCGTGACTTATAGGGTGAGTTGCCGCATGCGTCTGTGGAAAACACATCTTTAGTGCCTGACTGACCCGCCAAACAGTGCGTAACAGTTACTTCTTCACCAGCCCGGCAAACACCTTCTCGTACTTCTCCGCGATGGCTTCCCAGCGATAGAGCACGTCGGCCCTCTGCTTGGCACGGATCGCCAGCTCCTCGCGTGCTCCAGCATCGTCGAGCAAGCGCTGCAGCTTCGCCGTGAGTTCCGCTTCCGACTTTTCGTATGGAACCGCGGCGTCAGCCGCTGTCTCGGCGTTCTCCGGCGTGTCGAGATAGAGCGTCGGATTGCCCGCCGCCATCGATTCAATCAGCGCCGGATGCACGCCGCCAATTTCGCACGCAAACACGAACACTCCAGCATGCTTTTGAAGCGCCCAATAGCCATCGCCGTAGATCGCTCCCGTGAAGCGCACGCGCTCATCGCCCAGCGCCTTCAGCCGCGCGATGTAACCCGTATCGTAGGGATTGTCCCCGACCATCACCAACGGCCACTGGGTACGCACGTTTCGCCAGCTGCGCAGCACGAGATCGGGATTGTTCTCCGGCTCCAGCCGGCTGACGTAAAGCACGTAGCGTCCCGCGTCGAGATTGAAGCCGTTCAGGTTGTAATTGCCCGCCGGCATCTCCGAACCGTAGCCGATCACCGCCGAATCACTGCCGTACTTCGCCAGGTAGTAATCGTGAATGGCCTTCGCATCGGTGACAAGTTGATTCGAGCTGAACGACGACATCCACTCGCAGAAATGCAGCACCTGCGCGCCCAGCCCCGCCCACTTCTCGCGCTTGCGATCCAGCCCATCGACGTTCAGCACCACCGGTTTTCCGAACAACCGCGGAATATACGCAAATGGCGCATTGGCGACATTGCACAGCAGCACAATATCGTTGTCGCTGAGCGCCACACGCACGGCAGCGAGAAACGTGCTGACCCAGGTGTCGAGATGTTTCTGATGAAGGCTGGGGACGATCACGCGACGTACGCGGCGGTCGTATACGTCGTCCGGACTGGTGAAGGCCCGCCGGCAGTACACGGTCACGCGATGGCCGTGGTCGGCAAAGCGCGAGCTGATCTGCTCGGCAAAGCGCTCAAAGCCGCCATAGCGATTAGGAATGCCGCGTGTTCCGACAATGGCGATGTTCATAAGGAAGCAATCAGCAATCAGCAATCAGCCCTTACCGCCCGGGTCTTTCGAGACTAGACGAGAACGCCGTTAGCGGGATTTGTGCAGGCGGTCGCTCTTTATCGCGAACAATCATGAATGGCTGAATGCTGACTGCTGACTGCTGACTACTGATCTGCGTCGATCGCCCTCGGCGTATTGCTGAACCACCATACTAACTCTCGATCGGAAACGCGGCGCTTCGCTTGAATGATCGCACGCTTTCGACGGATGCTGTCGCGTACCTGCCACCAGTAGATGGTCGCGGAAAACAATCGCCGATCGCGCACGATCGCATACCCAAACGTCATCATGTCACGCCACAGCACAGGAAAGAACAGCCGGCGGCACAACCATCCTGAAGCATTCTTGGCGCGCATCAGAAAACGGTTCTTCACCGAATGCCAATTCACCAGCAGCGGCAGCTTTTCGCGCCGCTCCGGCGTGACGCGCCGCACGTGCCATCCGACGGCTTTGGGCGTGTACACGCATTTCCACCCCATCAACTGCGCACGCCACGCCAGGTCCGCATCTTCGCGCCACGTGAAAAAATCCTCGTCGAAGAACTGGCCCTCGACCGACACATCATTGATGAAGTCTCGACGATAGAAGACCGCCGCGCCGCTCGCCCCAAACACGTATTGCGCGCGATCGTACTGCCCGCGATCAATCTCCTCTGCGCCTCGATCGAGGTGCCGCATGTTCGGGGTGAAGTACATCCCTGTGGAGTCGATAACGTTGGTCTTGCGCGGCTCGTGGTCGGGATCCCAGCGCAGCAACTTCCCGCAGATCGTCCCCGCATGCGGATACTGCTGCGCCGCCGCAAGCAGCTGGCTGACGAAATCGGGACTGATGATCAGGTCCGGATTCAGGCACAGCACCCAATCGCCCTTCGAAGCCGCAATTGCCCGGTTCTGCCCGCCCGCAAAACCAATGTTCTTGTCGTGGTAGATCACCCGCCACTTGCTCTCGACCCGGCGCAGGATCTCGCGCGTCTGATCGTCGGAGCCGTTGTCAAAGATCACGACCTCCATGTCGCGATAGTCCTGCGCCTCGACCGCAGCGAAGCACTCTTGCAAATACCGCGCCGAATTGCAGGTGACGATTGTGATGGATACCATTAGGACTAGAGCGGGCCTTCAGGCCCGCGTTAAGCGGCTTCTACTTAGACGCCGCTGTCGCGACCCACCGACGGCGATGACAGAGGCTCCTTCAATCATTGCTCCGAGGCAGGCGTACAGGACGTGCTCTTCTTAGTACGCTCCCCGTCCCGACAGCACAATCGGTATCGTCCGCAGGAAGATCTTCGCATCCAGCCACAGCGACCAGTTATCGATGTACTTCAGATCAAGCTGCATCCAGCGATTGAAGTCCACATGGCTGCGCCCTTCCAGCACCCACGTGCACGTCAGGCCGGGCCGCATGCGCAGCCGACGCCGCTGCCAATCCTCGTACTGATCGACTTCTTCTGGCACTGCCGGACGCGGGCCGACGAACGACATATCGCCGCGAAAGACGTTCCACAACTGCGGCAGCTCGTCGAAACTGAATCGCCGCAACCATCGTCCCACGGGGGTGATGCGGGGATCCTCGCTGATCTTGAACACCGGTCCGTCGAGCTCATTCAGCTGATGCAGCTCTGCGCGCAGCTGCTCGGCGTTATTGATCATGGAGCGGAATTTGTACAGGGTGAAGCGCCGCCCGCCAAGGCCGCAACGTGTCTGTTGAAAGAGCACGGGGCCCGGCGAGGTAATGCGGATCATGGCCGCAATCGCCGCCAGTAGCGGCGACAGCACAACCAGCGACGCAAAGGAGAGTGCGACGTCAATCACGCGCTTGAAGAATAGACGCAACTCGCTGTCGGGCGCGCTCGACAGGCTGAGTAGCTGAACATCGCGAAAGTTCTCCAGGTAAATCCGCGAGTACGCCGGCGGTAAAAATTCCAACTGCACACGCGTACGGATACCGATGTCGGCGCAGTGTTGCATTACCGGCTCCAGACGCGCCAGCTCCTGGAGATTCACAGCAAACACCACCTCATCGACCACGTGCCTCTGCAGAATTCCGCCCACTGACGCCAGGGGGAAGACGTTGTACCCGCCCAGCTTCGCCTCCGTCACTGCGGATTCCGGATCCACAAAACCCACCAGCCGCAGTCCCATGCCGCGGCCTTCTTCGATCAGTGTGGCCATCTCTCGCGCGCGCGGTCCGCAGCCCACAATCAACAGATAGTGATAACGGCGAAGGCGCTCGCGCATCAGCGATACGCCCCAATACGACAATGAGCGACCCACCAGCAGCAGCACGAAATCCACTGCACCCACAAACAGCACATAGCTGCGGCTGATGTCGCCACGCCGGAACAGATACAGCCCGGCATAAATGACCACCAGCACAGTCGCCAGCTGGCTGACGATGTTCAGAACAAGGTGAATGGGATTGCTAAGCTCAAGGTCGCGATAGAAGCTGGAGAAGTATCCGACAATCGCCCACACCACCAGGAACGCCGTCATCAGCGGCATGTAATGCGTGAAGGGATAAATTGCCGGGTGCTGGCTGAAGAATCCGAACTGTACCAGGTATGTGCGCAGCAGATAAGCGACCACAAACGCCACGCAGGTCACTCCCAGGTCATGCAGCAGGGTGACTGTACTCAGCAGTTTGGATCGTCGATCGAACACAATAATGCCGCTTACCGCAGGATGATCGGGCGGCCAATGTGGCAGCCGCACGAGGGAAAGACGTCAGCGAAGCAGGCGCAGAAGGAACGGAGATGGCCCTGACGTCGCAATGCGCACTTCGAAGCTTAACTTTAGCAGGATTTCTCGCCTCCATGCCAGTGGTGTAGGCTACTGAGTAACGTTGAAGTTATCGATGCTGACCCAACCGCAAGCGTCCGGACCGGAAGCGCAATCACCCGCCAAACCGGATCCGGTTGCAACCACTCCACAACGCAAATCGCCGCCTCTCGCGACATTTCTTGATGGGGCAATCTTTTTTTTCTTATACCTCTTCGCCATCCTGTTGCCGCACTCCATCAAAGGCTCGCAGCACTCGTGGCAGATAGCGTTTCTCCTCTGGCTGTTGAAGCTGGCGGTGGAGCGAAAACGGCCCTTTCCGCAACCGCTGACGGCGCCGCTGCTCGCCTATATCGTTTTCAGTGGAATATCAACCGCGCTCAGTCCCGATCCTTATTTGAGCTGGGACCGCATGAAGATCGCTTGCCTGTTACTGGCCGGTATCGTCGTCGCGCAGACTCTGTCCCGCCTCAAGCAAGTGCGCACACTGGTAATCCTGCTCGTGCTCTCCGGGCTTGCTGCCGCGGCCTTCACCGCCTGGCAATACACGTACGGTGTGGGAGTACGCGTCTCCTACATCCTCAGGGTCGCTCCTCTTTACCAGGCGCACATCCATCACGATGACATCATCACGCATATCGACGGCGTAGCCGTGCACACACCTGCACAGCTTGAGCGACTGGTGCAACAGAGCCCGCCGGGCAGCCTCCTCCACATCGACTACGTCCGCGGATTTCCTTTCCATAAGAAAGAGACATTCGTCACCCGTGAGCAGTTGATGAAGAGCGGCTTCGGCTCGCAGTGGCTTCAGTTCGCCCGAGGAAGGCCGTTCAAGGCCCAGGGCGCATTGGGACACTACGTCGTCTTTGCGGAAATTCTGATGCAGATCGCATGCTTGTGCTGGGCCATGCTTCTAGCCACTGACCCGCGTAAGCGAGGATTGCTTCTGCTCTTCGCAGTTACCCTTCTTGCACTCACAGCGACTCTGTTCCTCACCGAAACGCGGGCCGCTCTCGGCGGGCTCGCCGTCGGAGCCTTCGTCGCGTTGCTGATGCTCGCCGGCAAGCGTTCGCGAAGATGGGCCACCATTGTGCTTCTCGCGCTTATGCTGGCTTCTGTGGCCTGGATACGCCACACTCGAGGGCCGCAGTGGCTGGGCACCAGCGATCCCGGCACGCACTTCCGCACCATGATGTGGGAAGACGGTCTGCGGCTCATTCGCGAACATCCGCTCTTCGGCGTCGGCATGGAGACCATTCGCAACCACTGGGCCTCGTGGAATATCCGGGCATTCACCTTCTTCCACGATGAGAGCCACTTCCACAACGACGTGATCCAGATCGCCGTCGAACGTGGCTTGCCGGCTGCCGCAGCGTGGCTATGGTTCGTCATCGCCTACATCGTCTTTCTGTTTCGCCTGGTCCGCCGTTGGCGCGAACGCAGCCGTTTCGCTGCGGGCGCAGCTGCCGGAATCCTGGCCAGCTTTCTCGCCTATCAGACGACCGCACTGGTTCACTATGACCTGGGAATAGAATCGGTGGCGATGATTCTCTACTTCTACTTCGGGCTGGCGATCGCGCTGGATCGCATGTTTCAGGATCCCGCCGCGGTCGACGTGCCGTAGGTACGCGCGTGGACGCCACTGCCCTTCCGACAGCCACGGAGCCGGTCGCTGAGAAATCTGCACACTGGCTGATTCGCCTCTGTATCCCCACTCTGCTGCTGGCCGCATTCGCCGCACAGTCGCTCTGGTTCATCAAGACACAATCTCTCACCTATGACGAACCTGGCCACATCATCGCCGGACTCGAAGCATGGCATCAGGGGCGCTTCCAGATGTGGACCGACCATCCGCCGCTGGGACGTTTCTGGCTCACGCTTCCCATCGCGCGCTCGCAGGTCGAGATCACGCAGCAGCCACTTGCTCGCGGCTATCGCGTGACCGCAATCCAGCCTGGCGCGGAATGGATCGCGCGGCACACGCGTCCCATGAACACATTGTTGGGCCTGGCGCTCGGACTTACGTTGTGGTTCGCGACTCGGCGTATCTTCTCCGAAGGCGCGGCCAATGTCGCACTCGCGCTATTCGCGTTCACGCCGTCGCTCATTGCAAACTTTTCCGTAGCTACCACCGACGGCATTGGTGCGCTCTTCGTTTTCCTCACAGCCTGGCAACTTGTTCGTTGGCGGCAAAACCCCAGTCGCCTTCAAACCGCGCTCATGGGCCTCGTTCTCGGCGGCCTGATGCTATCGAAGCTCTACACGCCTCCCGAGCTGCTGCTGGCATTAGTGTTGATGTTGTTCATTCACAGCGGCAGGTACGGTGACGTTTCGCCGTGGAGACCTGTGCTGGCGGCGCTCGTCGTCGCATTGCTTATCTGGTGGGCCGGATATCTGTTCCACGTCTCGCATGTGAAAGTTGGAAATGGACAGGTGGTCGCGAGCTTTCCCAAGCGCGAGACAAAAACCTGGGCGACGAAATCGAAGCTGAAGCTCGACCTGTACGTTCCCGCGGGCGAATACTTCGAGGGCCTGCGCGAAGTAGCGCTGAGCAGTCACCGCGGTCGCGAAGCATGGTTCCTGGGGAGCGTCTACCGGGCAGGGGCGCCCAAACTTTACTATCCGGTCGTCATCGGGCTGAAGTGGCCGACGATTCTTCTGCTGCTCTTCGCCCTTAGTTTTCTCTTTGGGCTCGGCAGAAGCGTGCGCGCCTCCAACGATCTGTTCATCTTCTGGACCTTCGCACTGGTGTTCTTCGTCTTCGCTTTTCAGTCACACTTTGGTATTGGCGAACGCCACATCCTGCCGCTTTATCCTTTCGCGCTGATGATCGCCGGGGGCATCTGGGAGCACGCTCGTCAACATCGCGCAGCTATGGCCGCGCTCATCCTGCTGGTCTGCCTCAACGCGGCCGATTGCCTGCGCTACGCGCCCGACTACCTGGCCTACTTCAATATCTTCGTGAAGCCGGAAACGAGTTGGCGTCTGCTCACCGACAGCAACCTGGACTGGGGACAGGGACTCATCGCGCTGCGCGAGTATGAACAACAGCATCCCGCTGAAGATCTGAGACTGGCCTACTTCGGCTCGGTCGATCCCAAGCTATACGGCATTAAGGCGAAGCCGCTTGCGCCATTTGAGCAGGTGCGCGGCAAGGTCGTCATCGGCGGAAGCTGCCTGTCGGGACAAGTGTTCGACGATGCCGAAAGCTACCGCTGGCTGTGGGCGTACCGACCGCAGCGCGCAATCGATCATTCCATGTGGCTCTTCAACACAGCTGAAAACAGACCGCAGCGCTAATCTGCGTGAGCCGTAGCGCCGACGACATATGGGCTGTGCCGCGGATCTCCAGATCGGCAGGCGCTCGCAATCTCATGAGCAACGCTACACTGCTACTTTCCTGCCCCGATCGCCTTCCACTGAAATTCCATAACCTCCCCGAAATGCCGCACCACGAACTCCACGTCGTGCCGTCCGGGGTAAATATGAAACTCATGCGGAATGTCCCGCGACTTCAGCAGCCGATCGAGTTGCTGTGCGCCCTGCTCGAAGCCGTAATCGTCGTTGTTTCCCACGTCGAAGTAGATCTTCATCCGCTTCAGGGCGGCGGCGCTGTCCGAGCGCGCGAAGTAAAAAACATTATTGCGATCGAAGTACGAACGATTGAATGGCGCACCATAGACCTGCGCCAGCGCCGCTCCGGGCGAATCCGGAGAGCTTTCGGCCATGTCCTTAGGCAGGTCGGTAATCAGCGCCGGCATCTGCGCACTCACCGCGGCAAAATCGTCGGGATGCTTGAAGGCAAGCCGCAACGCTCCGTAACCTCCCATCGACACGCCGGTAACGCCGCGCGATGCTCGGGTCCCTTCGGCGCGGTACTTCTTCTCCATCTCCGGCATAAACTCTTTCGTCAAGAAGTCTTCGTAACGGACCTTGCCATCCTCGGAGTTGACGTAGAAGGTATGTCCCGCGCCGGGCGCGAGGATGACGAAATCGCCGATCTTCCCCTTGCTGCGCAAGTCGGAAACGATGTCCCATCCACCGGAATTGAGCAGCGACTGCTCGTTGTCGCCGAGTCCGTGGAAGAAGTACAGCACCGGGTAGCGCCGCGTCTTGTCCTGATCAAAGCTGGGTGGCAGGAACGCGCAGTAGCGGATAGGACGTGCCAGTACTTGCGATTTGATAATCGAACACTCGGCTCGGCCTTGCGCTCGCAAGAACGGGGCAAACGCCATTACCGCGAGCAGCATGCCAAAGGGGAAACAGGTTCGCGCTATCGGCAGGAATCTATTTACCACGCGCATTCTCATTTCTTGATTCTCGGATCGAAGGGATACGGAACAGCAGATTGGATGCGGATGCGTGCCGCATCGGGATGAAGCGGGTTCAAGAGTACGTTGAATGTGGCGGGAACCAGCGCGCTTGGGACACGAAACAGCGCAGAACGCGCATCGCGCAACCAGGCTGAACCAATCTCCCGTGTTACCTCCTGGCGCTCGATCCAATTCTTCGGCAATGTGCCCGCATTCAGATGCGAGGCCGCAACCCGCGCCCCAACCTCCAACGTCAGCAGTGTGTAGCGGGGAGGAACATCATTGGCGCTGGTGTGAACGCAGACTTCCAGCAGCGCTCCTGCCGGGCTTTCGGCGAGATACACAACCGGCTGGCCGCGCTCATGCCAGCGTCCTGGAGCACGCAGCCCGCCTGCGCCGTTGAGGTCGCGATGCCGGCTGACGCGCCACAGCTTTGTCAAACGAACATGCCCTCGTCGATCTGGACGAGCAGTTCTTCGACGATGCGGCTGCCGGTGTCCGTCTTCGCCATTTCCAGAGGGGTGCGGTTGCGCAGCCGCGGATGCGTGCGTCGAAGCCAGGCGAGCGCCCGCTCGCGCGAACCGTAGACCGATTCTGCCTGCGAGAGCAGGCGGGCGACCCGAAAAACGCGGTCCGACTCCTCGAGCGTGAGCTTTTCGCGGCGCGAGCGGCGATGCTGCAATGTGCGCAGCGGAATCACCAGCCCATCGATTTCGGCCCGAGTTATGCCCAGTGCAACGATCCGGTTGATGGCCGAGGTCGGAAGCTGATGCTCAACGATCTCCAGCATCTGCTGCTCGGTCTTGGGGACCGGCACGCCTAACCACTGACCGATCTGCTGATGAAGGACTGACATTCGTCTCTACCTAACCTACATTATGCCATAAATAATGCGGCAAAATGTAGCCCTAATTCATTCGTACTTCAACGTCTGCACCGGATCCAGCCGGGCCGCGCGGCTGGCGGGATACAGTCCCGCCAAAAGACTGACCAGAATCGAAAAGGCAATCGCCGCCCCGATCAGCCATGTCGGCAGGATCCAGACCGGTTCGGCCGGCAATTGATGATTGCGGAGATAAATTCCCGTGCCCACGTTAATCGCCTTGCCGATTGCAAAGCCGAGCCCGATTCCGAGCAGCCCGCCGAAGAAGCCCATGGCGCCGGCTTCGGCGAAGAACAGCCGCTTCACATCGCTGTCACTTGCGCCAATGGCCTTCATAACTCCGATCTCACGCCGCCGCTCCAGCACCGCCATCACCAGGGTATTGATAATCGCAAGTGTTGCGACAGCGAGGGCCAGCGAGCCAAATATGCCGAGAAACAGGTCGAGTACGGTGAAGAAGCGCCGCAGGCTCTTGGTTGCATCCAGGATGGAAAAGGTGCGAAAGCCCATCTGCTTGATCGCGTCCTGCACCTGCGCGACCTTTGCCGGATCTTTCACGCGCACCGTCAGCGTCATGTAATTCTTGCCGCCGCCGCGCAGCGAGCTACGCATGTCGGTGAACTGCGCCATATTCAGCTTTTCGGTAAGGTCGACCGGCAGGAAAATTCGCCCGCGCGATACTGTGCGCATACCGCCGTAAGGTTCTTCGTCGACAATTCCGACTACCTTCAGCGATTGCGTCTTGCGAACGACGGAGAAACCGTAATTGTCGCTCGCGGAGTCGCTGCCACTGGCTTCGCCCGAGAGCTGTGGCCGCCCCGCGCCATCCGAATCCGCCGCCAGCTGTTGATGTTCTCCGTAACGAAGCGTCACTTCGTGACCGATCAGCGCCGACGGATTACCAGGCTCAAGTTCCTTCGCGAAATCTTTGAGCAGGATGACTTGGTTCGCATCGGAGCTGGAGAAAAACTCGCCTTGCATGTTGTCGAAGGCTTCGTTCTCGCGCGCCGACATGGGCAGGCCGGTAACGAACCCGAAATGACTTTGGCCGTTGCAAACGATCTCGCCCATGACGCGAATCTCCGGCTCAACTTCCGTTACATACTTCAGCTGCGCCATCTTTACGCGCGCAGGCTCGTCGAGCACAGGAGCGTTCTCCGGGTGCTGGTCCTTCTTCTCTTCATCGCGATCGAAGTCGCGAAAATCCTGTTTCGAGGTAACAAACACCGTGTCGAACATTCCTGAGCCTGCAAGCCGACGGGTCGCCAGCTGCTGCAGCCCCACGCCGAGTGACAGCATGGCCACCAGCGACGCCACTCCGACGGAAATGCCGACGGTGGTCAGCCCGTTGCGCAGCTTCGACTGCCGCAGGTTGCGCACTGCCAGATCGAGGAGGTCGTAACCCTTCATGCCAACGCCTCCTGCGAGATGAGCTTACCGTCGCCCAGGAAGATCAGCCGCTGCGCAAAGCGTTCAGCCAGGGCGCGCTCGTGCGTCACCATCACCACCGTCATGCCCAGCGAAAGACTTACATCGCGAATTAGATTCAGGATGTCCTCCCCGGTGCGGCTGTCGAGGTTCCCCGTCGGCTCGTCGGCGAGCAGGATCGATGGCCGATTTGCCAGAGCGCGGGCCAACGAGACGCGCTGCTGCTCGCCACCCGAGAGCTCAGAAGGCCGGTGCTCGAGCCGCTTTCCCAACCCCACGCGTTCCAGTGATTCCCGAACTCGCTGAGCGCGCTCGGATCGGTCCACCTCGGCAAAGCGCATCGGCAGCTCGACATTCTCCGTAATGGTCATTGTCGGAATGAGGTGGAATGCCTGGAAGACCATGCCGACATCATTTCGCCGATACTGCGCCAGCTCCTCGGGAGACATCTTCGCCAGATCGCGACCCTGCACGACGACGGAACCGGACGTCGGCCGATCCAGTCCGGCAAGCAGATTCAACAGCGTCGATTTTCCCGATCCGGACTGTCCAAGCAAGGCGACAAACTCGCCCCGTTCGATGCTGACGGAGATCCCGTCGACCGCGCGGATCGTGCTGTTGCCCATTGTGTAGTAGCGACAGACGTTCTCTGTATGTATGGCTTCGGATCCTGAGGATGAGCTCATGTGTATTGAATTCGATGCGCCACTTTCCACGACAGGCGCAAGCACTCTAGTTGAAGATACGAAGCAGCCGGGCAATTCGCCGCATCCTGTGTGTAACGATTTGTAAACCGGCCGGGTGGGATCTTGAGCCATGCATTTTGAGCTGACTCCATTGCGATCAGCTTGCACTCTGTACTCGCAGTTTCGTCCGCGACCGGTTGTTAGCCGCAAGAAGTCAGAGGGCCATCACAGCGTATAATCAAGGTTTGCGCACTTGATACTAGCCCCATCAGGAACACGCCCGTGAGCTCTCATACGCATCCCCACATGCCGGGACAGCAGCCTGAACCGCAGGCTCTGCCCGGCGTCAGCAGCATCATAGCCGTCGGCTCTGGCAAGGGCGGCGTCGGTAAAACCACACTGGCGGTGAACCTTGGGATCGCACTCGCTCGCATGGGCAACAAGGTCGGACTACTCGATGCCGATGTTTACGGTCCGAATGTTCCCCTGATGCTTGGCTCAAGCGAACCTCCAAGTGTCGCGGGCGAGAACCGTATTATTCCGCCGGAACGCTACGGCATGAAGGTCATCTCTGTCGGCTTCCTCAGCCCAGGCGACAAGCCGCTGGTTTGGCGTGGACCGATGCTTCACTCCATCATTAAGCAGTTTCTCGGCCAGGTAGAGTGGGGCCAACTTGACTACCTTGTGGTCGATCTGCCGCCAGGTACTGGCGATGTAGTCATCTCCCTGGTGCAGACAGTCCCGCTGACCGGCGCCGTCGTTGTCACCACGCCCAGCGACGTCTCGCTGCAAGACGCACGCAAGGCTATCGAGATGTTCAAGCAGGTCAAGGTCGACATTCTCGGTATTGTCGAAAACATGAGCTACTTCGTTTGCCCGCACTGCGGTCACGAGATCGATGTCTTCTCCAAGGGTGGGGGCGAGCGCACGGCGCAGCAGTTCAGCGTTCCCTTCCTGGGATCCATAGAACTCGACCCTGACATCCGCAAAGGCGGCGATGCTGGTCATCCTATCGTCCTCGAAGGCGACCAATCACCACATGCAAAATCGATGTTCGCCTTCACGCGCCGGGTGATCGAGCGCACGAGGGAGGTCCAGGAGTCGGCGGGCGGAAGCGTGATTGAGATTCGATAGACGCCGTCCCGGTTTCAGTGTGGCTCTTACTCTGTGGGATATCCTACAGACAAGCAGGTCGGTTACTTCGTGGTTACTCGATATTAAAGAGACGTAAACTATTGGCAATAGGAGTGCATCTACCGCAAATGCTGCCCAAACTTCAACCTATTTCCGAATAGGCCATAGCCTGAAACTACCACTTCGCCAGACACATTAGTCCTTGTTACCAAAGAGATAGGCTCTTTCGTCCTATAAGTTTTCTCCGAAAGTTCTATAGACTTCCCGAAAAAAGCTGCCTACACTTCCCGCATTGATATTTAGGATGGCCTCTCCCAGGTCAGCTAATTAACCCAAGTAAAGCTGGGAATTGAGTCCGCCCTGATCCGCGGCTTTGTCAACTCCTGTCGTGGGGCAGTGGTCAGTTTGACAAATCCTCGGAGCCGCGCTTCCGGCCAGGCACGTTGAGCCGGGCGAATGCGGAAAAGCGTAAGTACCGGCTGTCTCCCGATGACGTAAATCCTGACGTGAGCGGATTTGTGTCACGCTCCCCCTGGCTCATTCGGACGAATGATGTGGCTTTGTGCGCGTAGCTTTCCGCCCTGGCTGCTTGCGGTTCTGTGCGCAAAACAAATCGATGATTTTTCTTGGAGGCGATATGAAAGGGGCCAAAAAAACCTTGTTTGTCGTATTAATTCTGGTGCTGGCGTTGGGGATGGTAACCCCGGCGCTCGCACAAAACCAACTTAACCTCAACGATGGAATCGTCAATTCGTTCTTCTTCGGTGGAGGAAGTAACCACATCAGTTTGACGATGCCCGGCCCTCCCTTTCCCAATTGTTCCGGCGGCACCTGTAACCTGGCGATAGCAACCGCCAACGGTACGGGAGATTTGTCATCGAGCGGAAATTACTCGATTAGCGCCCCGGCCACAATTCCGGTGCAGGGCGGCTTTGCCGGTCCTTTTTCTTTGACGGTGCAGGCAGACGGAAGCTCTGCCGTCAATCAGACAGCGCCCATCACCTTTACCTACAGCTCGCCACAAGGCACGCTGACCGGCTTGATGACGTTTACGACCGTATCACCAACGGTGGGATTCACTTCGACCATGGCGGGTGCGTTCACTGCAACCGGGGGCACCTTTGCTCAATTCTTCCCCTTCGGCGGCACGGTTAGCCTCACCCTCGGGGTTACCGGCCTTCCATTGCAGAAGTTCCCCACGGTTCCCCATGCTTTCTCGCCAATGGAAATCCAGGGCGGAACGATTGTTGCCGATACAGGTGTCTGCGGGCAGACACTTCCTCTCCGCCTGAAGAGGTATGAAGAAGGCTTGCCGAGATTCGTTCCACACTCGCTCAATGACCTTCTCGTCTCTTTCACCCAGAGCAATAGTCCCGGTCTAATTCCATGTTCCACGCTGAATCCTTGCGGATCGTTGGATGTGGCGCTGGGCTCGGGCAGTTTCACGGGCGACCTGGTTGTCACCGTGCAGTTGTCGGGTGCCGGAGCGGATTTCCAGATTGACCGCATGGGCTTCAACAGCGATGTCAACAACGGGTTCTTCCTGAGCTGTTTCAACTTCGGCACAGGTTGTAGCTCCGGGGTGGGTGGCGCGTCGCTCGGCGGATCACAGCAGGAAGACGGCTTTGGCACGTTTGCCAACACGTTGTTCACCGGCCTGAACGGCGGCAGCGGCTGCGCCGAGGACGGGACCGGATGTCAGACGACGTTCACGGCTGTCATCGGCAATTCCAATGGTTCACTTGGGCTGTCGGACTTTAACTCGTTCGTCGCAGCACACGTTGCCAACGGAACCTGCACCGGATACATCGCAACTCCCAACGTTATGCGGTAAGCGGCAGTTTACACTCTGGCTTCGCGGCCTTGTCCTTTGGGGCAAGGCCGCTTTTTTGCGCACCGCTTACAACTTTTCCGCCTCCGGCTGCCGGCACTCTTCAAACCCATAGGTTCGCGAGCAACTGTGTGACTGAGACTGCTTGTCTATAATGAAGTTTCATGACGAATTCTGCCCGCATTTGCAGATTGTCCTATCGCATGAAGTAGCTTTCGCCTGGCGCAACGGACGCATTCATGATTCAAACCCTGTTCGGCAGCACCGAAGAAAAGCCGAGTTTTCTGCAGCGCATGAAAGAGGCAGTCACGCGCACGCGCGAAAGCCTCAGCGAGCGCATCGACGACGTTGTTGCTTTCCGTAAGGAAATCGATCGCGAAACTCTGGACGATCTGGAAGCGACATTGATCTCTGCCGACCTCGGCACCGCGACGACGGCAACCGTCCTTGAAGCTTTGCGGGAGAAAGTCGATCGCCGTCAGGTCGCCAATGTCGAAGAACTCAAGCTCGTTCTGAAGAACGAATTGCTGGCGATCCTGAATGCCGCCGACAAACAGCCAGTGCAGAAGGTTGACGGCGAACCCGAAGTGGTCCTGGTCGTGGGCGTGAATGGTACCGGCAAGACCACGTCCATTGGCAAGCTCGCGCACCTGTTGCGTGCTCATGGAAAAACCGTCTTACTCGCCGCCGCCGATACTTTCCGCGCCGCCGCCATCGAGCAGCTCGAAGTATGGGGCGATCGCACCGGGACAGAAGTCATCAAGAACAAGCCCGGCGGCGATCCCGCGGCGGTGTTGTTTGACGCGCTACAGGCGGCCAAGGCCCGCAATACAGATTACGTGATCGTCGATACCGCAGGGCGCCTGCATACCAAGAGCAGCCTCATGGAAGAGCTCGCGAAGATGCGCCGCACGGCGCAGCGCTTCAGCGCCAGTGCTCCGCACGAGACGCTGCTGGTGATGGACGCGACGACCGGTCAAAACGGTTTGCAGCAGGCGCGACTGTTCACGCAATCGGCGGGCGTGACGGGCATCGTCCTCACCAAACTCGATGGCACGGCAAAAGGCGGCGTCGTAGTCGCCATCTGCAAGGAGCTGGGACTGCCGGTGCGCTACGTAGGCGTGGGCGAGAAGGTGGGCGACCTGCTGCCATTCAATCCGCAGGATTTTGTGGACTCGCTATTCAATTGATGAACACTGAGCCAACTGACGAGCAGTTCATGCAGCAGGCATTGGAGCTGGCCAGGGAAGGCATCGCGCTGGCATCCCCCAATCCCTGCGTTGGCGCGATAGTGGTCGCGCGCAAGGGCGAGATAGTTGGCCGCGGGACGCACACCTACAGCGGCCGCAAACATGCTGAGGCGCTTGCCATCGAGCAAGCTGGCGACAGTGCGAAAGGTGCAACGTTGTATCTGAACCTCGAGCCCTGCTCGCATCATGGCCGCACCGGTCCTTGTGCGGACGCTGTGATTGCCGCGGCGGTTAAGCGGGTGGTTTGCGCGATGCGCGACCCGAATCCGCTCGTTGCCGGCCAGGGACTCGCCAGGCTGCGCGATGCAGGCGTTGAAGTCTGCGAAGGCGTCTGCCAAGCCGAAGCAAGAAAGCTGAATGAGGCCTTTGCCAGTTACATTCGGCGGAAGGTCCCCTTTGTCACGTTGAAAACGGCAATGACGCTGGACGGCAAGATCGCGCCACCGCCGGCCGAGCTCGATGATGCCGGCTCCTCGTCTCTAACGCCCAGCGGCGGATGGATCACCAGCGAGGCGGCGCGCGCCCATGTGCAGAAACTGCGGCATGACAGCGATGCGATCATGGTTGGCGTCGGTATAGTTATTGCCGACGATCCGTTGCTCACCGACCGCACAGGTTTTCTCCGGCGCCGTCCACTGCTGCGCGTCATACTCGACTCGCGCCTGCGGATACCGCTGGACTCGCGCATCGTGAAAACGGCCCGCGAAGATGTCCTCGTCTTTTGTTGTTTCGCCGAAGAGAACAAGCGTCGCGAACTGGAGTCGCGAGGCGTCATGGTGGAGCAGGTCCCCATGCGGCGCTCCGATGACGGCACGATCGTCTTCCCTACCGGCTCGCCGAATGTGGATGGCCGTCCCGAACTTGATCGTGTGATGCGTAACCTTGGCGAGCGTAAGATCACCAGCCTTATCATCGAAGGTGGCGCGCTGGTGAATTGGGCATCGCTGTCGGCCGGCATCGTGGACAAGATTTTCTTCTACTATGCGCCGAAGATTCTGGCCGGTACCGGATCCATCCCTTTCGCGTTGGGTGCCGGTTTCCGCCGCATCAGCGAAGCCGCAACCGTAAAGTCGCTCAGCCTGCATCGCTTCGGCGAGGATTTTGCGGTGGAAGGATATTTGCGTGATCCGTATGAAGAGAGCAATTAGTAATTAGCAATTAGCTGTTTGGGTAACCGCATCACGAAATTACCAACGACCCCACGAAGGAAATGAAAGCCTAATTGCTAATTGCTAGTTGCTACTTGCTGTAAAACGAGGTCATCATGTTTACCGGACTGATCGAAGAAGTTGGCGCCATTGCAAACATCGTTGAACGCGGCGGAAATCATCGCATCACCATCAACGCTCCGAATACAGCGAAGGAGCTGAAGCTCGGCAACAGCGTGGCCGTCAGCGGTGTTTGTCTCACCGCGCTCGACATCACGCCCGAGTCATTCTGTGCCGATCTGGCTGCCGAGACCTGGAATCGGACTTCCCTTTCGCGCATTACCAAGGGCGCGCAGGTAAATCTCGAGCTGCCACTCAAAGCCGACGGCCGCATGGGTGGGCACATGGTCCAGGGCCACGTGGATGGTGTGGCGCGCTTTGTTGCACTCGAACCCATTCCCAGCGCCGATGACTTCTGGCTGCATCTCGACATCCCTGAAGATCTCGAAAAGTACGTGGTTTTTAAGGGATCGATTGCAATTGAAGGCATCAGTCTGACGGTTGCCAAGCTCGATGCGCTGCGCTTGACGATTGCGATCATCCCCCACACCATCAAGATGACCAACCTGGGCTCGCTTAAGCCAGGCGATCCGGTGAACATCGAAACCGACATCGTCGCGAAGTATCTGGAGAAGTGGACGCACCGCGACGAGCAAAGCGGATCTTTGACGGTGGAGCGGCTGGTTGCGCAGGGATTTTAGATTGGGCAAGGATTACTTGTGATATCGCCTGTTGCTGTTGAAAAAGTACCTGACTTGATGCTTGTTTCTAAACAACGGTCACGTTATAAGCAGGCCAGAGTTCGTGAAGCTGCTGTTAGTTGCCACGCTCGGAGGCTTGCTGCTCATGATGGGACACCATTCCCGCTCGGAGTCGCTGTTCTACTATTTCCGGATCGAAGATCAGGTTCCTGAGAATCATCTTTTACGCCT